>Ga0183095_10048_pt2 | contig 579848 bp, 513 predicted proteins | sample BioMet4_FD_130346 | JGI IMG/M metagenome (GOLD analysis project Ga0183095, IMG submission 130346) | Microbial communities from bioreactor (seeded with sewage sludge) at LBNL, California, USA - Biofuel metagenome 4 (v2) (version 3) | ecosystem: Engineered > Bioreactor > Anaerobic > Unclassified ... | reverse complement strand
CGCCGCCGTCCAATGTAAAGGAATAATGACCAGATGCGTCTGTCAGCGTGCTCGTTGTAGCGCTGCCCGATACCGCCACCGTCGCGTTTGCAAGCGGTGAACCGTAGGCCTGCAGTGTGCCGCTGACCGTAAATGTCGGCGCGGTTGCCGTGAAATTATTGCCTGTCCAGTTGCCTGCAAGACCGGAGGTTGAAACGCTGACGGGGCTGAACGTGTAGCCGTTCTTTGTCGGGGTCAGGGTGTAGCTGCCGCCTCCGTACAGGCTGAATGAATAATTGCCGCTCGCGTCCGTGGTCGTGTAAGTTGAAGAACTGCCGGAAACTGTTACAGTGACGCCGGAAACAGGAGTGCCTCCAGCATTGATATTACCGCTTACGGTGTAAAACGGGTTACCCGGAAACCGCAGCGAGCGGTAGTTGCTATAATCTGCCACCCAGAGGTTGCCGGATGCATCCATGGCCGCGGTGTATGGCGAGTTCAGCGAACTGGCGGTAGGCGGATCGTCAGCGGTGTCGGTAGTAAAGCCTGACTGGCCTATAACTTCAACGGCGGTCTTGCCGACCCCGTCGGTAAGGGAGGATTTCAGGTATCGCAGTATACGGTTGTTGCCGTTATCCGTAACCCATAAATCGCCGTTGGGGTCGACTGTCACATAATAGGGATATTTAAGAGAGGTCGCCGAAGTGGCAAGCGCCGTTCCGTTGGTAAACGAGGTCTGGCCGAAAAGCATGGTCGCGGACATACCGCTTGTAAGCGGCGCCTTGAAGCCCATGACGCGGTGATTGTTTGAATCGGATACATACATGTTCCCGGAAGTGTCCAGAATCATGCCTGTTGGAGAACTGAATGTGCTGGCGGTTGTACCGGTAGTGTTTGTTGTGAAATCGCTGTGACCTATTACCATGGAAGCCGACAGTGCGGTTCCGGACGTCCAGCCGCCGGAAATGGTTGCGGCGGAATATTTGGTGATGCGGTGATTGAACTGTTCTGCAACGAACACGTTGTGGTCCTTGTCCATGGTTATCATTACGGGGTAACTCATGCCTGTCTGGGTTGTGGCCGCGGTGTTGCTGGTCATTGTGGCCTGACCCAGTACCAGATTCGCGCTTGCGCCGTTTGCCGTGGGCCGCGCAAAACGCAGTACGCGGTTATTGCCGGAATCGGCCACCCATACGTTGCCTGCGTAGTCAATGAATACGCCGAGCGGCATGTGCAATGTGCTGGCGGTAGTACCGGCAGTTGTTGTTGTGAAGTCCGTCTGGCCTATTACACCGTCGGGACTTGCCCCGTTTGCCAGACTGGCTGGATTGTTCCACCAAAGCACGCGGTTTTTTGTGAAATCCACCGCATACACGCGGTCCGAAGTTGCCAGAATTTCCGATGCGCCGGCTATAATGGACGTTCCGGAATCGTTGGATGTAAAGACGGACTGGCCAAGTACCAGATTGGCTGTTGTTTGTGTTGCGTACGCACCGACCGCAGCCGCTGCCGCGGCTAAGGCCAGCAGAATGGTCCTTATTCGTTTCATTAATCCCTCCCAAGGGATGTAAAGACTATAAAAAGGAATAAATAAGTTTATGTACGGATGAGTATACCAATTATTTGCCGGATTTGAATTTGTCGCCGGATAATATTGCAATGCACACGCGCACGCGTGCAGCACCGCCTTTTAGACAAACCGTCGGCCGTGTCCTGTTTTTGCGCGGGAGCGGTTGTCCGTAAAACATGCCTGCACGGTATAATCCTCTTTCACCGCCCTCCTTTTATAACTGGCGGCGTTATGCGGAGACCGCCGGTTTTTGCGGTTTTGCCGCAGCGCAAAAGCTCTCGTCCGTGCCGTTTCCCGACGGAGATTCATCCGCTGTTGACAGCGCGGCACGCGGAGGGTATAATATTAGCAATCGTAAGTTACGAGTGCTAATTATGGAGACGGCCCAGAGGCCTTCACTATGAGAGTGCTGAAACCGGAAACGGCAAAAAACAGACAGGACGACATTCTTCGCTGGGTAGTGCGGGAATACATGGAAACCCGCAGGCCCGTGGGCTCGGAGCATATTGCCCAGAAGGCGGGGTTCGGACTGTCGAGCGCGACCATACGCAGCATTATGAAGAAGCTGGAGGATGAGGGGTATCTGTACCATCCCCATACTTCCGGCGGGCGCATACCGACCGACAAGGCTTACCGTTTTTATGTCGACTACATTACCGAGATGCAGCGGCTTGTGGTCGATGAAAAGGAAAATATAGAGCGCCAGTACAGCCAGCGCATAAACGAGATAAACCAGCTTATGGTGCAGACTTCCCGCACCTTGGCCATGCTGTCGCGCTCGGCGGGATTTGTGTACAGCTGCGGCGTGTGCAGTCAGTGCGTGGCGCGCATGGATTTCGTGCCGCTCGGCCCCCGTCATGTGCTTGTCGTGATAGTGACCGATTCTGGCGCCGTGCGCCACTGGCCGATAGAGCTAGGCAGTGAAATTTCGCCGGACCGCCTGCGCCTGCTTACCGAATTTGTCAACCAGACGGTTACCGGTCTTCCGCTTCAGGACGCGCAGGCCAGACTTGCTTCCTATATAGGGCAGGTGCATGAGGAACTGGGCTCGGTCGCGGGTTTTGCCGCCCGCGCAATAGGCGACATTATAAGCGCCAGCGACAATTCGGACGGTTTTCATGTGGAGGGTCTCAGTCACCTTATAGAAACCTCCGAGATGGACGAACACGATTTTTACGCCATGCTCAACGTGCTTGAGGAGCGCAACCGCATATCGGCGTTTCTTAACGAGAAACTGCAGGACTTCGGCCGCCAGACTCCCGCCGACGACCTGCACCGCATACAGGTGTCGATAGGTTCGGAAAACGAACTGCAGGAACTGCGCAATTTAAGCATAGTGTCGGCCAGCTACCGCATAGGCGAGCGGCCGGTGGGCCTGCTTGGCATCATCGGGCCCAAGCACATGGAGTATTCAAGAATGATTTCGCTGGTAAATTTCATCGGTTCCATGATGGAGCGCACCATAACGCACTGGGAACAGATGATGCTGCCCTCCGCCAAACCGGCCCCCGCGCCGGAGACGGAGCAAAAGACACCGCGCAGAAACACGAGGAAAACAAAGCAATGAAAAAACGCAATCACGACGAAGACGCCCAGCCCAAGGTTCAGCCCGGGGAAACGGCCGAGCCGCAGGCGGAGGAAGTTGCCGCGCCCGAGCCGCAGGCCGTGCAGGAACAGCAGGCCGCGCCGGTTTCAAAAGAGGCCGAGTATTACGACCAGCTGGTGCGCCTTAAGGCCGATTTCGAGAATTACCGCAAGCGTGTCGAAAAGGAAAAGCCCGAACTTATCGCGTGGGGCAAGGCGCAGGTTACGCTTAAAATGCTGCCGCTTTACGACGTCATCATCCACGCCAAGGCCGAGCTTGACAAGATAACCGCGCAGGACGAAGCCGCCTGTTCCGGCGCCACGAAGGAAGTGTGCCGCGGGCTCGACATGATATTTAAGGAGTTTGAAAAGTTTTTCGCGGGCGAGAACATCCGCCCCATGGAAAGCGTGGGCAAACCCTACGACCCCATGCATCACGAAGTTCTGGCCGTTGTGGAGGGCCAGGACGATAATGACGGACACGTCATTCAGGAAGTGCAGAAAGGCTTTATGTGCGGCGAAAAAGTGCTGCGCCCCGCAAAGGTGTGCATAGCGCGCAAAAAACAGCCGGAAGAATCTGCCGGAAAGTAAACAAGGGAGGAAAGTAGAAAATGGCAAAGATAATAGGAATTGATCTCGGAACCTCGAATACCGCGGCCGCAGTGATGGAAGGCGGTCATGTGACGATTATACCGTCGGCGGAAGGCAGTTCCATAGGCGGCAAGGCGTTTCCGTCCTATGCCGCGTTTACCAAGGACGGTCAGCTGCTCGTAGGCGAACCCGCGCGCAGACAGGCCGTCGCAAACCCCACCGGTACCATAACCGCCTTCAAGCGCAAAATGGGCACCGACCATAAATATAAAATCAACGACAAGGAATTTACGCCCCAGCAGCTGTCGGCTTTCCTTCTTCAGAAGGTAAAGCGCGACGCCGAGGCTTTCCTTGGCGACAAGGTGGAAAAGGCCGTCATCACCGTTCCCGCCTATTTTAACGACAACCAGCGTCAGGCCACCAAGGACGCCGGCATGATAGCCGGCCTCGAAGTGGTTCGCCTTGTAAACGAACCCACGGCCGCCGCGCTTGCCTTCGGTCTTGATAAGGCCGGCAAGGAGCAGAAAATCATGGTGTTCGACCTCGGCGGCGGAACGCTCGATGTCACCATCATGGAAATGGGCAAGGAAGGAACCTTCGACGTGGTGTCCACCTCGGGCGACACGCAGCTCGGCGGAACCGACATGGATAACGCCATCATCGGCTATATCTGCGACGAATTCCGCAGGGATACCGGCATAGATATCTCCAAGGACCCGACCGCCCAGCAGCGTCTTAAGGAAGCCGCGGAAAAGGCGAAAATCGAGCTGTCCACCGTCATGGAAACTGAAATCAACCTGCCGTTTATCACGGCGGACGCGACCGGCCCGAAGCATCTGCAGCTTAAACTTTCGCGCGCGAAACTCGAGTCGCTTGTCGACCCGATAGTGCAGCGCTGCGCCGCTTCCATCGACCATGCAGTGACCGATGCCAAGCTCAAGATGAACGACATCGACCGCATCATCCTCGTCGGCGGCCCTACCCGCATGCCGATAGTTCAGAAGTTCGTGGAAAACCACGTCGGCCGCAAGCTCGAACGCGGCGTGGACCCCATGGAATGCGTCGCCTCCGGCGCGGCCGTGCAGGCCGCCATTCTGACCGGCGAAGTCAAGGACGTCCTGCTTCTCGACGTTACGCCTCTTTCGCTCGGTATCGAAACCCTCGGCGGGGTGTTTACAAAGCTCATCGACCGCAATACCACAATCCCCGTCAAGAAGACTCAGGTGTTTTCCACCGCTTCCGACAGCCAGCCCGCAGTCACCGTGCATATTCTGCAGGGCGAGCGCGGCATGGCCAAGGACAACGTTTCGCTCGGACGCTTCGACCTCGACGGTATTCCGCCCGCACCGCGCGGCGTGCCGCAGATTGAAGTTACCTTCGACATTGACGCCAACGGCATACTGAAGGTGCTGGCAAAAGACCTCGGTACCAGCAAGGAACAGCACATTACCATATCGGCCCCCAACAAACTTAACAAGGAAGACATCGACAAGTTTGTTAAGGAAGCCGAACAGTACGCCGACACCGACAAGAAGTACAAGGAAAAAATTGAAGTAAAGAACGAAGCCGACTCCGTTCTTTACCACACCGAAAAGGCGCTTAAGGAACACGGCGACAAGCTCTCGCAGGACGAGCGGCTTACCGTTGACCGTGCCGTAAACGACCTCAAGGACGCGCTTAAAGGCGATGACGTCGAGCGCATTAAAAAGGCCAAGGACGCCGCGCTTGAAGCCTCGCAGAAACTGGGCGAGATAATCTACAAGCAGGCCCAGCAGGCTCAGCAGGGCGCGCAGCAGGCAGCGGGAGCTGCCGGAGCAGGCGCAGCCGCCGGCGCCCAGCAGACTTCCTCCGCCCCCAAGGAAGACGTGGTGGACGCGGAAGTCGTAGACGAAAAGAAATAGGGTTTGACGCAGGGGCGGCGTCCGTAAAAGGATGCCGCCCCTCGCGCTTTTTTGCGGGCCCGTGCCCGCGCTTGTGTCCGGCAACAGGAGATTTCGGATGGCTGCAAAGGAAGACTTGTATCAGGTGCTCGGCGTGACGCGAAACGCCACTCAGGACGAGATTAAATCGGCTTACCGCAAACTGGCGATGAAGCATCACCCCGACCGCAATCCCGGCAACAAGGACGCGGAGGAGCAGTTTAAGAAAATCAACGCCGCCTACGAGGTGCTTTCCGACGACCACAAGCGCCAGATGTACGACCAGTACGGCCATACCGGCGAAGGTCAGGGCGGTTTTGGCGGGTTCGAGGGGTTCGGCGGTTTCGGCGGCGGACAGAGCGCCGATTTCGGCGACGTGTTCGGCAGCTTTTTCGAGGACATGTTCGGCGGCGGAGGAGGCGGCAGGCCGCGCAGAGGCGCGGACTTAAAGCACGAAGTGGAAGTCACGCTTGATCAGGCTTTCTCCGGCGCGCAGATTATCGTGCAGTACGACCGCACCGACCTTTGCGACACCTGCAGCGGCTCCGGCGCAAAACCCGGCACTTCCCTTAAACGCTGCCCCCGCTGTCACGGCAAGGGCCGCGTGCAGTTTTCGCAGGGATTTTTTACCATGAGTCAGGCCTGTCCCGACTGCGGCGGCGCGGGGGAAATAATTGAAAAGCCCTGCGACCATTGTCATGGCACCGGCCGCGAACGAAAAAACGTAAAACTTACCGTAAAGGTTCCGGCGGGCGTGCATACCGGAACCATGCTTAAAATTTCGGGCGGCGGCGACGCCGGTCCCAAGGCCGGAATGAACGGCGACCTTTATGTGGAAATAGCCGTGGCCCCTCATACGCGCTTTGAGCGCGACGGCGACGATTTGATTTACAACCTGCCGCTTTCCTTCCCGCAGGTTGCGCTGGGCGACCATATAGAACTGCCTATTATCGACGGCGGCAAAACCACGCTCACCGTTCCGGCCGGCACACAGCACGGCGCGGTGTTTCGCGTCGAGGGTAAAGGCATGCCGCGTCTGGGCATGAAGCGCCGCGGCGACATGCGCGTGCGCATTGGCGTGGCCGTGCCGCGCCATCTTTCGGAAAAGCAGAAGGAACTGGTGCGTCAGCTGGCCACTAGTCTCGACGAGGAACCGCAGGAGGAAGGCGGATTTTTTAAAAAGGTTTTCGGTAAATAATCATGGCGCAATACTTTATTGAAAAGGCAAATATCGGCAACGGCGCTTTCTTTACGGAAGGGCCCGAATGCCGCCACATAGTAAGCGTCATGCGCCGCCGCGCGGGCGACACCGTGACGATTTTCGACGGCGAGGGCCGGCAGTATGACGGTCTTATAAAGGAAGCGCGCCCCGATTTCGTATCGGGCACGGTTTCAAACGAACGGCTTCAGCCGGAGCCGCCGGTAAAAATAAATCTTTATTTTTCCGCCGTGTCGCGCGAGGCTACCGAGGAACTTCTTGACCGCTGCACCCAGCTTGGCGTGTGGCGTTTCCACCCCGTAATGAGCGCGCGTTCCGAGCGCAACATCGCCGCGAAATGGACCGAAAAAAGCCAGCGCTGGAACCAGCTTGTTCTGTCCGCCTGCAAGCAAAGCGGACGGGCCTATGTGCCCGAAATGAACGCGCCCGTTTCCTTTGCGGAAGCCGTTAAAAAAGCGGGCCGCGCAGTGTTTGCCGACTGTGGCGAAACCGCGCCGCTTGCCGAGGCTTTGAAAAAACTTGGCGCATCCGGCGAAATTTCCGTTTTCATCGGCCCCGAGGGCGGGTGGGACGACGAGGAACGCCGCGTCGCTCTGGCGGCGGGTTTTGTGCCCGTATCCCTTGGCCGCTACACCCTGCGCGCGGAAACCGCGTGCGAGGCGGCGGCAGTTCTGCTCCTGCAATGAAAATTTTTATAAAGACCTTCGGCTGCCGCGTCAATCAGGTGGAGTCGGAGGCTTTTACCGAGCAGTTTATAGCGGTCGGTTTTGAAATCGTAAAGGATTTTGAAACCGCCGATGTCTGCGTTCTTAATACCTGCACGGTCACGGGCGAGGCCGATAAGGACGTGGAAAAAATGCTGCGCCTTATCGCGGCGCGAAATCCGTCCTGCCGGCTTTTTGCCACGGGCTGTTACGCCACTGTGCATCAGGAAAAAGTTTTGAAGTACGCACCCTTTGCACATATAGTTGAAAATCCCGAAAAGGCAACTCTTGCCGCGCTTGTTGCTCCGCAGGTCTGCACGAATACCGATTTTGCCGTGTCCGGTCATCAGGGCCACAGCCGCGCTTTTGTAAAAGTGCAGGACGGCTGTACCGGCAAATGCAAATACTGCCTTGTGCGTTTTGCCCGTCCGGTAAAAAGTTCAAAACCCTTTCCAGTCGCATTGGCCGAAGTGCGCGCGCTGGCAAAAAAAGGTTTTGCCGAAATTGTGCTTACGGGCATAAATATCGGCAATTACCAGTGTCCCGAAACCGGGCGCAGTCTCTCCGAACTCGTGGAAGGTCTTCTTGAGCAGGGGGAGGGTTTCCGCATACGCCTGTCCTCCATTGAAGTACATAACATTACCGACGCCCTGCTTGCAGCGGGCGAAAAATACGCGGGCCGTTTGTGTGCCCATTTCCATATACCTTTGCAGAGCGGCAGTAAAAAAGTGCTGGCCGAAATGGGGCGGGAGTATACGCCGGAATTTTATCTGTCCCGTATGAACGCCATAAAAAACGTTTTTCCCGATGCCGGAATTTACGCCGATGTCATAGCCGGTTATCCGACCGAGACCGAAGCCGATTTCGAGGAAGGTTATAACTTTATTGAATCGTCCGGTTTTGCCGGACTGCACGTTTTCAGCTACTCCCCGCGTCCCGGAACGGAGGCTTTCGCCATTCCCTGCCTTGACAGAAAAATAATAAAGGAGCGCGCCGAGCGTCTGCGCGCGCTTGATAGAAAACTGCGCGTGCGGTTTGCAAACTTTCTTGTGGGCACGGTGCAGGAAGTGCTTGTTGAAGAGGGGAAAAACGGACAGGTTTCAGCCGTGGCTGGCAATTTCCAGCGGGTGCTTTCAGCTGCCCATTTGGTCAAGGGCTCGCTTGTAAAACTTCAGATTGAAACGGCCCGCGACGGCCTTTGTTACGGCGGTTTATTGCCAGAAACGGGTAAAAAAGGCTAAAATATCACTAATATATGGCGGAATGCATTTTTTGCAGAATAGTAAGCGGCGATTTGCCGGCAAGAATAGTTCATGAAACGGAAGACCTTATAGCGTTCATGGACCTTAACCCGCACGCCCCCACGCATCTGCTTATAGTGCCGAAAAAGCACATAGAAGATTTGTCCCATGCCTCGCAAGAGGACGCCCTGCTGCTTGGAAAAATCCAGCTGGCGGCGGCGGAACTGGCCAAAAAACACGGTCTGGACAAGGGCTATCGCCTTGTCACCAACACCGGCAAATGGGCCGGACAGACGGTACTGCATCTGCATTACCATCTGCTCGGCGGACGCCGCATGGCGTGGCCTCCGGGCTAGCGCGGTTGCGGTAAAACAAATTTCACGTCGCAAGAAAAGGCAGGTGAATAAAGCATGGTTTTCGTAAAAGTCAGAGAAGGCGAGAGCTTGGAAGAAGCGATTAAGCGTTTCAAAAGAGAGTGCGAAAGAAACGGCATTCTGAAGGAAATCAAACGCCGGGAGTTTTACATCACCCCCAGCGTGAAGCGCAAACTTAAATCGCAGGAAGCCCAGCGTAAAGTGCGCCGGGCAAAGCGCCGCCGCTATTAATCGGCGATTTTGGAGGACAGTCCCCTTACCGGTAAAACCTGAAAGGGGACTGTCCGTCTGTATATGAAACAGGCCGGTCTTATAGATTCCATACGCGAAAGGGTGGACATCGTGGAGCTTGTCCGCGAGTACGTCCCTGCACTGAAAAAAGCCGGTAAAACCTATAAGGCCTGCTGTCCGTTTCACTCGGAAAAGACACCTTCCTTCACGGTAAATCAGGAGAAGGGGCTTTTCTACTGTTTCGGCTGCCAGGAAGGCGGCGATATCTTCGATTTTTTAATGAAGATAGAGCACCTTTCCTTTGCCGAGGCCGGAGAAAAGCTTGCGGTCCGCGCGGGGCTTGAATGGAAAGCCGTATCTTCCGACCCCGCCGAAAGACTGCGCATTGACATTAAAAAGGCTTTGGAATTCGCGGCCGTATTTTACAGAAAGAACCTGCTTTCGCCCGCGGGCTCCGCAGCCAGAAAATATCTGGCCGAACGGCAGGTAAAGCCGGAGACCGCCGAAAAGTTCATGCTGGGATTTTCTTCTTCCGTTCCGGCCGAGCTTTTTTCAGCCGCGCGCCGCGCCGGCATCGGCGAGGAAGTTCTTGTAAAAGCCGCGCTGGCGGTAAACGGCACTTACGGCATGCGGGACAGTTTTCGCGGCCGGATAATGTTTCCGATTGTAAACCACCGCGGCGAAAATATCGGTTTCGGCGGCCGCGCCATGGGCGAGGCAATGCCCAAGTATCTGAACTCGGCCGAGACGGTGCTCTTTTCAAAAAGCAAGGTTCTTTTCGGCATACATACCGCGGCCGACGCCATACGGCGCAAAAACCTTGCCGTTTTGCTGGAAGGCTACATGGACGTTATAGTCTGCCAGCAGGAAGGAATAGGCTACGCCGTGGCCCCGCTGGGCACGGCGGTGACGGCCGAACATGCGCGGGTGCTCAAGCGCTACACCGAACAGGTGGTAATGCTTTTCGACCCGGACGCGGCCGGCATAAAAGCGTCGCTTCGCGGCGCGCTGGTGCTTACTGAATGCGGCCTTTTTGTCAAGGTCGCGATATTGCCGGAGAAGCTGGACCCGGATGAATTTATTCTGAAGTACGGCAGGCAGAAGCTGGAGGCCGTCATAGACGGGGCAGTCGATTTAATCCGCTTTCAGGCGGAATCGGTGCTTTCCTCCTCGGGACGCGGCGCGGGAGCGCTTGAAAAGTCCCATCTCGCTTCGGAACTGGCGCAGACAATTGCCCGCCAGCCTGACGATATAATCCGCACCGAGTGGACGCGTTACGCCTCCGACAGGCTCGGCGTGGAGGAAGCGCAGATGCGCGAACGCGTGCAGGCCGCGAGGGCCCATCAGCCGGCGCCGGTTTTTGCCGACAGGGTAAAGCCCCGCCCGATGCACGCTGATGTGATAAAGGCCATGCCGATTGAGGAAAGGGATTTGCTGCGCTACGTTTTGCGCTATCCTCAGCACTGCGGCCTTTGCGCGGAACTTGCGCCGGAGGATTTTTCAGACCCGCGTCTGCACGAGTATCTGACGCGGCTGCGTGAACTGGCGGCAGAACACGCGCCCATCGCCGTGGTGGAGGAAATGGCGGCGGCTTTTCCCGACGAGCGGGACTGGCTTGTGGGAGCGTCGGTCGCCGAACTTCCGGCTGAGCTTGTGCCGGAAAGAGAAATAAAAAACTGCGTGGCGCGCATACGCGCGGCGGCATTGCGCCGCGAGTTCGGGGCCAACAGAAAGCTTTTGAAGGATTATGCACGGCAGGGTAAGGATACCGCGGGTATCGTAAGGCGGCAAAACGAGCTGATAAAGCTCATGACCGCCAAAAACCTGAAGAGGTAAAAATGGCACAGTATAACAAGGCGTTGAGAGATTTAATTGAACTTGGCAAGGAGCACGGCTATCTCACTTTGGAGGAGATCAACCGCTCCCTTACTTCCGCCTCCATGAGCAGCGATGAAATCGACACCCTCATGGGCACGCTGGAAGACCTCGGCATTTCCGTAGTCGACCGCAAGAAGTATAAAGCCATGGCCCTCGCCGAAAAGGAAGCCTACACCGACGAGTGGATAGCCAGCCCCGACGTGTCCAATTCCATACGGATGTACCTGTCGGAAATGGGCAAGGTGCCCCTTCTTAACCGCGACGAGGAAATAACCCTCGCCCGCAATATCCGCGAACGCGAGCGCGAACTGCGCCAGCTGGTGCTTGAGTCGCCCATAACCATGCGCGAAATATGCAGCTGGGAAGACCTTGTCGAACAGCACGAAATGACGCCCAAGGAACTCATGCCGCGCGGCCGCAAATCGGCGCAGGAACTGGCGGGCATGCGGCGCAAACTTAAAAAAGTAGCCTCTTTTATCGGCACCAACGAAAAGCAGATTACCAAACTCATGGACAAACTGCGCGCGACGGACCTCAAGGACGCCCAGCGCACGACCATGACCAAGGAACTGGAAAAGCGCAAAAAGGAAGTGGTCAAGCAGATTGTCTCCTTAAACCTTAATCAGGACAAGATTAAGCGTCTGACCAACAAGATAAAGAGCATCGCCTCCAAAATCGACGAGTACCGCAGCGAGCTCGGCCGCTACGAACGCCGCTACGGAAAAATCGCCGAAATCGGCAAGGTATGCGACGCTTACCTTAAAGGTTCCCTGACCAAGGCGCAGGTGCAGTCGAAGACCGGTTTTTCGCACACGACCATCGAGACCGTCGTGCCAGCCATGCGCGCGTTAAAGGAGCGCGAGGACAAGGCCGCCGTTGCCCTGCCCGTGCCGGTCAACGAGTTCCTGTCCCTCAACGAAAGAATCGTTTTTCTGGAAGACATGATTCTGCAGGACAAGCTGAAACTTATTAAAGCCAACCTGCGGCTTGTCGTGTCAATCGCGAAAAAACACGTCAATTCCAATCTGGAACTGTCCGACCTGATTCAGGAAGGCGGCCTCGGCCTTATGAAGGCCGTGGAAAAGTTCGAGTACAAGCGCGGCTTCAAATTCTCCACTTACGCTACGTGGTGGATTCGCCAGTCCATCAACCGCGCCATTGCCGATCAGGCCAACACAATCCGCATACCCGTGCACATGAAGGAGCTGGTGTCGAAGCTGACGAAAGTCACCAACCGCTACCGTCAGGAACACGGACGCGAACCGCTTCTTGAGGAATATTCAAAGCACCTGCATATTTCGATTGAGAAGGTTAAAAATGTGCTGAAGATTATGCAGGACCCGATATCCCTGTCCACGCCCATAGGCGAGGACGAGGATTCGCACCTCGAGGATTTTATCGAGGACAAGAGCGGTCCCGGTCCTTCCTCCTCCGCGATAGATTTTCTGCGCAAGCAGGAAGTCACCGAAGTGCTGGCATCGCTGTCGGACAGGGAAGCGCGCATCATCAAACTGCGCTTCGGCATTGACTCCGGCTATCCCCGCACGCTTGAGGAAGTGGGCCGCATGTTCAAGGTTACGCGTGAACGCGTCCGCCAGATTGAGGCGAAAGCCATACGCAAACTGCGCCATCCGTCCCGCAGCAAACTGCTGCGCGACTACGTGGATTAACTGGTAAGAATTAATAAAAAGGCGGGGCCTAAGCGGCCCCGCCTTTTTTATGTCCGAACAATACATCCCAGTACTGAATACCCGCGCCAGAAATATGAAGTTGCAACGTTGTGCTGCTTATTTTATTGCAATATAAACTTATGCTTAATACCATTACTGCAAGTACCTGCTCTAAAGGGGGGAGGTTTGATTAATTGCCGTGGGTTTTGCCGCTGAATACCCGCGCCAAAATATTGCAGTAAAGAGTTTTGCCGACATTTCCTTTCTCTGTGCTAATTATCTTGCGCGGGGTGTTTGCGCGGTACTTTGTCAGTGCGTGCGGGTAATATAGGTCTGGCTCTGGCCATTCCGTTTCTTTCGTCCAAACTGTGTTCTTGTGCGCGGCTATATAGAGGAAAGGCGGTGCAGAGGGAGGGAGACATTAGCTGTACCCGTCTGTGAAATGAATTGGGCACGGGCTAACTTAGGGACTGCTGAATGAAGCGGGGCAATCCGTGCGCATTGTAAATTTTGGGCCGTGCTTAGGCATATTCAAACAATGGATTAGCTGTCCGCTTGTGTGTTAAACGGACATAAAAAAACCTCCGCTTTCGGCGGAGGTTTTTTATTGCTTAAATCCTACTGCTGTTTCTTAATGAATGTGTTCCGCAGAAAATCCGCAACCAGTTCCTTGGAACCCAGTCCGACGGCAAGCGCGAAGGCAAGACCCAGCGCGGCAACGGCAATCTGCACGGTGTTTATGATAAGCACCATTTCAAGGCCGAGCTGTTCAAGCACCATTATCGAGGCGAAAACTATGATGATTATGTTTACAAACTTTGCCAGAAATTCTCCGCCGCGCAGGTTATTGGCCGTAACGGAATTGGTGACCACCTGCTGGGCAAAACGCGCAAACAGCAGGCCGCCAAACAGCACCACAATCGCAACCACCAGCTTGGGCACGAAGTAGATGAAGCGTTCAAGCAGACCGGTCAGAATGTCGAGGTTAAGGGCGTTTGCCGCCAGCAGAACGAAAACCAGAATGACCGACCAATAAACCAGAAAATCAAGCGCGTAAGCTGGTGACTTTCCAAAGCCCACGCGGGCCAGAATTTCGTTTATGCCGATTTTGGACGTGCTGTCGTCGAGTTTGATTTTCTTGAAAAACCGCTGTAATAAGGTGGAGGCGACCCGCGCCAGCGACAGGCCGATAAGCAGGAAAACCAGCGAAACCAGAATATTCGGCACTATGGAAACAAACCGCTTCCACATTTCGAGAAGGGGCTCTATGAAAACCTGCAAAAGAGTCTGCGTCATTACTGCCTCCTATAGGTAGGGCTCTAGGCCATAGTATAGCAAAATAATTTGACACCCTTTCGTCGCAAACGCTAGACTATGGCGTTGCGCGGCGGCCGCTTTTCCCGCCCGTCCCGCACCTTGCGGATGAACAATAAAAATCCCTTTTCCTTCAGATTTTCTTTCCTGCTTACGCCGCGGGCGGCGTTTGTGCTGATTTTTGCCGCCGCCATGCTTCTGCGCCTGTGCAGAATCGCGTGGGATTATCCTTTCGTGCTGGACCCCGATAGCGGGCACATTGTAAATCTCGCTGTCTATTTCGGCTCCGGCGACCTGAACCCGCACGTTTTCAAATATCCTACTCTGTGGCCTTATCTGCTTTTTGTTTCCTACGGTTTTTATTTCGTGTTCGGCCTGCTTGCCGGTCTGTGGCATTCGGCGGCAGGTTTCGCGGGACACTTTGTCCAGCGTCCGGCCGATTTTCATCTGATAGGCCGCGCGCTCTTTGCGTTTTTTTCCGGTCTTGGCATTTTCACCCTTTATAAAACCTGTTCCAGAAAAGACAGGGAAACCGCCGTATGGGCGGCTTCTTTCGCGGCGCTTTCCCCGATGCTGATTGATTTGTGCACCACCGCAAAAGTTGAAGGAATACTGTTTTTTCTGTGCGCGCTTGCTTACGCCGCCGCGCTTAAATTCCAGTCCGCCCCGTCGGTCAAAACGGCCGTTTTGTGCGGCGGGGCCTGCGGGCTTGCCGTGTCTTCGCAGTTTACGGCCGGTCCCCTGCTTGCAATAATTCCGCTTTCAATGGCCGGCGGTCTGTTAAATAAAGAAAAGCGCGTTCACGCGCTTAAACTTCTTTGCGTGGCAGGTGCGGCGGCGTTAGCGGCTTTCGCGCTTACATCGCCTTACGTTTTTCTGGCATGGGGGGAATTTAAGAAAAGTCTGGCCGATATAGCGGCCGATTCGCACAAGGCCCGCGCCGCGCATACTTATTCGCAGGTAATTTTCGCGCTCATTAAAAACAACCTGTTTTTTGGCGAAAGTCTTTTCCCCGTCGGCATTTTTACCGCCGCCGGAATATGGGCGGTCTGGAAAAACGCGCGCCAAAAACTGTGGGTGCTGGGCGGTATGGTTGTCGTCGACCTTGCTGTGTTGGTTACCCAGCCTGCGGGTTTTGCCCTGCGCTACGCTTTGCCCATGTTTCCGGCAATGGCGATATTGTCAGGCGTCGGCATTGTCTTTGCGCTGAAACGCTTTTCCGCGCCAGTTAAAATAGTCGCGTTTTTGCTGGTCTTCGGCTCTCAGCTTTATGTGACGGCCGCAAGCGCAAGGCAATTGCTTTTGCCCGATACCCGCGTGCTTGCCGCGCGGTGGATTGAACAAAACGTTCCAGCCGGTTCATCGTTTTTACTGGATCAGGAATGGGTGTCGCCCCAGCTTAAAATGTCGCGCGAACAGGCTGAGTTTCTTTATAAAAAAACCACAAAACTTCATCATCCGCGCAGCAAGTATTACAAAATACTACTCGATTATCCCGCCCCAAAGGGCTACCGTCTTGTGCTTATAACGCGCGACTCGCTCGACCTCGCCACCTTCCCCGGCCAGATGCAGTGGTCCAACGCCGGAAAGGAAGTTGCCGATATCTCGAAAACGCCGGAAGCGGCAATCTGCTCGGCGGGCATAGACTACGCCGCCACGTCTTCTTACGGCCTGAACCCAGCGGCTTATCCGCAATACGGGGCGTACTGGAATTTTCTGAAAAAGCAGACTTCCGCCGCCGAATTTTTACCCAAAACCGGCGTGTGCGGCGGGCCCGAAATACGCCTTTACCGCATTTCCTGCCCGCGCCGCGGCCGCTGAGCGCCTTTCTCCAATACAATGCTTTGCTCTGCAACCACTATATTTGATATATTAGTGGCCTATGTCAGACATAAAACTAGGCACCTCCGGGTGGCGTGCCACAATTGCGGACAACTTTACTGCGGCAAATGTGCAGAAGCTATCCCAGGCATTATCCAATCATGTGACAGCCCATACCGAATATGGGTTTAGCGGCAGTCAGTACCGCCGCTACTGCAAGGAACGCAAGTTCACTCCTAAAAAACCTCTGGTAATCGTCGGCTACGATACAAGATTCATGTCTGAATATTTCGCCCGTGTGGCCGCCGACACTCTTTCGGTAAATTCAATTTCCGTTCTGTTTGCCTCCCGTCCCGTACCCGTGCCCGTAGTGGCATGGTCGGTGCTGGAAAACGGCGCCGTCGGCGGCATAACCGTGACGGCCAGCGAGGGCATAAGCTCGCTTAACGGCATAAAGTGGACGCCCTACTGGGGCGGTCCCGCCACGCCGGAAGTGGCAAACGATATAGAGTCCCGCTTAAGCGGCCCCGGCTCGGGCATTTCCAAAATGGGCCTGCGCGAATTCGGCGTGCTCAGCCCCGCCGTGGAAACCGCCGAAATAGCCGACGGCTATTTTGAACAACTCTCGTCCATTGTCGATGTAAACACCATCCGCAAGGCCGGTCTTAAAGTGGCTGTCGATTCGCTTTACGGCTCCATTTCCGGCTACCTGCGCCCCTTCCTCGATAAAATCGGCGTAACCACTTACGGCCTGCACGAGGAACGCGACGTGCTTTTCGGCGGACACGCGCCCTATACGGGCCCCGAATCGCTTGCGTCGCTTTCATCTTTCGTCGCAAAAAACAAACTCAGTCTGGGCATTGCCTGCGACTGCGATGGCGACCGCTTCGGCATAGTCGATTCCGACGGCACGTGGATTTCGCCCAACGACATGCTGCCCCTTATTTTGGACCATCTGGCCAAGAACAAGGGCATGCGCGGCAAGGTGTGCCGCAACGTCGTGACATCGCATTTTCTGGACGCGGTCGCAAAAAACCACGGCTTTGCCGTGCGTGAAACGCCCGTCGGCTTTAAGTTTATCGGCGAGCTCATGCGCACCGGTCAGTATCTTCTGGGCGGCGAGGAGTCGGGCGGCGCGACCATTCTTGGCCATGTGCCCGAAAAGGACGGCATGCTCGTCTGCCTGCTGGCGCTTGAAATGCTTGCCTACGAGCGCAAGCCGCTTAAAAAAATCCGCGAGGAAATGCGCAAACGCTACGGCGGTTTCCTCAGCATCAAGAAAAGTCTTTCAGTAGAAAACATAAAGATGGCCGACGTCACCGAACGCCTTACCGTAAAGCCGCCGCTGGAACTGGCCGGCTGCTCGGTGTGGCGCATCGACCAGACGGACGGCTTCAAATTCGTTCTGCGCGACGGCAGCTGGCTCGGTCTGCGCCCTTCCGGCACCGAACCCATAGTCCGCATCTACGCCGAGGCGGCCACCACGGCACGCCTTAACAGTCTCGTAGCCGAGGCTGACAAAATCATAAAAGGAGAGTTCAAGTGAGCAAGATAAAAAAGGTCATTGGAAGAGAAATTCTCGATTCCCGCGGTTTCCCCACGGTTGAAGTGGATGTCACCCTTGACGACGGATCTTTCGGACGGGCCGCTGTTCCGAGCGGCGCTTCCACCGGAACCCATGAGGCGCTTGAACTGCGCGACGGCGGAACCCGCTACCTCGGAAAGGGCGTGCAGAAGGCCGTGAAAAACGTTGAAAAGCTGGCCGCCAAGGTAATCGGCGCCGACAGCGTTATAAAGGCCGACGAAATCATGCTCGCCGCCGACGGCACTCCCAACAAGACCAAGATGGGCGCGAACGCCATTCTGGGCGTGTCCATGGCTTCCTGCCGCGCTTTCGCGGCGTCGAAGAAACTCGACCTTTACGACTATATCAGAAAGGCCTACAGCCTCAAGTATAAGGACTACATCCTCCCCACCCCGATGCTTAACATCGTAAACGGCGGCAAACACGCCGACAGCGGCATCGACGTGCAGGAGTTCATGATCGTTCCCGTCGGCGCAGCCAAGTTCTCCGACGCCATGCGCAAGTCCTGCGAAATATACCAGAACCTTAAAAAACTGCTGGCCTCCAAGGGCTATACCGTCTCCGTCGGCGATGAAGGCGGCTTCGCTCCCAAAATCAGCAGGCACGACGACGTGTTAAAGACCATCATGGCCGCCGTCGCCGCCGCCGGTTATTCCGAAAAGGACGTCAACATCTCGCTCGATTCCGCCGCAAGCGAATTCTTCAACGAAGGCCGCTATACCTTCGAGGGCAAGAAACTCGACGCCATGAAGATGGCCGCCATTTACGAAAAATGGGCCGCGACCTACCCGATTGCCTCCTTCGAAGACCCGCTTTCCGAGGACGACTGGGACGGCTGGAAGCACCTTACCGGCAAGCTCGGCACCAAGCTGCGCCTCATCGGCGACGATTTGTTCGTCACCAACCCCGAGCGGCTTGAACGCGGCATCAAGAACGGCGTGGGCAACGCCATTCTCATCAAGCTCAACCAGATCGGTTCCGTCACCGAGACCGTGAAGGTCATCGAAGCCGCCCACAAGGCCGGCTACTCCACGATGATTTCCCACCGCTCCGGCGAGACCGAGGATTCGTTCATCGCCGACCTGGCAGTGGCAACCAATGCCGGAGCCATCAAGACCGGCGCGCCCTGCCGTTCCGAGCGTCTGGCGAAGTACAACCAGCTGCTCAGGATTGAAGGGAAACTTGGCGCGAAAGCCAAGTATGCCAAGAAGATGGCGTTCAAAATATAATGAAAGCGTTCCGGTATGTTCTCTTCGGCCTTGCCGCGCTGTTTCTGTTTACCATGCACGATTTCCGCACCCTCGTGCATAATATGTTTGAACTGCGCGCGCTGGACAAACAGGAAAAAGTGTACGAGAAGGAATACCGCGAACTCAACGCCGAAAAGGCCCGCCTGCTAAACGAGAATGACGGCTATCTCGAGCAGCTGGCCCGTACGGAGCTCAATCTTACCAAGCCGGGGGAGATGGAATTTCGGTTCCCTCCCCCGGGAGGTAAAAAATGATAGTGAAAACCCTTGAGCTCGGCCCCATGTCAAACCGCACTTACGTGGTGGGCAATCCCGACAAAGGCGAGTGTCTTGTAATCGACCCGTCGTGGGAAATGACCGCCATAGCGGGCTGTGCAAAGGACAACGGCTGGAAAATAAAGGACGTGTTTCTTACGCACGGGCACTTTGACCATGTAAAAGACATGGCCGCCCTGCTGACGGAAAACGGCCTGCGCGCGCATCTTGAAAAAAATGACGCGGCAATGCTGGAAATAAAGCAGGAACTCTTTGAGACCTTTTCGGGCGACGCAATGTTCGTGTCGGCCGGACTGGACGTGGAAATACTGCACACGCCGGGTCACAGCGGCGGTTCCTGCTGCATTAAAATAGAAGACAGCATCTTCACGGGCGACACGCTTTTTATAGGCGAGTGCGGACGCGTTGACCTGCCCGGTTCCGACCCCGTGCGGATGTGGGAGAGCCTGCTGCGGCTTGCAAAGCTCGACGCCGCGCTGAAGGTTTATCCCGGACATTCCTATTCCTCCGAGAGCCACTCCACCATCGGCCGCGAGGTTCTGTCCAATCCCTATATGGTTCTTGCCGCAAAAGGACGCGCTCAGTTTATAGAAGCGATGTCCTGACGGGTGTCCCGCATGACTGCCGACCGCGAAAAATACGCCGTTGTCACCGACTTTGACGGAACTATAACCACCTGCGATATAGGCGACGCGCTCTGTCTGCATTTCAACGTGATAACCGCGGACGATATTGAAGCCTCCTACTCAAGCGGCACGCCGGTAGCGCAATGGATGGCCGACGCTTTCGCCCGCCTTCCGGCCGACAGGAACGTGCTTGAAAATTTCGTGGTGCGCGCGGCGCGCCGCAGAAAAGGCTTCGCGGAATTTTCCTCTTTCTGCAAAAAGCGCGGCGTGCCGGTCGAAATAGCCAGCGGCGGCGTGGACCTTTACATAAATCCCATTCTGAAAAAATGGGGCGCAAGGCATATAAAAGCCCTGTGCGGCACGGCCGACACTTCCGCCGGCGTCGTGCGCGTTACCTATCCGGCCTGCGGCGGCCGCACTGTAGAGCAGTTCAAGGCCGACCGCGTGCTTGCCATGCGCGAACGCGGCTATAAGGTTATTTTCTGCGGCGACGGACCGAGCGATTTTCCCGCCGCCCTTGCCGCCGACGTGGCTTTTGCGCGTCTGCGCCTTTACGACCTGTGCAAAAAACGCGGCGTGGCGGCGCATCATCTTACTGATTTCCGGCGTGTAGCCGACATTATCGGACAATAAATGTATCCCTATCTTTTTCATATCGGCGGTTTTTCACTGGCTTCTTACGGAGTGTTGGTGGCGCTCGGTTACATTTTCGGCGTTTACTATATCCGCCGCAAAATGCCGCGCGGCCTCATGGACGATGATTCCCTGTGGAATTTCATCCTCTTTATAGTGCTGGGCGCGGTGTTCGGCGGCAAGATTCTTTACGCCATTTTGTACTGGCATGAATTCGGCACGGATTTTTTAAGCCGTCTGTGGGGAGTAATCCGCGAGTTCCGTTTCGGCTTCGTCTTTTACGGCGGCTTTCTTGGCGCGTTTGCGGCCGGCTACTGGTATATAAAACACAAGAAGCTTTCCCCTTTTGTGGTTGCCGATTACTGCGCTCCGGCCATTGCGCTGGGCCACACGTTCGGGCGCATAGGCTGTTTTATGGCGGGCTGCTGTCACGGCGGGCCAAGCGGCGCGTGGCCGGGGGTGAAATTCTGCCGCGTCGATTCGCTGGTAGACAGAGACCTCCTCTGCATTCCAGTTCATCCCGTGCAGCTTTACGAGGCGGCTGGCAACCTGATTATTTTTCTGGTGCTTAACAAACTGCTTTCCTGCCGGCGCGGCTTTGTCGCGCGCGACGGAATGATTTTCGCGCTTTACGGCGCGTCATATGCACTGCTGCGCTTTATGCTTGAATATCTGCGCGGAGACGACCGCGGCGGACTGCTGCTTGGCCTGTCGCCTTCACAGCTTGTGGCGCTTGCGGTGTTTACGGCCTGCGCCGCCTTTGCGGTTTCCGCTAAATTACGGGAGAAGAAAAATGGATGAGAAGATGAATTTCGTGTATGACGGCGAGGGTGACAGACTGGATGTGTTTCTCGCCGGAGAAATGGACGGTTACTCCCGCAATATCATAAAGGAAATGATAAAGGGCGGCTGCGTGACGATAAACGGCAAAAAGGAGGACAAACCCTCCTTCCCGCTGGAAAACGGTTTTGCCGTGGAAGTGGTTTTGCCCTCCAATAAAAAGGACGCCTCTTCCCTGACCGACCTTATAGTTTTTGAAGACAGGCACATTCTGGTTTTCGACAAGCCCTCGGGTCTTATCGTTCATCCGCAAAGCCCCGCATGGGAAACAAATCCCGAAGCCGCCTTTACGGGTGACCCCAGCATGGTGTCCATGCTGCTGACGGCGTTTCCGAAAATGCGCGAGCTTGAGCGCGCGGGTCTTGTGCACCGCCTTGACCGCGAAACCAGCGGCGTTATGATTGTTGCAAAAACCGCCGAGGCGCAGGCAAACCTTGCCGCGCAGTTTCAGGGCAGACAGGTGTCCAAGCTATATAACAGCGTGCTCTGCGGCGAAGTGCCCGATGACGAAGGCGAAATTGACGTGCCCATAGGCCGCATTGCCGGCGGCAGAATAAAGGCCTCGCCCATTGGCCGGCCTTCGCTTACGCTTTACCATGTAAAAAAACGCGCCAACGGCTACAGCTGGGTGGACATGGAACCCAAAACCGGCCGCACCAATCAGCTGCGCGTGCATATGGCTTGGCTTGGATACCCCGTGCTGGGCGACAGCGTCTACGGCGGCAAGCCCGCCGCGCGGCTTATGCTGCACGCCCGCAGGCTGGAAGTGCATCATCCCAAAACGGGCAAGCCCGTTGTGTTTGAAGTAAAGCCCTCCGCCGATTTCAACGCGGAATGGAAGCGGGTTTCCAAAGCCGCTAAATAACTGATATCAGCGCAAATAAAAACAGCCTCGGTAAAAAAATACCGCGGCTGTTTTTGATTGCAAAGCGAGTTTGCTACCTGTCCGGAGGCTTAATATAGGACGGACTGTTTTTAATGTATTCCGCCCATTCCTTGTCGGTCTTTGAAACGTGGGCGATAAGCCAGCTGACGATATTTAAGTGTACCTTTCTAAGCAGGTCCTCATTGAGACCGGTTATCAGATAAGTATCCTTGATGGTGCGGAAGGCACGGCGGAAATACTCGTGCTGAGCCATGTGACGCTTAAGGTCCGGAAATGAGTAGCTTTTCAGGGTTTCCTCTTCCTGATGGAAGTGGTCGCCTATGAAATTATCGACGAAATCAAACAGGCGTTCGACCTCATATCCTTCCTGACCCTGCATCATGGCCATGATAAAATCATTGACCCGGCCAAACAGTTCCTTCGTCTGGTCGTCCAATTCTGTAAACCCTGTTTCCAGGAAACGATGCCATTGCATTGTCATAATTTGTTATTTGAAGTATACATTATCTTAAAGCGGTAATAAAGTGTTGCCGATAAAAAACATATTTTGCACAATACAAACATACCTAAGCGGAGCGTGAATAACCCATGGCACATGAAAACGCCGGTAAAATAGCAAAAACAGTCATAAACAAGTACTTTTACGAACAGGAATTTCGCCAGCCTTCCCAGAAACCCAAAAAGGTAAAGTTCGGCACTTCCGGCCATCGCGGCGAGCTGGGGACCGGTTTCTGCGCCCTGCACGCCGCCGCCATAGCGCAGGCCGTGGCCGACATGCACGCCGAAAAAGGCATAAAGGGCCCCGTCCTAGTGGGCGGAGACACCCGCCTTATGTCGGGCGAGACTTCGCGCATCTGCGCCGAGGTTCTTGCCGCCAACGATATCCCGGTAATTCTTGCACTCAAGCCTTTGCCGACGCCCGTTTTTTCGCACGAGATAATGGCCGGCCGCGCCTGCGCCTGTCTTAACGGCACGGCTTCGCACAATCCTCCGGCCGATATGGGCCTTAAATACAATCCCTCAACCGGCGGCCCCGCCGGTTCGGAAATAACCGGCTATATAGAAACGCTGGCCAACAAGTATATGGAAAATTCCGGCGGCATACGCTCCATGACTATTGAAAAGGCCATGGAGGAAGGGCTGGTCGAGAAAAAAGACCTTGTTACACCGTATGTGGAAGCGCTGAGCAAAATGATAGATTTCGACGTTATAAAATCATCAGGTCTGCGCATAGGCATACATGCCCTTGGCGGCGCGTCCGTAGCTTACTACGAGGCCATTGCCAAGCGTTATCTGCCGAATCTTGAACTTGTCGATTCCACGCAGGACCCCACCTTCGGTTTTATTCCGCAGGACCACGACGGCAAAATAAGAATGGACCCGTCTTCTCAGTATCCCATGTCGCCGCTTCTTGACGTGCTAAACGGCGGCCGCTGTGATTTTGTCGGCGCGTCCGACCCCGATGCGGACCGTTTTGGCGTCGCGACAAAGGGCGCGGGGCTTCTGCCTCCAAATCACGCGCTTTCCATAGCGCTTAAATATCTGTTTGAAACGCGCACCAAGTGGCCGGCCAAGCTTGGCGCGGGGCGTACGCTGGGAACCACGCATCTTATAGACCGTATCTGCAAGGATTTCGGCCGTCCGGTCGATGAGGTAAATGTTGGCTTTAAGTATTTTGTTGAAGGCATCCGCACCGGCCGCTACGCGCTGGCTGGCGAGGAAAGCGCCGGTATGTCGCTGTACGGCTGGACAACGGAAAAAGACGGTATTCTGGCGGTGCTGCTAATGGCTGAAATAATGGCCCGCACCGAAACCGACCTCGGCGATTTATATGCCGCCATAACGGCCCGGTACGGCAAACCGTATTACCGCCGCGTGGACGTGCCCGTAACGCCTGCCGCCGCCGACAGTCTGCGCGCTTTGCGGCGCGACGCCCTTTCAGGCGTTAAGTCGCTGGGCGGCGAGGCCGTGCTGGCCGTGCGCGATACCGACGGCGTGAAGATATACACGCCCAACGCGTGGGTGCTTGCCCGTCCCTCCGGCACGGAGCCTATTGCCAAGCTCTACGCCGAAAGTTTTAACGGGCCGGAGCATCTGGACCGCATCATAAAAGAAGGCGCGGAGATTTTCGGCTTCAAGCTGTAACGCGTTTACCGATAAAAAAAGCCCCCGCAAACGCTGGGGCTTTTTTTGTTACCACTTTTTGTATCGCCAGTAATAAATCGTTCCGACTACGGAGGCCACGGCCATGCCCATTATTATCCAGAAGGCGAAAGGATGATGCTGAAGGGGAATGGACACGTTCATTGAAAACGCGCTGACTACGAACGTCGGCACCATGATACCGATTGTTATCAGGTTCAGGGTCTTCATAAGCAGGTTGAGGTTGTTGTTTACTATGGAGGCGCGTGCGTCCATGAGTCCGCCCAAAATGTTCGAGTAGATTTCGGCCTGTCTCATGCACTGGCTGTTTTCGATTATGATATCGTCGAGCGTTTCCAGTTCCTTTTCCGAAAAGCCTATCTTCGCGCCGTTATTGCGCAGTTTTTCAAAAACGAAACCGTTGGAGTTGATGGCGTTTATGTAGTAGACCAAGCTCTTTTCAAGGCTGAAAAGATGCAGCAGATATTTGTTTTCCATCGAGGTGGTAATCTTGTTTTCGATTTCGTCGGAAATCATGTTGATTACGCGCAGATGCTCGAGGTAATGGTAAATGGAATTGTAAATAAGTTTAAGAAACACCCCGGTCAGCGAGGATACCGTTACAAACTGCTTGCCCACGAAAAGGGGAATTTCCTCCGACACCACTATGATGAGCCGGTTTTTGTACAGGAACATACCCATCGACGCGACCTTGAACTGCAGACGGTCCTGCGCCGAATAGTTTTTCGGCCGCTTGAAAATCATCGCGATATGGTCGGGTTCAAACTCCAGCCGGGAGGTTTCTTCTGGGTCCAGCGCGGAGTTTAAGGTGTGTTCGTCTATCAGGTAATTCTGCACCAGCTGTTTCTTTTCGTTTTCGTCGGGATTGGCGAAAACCAGAATCTGGCAGTCGCTGCTCTGCGTTTCCGTTACCTTGTTACCGGTTATATCGTAATACTTTGGCATCAAGCACCTCTGGCTTTGCCCGTGTCACTGCCAAGCGGGTCGTCCGGGCAATATTGTAGGAAATTCTCGCCGTCTTGGCATTGCCTAATTTAGGACTTCCGTCGCGCGCGTGGTGAAAACCGGCGCAAACAAAGTTATAATAGCTCAGTCTTTCAATACCACGGAGGTGCCATGGACGAATTCATGAAAGCCGCCATAGAGGAGGCCCGTCAGGGTCTTAAGGAAGGCGGCATACCGATAGGTTCCGTGCTTGTGCGCGACGGAAAAATAATAGGCCGCGGCCATAACCGCCGCGTGCAGGAAAACGACCCCATAATCCACGCCGAAATTGACTGCCTGCGCAAAGCCGGACGCATAGGTCATTACCGCGGCACGGTGCTTTATTCAACGCTGATGCCCTGCTACCTGTGCTCGGGCGCGGTGGTGCAGTTCGGTATAAAAAAGGTCGTGGCCGGGGAAGGTGAAACATTTGCCGGCGCGCCGGACTTTCTGCGTCAGCACGGTGTTGAGGTGGTCAACATGGACCTGCCGGAATGCAAGGCCATGATGAAGGAGTTCATAGAAAAGAACCCGAAGCTCTGGAACGAGGATATAGGGGAACTGTAAAGCCGTTCCTGTTTTTTTGCCGCCGCGCCCTGAGGCTTATATGCCCCGGCGCGGCGTTTTATTTACTGGTCGGCCGGCAGGAATTTAAGCGGGTTGAAATTGGTGTCGCGGTCGTAGTGGTCAATGCCCTCTTTCTTTTTTAGAAAGCGCACCGCGGCGTAAAGAAGCGGCGTGGCCGAGGCTTCGTAAAGGCTTTTCATCAGCCACTGCGTAACAATGGCGGCCGCCATGGCCTGCGGCGGGATAATGCCGTAAAAACCTATGGTCATGAAAATTGCGGAATCAAGCAGTTCACCGATTAGGGTGGAGCCTATGGAGCGCATCCACAGATATTTGCCGTCGGTCGCAACCTTCATCTTGGCCATGATATAGGAATTGGAAAATTCACCGGCCAGATAAGCCGTAAAAGAGGCCAGCAGCAGGCGCGGCGTTGCACCCAGTATCTGCGTAAACGCCGCCTGATCGTTCCAAAAGGGCGCCGACGGCATGGCCGAGGCAAGGGCAATTGCTCCGACCGCCAGCAGGTTGCATATAAAACCCAGCCAGATTACCATTCTAAGCCGCGCGTAGCCGTAAATTTCGGTTATCATGTCGGCGGCAATGTAGCTTATGGGGAAAATGACTATGCCCGCCGTTACGGGCATGCCGCAGACAACGGTCATTTTAACCGCTATGATGTTTGATGTCAGCAGAGCGGTAATAAAAACGGCCGTGCTGATAAGAAACCAGTTTGTGTGACGGGTGCGGTGAGAATTTGTCATGTGGTAATCCGTACTTTTATATATGATAGCAAAGAAGGCGCGTCCGCATTTACGCGGTGTCGCCGGAGGGGGGATAATGAGAAAACTTTTTTTTGCCGCCGCGGCGCTGTTTTTTGCCTGCGCGGGTTTTGCCGCGCAAAGCGCGGCCGACAAACTTTTTGACGGCGGCAAATACGCCGAGGCCAAAACTCTTTACTCGGCGGTAAAACCCGACGGCTCCGATAATTATTACCGCGCCCTTTACCGCGAAACGGAATGCGAGGGCCTGCTGTTTTCCTTTCAGACGGCTTTCGAGTCCGCCGAAAAAATACCCCTTCCCTCCGACCCGCTTTGGCGCGCGCGTTTTCTGCTTTTGAAGGCCGAGGCCGCGCGCAATTACATGGTGCGCTATAACGGCCGCATGACGGAGGAGAAAATCGAAAATCCCTCCGCCGCCCAGCTTACGCCGGATGAACTGCGCGCAAAGGCCGCCGCTTATTACGGCGCGCTTTTTGCCCTGCGCGCAAAGCTGGAGGCCGAGCCGCTTTCAGAGGAAAGCTACTTTGTCGAATTTAAGAAGAATCAGCTCGCCGAAACGCCGACACTTTGGGATTTTGCCCTTAGCCGGTGGATTTCATTTTTTGCCGAGCGGGCGGATTCCTCAGTCGATGCTGACTCTTATCTGCTTGCCGCCCCTTCCTGCGAAGCGGGTAAGGATGCCGCGCCCGCTCTTACCGCCCTGCGGCTTGCCTCCTGCGGCGAACTTGGCGGCGGCACTTTGCGCGCGCAGGCGCGCGAACTTTGGCGTGTTAAACGTCTGCTTATGCCTTTTAATCAGGGCGGGCTCAATGTAAGCAGTACCACGGCGCATGCCGTCGCGCAAAAGCTTGAATCCGGAAGGTTCGAGTTTGCCGACGCGCGGCAGCGCGCTCTGCGCGGAGCCGCCGGTATTTATGAACGCTCCGGCGAGCTTGAACATGCCGTCGCGCTTTATAAAAAAGCCGAGGCCGTAATGCCCGATACCGACGAGGCAAAGCTAAGCCGCGCCGCGCGCGCCGCAATTGAAATGCCAGCTCTGTCCGTGGTCTCCGGCCGTAACGATTCCGGCCTAAACGCCGTAACCGTCAGCGCGAAAAACGTTCCTTATGTGTATTTTCGCCTTTATGCCGTTTCGCAGTCACAGCTTTGTCCGGCGGGTTCAAGACGCACCGGCTGGAACTGTTTAAGGCAGGCCAATGACTCCGCTCTCTCCATTGTTTCCGGCATGAGGCCGCGCGCGCAGTGGCGGGAAAAAATAGCCTATGAAAAACCTTACGCTTTTTTTAGCGGCGGCTTTGACCTGCCGTCCGAGCCTTCGGGGTTTTATGTGCTTATGGCTTCGGACTCTCCTGAATTTTCCTCCGGCGCGTCACTGCTTTCGGCGGCGGTTATAAACTATACGGATTCCATGCTTGTCGGCTCGTCGGCGATTTTGGGCAGACCGGCGGATTTCCTTACATCATATTCAGTAAAGCCTGCCGAGGTCGCCCGCTTCTACGCCATGCGCGGGGAAGACGGCGCGCCGCAGTCTGGCACTGCCAGCTTGAGTTTTGCCACGGGCGGCAAAAGCAGCATTACGGAAACCGCGCCGGATAAAAACGGCGTTATAGGAGCCCTGACGGATTTGGAACTTAACGAAACCTATAATTACGGCAGTCACGAGGTTCTGCTTAACACGGGCAAAACAACCGCCGTATCCGACGCGGTGCATTTTGGCTGCACCTCTCCGCAGTCCGTGCGCCTTATTATCGACACCGACCGCCCGATATACCGGCCGGGCCAGAAAATAAAATACCGCCTCTCCGTTCTCTCTTTCGGACCCGACGGCTATTATCCGTTTCAGGGAAGCGAGCCCGTTAAATTTACCGTTACCGACCCCTCCGGCCGGAAAGTGGTGTCCTCTTCGGAAAAGACTGGAACCTTTGGTTCCTTTGCCGGCGAAGTCGCCGTACCGGAAAAATCCCAGCTTGGCGCTTTCGGCTTCTCGGCTGAAATAAGCGTGCATGACCGCCGCTACTATGCCTATAAGTCAGTCAGCGTTGAAGAATATAAACGACCGGATTTCGAGCTTAAGACAAACGAAAACGGCGCGTGGTTTATCTATGGCAAACCCGCCGCTATAAAAGGCCGCGCCGTTTACTATTTCGGCGGACCCGTCGGCGGGGCGGATATTTCCTATAAAATATACCGCCGCAGTTTTTATATTTTCCCGTTCATGCGCTTTTGGCCCGCGCGCGAAAGGCGGCTGTTTGCCGAGGGCAGTATAAAGAGCGGCGCGGACGGAAATTTTTCCATAGAGTTTAAACCCGAGCCCGAGGACAAGGATTTCCTGCCCGCCGATTTCGGGGCCGAACTTTCCGCCCGCGACAGCGGCGGCCGCACCATAACGCAGACGATAAATCTGCGCTGCGCGTCGGCTTCGTTTGCAATTAAAGCCGATCTGCCCGGATTTTTCGACGAAGGCGCGGTTTCGCTTGCCGTGAAAACCGAAACGCCGGACGGCGAGCCTGTAAATGCCGCGGTTGCCTACGTGCTTTACGAGGTTTCGCTTTCCTCCGCCATACGGACTTCAGCATGCACGGAGGCAAACTCCTGTTTTGCCGGTCTGCCGGACGGAAAAATCATGGCTTCCGGAAAACTTCCTAAAAGCGGTATTCTGCGGCCCGCGCTTAAGGAAGGTGTTTACCGCCTGCGGCTTAAAGCCGAGGCAAACGGCGAAAAAACCGAACAGCCCTTTACTTTTATAGTGGCGGGTGACGGAAAAAAACTTTCAGCAGGTTTCCTGTCCGTGACTATTTTCCAGCGTGACAAATATGAAGTCGGTGAAACCGCCCGCGTGCTTGCCGGAGCATCGGCCGTGCAGGCAAATCTGCGCTATGAAGTGACGGCGGGACAGTTCCTTCTTGATAAAAACCTTTCGCCGCGCGGCGGCGTAAAAGTGTTTGATATCCCCGTGACAAGGGACATGCGCGGCGGCTTTTCCTTCGGCTGGTTTGGCGTGCGCAACTTTCATTTTTACGGCGCGTCGGCTTTAGCGCCGGTGTCGTGGAGCGACAGGAAACTGGCCGTTTCCCTTAAGCATAAAGCGGTGGTATTGCCCGGCGGGAAAGCGGATTTTTCGCTGAATCTCTCCGGCAAAAAAATCAATGCCGCCGGACTTGTCAGGATTTACGACCGCTCGCTGGAGTATTACGGCCGCGATGACTCTCCCTGGAAAACGATAACCGATATAACCAACGGCGGTTCCGTGTATTTCGCCGAACCGCGCGGCGGATATCCTTATATATTTCCCGTAACAACGGGAGCCATTAAAAAAATGCAGGGTCTGCTTTATCCGCGCACGGACGCGGTTTCCCTGCCAGCCCTGCGCATGAATTCCGCCCTGCTTGTGCGCGCAAGACGCGGCGGCATGATGCTTGGAAACGCCATCGGCATAATGGAGGACGCGGCCATGCCTATGGATAAAGCCGCTTTTGCCTCCGCCGGAGGCGGCGCACCTGTTGCCGCGCCCGCACCCGCACCAAGAACGGATTTTTCGGAGACTGCGTATTTTAATCCCGACCTGCGCATTATGCGCGGCACGGCACGCTGGAGCGTTAAAATGCCGGAGCGGCTTACCTCGTGGCGCGTGGGCGGTTTTGTTATGTCGGCCGACGGCAAAAGCGCATTTTTTGAAGACGAGCTCGCCACCGCCAAAGAGCTTATGGCCCGTCTTGATTTGCCGCGCTTCGTGCGCGTAGGCGATAAAGTAACGGTCAAGGCCCTTGTGCATAATGAAAGCAAAAACGCTCTTGATGTGACCGCCGAACTGGCGGTACGGCAACTTATGTCGGGCGGCGCGTCCTCGGTCACCAGGCAGAGTGCGAAAGTGCGTGTCGCCTCCGGTGGCGTTTACACCCTGCCGGTGGAACTTGAGGCCGACCCTGCCGCGTCGGGCTATGAGTTTACGGCTTCGGTTTCCGGCGGCGGAATGTCCGATTCCGAGGCGGCCAAAATAGCGGTTTTGCCTTCGGCGGAAACTTTTGTAAATTCCACATTCGCGGCTTTGTCCGGCGATGCGCGGGAGAGGCTTTCGCTCGCGCCGGCGGCTAACGGTTACGATGCCGTGTATTTCCGCGCCGAGCCCCAGCTGGCCCTTTCCGTGCTTAACGCCATTCCCTATCTGGTGCGATATCCGCACGAGTGCGCGGAACAGCTTGTAAACAAGGTAGTTCCGCTTGCGGCGGTAAGTTCGGTTTACGCAAAGTATCCGGCGCTTGCCTCTGCCGCAAAAAATCTGCCGCCGCGCGACAGCGCGGCTCCGGCCATGGCCGAAACCGACCCGCTCAGACTGGCCGCCTTGGACGAAAGTCCGTGGCGCGCGGCCGAGTATGAACCTGATTTGCTGAACCTACTAAATCCCGCAAATGCAAACGTCCTGCGCGAAAAATATATGAAACAGCTTTTCGCCATGCAGACTGCGGGCGGCGGCTTTCCGTGGTTTGCGGGCGGTCAGCCCGATTTTTACATGACGCTTTATGTGCTGTCCGGTCTTGCCCGCGCAAGGCAGTACGGCCTGCCCGCGCCTGAAAACGTGGTTGCGCGGGCCTGCGCCTACACCGTGCGCGAGGCCGGAATAAAACGCGGACTTGCTCAGGACGATATCAGCTACAAACTGTTTGCGGCCTATGTGTTTGCCTCGCTTGACCGCAGGCAGTATCGCTCTCAGGTTAAAAACTGGCTTGCTGACTGCGTTAAATATAAACGCGCCATGCTGCCCGCTGGAAAAGCGCAGGCGGCAGTGGTTTATAAATGGCTTGGCGACATTAAAAACGCCGAGGCTTTTATGGACGCGGCGCTTGAGCACGCCAAGACCGACCCCGTGACAGGAGTATATTTCGCGCCCGAGCAAAAAGCGTGGCTGTGGTATAACGACTCCATAGAAAATCACGCCTTCATTCTTGAAACCCTGACGGCGTTAAACCCGCGCGACAGCCGCATTGACGGCCTTGCCCGCTGGCTTTTGATGAACAGGAAAACTACGCAGTGGAAATCCACAAAAGCCTCGGCACAGGCCGTTTACGCCCTGCTGGCTGTCATGCAGGCGCGCGGAGCTTTGGACAAGCCGGAAAAATATGCTCTTGCCACGGCAGGACGCAAAATGTCCTTTAGCTATGCGGCGGGTGATTTGGGAAAGCCCATGCATTTCCGTTTTAAGGAAAGCGATTTTTCCGCCGGTCAGCCTGTGGTAACTGTGCGCAAACAGGGCCCCGGTACGGGCTTTGTTTCGCTGTCCGGCATATACCGCGCGGACAGGCCGCTGGCTTCATCCGGCGGTCTGCTTTCCGTCGCGCGAAAATACTATGTCGTCGGCGCGAAAAATGTTCTGCATCCGCTTGCCGACGGCGAAAGCCTTAAGGTCGGCGACGAGGTGCGGGTAAAAATTACAATTACAGCCCGCGCGCAGTTTGAGTATGTGTACCTTAAAGACCCCCGCCCTGCCGGTTTCGAGGCCGAGAATCTGCAAAGCGGCTGGCGATGGGACGGCGTGCCATATTATCTTGAACCGCGCGACGCGCTGACGAACTTCTTTTTCAGTTTCCTGCCGCAGGGCACGGCCGAGATTTCCTACTCAATGCGGCCGGCAAAAAGCGGTTCGTTTAAAGCTGGCGCGACGGTTTTGCAGTCCCTGTATTCGCCGGAGTTTTCAGCCTACGGCGAGCCGCGCTCAATAGTGGTGGAAAAGTAGGACGGCGGTGTTTGTCCTGCCGCGTCATGTGTACTGCCGGCGTTTTCTTTTCGGGGCACTGACGGCTTTGTGAACGCGGGCAGGGCTGAAATATCCATGTCCGTGGCATACTTTCTCGCGGGTCATCTTCGTTATTTCAGTGTCAAAAGACTGTTGCTCCGCATTGGCTGCCGTAAGGGCAATGACGGGTAATTGCCAGTCTGTTTACGGCGGCGGGCCGCGCAATCCGTGCGGCTAAAAGTTACGTGGTGTTCCCATATATGCCTTGCGGCTTGTCCGGCAGAAAAAATTGGCCGGATGTGTTTTGACAAACCGAACCCATGCCAGCTTGCCGAATTATGGATGCCTGCTTGGTATTGGATGTTTTAAGGAAAACACGAATTTGGTACGGATGCCGCGTCATCGTCTGATTGGAAAGTAAGGCCGTGCGGTTTGTAATAGGTGGGCCGCCAGCTATTTGATTCAGCAAAAAAGGCTTCCGATGCCGGAAGCCTTTTTTGTTTGAAACGTTTGTTGCGTGTTGTCCGCGTTAGCTTTTTACAATTGCGCCTTTGGGGCAGACTTCGGCGCAGAGGCCGCAGTCCACGCAGTCTTTTTCATGCAGTACCGGAGCTTGCAGGCCGTCCTGCGTAAGCGCGCCTTTGGGGCAGGCCTGCGCCGCCGGGCATATATGGTCCTGCGGACATCTTTGCGGAATTATTTTTATTGGCATGGGTTTTATTGCAGGTCGAAATCCACGCCGATAGGGCAGTGGTCCGAGCCTTGCACCTCCTTTAATATAAAAGCGTTTTTGATTCTTTTGCCCGCATTGGCCGCCATGAAATAATCGAGCCGCCAGCCGACGTTTCGGCTGCGCGCGGCGGTTTTCATATCCCACCACGTATAATTGCCGCCTTCCTGATTGAACCGGCGGAAAGTGTCGGTAAAACCGGCGTCGATAAATTTATCCAGCCACGCCCGTTCCTCGGGCATGAAGCCGGAGGTTTTTTCGTTTTCCTTGGGATGCGTAAGGTCTATGGGCTTGTGCGCGGTGTTGAAATCGCCGCAGACAAGCAGGGTATCGCCTTTTGCAATAAGGCCTTTTGAAAAGGCCAGAAACCGCGCGTAAAAATCCAGTTTGTACCGCAGGCGTTCCACGCTCGCGCCGCCGTTTGGAAAGTAGATGTTAGTGAACACGAAGGACGGATAGCGGAGTACAAGTATGCGTCCCTCGGGATGAATTTCGTTCTTTTTGAACCCGCGCCAAACCTCAAGCGGTTCCTTTTTTGCAAACACGCCAACGCCGCTGTAGCCTTTTTTTTCGGCGGAGGCCCAGTAGGCCGTATAACCTTCCGGCGCGGTAAGTTCCGCGTCAAGCTGGTCCGGCATGGCTTTGGTTTCCTGCACGCCAAGCAGGAAGGGCGACGCTTCCTTAAGCCATGCTGTAAAACCTTTTTTCTGTGCGGCGCGTATGCCGTTTACGTTCCACGAAAGCAGTTGTTCGGTCATAAGTAGCGGTATCCTTTGGGTGTGCAGTCATCGGAAAATTCATAAATAAGCGGGCGGCCCGTCGGAATTTCCAGCGTCGTTATTTCGCCGTCGCCGATATTTGAAAGTATTTTGATTAGTCCGCGTAAAGCGTTTCCGTGCGCGACTATAAGCATTTTTTTGTCGTTTCGCAGGGCCGGTAAAATTGTGCTTTCCAGATAGGGCTGTACGCGGGCGCAGGTATCGGCAAGCGATTCGGTGCGCGGAAGTTTTTCGGCTTTTACGGCGGCGTAGCGCGGGTCGCGCGACGGAAGCCGCTGGTCGCCGTCTTTTAATTCCGGCGGGCGCACCGTGTAGCCGCGCCGCCACTTAAATACCTGTTCGGGACTGTAGCGTTCGGCGGTCTCGGCCTTGTTAAGGCCTTCAAGCGCGCCGTAATGCCTTTCGTTAAGAAGCCATGTTTTATAGGTCGGCAGCCAGCACTGGTCCAGTTCTTCCTGCACAAGCCAGAGCGTGCGTATGGCGCGCTTTAAAAGGGAAGTGTGTGCCTCGTCAAAATGCAGGCCGGAACTTGCCAGCAGACGGCCCGCGTCGCGCGCTTCTTTTTCGCCGTTTTCGGAAAGGTCCACGTCGGCCCAGCCGGTAAAACGGTTTTCCAGATTCCACAGGCTCTGCCCGTGCCGGAGCAATACTATCTGTTTCATATTTTCACCAGTCCCAGCCTGCCGCCGGCTTTGAGGGTTTTAAGGCCTGCGGCTTTTTGCGCGAAGGCCAGCGCGGCGGGGAAATTTTTGTTTTTAAGATACGACGCCAGAAAAGCGCCGTGGAAAACGTCGCCGCATCCGGTGGTGTCGGCCGCGCGGTATTTCTTCTGCTTCATAAAAAAAGTCCTGCCGTTTTCGGCGTACCATACGCCCTTTTCACCGCAGGTGACCGCGCACAGACAGCCGTATTTTTTAGTAAAGGTTTGTACTGCTTTTTCGAGCTTAATGCCGACAGTCTCGCAGAATTTGTGCGATGGTATGAAAATATCCGTAAGCGCGGCCAGTTTCTCCCAGCCTTTTTTCGGCGAGCCGCAGTCGTAGGAAACCAGCACGCCGCGCTTTTTTGCTTCTTTTGCAAGGCGCAGGGCGGTCGGTATCATGTGGCCGTCAAAGTGTATGCAGGCGGTGTTTAGCAGACGGGAAATTTTTGTTTTTGTCAGGTGAAAATCGTGCGCGCCAAGGCCCTGCGAATTCCATACTATCGTGCGGCTGGCGGTCTTTTTATTGTTGATGATAAGTGAAACGGGATTTATAAGTTTTTTGGAAATTTCCACGAACTCGTCCGACACTTTGTAGTCGGTAAGTTTCTGCAGGATGAAGGGTGTCCAAAAATCCGTGCCTATTGCTGTAAAAAGCGCGGTATCAAGTCCGTAAAACGAAGCGGCGCAGGCCGCCGTTGCGCAGGGCCCGCCGCCGTCGGCAACTATGGCCGAGGCCGGAATTTTTTCATCCTCGCGTATTGGCTCTGCGATGACCCCTATCAGGTCCACCGTGTTGAGCCCCGCGAATACGCAGTCGTGCCGCATGGCTATTTCCGCCCGAAGGCGCGCTTTACTGCTGCCGCCGCCGCGTGCAGGGTGTCGGCTATTTTCTGCGGCAGAGTGCGGCGGCCGTGCGGATATTTGAAATCTGTTTTAAGCGCGGCCACGCGCTGGGGCGTGCCAAGCACGGCTTCGGTAAAAACGGCCTCAAGCTCCGCGCCCTGATTTTTGCGCGCCCGCGCAAGCAGGCCCGCGCCAAGCACGCTGTCGGTGGTGACGAAATGTTCAAATCCGCAGAAGGCCTGAATATACGGGCTTTCGTTAAAAAGCGCAATGGCCGTTTCATCTCCGCAGCCTTCCAGCCGGCCGACTATCAGCAGCCCGCATACAAGCCGCGCATCTTTTGCCGGCCGGCCGGTGTCGGTAAACTGGCGGGCGTAAATCTCCTCCAGCCGGTCCCACGGCACGGCGGCGGCAAGGCGCAGCCAGCGGTTTTGGCCGTTAAGCGCCCCGCCAAGTGGGAAAAGTTCGGGAAACAGCGGCGGTGTCTGCGTATCCTTGGGCTTGTACATTGCACTCTCCGTTGGAATTTATGAATACATTAAATAAAAAGATAGGCACAGCCGCAACCGCGCGGTAAAAATTTGTATAATTCAACAGACGCGGCAGAGCCGCGTATTAAAGCGGAGGGGTAAAATGATAAGAAAAGGCAGCTGTTTTGTTACTTCCGAATCCGTGACCGAAGGTCATCCGGATAAAGTATGTGACCAGATTTCCGACGCAGTGCTCGACGAACTTTTAAGACAGGACAAAATGTCCCGCGTCGCCTGCGAAACCTACATAACCAGAGGCATGGTCGTGGTCGGCGGCGAAATAACCACGAAAGGCTGGGTTGATGTGGACACCATCGCCCGCAAGGTTATAGCCGATATCGGCTACACCAAATCCAAATACGGTTTTAATGCCGAGACCTGCGCCGTGCTTAACGTCATCGGCAAGCAGTCGCCCGACATCAGTCAGGGCGTGGACGTCGGCGGCGCCGGCGATCAGGGTCTCATGGTCGGTTTCGCCTGCGACGAAACCCCGTCCTTTATGCCCCTTACCCTCGATCTGGCGCAGAAGCTTACCATGCGCCTTGCCGAAGTGCGGCGCAAAAACATTCTGCCTTACCTCGGCCCCGACGGCAAATCGCAGGTTACTATTGAATACGTCGACGGCAAGCCCAAGCGTCTTGATACCGTGGTCATCTCCACCCAGCACAGCGAGGACATCCTCGACAAAACTGGCCGCCAGATAACCGAAAAGTCCAGAAAGGAAATCACCGAAGCGGTAATCCGGCCCGTAGCCGGAAAGTTCATGGACGCCAAGACCAAGATTTACGTCAACCCCACCGGCAAGTTCGTCGTCGGCGGCCCGCAGTCCGACACCGGCGTTACCGGCCGCAAAATCATCGTCGACACCTACGGCGGCCGCACCCCGCACGGCGGCGGCGCGTTCTCCGGCAAGGACCCCACCAAGGTTGACCGCTCGGCTGCTTACATGGCTCGCTATATCGCCAAGAACATCGTGGCGGCCAAGCTCGCCAATGAATGCACCGTCCAGCTGGCCTACGCAATCGGCGTGGCCGAACCCGTCGGACTCTACGTTTACACGCACGAGACCGGTGTTGTTGACGATACCAAACTTGTGGCGGCGGTAAAAAAGATTTTCCCGCTCACGCCCAAAGGCATCATCGATCATCTTAAGCTGCGCCGGCCCATTTTCCGGCAGACCGCCTCTTACGGCCACTTCGGCCGCAACGAGGAAGGCATGACCTGGGAAAAAACCGACATGGTAAAGAAAATCCGCGCGGCCGTTCTGTAAGCGGATGTCCTTTTGAAAAAGGCCGCGTCATTTATGGCGCGGCCTTTTTTATGCGGCAGCGGGCGCGGAAAATAGTATGATGAATTCTGCGGTAAAAAGAAACGGAGGGAGAATGAAAAAATTTTTTGGGTTTCTGTGCGCGGCGGTGCTTGTGTCGGGATTTTGCGCCTGCGCGGGCAACGTGAAAAGCGACGCCGAAAATTACAGCCAGAACACGGCCCGCACTTTGGCACGCTCCATGCGCGGCTACGAACTTTACAGCTGGCTTGAGGGCGGCCAGTGGAAATTTGTCATGGCCGAGGCCGGTTCGCCGGGCCTCAGCAGCTACGCGGAAATTACCATACGCGACGATGTTATGACGGGCGCGGATGCCGTTATAGCCAAACTGCGCCAGCTGCCGGAGAATCAGGAAGTTTACTGGAACCTGCGCCAGATGGAAGGTTTTGAATATCCCGACCGCAGTGTAACCGACAAAATTCTCTCCGCCTGCGAGCATAGCGGTATTATAATGCAGGCTGTCCGTCTGTCCATGGACTAAGCCGTCTTTTATAACCGTGCGGGCCCGCCGAATTTTGGCGGGCCCGCTTTTTTATAAAGGCGGGGGCTTCCTTGTCTGTTAAATGATTGCTTGTACTTCTTTATGGCCGCATTAAGATGTAACGTATTATATAGGTAAGCAATGCGGAAAACCGCAAATAAATACACTAATCCTGCACGGGCTTTTTGGTTTTTGCGAGGTGTTATTACAATGCTTAAAAAATCATTTCTGCTGGCGGTCTGCATTATGAATTTATGCGTGCTGGCGCAGGCCGGCACAAAGGAAGCTCTTGATCTGGCCAGACAGCGTCTGGACATAAGCATGCAGCATATGTCCGAGTATCCCCATCAGGCTTTCTGGCAAAGAGTAAAGGATTTGCGCGCGGCTTTTGATAATCCTTTTTCCATTCGTTCGGCCAACTGCCATGACGAAGCCGCGGTAATGTTCACTCAAAAAAAGAATTATTATCTGGCGCAGGATTCGTCAAATAAAAAGAACATTATATATATCTGCAAAGGTTACAAACCACAGCCTGACCTTATGGCGCAGGATTTCATTCATGAAACCAGCCATGTCGCTCTTAATACCATGGAGGATCAGGCCACGGAACTTGAAATGGTGGTGACTTATCTGGGCGGAGGCTATCCCGTAATAAACGGTTATATCGATTATGACGAAAAACTTACGCCGGATGAGCTTGACTGGCTTGGCTATGGCTATCTGCGGGTGGCGCTGGGCATAAATTCAAAACTTGCTTACGACTATCAGGTGCTGCGCTCCAACGTAATTTATGATGATTTCGCAAAATTCGTTAAAAATATGGACCGCAGAAAAGGTCAGCAGACCGACTTTGTTAAGTTCGTTGATTTTAAGGGTGAAACGCTGATAGGCACGGCCTGCAAAATGCACCGCCAGCAGTTTCTGGATTATTTTAAGGACAGGTTTCCCCAGCAATTTAATGGCTGCGGAAATATGTAGCCGTTGCTTGCCTGTACATAAAAACCCCGGCTTCCCGCCGGGGTTCTTTATGTATGCAAAAAGCTAAAAACAACTTGTGCGGGCCGGACTGGTTTCTCCATGTCTGTAGCATGTCATAGCGGAAATCTGCACCGCGTCAGTTCTTTTGTGGAATGCCGCGTCATTTGAAATCAGATAAATTTCTAAATGCGGCAAAAGGCATTTCTTCAAAGACGTCTGCTTTGTGATTGCCCCGCATGGTTTGCCGAATAAAAAAGGCTTTCCGTTAAGGAAAGCCTTTTTGCCCAGCTGAAATTTATTTTACTCGTCCGTATTTTTTGTAAGGGTTAGAAATTCTTCCTCGGTCAAAACCGTCACGCCAAGTTTTTTTGCCTTTTCCAGTTTGGACCCCGCCTCGGCTCCCGCTACCACATAGGACGTTTTTTTAGATACCGACGACGAGTCTTTCCCGCCAAGACTGCGCACCAGTTCCTGCCCCTGTTCGCGCGTCAGGGTTTTTAGCTCGCCGGTAAACACGAAGGTCTTGCCCGCGAATTTTGCCGAAGCGGCCGTTTCTGGCTCCGTGAAATTCAGGTTTTCGGCGCGCAGTTTGCCAATCAGTTCCAGCGCTGGGGAAGAATGGGTAAAACTGTAAATCGAGTGCGCTATTTCGGGGCCGATATCGTTTATGCGCGAAAGCGTTTCCTCGTCGGCGGCAAGCAGGGCGTCCAGCGTTTTGAAATGCGCGGCCAGCAGGCGCGCCGTCTTTTCGCCCACATGCAGTATGCCTATGGCAAAGAGCAGGCGCGACAGCGGCCGGCTTTTGCTTCTTGAAATGGCGTCTAAAAGATTCGCGATTTTCTTATCCTTAAAACCCGTCAGCTGCGCAAGTTTGAACTGGTCCAGTTTATATATGTCGGCAAAATCGTGCAGCATTTCAAAGGATAAAAGCTGGTCCACGACGGCATCGCCAAAACCGTCAATATCCATTGCGCCGCGCGAGGCAAAGTGCAGCAGACCTTCCCTTATCTGCGCGGGGCAGGACGGATTTATACAGCGGTAAGCGACTTCTTCCTCGTCGCGGAACACGGCTCCGCCGCAGGAGGGGCATGTTTCAGGCGGCTTTACTTCGGTCTCATTGCCGGTGCGCGCGGATTCAATAACCTTCACGATTTTGGGAATCACCTCTCCCGCGCGTTCCACTAAAACATTGTCGCCGGATTTAAGGCCGAGCCGCATTACCTCGTCGAAATTATGCAGGGTCGCGCTTGATATGGTAACACCCGCGCAGCGCACGGGCTCAAGGTCTGCAACCGGCGTTATCACACCGGTGCGGCCCACGGAAAAAATCACGCTTTTAAGTTTTGTCACAGCCTGCTGGGCGGGATATTTGAAGGCCATGGCCCAGCGCGGACTTTTTGCCGTCTGGCCAAGGCGTTTTTGGAAGGCCAGACTGTTTACCTTTACCACCAGTCCGTCTATTTCATATTTAAGCGTGGGACGTTTTTTGTCGTACTCGTTATAAATTGAGATTACTTCGTCTATGGACGCGCATACCTTAAACGGCGTGGGCGCGGCAAAGCCCCAGCTTCGGCACTGCTTAATAAAAGCTGAATGAGTCGGCGGCTCGGTGGTTTCAAACTGTCCGTGCGAGTGGACTATGAAGGCAAGGCGTCTTTTGTCCGTAATATTCTGGTCTTTTTGCCGGAGGGAGCCCGCCGCCGCGTTGCGCGGATTTGCAAAAGGTTCAATGCCGTCGTGCCGGTTTGCGTCGTTTAGCTTTTCAAACACGGCGCGGTCCATGTATACTTCGCCGCGTATTTCGGTTATGCCGGAGGGGGCGTTTTCCAGTTTAAGCGGCACGCTGCGTATGGTGCGCACGTTGGCGGTTACGTCCTCGCCGGTTTCGCCGTCGCCGCGCGTTGCGGCGGAAAATAAAGCGCCATCCTTATATATAAGCGCGCAGGACAGCCCGTCTACTTTGGCTTCCACCACAAGTTCGGGGCTTTCGCCGAGGGCTTTTGCCACGCGGTCATGCCACTGACGTATTTCGTCGGGAGAATAGGAATTTTCCAGCGAAAGCATGGGTACGGCGTGTCTGACGGGTTTGAAATCGCCGGACGGAACTCCGCCCACGCGTTTTGTGGGGGAATCGGGCGACTGAAATTGCGGATAAGCGAGTTCCAGCCGGCGAAGTTCTGCCATCAGTTCGTCGTACTGGGTGTCGGCTATTTCGGGGTTGTTTTCGCTGTAGTAAAGACGGTCGTGCCGCCTGAGCTGCCGCCGGAGTTCGTTAATTTCCTGTTCCGGCGTCATTGGGCGGTTCCGCCTTGTCGGCGCGGCGCTGTTCCTTTAAGCGGTCCAGCACGCCGTTTATGAAACGGCCCGAATTTTCCGTGGAAAAACGCTTGGCCATTTCAATGGCCTCGTCTATCACGGCGGGCAGGGGTATTTCGGGACAGTGGATTATTTCGTAGGTCGCCATGCGCAGTATGCTGCGGTCCACGGCGGACATGCGGCTGAGCTTCCAGTTGTGCGCGTAGCTCTGGATTATCTTATCCAGCTCGGCCATTTCGGAAAGCGTGCCGTTTGACAGCTTGTCGGCAAACTGCTTTGCCTCGGGATCAAGGTCATAAAAAACCTCACCCATGGCCGAGGAGAAATCTTCGGCCGAGATGGCCGCTACATCGGCCAGATACAGTGTTTGCAGACAATATTCGCGTGCGAGTCTTCGTTTGCCCATAAAAGGTACAGGTGTGAAAGAACGAGTATGCCAATATTCTACTAAATTGCGCGCATGTTGTGGGAATAAGACTATTTTTGTTACACTGCAAATAGGCCGCAGCCTGCGTAAGACGCAGTTTGGTCTTAGCCGCCGGGCATCGAAGTATCAGCCGAAAATGGAGGAATAATGTCGTTTACACCGATAATCATTATAGTAGTGGTGTTCCTGCTGTTGTGCATAAAGATTCTCAACGAATATGAAAGAGGCGTAATCCTTACGCTGGGCCGCTTTTCCAACGTGGCCGGTCCCGGACTCATATTCGTAATACCCGGCATCCAGCAGATGTTCCGCATAAGCACCCGCGTCATGGTGCTGGACGTTCCCCCGCAGGATATAATCACTCACGATAACGTGTCCGTGCGCGTCAACGCCGTTGTGTACTTCCGCGTCATCAACCCGCAGGCGGCGGTGCTCAACGTCGAAAACTACATGTACGCCACCAGCCAGCTTTCCCAGACCACGCTGCGCAGCGTGCTCGGCCAGCAGGAGCTTGATGACCTGCTTTCCCAGCGCGACAAGATAAACAAGAACCTGCAGGAAATTCTCGACCAGCACACCGAGCCGTGGGGCATCAAGGTGTCCAGCGTCGAAGTGAAAAACGTCGATCTGGCGCAGGAAATGCAGCGCGCCATAGCAAAACAGGCTGAAGCGGAAAGAGAACGCCGCGCCAAGGTCATTCACGCCGACGGCGAATATCAGGCTTCGCAGAAACTCTCCGACGCCGCCGCAATCATGGGCAAGAATCCCGTCGCCATTCAGCTGCGCTATCTGCAGACCCTGACGGAAATCGCAACCGAGAAGAATTCCACGACCCTCTTCCCGATACCCATAGACCTCATCTCGATGTTCATGGACAAAAAGAAACTGCAGGACGAGCATAAGGCCTAATATTTGAAAACGGAGTCAAATCCCCGCCCCGCATAAGGGCGGGGATTTTCTATGCAGGGACTATACATTCACGTTCCCATTTGTTCCGGCAAGTGCCGCTACTGCGATTTTTATTCCCGCCCCGATATTTCGCAGGAGACATATCTTTCCGCGCTTGAGCGCGAGCTTGCCCTGCGTCCCGCCTCCTCCTGCGAAACCCTTTATGTGGGCGGCGGTACGCCAAGCCAGCTTACGCCCGAAAACATTGCCCGCCTCTGCGCCCTTATTGAAAAATATTCCCGCCCCATACATGAATTTACCGAAGCGGCTTTCGAGGCCAACCCCGAAAGCGTGACGGCGGAAAAGGCCGCCCTGCTTAAAAAATCCGGTTTTACCCGCGTAAGCATGGGCCTTCAGGCTTACGACGATAAACTGCTTTCCCTTCTTGGCAGACGGCATACTGTCAGCGATTTTCTGCGCGCGTGGGAGGATTTGCGCCGCGCGGGTTTTGATAATCTCAACCTCGATTTAATCGCCAATGTACCAAGCCAGAGCCTTGAGGATTTTATAGCGGGTGCAAAACGCGCGCTGGCTCTGCTGCCCGAGCACGTGTCGTTTTACAGCCTGCAAATAGAGGAAGGAACCGCCTTCTGGCGCGACGGCGTGCGCACGGACGACGACCTTGCCCGCGCCATGTATGACGCGGGCCGCGCACTGCTTAAGGAGCGCGGTTTCATCCATTACGAAATTTCAAATTTTTCCCTGCCGGGCCGCCAGTCCCTTCACAATATCAACTACTGGAAAAACGGGCCGTATATGGGCTTTGGCCCGTCGGCGGCGTCCTATGAAAACGGCGTGCGCAAATCAAATACGGCCGATTTCGCGGCCTACAGCGCGGCTTTGGAAAGAAATGAACTGCCGGTGGATTTTTCCGAACAGCTTACGGGCATGGCAAAGCTGGGCGAGAGTATAATGCTCGGTCTTCGCCTTTTGGACGGTATTGAAATTACGGCTGAAATAAATGAAGTTTTCGGACCGCAGTTTACGGATTTGGCCCGTCGTGGACTGATAGCGCTTGAAAACGGAAAAGCCAGCCTTTCCGACGAGGGGCTTTACCTTTCAAATCAGGTGTTTTCCCGCTTTGTCGAACCCTTCTGATTTCCGTTCAAACTTACAATAATGCGCGCGGCAAGCGCGGTGACAAAATGGGTGTTTTCGGCCGATAGCCTGAAACTCTCCAGCATGTGCCGCAGACGGGTAAGCCGCTCCTGCTTTGTCACTCCGCGCAGAAAACCGCAGCGCACGGAAAGCTCCTGCAATTTTTCGGCGGCAACGCCCAGTTCCTCTGTGGACGGCGGAGCGTCCGTATGCCTTCTTGAAGGCAGCGGTTTGCCGGTTTTTGAAAGTTCGTAACAGCATACCGCCACGGCCTGATTCAGATTCATCGACGGCTGGCGCGCCGCAGTAGGTATGGTAAGCGCGGCCGTGCACAGGTCTATATCCTCAGCCGAAAGACCGGTCTTTTCCGAGCCGAAAACAAAAGCCGTTTTGTATGAACCGTCCAAAAGATCCGGCGTTTCCGCCAGTTCCGGCAGAGTGAAATGTTTGCCGGTAATAGTGCGGTTATGCGCCGTTGTAAGGGCAAAGGAACGGTGGCAGCCGGACAACGCGTCGGCAAGACATGCGTACACCTTCGCCTGCTTCATAAGGTCCTCTGCCCCGACGGCGGAAACGGCCTCCCGCCATGCCGGTTCAAAAGGTTCCACAACGGCCAGTTCGGAAAAACCGAAATTTGCCATGGCGCGCGCCGCCCCGCCTATGTTTAGCGGGTTGCGCGGGTGGACCAAAATTATTTTTACGTTTTCCGACTTCATCTTGAAAAAAGAATTCTCGCGGCGTCGGAGCGTCCCGCCATTTTAAGCGCGCGCATGACAAGCGCGCGGTTTTCCGGCTTGAAATACTGCAGCAGTGCGCGCTGAAGGCGGCGTTCGGTCTCGCCCTTAGCCACATGGATTTTTTTGCCGGATGCCGGGTCGAGACCGGTGTAATAAGCCGCCGTGGCGTATTCCATGGGCGCGGGTATGAAATCGTTTATCTGGCGCGGACGGTAGTTGTGCTTTTTTAGAAAAAGCGCCAGCTCCGTCATTGCCTTCAGGTCGGAGCCCGGAAAGCTGGAAATGAAGTACGGGACAAGGTACTGTTCCTTGCCCTTTGAAAGGCTGGCCTTCTTGAATAATTTTTCAAATTCCAGCCATACCTCGGCCGCCGGTTTGAACATCAGCGCAAGCACGCTGGGCACGGTGTGTTCCGGCGCGATGCTGAGCTGGCCGCCTGTATGCTCGGTCGCCAGTTTGTGTATGAACTGCGGGCATTTTACGGCGAGGTCCATGCGTATGCCGCTGTTTACCAGAATCTTTTTTACGCCGCGCGTTTCGGCGGCGCGCGAAAGCAGTTTCATGTAGCGCGTGTGGTCAGTGCTCATGTTAGGGCAGAGGTTTGGAAACATGCACGAAAGTCTGCGGCAGGCTTTTTGCGCCGCGGGATTTTTACAGAACAAACCGTACATGTTCGCCGACGGGCCGCCTATGTCGGTGATTATGCCGTTAAAAGACGGCGCGGCGGCCACTTTTGCCACCTCGGCCAGAACGGAATCCTCGGTGCGGCACTGTATAATCCTGCCCTGATGAAGCGTCAGCGAGCAGAACGAACAGCCGCCGAAACAGCCGCGGTGCGCGGTTATGGATTCCTTTATCATTTCAAAAGCGGGGATTTTGTCTTTATAAAACGGGTGCGGCCTGCGCGCGAAAGGCAGATTGTAAACGGCGTCCAGCTCCGCCGGAGAAAGCGGCAGTATGGGCGGATTCTCCACGACGTAGCGTTCGTCGTGTTTTTGTATGAGCACGCGGGCGTTTAACGGGTTTGTCTGATTGAGCGTTTCAACCGTGGCTTTGTTAAATTTCAGCGGGTCGGATTTTATTTCCTCGTATGAGGGCAAATCAATCGCGTCCGCTATTTCCGGCCTTGCCGATGCCGCGTAAACCGTGCCGCGCACATCCTTTATATCTTTCACGCTTTCGCCTTTTTGCAGGCGCAGGGCAATTTCGGTCATGGGTTTTTCGCCCATGCCGTAAACGAGGATATCGGCTTTCGAGTCCAGCAAAACGGAACGTCTTACCGTCTCGCTCCAGTAATCGTAATGGGCAAGACGCCGCATGGACGCCTCAATGCCGCCGATGACTACTGCAACACCGGGGAAAGCCTCCCGCGCGCGCTGGGCGTAAACGGTCACTGCCCTGTCGGGGCGCAGGCCGCCGCGCCCGCCGGGGGAATACTGGTCGTCGGAGCGCATTTTCTTATTTGCCGTGTAGCGGTTTATCATCGAGTCCACATTGCCCGACGATATGCCGAAAAAAAGCCGCGGTCTGCCGAAGCGTTTCCAGTCATTGCACGACTGCCACGCCGGCTGAGCCAGTATGGCCACGCGCAGACCGAGGTTTTCAAGGACGCGGCCTATTATGGCCGTGCCGAAGCTCGGGTGGTCCACGTAAGCGTCGCCGGTGACCAGAACCACGTCGACGCAGTCCCAGCCCAGGCGGTCAAGGTCATGCTTTGTAAGCGGCAAAAAAGCGCACGGTGTCATAGGAAGAGTATAATAAATTGTCGGGCGGCCCTGCCGCGCTAATGGAGAAAGCATGATTTACGTCAAAGTGATGTTTGCGATTATCGTATGGGGAACTTCCTTCGTTTTTACAAAGACCGCTCTGGCGGAAATGTCGGTGATGTCGCTTGTTTTCGCGCGGTGTTTTCTGGGCAGTCTGGTGATGCTGCTGTTTTCCCGCCGCTTCGGCTGGCTTAAAAAATTTACCGCTAAAGACTGGCTGCGCATAACCATAATAGCCGGACTGGGCGTGGTGTTTCAGCAGCTTTTGCAGGGCTATGCCATGCTTCACACAAGCTCAAACCACGCGGGCTGGCTTATCGGCGCGACTCCGCTTGCCGTCGCGGCTTTGCTTACGTTGGTGTTCAAGGAAAAAATCGGCCGTCTGCGTCTTGCAGGTTTCGGGCTGGGGTTTATCGGAACGGTGCTGGTCGTTGCCTCGCGGCAGAGCGTGGGCGGCGTTGTAACGCCGACGGGTTTTGGCGACGCCATATTTTTAATAAGCTGTGTGACGTGGGCGCTTTATGTGATTTTGCTTAACCGCTGGTTTTCAAAATATTCGCAGGCCGACGTTACCATGCTTACCATGGCCCTTTCCTGCGTGATACTTATAGTTCCCGGCCTTATTGACGGGATGCCCGCGCAGGTCATGCGGCTTACGCCGATGGGTATTTGGTCCGTGTGCTATCTGGGCGTGCTTTCGTCGGGCGTGGCCTACACCTTCTGGAACATGGGGGTGGAAAAACTGGGACCGGCGGCCGTGTCGTCGTTCATTTATTTTGAATCCTTCGCGGCCATGGCGGCGGGCAAGCTGATTTTAAACGAAAGCGTATCGCCCTACGCCGTCGTAGGCGGAGTGCTGATAATGGGCGGAGTATATTGGATTAACGGCGGACGGGCCGGAGCCGGTCCGCTTAAAAAACTGTATTACGGTTTAAGCAGTATTATGAGGCAGTAACTAACGGCGCATTCCGCGCATTACCACGAAGTTTCCGTGTCCAGTAAGACGGGCAAGCAGATAGACAAGCAGTCCGATAAGCGCGATTACCGCGAAAATAACCAGAAAAACTCCGGCAAAAAGCACCGCGCCCACGGCCGACACCAGCACTGTCACCGCCGTGGCGATAATCTTTAATACGGACGGGCGTTTTACTTCCCGCGGTTTTGTTTCGCGGGCATGGCCGGCGGCTTCGGGTTCAACCACTTCCGCATTGACCACTTCGGCGTCGATTACGGTAAGCTGGCGGTTTTCATCGCTGTTTTCTTCCATATATAAATGGTAACAAAAAATCGCTCCGGCGTTTAGCGGGGGCGTAAATTGCTACAATGTATATATAGACGTATATTCCAATGGATTTAACATTATGCTACCTAAAACCTACGACCCGAAGCCTATTGAAGAAAAACTAATCGAGCTCTGGCAGAAAGAGGGGCTCTTTCTTTCGCATGTTCCCGAGAATAAAGACAAAAAATCCTTCGTCATTGTAATACCGCCGCCAAATATCACCGGCGCACTGCACATGGGCCATGCCCTTAACGACACTTTGCAGGACATGCTTATCCGCTCTTACCGCATGATGGGCCGCGAGGCTTTGTGGGTCCCCGGCACCGACCACGGCGGCATAGCCACGCAAAACGTGGTGGAAAAGAAAATCGCCAAGGAACAGAAAAAGCACCGCCGCGATCTCGGCCGCGAGGAATTTCTCAAGCAGATGTGGCAGTGGCGGCAGGAATGCGGCAACACCATTTTAGACCAGCTTAAAAAGCTTGGCTGCTCGCTGGACCTTAGCCAAGGCAACGTGCGCTTTACCATGGACGAGGCCCGCGCCAAGTCCGTTTATGAAGCGTTCCGCCGTCTGTGGGCGAAGAAATACGTTTATCGCGGCGAGCGCATGATTAACTGGTGCGTGCGCTGCGGCACGGCCCTTTCCGATATTGAAGTGGAGCACGAGCAGACCAGCGCGAAACTCTGGTACTTTAACTACCCGCTTGAAGACGGTTCCAAGGGCATCACCATCGCCACCACCCGTCCCGAAACCATGCTGGGCGATACGGCGGTCGCCGTAAATCCCGCCGACGTGCGCTACACGCATCTGGTCGGCAAAAAACTCCGCCTGCCCATTGTCGGCCGCCTCATCCCGATAATCGCCGACGAGGGCGTTGACCTTAAGTTCGGAACCGGCGCGGTGAAAATCACTCCGGCCCACGACCCGCTCGACTACGAAATAAGCCAGCGGCATCATCTTGAAATCATTACTATCATCGACCACGAAGGCCGCATGATAAACGTGCCCGAAAAATACATGGGCATGGACCGCAACGTCTGCCGCAATGCCATCATCGAGGATTTGAAGGCCGCCGGCGCTTTTGAAAAGGAAGAGCGTTACGGCCACGGCGTGGGAACCTGCTACCGCTGTCATCAGCCGATTGAACCCGCGCTCAGCGAGCAGTGGTTCGTTCACATGAAGGAACTTGCCGCGCCCGCCATAAAAGCCGCCGAGGAAGAACGCGTAAAGTTCCACCCCGAAAGCTGGAAAAAACCTTTCCTGCTCTGGCTCAACAATATCGAGGACTGGTGCATTTCCCGTCAGATATGGTGGGGCCACCGCATACCTGTCTGGTACTGCGAAAAGTGCAGCGCCTCCGGCCTGATTTACGCCGACAATAACGGCAAGCGGGAACTTAGCCGCGTGTCGTTTAAAAACGGCGCACAGCCGATAGTCTCCTTTGACAAACCTGAAAAATGCCCGCACTGCGGCGGACACGATCTGGTGCAGGACCCCGACGTGCTCGACACATGGTTCTCGTCCGGTCTGTGGCCCTTCTCGGTTTTCGGCTGGCCCGAAAAAACGCCCGAACTGGATTACTATTACCCGACCTCCGTGCTGTCCACCGGCTACGAAATTCTGTACCTGTGGGTGGCCCGCATGGTGATGATGGGCATTGAGCTTATGGGCGACGTGCCGTTTACCGACGTGTACCTTCACGGCATAGTGCGCGACAAGCACGGCAAGAAAATGTCGAAATCGCTCGGCAACGTCATCGACCCGCTGGACCTTATCGCCAAGTACGGCACGGACGCCGTGCGCTTTGCGCTTATTTCACAGGCCTTCCCCGGCAAGGATATTCCGTTTTCGGAAGAGTCCATAACCGGCGCGCGCAATTTCTGCAACAAGGTTTATAACGCGGCGCGCTTTATTCACATGAACATGCCCGAGGGCGTGACCACGCTGCCGCTGCCGAAAAATCCCAAGCATTTAAGCGACCGCTGGATACTGAGCCGCTATGCTGTAGCCGTGCGCAAGGCAAGCGACTGCGTGCAGGACTACGACCTTTCCGGCGCGGCCAACGCGCTTTACCACTTCCTGTGGGACGAGTACTGCGACTGGTACATTGAACTCGCTAAATCCCGCCTGCAGACCGAGGAACGCGAAGAGGTGCTGGCCATACTTACCCATGTGCTCAGCGGAACCATGCTGGCCCTGCATCCGTTAATGCCGTTTATAACGGAGGAAATCTATCACTCCTTCGCCTCCTACACGGGCGGCGGAAAGGATTTTCTGGTCAAGCACGCCTACCCGTCCGCGCCGCAGTGGCTCGACGACGAGGCCGAACGCGAAATGGAAACGGTCATGGGCGTTACTTCCGCAATCCGCACCATACGCTCGCACTTCAACGTGCCGCCGTCGCTTAAGGTAAAGGCTTATGTGTCGGCCGAAAACGAAGCCGCGCTGGCATCTGTCCGCGCCAATGCCGACTATATCAAACTGCTTGCCAAACTCGAGGAGCTTGAGACCGGCGTTTCCCTTGAAAAACCCGCCAGCAGCGCGACGACGGTTTACGGCAGTCTGGGTATTTTCATACCGCTTAAAGGTCTTATCGACTTTGCCAAGGAGCGCGAACGCCTGTCGAAGGAACTTGGAAAAATCGACAAGGAAATAGCGACCTGCAAACAGCGGCTTGAAAACAAGAGCTTCATCGACAACGCCCCCGCCGAACAGGTGGACGCAATGAAGGCCCGTCTTGCCGAGGCGACCGCCAAGGCCGCGCAGGTGCGGGACGCGATAAAGAGCTTCGAATAATGATACTTTTAATCGCCACGGAAAACGCGCATAAGGCCGGAGAGATTGCGGCTATTCTGCCCGACATAGGGCTTGAATACCTGACGCTGCAAACCCTTCCCGGCTATGTCGCGCCGCCGGAAAACGGCTCGACACTGCGTGACAATGCCCTTATAAAAGCGCGCGCCGCATGCAGGGCTTCCGGCCTGTGGACGCTGGCCGACGACACGGGACTGGAAGTGGATTTTCTGGGCGGACGTCCCGGTATTTACAGCGCGCGCTACGCGGGCGAGGAACGCGACTATCAGGCCAATAATGAAAAGCTGATGCTTGCGCTTTCCGGCGTTCCGGAGTCGGCGCGCACGGCGCGCTTTCGCTGTGTAATGGCGCTTTGCGGCCCGCAGGGTGATGAAATCGTGGAGGAAGGCGTTTTGGAAGGACATATTGCCGATACGCCGCGCGGCACAAACGGTTTCGGTTACGACCCGCTGTTTGTGGTGCGCGGAACCGATAAAACGCTGGCCGAGTTTTCGGCCGACGAAAAAAACTCCGTCAGCCACCGCTACAACGCGATAAAAAATATAGAGGACAGCCTGCGTCTGCTTGCCGAAGACAAACTCTAAAAGCTGACAAAATTGTTAAGGCCGGCGCGTTAACCGCGCCGGCCTTTTTTGTGGTTAAGTAAACGTTGCTGATAGTTTTTTGTGACCGTTTTGCATTGATTTGCCGGAGATATTTTAGACGGGCAGAACTAAATGACTTACGGTATCAGTGACCTGATTAGACTATTAAAAGTGTAATCTGACTCAATTTTCCGTAGGGGGAACCCATTTAACAGAAATGTTACTTAACTCATAAAAAGCCCCCGCTTTTTGGGCGGGGGCTTTTTTATAAACTGTTAAGCGCTAAACGTAGGGAATACTGATTCTCGTCGGTTCGGGTTTTGGCTTCCACGCAAATTCCGTTCTCTGCAGTTCCATTGCTATGGACAGGAAAACCTTCAGTATGCAGGTAACGGGCATGGCGAAAATAACGCCCCATACGCCGAAAAGTTCCGCGCCCGCAAGCAGGGCAAACACTATTATCACCGGATGCACCTGTACCGCGCGTTTAAGAATAATCGGCTGAAGAAACCAGTCGTCAATAAAGCGCAGGAACACGAAAAACACCAGCACCTGTATTACGGAATCGACGGTGGAAAACTGCACGAATGCCGCCACCGCGCCGCACACCGCGCCGACCACGGGGCCGAGGTAGGGAATCATGCTGCTTATGCCCATGGCCACGGCTACCGCGCCCGCGTATTCAAGCCCCATGAAGGACAGCCCTATAAGCGCCAGCGCGAAAAGCATGGTCGATTCCAGCAGAATGCCGCGCAGGTAGTTGCCCAGCGACTGGTCTATTTCGCAGACCACGTGCAGGACAATCTCCACGTATTTCGAGGGGATGATGTCGAGCATGGCGTCAATCATCTTGCCGCCGTCAATGAGCATGAAAAACGTGATGAACGGAACCAGCGCCATTACGGTAAAAAACGGAACCAGTTTCATCATCAGCGCGGGAACCGCTTCCAGCATGCCGGTCAGCTTGGTTCCGGCCGAGGCCGACCAGGTGTCCAGCGTCTGTTTAAGAAACGGCGCTTTTGCCGCGAAACGTTCCTCGAACATTCCGTAAAAATGCTGGAACTTGGCCATGTACACGGGCCACTGGTCGCGCAGCAAACCCAGTTCGTCTATCAGCGCGGTCAGCAGGCTTATGGTCAGCAGTATTACCCCTACGCCGACAAACAGGTAGAGCGCCGAAACCACGTGCACGCGCTTAAATCCCCTGCTTTCAAAAAACACTATTATAGGGTTGAGCAGATAGGCAAGCGCAACGCTCAGTATAAACGGAAAGAACGATTTGCTTGCCGCCACCGTCAGGTACAAAAGACCCGCCAGCATTACCAGCGGCAGTATAAGTTCGGCTTTTCTGCGCGGTGTGGCTGTCATTTGGCGGGGGCCTTGCCCATTATGGCGCGGAAACGCGATGAGAGCGTCTGCGCCAGATAGTGGATGATTTCAACGCCTATCTGCGGCTGGTCCTTTAGCAGGGCGTCGAGTTTATTTTTATAAAGCAGCAGCACCTTGGTGTTTTCCGCCGCCGTGGCCGAGGCCGTGCGGGGCATTTCCTCCAGCAGTGCCATTTCGCCGAAAAGCTCGCCGGGTTTTACCTCGGCTATTTCGGCGAAGCTGCCGTCCTGCTGTCTGCGGGAAAGCGCGACGGAGCCCTTCATCACTATAAAGAGGGCGCGGCCTATATCGCCTTCCGCAAACAGAGTTTCGCCCTTTAGATAGTTGTGCTCGTGCAGCACGCGCATCAGATAGGTGAAGTCCTTGTTTTCCAGCTCGCTGAATATGGGCAGGCTCTGCAGAAAATTCCGCTTTTCCCTGTGCTCCTTGTCGAGAAAGAACCTTTCCAGAAAAGCCGGTTTCATTTGCCCGTGCCTTTGGAACCGAGGCCGAGTCCGCCCGAGAAAAGGTGCGCGCCTATCTGGAAAGCCTTGAACCAGCCCGAGCGCAGAAAACCGGTGACGTGGTCAACGGCGTCGAAAATGCCGCGGGTCGCTTCAATGCGGTCATTGGCGTTGATGGCCAGATATTCAACGGCCTTGGCCGTCTGGCGTACCTGAACGAGCGTTTTTACGGCAAATACCGCCACCGTAGCTATTGCGGCCGTTATGATGCCGACGCAGATTGCGTAAAAAATATCCATGATTTTATTCTCCTTATCCCTTTGTAGGAATTAAACAAGTTTCCGCCGGAGCGGTCAACCTATCTGGAATAGGTTGCCGTTATGACGGAGTGCAGACCGCCGCGCGGCGTGAATTCTCCGGTGACGACGGCTTTCTTGGGCTTTATGGATTTTATTATATCGTCGAGAATGCGGTTGGCGATGTTTTCCATGAAAATACCCATGTTGCGGTACTGAAGCAGATAGTATTTAAGCGATTTGAGTTCCACGCACAGTTTATCCGGCACGTAGGTTATGGTGATGGTGCCGAAGTCGGGCAGGCCGGTCTTGGGGCAGACCGAGGTAAATTCCGGCAGAACGATTTTTATTTCGTAATCGCGTTTGTACTGGTTGTCCCACGCCTCGATAGCGGGCAGTTCGACGGCGTTGCCCTTCGCGGCGTGCTGGGATGTGTAGCCCATTGATGTGCTTTTATTTTTCATATTTTTACCTTCCTCAGTCTCAGGGAGTTCATTACTACGGAAAACGAGCTAAGCGCCATTGCGGCGGCCGCCATGGCCGGCGGCAGGGTGGTTCCGTTAACGGGATAAAGCACGCCCGCGGCCAGCGGTATCAGAATTATGTTGTAGATAAATGCCCACGCCAGATTTTCCTTTATGGTGCGGCGTATGGCGCGGCTTAGGTTTATCGCTTCCAGCACGGCCTGCAGGTCCTGGCGCATCAGGGTAAGGTCGGACGATTCTATGGCGATGTCCGTGCCGGTTGAAAGTGAAATGCCTATATCGGCGCGCGAAAGGGCGGGAGCGTCGTTAAAACCGTCGCCTACAAAAGCCACTTTTTTGCCTTCCTTCTGTATGCTCTCGACTATGGCCGCCTTTTCCTCGGGAAACACTCCGGCGTAGTAGCGCGTAAGGCCGAGGGCTTCGGCCGTATCCGCAACGACGGGTTCGCGGTCGCCGGAAACAAGCACCACGTCCATGTTGAGCGCGCGCAGTTTTTCGACGGTATCTTTGGCCGAGGAGCGCAGTTTGTCTGCCAGCGTAAGGTAGCCGAGAAATTTTCCGTCTTTCGATACGCCCATTACGGACTGCGTTTCATTGCGCATCCCGGCGGGGTTTATAGGTACGCCTTCCTCCGCCAGCCAGCCGGTCCGCCCTGCCAGAATAACGCTGTCGCCCGACTTGGCCTTTATGCCGTGGCCCGGCAGTATTTGCAGCGATTCCGGCTTTTGGGCGGTTATGCCTTTTTCCTCGGCATAGCGGCGTATGGTTTCGGCAAAGGGATGTTCGGAGTTCTGTTCAGCGACAAGCGCGCAGCGCAGCAGTTCGCTTTCGTCCGTGCCGGTTTCGGGGTACACGCCGGTTACCGCCAGTTTGCCTTCTGTAAGTGTGCCGGTCTTATCAAGAAGTATGGCCTCAATGGAACTTACGCGTTCAAGCGCGTCTGTGTTTCTTATAAGGATACCGTGCGCCGCCGCGCGGCCAAAGCCAACCACGGTGGCCATTGGCACGGCAAGGCCCATTGCGCAGGGACAGGCCACTGCCAGTACGGCGACTGCCGCCGTAAGCGCCGGTGTCAGGTGGTCGAAACCCGCGAAAGCCAGCCACGAACAGAAAGTAAGAAAAGCTATGCCCATTACGGCGGGCACGAAGTAATAGGAAACCTTATCCACCATTTTTTGTATGGCGGCCTTGCCCGACTGCGCCTGCTGCACGGCGGCGATGATGCGCGCTATCGCCATGTCCGCGCCGGTTTTTTCGGCGCGGTAAACAAGCGCGCCGGACTGGTTTATGGTGGCGGCGTAAACCTTGTCGCCGGGAGTTTTGTCCACGGGCAGACTTTCGCCCGTAAGCAGGGACTCGTCGAGCGCGGAAGTGCCTTCGGTTATCTCGCCGTCTACGGCAATCTGTTCGCCAGGCCGCGCGGTAATAAGCATTCCCGGTTTGACCATTGCAACCGGCATGCTGGTTTCTTTTCCGTTTTCAAGCACGCGCGCGAATTTGGGCTTCATGCGCATAAGGTTTGCTATTGAAATACCCGCGCCGCGTTTTGAATAAGACTCAAGAAACCGGCCCAGATTTATAAAAAGGATAAGCAGGGCCACGTCGTCCCACAGACGCGGGGTGTCCCTGAAAAATGACGGAAACAGCAGGGCTGCCGTGCTGTAGAAAAAAGCCGCCGAGGTGCTCATGCTGACCAGGGTGTTCATGTCGGGACTTTTTGTTTTTAACGCGCGCAGAAAGCCCGCGTGGAAATGCGAACCGCACCAGCCCCATATTACGGCCGTTATTATGAAAACCGTGTACTGCGAAAGCTGAAGTGCGCTGGAAGCCAGCAGAAGTATGAAAAGCGCAAGCGTGACTGCCGTGCGTATGGCGTAAGTGCGCGTTTCGCGGTTTATGGTGTTTAATACGGCGTTTTCCGGCACGGCCTCCGGCGCGGAAAGACTTACCACCTTGTAACCGGCGGATTCTATGGCCGCTTTCACTGCTTCCGTTTTGCCTGTCTCGTCCATTACAAGAAAGGCGGTTTTCGTGGGCAGGTGCACGCTGAAGCTTTTTACGCCCGCCACGGGAGCTACGGCCCTTTCGGCGCGCGCCACGCAGGCCGCGCAGTGAAGACCCTCAAGCACTATGACGAACTTCCTTTCGGTTTCCGGCATTATGCGCTCTCCAGTTGTTTAATCCAAAGTTGTTCCAGCTCCGCCGCGCCGTCCCATTTGCCGGGGAAAGCGTCGCGCAGGGCGGTATCGACTGATTTTCCGTCCCTTAGTTCCTTTAGGAAAATCGAAAACGCCAGCCGTCCGCCGTTTGTAAGCAGATAGGTGGCCACGCTCTCGCACTGGCGATACCACAGGTTGACCCTGCCGGCTTCCTCGTCCCTGGGCACGAACGCAAACATCTGTGAAAACGGAACGCGGCCGGTTTTTAGCTGTGTGCGCGAATCCGAGCGGTAGGCCGCGGCGGCAGTGCCGCCAAGCGCGGCCAGTTCCATATGTACGGCAAGGCCTTCGTTAAGCCAGCGCAGGTTCGGCGTGGGCCGGCCCATGAATTCATTGAAAACCAGGTGCGTCATTTCATGCGCCATGACCGGCGGCAGCTGGTCGTTTTCGTAAAGCAGTACGGCGTTTCCCATGGTCATGCCGCCCGACCACTGCGGCTGGCCGCTTTTTTGCAGATATTCGTTTCTGTCGGCGTAGATTACAATTTCGTAAGGCTGGGCCGGCACGAAGGAATAAAGGCCGGTCTCCTCCATTATTTCCTGATAGTTGTTTTCGGCAAGGTCGGAATATTCCTGCGCGTTTTCCCTGCCGTAAGCCGATACCACGAAGTGCAGCGAGGTTATTTCAAAATGTCCCGCGCCAAGTTCCGTGCCGCTCAGGCGCGTGGCCGAACGGGCAAGCGAGTCGCTCTGCACGTTTTCCACGTCCACGCAGCCGGCGGCCGTAAGAAGGAGTCCTGCCGCCGCTATATTAATAAGTGTCCGGTTTGTCATCGTTGCCCATTATAAGCATGGAATTTTTGAAAGCCGCCTTCGGCAGTATCACTTTAAGCGGCATATCGGACGACTGTTTGGCCGACAGTTCGAAAACGAGCGGCGGGACCAGTTCTTTAACCAGACCGAATTTTTCTATTTTCATGCTGTCGAAAAATATCTGATAGGCGTCACCAGTCTGGGCCAGCTTCGCGCCCAGCGTGCCGGAAATATGTTTTTTGCGCAGGGTGAAGGCGTAAGCTATTGTGTTTCCCGCGGGTGTAAGGGAAATATTGGCAATCTGTTTTTTGAGTACGGTCGTCAGCGCGCCTTCATCTGTCTCGCCGGAAATAATCCGTATTGCACCGCAGCCGGCCAGCCGGTAAGTGCCCGCGCCGGTTTTTATAAGGGTGATATCCGAGACGGTAAATCTCACATTGTAAAACTGCAGTTCGCCGACAGAAACGGACTGTGCCTTTCCCGACATCATGCTAAGTGCCGCCATATCCCCGCTTAGCGTGGCGGATGCTATTGCAACCTGTGAAGCGTGCAGGGGGCCGGCGTCAATATCGGGCAGGGTCATGCCGGGCAGAATGAAAAGCTGGGACTGGTCTTTTCTGCCAAAGAGCGTGGAATAGCGCATGGCTGAAATCTTCACGGTCTGCTTGGGTGTGTATGCCAGGTTTTCAAATGTCATGTCCTGCGACGCCGGCGCTGTGGACATTACAAGCAGGTAATCGGGATAAAGCATCTGCGCGCCGGCATCGGAGAGAAACAGCGCGTTCGTCTTTTTTTGCTTTGCCAGAATGTTTAATGCCTGTGACATGCTGTCGCTCTCAGGCAGAAGCAGGACGGTTTTTTGCTGCGGCTGGTTTATCATTTCGGTGTCCAGCGGAGCTTTTATCCTGCGCGCGGCAAGCATTGTCATGTCATGCGGAACCGCGCCAAAAACCGCTATGGGGCGGCCTGCGAACCTCACGTTTTTAACCGCTGGCTGACCAAGCTGGAATATGACGAGCACGACTGCCGCAGCCGCCGTGGTTATTACGCGTATAACGCGGTTTGCAGATACCGCAAGCGCAATCGGCAGAACCGCCAGAACCGTCGGTATCAGGCCAGTTACCGCCGCCGGAAATATTATGGCCAGCGTCAGCGTGTAAGCCGCCCAGTTGCGCAGGTCGCGCTTTTTGGGATACGGCATCAGGCGCGCCATTAAAAGCCACAGAAAACCAAGCGCAAAAAGCAGGAACAGCGGCAGATATGCGGCGTTCGCCATTAAAAAGAGCGGGTCCAAAATACGGTTTTTAAGCGGCAGGCTCTCACCGGCGGTAAGGGCGAAGGAGGGCCTGAACTGCAAAAACAGCTTAAACAGCGACGAGATGTTTGCCCATACTATAAGCAGCAGTGTCGCCAGTATAACATACCACGCCCTGCGGCAGTGCTTTTGCAGAAGCTGGTTTGTCATGCTTGAGCGCAGCATGGAAAGGATAGGCAGAACGCAGATGAAAAAGCGCCAGTCGGTCAGCAGGCCAAGCACGACGGTTAAGCCGATAAGATAGGTCCAGAAAGGTTTTTCAAAGTAGGAAGACCATATGTACAGCGCCCATGTGCAGGCGACCAGCGCGCACAGCGCCAGTTCCGGCGATACGGTGCGCGCGGCCATAAGCATGAAGGGCATTGCCATGGCGCAGAAACCGGCAGTCCATGATATTTCGTTGCTGCGCGCAAAGCGCGCCGCCAGAAATGCCGCGAAGCCGAGCAGCAGCAGAAAAACGGAGTTAAACAGCATTGCCGCCTGAAGGGCGTTTGACGAAAGTCCGCCGGAAAACAGGCCCGCGAGCGTATAGTAAAGCGGCATTTGCAGCTTGCCGTTTATGGAGACGACGCGGAAGAAATCCAGAAAGGAAAAGCCTGAGGCCGAAGTACGGAAATTATCTATCGCGGCAAGCGCGGCGTTTTCGGCGGGTGAGGGAAGCCGGTATTCAGCAAACACCCACATGCAGTGCAGCGCCAAAATGACCAGCGCTATGGCCGCAAAACCAAGAAAGGCCAGCCCGAGGCTTTTTGGCTTTAGGGCGCGGCCCGGAATTTCGTCGTCGGCGAAAATGCTTTCCATCGCCATTGACGACGCTTTTAATTTTTCAAAAAACGAGGGTTTCTTTTCTTCTCTCATTGTTTTTGCGGAGTTTTTTCCGCTTTTGCCTTAAGTGCGGGCCAGTTCTGCTCCAGCAGCTGGCGGTCTTCCTGCTCGCCACGCTTGTAGCCGATGGCTTTAAGGGTGTCCGCACGGTATAAGTATGCCTCGAAAAAATGAGGGTTCAGCTTTATTGCTTTCGTAAAATCCTGCGTGGCCGAGGCCAGACTGCCGGCCTCTTTTTCCGCCCGCCCTCGCCAGTAGTAGGACGAGGAGGTTTTCATGCCGCAGCGTATGGCATTGCCGAAGGAATCGGCCGACGTCTGATAAACTTTCTGGTTAAACAGCGCCATGCCGCGGTTAAAATGCGCCTGCTTGTTGTCGGGCAGGTAGCGCAGTGCTTTTTCGGCCTCGGCGCGGCTTTCGGCGTAGCGCTGTAAATGAAAATACGCCGCCGACCGTGCTATGGCAAATTCCGGTGTGGCCGAGCATTTGGGGTCTGAAGTGTCCAGCGCAAGCAGTGCGGCCTCAGGTTCGCGCATGCGTATTTCCACCATTGAAAGGTTTATGTAGGCCGTGCAGAAGGTCGGGTCGGATTTTATGGCGCGCAGATAATCCTGCCGGGACATGGCAAGATGTCCCATTTTTTCCAGCACCAGCCCGCGCGCGTTATATGCGGCGGCCGGTCTTATGGGAATAAGTCTGGAATACTGTCTTATCGCGCCTATCGGGTTATTGCGTCTGAGTTCCCGCGTGGCGGCCGATTCGATTACGGCCGTTTTGCTTTTGCACGCGCACACAAGAGCAAGCCCGATAAGCAGGATATGACGTTTACGCATTTTCCTTCCCGTTTTCTTTTTTCTTTCCGGACGGCATTATCATGGTCCATGCCAGTATGCAGCCGCCAATGGTGATAAACGAGTCTGCCACGTTAAAAACCGGCCAGACCGTAAGGTCCAGAAAATCAATGACCCTGCCGATGAACAGCCGGTCGTAGAGATTTCCCACTGCCCCGCCCAGTACGAACAGAAAGCCCAGCTTGGCTATTTTGCCGTAACCTGTTATTTCCCTGCGGCAGTAAAGCATGAAGGCGATGAGGCCTAGCGTTACCAGCGTAAAGAGCAGGTTGTTATTTTGCAGCATGCCAAAGGCCGCGCCGGAATTTTCAACGTAGGTCAGGTTGAAAAACAGCAGTACCTTGTGCGGTATGCCAAACGGCAGATAGTGCACGGCCAGCACTTTTGTCAGCCGGTCGAGCGCGAAAATGCCCGCAATCCAGCCCAGCGCGCGCAGTGCCGCGGGTGAGGGCTTTCTCATTTGCCGTACCTGCTTAACACGTCGGCGCAGCGGGCGCACACTTCGGCGTGCGCGGCGTTCGTGCCTATGTCGGTCTTCCACTGCCAGCAGCGGGGACATTTCGCGCCGGCGGCGTGTTCGACGGAAATTTCAAGAGCGGCGCCTTCCTGCCTTATCTCCACCTGCGAGATGATGGCAACCGAGGTCCACAGTTTTTCCGTTTCCCGCAGGAATTTAAGGGTTTCGGCGTCCGTTGTTTTGAAAATAACCTTTGCTTCCAGCGACGCGCCTATAAGGCCCTGCTGTCTGGCCTGTTCAAGGGCTTTCAGCACCTGTTCGCGCACTTCGCGGATTTTGTCCCAGCGGGTCTTTACCGCATTGGAAACGGTGTAGCCCGTGTCGGCGGGAAATTCCGAAATGAATATGCTTTCGGTAAAGTTCTTGCCGCATTCGAGTTTGCGCATTTCCTGCCAGGCTTCCTCTGCCGTAAAGGAAATTATGGGAGCCATCAGTTTAAGCAGACCGGTCGTTATTTCATAGATAACGGTCTGCGCGCTTCTGCGCTCGTGCGATTCCTGACCGAGGGTGTAGAGCCGGTCCTTGAGCGCGTCGAGATAGAACGAGGACAGGTCCAGTATGCAGAAATCCGCCACTGCGCGTATAGCCTGCCGGAATTTGAAGTCAGCATAATGTTTGCGCACGTCGGCCGTAAGGCGGTTCATGCGGTCTTTCATGTAGCTGTCGAGCTCAAGCAGGTCCTTGTCGGCCACGGTGTGTTTGGCGGGGTCGAAGTCCCACAGGTTTCCGAGCAGGTAGCGCGTTGTGTTGCGGATTTTGCGATAGGTGTCTATCGGGCCCTCAAGCAGTTTTTCGGATATTTTAACGTCTTCCGAATAGTCGCTCAGCGCAACCCACAGGCGCAGCACTTCGGCGCCGTATTTCTTGATTATGTCTTCCGGCGCAAGGGCGTTGCCGTTTGATTTGTGCATGGCCTTGCCGTTTTCATCAAGCAGAAAACCGTGGGTCAGAACGGTCTTGTACGGCGCTTTGCCAGTAAGGGCGACGGAGGAAATCAGCGAGCTCTGGAACCAGCCGCGGTGCTGGTCCGAGCCTTCCAGATAAAGGTCGGCCGGGAAAAGTTTGTGGCCGGTTGCCTGTTCCTGCCGCTTGAGAACCGCCATCCACGATACGCCGGAATCAAGCCACACGTCGAGCACGTCCGTTTCCTTGCGGAAGTTTGTCGAGCCGCACTTGCACTTATAGCCCTGCGGGATTATTTTCTCCACGGGGTCGGCAAACCAGAAGTCGGTGCCTTCGGCAAATGCGCGCTTTTCAATGCTCTGAAAAAGGTTTTCGTCGTGCTGGGCTTCGCCGCAGTCCTTGCAGGTTATCATCGGAACGGGCACTCCCCAGAATCTCTGGCGGGAAAGACACCAGTCGGGACGCTGGCGCACCATGGAGCCTATGCGCTCCTTGCCGCCGGCGGGAACCCAGGTTACGGTGTCTATGGCCTTGGCAAGCCGCTCGCGCAGACCGCCGCGGTCCACGCCCAGAAACCACTGCTCGGTGGCGCGGAATATTATCGGTTTGTGACAGCGCCAGCAGTGCGGGTAGCTGTGGTTTATTTCCTTGGAGGCCAGCAGTTTGCCCTCGCGGGTGAGTTTTTCAATCATCTTGGGATTTGCTTCCCATATGCTCATGCCCTCGAACTCTCCGCCTTCTTTCGTGAAGCGTCCGCTTTCGTTTACTGGGCAGAAAATATCAAGCTTCCAGCGCAGTCCGGCGTGAAAGTCTTCCTCGCCGTGGCCCGGGGCTATATGCACGAGGCCGCTTCCTGTGTCCATGGCTACGAAGTCGGTATGGATTATCGGGTTCTTCTTGTCGGCGAAAATGGGGTGCTGGTATTTAAGGCCCACGAGTTTTTCACCGGGGATGAGGGCGACTTTTTCACACTCAAGACCGCAGTCCTTCATCATGGAATCGGCAAGTTTGTCCGCCGCCACCAGATACGTACCGGATTTTTTGTCGAGCATCAGGCGGTACTGCTCGTCGCGCGCCACGGCCGCCGCCATGTTGGCGGGCAGGGTCCACGGCGTGGTGGTCCAGATGACGATCGCCACGGTCTTATTGGCGGCCTCGCCGAAGAGGTCGGCGGGTTTGTCGCACAGTTCAAAGCGCACGTAGATGGACGGCGAGGTGTGGTCGTGATACTCCACTTCGGCGTCGGCCAGAGCGGTTTCGCAAGACGGACACCAGTAAATCGTTTTCTTGCCCTTGAAGATGTAGTCCTTGCGCACGAGGTCGAGGAAGGCCTTTACTATTGTGCCTTCATACTCGGGATGCATGGTGATGTAGGGGTTGTCCCAGTCGCAGATTATGCCGAGGCGCTTCATGTCCTCGCGCTGTATATCGACAAACTTCTGGGCGTATACGCGCGCTTTTTTGCGGAATCCCGCTATATCTGTGACCTGACGTTTGTTCAGTTTAAGCTCTTTTAGCAGGTTGTGTTCGATGGGCAGACCGTGACAGTCCCAGCCCGGAGTGTAGGGCGTGTTGTAGCCGGCCATGGAATGGGATTTGAACACGATGTCCTTTAGCACCTTGTTGAGCACATGGCCGACGTGAATGTGGCCGTTTGCGTAGGGGGGGCCGTCGTGATGAACGTAGAAGGGGGAGTCCTTGCGGGCCTCGAGAATCTTTTTGTAAATGTCGAGTTTTTTCCAGTGTTCCAGCAAAATGGGTTCGCGCTTTGGCAGGTCGCCGCGCATGGGGAAAGTGGTTTTGGGCAGAAGTACTGTGGCTGAATAGTTAACGGCTTCTTTAGTCATAAGGCCTCTTTATCTGCGATGAAATTTTAGAGGGCAGATATTAAGGCTATTATACTAAATATAAATATAGCGTACTCAGGCCATGCGTATGCAGTTTTTGCCTTCGCGCTTGGCACGGTAAAGGGCGTTGTCGGCAAGCCGGATGAGGCCCTGCGCGTCCATATCGGGTGTCTTGATGAAATCGGTAAGCGCGCAGCCCAGACTGATTGTGACCTGCGCGGTGTGGCGGCCGTCGCTGAAAATGCGGTCGGTGATTGCTTTGGTCAGACGGGCCGTGAATTTTTCCGCGCCTGAAAAAGTGGTTTCTGTAAGCACTATTAAAAATTCGTCGCCGCCGTAACGCACGGCAAAATCCTCTTTTCTTATGCCGGAGGCTATAAGCGCGCCCATCTGCGCAAGCACGTAACTGCCGAACACATGGTCGTGCTTGTCGTTGATGTTTTTGAAATCGTCGAGGTCCAGCATGATTACCGCCATGGTGCGGTCGTAGCGGCGGGCGCGGCTTATCTCGGTATCGATTTTTTGGAAGATGTTGCGCGTGTTGTAAAGTTTGGTGAGGTCGTCTATTTCGGCCAGCTCGGCCAGCTTTTTGTTTGCCTCGGCCAGCTTGTCGTTCAGCTCCTTCATGCGCAGCTGGGTGCGCACACGGGCCACCAGTTCAAAACGGTTGAAGGGCTTGCGGATATAGTCGTCGGCTCCGGCCTCAAGGCCGGTCACCACGTCCTTTACGTCGGTCTTCGCGGTGACAAGTATTACGGGGATGTATTGCGGTATGCGGCGCAGCTGGCGCAGAATGTCGATGCCGCTAAGGCCCGGCATGTTGATGTCTAAAAGTATTATATGCGGCAGGGCGGCCGAAACTTTGGCCATGGCTTCCTCTCCGTTTTGCGCGAGGTCCACGCTGTAGCCGGATGTTTCCAGAATGCGGCCCATCAGGCGCAGGGCGTCGATGTCGTCGTCAACTATAAGTACGGGAATTGCCGGTGCGGTCTGCTGGTCCATAAGATAATTCTGCAAAAGTTAGGCTAGCGTGTAAACTTTTTTTCCAGTTCCTTGGCCAGTCCGCCCATGGAAGTTTCGCGGTATTTGCTGTTTAAATCGCGGCCGGTGCGGGCCATGGTGGCAAGCACGTCGTCATAGGAAACGCGGTGCCGCCCGTCGGAAAGAAGCGCGAATGACGCGCAGTCCAGCGCGCGCGAGGCCGCCATGGCGTTGCGTTCTATGCAGGGAATCTGCACAAGGCCCATTACGGGGTCGCAGGTAAGGCCGAGGTGGTGTTCAAGGCCCATTTCGGCGGCGTATTCTATCTGGTGAATCGAGCCGCCCAAAAGCTGGGTCGCGGCCGCCGCGGCCATGGCGCAGGCAACGCCCACTTCGCCCTGACAGCCCACTTCCGCGCCGGAAATCGACGCGTTTTTCTTGGCCAGATTGCCCACGAGTCCCGCCGTGGCCAGCGCGTGCCAGACCATGACATCGGTAAATTTGTAGCTTAACTGCATGAAATTGAGCACGCCCGGCACTATGCCGCAGGAGCCGCATGTCGGCGCGGTTACGACCATGCCGGCCGAGGCGTTTTCCTCGGAGCAGGCCAGCGCGTAGGAGAAAAGTTCGTTTATGCGGCGCAGATATTCCGTACTGTTCTGCGCTTTTACGAAATAGGAAAAAGCCTTGCGCCTTATTTTGAGCGGGCCGGGCAGCGCGCCTTCGGTTTCAAGGCCGCGCTTTACCACGTCGCGCATGGCATTCCATACCGTGCGCATGTAGTCCCACAGTTCGTCATCCTCGGCATCCTGCACGAATTCCCACAGGGCTATGCCTTCGGCGTCGCACAGTTCGAGGATTTCCTTCATGGAATGAAGCTTGTATATTTCGCGGTTGGTTTCGCCAAAATGTTCGGCGTCGCGTATGCTGCCGCCGCCAACGCTGTAAACCGTCCACGGGGTTGTGTTTGCGTCAGCGAAAAACCGCATGCCATTAGGGTGCAGGGGGAGATTTTCCTCCGGCTTCCACACAATTTCCGTTTTGTCGCCCAGCACGGAAGTGATGGCGAGGTCGGTCATGTGGCCGCGGCCCGTGGCGGCAAGACTGCCGTAAAGGATTACACGGAAGGATTTCGCGTCGGGGTTCTGTTTTTTGAACTGTTCGGCGGCGCGGCGCGGACCCATGGTGTGACTGCTTGAGGGGCCCATGCCTATTTTGAAAATTTCCCGAATGGATTCCATTACTTCTCCGTGCTGTAAAATGATTTTGCCGCGAGGAGAAATTTTATCAAATTGCGGGGAGGCGCGGCAGCATATAATAAGCGCGTAGGGCTTTGGCGGAAATTAAAATTGTTAATCAAAGACCGCGCGGCATCTGGCGCGCGGGAAGTTTTTTAAGCCAGAGCAGGGCGGAGGCCCTGTCGGCAAACTGGCCGTTCCACTGCGCGGCGGCGGCGCGTTCGCAGAGGGCGGAAAAATCCTTCGGCTCGGTAAAGCCCGCCTCGCGCAAAACTCCGGCCGTGACAATGCGTCTTGCGCGCGCGGCCGCCGTGCGCTCGGGCGCGGCAAGTAAAAGAATTTCGGCCTGCGCGGGTGTGGGTTCATGCTCCGGCGAGAGGCCGTTTTGCAGTGCGGAAAGAGGTATGCGCAGTTCGACCGCAGTTTTGCGCTCAAGGTTTAGCGAGGCCAGAAAATCCTGCCATTGTCCTGCGGCAAAGGCCGTAAGGCCAAGGCGCGCTGTAAGGCTTTGCGCCTGTGCCATGCCGTCGTGCCAGCGCAGATTTTTATGGATGAAAGCGTCCAGCTTCCACCGCGCTATAAGCGCGAAAGCGGCTTTTGGATTTTTTTCGGAAAGTATGCAGAAAAGCTCGCGCCGCAGACGCTCGCGCGAAAGCAGGGCGGGGTAATTATTTTCCGCGGCGGAAAGTATAAGCGCGGTTGTTTTTTCGTCGGGCAGCCAGCCGAAGCGTCCGCCAAAGCGGCAGGCGCGGTAAAGGCGGGTGGGGTCGTCTGAAAAACTTTTTTCGTGCAGTACGCGCAGTACGCCTTTTTCGATATCCGCGAAGGCGTTAAAGGGGTCGTAAAGCTCGCCGAAATTTTCCGGCAGTATGGATGCCGCCGCCGTGTTTACGGTAAAGTCTCGGCGGTAAAGGTCTTCTTCTATGGGCGCGGGCGAAACGTCGGGCAGGGCGGCGGGACGGGTATAAATTTCCTTTCTCGTGCGCGCGAGGTCTATGGCAAGGCCGTCGGGAAACTGCACTCGGTATGTGCCGAAGCGGCCGAATTTTTCGGCCGCCGCGCCGTGGCTTTTAACGAAAAAATCCGCCAGCGGCGCGCAGTCCGATTCCGAAATTATGTCGAGGTCTTTAGTGTCTTTCCCCAGCCGCCAGTCGCGCACGCAGCCGCCCACGACCCAGGCTTTTATGCCCGCGTCGCGCGCGGCCTCACCGGCCCGCGCAAGCAGTTCGCCGTAGCGGGGAAAGGGAAGTTTCATTTGCAGGCGGGAAGTTTGGCGTTTTCCGCGCGCAGGCTTTCGGCGAGTTTTTTTAGGCCCGCCATCATCGGATGCTCGGCCAGTATTTCCTCGGCCGCGGCAAGCGCGCCGGAAACGTCCTCGGTCTTTTTAAACGGCATTACAAGCGAAAACCCGCCGTCGCGGGCGGCCGAAGGCCGCACCTTTTTAAGGCCGAAACCTTTTTCCTTGGCAACAAATTCTATAACGTCGGCTTCCGCCGTTTCGTACTCGTCGCCCTCAAGCAGTTTCTGCAGGTCTTCCATGCCGAAAAGAACGATGGGCGCGTAGTCGATGTGCATTTCGCTGAACACCTTGTCGCGCATGGTGGCAAAATCCTCGTCCATCTTTTCCTTCCATTTGCCGGCCTCGTCCTTATAGGAGGCGGGGAGCAGGAATACCATCAGTTCTTTCGTCGGGTCGAAATAGACGATGGGCATTTCCTGCATGAAAATCGCGTCGCAGTGCGGACAGCGCACCACGTTGAGTTCGCCAAAAATTATAGCGTCCTTGAGCCCGGGGTCTTCATCACCGCGCACAAAGGACCATACTTCGGCCTCGAATTCCTCGCATTTGTTGGGGCAGGTTACGGCTGCCGTTCCTTTTATTGATGCCATAGGGATAGATTATAGCAAGTCAGCGCGCTATGTTTTGCAGGTAGAGGCGGATTTCCCCGGCGTTTTTTCGCGGATATTTTTCCTGACCGGAACGCAGTGCCTCGCCGCGCAGCTGCGCGGGCGGCATGTACTGGGCGGCATCCGGCAGTGGCACTGTACCCTGATTCTGACGGGTAAGCGTGGGGGAGTTTTGCGGCATCCTCATATGGCTTTGCGCCTGCGATGCGGCGTCTAATGCCTTTTGCAGTTCGTCCAATGCTTTCTGCAAATAATCGTCCGCCGCGTTCTGCCCGTCCGCGGCGGGGCGCGTTTTGCGGGAAGTAAATGCGTCCGCGGCCTTGTTCATTTCGCGCGCCGCGCTTTCGGTGTCATCCTGCACGGCGGCGGGAATTACGGGCGAGGCGGACATGCGCGCGGCTTCGCCTGTTTCATCGGCGAGCTTTGTTTCGATATCGGCAAAAGCGTTTGCCTGTTTTATGTCCGCGTCAGAAAAAGGCAGGTCGGCAGACAGCGCGTCCGAAAGATTTGTCAGCACAAGTTTGTGACTGCGGTAAAGTTCGCCAAGCCTTGCCCTGTAGGTGTCGGTGGAGTCGTGGACTGACCGTATTTCGGCTTCTGCGGCGCGGGCGGTTTCAAGCGCGGAAAGGTTTTTGCCGAGCAGTAAATCGCCCGCCATTTCGCCAAGGCGCTGACGGGTTTGCAGGGGCAGTATATCCTCGGATTTTTTTGCCTCAATGATGTTTTCCTGTGCAAGCGTGACCGAGCGCGCAATCAGTTCTTTTTGCCGCGCGGCTTTTGCCGCCGTCTGGCGGTCAAGCAGGTCGGCCGTGTCCTGCGCGGCGGCGGTCTGGCGGGTTAAAAGGTCTTCAATGGTCGCTTTCAGCTTCTCCATTATTTTTTGCTGCTGGGGGCCAAGCGCGCTTTGTCGCATTTCATCACCCTGCGCGGAGGAAAGCAGGTTGCGGATTGACTCGATCTGCTCAAGCAGTTTGGCGGCGTGGGATAAGGCGTCCTCAAAATGCCCTTCGGCCAGCGCGCGGTTTAACGCGGCGGCCTCGTCTTCGGCCTGCGTGACGGGCATGGAGTAAACGCCTTCGCCCGCCTTTGTCTCGCCCCGCGCAGACATTGCGGCTTTCATTTCGGCAAGACGCTTTTCAATTTCCGCCATAAGTTTTGAAAGCATGGCGGCGGTTTTGGGGTCGGGGCGGCGGTTGTCTTTAAGCGAGTCGTTTATCGCGGCTATCCTGTCGGCCATGCCGAGCGCTGAAAGTTCCATGTTTCGTAACTGCCGCCGGCGCATCAGCGAAAGCAGATTTTCGCGCGCGGCGTTTATTCTTGCCGACGCTTCGGGGCCCGTGCCGCGCGCTTTCGCGGCGGCGATATCGCCCCGCGCGGCGGCTATGGCGTACTGCGCTCCGGCCGGAGCGTACGGGTCGTTTTTCGCGGCTTCATTAAGGGCGGACAGCAGATTTTCATTTTTCGCCCACAGAGCGGACATGTAATCCGGCGCGGCAGGTGCTGTCTGCGCGGCGGAAAGTTCGCCTAAGGCGGCTATGGCCGCTTCCAGCCTTTTGTCAAACTGTCCGGCGTTTTGCGAAAAATCTTTTATGTAAATTGCGAGCGGGGCGGATGCCGCGCACTGGCTGTTTGCGTCGCAGGCTTTGACCGTTACGGAGAGGCGGGTTTTGTCGGGATAGTCAGCAAAAGTAAGAAGCACCTTGCCCGTGTGGGTTTTTCCTCCGGCGGGAAGCGGCAGAATTTCCTGCTGGCGGTTATCCGCGCTGATTACTGCCTGCGCCCTGGCTATGCCTATATCGTCCTGCACGGAGTATACGAGATTTACTGCGTCTTCCCTTGAGGCTTCAAGCGGATATTCCGGCGATAAAATGGAAGCCGTCGGCGGCAGATCCTGCCGCACGAAAAGCGTTTTCTGCGGCGGCGCGGGGTCGCGCAGACCGGAGGGGGAAGTTATGGAAAACGCGTAGGCCGTGTCGCGCGTAATGCCTATGGACGCGATAAATTTGGTCGGGGAAATTTTCCGCATTCGGCTTTCGTTTGCCGGCGGGCAGGAACTATCTTCCGGCGAGCAGAAGGCCGTCTGCAGGGAGGCTTCCTCCGCCGGTTCGCTTGTGGTTATTGTGAATTTTACGGTGCTCAGCGCGGGCACCGGCTCACCGTTATATTTGTAGGGCGCGGTTTTAAGATAGGCTGGCGGATATATTGTCGCTTCCTCGGTTTCGGGCGCGGGGTAATCCTCGGGCATTATTTCATAGACGGAGGATTCGGTGTTTTCCGCACGGATTTTATATTGCAGGGCGTCGGTCACGGCAGGTATTGCGGCCAAATACTGCCCGCCCGCGCTTTGCCAAGGCTGTGTTCGCCACTGGCCGGAATTTGTGCCGCGCAGGAAAAGAACGGGCGTCGCGGAGGAGGGGAAAAGCCAGCTTGCGGTAATTGCGACCGGCGTGCCGCGCAGGACGGAAACATTGCCCGGTTTTATGCTTATTCTCGCCTCGGCGGGTTCGGGCTTCCACGGCATTAAAATTGTGCGAGGGCTAAGGTGCGCGGCCTGTGCCGCCGCCAGCGCGCCTAAGGTAAGCGCGGCCGCCGCAAATACGCGCGCGGCGGCGGGGCGTGGCCATGCGGACGAAAGTTTTTGCGCCGCTTTTGCGGCCAGCGCTATTTGTTCCGCGCCAAACTGCGGGGCGTAGGTCCCGGCGGTCTTGCCGGAGGCAATATCGGCGGCGGGCGGGAGCAGTTTGGCGGCGCGCGCGTCCTGCCTGCAAAGCCGCGCGATTATGTTTTTTTGGCTTAATGCGCCGGAAAGTTTATATATGAAAAAAAACGTGTAAGCGGCCGCAATGGCGGCAAAGCAGAAAAAGATGAAAGTAAAAAACTGCGGAGCGGGATTTAATGCGGCCGCCGCCGACAGAAACACCAGATAGTCGGCGGACAGAAGAATAAAATCAAGCAGAAAAATTAACAGGCGTCCGGCGGTTTCGGCGGCGCGCTGGCGGCGCAGGGCGGCAAATAAAAGCCGTTCGTTGTCAGTCATGGCAGACGGCCGCGTAGGCGGCTTCGTGCAGACGTACCATGGTGTCGATTCCGAAAGATGTTTTGACCGTATGCTCTCCCGCTTCGGCCAGCCGCGTTCTGAGCACGGTATCATCCGCAAGGCGGGTTATGGCGGCGGCGAGGGCCTGCGGATTCCGCGCCTCAAAAAGCAGGGCGTTTTCGCCGTCTTTGATTATTTCGCGCACGCCGTCGGCCGGAGTCGCGGCGCAGGCAAGGCGCGAGGCCATGGCCTCGAGCAAAACCGCGGGCAGGCCTTCATAAAGGGAAGGAAGCGCAAACATGTCGGCGGCGTAAAACCACGGCGCGAGTTCCGGCTGCGGGCCGGTAAGCGTTACGGTTTTCTGAACGCCAAGTTTTACGATTTCGGCGGCAAGGCGGTTGTGTTCTTCGCCCTGACCGCAGATAAAGCATTTTATTTCCGGCCTGTTTTTAAGCAGGGTCATGGCGCGGACAAGAAAAATCTGGCCTTTCTGTTTGGAAAGCCGTCCGGCGTTAAAAACCATGAAATCCGTTTCCTTAAGTCCCAGCGCCACGCGCTGCGCGGCGCGCTCCTCCGGTGAAAAATTCCACGGCGCGGTGTTGATGCCCACGCGCGCGATTTTTATTTTTTCGGCCGGATAGCCGAGCATTTCGCGCATGGCTTTTGCCGTGTTCTCCGACTCGCACAGCACGAGGTCGTCGAGGTCCCGCCTTAATGAATCGACAAGCAAAAGACCTTTCGCGCGCACGGCAAAATTAAGATGCGGTGAAGTTATAAGCCGGAAATTTGTTTTTGCCTTCTTTTTTGCCGCGCGCGTAAACTGCATGGCTCGGTACATGAAGGCGTGCACTATGTCCGGCTTGTATTTGTCTATCAGGGCGGCAAGTTTTTCCGCCGTAAACGGTAAGGGAAGATAGGGCATGTCCAGACTTTCCACCGCAATGCCATGCCCGCGCAGTTTCTGCGCGTATACTCCTTCGGGTTTCAGGCTTATCACGGCGCAGGGGGTAAAACGCTTGCGGTCAAGGCGGGTGACCACCTCGAAAAGCGCCTTCTCCGCTCCGCCCAGCGTGGTGGAGGTTATGACATAGAGTATCTTCATGCGCTTAAATAATATCAAAAAGGGTACAATTAACGTTATGGGAATATTCAGGCTTTCCTCCGCTTTCAGGCCCGCAGGCGACCAGCCGGCGGCGATAGATAAAATCTGCCAAAACCTGCGCGCCGGCATGAAGGACCAGGTGCTTTTGGGCGTTACCGGCTCGGGCAAGACTTTCACTATGGCCTGCGTAATCGAGAAGATGAACAAGCCCGCGCTCATCATGTCGCCAAACAAGGTGCTGGCCGCCCAGCTTTACGCCGAGTTCAAAGCCTTCTTCCCCGAAAACGCCGTGGAATATTTCATTTCCTATTACGATTATTACCAGCCCGAGGCCTACATTCCGCAGTCCGATACCTATATAGAAAAGGACTCCGCGATAAACGACCACATAGATAAACTGCGGCTTAAGGCCACCACATCTTTGCTGACGCGGCCCGATACCATAGTCATAGCCTCGGTGTCGTGCATTTACAATATCGGCTCGCCGGAATCGTTTGCCGAACTTTGCCTTTATCTTAAAAAAGGCGACATGCATTTTCGTTCCGCGCTGACGGAAACACTGACCCGCATACATTACGAGCGCAACGATATCGAATTTATCGCCGGACGTTTTCGCGTGCGCGGCGGGACCATAGACATTTTTCCGCCTTATTCAAAAAACGCTCTGCGCGTGGAACTGGGCGAAACCGGCATAACGTCCATGGGCGAACTGGACCCGATTACCGGCGATGTGCTGGCTGAAATAAACGAGGCGTGGATTTATCCCGCCAAGCATTTCGTGTCCACGAAAGAGGAAGTGGACGCCGCAGTAAAAGCCATTGAAACCGAACTGGCCGGGCGGCTTGCCGAGCTTACTGCGCGGAACAAACTTGTCGAGGCCCAGCGGCTTGAGCAGCGTACGAAGTACGACCTTGAAATGCTTCAGCAGATGGGCTACTGCGGCGGCGTGGAAAATTACTCCCGCCACCTTTCGGGCCGGCCCGCCGGCTCGCGGCCGCTGTGTCTGCTCGATTACTTTTCGGCCAAGAACAAGGATAAGGACTTTCTGCTTTTTCTGGACGAGTCGCACGTCGGCGTGCCGCAGATCGGCGGCATGTACGAGGGAGACCGCTCGCGCAAGCAGACGCTTGTCGATTTCGGCTTCCGCCTGCCTTCCGCGCTTGATAACCGCCCGCTGAAATTTAAGGAATTCGAGTCGCTCATGCCGCAGACTGTCTACGTTTCCGCCACGCCGGGGCCTTATGAACTGCAAAAGGCGCTGGGTAAAAAAACGGCGGAACCGGGGCAGGCTTTGGTCGAGCAGATTATCCGACCTACCGGCCTTGTGGACCCCGAAGTGCGCATATGTCCCGCAAAGGGACAGGTGGCGCATCTTGTGGGCGAAATAAAAAAACAGGTGGAAAAGGGCGGCCGCACTCTGGTGCTTTCGCTGACCAAAAAGACCGCCGAGGACCTTGCCGATTATTTCGCCGAAAAAGGCATACGCGCGCGCTACCTCCACTCCGATATAGACACTTTGGAAAGAATAGAGATTCTGGCCGACCTGCGCGCCGGAAAGTTCGACGTGCTGGTGGGCATCAACCTTTTGCGCGAAGGCATAGACATCCCCGAGGTTTCGCTTGTTGCCATACTCGGCGCCGATAACGAAGGCTTTCTGCGCAGCGAAACCACGCTTGTGCAGATTTGCGGCCGCGCCGCCCGCAACGTGGGCGGACAGGTTATACTTTACGCCGACCGCAGGACCGGTTCCATTAACCGCGCATTGGCGGAAATGGACCGCCGCCGCGCAAAACAGCTGGCGTATAATGCGGAGCATCATATAACTCCCAGAAGCATCAAAAAGGAGACGGTCAAACTGGAGGAGTTTCAGCTTGAGGCCAAGCATACCGGCCTTGCCATACTGCACAGCATCGCCGACCGCACGGTTACGCCAGCCCATGTGCCGGGCATGATAGCCGAACTGGAAAAGCAGATGCGGCAGGCGGCGGACAATCTCGATTTCGAACTGGCCGCCGACCTGCGCGACCAGATGCTGGAACTTAAACAGATGTCGGTTAAAGGAGCGGGCGGCGGCAGAAAAAAACGTTCCGGACCCCGCGCCTGATTTTGCTAAAATCAAAAGCCATGCTTAACGATTTCTCAGCCAATGTGCGTCTGCCTTTCGTGCGGCAGATAATTTTTACGGACTGCGCCGACAGCACGCAGAATCTGGTAAAGGACCTTGCGCGCTCCGGTGCGCCGGAAGGACTTCTCGTCGTCGCCGCAAGACAGAGCGGCGGACGGGGGCAGTTTGACCGGAAATGGTCATCGCCCGCGGGCGGGCTTTACATGAGCCTTCTGCTTCGGCCGGACGCTCCCGCCGCGTCCTTTGCGCTTTTAAGTCTTGCCGTGGCGCGCGCCGCCGCAAACGCGGTAACGGCGCTTTACGGCCTGAAGGCCAAAATAAAAAAACCAAACGATGTGTTTGTCCTGCACCCGAAGCGCGGGGAGTATCTTAAGGTCTCCGGCATACTTATAGAAACCGCTACCGGTTTTGACCGTTTTGCCGTTGTGGGCATGGGCGTGAACATGAACAATGCCCTGCCTGAAAATCTGCCGCAGGCGGGCTCTCTTGGCGATATGACTGGCCGCACTCTTTCGCAGGCGGAGTTCGCCGAAACCTTTTTTGAGTTCTTCTCTGACGAATACGCCCAATGGAAAATACAAGCCTCCGCGATGCGGTAAAAAAAGCCGCCCTCGCCCACTGTGACGCCGCCGCAATCTGCGGCGTGCACGCGAACGCCTGTTATCACGCGCGTTACTTAAATGCCACCGATTTTGGTTTGCCCGACGGGCTTTCATATCTGACCCGCAATCCCGACGGACGTTTTGATATAGACTCGCGCTATCCCGGCGCGAAAAGTCTTCTTGTTTGCCTGTTTTCCTACTGGGATGAAAATACCGATGAAAACCTGCTTTCGCTAACTCCGGATGAGTGGCTGGCCTCGCGCCGCGCGCGCGGGCTAAAGGCCCCGCCGGACTGGCTGTATGCGCTGGCCCGCGAGGAGGGCATGGCGCGCGTTGCGCGCTACGCCGCCGGACAGGATTATCATGTGGCGGTAAAGGGTGCGCTGGGTCGTATTTTCAAGAGCATACAGGCCTTCGCCCCCGACGTGGAGGGCCGGTCTTTTGTCGATACCTCGCCGATTTCCGAAAAGTCTTTTGCCGTGCAGTGCGGCCTTGGCTGGATGGGGAAAAACACTTTGCTGATAAATAAGGAGCGCGGCAGTTATTTTGTAATCGGTCTGCTTGCTCTGTCACTGCCGCTGGAGCCTGACACCGCGCTTTATCCCGACGAGTGCGGCGAATGTCATCGCTGCATTGACGCGTGCCCCTGCGGCGCGCTGAGCCCGTACCGGCTAAACCAGTCGCTTTGTCTTGCCTACTGGACTACCCAGCACAAGGGCGGCGCGCCGGAGCCAGAAATACTGCGCGCCCTAAACGACCGGCTGGAAGGCTGTGACCTGTGCCAGCAGGCCTGCCCCTACAACAGCGGAAACAAGGCAAAGCGAAATAAAATATTCTGACGCGGCCGGTTGGAAGGTACGGATGTTTGCGCCGCTTTGTAAAGATTTTTTGTTCATCAGCGGCGTTGGTAGTCTTCGGAGTTTGAACTTTGTTCTTATATGGCCGTCCCTGAACAGGGACGGCTTTTTTTGCGGCAATTGTTCCGGTTCATGCGGCGGCAATTGTTTTGTACAAGGCTTTGAGGTATTGCATAAAGTATTTACTGTTGGGGCAATGCCGGATATGCGTTGCGGCGCGTATTACGCGTTTGAAATATTACAAACAATGGTTTTCAGGAGGGAGGATATTAACAGGCAGTGTGAATTATCCGTTTACCTGAAAATTTGAAACTAATCACGCCTCAGTCGGTATGCGGCTTTTTCAATGCGTGACGTCTCTGCATAGGGGCGGGTTTTTATTGCAGGCTATTTTGAGCGCGCTGGCTGGTGGTTTTTCTTTCTGACGGAAATGGTCTGTTTGATAGTTGCGCTGCGCATGACATCGGATTTCCGGCCAGTGATTGCCGCTCCGGAAAAAATCGTTTAGTGGGTGTTTATTTGTGATTTGTGCAAACACCCGTGTTTTTAGCTATCCTCTCTGCGGTTATTTTTTTGCGCGCCTTTTTTAGCGGCACGGGTTATTTAAATGGTGAAGTTATAAAAAAGAAAAACCCCGCTTTGGAGCGGGGTTTTTAATTGGCTTAAAAATTATTGTTTGTTGGCGGCTTCGGCTATGGCGTCTTTCACGCGGCCCTGAAGTTCGTCGAAGCTGAACGGTTTTGTAAGAAAACCCTTAACCTGCGGCGCGCCCTCGAAAAGACTGCGCGACTGTTCAAGCGAGGTCAGGATAAAAAGCGGCAGTCTGCCCGTGTCGGGGTCGGATGCCAGTATGCCTGAAAGGGTTTTGCCGTCTATGCCGGGCAGCAGCGCTTCCATGACGACTGCCTGCGGTTTTGCCGCTTTTGCGGCGGCAAGGGCGTCGCGCCCGTTATCGCACAGCGCAACTTCAAAACCTGCGGCCTTGAATTTGGTTTCAAGGACTTCCAGCGTTTCCGGTTCGTCGTCAATTATAAGAATTTTGTTGGCCATAGACAGATATTTTATAGCTGTTGGCGGGGTACTGTGTCAAGAAGCGCGGCGCGCACTGCCGTGCGCGCCGCGTCCGTTTGCGATTATTTTCCCGTGCCGGTCAGGTCGAGTATTGCTTCATCCTGATTCATCGGGATGAGCTTGGCCTGCGTGCCGGTGAAGTCCGTCTTTCTGAGGTCTATTTTGCGCAGGCCCACGTTATTGTAGGTGCGGAAATAGAGGACTTTGTTGGTGAGGTCGCGGATGGTGGACCACTGGGTGCTTTCGCTGGCGATAAGTTCGCCTTTTTCGTTGCGGTCCTCGGCCATGCCGAGCACGATATCAACCGAGTTGAGAATGTGTTCCGTAAGGCGCAGCGCCTCGGCGGCGTTCTGCGGCTGGGTGGCAAAGCGCGTGGTTACTGCCAGACGCACGAAGCGGCTGGGCGGCGTAAGGTCGCCGGGCAGGCCGAACATGCGGCTGCCGTGACCGGTGGTCACGATTTTCTGGCCCATATAGTTAATGGGCGCGGCCACGCTGTTGTCCATGTATATGTAGTTGCGCAGATTGGCCACCTGCCAGGGAAAGCTGGGGGCGTTGGTGAGAATGCCGTAGGGGTTGTCGTAAACTTCCAGCTTGCCGTCGTTGTATTCAACGACTACGGAATTTCCGTTGGCGTCGGTGTAGTTGAGATGCAGGGGCGGAATGGCCTTGAACTGCGGCTGTTCGTAACCGAACACTTTTACTTTTTTGATGCCTTCCTTAAGTTCGTCGACGGTGGAGAAATTGCCGAGCGCCCAGGTAATGAGCATGGTGTGCGCCAGCGCCTGCTTGTATTCCTTCGGGGTAAGCGTGTCCCAGTTCGTGTTGGCTTCGTACCAGAAACCGCCGCCGGCAAGACCGGCTTCGTTCATGCCGTCGATGATAAGGTCGCTTGTGCCGAACACGGCCACGCCGGCTATGCCGTATTTCGACTTCCATTCGATGCCCGTTTTGTTTTCCGGCGCGGGGCTTACGAATTTGGTTCCGCGCGGGATAAGGGATATCGCCCCGCCCGTTTCATAACCGAATTCCATGGTGCGGCCCGTCATTACGGTGCCGTCTTTGGCTTCCACCTTGAATGTTCCGCAGGCCTGCGCGGTCTGGGCGGCAAAGCCCGCCGCCAGCGCAAGGGTCAGCAGTTTTAATGCAGTTTTCCTCATTTATTCCCTCCCTGTATTTTCCGCTCAGAAAAAGTATCCGAGTCGGGCTTCCGTCTTGAAATCATACACGTTGTAGTCTTTTATTATAGGCACGCCCACTTCAAGCGATGCGACAAGTTTTTTGCTGAGCATGCGTCCTGCCATTATGTCGAACGGCACGAACCACCGGCCCGAATCGCCCGTGCGCACCGCCGAGCAGTTGTACTTTATGTCCATGCTGGGGTAGAGGTCGATAAACCAGTAGTTTGGCAGGCTGAAGTTTACAGTCGGCGCAAACTGAAGCACGCTTATGTGACTGCGGTCGCTTTTACCGGCGAAGTCGTAGTCGTAGCGCGCCAGCAGGGCAATCCAGTCGCCCTTGCCTATCGACGGCAGCGAAAAGCGCACGCCGGTCATGGGCAGCAGCTGGTATTTGCCGGAGCCCATTTCGTCCTGCGTGGCCGTGGGCAAAATAAGCTGAGTGCCGAAGCCCCATGCTATTTCCTCGTTTACCGTGTTGATGAACACTGCCTGCGCCAGCATATCGGACAGTCCGGCTTTGTACACGCCGCCGATATTGTCGGGACTCTTTACGTTTGTAAGCACTAGCGGCAGGTCGAGCCGCGTGGAAAGCAGCCAATCCTTTGCCACCGGCAGAGGCTTGTCGGCGCGCAGCGTGAGAAAATCGTTGTTGTGTTCCTCGATATTCACACGCTCGTACTGATAGCGCACGTCAAAGCGCGTAAGCGGTTTGGTGAAGTCCTGACCGTTGTTGTGCTCTTCCTCGGCCGCGAAAGCCGCGCCGGAAAGCGCTATGGCCAGTATGGCCATGGTGATGCCGTGTTTTTTCATTAACCCCCCTGGGAATGTGTAGATTGTAGCAGTTATCGGCTTCAGCGGAGAACACTATTTATAAAGGAAATAATCGTCCTTTCATAAATGGCGGTGTCCGTGAGTTCCTTTTTGCTGAATATGGCAAAGCCAAGAGGCTTTTTGCCCGCCAGCGTTTCGAGGCTTCCGGGAATTTTTTCCTGTTTCGCGCTTCCGGCGGTAACAAAAAACGCCACGTTTTTTATGGCGTTTTTGTGCGCCATCAGATAGGTGCGCACTGCTGGCGTCATATCGCCTGCCCAGACGGGCGTGGCTACTACCACGAGGTCGTAGGCGGCGGGGGCGTATTTGGTCGGGCCCAAAGCGGTGGTATGCTTGCGGAAGGCGTCCTTGCCCGCCACGAACCACTGCCAGAGACCGGCGCGGTTTTTAAGGTCGGTAAGCGCTTCGATGTCCGCGCCGGTGCGGGAGGCAAAATCCTCCGCCACGCGTTTTGTGTTTCCTGTGCGCGAGTAATAGACCATCAGTATTTTCTTTTTTTCCGGCTGCGGCGCTTGTACCGCCGCGCCGACTGCCGAGGCCGCGCACATAAGCGCCGCGCCTGTAAGACTTAATACGCTTCTTCCGGTAATCATCATTCCTCCGATAATGCCAGCAGTTTGGCGGGGTCGGTGCCGCGCAGAATATCCAGATGCTTTTTGATTTTTTCCTCCGGCCAGTCCCACCATTTAAGGCGCAGGAGCTTTTGTATTACGTCGTCCGAAAAACGTTTGCGTATAAGGCGCGCTGGTGCACCGCCCACTATTTCATAGGGGCCCACGTCGCGCGTTACCACGGAGCGGGTGGCTACTATCGCGCCGTCCGCGATATGCACGCCGGACATTATGACCGACTCAAAGCCAAGCCACACGTCGCTGCCTATTACGGTGTCGCCCTGTAAATCCCACGCCTGCGGGGCGGTAAGGTTTTTGTCCCATTCCCCGCCGAATACCGCGAACGGATAGGTGGAAACGGCGATTTTGTGATTGCCGCCGTTCATCAGGAATTTCGTTCCGCATGCGACGGATGAAAATTTGCCTATTATCAGTTTTTCCGGGTTGCAGGGGTAGTGATAAAGCACGTTCTGCTTTTCGAAGGCCAGCGGGTCGTTGAAGTCGTGGTAGATTGTGTAATCTCCTACGATGATGTTTTTGCGCGTTACGGCATTTTTAAGATATACCGTGGTTTTGTTATCCTCGCGCGGATAAAGTTTGTTTGCGGGTGCCATATTCGGAAAGTCTAGCAAATCTGACGTGCACCGCCTTGTGCGGCCCGCGGGTTTTGGGCTAACATATAAGGATAATGGACAACAAAAAATTCAGGGGCACGGTCTGGAACCGGCTGGTGACGTTTTCAAAAAAACGCGCGTTTTTTCCGCGCGGCTCGGTAGTGCTTGCCGCTGTTTCGGGCGGGCCGGATTCGGTGTGCCTGCTGCATTTTCTGTCCCAGCTTGCCCGTCTGCACGGGTTTAAGCTGTGCGCCTGCCATGTAAACCACAATCTGCGCGGCAAAAATTCCGACGGCGACATGGCTTTTACAAAAGAGCTTTGCCGCTCCATGAAAATAAAGTGCTATACCCGTCGCGTGAAGGTGACGGAGCTGGCGCGCAAAAAATCCCTCAGCGTGGAACACGCCGCGCGCAAACTGCGCTACAAGGCGCTTGAGCAGACGGCGAAACTTTGCGGCGCGAAGGTTATCGCTCTTGGTCATCATCTCGACGACCATGTGGAAACTATTTTTCTAAATATCCTGCGCGGCACAAACCCTCAGGGCCTTACCGGCATACCTGCCAGGCGCAGACTGCAAAGCGGGGCCGAAATAGTGCGCCCGCTTTTATGCGTGCGCAAGGCCGAGGTGCTTGAATACCTGCGCCAGCACAAACTTTCCTACCGCATTGACGAAACCAACGCCAGTCAGGAATATACCCGCAACTGGGTGCGAGGAACTTTGCTTCCCCTGCTTGAAAAGAAACAGCCCAAGCTGAGGGAGCACCTGCTTGAAATGTCGGAAAAGCTGGAAGACCTGCTTAAATAAACGCCGGATTTATATGGTGAGCGAGAGGATTTTCCCTGCAAGGAAAGTCCTTTTGTATTGCCGCTATCGTATTGATGAACGGATTTCGGGGAAGTTAATGGACATCCCGCACTGGTTATTTTTTTCATGATTTTCAGGCGGGAAATTTTGCGGACAGGTTTTTATAGAGCTGGCCGATGCGCCTCTGCCTTGCTGGCTGGGAATTAGCCGGTGTCTGACATGAAAAATGGTCGCGCCATAATGCGGGCATGTCATGCGGCAGGAAATATGTAGTAATTTTTCCCCGTGGCGCGGGCAGACAGTGCGGCAGAGTGCGCAATGCTGGCGGGTATGTTTAATGTGCTGTGCGTGTTGCAAAATTACCCGCGCCATGAAATGAGGCGCGGAAAGTAATGCAACTTCCGGTTTGTTTGAATAAAAGTTAAGTAAACTTTCGTGTTGGTTTTTGTGACGGTTTTGCGTTGCTTTGCCGGAGATGGTTTCGACTGGCAGAACTAAATGACTTGCTTGGGATTATGCCTACTTGGGACCTGATTAGACAATTAAAAGTATAATCTGACTCAATTTCCCGTCGGTAAAACCATTATTGCCAACACGAAATGTTGCTTAACTCTTAAACGTTTGTGCTGGCCTTTCTTGTCTGCCGCAATAGGTGAGTGTGTGCGCCTAACTGGGAAAACTCTGGTTATGCGCAACGCTGATATTTCATGGTATAGTAGTCGGTCGAAAGTCTAAACGAAAGGGCTTTCCCGTCGGGAAAGCCCTTTAATAACATCAAAGTTTACTTAACTCTTATTAAGTATGCGCGGTTAAACTGCAACGTAATTGCGCCGTTACTTTTTTCCGGTAAGGAGTTCTTCGGGAAAACCGATGTTTAACAGTTTAAGCTCGCCCGTAAAGGGGCGGGCTTTTTCATTTAACAGGCCGGTTTTTGGCAGGCCCAGCATGAAGGTCTTTGCGGCTTTTACGCAGGGGCCGCAGGTCTCGCCGGTGTCGGGATTAAGGCCGGAGGGCAAATCTGCGGCGGCGACGGTTTTCGCGGCGGCGTTTATCGCCGTTATCGCTTCGGCTAAAAGGCCCGAAGGCGCGCCGGCCGTGCCGGTTCCAAGCAGAGCATCAACAACGATGTCGCAATTTTTCAATGCCTCGGCAAGCTGGCCGGGTGAGTGCAGTTCCTTTACCGAAACGTGCTTGAAAAGAGCCCGTTTAAGGTTCATCTGCACGAGAGGCGGATAGGTTTCGCCTTTCGGCGGCAGTATGAAAGCGCGGGTTTCAAAACCCGCATCAAGCAGTTTGCGCGCTATCACTAATCCGTCCCCGCCGTTATTGCCGCGTCCGCAGACAATAAGAAACCGCGTGTCTTCTTTTGCCGTGGCCGCAAGTTCTTTTGCCATGGCCACGCCCGCGTTTTCCATTAGCGTGTCGGCATGTATGCCGAAGCGTTCCGTCGAGGCTTTGTCTATAGCCTGCATTTCGGCGGCCGATACGGCGCGCCTGCCGTCAAAAGAAATCGTCATAAATAATCCTTCAGTTCCTTATATGAAAGGCAGTTTAATATGTCGGCTTTTGTAAGCCACGCGCGGCGTGCAACCCGCACGGCCAGTTTTATGTAGGCAAGCTGGTCTGGGGCGTGCGCGTCGGATGAAAGGGCTATTTTCGCGCCGAGCGCGTGCGCGCGCAGGGCCTTTTCCGGCGACAGGTCCTGCCGGTCCGGCTGGCCGTTTATTTCCAGCGCGGTATGGGCGGCGGCCGCCTGCGAAAAAATCAGTTCCTCGTCGAAAACGTAGGACGGGCGTTTGCTTATTATGCGGCCCGTGGGGTGGGCGAGAATATCAACGTATGGATTTTTTATCGCGCCAAGTATGCGCTTTGTAAGTTTTTCAGCGTCGTCTTTCGGGCCGGAATGTATGGCGCCTATTACCACGTCGATATCTTTAAGGTCCTCGTCCGGAAAATCCATTTCGCCATCTGCCAGTATTTCCACTTCAAGCGAGCGCAGAAGCTGCATGGCCGGAAACTGCTCGCCCAGTGCGGCAAGCTCTTTTTTTGTTTCGCGGTACTGCTGCATCGATATGCCTTTTGCAACGCCGAGTCTCTGCGAGTGGTCGCCGAGCGCAAACCATTCATGTCCAAGCGCGGCGGCCGCGCCGCACATTTGCGCCATTGTGCCGCTTCCGTCTGAATAAACCGTGTGGCTGTGAAAATCCCCCTTAATATCCTTCTCCGTTACGAGCGCGGGTATGGGCCGTTCAAATTCAAAAGTGCCTTCGCGCAGGTCTGGGGGGATAAAGGGCAGGCCGAGGGCGGAGTAGACCGCCTCTTCGGTTTGGGCGGGCAGGGCCGCACCGTCACTTTGGCGCGCAAGGCCGTTTAGGCCAAAGGACATGCCGAGCGATTCCGCTCTTTTACCAAGCAGGGCAAGATGTTCTTTTGAGCCGGTATAATAAATTTCCGCCGCGCCAAAATTTTCCGCGCGCGCAAGGCGCAGTGTGCACTGCCTGCCGTTCTTCAAAACAATGGAAACTTCAGCCGCTTTGCGGGTAAGCACGCGGCCGCAAAACGGGGCAGTGGCAAAGGCGCGCAGAATATCGGCGTGAGGATTTGCGCGGGCAAGCAGGTCGATATTTCCGACCGTTTCACAGCCGCGCCGCAGACTGCCGGTTATAAGAACGGGAGAGTCCGCAAAGGGGCGCAGATAGGCGGTTATTTCCTCGGCAAGGCGCGCGGCCGGCCAGTGCAAAAGGCGGTGATCGGATTCGTCGGCGGCGGCGATGCCGGCAAGAATGTTCTGCTCAATATGTTCGCCGAAACCTTCAAGCGGGCGGATTAGCCCGCGCTTTGCGCAGTCGCGCAGTTTGTCGGACGAGTCTATACCCAGCGCGTTATAAAGCGCGGCCGTGCGTTTGGGGCCTATGCCGTTTATGCGCATCAGGTCCAGCACGCCGGAGGGAAATTTAGTGCGCAGGTGTTCAAGTTCGGCGAACGTGCCTGTTTGCAGTATTTCGCTTATGTGCGCGGCTATGCTGCGGCCCACGGAGGGCAGGGCCGCGAGTTCATCGAAGGAAAGGGACGCAATGTCCGCTATAAGTACGGAAAGGGTTTGCGCGGCCTTTTGGTAGGAGCGTATGCGGAAACGGTTCGCGCCTTCCAGTTCAAGGCGCAGGGCCATTTCGCGCAGTATCGCCGCCGCGGCCGCGTTGTTTGCCATTACATCAGTGCCGCTATGATTGCGGCTATAAGCATGCCGAGTGCGAAAAGGGCCAAAAACATCATCGTGGCAAAGGCCAGCATGAAAGGCATCACCACGGCCAGTACCGCTTTTGCCGATGAAACCTTATAGGCGCGGCCTATCATGAACACCAGCAGAATGGCCTGTATCATCACGGCCAGAAAGAAGGCCGAAAAATGCGGTCCCGCCGCTGTATTGTTTATTCTTACAATGGCCTCAAGCGGAAACAGCGCACACATGGCCGTGCTTGAAATTCCGCCCAGCACGAACAGACCCGTGGCCCTGCCGTTTGCGCCCGTAAGTTCCAGAAACAGGTGCGAGGTGCAGGACGAAACAAAACCAGTCAGCGTGATTATTACGGCAAAAAACAGCCAGCCGAAAACAAAGCCCGCCAGTGAAAAATCGCCGCCCTCAAACCACAGCGCAAGGCAGGTCGCGCCCAGCAGGTAGCCGCCCATGGCCATGCCAAGCGGCATTTTTTGCGCCAGCAATTCGGTCTGGCCGGAGGGGTCTTCCGTGAAACGCGAGAGGGTTTCTATCAGCGCCTTCATCTCAGTACACCCACAGGTATGAAAGTCTTGGCATTACGATTTTCTGCGCGCTGGATGCGGAAATGCCCGAGAAGCTGAGCTTTGCGTCCAGCATCGAGAAGAACTGGTCGAAAGCGTCCTTTGAGCGGATGATGCGCGGGTCCTTGCCCAGTCCGCCGAGTTCTCCCGCGAGGTTCGCGGCTTCCACCGCTCCGCCAAGCTGGTCGACAAGACGCAGCTTTAGAGCCTGCGCGCCTGAAAACACGCGGCCGTCTGCAAGCGGCATAAGTTCGGCGTCCGTCATGTTGCGGCCCTTTTTGACCACTTCGTAAAACTGTGAATACGCATCGTCAACAAGGTCCTGAAACAGCTTGCGTTCCTCCGCCGTCATCGGGCGGTAGGGCGAGCCGATGTCCTTGTTCTTGCCGGATTTTATCGGGTCCATCTTGATGCCGATTTTCTTGAAAAGTTCCTCTATGTCGCCGTGCGAGAGAATGACGCCTATGGAGCCCGTAAGAGTGCCGGGTTCGGCCACGATTTTATCGCAGGCCGAGGCTATGTAGTAACCGCCGCTGGCGGCCACGTCGCGGAAAAGGGCGACGACGGGTTTTTTGTTTTCCGTGCGAGCGCGCATTATTTCCTGATATATTTCCTGCGAGCCGGCAACGCTTCCGCCCGGCGAGTTGATGTCAAGCACCAGCGCCTTTACTTCCTTGCGCTTTGCCATGGTGCGTATCTTTTTGGCAATTGAGGAAGCGCCCTTGTCCCAACTTCCGGCCGAGGACGATTCGCCTATCACGCCGCGCACCTCAATCCACGCCACGCCGTTTTTGCTGGGCTTGAGGATGTCGGTCATGTCGCCGCGGTCCTTGGCGGGGGCGGATTTTTTCGCCGCGCTTAAAAAATAAAGCGGTATGGAGACAGCAAACAAAATCACGAACACTTTAAACCAGATGTTTACCTGCGGCATGCGCGGCTGCGGTTCTGGCTGGGGCGTCGACTGCGGCATTTGCTGCGGCAGGGCATTTCGCTGTTCGGGCTGAAGGTTTTCTTCTTCCATTATATTGTCTCCGGCGGCGCGGTGCGCCGCTATGAAAAGTGGGGTATAGACAGATTGTACATAAATATGCCGTAGGCGGCAGGGGTTTTTGGCCGAAAATAAAAGCAGGGGAGATGTTATCTCCCCTGCTTAAATGGTGGAGGCGCCGGGATTCGCACCCGGGTCCGGATGCCGCTTGGCTGAGCCACTACAGGTTTAGTTCCGGTTTTGTTGCGCGAAATCCAGGCACCGGAACCGCCAAGACTTCGCGTGCTTCGTAAGGCTTACTACGGAAGAGACGAGGCGCGCCCTTTCCGTCAGCATCCCGCTATTTGACACCACATCCGGTTTCGCAGGAGTTCACCGGCAGGTGAGGTCCACTTAAGCGTGGGCCCAGGCCATCTCGTTGGAGTTGGCTTTTATTGTTTTTGACCCTGTTTAACCTGGCCTGGTCAACCAGGACCTGCGACAACAGCCGCGCAAGAACCCGTCGAAACTTGTCGCCCCCTGACGGGCACTGCTTCCTTATAGTATAGCTTTTGCCGCAAATGCCGCGCAAGGTGTTTGCGCTGTTCGTCCGGCGCCTTAAAATGGTAAAATTCCCCAGTCATGGAATGGATAATACAGGTACCCATACTATTTTTTTCCGTCATTGCGCACGAATTCGCGCACGGCTACGTGGCCTTCCGCCGCGGCGATGATACCGCCTATCTTTCCGGCCGTCTTACTTTTAATCCCGTCTCGCACATTGATTTTTTCGGCACCATAGTACTGCCGGTGCTGTGCTATTTCACCAAACTGCCGATGTTTGGCTGGGCAAAGCCGGTTCCGGTAAATCCTTTCCGCATGGCAAATCCGGCAAAGGATATGGTAAAAGTTGCCGCCGCTGGGCCGCTTGCAAACATACTGCTTGCCCTTGCGGGCGCGCTTGCATACCGGTTTGCCGCGCCGTTTACCTCCCTTGACCCGCACAGTCTTTCCTTTATTTTTTTACAGGCCGCGCGCTATGTGGTGATAATCAATCTGGGCCTTGCGGTATTTAACCTTGTGCCCGTCGCGCCGCTTGACGGCAGTCAGATTTTGGGCGGTCTTCTGCCTCGCCGCTGGGCCGAAATTTACGCCCGCCACGCGCCGTACGGCATGTGGATAATGCTGGGGCTTATTCTTACGGGGCTTATCCGTTTTATACTGGTTCCCCCGCTTGTCCTTTTACTGATGCTTATGGGGATTCCGCTTTTTTAAGGAGCGTTTATGGAAAACAAACCAAAAGTCATATCCGGTATGCGTCCCACGGGGAGAATTCATCTTGGCAATTACTGGGGCGCGCTTAAAAACTGGATAGATATTCAGGATAAATACGACTGCGCCTTTTTCGTCGCCGACTGGCACGCGCTTACCACCTCAAGCGAGGATACCGCTTCCATAAATTCCAACTCAAACGAAATGGTGGCCGACTGGCTGGCCGCCGGTCTCGACCCCGAAAAGTGCATAATTTTCCGTCAGTCCGACGTGCCGCAGATTGCCGAAATGAGCCTGCTGCTGGGCATGATAACCCCGCTTGGCTGGCTGCTCAGAAACCCCACTTATAAGGAACAGCTCGTTCAGCTTTACAGCAAAAAGTATGCCGGTCAGGAACATAACACGACGCACGAAACCGGCAAACTTGCGCAGGCTCTGGCCGACACCGCCGAGGTGCATGATGAAAAGGAACTGGCGGCGCTGTCTGAAATGTCCTCCTACGGCTTTCTGGGCTATCCCGTGCTGATGGCAACCGATATTCTGGCCAACGGCGGCGACCTTGTGCCCGTCGGACAGGACCAGCTTGCCCATCTGGAAATTACGCGCGACATAGCGCGCCGCTTCGCCGATTTTTACGGCAAGGGCATTTTGAAGGAACCCAAGCCCCTGCTTGCCGCCCAGCCGAAAGTGCCTGGCACGGACGGACGCAAAATGTCCAAATCCTACGGTAACGGCATCGAGCTTATGGAAGAGCCGGCCTCCCTTGAAAAAAAGGTGATGGGCATGTTTACCGACCCCGGTAAAAAGCGCGCCAACGACAAGGGAAATCCCGACGGCTGCGTGGTGTTTTCCTTCCATAAACTTTATAACCCCGACTGCGCCGCGCGCGAGCAGGAATGCCGCGCCGGAAGCCTTGGCTGCGTGGCCTGCAAACGCCACCTGCACGGACTGATGAAACCGTGGTTCGAGCAGTTCGCGCAAAAGCGCGCAGAGCTTGCCAAGCATCCCGAAACCGTGCGGACGATTTTAGACGAAGGCGGACGCAGGGCGCGCGAACGCGCCGAGATAATTCTCGACTCCGTGCGCACAGCCATGAAAATGCGGTAGGCCCGATGAATACGGAAGAAAATCTGGACATACATCTTGATATTTTCGAGGGTCCGCTGGACCTGCTGCTCTTTCTTATCAAGAAAAACAATCTCGATATTTACGATATTCCCATAGCGCAGATTACGCAGGAATATCTGAAGTATCTCGACGTGATGAAAGAGCTCAATCTCGACGTGGCGGGCGAGTTTCTGGTCATGGCCTCCACGCTCATGCAGATAAAGGCAAAAACCCTTCTGCCCGAGCAGAAGGTAGAGGGTCAGGAGGATCAGGGGCCCGACCCCGCCGCCGACCTGATAGCAAAAATCGCGGAGTATCAGAAGTACAAGGAAGCGTCGCAGTTTCTCAATCAGCGCTTCGACGTGTACAAGGACGTTTACTACCGCGGCAGTCCGGTGTTTGCAGACAGCGAAAAGGTGCTCAATCTGGAGTTGTTCGAACTGCTGAACGCCGTAAAGCGCGCCTTTGACAAACTGGAAGACAAGGGCGGCGTAATCGTGCGGGAGGAGTTTCCCATCGAAAAGAAGATGGATAAAATCCTTTCGCTGCTGGGCACGCGGGAATGGATTCTGCTCGACGACGTTTTTGTCGGCGAGACCAAGCGGCTCGGAGTAATAACCTGTTTCATGGCCATGCTGGAACTGATGAAACTGCGCCGGATTATAGCCAGACAGGACGAAAATTTCAGCGAGATACGCGTATATCTGCGCCCTCCGCAGGAGGAGCAGCAGGGAGAAAGCGATGGAACAGGAAGAACTGCTTAAGGTTGTAGAAACCCTTTTATTCATAACCGACCAGCCGCTGACCGCGGCCAAAATCGCGAAGGTTGCCGAGGTGCCGGAGCCAAAGGCCGTGCAGGACGCGCTTGCCGAACTGCAAAAGCGTTATTTTGAAACCGGCCGCACCATACAGATTATCGAAAGCGGCGGCGGTTACCAGATGGCGACCAAGCCCGAATACGGCCGCTGGGTGCGCCAGCTTTATCAGGAAAAGCTGATAGCCAAATTCTCCGTGGCGGCGCTTGAAACGCTGGCCATTATCGCCTACAAACAGCCTATTACGAGGCTGGAAATAGAGGCGGTGCGCGGCGTGGACGCCATAACGTCGCTTGAAACCCTTCTTGAACGCGGCATCATAAAAGTCGTGGGCCGCAAGGAAGCGGTTGGCCGGCCTTTGCTTTACGGAACCACCGGCGAGTTTCTGCGCCTGTTCGGTCTTTCCTCCATAGGCGATTTGCCGAAGCTGGAATCCTTTGGCGTGGACCCCGAATTGGTGGCCAACGCCGCCAAAGACGTGCACGAAGTGCAGCAGCCCGAACTCTTCCCCGCCGAGGAACAGCTGCCTGGAAGTGAAGTGCCCGCGGAGGGCGAAACCGTCGTTTCATCCGAAGCCGCGCCGGAAGGCGAGGCCGAGCCGCAGACTGAAAATGCCGCAGAGGCCGAGGACGCTCCCGCTGAAAAGGCGGAAGACGACCAGCCCGCCGAAATGGCCGAAGCCATGCCTGAAGCTGTCTCGGAAAATACTTCCGCGCAGGAAAATGACGGCGAAGCTCAGCCTGAGGACACAGCACCTTCTTTCGACGAAAACGCCGAGCCTGCCCCGCAGACGGAAGCACCCGCCGAGGCCGCGGAAGACGCGCCCGCGCGGGAAAGCGGCAATGAAGCGCAGTCGGATGAAGCAGTTGTCCCTTCCGACGAAAACGCCGAGCCTGCACAACAGGCCGAAACTGCCGCCGACGTCCGGCAGGCGGAAACAGCGCAAGACGTTCCCGCGCCGGAAGAACCCGCTGATAAAGAGGGGGGAACGGATGCCTGAACTCAGAAAAGACCCGATTTTAGGCCGCTGGGTAATCATAGCTTCGGAACGTACGGGCCGCCCGTCGGATTTCAAGCCGGAGGCGACATTTAGCGACGACGTGTCCAAATGTCCCTTCTGCCCCGGAAACGAGGCCAAAACTCCGCCCGAAATACTCGCCTATAACGACCCCGGCCGCGAGCCCAACACAAAAGGCTGGTGGCTGCGCGTAATACCGAACAAGTATCCCGCGCTGGATGCCACCCTGCCTGTAAAGCGCATGGGCGAAGGCATGTACGACCAAATGAGCGGCACGGGCACGCACGAAGTCATCATAGAAACGCCGGACCATTTCGGCCATATCGCCGACATGCCCGACAAAATGGCCGCCGACATTTTCTGGTCCTTCCGCGACCGCATGATGGAACTTAAAAAAGACCCGCGTTTCCGTTATGTGCTGATTTTCAAAAACTACGGCCGCAAGGCCGGAGCGACACTTTCCCATCCGCACTGCCAGCTTATAGCCCTGCCGATGGTTCCCATACGGGTACAGCAGGAAATGGACGGCGCGCTTGGCTATTTCCGTTATAAGGAACGCTGCGTCTACTGCGACATGGTGCGCGAGGAACAGCGTTTCGGAAAGCGCGTTGTCGACGAGAACGAACGCTTTATCGCTATAGAGCCTTACGCCAGCCGCTCGCCGTTTGAAACGTGGATTATCCCGAAAGAGCACGCGGGCCACTTTGAAAAAATCGACGAAACTGGCGTTGCCGCGCTGGCCGCCATGATGAAAAGCGTGCTTGGTAAAATGAAAAGGCTTTTGAAGGACCCGTCCTACAATTTCATCATCCACTCGACCCCGATGCACGAGGCCGAGACCGCGCATTATCACTGGCATCTTGAAATAATGCCCAAGCTGACCCATGTGGCCGGTTTTGAATGGGGCAGCGGTTTTTATATCAATCCCACTCCGCCCGAATCGGCGGCGGAGATGCTGAGGAACGCGTAACATGAACATACTCATAGCCGCAAGCGAAGTATTCCCGTTTTGCAAAACCGGCGGTCTGGCCGACGTGGCCGGCGCGCTGGCACAGGTGCTTTCGCGCACCAAGGGAAATAAAGTTACCGTTTTCCTGCCGCGCTACCGCACTATTTCCGGCGGGGCGTTCGCGCTCAAATCCGTGCCGGGGACCTTCCTCGTGCCCGTGGGCGACCATTACGAAACCGCCTCACTATCCCATGTGCAGTGGGGAAACGCCAGTGTCTATTTCGTGGATAATCCGAAGTATTTCGACCGCACCGACCTCTACCGCACCCGCTTCGGCGATTTTCACGATAACGACGAACGGTTCATTTTCTTTTCGCGCGCGGTGCTTGAAGGCGCGAAATTCATCGGCTTCAAGCCCGACGTAATCCACTGCCACGACTGGCAGACCGCCCTTATACCCGCCTACCTTAAAACCCTTTATGCCATAGACGCGTTTTTCGCGGCGACCGGTTCCGTTATGACGGTGCACAACATCGCCTATCAGGGGTTCTTCGGCAAGGACACGCTTTTCAAGGCCGGTTTCGGCTGGATGGATTTTACGTCTGAAAGACTGGAATTTTACGACGGCGTGAATTTTCTCAAGGCCGGTCTTGTGTACGGCGATGTAATCTCCACTGTAAGCCCCACCTACGCCGCCGAGGTGCAGTCCTCCTCCGAGGCGGGCCGCGGGCTTGACGGTATTTTGCGCGCCCGCTCGTCCTCTTTCTACGGAATACTAAACGGCATCGATACCGAACTCTGGGACCCCGAGGGCGACAGCTTCATTCCCGTGGGCTATTACGAAAAGAGCTTTACGGCCGGAAAAGCCGCCGCTAAAAAACAGCTTCAGGAACTGCTGGGACTGGAAGTAAATCCCTCCATTCCCATGGCGGGCGTGGTGTCGCGGCTTGACTACCAGAAAGGTCTCGACGTGGTGGCCGATATAGCACCGCGCTTTTTAGACCGCATGCAGCTTGTGGTGCTTGGCATGGGCGACCATAATCTTCAGGACTGGTTCGGCCATATCTCGGCCACCGTGCCGACACGCGCCGCCTATCGCGGTACCATGGACGAAGCGCTGGCCCACAAAATTTACGCCGCATCCGATATGCTGCTGATGCCCTCGCGTTTCGAGCCCTGCGGCCTAAGCCAGATGATAGCAATGCGCTACGGCGCCCTGCCCGTGGCCGTAAAGACCGGAGGCATAGCCGATACCGTCATCGACACTGAAGGCAAAAATACGCCTAACGGCTTTCTGGCCAAATACTGCGAAGGCGGCGAAGTCGCCTGGGCGCTTGAAAACGCGCTTAAGGCCTTTGCCGACAGAAAACGCTGGATTGGCATGGTCAGAAACGCAATGTCCGGCGATTTTTCGTGGGATAAATCGGCCGAGCTTTATATGGAGCTCTATAAAAAGGTGTATGCCGCAAAGCATCGCGGCTAAGTCGCGTCTTTTGCATGGGGCCGCGGTCACGGGACCGCGGCCCTTTTTTATTCGCGCTAAAGTAATATAATATAAGAAGCCGCAGTATAGATTGGGTCCGGACCGGCCTGACCGGTTTTTTCTGACGGGTCCGGGCTGGTTTATAGCGGTATTACTTTTGCAGTAACAGGGAGTTTCTTGTGGCTGATATGCGTGCGTCGCAGACCGAAAGAGGATTTTTCGGCGGCCTGTGGCATGACCTTAACCGCTCGATAGGGCGCGGTTACCGTACCGTTTTTTTACTCAGTCTGTGCACCGGCCTGCTGGCCGAGGCGCTGGCTTTCATGCAGGTGCAGGCCGCAAACGTGGCGGCCATGCTTGAAAAGGATTTCCGCGTAATAGTGGTGCTTTCGCCGAATGCCGACGATCAGACGACGGAAAAGCTGAAAACCTATCTGCCCGCGTTAAAGGGCGTTAAAAGCGCCGTCTATATAAACCGCGAGGAAAGCCTTCGCCGCTTTAAGATGATGGAGCCGGAAGTCGCCAAGTCGGTGGTGCTTTTCGGCAGCAACCCCGTGCCGGATTTTTTTGAACTTGAAATGCGTTCCTCGGTCCTGTCCGATATCGGCGGCTGGGTGGATGCAAATCTCAATTCCGTAGACGGTATTGACGATGTCGTTTACAAGCCCGAGCAGGCCGTGTCGGTAATGCATGCGCGGTTTTATCAGGGCTTTCTGAGGCTGATACTAAACCTCGCCGCCCTGCTGCTGGTCGCCTTCGGCTTTTTCGTGGAACTTATTGCCGTGCGCCGCCAGCCGGTGGGCCCCAAACTGCGCCGCGCCTCGGGCTGGATGTTTTCCGGCGTCTGCGGCATGCTTTGCGCCATGGGCCTTTGCTGGGCGCTTGTGTATCCGCTAAAGCATCTTAATCCGCTGTGGTGGTCTTTCCCGGCGTGGCAGTCTAATCTGGTAATTCTCGTTTCCGGCGCGCTTATAGGCTGGACTTTATTTCGATGGCAGGAACCCGCTTAGCTCTTATCGCTCTTTTCCTTATTCCCCTGTGCGCCGTGCGCGTGCGGGGGGCTCAGCCGCAGTCAAAAGAGGATTTGGCCAAAATCCAGTCCAAGGTCGAGGCACAGAAAAAGGCCCTCGAAAAATACAAGCGCGAGGAAAAGGACATAAGCCGCTATATCGATTTTCTGAAAAGTCAGGACCAGCACGCGCGCAAAATGCAGGCGAATATATCCGGTCAGCTTGAAAAGACCAAAAAGAAAATGGACGAAACCCGCCAGCGCAGTGAAGCGCTGGAAGGCTCGCTTAAAAACTGGCAGACGTTTTTTAACCGCGAGACCCGCGCCGCCATGCTTAACGACCTGTCCTCCTTTGCCTACTACGGAAACGGGCGCATATCCTCGGGTCTTGCCATGCGCGCCGTAATGTTTAAGACGGCGGGTATGCTCGGCCGCCTGCGCGGTGAGACCGTAAAAACGCAGGCCGTGGCCGACACGCTGAACCGCACCACCAAAAATTTATCCCAGCAGTCCCGCCAGCTTCAGACCGAGCAGGCGGCGCGCAAACAGCAGTTCAAGACCAAAATGGAAAAGCTTCAGGACACGCGGGCAAAATATCAGGCGGCGATGAAGGAACTCGACGACCTCAAAAATTCCGCCCAGAGCATGATGACTTTCCTGCAAAAGCATGAAAGCAGACGGCCCGCGCGCGAGCGGCGCAATACAAGCATAGCCCTGCCGATACCGCGCAATTCCATGCCCTGGCCTGCGGGCGGCGACGTGGTAAATCATTTCGGCCGCGAGTATGTGGCGGAAATTAAGGCTTCTATCAGCCGCGACGGCATAACCATAGCGGCCGCGCGCGGTTCGGAAGTCAAAAGCGTCGGCGACGGCGAGGTTATTTACGCCGGTCCCTTCCGCTCTTACGGAAAGGTCGTCATAGTGGACCACAAAAAAGGCTATTTCACGATTTACGGATTTCTGGACAGAATAGGCGTAAGCAAGGGCGACAAAGTGCACGCCGCGTCGGTGCTGGGCAATGCGGGAACGGATACGCGGCCCAATCTTTCGACGCAGGAAAGCGGTGCCGGAGCGGTATATTTTGAAATAAGGGCCGGTACCAGCGCCGTCGATCCGGAACGCTGGCTTTCACGAAGGTAAGGATACTAGGGAGGATTCATGGAAATATTCAAGAAAAGGAGAGTGCTGATCATCGTTGCCGCGGCAATGCTTGCCGGCTTCATGCTGCCGAAAGCGTACTCGGCCGCGGACCAGACCTATCAGCAGCTGAGAGTGCTGGTCGAGGTGATGGGCTACATAAAGGACAGTTACGTCGACCCCATCGATACCAAGGATTTGATTTACGGCGCGGCCGACGGCATGGTGCGCAAGCTGGATGATTTTTCGCAGTTCATGGAACCTGACGTGAACAAGCGCGTAAAGAGCGATACCGAAGGCGAGTTCGGCGGTCTCGGTATACGCATTGCCGCGCGCGACGGGTTTGTAACCGTCATCACCCCCATGCCGGGCACGCCTGCCTATAAGGCCGGAATTCTGCCGGGCGACAAGATTGTAAAGATTAACGGCGAGGACGCCAAGGACATGCTGCCCGACGACGCGGTAAAGAAACTGCGCGGCGAACCGGGAACCAAGGTGAAACTCACCATCGGCCGCGAGCTCGAGGAAAAGAAGGGCGACGACCGCTGGATTACAAAAGACTTTGAACTTGAACGCGCCAAGATCGTGCCGGAAGTGGTGCAGTACAAGATGCTCGAGTCCAATATCGGCTACCTGCGCCTTACGGATTTCTCCGGTCATGCGACCGAGGAGTTCACAAAGGCCCTTACCGATATGAAGAAGCAGGGCATGCAGGCTTTTGTGCTCGACCTGCGCTATAATCCGGGCGGTCTGCTTACCGCCGCCGTCGACATTTCCAAGTACTTCATCGGCGGCAACAAGATGATTGTTTACACCAAGGGCCGCGCGGCGGACAGCTATCAGGAATTCCGCGCCGCTGCTCACGCCCCGTATGAAGACCTGCCCATGGTGGTGCTGGTAAACGGCGGCTCGGCCTCCGGAAGCGAAATCGTTGCCGGCGCAATGCAGGACAACAAACGCGCCGTCATCATCGGCACGCGCACCTTCGGAAAGGCCAGCGTGCAGACCATTATCCCGCTGTCCGACGGCTCGGGTCTGCGTCTGACAATTGCCCGCTACTACACGCCTTCGGGCCGTTCCATACACCGCAACCCCAAAACCGGTACGGGCGGTATTTCTCCCGACATGGAAGTAAAGGTTTCGCGCGAGGACGAAATAAAGGTAATGGAACAGTTTGACAAACTCTTCTTCCCGCCGACGGCCGAAAAAGCCGCCACGCAGAAGACCTATTCCGAAACCTTCGGTAAGGACAAAAAGGACGGGCAGGAAAAGGAATACGTCGATGAAACCCTGCGCCGCGCCGTGGAACTTCTGAAAGCGCGCGAGGCCTTTTCCGCGCTCAAGCACGGTTGATTTATGATAGTTCTGGGTATAGAGAGCACCTGCGATGAAACCGCCGCCGCCCTGATAGACGGCGAAGGAAACCTGCTGTCGAACGTGGTGTATTCGCAGGTGCCTCTGCACTGCAAATATAACGGTGTCGTGCCGGAGCTGGCAAGCCGCGCACACTGTGAAAAAATCGCCTCAATACTGCACGAGGCTCTGTCCCCGCTTAAAGGCCGCAAGCCCGACGCCGTGGCTTTTGCAAACGGTCCCGGTCTGCCGGGCGCGCTGGTGGTGGGAAAAACCGCGGCCGAGACTCTGGGCGCGCTTTTGGGCGTGCCGGTAATAGGCGTAAATCACCTTGAAGGCCATATTTTCGCCTGCGAACTGGCGGCGGAAGGCGGCCTGCGGCCGCTTGAGTTTCCGCTTATCGCCCTGACCGTTTCCGGCGGGCATACTGAGTTGTGGCTTGTTAAGGACTACGGTTCCTATAGAGTGCTGGGGCGCACGCGCGATGACGCGGCGGGCGAGGCTTTCGACAAGGTAGCCAAACTGCTCGGCCTCGGCTATCCGGGCGGACCGGTGGTGGATAAACTTGCGAAATCCGGCGACAAAAACGCCATAAAATTTACGCGGCCCATGCTGCGCGGCACGTGGGAGTTTTCGTTCAGCGGTTTAAAGACCGCCGTAAGCTACACGCTGCGCGACAATCCGTCTTTTAAGCCGGAAGACATGTGCGCCTCGTTTCAGGCGGCGGTCGTGGACACTCTGGTGGAAAAGACCCTTGCGGCGGCAAGGAAGTTCGGTGTAAAACATATTGCCGTGGGCGGCGGAGTTGCCGCAAACGGCGCGCTGCGCGAGACCATGAAGGCCGCCGCGCAGGCGGAGGGAATGGAGGCGCGTTTTGTAGAGCGCAAGCACTGCACCGACAACGGCGCAATGATAGCGCTGGCGGCTCTGCGAAAAATTTCTAAATGCGGACTGACGGGGGGAAAATATCCGATAAATCCGGAGTTGCGGGTCAAAAACTGGGTTTGTTAAATCGGATGCTGTTATGCGTTTTTGGATTCTGCCCAATTCGGGGCTTGAAACTGTTTCCCATATGCGGCTGCTGCTGGATTATTTCAGAAGCCAGCGGCCCGATTTGGAAATAGAAATAACCGTTCTGACGAGGCAGTCGCTCTGGCAGAAGCTGTTTCTCTGCCAGCGCGGCTTATTGCCTGCGGCGCAGCGGCCCGATATCGTGCAGATTCCCCACTACTGGACCGCGCTTTTTTCGCGGCTCGGCCTGCTGGAAAACCTCTCCCTCCTTCTGCCTTCGCTTTGTGACGACTGTCTGCTGGAACCCCTGCGCGCCAACTGCTATATGCCGGGCAGCAGCGATATTTACAGCTATCCCTGGTGGATGGATGTTTCCGCCCTGCATTACAGGGTGGACCATCTGGAGAATTTGGGAATCGAGCCTGAAAAGGCCATGGCCACATGGGACGGTTTTCTGAAAGTTTGCGGCATGCTTCAGCAAAAGCGCGGAGGGCATAATTATTTTCCGCTTGAAAACGCCAACATAAAAGGCACCATGACCGCGCGCGACGTTCTTCCTTTTATATGGAACCGCGGCGGCGATATTTTTTCGACCGACATGATGCGTTCCACCATTCACCGCGAGGAAGTGCTGCGCGGCATAGAGGATTATCTTAATCTTTTCCGGCGCGGCTATATGCCGCTTATGCGCGAAAAAGGTTCCATAGGAACGCTGTCGCAGGGACGGGCAAGCATGTCCATATCGCGCCGTCTCTCGCCGATAACGCAGAGCGAGGCCGCCGGCAACCGCCTTATGGTGCGCACCATACCCATACCGGGCGACATTTTCGGCTCGCAGAGTTTTCTTTCCAGCTACAACCTTGCCATTCTGGCATCGTCCCAGCATAAGGAGGACGCCGCCGGTCTTCTGCGCTGGATGACCGCCGAGGAAAACATGTCGCGCTACTGTAATCTCGTGCAGGCTTTTCCGTGCACTGCGGCGGGGTTTGAAAAATTCATTTTTTCCTCAAGCGAGCGCATGGGCACTTACGCCCAGATTGTCGCCGGCGCAAAGGCCCTGCCCAATATGACGGTCTGCGGAACCTATATGGAAATCATCGACGAGGTGCTTGACCGCATTTCGCACGATCTGGCGGCCGAGCGTTTCTCCTCATCCCTTTTGCTGCGCGAAATGGTGAAGGTGCAGGTGGAAGTCGATTTCCTCATTTCGCTTTACGGACATTAGCCATGAATCAGCCGACCGAACTGCTTTATAAATTTCATACCGAGCTTAACAAGCCATTCAGCGACAAGGAGAGTCTGCTTGCCTACTCGCTTGACCTGATGGCCAAATACCTGAAACTGGACCAGATATGTTTTTTTAACTGGAACCAGCAGGAATCGGTAATGTCTTTACGGCTTGTGTGGCGGGACCACGTTTTTCTGGAAAGCGAAGAGGAAATTTACGTAAGCGCCCATTCGGCCCTGCATACTGTGCTCGACGGCAAGGGCGTGCATGTTTCCGAGTATCTGGATTATCCGGCTATTTATCTGCCCGTAAAGTGGTTTGGCGAGGCGCGCGCCGACGTCGAAAGCGGCGAGGAAAATTTTTTCGGCATGACCGGCGTTCTGCGTCTTGAACGGTTCAAGAAATCGTGGGCGTTTTCAACGCGCGAAAAGGAAATTGCAAAAGGTCTTGCCGAGGAGCTTTCCTCCTCCATGACCCACGCCGAACTGGTGGCTTCAAGCCGCCAGCAGCTAAGCCGCGCGCGCACGCTGACCGAACTGACCGGCGTGTTCGCCTCCTCCCTGCGCAGCGATGACGGCATGAAAACCATCATGCAGGGCATACAGAAATATTTTGGTTTCGACCGCGTGCGTCTTTACATGGTAAACCAGAAAGAGCAGAAACTTAAGGGCGAACTGAGCGTGGATTTAAGCGGCAACGTGCGCAGTCTTTCTCACGAGGAAATTCCCCTGCGCGCGGGCGCGCACCGCTTCGCCGACATCGTGCTAGGCAACTCCGGCAACACCGTTTCCGACAAATACCGCGACACCGTTTTATACCTTCCTCTTACCGTGCAGACCAAGCGGGTGGGCCTGCTGATAGTTGACAACCTGCTGTCACAGCAGTCCATTTCTCAGTCGGACATGATGTCTTTGAGCTCTTTTGCCGGACAGATTGCGCTGGCCGTAGATAACGCCATGCTGTTTGACCGCGTGCAGGAACTCTCCCTTTACGACGAACTGACCAAACTGCCCATGCGCCGCTATTTTAACGACAGGTTCAGCGAGGAAATGTACCGCGCCGAACGTTTCAGTCAGCCAATGGCGCTTATCTGGATGGACGTGGATTATTTCAAGGACGTCAACGACACCTACGGTCACGCGGTGGGCGATGCGGCGTTAAAGGAAATAAGCAGGGTCATTTTCGCCAATCTGCGAAAAATCGATTTTCCGTGCCGTTACGGCGGAGATGAAATCATCATCATGCTGCCGCAGTCTACGGCGTTCGAGGCGCGGGCGATAGCAAACCGCCTCTCGCAGGAAATAAAGGACATCCGTATTCCCGTTTCCGGCGGACCGGAAGGCGGGGTGCGGCTGTCGGTAAGTCAGGGCGTGGCTACCTATCCGGCGGACGCGTCTTCCGGCGAGGAACTGCTGCATTGTGCCGATGAGGCTTTGTATTGGGTAAAAACCCGCACCAAGGGCACTTTCGCGCTTTACGGCGAAACCGTTGCGGCGGAAAAGAAAACCGGCGTTGCTCGGCCTGACAATAAAGGAAAATAGTTAGGCGGGAAATTTATCGGTATTTTTGCTATAGTAACTGATGAATATTAAATCCTGAATACTCATATTCGGGCGTTTTCTGATTTTTTTTAAGGGATGCTATGGGTGATTATCTGAAAAAACTTTGGCTTTTTGCCGTTCTTCTGCTGTGGCCGTTTGCCGGCGCATTCGCGCAATTCAATCTGCAGGTGGCAAGACTGAGCGTGCACTACGACAGTGCAAATCCGGACTGCCAGGGCATGAGTGCCGCCACTGCCGTTGCTCTGCTTGACCGCAGTACCAACACTTATGATAATCCGCCCAGCATAGAATTTGACAAGCCCCGAACTTCTTATCCCGGCGGCTGTCTCATACTTTGTGCAAAGTTCAAATGCGTAAACAGCTACGCTGCCGCCGTGGCGGCGGACTACGCCAAGTTTGAAATTTTCAAATTCGCCTCCGGTTCCAATATTAACGATGCGGCTTCCACGCCAGCCGTGGCCAGCGTGTATGTGCAGGACCCTATAACCTGTTCAGCCAAAGCGACCACCACTAATCAGGTGTGCATGGCGTGGGACGGGTCTTACAACCTCGACGGGGAATTCGGCAAGACCAACGGCAATTTCGGTTTCCGCGGCATAGTGCATGCGCAGTACATATCGGAACAGACCGGCACGGTTGAGGTCACTTCGACCATGGGTTTCCCCGGTCAGGTGACCGATGCCACCGAACTTGTTTCCGAGATTGACTCATTTAACGGCGGCAACTGGAACGCCGGTTCCAACTGGACGCTCCAAACCTCCTCGGCCGTGGCAAGCAATGCCTCGTCATCGCTTACCCATGCAACGGAGGCGCAGACTTCCACCACCTATACGCTTAAGTACACGGTTTTCAATTATTCGGGCGGTACGATTACCCCGTATTGCGGAACCACCCCCTCTACCGGACGCACCGCAAACGGAACCTATACCGATACAATAACCTGCTCCGCGGCCGGTGCCACATTGTACCTGACCGGCACGTCTTTCAGCGGAGCGGTAAAGTCGGTTTCCCTGACAGGCGGTTCCGAAGGCTTTTATACCCAGCGTCCGCTGACAGTGGATGTGACCAATCTGCATGCGGTGCGCAGTTCTCCCACCGTGGTCGGCAGAATTACCGGCGTGGCGGCCCAGCCTTATAATGTGCTGTACAGACTGAGCAAGGACTCGCTGGTGTCCATGAATGTCTACCGCACCAGCGATCTGGTTAATCCCATACGCACCGTTATAAGCAGCGCTTCCAGAACCGGCGAGGGAACGCCCTCCGGCTCGCTTACAAACGGCGACTCGTGGGACGGCCGCGATGCTTACGGCGCGCTGGTGTCCAGCGGCGATTACATAGTCCGCCTCGACGCGGTGTCCACCGACGAGTACGGCACTGATATTGCCTACTCAGTGACCCGTCAGATAACGCTCGACCCGCTGCAGATAACCGATATTGTGGTAAAGCCGCTCACATCGCTTACCACCGATTTGGCGGCTTTAAGCTATATGCTTACCGAGTCCGCCACCGTGGTTGTGAAAATATATCCCGCCGACACGACATTCAGCAATATCTCGATGCGGCCGGATTTGATAACCGCTACGGCTTCGCCTTTGCGTACCCTTACCGAGCACAAGGCCTCCCGAGCGACAACGACAAGCATTTGGGATGGACGCACGGACGATGGCGTTCCTTTGGCGGACGGCGATTATGTGTACATGCTCTATGCTCTTACGCCCAGCAGCAGTACCTCATCGATTTACAGCTCCGCCCATGTGGGCATGATACCTGTTTCCCGCGGACTGGTCGGGCTTAATATAGCTCCTCCGGCTTCCACTGTGGTCGGCTCAAGTCCCACGGCCGCCGCGCTGGATCCCTACACCTTCAAGTATACGGTTTCGCGTGACGCAAACGCCTCTGTCCGCATTCTTACAAGCAGCGGCGCAGTGGTTCGCACTATTATAAATCACGAAGCCGCCGCATCCAATTTCACCAACGTGGTAAACTGGAACGGTCTGGATGACAACGGCTATTACGTTTCCTCCGGTACTTATATTGTGGAGTATACGGCAGCCGATTCTCTGGTCCCGTCCATGGTGACCAGAAACACTTCGCTTTTCCCAGTGGATATGTTCCGCGTGGTGGATGTGGCCGACACGCCGCTTTTGTCCGGCGCTTCCACTTACGCGACAATTTCCTATATGCTGTCGCAGTCGATGAATACGGAACTGCGCATTTATCCGCCGGGCACGGTAATACCTACCAGCGGTGTATGGCCGCCGACAGTGGCGGCAACGCCGGTAAAAACATTCAGCGGCGTGCGTCCGGGACGCTACAGAATTGCGGAATCGTGGGACGGCATGAACGGAGACACAATGCTTGCCGACGGCGAATATCCTTATATGATACTCGCCTACAGTTCCTCCTCGCTTGCAAACTACAGCGTAAGCGGCAGCACCACGGTCATTACCCCGATTTATACCACCGACAGAATTACCGGCAACGTGACAGTGTCGCGCGGACCGGTGTATCTGAGCAACGTATCGATAACGCCGACGATACCGAAAATGAACACTTCAAGCGAAACCGTGAAGATTCCGCCGTATGAAATAGATTTTCAGGTCTCGCGCATTTCGTCGGTTACCATACAGGCCATTTCATCCAGCCACTGCGGCGCGGCGCCTTATGTAAATAACATCTGCCGCACCATAGCGGGCGGTCAGTTGTATGAGTCCGACGTGATAAACAAGGTCTACTGGGACGGCACGGACGATTTCGGAGCCTACGTTCCCCGCGACGCTTACACTATAAGGATACAGGCTTACAACTATCCTAACCCGGCTTTGCAGACGGCCACGACCTATCAGACTTCTCTGGACGTGATTCCGTTCAAGCTCTACGACCTTGCCATAGGCGATTTGAATGCCACATCGGGAGTCGCATCCGTAAATTACCAGCTCTCGGTTCCAATGAAGGTCGGCGTGCAGATTTTTAAGCCTAACACCCGAATCGATACCAACGGAAACCCCGTTCCCGCAATTTCGGCCGGTTCGCTTGTTAAATCGATAGTCGGCATAAAGTCCCAGCTTACACAGATTCAGGACCTCTGGGACGGCACCGACCGCACCGGCGCGCAGGTGGCCGACGGCGTGTACGTTTTCCGCATAGTCTCGTCTACTGACTCCACGCAGGTCGACACCGTTACCGGCGAGCAGCTGTGCACAAACAAAACCTGCATAGCCGATATCGAGGCCTTTATGACGCCGCAGACCATAACGGTTTCCCGCGGTTCATCGGGCGACGTGTGCGCGGACTGGAACTCCACGACCAGCTTCTATCCGAACCCTCTGCGCGTGTCGCAGGGCACGTTCCGCGCGACAAGATTTCCGGTCACGGCAAATTACACGCTCAAGATTTACAATCTGGCCGGCGATTTGGTGTATTCGGACGACTGGGGCACTCAGGCGCCCAGTTCCACTTATCCCAATTACGAGAAGACATGGGCAAAGGTCAATTCCGCCGGCCGCAGTGTGGCTCGCGGCATTTACTTCGCCGTGCTCGAACTTAAGGCGACCACGGGCGGCCAGCAGGTTTGCCAGACCATAAAGAAGATACTGATACCATGACGAAAACTTTAAGGCTTTTAGTGTTGTTTACGCTGCTGCCGTTTATGGCCGCCACCGCGCGCGCAATAGACAGCAGCGCAGGTACCAGCGCCAGCACGTTCATGAATCTGGGTATGGGTTCGCCCCGCGCCCAGGCGCTTGGCAATGCCTATGTGGCTTTGGCCGACGGCTCCGACGCTCTGGCCTGGAACCCCGCGGGCATAGCCTCCTGCCAGCAGCGGGAAGTCGCTTTTTCAAACCTGTCCTGGATTCAGGATTATTCAGGCAAGTACCTGTCTTACGTGCAGCCGCTCGGTCAGGCCGTTATCGGCGTGAACTTTGCCTATATGAGCATGGACGGTTTCGACGCCCGCGACGCCAACGACATTCCCCAGCCAAACGATACCGTAAACGTAAATAACACCTTCGGCACGCTGGCTCTGGCGAGAAACTTTTTTTCCGATACCCTGTCGCTCGGCGCCGGTGTAAAGCGCATCAGTGAAAATAACGACGGCACGGAATATTCAAACGTCGTGTTCGATTTCGGCGCGAAACTTAAATTCGGCCGCCGCGTCGCGCTCGGCTGGGCATTGCAGAATCTGGGCGATAAAAAAGAAGTGGTGGAAATACAGCGTTACGGCGCGGCATGGGCCGTCAACTCCTTTTTTACCGTGACCGGCGAAATGTCAAAACCCAGCGACAACAAGCAGCGCGTCGGCGTGGGCCTTGAAATAAACCTGCCGCAGGAAATGATCGAGGTCGGCAAGTTTACTTTCCGCGTGGGCTATTTCGACAGGGACAATACCGGCAAGAATTATTCCGATTCCTTTCTGTCGGATATGAAGCTCAGCGAGACTTCAAAGATTTCTTTCGGCTGCGGTCTTTACAGCAACGAGATTTTCGGCTACGGCGCCGGCATAGATTTCGCCATGGTGCCTTATGGCGCGCTTGGCCGCGCCACACAGATTGCAGCGCGGTTCCAGTTCTGATATGAAAAAACTGCTCGCGGGGCGCAAGGGGCAGACAACCGTGGAATATGTGCTTACTACGGCGGCCCTGCTGGTGGTGTTCATTTCGCTGTATAAGTTTTTCAACTGGTATGTGCCGGCGCAGTTCAAGGCAGGGTCAAAACTGATTTTGTCAGTATATCAGGTAACACTGACGGATATATAAAAGCAACGGAGGTAGTATGAACAAAATAAAAGCATATCTTTCAAGCAAGCGCGGTCAGAATACCGTGGAATATCTGCTCATGCTCACCGTGGTGGTAGGTCTGGTGATGCTGGCCGGCGGTCTTCTCAAGAAGTTCATGCCTGAGATGTTCGACCAGATTAAGGGTTCCATCACCGGCGCGGTGGGTTCACTCGGCAGCAGCAGCAATTAAGGGGACGGGACGTTTTTTTCTCCCGCGGGTTTTGTCCGCGCGGAAGGCGGGTTTAATGGCTCGGCGTGATTGGTGTCGGTCTGGTCAGGTGGTTGTGGAGCTGTTGCTGATTCTGCCGGTTTTTTTCATGATGATTTTTATGATTATGGAAACCGGCAATCTGGCATATCAGACCATTTTGGCCAATCACGCCGGCTATGAGCTTGCAAGGGTGGCCTCGCTCGTCGCCGGTCCCAGCGGCGGAGGCGGAGAGGCCGTAAACACCGGCAGGGCGCGCAGTTATCTTAAAGACCTTATAGAGGAAAAGTTCCCCGACAAGTATAAGGCCATTGAGGATACTCTGGTCCTGAAGGTGGATACGACATCTGTCGACCCCCAGTCCGGCACCCACCAGAATCAGGATATAGAACTCAGGTTTGAGTATCCGGCAAAGATGGTGTTTCCGATTTCAAGTTATTTTTTCTCAGAGCCCAAGGGCTCCGGCATAAGAAAGATTCCCATTACCATACGTATGCCGATAGAAAAGCCGCTGATGGACTGATTGCGGCAACGGATTTTAAGCAGGGCGCGGCACGGCGTGCGGCGAAGATTTAGCGGGATTTTTCCCGGCATCACACACAGGAGTGTATATGCAAGGCAAAAATGCAATGGTTCCTTTACTGATAGCGCTGATTGTGGCCGGCGTGTATTTCATGTCGCTGGCCAGCAAGGAGAAGAGCCTCAGCAAGTCCTATGACGAAGTGCAGGTCATAGTGGCCAAGACCGAACTGCCCGCCCGCACGGTAATTACCCCGGACAGGGTGGATATACAGAAGATACCGCGGCGCTTCGTGCAGCAGGATGTCTACGAAGTGCGCTCCCCTTCCGATTTGAAAATGGTCTCGAACCTTGTAACCGCTATAAGAATACCCAAGGGCAACCAGATTGTGCAGTCGGCCCTCATAAGCCTCAGCCCCGAGGCCGGCCTCAGCGTAAAGGTTCCCCCGGGCTACCGCGGCGCGGTGCTTGAAATCGGCAACGACGTGTCCGGCCTTGTAAAACCCGGCGACCGTATCGACGTGCTGGTCACTTTCGAAGCCATGATGTCCGATAACAGAAAGGAAAAGGTAACGGCCACCATTCTGCAGAACGTGCTGGTGCTGGGCGTGGGTTCAAACCTCGGTCAGGGCATGGATGCCGCGACCGCCGGCAAAAAGGACAAGCAGGAAGCGGCCTCCTCGGCTTTTTCCGACAAGGGTCTGCTGAGCGTCGCTCTCAACCCCAACGAGGCGCAGTATCTGGCGCTTTCCAAACAGCAGGGCGATATTTCGATAGTAGTGCGCGGACTCGGCGATCTGGAAATGCATCCGATGGAAATGGCCAGCTTCCGCAAACTCTTTAAGTAACGGGATTTGACGATGAGAAAAAATTATTTTGGAAGGCTGGGTATTTTTGCCGCCGCGCTGTTTGCGGCCGGCGGAGCCTTTGCCGCGCCGTCGTCTTCGGGCGGTGCGACCCAGCTTATTGCAATAAGCGCGGACATAGTGGAAATCAGCGGTTCGCTTGAAAAGACACGCGGTTTCAGCTGGAACACCTCGTTCGACTTCGCGGAAAAATCCATTCCCGGCGTGTTCAAAATAGACCAGTTCGAGCGCAAGACCAATCTGGCCACCACGCTTAAACTGCTGGAAACCGAAAGCAAGGCGCAGATTCTTTCAAACCCCAAGGTCATCGCAAAAAGCGGAACCACCGCTAACTTCATGGTCGGCGGCGAATTCCCCGTGCCCGTGACCAACAATCAGGGCGTGGGCGCGGAATTTAAAAAATTCGGCGTCAGCCTCATGGTTCTGCCCGTCGTTCTGCCGGAGAAAAACAACTCCATCGACGTGCAGATTCAGCTTGAAGTTTCCAATACCGACTATTCAAAAACCGTCACCGTCGGCGGAACCACCGTGCCGTCGGTAGTCACGCGTCAGGTTAACACCGAGGTCGAACTGCAGAGCGGCGAGACCATCGTAATCGGCGGACTAAAGAGCAACAACCATAACGTTAACATCTCACGCGTGCCCATACTCGGCAAACTGCCGCTTATCGGCGCGCTGTTCACCCTCAAGGACGTGGTGGACGACCAGCGTTCCCTGTTTCTGTTCATAACGGTGGAAACCGTAAAATAGGAATGATTTTATGGACCTCAGCGCTTCCGCACCCAGAGTTATAGCCTTCGCGGGCCCCAAGGAAGGAGTCGGCAAAACGACGATTCTCCTTAACCTTGCGCTTGCGTGGGCGGGCCTGCAGAAGCGTAATGTCCTTATAGTGCCGCTTGACCCGCTGGCGCGGCATGAGCACGCGCAGTTTCTGGGCGTTACCCCGCCGTCGGTCGCCGACCTCGCCAAAATACTTGGCGCGCAGTCGCTTACCATGGCCGGTTCCCTGCTGCGCGGCAAAATACCAGTTTCTCCGTGGGGCGTAAGCGTGCTGCCGCTTAGCTACAAGCGCGCCGACGTGCAGAAGGTCGGTCCCAAGGTGCTGGTTCCGATTCTTTCAAAACTTTCCGAAAGCTTCGATATTTTTCTCGACGTGGAATCCAGCTTCCCCATGCAGACCATGGCGCTGGATCTGGCCGACCTCGTGTTCTGGGTGACAAACCCCACTAGGACGAACCTCAACGCCACGGTAAATCTTTTTCAGGACTATAAGGAACTGCATTACTCGCTGGACCGCTTTGCCATAGTCTGCAACAGCTACGACGTGCCGGGCTCGATTGAGCCGGGCGACGTTGAAAAATTCTTCCGCGAGTTAAAGCGCGAAGTCCTCGTTTTCCTGCCGTGGGAGGAAACAATACCCTCTCTGGCAAATCAGCTTAAACTTGAAGTGGTGGATAATCCTCAGTCGGCGTGGGTCAAGGGCCTGCGCGTTATGCTGGGCAAACTGATGAACACCCCGCCGCTTGAAAAGAACTGGTACTCGGGCGTAAGCGACGCCGAATTCGCGCAGGCGGCCTCCAATCTGTGGCCGACGCTTGATACGCATCAGGGCGTAATGCCCGCCGCGCCGGGTGAAAAACCAAAAGGCGACGCCCCCGCGTTCTGGGACGAGCTCAAACAGACCGTGCATAAGGAAGTCGTCAAATCAATGGAAACCGAGCGTATCCGCATAAGCGACAACGCGGGTGGCGACCCCGAAGTGCGCGCGAAAGTTTCCGGCATCGTTGACGATATACTCAACAAACAGCCCAAACTACAGTTTACGCGCGAACAGCGCATACGCTTTATTAACGAATTGCTCGACGAAATTCTGGGTCTCGGCCCTCTGGAAGAGCTGATGCGCAATCCGAAAGTCAGCGAAATCATGGTCAACGCGCCCGACCGCGTGTTTATTGAAAGCGGCGGCAAACTGGTGCTGACCGACCTTAAATTCCGTGATGACGAACAGGTCATTCAGGTTATCAAGAGAATCGTGGCTCCGCTTGGCAGACGTATCGACGAATCCGTGCCTTTGGTCGACGCGCGTCTTAAAGACGGCTCCCGCGTAAACGCCATTATTCCGCCGCTGGCCGTTTCGGGTCCGACCATTACAATAAGAAGATTTTCATCGAAACCTCTTGGCCCCGACGACTATTACCGCTTCGGTACTATCAGCAAGGAAGCAATGGATTTTCTGAGCAACTGCGTGCGCATCAGAAAGAGCATTATTATTTCCGGCGGTACGGGTACAGGTAAAACTACTTTTCTTAACGCGCTTTCAAGCGCCATTCCTGACGGCGAACGCATCATTACCGTCGAGGATACGGCCGAACTGAAACTTCAGCAGCTTCACTGGGTCAGACTGGAAAGCAAACCGCCCAACGTGGAAGGCAAGGGCGAGGTTACAATCCGCGACCTGGTAAAGAACTGTCTGAGAATGAGACCCGACCGCATCGTGGTCGGCGAGTGCCGCGGCTCCGAGGCTCTGGACATGCTGCAGGCCATGAACACCGGTCACGAAGGTTCAATGGCCACCGTCCACGCCAACACGCCGCGCGACGCCCTGACCAGACTTGAGGCCATGTGTATGATGGCCAGCGCGGAACTGCCCATATGGGCAATCCGCGAAATGATCTGCTCTGCCGTCAACATGATAGTGCAGCTTACCCGTTTTTCCGACGGTACCAGAAAAGTCACCTATGTGACGGAAATCGTGGGCCGCGAGGAAAACCAGATTTTGACTCACGACCTTTACCGCTTCAAGCAGACAGGCGTTAATGAAAACGGCAAAGTGGACGGCTTTTTCGACGCAACCGGAACGCCGCCGAAGTTCTATCCGGAATTTCATGAAAAAGGCATCAAGGTGCCGGTCGAGTCGTTCTGGACGCACGAAATGCGCGCGGCCGGCGGCAAGAAATAGTCGGAGAATAGCAATGGTCAAGAAAATACTTTCACTGTGCATGTTCCTGTCGCTGGCCGCCAACGCGGCCGGCGCGGGCTTTTCGCTTTACACAAACGCCCAGATAAAGGCTATAAACTGCTCCAATCAGAAAATGAAGCTGTTTTACTATTATCTGGACCCCAAGCAGGACGCGAATGTAAACAATTCTTCCATTGACTGCGGCAACGGCAAGCAGAGCGTAAAAAAACCGCAGTGGCTCGACAAGGCCGTGCCCGAAATGGCCGGCCGCATGGTGTGGCGCGACCCCGTGGAAGGCGTGCTGAGCGAAGCCGCCCTCTGGCAGACGCCCGTGGCTATTTTGTATGAGCTGTCTGACCTGACCATAAAAACTTTCCCGCCCAGCGACAAGGGCATAGGCATGATGCCCGGCCTGCTCGTCAAAGAGTATGCCGATATCAAGGTGCGCTACAACATGTCGCTGGACCGCATATACCGCGCCCGCCTGTCCGACTCGCTCGATGGCCGCGGTCGTTCCGTTATCCCTACCCTTGAACTTATAAATAAGGAAATGGACAGTATTTCCGAGTCCATAGCGACAAATAACAACAAGCGTTTTGCCGCCGCCGTCACTTCCATAGCGGTGCTCAGTCAGGACGCTTTCGGCCAGCTTTTTGAACGCCCGCGCCAGAGCGCGGTTTCCGAAACAAAAACGAATGCCGTGGACCTTTTCTGGATGCTCGTAAAGGTCGGCACCGCGCTGATGCTGTTTTTTTACGTGCTGTTCCTGCTCGGTAAAAACGAGGAGGGAACAAACCGGCTTATCGCCAATTTTATGTCCCGCACAAAGGGCTGGAAAGAGGCTTTTGACCGCCAGTTTCTAAGCAGCATAAAAGTGGAATATCTGGTGCTGGTTCCCATTGGACTGTTTGCTTTTGCCGGTATTATGACTATGAACCTTTTCGGCTTCATAATACTTACCGGCGCGGGTGTTTTTATAGGTACGAAAATGCCGGGCATGGTGCTTAATTTTATGAAGGAGCGCCGCGGAAAACTAATCGACGCCCAGCTTATGGACGCGCTGATTCTGCTTTCCAACTCGCTTAAATCGGGCATGGACATCGTGCAGGGTTTTGAAATGGTGTCCAAGGACCTCCAGCCGCCCATAGCCGACGAGTTCGGCCTTGTGGTAAAGAACTATCAGCTGGGCACGTCGTTTGAAAAAGCACTCGACGGCCTGTGCGAAAGAGTGACCAGCCGTCTGCTGCTTTACATGGTTAAATCCATTGTCCTGCAGCGGCAGGTCGGCGGAAACCTTACAAAGATTTTTGAAAGAATCGTCGATAATATCCGCGAGGAAAGCAAACTCGAGGAAAAGACCAAGGCCCTTACGGCACAGCAGAAGATTCAGTCCATAGTCGTCGGCATAATGCCGTGGATCATGCTGGCCGTCATGTTTGCCTTCCAGGGACAGACCATGGCCAAGTTCTATTTCAGACCGATAGGCCTTGTTGTGCTGCTTGGCTGCGCGGTCTGGATAGGCATAGGCATGAAAATGGTCTCCGACATGGGCAAGATACGGGTGTAGCGCGCAATACTTGCCGCAGGCCGTATCTTTTTGCATTTTAGTTTTCTAGGATGAATTTATGGGATTGCTGCTTATAGTGGTTTCTTCTCTTGCTCTCGGCATAGGACTATACCGGCTTTTTTCGCCGCCGGTAAAGCCCGAAGGCGGCTCCATTACGGATCTGGTAACGCATCAGACAAAGGAAACGTCGAGCTTCGCAAAACTGCGGCGCGACGGTTCGCTTACCGACAAGCTGGACCTGTTTCTGGCAAAGGATCTTAAAATGGAAGCCCGGCTGGAAAACATGTACATGCTGCTGGGTAATCCCGCCAAGCAGACGCCGCTTCAGATGCTGCATACCCGCGAACTTACATGCTTTATAATTACCGGCATACTGGCGCTGCTGGTTTCGCCCATAGCCATTATAGCCGCGCCTATTTTCTTTTTCCTGCCGGATTTGGTGCTGATAAAAAAAATCGAGGAAAGGCAGCGCGAGATGCTGGGCAATTTCCCCACGCTGGTCGATTTGTCGGCGCTGGTCATTGAATCCGGTCTGGATTACATGACGGCTTTTGAAAGAATAATAAAGATTACCGACGACAAGACCGCGCTTGAGCTGGAGGTCGAGAAGATGATTAACGAAGTGCAGCTCGGCTACTCCCGCCGCGAGGCGCTGCAGCGTCTTGCCCAGCGCACGGGTCTTCAGGAAATACGCTCTTTCGTGGGTCTTATCATTCAGTCGGACGAACTGGGTACCAGCCTTGTGGACCTTCTGCGCAACTTTTCAACGGACATGCGTTTTCGCCGCTTAAACCGCGCCGAAAAACTGGCCGCGCAGGCTTCCACGAAGATGCTTGTGCCTATGTTCATTTTCATTTTTCCGGTGGTCTTCATTCTGATGCTCGCACCCATGGTTGCGGATCTTGCGACAGGAGGTATGCCGTTCTAAACTCCGGTTTATGAAATACCTTAACCTTGCCGCCGCCTTAGTGCTTGTGCCATTGTTTTGCTCAGCCCAGTCCCAGTCGGACGACATGGGCGACGAGGCCTTGCTGCTCAATCTGCAAAAGGTAAACATCGGCACGCTTTCCGGCGTGCAGGAAAAAAAGCAGTATCTGACGACTATCCAGCTTGAAAAGCAGAAAATACAGACGCAGATGCTCAAAGGCGTTTTCGATAACGCCTACGACCTTTATAAAGCCGGCGATTACGAGCGTGCTCAGGAACTGGCGCGCAAGATTCTCGCCATAGACCCCAATTTCAAGGAAGCCAAAACGCTGTTTCAGGCTTCGCAGACCCTTAAAGGTTCGGGCGGCACGCTTAACGAGCAGTCGCTGGCGGATACTTCTTTCAACGAAGGCATGGCTCTTTATAAGAAGGGCCGTCTCGTGGAGGCTTCGGCCAAGTGGGAGGACGTAATAAGTCTTGCCCCAGATTATGTTAAGGCCAAATACTGGTTTGACCGCGTACAGAAGGAAATCGCCGACGAACATGTGCGCCGCGGCAACGAAGCCTACGCGCAGAAGCGTTACCGCGAGGCGCTGGACCAGTGGTACAACGCGCTTATTATCAATAAAAACGATTCCGCTTTGGTCTCTCTCATCGGCAAGGTGGAGGGGGAACTGCGCAGCCAGCAGGCCAATCTTTATCTTAAGGACGCGCTGGAATTTTACGGCGACGGCAAACTCAACGAGGCTTACGCTTCGCTTAAAAAAGTGCTTGAAGTCCAGCCCATGGATACCCGCGCCCGCGAGCTGGTCGGCGAGGTTAAAACCGAAATCGCCGGTACTTACGTAGACAGCGGCAAACAGCTTTACGCAAAGCGTCTTTATCTGAAAGCCATCAGCATCTGGAAGACCGCGCGCGAATGGGGCTACGACAGAAAATATGTTGATTCCCTTATCGCCCGCGCAAAGGAACAGATGAAGCGCGAAAAGGATGAGAAACTGCGCAGGATTGCCCTGCGCAAGAAGGCCGCCGAAGAAGCCGCCGAAAGAGAGAAAGAGGCGCAGGAAGAAGAGAAGAAACAGCAGATGCAGAACGTAGTGGCCGGTTCGACCGAAACCGCCACGACGGGCGGCACCGATACCGGCATAACTTCTCTGCCCGTCGGTCCCGGCGGCATAACGCAGGAAAGAAAGGAAGAGGCGGCCAAGCGTTATCTCAAGGGTCTGGGTCTTTTCCAGGCCGGAGAATACGACAAGGCCCGCGCCGAATGGGTCGTGGCAAAACAGCTGGACCCCAGCAACTCGAACGCCGACGCCGGCCTGCGCAGAATCGATCAAATGTTCGGAGGAGCCCGCTAAGGTATGCGTATTTTTTCGAAATGGCTGTTGTCCTATATCGCGGCAAGTATTCTGGTTTTTATGACCGGCTGGTTTTATTATCAGACCTTTTTCCGCGTGTCGTTTCAGGACAAGATGAAGCAGGACGTCATCGAAATGGTGCGGCTCAAAGCGCCCGACCTTATAAAGGGACTGCTGCGCAGTCCGACGGCGGTGACCTTCGAGGAATTTGACATAATGAACTGGCTGTCCAGCGACAAGCGCATAGCGTCGCTCGTTTTTCTTAACTATAACGGCTCCGTGCGCTGGCATAAATACGCCCCGTACATGACGCTGGAATTCGACGAGTATGAAAAGAAAATAGGCACGACTCTTCAGACCGTGCGCACGGCCTACTCGACCGGCGAGCCGGCCATTGCCGATCTGACCGGCAGTCTGTGCGAGATTTCCATACCGTTCAAGGCCAATAACAACAACACGGTTATAGGCATACTGTCTTTGCAGGTGTCCACTGAAACGGCCGACAAGATGATAGGCGAATCCATGATGCGCTACACCTACGCCACGGTGGCGATGCTGCTGCTTATAGGTTTGCTTATGGCGCTGTTCCAGAATCACGTGGTGGTGGCTCCCATTGCCGCGATGAAGGAGAGCGTGGAAAATATTTCCATGAAGACCATGGACCTGCGCCCCTCCGGCAGACGCGACGAGCTTGGCGCGCTTTCGCTTGCGCTGGCCCAGTTTGTCGACAAGGTGCGCAAGGAATTTCACTCCGTGCAGGAGCGGGAAGCCCGCCGCGCGCAGTCAGAACAGCTTTGGTGGCAGGTGGTGCTGGGCGCAGCCGTTTCAAAGCGTTCCCGCGCAATGGTAGTCGACGAGGACAATAATGTTCTCTACGCGAATTTTGAAATAAACCGCGGACCGTCGCCCAACGGCAAGGTGCATTTGCTGGACGTTATAGACAGCCAGCAGCAGGACGTTCTGCGCCTTATCGGTCTTGCAATGGAAACTCCGCAGCAGGTGGTGGAGGGCGAGGTGATGTTCAACGGCGGAAAAGCCGCCGTGCGCGTCATTGAGGTTCAGACGCAGGACAACCTCAAGCGCACCATGATAACCATGGAGCCGCGCGCCTGATTTTTTTGAAGGAAAATAAAGGAGGAGCGATGAAATACGAGCTTAAATACGTGAAACCCGGTTCCATACTTTTTTCGGGATTGCCCGTCGTGTTCCTGTTTCTGGGCCTGTTGGGCGGCCTTGTGGCTTTTTATGTGACCCCCAGCCCGATTTTCGAACCGCTGACCGCCGGAGCCAGACTTGTGGCGACGGGTGTGTTCGCTCTTGTCTATGCCCTGCTGATGCTGGCCCTTGTGCTGGTCTCGGCCTTCGTCTATAATCTTTTCTGTAAGGGTTTCGGCATGCGCGGAGTGACAGTCGAATTCCAGCCGGTCGATGACGGCGAAGAAGAAACCGAAGAGGACGCCCAGTAACGACGTTGTGTTGTGGTAATAATAAATCTCATCTGTGTCGCCCGTTCGCAGGAAGCAGTCGCGCGGATTCTGGACTTTCTGGAATCACGCGGCGTGCTTGTGGCCAGAATAACCGAACCGCAGGAAGCGTTCGACCTGGCAAGCAACGGGCGCTTTGACGTACTGCTGGTTCTTGACGATATAAAAGACCCGGTGGAATTTCTTAAAAGCCTGCGGTCCGGCAAGGCGCCCAAGGACATGGGCGTGATTTTCCTTCAGCAGACCTCGGGCGTTGCGCCTGCCTGCGCGCTTGAGCGCAGACTGGAATTTTTCGACTACGGCGCGGACGACTGTCTGCCCGTAAACTGCGACGCGCGCGAGGTTTTATCCCGCATAAAAGCCGTCTACCGCAGGGCGGTGGCCCCGGCGGCGGGCAACATAGTCAGGCTGGGGGCCATTGAAATAGATTTGGACAAGCGGCAGGTGGCGGTAAACGGTAACCCCGTTGAACTTACGGCCAAGGAATTTGAACTGCTGTTTGCATTCGTGTCCATGCCCAACCGCGTTTTAAGCAGACAGTACCTTATAGAACGCGTGTGGGGCTACAGTTATTTCGGCTCGCCGCGCACGGTTGATGTGCATGTGACACGCCTGCGCCGCAAGCTGGGGCCGGAAAGCCGTTACATAAAAACCATGCCCTGCGCGGGCTACAAGCTGGTGCCGTGATATGAGTTCCGTACTGGTTATTGACGACGATAAAAACATAGCGGAAGGTTTGGGCGAGGTGCTGGAGCTGGAAGGCTTCACCGTCTCAGTTGCGATGTCCGCGGCCGAGGCGCGCGTGCGCTTTGCCGCCGACAAGCCCAAGGCCGTCGTGTCGGATTTGCAGCTGCCCGACGGCGACGGACTGAGCCTTGCCATGGAATTCCGCAAACAGAATCCCTCTTTGATAATTTATATCTCCAGCGGCCGCAGTTTTCTGGCCGAGGAGCGCGCCCGCGCCGATCTGGCGGGCATTACGGAAATAGTCCCCAAGCCTTTGGACATTCCGTCGCTTTGTGCGAAGTTGAAGAAAATAAAGTAGGGGAGGAACAAATGAAGGGAAAGTTTGTAAAACTGGCCGCCGCCGTGCTTATAATGAGCACCCTGTCGGCTTACGCCGCCGCACCGAAGTTTGAATTTTTCTGGCCCAACGCGGACCGCTCCGGCTGGCAGGCTTTTTTCCTGCTTGACGCGGCAAAACGCCGTCTGGGTTCAAAAGCTGATTTCCAGATAATCACCACGGCCGCCAAGGACGCAAAAGGCGAATGGACGGGCGATGTGTCCGAACCCATGCGCCGCGCCGTGCTTGCGAAGTATCATTCCGCGGCACTGTGGAATTATCTCGTCGGCCTTACGTTTACGCGCAATGCCTCCGGCTGGCGCGATGCCGCCGTTTACGCGGGAATTTCCCCCGACAAACTTGATTCCGAAGTGACAAAAAACGGCAAGACCGCGCTGGAATTCTATTCCAAATACGCGTCTTCGCATAAGATTGCATCAGCCGCCCTTCTGTTCAACGGCAAGGAATACGCCGGCGGCATGACTCCGTCCGAACTTATCATGGCGGCCAACAGCGTTCTGCCGAAGCAGTCGCGCGTTGTCCTTCCTTCTTATTCCTCTGTAAAACCCAAACCTCTTTCACCGACCGTGTGGGTTATTGAATCCTCCGAGGAAGGCGGCAAGGCCAACAAGGAATTTGTAACGGCCATCAAGTCGCTGTTTGAAGGCGGCAAGCCCGTGGTCAACACCATCTCTTACGAGCTGGCGCAGAAAAATCCCGAACTCTCCGCCATGCAGTATAAAACACTGCCGACTTACATAATAAGCGGCGATGCCGAAGTGGACGAGTTCCTGAAACCCTACGCGGAACAGGGCGCTCTTACCAAGCAGAACGGCAAATATATCGTAAACGGCGGCAGCGGCGAACAGCTCATCATCGGCCAGCCCGCCATGCCCAGAACGCTTGAACTTTTCGTCATGGCCCAGTGCCCCTACGGTCTTCAGGCCGAAAATGCCATTGTCGAAGCGATAAACGACAAGAACATTCCCGCCGACGTTAAAGTCGTCGTGCGCTATATCGTCAGCGTCGGAGACGACGGCTCGATTTCCAGCCTGCACGGCACTGCCGAGTGGGAGGAAGATATCCGCCAGCTCGTCATCCAGCAGAAATATCCCGAGAAGTTCTGGAAATACCTTGCTCTGCGCAATGCCGACATTCAGTCCACCATGTGGGAAAGCGTGGCGCAGGAAGCCGGTATCGACCCGAAGGACATTACCTCCGGTTTCGACGAAGGCAAGAAACTGCTTCTCTCTGACAATAAACGCTCTTCCGAACTGGGCGTAAACGCGTCGCCTACCTTTATATGGGAAGGCCGCCGCATAATCCCCGGCATCAAGGCTCTCAGTTCCATACCGGGTTTTGAAAAAGTCACCGCCGGCACTGCCGCCAAAAAGCAGGTGCCCGCCGGAGCTTGCAAATAAATTAAAATGCCAGAAATAACCAGGAAACGGGGCAGGCTGTTTTACAAGATGCTGACAGTTCTTATGTTGGTATCGCTGGGTCCGCTGCTGCTCGCGGGCTACTACATGCTTGCCCTGAGTTCCCAGGTTGTTAAAAAAACCACGCTTGCCGGCCAGCAGGGTCTGGCGGCCGGACTGACCGAAACGGTCAGCAATTACGTAAGCACCTATCGCAACGTGCTCTTTGACGCGGCGCGGCTGGATGATTTGCAGTCCGAGTCGGCCTCCCGTCAGCAGGCGGTGTTGAACCACCTGATGCAGATGCACGCGTCCCTCCTCGAAATATCGGTAACCGATCCGTCCGGCGCGGAAAAAGTCCGCGTCGGGCGGTTCGTGCGAAATCCCGTCCTGCGCGACCTTTCGGGCGAGGATTTTTTCAAAACCAGCATTAAAAACGGTGAATATATCGGCGGACTGGAACGTTTCATGGGCCAGTACCCGACAGTGAACGTGGCCGTTCTTATGCTTGGCAATAACGACGGAAAAAACAAAGGCGTTTTGTGGGCCAAGCTAAGCCTTAACGGTTTAAGCGGCGTGCTTAAAACCGGCTTTCCGGAATCATCGGGCGCGGTGGCCGCCGTTATAGCGCCGGACGGTTTCCTTATAGCCCATTCCGATATGGAGGAAGTATTCCGTCCCGACGCCGGTCTTCCCAAGGAAGTGCTGGACGTGCTGCTGCGCAACACGGATAAAAAAGGCGGCGGCGAAATAGTTCTTGCTGACGGCACGCATGTGCTTTCGGCGTTTTCGGAAGTCGATAAACTCGGCTGGCTCGTTTATCTTCAGCAGCCCACAACCGCGGTGGACAAGGCTTCGGCCGAAATGGTCGCGCAGTCCACGCGCGCCATGATTTTCGTGGTGATTTTTGTGGTGTTTTTAAGCTACCTCATGTCAGCCATCGTCGTGCAGCCGATACAGAATCTGCGCGACGCGGCCATAAAACTCGGCAGCGGCGATTTCGAGGATATGCCCGCCGTGGCCGCGCCCGATAACGAAATAGGCGAACTGGCTCACGCTTTCAATTTAATGAAGGAATCCCTGCGCATAAAGACGGCCGAACTGACCACCGCGCGGGACGAACTGCAGGCCTTAAACCGCTCGCTGGAATCGAGGGTCGAAGCCCGCACTCGGGAACTTAAATCCGCGCAGAACGAACTGATAGCAAAGGAAAGACTGGCCGCCATAGGCCAGATGGCTTCCGTGGTCGGCCACGAAATACGCAACCCGCTGGCCGTCATAAACAACTCTGCCTATTTTATAAAGGCCAAACTTGCCGCGCTCGGCACAACCGAGCCCAAGATTGAAAAACATCTCGGCATAATCGAATCCGAAATACAGCAGGCCAACGGCATCATAAGCGAGATTCTGGGTTTTGCCCGCACCCGCGACCTGATACTGCAAAAAACTTTCCTGCAGCAGTATGTGGAGGATATTTTGCAGTCTTATCCGTTCCCGCCTCATATTGAACTTGTGCGGGCTTTCGCCCCGCAGGACGTGACGGTCAATATCGACGTGGAAGAAATGAAGCAGGCCGTGCGCAACGTTCTCGGCAACGCCATAGAGGTAATGCCGGAAGCCGGCAAGCTGACCATTTCGACCACGCATTCCGACAGCGGGTTCGTGTGTCTTGCCATACGCGACACCGGCCCCGGCATACCGCCGGAGGTGTTTGAAAAGATTTTCGCGCCGTTCTTTACCACCAAGTCGCGCGGCACGGGCCTCGGCCTTGCAGTACTGCGCAAGGTGATGGACCGGCACAAAGGACGGGTAGAGGTGGAAACCTCGCCGGCCGGAACGGTGTTTAAGCTGTATCTGCCGGTATGTAATGCCTGAGGCTTTTATGGAAAACGGCAAAGCAAAAATTCTTATTGTCGATGACGACGCGCATTTGCGCGAAACCCTGACCGACCTGCTGGAAATGGAAGGTTACGAAATCGCCTGCGCCGCGACGGGACAGGAAGCGATGAACATGACCGCCTCCTGCTTTTACGATGTCATTTTAATGGACTTCAACCTGACCGACCGCACCGGCATTGAAGTCATCAAGGATATCCGGCGCTTTAATCAGGAAAGCCAGATACTTATGATGACGGGCCACGCCTCGCTGGATACGGCGGTAAAGGCCATACAGGAATCCGTCTACGATTTTCTGATAAAGCCGGTTGATGTAAACAACTTAAAGCGTGGCATCAAAAAAGCGCTTGAAAAACTTACGCTGGAACAGGACGTAAAAAAGCTGGTGGAGGAGCTGAAAGACAAGAACAACGAGCTTTCGCACCTCAATGAAATGAAGTCCAAATTCCTGTCCATGTCATCGCACGACCTGTCCAATTCCCTGATGACATTGCAGCTGAGTTTTGATATGCTTGTACAGAGCCTCAACCCGGACCCGGTGCAGGCAAAGACCATACAGTTCATCAAAAGCGGCATCTCCCAGATTTCACGGCTGATTACCGATTTGGTGGACTGGGCGTCCATTGAAAAAGGCAAGTTCCGGCTGGAAAAGAACCTTTTCGAGCTGGACAAGCTGGTGGAGGAAATAGTCGAGGGCCCGCGCGTCCGTGCGCAGCAGAAGGGCATAACGATAAAGACGACTTTTTCCGGCACTTCCATGGTCTGCGCGGACAAAAAGCGCATAGGGCAGGTTCTGATGAACCTGCTTGAAAACGCCATACGCTACACGCCCCGCGGCGGCGAGATTGTTGTAACCATAGCCCCGCAGGAAGGCGATGTGCGCGCCGCCGTAAAAGACAGCGGCGAGGGTATAGACCCTGACGAACTTAAAAAGCTGTTCCGCAGTTTCTATCAGGGCGACAATGAAAAGAAGCAGAAGGGACGTTTGGGCCTCGGCCTTTCGATATCTAAGGAGATAGTCCTTAGCCATAACGGCAAGATATGGGTCGAAAGCGAGGGTATTGGAAAGGGAGCGACTTTCGTTTTTACTTTGCCTGCGGCCGAAAACGGGGAAAGCACGCAAATAAAAACTGCGTAGTTTGTTAGCACGGGGTTTGAGAAAATGGCCATTCCTAAAAGAACCATCAATGTTATCATCGCTGACGACCAGACACTTTTCCGCGAGGGCATAAAAGACCTGCTGGAAGGCGAAAGCTGGATTAAGGTTGTTGCCGAGGCCGCCGACGGAGAAGAGGCTGTGCGTCTGGCTAAAAAGTTCAAGCCGGACGTTATGCTCATGGACATAAAGCTGCCCAAGCTTGACGGTATAAACGCCACCAAGCAGGTGCGGCTGTCCTGTCCCCAGACCAATGTGCTGATGCTTTCGAGCTTCGAGGACGAGGCTCACGTCATGGAGTCTATTCAGGCAGGGGCCAACGGCTATCTGTCGAAGATGCTGCCCGCCATTGAGCTGGTCAACGCGCTCAAGACCTTCGCAAGCGACGGCATCATCATTCCCCAGCAGCTTATGGGCAAACTGATTCAGGGCCTGCGGCAGGGTATGCCTAGCTCGCCTTCGGGCCAGTCGCCCGCCACTCTGACCAAGACCGAGGTGCGTGTTATGGATCTGCTCGGCCGCGGAAAGAGCAATAAGGAAATAGCCACGGAACTGGGCTGCAGCGTAAAGACCATAAAGAACCACCTTAACAGCATTTTCCAGAAACTCGGCGTGGCAAACCGCACCGAGGCCGTGGTAAAAGCCATTGATAAAGGTATTATTTCGGCAGAGGATACCAACATATAATAATGCCGCATGAGGTGCTGTATACTATTTGCTGGCTGAAAGCGAGATTCGGTGGTAGAAAGGGACAGTCTACCGTCGAATATCTGCTTGTTATGGCGGTGATAGTTTCCGTCGCGCTGATGGGTATAGGGCTGTTTCACAAAAAGCTCATGGGCGGATTTTTCAGCATCGTCGGCATGGTAATCGGCAAAAAGGACGGCGCGTCATGATGTCCGGAGGGCGCAGGCCGTTACGTATTTTTCGGCATCTCCTTTCGGACAGGGGCCAGCTTATTATGCCGGCTTTCCTTGTCATACCTACACTGTTTATTTTTGTATACCTGCTGTTTGAAACCGCAAAACTTTCCCGCGAAAAAATACGGCATCAGTTCGCCATAGACTCGGCGTCGTTTATCGAGATGACGAACGCTTCCGATTTTCTTAACCGCACCGCTTACGTAAACGGTCCCTTCCCGCACAAGATTTTTACCGAGGCTTTCGGCTGTCCGCCCAACGAAAATTATGTGGCGCGCACCGACTCCGGCAAGGAATGTCTGTACGACGTTTTTGCCGAGATGGGCGCCTATCCCGTGTTTACCGGTTCGCCGAATGACAAAATCTGGAAGATACAGTTTGCCGACAAGGCCCGCAACAACGCCAAGCTTAATGTCGAGGACCCCGATTTCCCCAAGGAATTCGAACTGCTGACCTATGACAAGGCCCGCGTGCTGGAAATTCCGTGGTCCGCCATGCAGCCGACGGAGAAAGACTCCAAGGGCATGGGCATTTTTCCGCTTTACTATCAGGTGTACATGATGCTGGGCTCGATTGAGACTTCGCAGTATTCCGTCTACCGCCGCCTGACCGATAATTTCAATTTCTTCCGCAAATCCTATTATCTTAACACCGGCGAATGCCGCAAGGACCCCGCCAAGTGCGCGGGCGACGGTCTTAACAATTTCGCCGCCAATAAACTGGAAATGAAATTCCATGAAATCGAAACGCTCGTCTTTCACGCCCGCGTCGCGCCCAAGGGCATGGACCTTGGCGGCCTGCGTATTTATAAGACCGAACCCATTAAGCTTGACCCGCGCATATTCCAGCTGGCCACGGTCAGAAACAATGCCGTGCTCGGCCGTCTGGGCCGCGGGCTGGAAGTAAATCAGCGCTGGGAAGCGCCGGATAACTATTTCAAGATAGACATGAATAACCTTTACAAACCCACCGTTCATGCGCGGGTGGCGGCGCAGTGTCCCAATCTGAAAAACGACAATAACTGCATCTGGCCGAATCCCACTCCGAAATATCAGACGAGGCTTTATCCGTAATGAGACGCTTTATCTTCGGCAGACTGAAAAAAAGAAACGGGCAGGCGACCACCGAGGTCGTGCTGCTGTTTCCCGTTTTCATGATTATCGCGCTGATGTTTGCCAAGATTTTCGCTCTGCTGGTGCTGGTGCAGAAAATGGAAATCGCTTCTTACTACGCGGCGCGCAAATGGCAGCTGGAATCGCACCGCAACGTAAGCTACATAAAAACCTTCGATGACAGCGTTTTGCGCGACAGCATTGTAAAGAACGTTAAAAAATATCTGGGCTTCGACACTCCCGCCGAAAAATTTCTCGGCCTGCGCGGCGTGGACATTACCGTTGAGCGAACGCAGGTTTGGAATATTGTTACCCTGACGGTGGAAACCCGCCCCGTGGTCGGCAAGGAACTGCAGAAACTGCTCTGCGCCTACCCGTCCGAAATAGTGTGCGCGCAGCCTTACGGGCGCGACTGTCAGGTGGGTTACGATTTCGTGTGCAACAAGGGCACGACGCTTGACGTGGTGCGCTATGTTCCTAACCGCGACCGTCCAATCAAATACGATTTGCCCGGCCTGAGCAACTGATATGTTCATGCATAAACTTAAACTTTTCTGGTCGCGCCACTGGCTGTGGATTCTGCTTGCCCTGCTGGTGGTGGTCTCCGTTTTGCTGCCGGCCTGGTACATGGCCGGCATGGAAGCCAGCACGCGCAAGTACATAATAGCCATGAACATTTCCTCGCTTCCGTGGGGAATATTCCAGACGATGGTGTTTGTCGGCTTTCTGTATCTTTTGCAGTACGGCGGGGGGTTTTCGCGTTTCAAGAAAACCAAAATCGAGGCGGGCAAGGTCAGCATACGCTTTAGCGACGTAATCGGTCTCGGCGAGGCCAAACGCGAGGCTTGGGAAGTCGTGCAGCTCATAAAGGACCGTTCCCGAGTAAACGCCATAGGCGGGAAAATTCTGAAGGGCGTAATCATGGTCGGCCCTCCCGGCTGCGGCAAAACCCTGCTTGCAAAGGCCATCGCCTCCGAGGCTGACGTGCCCTTTCTGTCGGTTTCCGGTTCCGAGTTCGTGGAAGTTTTTGTCGGCGTGGGCGCGGCCCGCGTGCGCAAACTTTTTTCGCAGGCGCGGCAGTATGCGCAGGCTTATGGCTCGTGCATAGTTTTCATAGACGAAATAGAAGTAATCGGCCGCCGCCGTGTTCTGCATGACGCCTTCGGCGGCAGCACCGAAACAAACAGCACGCAGAATCAATTGCTGGTTGAACTGGACGGTCTTTCCGACGCCGGGGAGAATATCATCGTTATAGGCGCGACCAACGCCGACGAGGATGTTCTTGACGAGGCTCTTATGCGTCCCGGCCGCTTTGACCGCAAGATTTATGTGGGCAAACCGAATCTTGAGGAACGCGAAAGGATTTTCAATTTTTACCTGAGCCGCATAAAATACAACGAGGCCTTGGACGTCGGCCGTCTTGCGCGCAAGGCGGTGGGCAAGACTCCTGCCGAAATAGAAAATATCGTAAAGGAAGCCGCGCTCATCGCGGCCAGAAAAAAACAGCCTGCCGTTTCCTATAAGGAAATGAGCGAGGCTATAGAGCGCATTGAGCTGGGCGTGGAGCACCGGCTTAATCTTACCGAAAAGGAAAGACGCGCCACGGCTTATCACGAGGCCGGACATCTGCTTTTAGTCTATCTTACCCATCCGACCAACGACGTTTTCAAAATTTCCATACGTCAGCGCGGCGGCGTGCTGGGCGTGGTGCATTCAGTTCCGCGCGAGGAAATCTACGCGCAGGACCGCGACGGTCTGTACGCGCATATAAGGGTTGCGCTGGGCGGCTACGCGGCCGAAAAAATAAAATTTTCCATGACCGGCGAGGGCGTTTCCTCCGACCTGGCCTACGCCACGGCGGTCGCGTCGCGCATGGTCTGGCAGCTGGGTATGGGAAAGAGCGGACTGGTGGGCGATTTCACATCGCCGGCTTTTGCGGCGTCTGACGCCTTCAGAACGCGGCTTAACGAGGAAGTGTGCGGGCTTGTGTCGGCGAGGCTGGCCGAGTCGGAGGCGCTGCTGCGCAAGGAATGGCAGCTTGTCGAGGAACTTGTCGCCGAACTGCTGGTGCGCGAGGAAATGGACTACGACGAAATCGCCGCGTTCATGACCCGCCGCGGCAAACCGCCTTATGCCAGTCGCATGATAGCGGAAAAGCCCCTTGACAAAGCGGGTTTGCCCCGTTACACTAATGGTGAAGCATGATATCAGCCTTATAGCGAGCGGAGATATGTACTCCGGGTCGCTAAAGGCCAGATTTTTTTGTATGCGGAGAGCGTTATGGCGGTAATAATAAAGAAGTTTGGCGGAGGCGGAAAAGGCAGCAAGGCCGGAATAGCGGTCATTGCCGTCGTCGTAGTAGGCTTTTTGCTTTCGATTCCCCTGCTTAAACAGCCCTCGCCCAACGCGCCCGCAAGATATAAAAGCAATACCGTTAATTTTGACGCACCGGCCGAAAGCGCCGGCGTGGCTCCGGGAAACGCGCTTACCGGCGCGCTTATAAATAATCCCGCCACGGACGGCGGCTTTGTGGGCGGCGCGCTTTATAAGTCTGCGGACGGCGCTTCAGCTTCCGCCGACGTGCAGGGCCGCACCGCCGGAGCTTCATCCCAGTCCGGCACGCAGTCGGCGGCGGGCGGCGGCAACGCTCCTGCACAGGCTGCAGCCGGCTCACGCATGGCAACGGCTATTCCGCGTATGTCCGCCGGAAGCTCGGGCGGCTCGTCGTCGCCTTCGGGCAGCACATCGGCCTCGCCGCGTTCCGCGCAGACTGAAACATCTTCACCTTCATCGTTTTATGGCGTAGGCACAAAACCGGATCTGGGCGGCAGAACATCGGCCATGGCAAACGCGCTCCGCAGGGTTGAGTCAATGAGCGCGGCCGGCGCTTCCGCAAAACCGGCTTCGTCCGCCAGAGGCCTTGCTTCTTCGGCTTTCGATAACAGCAGAGTAAATGCCAACCTTGCAACGGATGCGGAAAAGACTTATGCAAACGGCGGCGTGGCGCTTAAGGATAATACCAAGGGCATAGTTGACAGTCTCAAAACGGCTCAGTCCAGCGCGCCGGCGCCTAATGATATTAAAATGACGCTGCCTGAACAGGAAAAAGACAAGGAAAATTTCTGGAGCAAACTGGCCCAGTCGGCTTTGCAGAATCTGGTAGGTTCCGTTGTAGGCGCTTTGGGCAATTCGCTTGCGAATTCAATCTTGGGCGATAAAGAAAAAAAATGAATTTAACAGCACTGCGGGAGGCTGTATGAACACCAATAATGAAGGTAAATCAGGTTTTCTGGCGGGTCTGTTCGGTCTGGGGGGACTGCTTGCCACAAAAGCCGGCGTTGTAGGCCTGGTACTCGGCGCCGCGACTCTCGGCGTGGGCGGCGTGGCCGTTTATAATGCCGTTTCAGTCCCGAAGGTTAATGCCCCGCAGGCGTTCGATCAGGTAGTGGAAAAAGCCGTTCTGGAAAAAGCCACGGCTGACGCGCAGACCGTTGTGGCTGCCGCTCCAAAAGACGGCCATACTTCCGCATCCCTCAACTATTTTAAGGAAGGCGCGCAGAAAGACAAGGTTACCCTGCCGGGTATGTCGAATGAGTCGGCTTCCGCTCCGCAATCCGCCACGGAAACCGCCGGCGCGGGCAATTCCATTGTGGATAAAGCCGCCGCTCCGCAGGAAACCGTCGGCACGGTGGTAAATACGCCCGATGCCACTTCCCGTCCCAAAATGGCCTCCATGCCGCAGTTCGGTCAGAAAATGTCATCCGGTCTCAGCGGTTCATCGCGCGGCAGCACATCGCAGGCTTTCGGCTCGGCGGCGGCAAGCGCTGCCGGCGCGGCCGCCCTGCGCAATACGGCATCGGCTAATGCCGGTACTCTTACCGCAATGAACAATTCCCGTGCGGCGGCTGTCTCGGCCGGCGCATATCGCGGCGGCAGAAATCTTTCTGCCAGCGCTTACGGACAGGCCAAGGCCATTCATGGCATGATGAACAGCGCACGCGGCTACACACTTACCGGCGGTAAAGCCACCATGGTAAACGCCTATGAAGGCGGCGTCGGATCCGGCAGCGGCGATGTTGCCTCCGCTCCTTCTGTGGACGGCAACGGCTCCGTGGGACTCAGCGATGGCGCGTCTTATACTCCGGAGACTTCCTCCACCAAAATAACACCGCCCACTGCTACTGGTTCCGATGTTACTGAATGGAAACCTATAGCGAAGCTGGCAAAGACCATCCTCATAGCGGCCGGTATTGCTTTCCTGGCTGCCGTGGCCACGATGTTTTATTACGCTACCCGCGGTATTTCAAAAATGCTTTTCACTGGCGTGGAATATGCCGGTTATGGCCTTATAGCGATGGGCCTTGTGCTTGGTCTCAAGGGACAGACTGGCCTTGCTCTGCTGTATGCTTCATTGGGCGGACTGCTGGTTATGCTCGGTAAAATGGGCAAGAACATTGCAGAAAGTCTCAAGTCTCTTGGAAAGAAGGACTACAATTTCAGTAATGTGTGGAAGCAGATAACCGGCTACAATAAAAGTGCAGCCGCGTCGCTTGCCGCCAAAAGTGATGTCGGAACAAGAGGCGTAGGTACGGCGGCCGCCAGGGGCGGCGGCAGCACCCTCGGCAAAATTGCCGGTCAGACTGCGGGCAGCACTGCAAAGAGTGCGGTTGGCAATCTTTTATCCTCGGGTTCATCGTCAGCCGGTACGACCACTACGCCGGGCACAACAACAACCACGACCTCGGGCGGCGGTGCTTCTTCCGGCGGCTCATCGTCGGGCGCTTCCTCATCTGGCACAACTTCAACGGGTGGTTCAACGGCTCCGTCAACCACGATTGGCGTGCAGGGTACAGGCAACGGCGGCGGAAATTTCGACCCGTTTTCAGATTTGAACGGACATATTAAGTAAAGAGAGAGAATTTCAGGAGGGGTTATGAAAGAACAGGATTTGCCGGAACTCCGGCTGGCGGGGCCAGCCAAAAAAGATCAGGACAAGAAAAAAACCAAACCGCTGTTCATTCGGCTGTTTGGCAAGGCGGCACCCGTGCTCGTCATGGTTGCCGTCGTGGTGCTCTCTCTCCATATTATGAAGCGCGGCAAATCCGCGCCGGTCTCGGTTGTCACTAACGGACAGCAAACCACGGCTTCGGGCGAATCCATGCCGGATCAGGATTATGTGCCCGCCATACTGCGGCAGGAAAAAAAGCAGAGCGGCGAGTCTTCTCTCGCCATGCTTTCCGACCGCAATAAAGGCAAAATCTCGATGGATGAAGCCAATCCCGACGCCGCTGACCAGCTGAAAAAGGCCAATGCCGCCAATGTGGCGGCTAAACCTGCCGACGCAAAAAATGCCAAAAAAGCGGACGATTCCGCTCCTCAGGCGACGCAGGCTTCCTCGCAGGACGCCATGGCCAAGGAAATGATGAAAAAGATGGGTCTTGACGGCGTTCTTGCACAGGCCCAGCAGCAGAACGGTGCCGCTAAAAACGGTTTCGGCTCCGGTAAATTCGGCAGTTCAAACTTTGGTTTGAACAATTCTTTTGCGTCTCTTTCCGGCAGCAAGTTCGGCGTTCAGACAGGACTTAAAGGTTTTACTAATAATAAAACCGGCGTCATGGGATCGTTTCAAAAGCCGCAGTTCAATACCTTCTCTAACCTCCAGGCGATGAAGCTGCAGTCTCGTCCCGGTGCCACGCGCAGCGTTACCAATTCCCGCACCAATGCCTCCAATATGGCGAAAAAGGCCGCAGCCATGAAGGCCCTTTATGCGTCGGGTTCCAAGGGAAGCAGTATTGAAACTCTTTCAAACACCGGCACTCAGGCCTGGGAAGGCCAGACCAGCACGGCAGGCGGCGGCGAGGTTCAGCAGGCCGGCAATGGCGGTCTTACCACTCCCGATTCCTCCATGGTCACCACGCCTTCGCTGGATAACGTGAATACACCTAACGCGGCCAACAGCTACAACACCAGCAGTACGCCGAACCTTGGTACTGGTACGGATGTCACTGGGTGGAAGAGCACGGCTGAACGCGCTCGCAACAATCTGTATATAATAGGCGCTCTTATGGTTGTAGCCAGCGTGCTGGCTGCTGCTTCAAAGGGCTGTCACGGACCTCTGGCATGGCTGGGGGCTGTATTTAAGGGAATGGCGATTATTGCCCTTATCGGTGTCGGTACTTTGGCCGCGTCAATCTGCATGGCCGGTTACAGCCTGCTCAAACTCGGGCAGACGGCTCTCGGTACCATGTACCTTACTATCGGCGCAGCTTTGACGGCAAGTGCTGCTGTTTTGGTCACATACGTAACCGGCGGCAAACTGCTTGGTACAAAAGTTACGCGCACAATGGCCTATGTGGCAAATTCCGTACTGGTGCTTGTTACCGCGTTAACTCTTGCCATGGACTGGATTTGGAAGGGCTCGCCGTTGAAGGACGGTTTTTAATACTGAGCAAAGTCGAGAAATATTATGAGCAGCGAATTCTTTTATAAGAATAGGAAAAAGACGCTTTTGGGGCTGTTGCTTCTGTTCCTCCGCTCCAAGACCGGTATTTTTGCGGTTCTTTTTGTCGCGCTGCTGGCAGCAAGCCTGCTTGTGAAAACCTCGGTGCTGATGAATATCCCCGGTTTCCGCACCGTGCTTGTGGCCATGGGGATAAGTGAAAAGGCGCAGGCTCAGCTTTCAAAGGAAAGCGTCTTCAGTATTGCCATGAACAAATCGCGCGGACAGGACGGTTTTTTAACCGCCGCCCTGTTTAAGCGGACTCAGGAGCAGCTGCCTTCTTCCCGCACCTCCATTGACCTTGTTACCGGCGGACGGGATGAAGCGGCGCAAAACCCGTCAATCAGCGTGTCCAACAAGTCCATAAAGGGCATACTTACGCCCGACGAACAGCGCCGCGGCGACGGGGCGCAGGGCGTACCCATAGGCGATACTTCGGCAGGACGGGTGACGGCCGGCGAGGAACGTGCGGCGGAAGATAACGGCATGCAGTCGATTGAATATGCTTTCAGCCAGAACCCTTCGCCGAACGTGTCGATTTTCGGCGCGGGCGGAAGCGCCGGCGGCGGACGTTTTGTAAACGGCGGCGGACGAAACGGCAGAAATGGCAGCTCAGGCGGCAGTTCCGGTGTCATTGGAAATTCCGGCCGTCTAGGCAGTTTCAGCTGGAAGGATATGATGGTAGGCAAGAAAGCCGTCAACCATTCCCTGCGCGGCCTGGGTAAAACTTCCATAAGAAGACTGTCCGAGGCTTTTGCCGCGGCGGTCGTGGCCTCGTCCAGAAAATACGCCTATGAAATGACCACCTCTTATTCCGGTACGGTTTACGACGGCAGTCAGCTTGTTCCCGTGCAGATAGATTTTGCCGGTGTCGGGGAAGGCGCGCTGTTAAATCCCGACCAGAAATATGTTACGCAGGTTTTCAGTACTTCCGAGGAAGCGGCCAAATCGGCTGAAAGGTGTCAGAACTCGCTGGACGGTCATATGACAAACGCCAGCGAAATGGGCAAGAAATTTGACGCCCAGCTTGCTAAATTCCGCAAGAATCCCGACGACCCCGATTCAGCTATGAAGAAACCGCCAAAGTGCTGCAAGGCCGGCCGCTGGAACGAGGATGTGGCAAAGCTGGTGGAGTCCTGCAATGCCTATATGGCGGAGGAAAACAATCTTTCCACCGGCTGCGGCAATATAGCAAGTCAGTCGCATTGTTCCGATTATGCGCAGATGCGGGTAAAACCGTGCGGTTGGCTGAAGTGTTATCTGAGCGTAATCATAGGAGTTTTGCTCGTGATAGCGGGCGTGCTCCTGTTGGTTTTCGGCGTGGGCGCAATATTACTTACTATGGCTATTTCCCTGCTGATAAGCGGTCTTGCCGAGTTGCTTATAGGTCTTGGCATTATAAAGGTATAGGTCCAAAGGTACTGCTATATATGGGTCCTGTGGACCTTGTTTGAGGATTTTTTCGACGGTAAAATATACCGGCGGAGTGTTATATAAAGTTTGAGCGAGAAAAGGCTGTACGGAGGTAGTTATGGCGGACAACAACATGGGGCTTCCCCCTATAAATGTCGGCGGAACTAAAAAACCGACCGAAAGAAAAACCACACGCAAGACGGAGTCGATACTGGCCCGTATGCCGAGAGTAAGAACGGCTACCGGCGGTACGAAGTCCGGCCTGCTTGCCAGACTCAAGAATCTTTCCAAAAAAGATTTGGCTTATATGGTTTCCGCCGCGAGCGTTGTCGTCTCCCTGCCCGTGGCCGAACATTATATGTCCAAACCTTCCGCCAATACGCTCAAGCCCGGCTTCTCGACGAGAGCAGCCACCGGTACAGGCGAGGTGTTCGAACCCGGCGCCGGCGGCTTCGCACCCGGCTCGGGCGTTGGCACGGACGTAATCACCCCGCTTAGCGCGCGTGATCCGTCTTCCCTTATATTAGGCAGCGGCGGCGAGCAGAATTCCACGCCCGACGCTTCCGCCTCCATGAGCGGTTCCATGCCCTCGTCCTCTTCCGAGGATAACAGCGGTTTCCGCGATACGGTGCGCAACGGCGCGTCGGCCGGTATGTCTGCCGCGGTGCAGAGCGCCAGCCCAACAACGGTGCCGAAGATGGCATCGGCCCTGCGCGGTTTCGGCGCGGCGGGTGCGGGCAGTTCAGGCGCTTCCGACAGATTGTTCGGCCTCGGCCTTATCAACGCGGCGAAATCAGCTCCCAGCCGCGCGGCCGACCGTGAAATGGTAAATCCTATCGCTTCCGCAGGTTACAAGGGCGCGACCACTTCCGACAAATCCGGCAGCGGCGACGCCTATGAAAAACTCAGAGCCAAATCCGGCAACGCCGCCGACATGATGAACGCCGGCCGCGCCATGGATTCCCTTGAAAAAGCCGCCGCCGCATCCGTTACTGTCGGCGATGGTTCCGGCATGTCCGGCGCCAGCTCGGGCGGTACGGGCGAGGCTTTCAAAAATCCCTCGGGCGAAGGTTACAAGAACACCAGAAGCTATCAGCCTGTCGTGGATTACAAAGAGCAGATGCGCCGCGACTGGGAAAAATTCTTCAAGGTCACCCTGCCCATGCAGGCCATCAACAAATTCACCGAGCCTATGATGAAAGTTGTCGGCAAGGGTTCCGAGTGGCTCTTCTGCCAGAACGAAGGCAAGGATGAGAAACGTAAGAAAGGATGTCTCTGCAACGCAGAGGCGCCCGCAGTCGGTCCCAGCGGCGGTAAAGAAGGCTGGCTCGGCTGTCAGAAACAAATCTGGGATGTTAAGAAGGACGGGGATACTTATACGCTTGTGAAACTTCGCGAAGCCCCTGTCTACTATAAGGACTATATAACCGACAGTGACGATGGCAAGAAAACGCTGGACTCTTTCACGAGTGAAGGCTGCTCCGTAGTTGAGACGGACCCGGATGCTCCTAAAAAGACGGTCGGCAATCTGTGCAACGTCATAAAGAACGTGAACGCGACCAGCAAGCGCAGACGCAACCTCAGAAAGCACGGCACAGGCCTTAAGCCGGATACCGAGGCCATGCTTTCGTCTTATCTGAAAAACTACGGCGACGCAATGAGAATTATGCGCCGCATAGACAGCGAGCGGCCCGGTTCCGTCGACAAGGACTGGAGAATCGTTTCCGAAGCCGTATCCTATGCCGATGCAATGCAGAAACAGCTTGTTGCAATTTCGCAAAACGAACTTAACGACGTGGCAGGCAATAACGGCGGCAACGGCAAGCTCTATGACGATATCAACGCCGTTACCTTCACCAAGCCGGATTTCAGCTCTCTGCGCACTTCTGTAAATACCACGCTGCAGGGCGCTCTGTCCAAACAGGTGACGATAAGACGCAAGACCGCCGAGACAAAGAGTGTTCTTGAGTGGTATGCGGTTATTGATAACAAGTGCCAGACCGCGACCAATGCTCAGGTTACCGCTCTGTGCGCCGACCTTGGCAAAACGCTGGTAGTTCCGGCCGGAGCCGAGGCCATATTAAAGGATATCGATACCAGAAGCGCCGACTATGCCAAAGTCATCGACATGGAAGGAAGGATAAAGGATTCCATGCTTGGCTCGGCACAAAGACTTGCAGGGGATCTCGGAGATGTTTACAAAGCGGCTGACGCGGTGCGTACTCCTCCCGCTGCAGGCAGTGACGGCGCTTATATAAATGCCCTGCGCAATCATTTCACGAAGACGCTTGGCGGCGAGGATAAGGGCGGACCGGCCACTACGGCTTCCATAGTTCTGCCGAAGGCCAATGACTTCCGCGCCGTGCCTTATAGCGGCAAGATGTCGGTCTATGACAACCTTATAGCCAATATCGGCCCCGGAACCAGCGGAATTGTGGAAAGCTGGGATGCATATAAACCCAGCCGTCTGCTTGGCGATTCCAAGGCGAATGTGTCTGACTTCCCCGTCGGCAAAGACTTTACCACCAGCGAAATGGATGCGCTGTACGAGAATCTTTCCAAGGAAAGCGAGGAAGTTGCAAAACAGTTCGCTTCCTACAGTGCCATAAAGCAGTCCGATGCTGATAAGCTGAGTGAGTCTCTGCTGTCCCAGCTCAGCAATAAGCTGACCCCGCTGCTCGGCGAAAGCGCCATATTCGATGACAGCACAGCGCCGGCTCCCGCCGCAAAGAAACCCGCGGTGGCGCATAAAAAAGCACCGGTTGTCAGACGTACCTCTGCGTCCTCCGTTTCCGCGACTGCAAAAGCCACGGAAAAGGCCAGACTGCAGCATGAACTGGACCTTGCACGCGAGCAGTTTACATATAACAAGTGCAAACAGGGCGAGGTTCTGCCCAGAGGCCATTTCTGCATCGAACAGGCCAGAAGGATAGCCACGATAAAGGAACAGCTCTCGAAAATGAAGTAACCGTTGTTTTAGCAAAGGGCCGGACGCAATTGCGTCCGGCCCTTTTTTATGGGCTGATAATACGCTTGGCCAGTTAGGCAGACGCCGTATTGCATGGAAGGGCCAAGGCGGGCATTATCAGAAGGCATGGCGGCTGGCTGTAAAACCGGATATCGGTTACGGACATTGGGTATTTTTTTGAACACTAACTGCCGCGCATTACACCTGCCGTGACCGTTATAGCGGGCGGCACAATATAATGCCGCGCTGCAGGGGCCGCAGCACATTTTATTAAAACCCTGCCGGTGTATATAATTGCTAAAATCTCTTTATGTCGATTATTCTAAAGCTCATCCTTTCAGCTTTTCTGTCTTGTGCTTTCGCAAGCGTGGGCACTGTAAACATAAATGCGCCTACAATATGGGATGAGATTATGGCCCAGCAGTCGTTTCGCAATATGCAGCGCGGCATGCAGTTTATGGAGGGCGAGCAGTATAACTATGCCCTGCAGGAATTCGGCCGCGCCGCCGCCGAAAACCCCAACAGTCCGCTGCCGCATGTGTTTCTAGGCTCCGCGCTTTACTGGTCAGGCAAGGTGGACGAGGCAATGGCCGAGTATAATCTGGCGCTTAAATTTGACCCGAAAAACAATCAGGCCCATCAGCTTATGGGCATAGCCTACGCCTGGAAAGGCGACGGTGACAAGGCGCTCGCATCCTTTATGACCGCCGCGCAGTACGCGCCCCAGCTTCCCGATATCCAAATGAACATCGGCTCAATTTACGAGGCGATGAACGAGTACGGCCGCGCGCTTATACACTTTCGCAAGGCCGTGGCGCTAAGTCCCCGTCATCCGCTTTACAATTTCCAGCTTGGCGTTTTGTATACCCGCCTTGGCCGCGACGAAGATGCCGTCGATTCTCTTAAAGCCGCCATTTCCGCTTTTCCGGAATATGAGGACGCAATGCTTGAACTCGGCGCCGCTTACGAGCGTCTTGGCAAACCAAAGGACGCTCTTGGCCTTTATAAAAAAGCCGTGCGCGTGAAGCCGCGCGACTCCGTAGCGCGTTTTCGTTACGCCCGTCTGCTTACACTGATGAACAAAAACGACGATGCCGCCGAAGTGGTCAAGGACGCGTTTTCCCTTCTGCCCAACAAGCAGGGTGAAGGTCTTGCTCTGACAGTTGCCTATTCGGGCATGCCGTCGCAGTCTTCGGATGACAGGAAGGAATCCGAACCTAAAACGCCGGTGGACGCGCTTAAACACAATCTGGAAAAAATTCCCTCCGACCAGCGTATAAAGGTTACGGCCGAGCTTATGTATGTGCCGAAACCAAAACTTGAAAAGAAGGAAGACAGATCGGAACGGACCAAAAAAAGTTCTCTTAAAAACGCCTTGGGAAAGACGCTTAACCAGCAGGGAGCCATGGCTATACGCCGCGAATTTGTAATGGCTCCCACCAACGACGCCGAACGCGGCGAGCAGATACGCCAGCTTGTAAGCGAACTTGAAAAATCCATAAAGCAGGCCCCGCCCGACACCGACATGAAAATGGCGCTCAACATGGAAACCCAGTCCGACGATTCCAATCCCCGCCCCTCCTCTTCCATGGAAGCATCCTCCGGCGGGCGCGTGACTTTCGACCCGCGCGCTGTCGGAAACGACATGGGCCTCTGGGTCGTCGGCAAAGCCTGGGTGGACCTGATAAACGAAGTGCTTCCGGATTTTGCAAAAGACACCGGCGATTCTTCTTCATCCGCCCGTCTGCTTGTTGCCGGTCTCGGCCACATAATACTGGGCGAGCCGGACAAGGCGCTGTCTTTTTTTGAAAAAATTAAAAGCGGTCCAGACATGGACGGCCGGCATCTGGGCGCGGCCGTGGCGTGGGTTGAAAGCGGCGGCGAGGACCGCGCCGTGACGGAATGTGAAAAGGCCCTTAAGGCAAATCCCAAATCCGCGGTGGCGGCCGAGAATCTGAAATGGCTTAAAATGCCTCCTGCAAAGGACGACAAAAAGAAATGAGAAAATATAGTCAGGTGTTTCTAAAAAGCGAAAACATAGCCGACCGGATTGCCTCCGCGGCCGCCCGTCATGCCGAGTGCGATTTCGTCGTTGAAATAGGGCCAGGCAAAGGCTTTCTTACCGCGCATCTGCTAAAGCGTTTTGCGCATGTGACCGCCATGGAAATAGATCCGGACATGGTGAAAATTCTGCGCCCGCAGTTTCCCGAAGATAAACTGACTATTCACAATATCGATTTTCTTGAGGCGGGTCTGGAAGGGATAATCCCCGCCGGTAAAAAGGTTTTGTTTGTAGGCAATCTGCCCTATGCCGTAGGCTCGGCCATACTTCAGCGGATTTTGGAATATCCGGATTTCCGCGCCGCCATTTTGATGTTTCAGAAAGAGGTGTGCCAGCGCATAGTCGCCCAGCCCGATACCAAGCACTACGGTCTGCTTGCTCTCAGCGCGCAGAGCCGCTCCCATGCGGAGTTTATAATTGATGTCGGAAAAGGTCTTTTCAGCCCTGTGCCGGCAGTGGATTCCGGCGTGGTGGAGTTTGTGCGGCGGGAAGAAAAACTGTTTGAAAGCGCGGAGCACGAGGCGGCCTTTTTCAAATTCATCCGCGCGGCTTTTGCCCACCGCCGAAAGACTATATTAAATTCCCTCAGCATGGGCCTGTGCGTAAGCAAGGAAAAGGCGGGGCAACTGCTTGCCGCCGGCGGCATAAATCCTTCCGCCCGCGCCGAAACAGTCGATATGGCCACCTACCTGCGGGCCGCTAAAAGTCTGTTATAAAGAGTTTTCGTCCGCCGCCAATTTGCGGCGGCGCGGAGGATTCTCGCATCTTTCTAAAAACAGGTCGGCCCTGTCGCACTGCTGCTGACTGCCAAAGAGAAATATTATGTCGCCGCTTTGCAGTTTCGTGTCCGGCACGGGATTAAAAATATTTGTTCCCGCGCGGTAAATGGCTATTATTCCGGCTCCCGTCTTTCTGCGTATTTCAAGTTCTCTCAGGGTTTTATCCGCCAGCCGGCTGCGTTTGCCCACAAGCCAGCGCGTGGTGGCGCTGTCGTCGGGATTTTTGCTTTCGCGCACCGCCGTTATCTGGTGCGTGGGCTCGCTTGTGGCAAGACCTATAATCTGGTCAAGCAGCTGTTCGGCGTAATCCATCATGGCAAGCAGTTGCCGCCGCATGAGCAGACATATTATCAGAAACACTCCGGTGAAAATAAAGAACGGCGTTCCTTCCTCAAGCCATGTCGCGGCGTGCGTAAGAAATGCCGCGCCCAGCAGTGCCAGACAAAAAATATTGGACGCAGTATAGACCGCCTTTACATTAAAAGCCGAACCCGCGCGCGGCGCAAGCCGCGTTACCGCAATGGTTCCGGTCAAAAGAATTATGTGACTTATATAGCGCGCCACGGCAAGAAACAGCGGCATGAGTGCCAGCCCCGTCAAAAGCCAGAGACCGGAATCGAAGGTTTGCCTGTTGTCGGTAAACGCAATAAATACGGAAACACTGCCCGCCGCGTAAAGAAGACCGGTCGCCACAGTCACATACACCACAAGCCGCAAAAGATACTTTGAAAATATCGGCGGTCTTTCAGCCGTCTGTCTTGCGGCGTGCGGCCATACCGCCGCGCGGTATTTTGCCGCCAGCTCAAGCAGAACCTTAGGCGTTTTGGAAAGCAGGGTGTTTTCCATCAGGTCCAGATTGCGCATAAGGTAGGGGAAAATGAAAATGGTCAGCATGGCGCTTGCCACCGTTGTGCCGTAAAGCCAGTCCGGCACTATACCTGCGGCGGCGCCCGCCGCCGCAAGAATAAAGGAGAATTCGCCTATCTGCGCGCTGCTAAGGCCTATTTTTACCGACATGCGCGGCTCGTGCCCCGCAAGCAGTGAGGCCGTAATTCCCCAGAACGCGCGCCCAGCTATTACAAGAACAAGTATAAGCAGCATGGCGGGCCAGTGCTCCGCCACACTGCGCGGGTCAACAAGCATGCCGGCGGAAACAAAAAACAGCGCGCTGAACATATCGCGCAGGGGCGCTGTCCATTTTTCAATTTCCTCCGAATACGGCGTTGCCGCAACTATTGCGCCCATTAAAAAAGTGCCCAGCGCTATGGAAAAATTAAAACTTGCCGCCGTGTATGCTCCCGCAAAACAAAGGCCCAACGCGGCAATGCCGGTAAGTTCGGTGTTTTTGAAAGCCGCTATTTTGTCGAGTATTCTTGGCACGAACAGCAGGCCCAGCGTAAGAAACAGCAGTATGAAAAACGTGATTTTTATAAGCGCCAGCGATGTCGCCGCCGCTATGCTTGCCGACTGCGCTGTAAAGCCAGATACCACCGAAAGCATTATCATCGCGGCCACGTCGTCGCATATCATAAGGCCGAAAACGGCGCGGGCAAACGGCTCCTGCGTTATATGCAAATCAAAAAATACTTTCGCTATTATCGTGCTGCCGCTTATGGCCAGTATGCCGCCGAGCAGCAGACTGCCGGGCAGAGTCCAGCCCAGAAATTCTCCGGCCACAAGGCCGGTAAGCAGCATGCCGCCGACTACGACTGCGGCCGTCATGGCCGCCTGCAGGCCAGCCTTGCGCAGACGAGGCAGACTAAATTCCAGACCCAGCGAAAACATTAAAAACACCAGTCCCAGTTCGGATATTGAGCGTATGGATTCGGTGTCAGATACCAGTGAAAACGGCGGCGTGTGCGGGCCTATTATAAGTCCCGCAAGCAGGTAGCCGATAATGGCGGGCTGGCGCAGGCGAAAGCATATATACATCACGCCCGCGGCTATCGTCATTATGACGGCCAGATCTTTAAGCAGAAAACTGGTATGCATAAAGGCTATTATACAAAAGCAAAAATTATGGCGGGGTTTTGTTTGCTCTGATTATTATCCGCTCCGCAAAAAATGCGGCCAGCAGTATTTTGGGGGGACAATAAAAACACTGCTTTTGCCGGACGCATGTATGCGCCCGCAAAAGCGTGATGCTAAGTTGTTGCAGACAATAACAAACACGGGCTTTAGTCGCGCGCATTCCGCGCGTCGGCAAAAGCCCGTGTCTTTTTCAGAGTGCGGACGTGCTAGGTCTCGTCGTGAAACGCCTCGTCGCCTACCACTTCGCAGCGGATGGTGTTTGTCGGGCGTCTTTTGCCGAACGGGCTGGAGGCCATAAGCACCAGCTTATCGCCTTTTTCCACGCAGTCCTTTTCAAGCAGTATGTCCATTATATGGCGGGCCACGTCGCTGAAGCGGCTGCCCTCGGGGTTCTTTATAAGGAACGGAACCACGCCCCAGTGCAGGGCCAGCTGGTGATATAGCGCGTCATGGTGCGTAAACGCGTAAAGCGGCACGCTCGGGCGGTATTTTGAAAGCGCGCGTGCGCCGATTCCGCTTGCCGTGATTACGGACAGGGCTCGGGCGTTCCATTCGTGCGCTGTATCTACCGCGCTGTAGGCCATGATGTTTGTAATGTTGTCGCGGTTTACATAATCGTGCGTTATGCGGGCGAGCGTGCGGTAGTCTATGCCCGCTTCCGTGCGGTCTATAATGCGGCCCATCATGTTAACAACGCGCGCGGGGTGCATGCCTTTTGCCGTTTCGCCGGAAAGCATTACTGCGGATGTAAGGTCGAGCACGGCGTTTGCCACGTCGGTTACTTCGGCGCGGGTCGGGTAGGGCTTTTCGGTCATCGATTCAAGCATCTGGGTGGCCACTATGACGGGCTTTCCGGCCAGATAACAGCGCTTGATGATGTTCTTCTGCAAAGTGGGCAGTTCCTCTATGGGCACTTCCACGCCGAGGTCTCCGCGGGCTATCATTATGCCGTCGGCATCGTGAATGATGTCGTCAATGTTTGCCAGCGACTGACGGTCCTCTATTTTTGCTATCAGCTTTATGGTGGTATCGGCTTTGGCGGCGCTTATAAGTTCGCGCACGTCGGCTATGTCTTTTGTAGTGCGGACAAAGGAAAGGGCTATGTATTCGAAATTATTTTCCACCGCAAAGCGTATGTCCTTTTTATCTTTTTCGGACATAAACGGTATCGGGTAATGCGCGCCCGGAACCGCCAGATGTGCCTTGTCCTTTAATTTGCCTTCGTTTAATATGCGCAGTGTAACCGCGCCGGGCCGCTGGGAGTGAAGCTGTATTACCTCTGTTTCAATAAAGCCGTCCTGCAGCAGAACGCGGGTTCCCATCTGGCAGATTTTGTCGATATGGGGGAGATTCGTGTAAAAATGGCGTTTTTCCGGCGGAAATTCCTCGACTTCGTCGGGCTGTTTGTCAGTGCTTTCAAGATATATTGTGTCGCCAGTCAGAATGTTTACCGGCTTGCTGTAGCCGAATATGCGCACTTCGGGACCCTTTGTGTCCAGCATGATTGCAAGGGGAACGCCGAGCTTTTCGCGTTCCTGCCTTAAAACCTTTATTCTGCCGAGCGCCTCGTCGTACTTGCAGTGCGAGAAGTTTATGCGCGCCACGTTCATGCCTTCTTTTATAAGTTCACGTATGCACTCCGCTGTTTCGGAGGCAGGGCCGATGGTGCAGATGATTTTGGTTTTACGCTGTATGTGCTGGTGTTTTGAATACACGCTTGGTGTCATTATTTTGCCGGTGATTCGGACCGCCGCGAAAAAAAGCGCGTCCGCCTGTTTGGATTTTTTACTGCTTTATAAATTATATCTTTTTGCCGGTTTTCACCGGAACGGAAATATTATTTTCCGTCGGAGAAAAACGGTACGGATAATGTTTTTTATAGAGGGGCTTGCCGCTGAAAATTGCTTTGCCGGACTGTATGAATCCGTTATTGTTTAACACAACGGCCGCGCCGCGGCGGTGTGGTTGTCAGTGTATTGCGATATCCGCTTTTACCGTGTTTTTTGGACTGCGCAGCAGCAGCGCCAGCGGAATAACGACTATGCAGATTACCGTCATAAAATGGAAGGCGTCTATGTATGATAAGAATGCCCCCTGCTGCTGTACCTGAGCATACAAAAGCCCCTGCGCCACGGCCGGTGCGTTGGCCGCGCCCGCGCTTGCGCCGAGGGAATGGGCAGTCGCCGCCAGCGTGCTTGTGTAATGCGGGTCAAAGGGCGTCATGTGCGAAACCAGTACGCTCTGGTGATATTGTGCCCTGCGCGCGAGTATTACGTTTAGCACCGCTATGCCGACACTGCCGCCAAGGTTCCTGGCAAGATTTGTCAGACCGGACACGGCGTCACTTTTATCCTTTGGCAGGAATGCGTATGAAGCCACGGTCGCCGGCAGCATGATGAGCGGAATGGACATCATTCCTATTACGCGGGAAATCAGCATGTAGCGAAAATCCACGCTGAGATTGGCCTGCTCCATCATGTATGTTGACACGGCCGTTACCAGCAGACCGGCCGTAACGTACCAGCGGAAATGGCCTTTCGCGACCAGTATGCCTACTACCGGCATGGCTATCATGGTTGCTACCGCGCCTGGCGCCAGCACCCAGCCGGCCAGCGTTGCGCTGTAACCGAGCATGTCCTGCATAAGCATGGGCAGCAGGGCGGCCGTGCCATAAAGCACTATTCCGATTATAAAGACCAGCATGCAGGCGAGGCTGGCGTTTACGTTTTTCAAAAGACTGAATTCCACAACCGGATTTTTGATTTTAAGTTCCCATATAATGGCGAAGAGCAGACATATGACGCCAATTATCGAGGCAACAGTAATGAAAGGAGATGCAAACCAGTCCACTTCCTGTCCTCTGTCCAGCACGCATTGTATGGCCGCTATGCCGACGGTGAGCGTGGAAATGCCGATGTAGTCAAAGTTGCCGGAGGATTTGCCGATCCGTTTGAAATCCGGCGGGTCAAAGATATATTTGCCTATCAGAAAAGCGGCGATCACGCCGATAGGCAGGTTAATTAGAAATATCCACCGCCAGCTGTAGTTGTCCGTTATTATTCCGCCGATAACGGGACCGACCACGGGCGCGACAATGGTCGCTATGCCGTATACCGCCATGCCTTTGCCTAGGTCTTTTGCCGGAAAAGCGTCAGCTATTATGGCCTGCGATGCCGTAAGCAGACCGCCGCCGAAAAGTCCCTGCAAAATTCTGAAAATCACCAGCGCAGGCAGGTTCGGCGCCAGTCCGCAAAGCACAGAGGCCGCGGTAAATAATATAACTGAGCCCAGAAAATACCGTTTGCGTCCGAACAGCGCCGACAGCCAGCCCGACAGCGGCAGCACCACGGCGTTTGCGACGATGTAGGAGGTAAGCACCCACGTGGCCTGACTCATGGTCGAGGAAAGATTGCCCGCTATATGCGGCACGGCCACGTTTGCCACACTGCCGTCCATTGCCTCCAGAAAGGCCGCCATCGCGACGATTATCGCGACGGTCCAGTGGCTTGCCTGCGGTTTCGGCTGTGTTTGCGCTGACATGTTATTTCACCCGTACTTTGGCCTCAACGGAAAGACCAGGCACAAGGTGTACGGCGTCGGCCGGATTATCCAGCACTATCTTTACCGGCACGCGCTGCACCACCTTTACGAAATTGCCTGTTGCGTTTTCAGCCGGCAGCATGCTGAACTGCGCGCCCGTGCCGGACTGTATGCTGTCTACATGACCCGAAATCGTGCTGCCGAAAGCGTCCACCTTTATTTTTGCTGGCTGTCCCGCTTTCATGTACTTTAACTGGGTTTCCTTGAAGTTTGCCGTAACCCACGTTTTGTCCGGCACCAGCGCCAGCAGGCCCTGCCCAACGCTTACAAAGGCCCCCGGCTCTATGGATTTTTTTGTAACCTTTCCGTCCTGCGGCGCATAAATTTTCGTGTAGGAAAGGCTGAGTGAAGCTTGCGTCACCTCGGCTTCCTGCGAGGCTAGGTCAGAGACTGCCAGCTCGTTCGCGGCCTTGGCATGGTCGAGAATCTGGCGGGATATTTCGTCTTTAACGGCCAGCGCCTGATAGCGGGCAAGGTCCGTTTTTGTCTGGGTCAGGCGGGCTTTCGCGCCAAGGAGTTTTGCTTCGGCTTTCTGCAGCGCCACCTTGTAATCGCGGTTGTCTATTTCCGCAAGCACCTGCCCCTGCTTTACGCTTTCATTGTCGGTGACAAGCACACGGGCTATATGGCCGGAAACTTTAGGACTTACCGCGACGATGTGTCCCGCGACAAAAGCGTCGTCGGTCGATTCCCACGGCGAGGATATGTAATATGCGCCCACGCCGCCCAAAAGCAGTACCGCGCAAGCAGAGAGTATGAGCGCGGAAGAATTTTTGCGTTTTTTTGCCTGCCGGCTGACAGCGCGTTCGCCGGTGACCGATTTATTTTCAGTGGTTATGGATTCCATATTGGTGTTCTCCTTTATCTGAGACTGAAAGACTGTGCTTTGCCGGTTGCCGCCGCAAGATTTATTCTGGACTCCTGCTGCCGCGCCAGCGCCGAAACGTAGGCGTCGCGCGCCTTGGCCAGTTCCGCCTGCGCCGTGACCACTTCTACGTTGTCGCTTATGCCCTCGGCGTAGCGGTCCTGACTCATGCGCAGTTCATCTTCCGCCAGCGTAACGGTCTGTTCCGCCACCGCGGTTTCGCTTAGCGCCTCGGCGGCGATTTCGTAGGAAAGGCGGACATCTTCCTCAATCTGGTCGCGTATATCGTGCAGGCGGCTTTTCGAGCCTGCCAGCGCGGCGGCGGCCGCGGCATTTTCGCCGCTTATCTTGCCGCCGTCAAAAAGCGGGACCGCCAATGCAATACCGACGGAGCCTGTCGGAATGGATGAGTTGTCGGGGCCGTTGCCGGAAAGACCATATTCGGCCGAGGCCATGACTGCGGGCATACGCCCGCGCTGACTGGCGCTTAAGCGTGCCTCGTCAATTTTTGTCTGCAATGCCGCCATTTGCATGTCCGGCCTTTCCATTGCGCTGGAAAGCAGGGCCGGTATACCGGGAATATTCTGTCCCGCCGTGTCGATATCGTCGGCAAGAACAATGTCTTTCTGCATGTCCCAGCCTGCTATGCGTTTTAAGCGTATTGCCGCCTGTCGTTCGGATGACTGCGCTTTAAGAAGTGCCACATTCGTATCGGACTGACGGGTTTTTGCGCGGGTGACGTCCAGTCCTGTCACAAGCCCGTTGGTGTGCTGATGCTCCGCCAGCCGCAGAAGGCGCTCTGCCAGTTCGTAATCGGCCTGCGCCGCGGCGACGGCACGATGCGTTCTTGCCGCTTCCACATAATAAAGCGCCGCCGTGGCGGCCACCTGTTCTTTCGCGGCCGCCAGCGAATGTTTTGCCAGTTCCGTGCCAAGCTGTGCGGCTGTGTGTCGTTTATCAAGGGAAAAATCTATTATGTTCTGCGTAAGTTTCACGCGCATGTCGAATGTGCTGAAGGGGCCTATCGCTCCGCCCGCGCCCATGAGGGCGCTGAGATTTTCCCTGAATGTACGGCTTTGCGAGGCGGAAAAAGCTATATCTGGCAGATATGCCGCATCGTTTTTTGTAAGTGCCGCGGCGGCGCTGTCTTGCTGATATTGGGCCAGTCTGGCGTTTATGTTTGCGGTCAGCGCGGAATCGATGGCGTCTCGTATGCTTACGTCTTTTGCCTGCGCCCACGTGCCGCCAGCGGCCATGAGCGGCACGATAATTAATACGGAAGTTAGGGTTCTCATATTACGGCCTCCAGCGGCCTTGCGGCAAATAAGTTTACAAGTGTTTACTTATCTAAGTATAACACCTGCGCGGAAATAAGTCAACACCTGTAAACTTGGCTGGGATTTGCGGCCGGTTGTTTATATAATAGGTTTATGAAAAAAGAAAATTTGTCGGGGCAGGCACATCAGAAAACGCCTAAAAAGCGCGACGCCGAAGGCACGCGCCAGCGTATTCTTGATGCGGCCAGAACGCGGTTTACAAAAAGCAGCTACGACCTCGTCGGCCTGCGGGAAATCGCCGCGGACGCCAACGTGACGGCAACGATGATAAGCCGTTACTTCGGCTCGAAAGAAGGCCTGTTCAGGGAAGTGATAGCCGACTCCTTCAAACTTACTCAGGCCGGTCCCGTGCAGCTTAATAAATTCAGCGGGGCGGTGGCGCGGCATTTCATGTCGCCGGATATTTTCAGGTTTTCCAGCAACGGGTTTGATCCGACCCAGCTGCTGCTGCACTCGCTTATGAGTCCGACCGCGGCTCCGATTATGGCAAAAGCCTACTACGAGGATTTTGTTAAACCTCTGGCCAGTCTTATCGGCGGGGATGACGCCGAAATAAAAGCAACAGTTATATCCTCCTATCTTATAGGTCTGGCTACCCTGCGTGTTGCGCTTGGTTCTCCGGCTTTCCGTGCAAGGAATATGGAGAAACTTACCGCGCTGGTCAGTAAAACCATTCAGGACTGTTTGTAAAGAAAATGGCAACGGCCATATACGGTGCTGCGGGTCGGTTTTTGATTTTGCCTGCAACTTAGCGTGATGTCAGCTATTCTGCCTTTATCCGTGCCGCAGACTGACGCACTGCTTTGAAAATTATTTGGCTATGTAATCTGTGTTTGCGGAAAGTGAAAGCCCCGCCTTACGGCGGGGCTTTTTTATTTACAGCTTCAAATGATGCTGCTGTCGCCATATAACATTTATTCCCTTATATTGATGCACCTGCCCCAACACTCCGGTGTAAAAATTCTGTTATGCAAAGTGGGAAAACGTGTTTATCTGAAGTCGCGCAGGCTTAGAGTAGAACATCGGTTACTTTTATTTTTAATACCGTGTTTATGAGTATTAATGGTTTACGGTTCCGCCCAAATAAGTAAAAATAGCTATACAAATAAAATTCGGGCAACTATATGAAAAAAATACTTCTTACGTGTTTTTTATGTCTTTCCGCCGTGCTGTGTATGGCCCCTGAGGCGCAGAGCGCATCAGGCAATCTGGTCGCTTTTGGCGATAGTTTTTTGGATTCCAATTATTATTGTCAGGGCTGGTACACGCCGCTTGGCGCTTGTTCCAACTACCGCAATATCCTTATGCGTCTGGCGGAAGTATCTCCGTATACGCTCAATGCCGGCGATAATTTCGCCGTTGGCTCCACCACAAGCGGGGGCGGTACCATAACCGTTTCAACGACAAGTCATCCCGCCTATCCGGGTTACAGCGCCGGAGTGTATCCGAACCTGCTGGGGCAGATAGCGGAATTTAATACGCTCGGCCGCCGCATAAGCGGCAGTGACCTCGTGGTTCTGACCTATGCCGGAAACGATATCGATAACGGCGGCGTGGGGACGGGACTGGCGGTTACTGTGGCGGGCAATCTGTCGTCGGCGGTAAATTCGCTTATCTTGCTTGGCGGGAGAAATTTTATTCTTATGGGCGGCATGCCGTTTGATGAAATAGCAATCGGCGGAGTAAGTCTCGCAAACATGAAAGGCGTGTCCAATGCCGATGACCGGCTGTATTACACCACGCTTAATTCCATACTGCCGCAGTATCTTTCCGGCTACGAAAGCGAGGACGTGCATATACGCATTCTGGACGCGGGCACTGTAGCAAGCCGCGTGATTGCCGCGCCTGAACGCTACGGCTTTCTTGCGGGGGACTGCCTTGATGCTTACGGCGTGGGCTGTCTTGCCCAGCCGCTTGAAGTGCAGAACCGCTATGCGTTTTTCGGGGGACATCCTACCGATGCGTTTTCCCTTTTGCTGGCCGAGTACGCGCTTAATATTCTTAATTCCGCCGCGCAGGTTCCCTTTCAGGCTGAACTTGCCCGCGATACCGCGAAAGCGTTTTATTCCGATATGCTGGACCGCATGACCGCCGCGCACGCGCGCGGCCCGAACTATTATAAAGAGGGAAAACTTTCCTTTTTCGTGCAGGGCGGCTATGCGGGCGGACAGTTGAAAAATTCCGCATCATCCGACGGAGCCGACTGGGGCCACGGTGTGGAAAAGGCCGGTGCGGAGTATGTTGTTAAACAGGGCCTGCATGTAGGCGCGGTGGCAGGATTTACAAGTCCGAAATCCGAACTGGGCGGCAGTCTGGGCAGTATAAAAATGGATTCCTGTCAGCTTGGTCTTTATGCCTCAGCCGAAACGCCTGATTGGTTTGGCGATGCCGCGCTTGGCGGCGCGCTAAACAGTTACCGGCTTAATCGTGCCGGCATCGTGGATACCCTTTCCGCCGAAACATCCGGCGGCGGCTTCTGGCTTGCCGCGCAGGGCGGGCGCATGTTCGGAACCGAACTGCTTAAATTCGGCCCTGTCGCGGGGGTTGGGTTTAGCAGAACCACGGTAAAATCCTACGACGAAAGCGGCGATATTGTGCTGGCGCAAAACGTCGCTGGGCAAAAGCTGGATTCCCTTACCGGCTGGGCCGGATTGCAGCTTGTCGCGCGCCGCGGGCAAAACGATGTCCGTGCCGCTAGCGGGCGTGCGGCACTTACTGCCGAACATGAGTTTTTGCCGGGTGACAGAAATGTTTTTACTACCGGCCTTGACCCCGCTTCCGCCGTGCAGGTCATCACGCCTGTTTCCTGCGGCATAATGACTTACGGCAAACTTGCGGTCGGGACAAATATACCGCTGTCCGATACTATATCGGCCGATGTCTCGCTGTCATCGACACTTTTTCGCGAGGACGGAAACCGTCAAAACGTCGGGGTCGGACTGTCCTATGCCTTTAACTGATATAAAATAATTTGTGCGTACCGTTTTGAACGTGAGGCATATTGTGCGGACAATTAATTTGCGGCAGGTAACTGGACTTATGGATGAAATCGCCGCCTGCAAGGCTAAGCGCACCTGCGGCAATCTGGGAGTAACTGAACTGTATTTTGAACCCAATCCAAAAACGCTGGATGCGTGGCGGAGTGACGGTTTCTATAGGGAAGGCATAGATACAAGACTGATGTTTTTGGCTGAACGGCCATCCGACAGACGGGGCGGCCGTTCCGATTTCGAGGTGAACGGCCAGTCTGGCTGGCGGTGCTGGAATACAACCGTGCAGGACAGGCGTTTTGCGGAAATGCGCGGAAAGTATGGTTTTGAAAACTGCCTTATTTCCAACGTGATAAAATGCGGGCTGAAGGGGGGAAAGGCAAGCGTGCCGTTATCTGCCCGCGCCGCCAAATCCTGCTCCGGATTTTTGATTAAAGAGGTTGAACTGGTCAGGCCCGCTGTTATCGCCTGTCTTGGGCGGAGGGCGTTCGATATTTTTTTAGCATACACCCTGCCATATTTAAGCTATACGCCACTGCCTGTTTACCTGACGCATTATTCCGCGCGGTTTGACCCCGCTAATGCTTGGGCGGAAGAAATGACAGTCATAAAAACTGCGCTTGAAAAACGCGGACTGGCCCCTGATGCGCCGTCATTTGCAAAGATAATTTCTTAGCCGGTGTGCAACATCGTCCGGGCGTGCTTTTATAAATGAGCCCCGTCCTGCAAAGTGCAGGACGGGGCTTTGCCGTATGTGTGTTAACCGATGCCTGTTCTTTTGTCTTGCCGCTAAACTTCCCGCGAGGCTTTTTGCCCTGCCCCGTTTAATTTTGCGCGCAGGTCGTCTGGCAGGGTGACTTTTATAAATTCTATATTTGCCGGTACTCTTTTGCGGTCCGTCTGTTCCATCTGCCAGTACCGGAACATATCCTCTTCCGTAAACACGGCAATGCGGCGCTTGACGTCGGCTAACATTAAAAAATACAGGTCGGCGCGAATCTTCCCCACCTTGCCGGAGCCGTTTTTGCCGCGTGCCGTCTTGTATGCGCTTGTGGAAATCACCACGGCGATGTCACGGTTTTCACTTATTGCGTCAAACTCAAATTCTCCGCCCGTGGTCATGGCCATTTTCCCCTTTCTGAACGGCTGTCCGAATTTGTTTTGCAGACAGTTGGTCCTAATGAACGCTTCAACGGTCAGTTGTACTTTTGTATCGGCCATATCAATTAACCTTCGGCTGATTCTTTAGGCAGGGCCAGAAACAGCGACCATATTAAAACCGCGCATACGGAAAAGACACATTCCAGTCCGAATAATCCAAAGTGCGTCAGCGTATGGTTTGCGCCGGCAAGCCAGTCTGTCAGAAAATGGATGCCCAGCACCGCTGCCAGCAGATACTTTCTGGGCCTGATTATATAGGCGGCCAGCAGTCCGCAGGAATAAATGTGAAACACCGCTGCCGCCGACCTTTCCCACACGTAGGCAATGCCATACGGGACAATGCCGTGCATGAGTGAGGAAACGTCGATGAAAAAAATCTCCGCCAGTGCAAAGCCAAGTCCAAGCCACAAGGCATTTGCAAGATATTGCCGGCTCGTGCCGGCGGAATTTTTTGCTATTTTAAGCATTTGAAATTTGCCGCCTGTCTGCGCCAGCGCCGCTATAAGTGCGAAATATATGTGCGTGCGCCACGTTATATGCACGCCTGCCATGACCGCCACGGGGTAATTGAAAATGGTTTGAATACCGAAACCCATACACACTGCGCATAACCCGAAAGTGATGTGCCTGAGCGGACGGCCGGAACAGGTGATTGTACGGTTAATAAAAGCGGCAGCGACGGCAGCACCGAAGGCCGCGCCCATCCAGAGCAAGGCCGCCGGATGCGCCGCCAGCAGGGCATGCTGTTTTACAAGCACAATCACGGTAAGCGGCAGTATCGCGGCAAGCAGTATTGTCCAGCAAAGTATTGTGTCAATTTTAGGGTGAGCGAAATTTAGAGTTACACCCGCGCCTAGGCGTTTTGGTACGATAAGGCGTGCATCGGACCGATTATAATAGAATGCTTTTGCGTACCAGTGCTGGTCTGAATTGTTTTCTTTTGGTGTGTTCATTGCTGTTTAGAATATACAAAATGAATGTACCGCCTTGCCCGATGCGCAGACCGGCCGCAGGGGTTGCTTACTCTTCTTTCCATAAATTTATGCGTGTAAGGTTTGCCTTGCGGAAAGGCTATAATGAAAACAGCCTGTCAGCTTAATACTTGATACCGGCTCAAACAGGTGCAGCTATGTAAAATATAAGCCTGCGCGGTTTGTGCCCGAAAGGATGATTTATGAACGAGTGGAAAGTTACACAGCGTATAGGCCTGCTGCTTGCCGCGCTTGCCTGCTTTATGCTTTTCCGGCACGAGGCGGGGGCGATGAGCCTGCTTGCGATTTCCGGCGCGCTTATAGTAATTCCGTTCTTTGCACTTAAAAATTACATTATGCTTGCGGTGTCCTGCGCAGCCATTTCAGTCTTTGCTTTTCTGTGGTGGAACGGGCGTCCGGCCGCATCGGCGGCTGTCGGCAATGCCGCAAGCCGTCAGGTGGCAAATGCGCCCAATAAACCTGCGGATAGCGGCGTAGCGGCGGATGCTGGCGGCGGCTTAAAACTGCTTAGTCCGCAGACTCCTTCCTCCATAACCATACCGCTTCATAATCCTATCGATTTCGACGGCAAAACGCGCGATGAGGTTTTGTCGCTGCGCCGCAATGCCGTACATGAACAGCCCGCACTGGTTACAGACTCATATGTCCCGAACATGAATGTATACGGCGGCATTACCGACGGAAAACCGTGGTGGGGACTGACCGGAACATATTTTTACGGCGCGGGAGCGCACGCGGCCGACGGACTGTCGGAGGAAAGCCGCTTTCTGCTAAATCCGTATATTCTGGTCGGGCTGTCGGAAATTTACGCGTTTCATCTGGGTGCAAATCCGCCGTCGGAGGCGCAGGCTTTTTGGCCGGAACCGGGAAAACTGGTTTGGCATCCGGCAAAAAAAGAGGCTTACCTGACCTATTCACTTGCACAGTATTTTTCTCTTATGAAATACCGCTGCCCGCAATGTGTTGATAAAGCCATGAACCTGTTTCTGGCCACGATTAACGCACAGGATTTAGGTTTCACCCACATGGTTATCGCGCCTTCTCCGCAGGTGTCGGCGGTGTTTAACACGCCTTTCCCGCTGACTCAATTTATACATACAGGAGGAAGCTGCGGCATATCCGGCGGCTGTAATAATTCAAGCCCCATGTCGCAAAATTATGTGCTGCACATAAACAGCCTGCCCGCCGATGTAACATTTCGTCTTTACGACCATGCACCGGCAAACGCACAGGAACCCCCGCAGTTTACCTTCCATATGAAAATTACGGAGTAGCGAAAAACCGCGCCGCCCTGCGCGCGGCAGCAAATACCTTAAATGAAACAGCCCCGCCTTGAACTGCAAGGCGGGGCTGTTTCAATAGCATCATTGTGTATGCTTATCAGGAGTTTTTCAGATTTTCTTCCTTGTTGCTAGCGGCCTGCTCAGTAGTCAATGGCTGGACTGGCGTTAAGGCAACCGGTTTTTGCTCGACGGTTGGTTCCAATTGCGGTACGGATATATCTGGGGTTTGAGTTTCAGACTGGTCTTTATCCGTATGATGTTTTCTGTGGTGCTTCTTTATTGGTGCTTTCAGACTTCCGGCTTCAGCCAGTGCCTCATTGCTAAGGACTTTTACAACCGCGTCAAAGACAGTTTGCATTTCAAGTCTGGCAGGTGCTTCGCGGTTTAATTCTTGCCGGACTTTTGTCAAAACTTCCAGCCCCAGCAGAGTGGTAACAATAGTTTTGGGGCACAATAATTTTTGCTGTTCGTAATATGTTTCCAGCGATTTTTCCAAAACATTATTTTTTGCAAGAATGGACAGAGCGTCCCAGAGCGAGTCAGGATTTTTTTCCAGTTCCGCAGGAAAATTTAAGTTCAACACCGCCTCGTGCTCAATGCCGGAAGATGAAAACGTAAGGTGGTAAAGCTGCCAGGTTACGCCATTTGTCAAAAGCGCCCAATTAATAGCCGCCCGCGAAGCATAGTTTTCCGTTTGTTCAATATGTTTTGCATTGAGATTCTTTATTCCCGCGGCTTTTGCTTCCACAAGAAAAACCATTTGCTCGTCCAGCTTTATTCCAAAATCACAGTATCTGTCTTTTACCGCGACTTCTTTTGTTATTTCGCCGCGCAACGGGTCGTAACCAAATAGTTCTCTGAAAAACTGCACCAGATACATGACAGTGTCCGCTTCGTTTGCTCCACGTTCTTGCGCCTCTTTAAATACATCTGAGAATTTTTTTAACTTCGTCAACGTGGCTTTATCTATTGCCGGCATATTGGCTCCCCTTGATATTTGTTAGTAAAGTATTACTAGTTTCACTAACGATTATACAATATGAAATTAATAAAAATTAATTAGATTGTTTCGTGTCTGTTGTTGTATAGGGGAGAATGCCAGAACAGTTAAGCCTGTTTGGAAAACCGGACTCTCTTACGTGCCCGGCTTTGAAAAGCAACAGCCCCGTTTTCGCGGGGCTGTTTGTATATGCGCTGGTCATGCAATCGGTTTATACATCCATACAACATCAAACGTTTTACCGAATTTTTTGCCCACAGCAGGGAATCTTCCGCATTGCGTAAAACCGCTGCGCGCATGAAATGCCAGACTTTGCTCGTTGCGCGAGGAAATTTCCGCAAGGAGGGTTTTTATCCCCATGGCTTTGGCTTTCTGTTCAAGAAAACCAAGGGCCGCTTTGCCCAGTCCCTTGCCTGTGCACTCGGGCTTGATGAAATAAGACAGCTCTGCTGTTTCCCTGAATACGGGAAACGGGTTGTATGGCCTAAGCAGGGCAAAGCCCGCGACAGCTGTGCCCGACATGACGGCTACCGCCGGATAATGCTTGGCCAGTTCCAGAAAATGGCTGTAAAATTCGGGGCTTACCGGTTGTTCCGGATAGGCGGCGAAGCTGTTTGCAATATAGTGGTTGAATATGTCCGTTACGTCCTTTCTGTGCTGTTCCGACAACGGCTCAAAAGTGCATGCTGGCATGGTGAATCCTCCCGTGCCGACAGTATACAGATTTTTAAAATTTTTGCTATTGAGCAACTTCAAAGCGATATACCTTTGTAGGGGAGGGAGAGGTATAGCGGCAGGTTGTTAAAAGCAAAAGCCCCGCTTTCGCGGGGCTTTTGCTTAAACTGGAGAACAATGTGTTAGTCAATAACTTTTTATTACTTTGGTCGCTCGCATGATGAATTTAGAAGACATCAGCGAAAAAGCGTTTGCGAAAACTTGTTTCAATGGGGGAATTACAAATGTACTCGCGTGCTTTTATAAATTTTTCTGGTTCAGTACTTTTTAAGGTTTGAAGATATTTAACAGCATCATCTGCGCTTATTGTGTGGGACTTATTATCAAATTTTGGCACTAGATTTGTCCAAATAGCCGACTGCAGACTTTGATGGCATGCTAGCCATGACACAATTGTCCTGTTGACACTCACAGTTTGCGAAGAGTTTCTTTCAACTGTGCCAATGTGTTCCTTAGTAGTCCCTTCGCGTTTCCTTAGTTTTTCTATAATCTCAGATTGCGTTCCGTCAAATTCCGCCCACTTTGTTCTAACTGTGGCAACATTGGGGGTTATGACAAGCGTTAACCGCCCATCCATTGATTGGCGTGTAAATTCTATTGGTAATTCTGGACCATCATCATGCCATGTTTTACTGATAAATTCTATGTTTTTTGCTTCCTTATCCCATATTAGGGAACCCCAACCGATAACTGCGATTTTCATTTTGTTATCTCCAATATGATGCTATATGAACATAAGGTTGTAGCTAAGAATTGGGATGTGTGATTAACGCTTATGGTGATTTTAAGCGGTAAAACCGTTATGCAGCTTTTATCTGATGCATGGCTGTCAAGTGCTTGACACTAGCTATATAATGTCAGTGTAGTGGCTTTACGGCATTCTGGATTGCGTTAAAGGTCATATGTTCAGTTAATATCTTTGATAGGTATGTTGCAATGTAATAAATATACCCAGTGTTATTATAGGGAGGATTCATTATATGCTACTCAGTCTGATTATCATCTTAACCATACTTCTTCTTATATATTATGCTTCAGCTATTGGCAGTGTAATAAAATTTTTATTGAAAATAATACAATTGCCAATCTATTTAGGAAAAAGATTGATACTCTGGCTGAACAAGTATAATAAAAGTGAACTATATCGTGGTGTGTTAGTTTTGTTTAGTGCTACTGTTTTTATACTGTTTATCATCTATGTGTGGCCTACAAGATATCGCTATGAACGAGTCCAAAATCATTTGATTAGAATAGATCGGATCAGTAATGATGCTAAGATTGTGCAATATCATTATTAACCCTGATTAAGTATCGCTAATTCTGTTTAATTGTCTTTTTAGTAGTAGATTATAATCGTATAAAAGTTGTCTGTGAATCTTTCTCGTAATCGCTATTTTGAAAAAAGTACCATTAGAGCTGTTTGGAGAACCGACTTCCTCTTCAGTGGACAGCTTTGAAATGCAAGAACCCCGCTTTCGCGGGGTTCTTGCATTTCAAAGCTACGGGAATAATAGGAACACTGCGGGATTCGGTCACAACTCTCGGGGCCGCCGTCGCGGCCCCTCGGTCGCGACCCCGGCTCATCGCGACCGAGCCTTAAAGCGAGGAAGTGCCGCTTCAACGGCTTTTGGAAAAGCGGCCTGCGCCTTTCGAATCCCTACGCAGGCCAAGCAGTTGGCGTGTGACCTACCTTAAATGGAGGGAATGCCGGAACTTTTAAGGTTGTTTGGAAAACCGGCCTCCTCTTCCGTAGACAGCTTTGAAAAGCAAAAGCCCCGCTTGCGCGGGGCTTTTTTCAAAGCTACGGAAGAGGAGGGATTCGAACCCTCGAGGCCCTTTTGGAGCCTACAGTCTTTCCAGGACTGCGCCTTCAACCACTCGGCCACCCTTCCATCTTTGGCCCTTGCTGCTGGGCCTTTAATAAAAAAAGAGGAGTTTGCCTCCTCTTTTTTGGAAAACTGGTGGTTGGGGAAGGATTCGAACCTTCGGAGGGCTTGGCCCGCTGGTTTTACAGACCAGTGCATTTGACCACTCTGCCACCCAACCATTGTTTACAGATTCTTTCGCGCCCGACAGGAATCGAACCTGTACTTGAAGCTTCGGAGGCTTCCGTGATATCCGTTTCACTACGGGCGCAAAGATATCACCTGTCTATTATATCAAAAGACTTTTATTTTAGAAAGCCTTTTATTATTTCCGCCGTTTCTCCCGCAAATGCGTTCCAGTCCTGCGGGGGATTGCCGCCGCCCTGCGCAAAGTCCTTGCGTCCGCCGCCCTTGCCGGAGAGTTTTGCTCCCACGGCTCTGGCTATGGCGCAGGCGTCGAGGCCCTTGTCCTTGGCGGTGTTTGAAAGGGATATTACAAAGGACATTCTTCCCTCGCGCACCGATGCCGCCATTATAACTCCGGCGTCGTTAGCGTCGCGCAGTTTGTCGGAGAGGTTTCTCAAAAGTCCGGTATCGGCGTCGTCGGCCTTGGTCCAGACGAGCTTCAGCCCCTGCGGCAGCGGCAGGCGGTTTGCATCGCCCGCGCCCGCGCCGGAAATCATTTTCTGCTTTAGGTTGTTCATCTCCTGCCGCAGCTGTTTTTCCTTTTGCGCCATCTGCTCTATGCGGCCTTCAACTTCGTCTACTCCGGCAACAAGCCGCTGGGCGACGTTTTCGGCCACTCTGGCTGTATGGCGCAGGTAATCGACGGCGCTTGTTCCCGCCACGCCTTCAATTCTTCTTACGCCGGCAGACAGGGCGGAGTCCTTAAGAATCTTTATGGTGATAATTTCGCTTGTATTATCTACATGCGTTCCGCCGCACAGCTCAAGGCTGAAGCGGTCCATCGGCTTGCGGAAACCATGTTTGCCGATAAGCACGAAGCGCGCGGGGTCGGCGTATTTTTCGCCGAGCAGTGTGACCGCGCCAAGCTCCGCCGCCTGTGAAAGGGGTTTTTCTTCCTTGCAGACGGGCATTGCCTCGCGCACTGCGTCGTTGGCCTGCTGCTCGATTTCGTCAAGCTGCTGGCGCGTCGGCGCGGTGTTGGAGGTATAGTCGAAGCGGAATCTTTCCGGCGAAACGAAGGAACCTGCCTGCCGCACGGTGTCGCCGAGCATTTTTCTAAGCAGGGCGTTTATGACGTGCACGGAGGTATGGTTTGCCGCCGCCGCGCCGCGCGTGGCTTTTGAAACGGAAGCCGTGATTTTTTCTCCGGCTTTAAGCGTGCGCTTTGCGTTTATGCGGTGGAAAATCACCTTGCTTACGGGGCGCTGGGTGTCGGTCACGTCGGCAATCAGTTTGCCTTCGGCGTCATAAAGCGCGCCGGTGTCGCCAACCTGACCGCCGCATTCGGCGTAAAAGGGCGTGGTATGCAAAATCGCGTAGCCTTCGCCGGAAAGCTGGCTGACTATATTGCCGTCATCGTCCACAAGGCCGAGCAGTTCGGTTTCGCCAGTCAGCGTGTTGTAGCCGCTGAAGACGGTGGCGGGGAATTTTTCCTCGGCTTTCTGGAAGGAAAAATGTTCCTTCGCGCCCGAGCCTTTCCAGCGGGCTTTGGCCGTTTCCTGCGCCTTGGTCTTGGCTGTGTCGAACGCTTCTTCATCGACGGTCTTGCCGTTTTTGAGGGCTATTTCGCGGGTCAGTTCCATGGGAAAGCCGTAGGTTTCGTAAAGCTTGAAGGCGTCTTCGCCCGGTATAACCTTGCCGGAGCGTTCCAGCAGGGTCTGCAAATGCTTTTCGCCGCTTTCTAGGGTTTCAAGGAACCTTTCCTCTTCGGCATTTACCGTTTCGCGGATTGTCTTCGCGGTCGCCTTGATTTCGGGATAAACTCCGTCGAAAATTTCCTCCACGGGGGCAATCATCTCGTGCATGAAGGGTTTTGTGCAGCCCAGCAGTTTGCCGTAGCGCACGCTGCGGCGGATGATGCGGCGCAGGACGTAGCCGCGGCCTTCGTTAGAGGGCGTAATGCCTTCGGAAATAAGGAAGGAGCAGGCGCGGGAATGGTCGCTTATAATGCGCAGGGCAAGGCTTGCGTCCGGCGTGGTGCGGTCGGTGATTTTAAGCAGTTCCGCCGCCTTGTCGGAGACGGGGCTGAACAGGTCGGTTTCAAAGGGCGAGTGCTTGCCCTGTAAAATGGTGGTCAGACGTTCAAGACCCATGCCGGTGTCAATATTCTTGCGCGGAAGGGGCTTAAGCGAGCCGTCATCCTGCCTGTCAAACTGCGTAAAAACGTGGTTCCATATTTCAATGTAGCGGTCGCAGTCGCAGCCGACGCCGGAGCAGTTTTCGTGGTTCTGCATTTCGGGCCCGAAGTCGTAATATATTTCCGAGCAGGGGCCGCAGGGGCCGGTGGGGCCCATGGTCCAGAAATTGGTGTCGTCGCCGAGGAATTTTATGTGTTCGTTGCGCAGTTCGGTGGGGATTACCTTCGCCCATATCTGCGCGGCTTCCTCGTCTTTCGGGGCCACGCCGCCGCCGTAGACGGTGACGTAGAGCCTGTGCGGGTCGAGGCCGACTTCCTTTGTAAGGTATGTCCAGCCCCAGTTGATTGATTCGGCCTTGAAATAGTCGCCGAAGGAGAAATTGCCCAGCATTTCAAAAAATGTCAGGTGGCGTATGGTCATGCCCACGCGGTCAATATCGGTGGTGCGGAAGGATTTCTGACAGCTGGCGGCGCGGCTCATGTCGCGCTTAAGGCCTAGAAAATAGGGTTTGAGCGGCACCATTCCGGCCGACGTAAAAAGCAGCGACGGGTCGCCGTGCGGTATAAGGGAACTGGAAGTAAGAATAGGATGATTCTGTCGTTTGAAAAAATCGAGGAAGCTCTTTCTTATCGCTTTGCCGTTCATAGCACTCTCTTGAAACATTGAATTTACTGCTTTTATAAGTATAGCAAAATGATAAAATAATCTTCATGGCATTATCCGCTGGCGAAGCGCTGCGCTACAGCCGTCAGACCGTCTGGCCCGAACTGGGGCCGGAGGGACAGGAAAAGCTCAAAAAATCCCGCGCGGCCATAGTCGGCGCGGGGGGGCTTGGCTCTCCTGCCGCGCTTTATCTGGCGGGAGCGGGTGTCGGTCATATACGCCTTATAGACGGCGATGCTGTCTCCGCCGATAATCTTCAGCGGCAGGTGCTTTATGAAGACGCCCAGACCGGCAAAGCCAAGGCGGAATGCGCGGCCAAAAGGCTTGCCGCGTTAAATCCGGCCATAAAGGCCGAGGCCGTACCGGAATTTTTTACGGCGGAAAACGCCGCCCGCCTGCTTTCGGACTGCGACGTGGTTTTGGACTGTACCGACAAATTTTCCGTGCGTTATGAAATAAACCGCGCCTGCCGCGCGCTGAAACTGCCTTTTGTGCACGGCGCGGTCTACCGCCTTGAAGGCGAGGCGGCGGTGTTTTTGCCCGACGGCGCGTGTTACGAGTGCCTTTATCCTTCGGCGCAGGATGACGCGGCGCTGTCTTCAAAGGTGTCGGGCATCCTTGGGCCCGTGCCCGGTGTAATAGGCTCGGTTCAGGCGCTTGAAACCATAAAACTGCTTGCCGGAGTAAAGGGCGGACTGGCGGGCAGACTTATGCGAATTGATTTGCGTGATTACGATACCGCGGTCATGGACATTCCCAAAAGGGCGGGCTGTCCTGTCTGCGGCGGGGGAAGATAATGGAAAAGAGGGCCGGTTACGCCATACTTTTGTGCGGATTGTTTGTAATACTTTTTGCCGTAAGTTCCATGTGGAGCGTATTTACAGGTTCATCCGCCGCGCCTAAGCTTATTACGCTCGACCGCCTTTCCGTGGTCGTGCCCGTCGGCGGTCTTACCGATTTGAACCTGCCGCCCGCCGCTACCACTGCGGCGAACATGAGCATGCACTTTCTGCTTTGCGTCTTCCTGCTTATGGCAGGCAGCAGAATAAGCGCCGTGGGCGTTTCCCTTATAAAAGCCTCGCCGAAGGCTGAAAAGAAACCCGACAAACAGGCATGAAAACCGAATATTTCTTCATAATAAATCCCAAATCCGGCCTGCCGCGCGATAACGACAGAATAACCGATAAAATAACCCGTCTTTTCGGCCGCCGCGCAGAAATAGCGCTTACAAAGCGGCGCGGTCACGCGCTGGAACTGGCCAGAAACGCCGTGGCAAAAGGCGTGCGGCGCATTGTGGTTGCCGGAGGCGACGGCACGCTAAACGAGGTGTTGCCCGCGGTCTGTCATACCGAGTGCGAAATAGGTCTTGTCCCGCGCGGTTCGGGCAACGGTTTCGCGCGCGAAATAGGACTGGACCTCAATCCTCTGGATGCTCTCGACCAGCTTTCCGGTCTTAAACCCATGGCGGTTGACGGCGGCAAGTTCGGCCGCGCTCTTTTTATCAACGCCGCCGGCATAGGGCTCGACGCAACGGTGGCGCAGGCTTTCGATGAATTTTCGCGCCGCTTCATACGCGGAACCCTGCCTTATGTGCCGATAGTATTAAAGGAATATGTAAACTATGCCCCGCCGCCCGTTACTTTGCGCTATCGCGGCCACAGGGAGCGCGTTGCCCCGCTTATTCTTACTTTCGCGAACAGCAGACAGTACGGCGGCGGCGCGCGCATTGCGCCCAAAGCCAGAATAAACGACGGTCTGCTTGATGTCGCGCTTATTTCCTGCGCGCCGCCGTGGCTTATAGCCATGAAGGTTCCTTCGCTTTTTGCGGGCACGCTTGACGGCGGCGATATTATAAGGTATTTCCGCGTGCCTTCCGCCACGCTGGAATTCAGCCGGCCAGTCTGTTACCACGTAGACGGCGAACCGCACATGACGGAAGGCCGCGTGGACGTAAAAATAATGCCGGGAGCGTTTAGGTTTCTAGTAAATCCGGCGGCGTTCTGACCGGGTCGGATGAGCGTTCTTCCGGCGGCGTTTTGTGACTTTCTTGCGGTTGACACTTCAAACGGCAGTATGCTACAAAATCAATGCAGTAACAAGATATCAGGGAGGGAAATGTGATTAACGGAAAGAATGTATTTGTTGCACTTGCCTGCGCGGCTTTCATAGCGGGCTTTACCGCCTGCGGCGGCAAAAAGAACGTAATGACGCCCGTAGTGGCCGGCCCCATCGCCGCCAACGGACCGGAATGGGTCAATAAAGGCTCAGGCGCTTTCGCCGATGCCAACGGTACCTCGGTGTTTTACGGCGTCGGTATGGTTTCCGGCGTAAAGAACCGCGCTCTCGCGGTACAGGCCGCCGACCAGCGCGCCCGCGCCGAAATAGCGAAATCTCTCGACAATTACGTCGCCGCCCTTACAAAGGACTACATGGCCTCCACCACGGCCGGCGATATGAAGCAGTCCAGCGAGGAGCAGAACATCAGCACCACGCTCAAGGGCTTCACCAAATTCACCCTTCAGGGTTCCATAATCGTGGACCACTGGATCGATGTTACCGACGGCACGGTCTATGCGCTGGCAAAACTTGATTTTGCAAACGTCAAAAAGACCCTTGATCAGGCTCAGGAACTCGACAGCAAGGTTCGCGACTATGTCCGCGCCAACGCCGACAAGTCCTTTGACGAACTCAAGCAGGCCGAAGCCGCCTCGGGAAAATAACGATGAAATTGAATCTTAAATGGGCACTGCTGGCGCTGCTGCCGCTTCTGGGCGCGTGCGCTTCCACTCAGGTCACCCGCATGTCCGCCGACGAGGTTAAAGACGTCAGCGGCCGCTGGAACGACACCGACTCCCGCCTCGTGGCCGAGGAAATGATAAACGACTCCGTTTCCCGCCCGTGGTACGCAAACGCGCAGGCCGCGCTCAGCCACATGCCGGTCGTGATAGTCGGCACGGTGGGCAACCAGAGCAGCGAGCACATCAACACCGCGACATTTGTCGAGGACCTGCAGCGCGCGCTGATTAACTCCGGCAAGGTGCAGTTCGTCGCCAGCAAGCAGGAACGCGGCGACGTGCGCGACGAGCGGCTTGATCAGGACGTGAACTCGTCCGACGACACCAGAAAGGAGCACGGTCAGGAGACCGGCGCCGATTTCATGCTCAGCGGAACCATCAACTCGATAGAAGATAAGGAAGGCGGCAAGGCCGTCGTTTTCTATCAGGTCAACCTTAAACTGGTAAATATAAAGACCAACATGATAGTCTGGAACGGCGAAAAGAAAATCAAGAAATTCGTAAAACGCTCCAGCGCTACCTGGTAGTCAGCCAGCTTATGAAATTCAATACGACGGTCCGGCTTGCCGCGCTGATGGGCACTATGCTCGTCTTCGGCGCGTGCGCCGGACCGTCGCATATGTATAAGGATTCGCTGCACGGTTATATTTCGGCCGGCAATTATCAGCAGACCGAAGACGCCATAAACGCGGCCAAGCAAAAGGAATACGGCAAAAAGAACGCCGTGCTTTATTATCTTGACCTTGGTATGGTGCAGCACGACGCCGGACAGTATAGGGACAGTGACCGGAGTCTTGCCGCGGCGGAAGACCGCATGGAAGAGCTCTACACCAAAAGCGTCAGCCGCGCGCTCGGCACCCTTATAATAAACGACAACACCACCGAGTACGCGGGCGAACCTTTCGACCGCGCGCTGACAAACGTTTTCCGCGCGCTGGACTACGTTTTTCTCGACGACCGTGAAAACGCCCTCGTCGAGGCCCGCAAGGTTACGGAATATCTGACGGAACTTGCCGCCGCCGGCAACGGAAAATCCGGCTATCGCGACGACGCTTTCGCTCAGTACCTTTCCGGCATGCTTTTCGAGGACGGCGGACAGCGCGATGACGCGCGCATTTCCTATAGCGCCGCGCAGAAGGCTTATTCGTGGTATGCCTCCGACTATAAAACCCCGCTTCCCTCTTTCGACATAAACCGCTCCGACTATAAGGACAAGGGCGAAGTGGTGGTCCTGCATTATAACGGCATAGCGCCTGTAAAAGTTTCAAAGACCTTTCAGGTCGCGTGGGATGACGCTGTGGCTGCCGTAAATACCTCCGGCGATGCCGAAGCCGATGACGCGCGCGTTAAAAACGCCCTCAACGCCGGAATGCTCGGAAACGCCATAACGGTGGCCTATCCAGAATATACGGACCAGCCTTTTTCCATAGCGGGTTCCGAGGTTTGGGCCTCCAGCACGGTTGTGCCGACAAGACTTATGGAGGACGTTTCGGCCATAGCCAAGGCACAGCTTGATTCCAAGGTCGCGTCGCAGAGGCTTCGCATGATAGCCCGCGCCACGATAAAGTACATAATCGCCAAGAGCATCGAGCAGGAAGCCGAGCAAAACGGCGGTTCCACCGCCGGACTGCTCGCCAAAATGGTGACCAGCGTCACCAGCGCCGCCACCGAAGTGGCCGATACGCGCTGCTGGGCAACCTTGCCCGCGCAGATTCGCATGGCGCGCATAATGCTGCCGCCGGGCAAGACTGATATTGCCCTTGTTTTCCGCGACGCCAGCGGCGCGGAAATAGGCAGAAAGATTTTTGCCGGAGTCGATGTGCAGGCCGGAAAACGTACCTACCTGCATTACCGCACGGCCAATTAAACGGGGGTCGCATGAAGAAATATCTGTTTGCAGTCTGTATAGCCGTCCTGCCGTGTCTGGCATTTGCAAAACAGGACACGCCGGACTGGGTGAACGGTTCCAGCATGGAATTTCCGCGCGAGCAGTATGTAACCGGCGTGGGACTGGGCGACGACCGCACCACGGCCGAGGAGCGCGCCCGCGCTCAGGTGGCACAGGTGTTTTCCGCCCTTGTCACCGTCGATACGACGCTTTCCGAAAGCGAAAGCAACGCCACCGATAATTCCGCTTCCAAGACCTCGTTCATGCAGAACATAAAGCAGAATATCCAGACCACTTCAAGCAAGATTCTGGAGGGCGTTGAAATAGCCGATAACTGGCAGGACCCCGCCACCAAGCAGTATTACGCGCTGGCCGTGCTTGAGCGCGCGCCCGCCATAAAGGCGATGAACGGCAGAATAGCCGACATAAACACCGAAGCCGCCGTCTGGAAAAAGGATTTCGACGCCGCGCAGGAGAAATTCGCCCGCGTAAAAGCGGCCGTGAAAATGCTTGCCCTCATAAAAATGAAGGACGACCTTAAATCCCAGCTTCGCGTTCTCGACCCTTCGGGCGCGAACATCGTGGATACGCAGGACCTGTCAATGAAGCCGGAACTGCTCAAAGCCGTTTCCGCGCTTGATATAGCGGTAAATGTGACAGGCGAAAAGGCCTCCGACGTGGAAACCGGCATAGTCACCGCCCTTACCGCGCTTAACATGGAAGCCAAAATAGTAAGCGGACAGGAACCGTCCGAGTACGCCTCCTCCGATATAGTAGTGGACGCCGCCGTTACGGTCGAACAGCCCAAAAACACCCTTAAGGATGACAGGTGGCAGTGGTCCCGCGCCACCGTGACAGTCAGCATGAAAGACGGTAAATCCGGCAAGGTGTTCATGCAGTTTTCCGTGACCGACAGACAGGCCTCCGCCGCTTATGAGGAAGCGGTTCGGCGCTCTCTGGCCTCCGTGGCCCGCAAGGTGTCGCTGCAGATAAGCGGCGCCGTTACCTCGTATTTTGAAAACCAATAGGATTTTATGAATAAAATAAAAGCGGTACTGCTTGCCCTTATATTGCTTCCCGCTTTTGCAAACGCCGCGCCAAAGCAGTCTTCGGCTCTGGCAAGGACAACGGCATTTCTAAAGCGTCTGGCCATCGGCCAGCCGCAGGTGCGCGGCAGTGCCGTCGCCGCGGTGCGTGCGTCAAACTCCGACAAAAAAACGGCCTCGGCCTTTACCATGCTTCAGGACCGCGCGGCCTCGGTGCGCTCCGGCGCTTACGGCACGGCGTCCGACCTGCCCGTAATTTACCGCGCCATGGCAGTTACCATGCTGGTGCGCTCGGCCGAAACGGACAATTCCTATAAGAGCCTTTCCCAGCTCTCTCCCCTGCTTAGGCAGTGGCGCGGGAACTTTGAAAAAGACGCCTACCCGATAGGCGTGCGCCGCTACCTTTCCGGTTCCGTGCGCGGCTTTAATTCGGATTCTTTCGGCAAGGCGGGCTGGACTGATTTTGTAAAAACGCTCACCACGTCCGAACTTGCAAAAGGCGGCAATGTCCTTGGCGGCCAGCAGGCCGCAAAGCTAGACGATGCCCTGCAAAATCTGGAAAAAAGCCGGGGCGACGGAATTTCCGCCGCCGACCTTGCCCAGTCCTATATGCTTGAGGGCATGGTATATTCCGAACTGGCCGACTGCGCCTACGAAAATGCGCCCGCGCCGGAAACCCTTCCGGCTTCGGACGACCGGACTGACGATTCCTCCGCGTCTGCTGCCGCCGACGATTCGGCCGTTTTACTGCCCGCCGCTGAAACCTCGGCCTTGTCCTTTGAACCAAAGACGGTTTACGACAAAGCCGCCCAGGCCGTGGTGCTTATTATCGCCTCGGACGAGTCCGGTTCCGCCGAACTTGGCAGCGGCAGTGTAATCGGAAACGGTAAAATTCTGACCAACGCGCATGTTATAATCAATAAAGAGACCAATCGCCCTTACGGCAATATCGCGGTTTATTATAAACCGCCGCGCATAACGGGCGACAGGAAAACCGACCTGCGCTCGCCCGTAAAGGGCGCGGTGCTTAAATGGGACCCGAATCTGGATCTGGCCCTTGTAAGCGCGGTTGTCCCTGCCTCGGTAAAGCCGCTTAAGCTGGCTCCGCCTTCCGACGTGTCGATAGGCGACCGCGTGGCGGCCGTCGGTCATCCCGAACAGGGCGGTTTCTGGACCCTGACGACGGGCGTTGTAAGCACTTTTGTAAACGATATCGGCGGAGTGAAGGGCAAGAACGTAATCCAGACCGACGCCAGCATAAACCGCGGCAATTCCGGCGGTCCACTGCTGGATGCGGCAGGCGACATTGTGGGCGTGAATACGCTGATGTCTCGCCGCGCGGCCGACGGCCTTGCCATTACTTCGGTAAATTTCGCGGTGCGTTCCGACGCAGCGGGCAAATGGCTTTCCTCCGCCGGAGCTGGCGTAACTTATGCTTCGCCGGCGGTTTCTTCGGCAAAGCCCGTAAAGCCGGCCGCAAAGCAGCCGGCCGCAAAAACAGCCGCTAAACCGGCGCCGGCCGTGCAGGCGGCGGCCGAAACTAAAGCCGGACAATCTTCATCCGGTCAGACAGCAAGGACCGGACAGGCCCAAAAGCCCGCAAAGCAGGAGATGGTGGGGCAGTCAAAGCCTTACAGCATCGACAGTGTGCTGGAGGAAGAAATAAGGGAAATGGAGACCCTCGAGGAAGAAATGCGCAACGAGATCCGTGCAAAAGCCGGACTGCGCTGAAGGTTGTAAACTACAAAGGAGAAAGTGTTGATGAAAAAACTGACAGGTGTTCTTGCATTGGCAATGGTTTGCGCCTCCGCTTACGCGCAGGACCAGAAAGCTGCCGCGGCACAGACCGCCGCTCCGGCTCCGGCCGCAGCTCCGGCCGCCGTCGCGGCGCAGGCCCCGCAGGGGCTGCAGACTGAAAAAGACAAAACCCTTTACGCCATAGGTTACTATGTCGGACAGGGCCTTGATACCTTCATGCTCAAGCCGGAAGAGCTTACGTCCGTGCAGCTCGGCATAGCCGACGCCGCCACCGGAGTGAAAGCCCAGATTCCGGTTGACGATTACCGCGTCAAGATAACGGACTACATTCAGGAAAAGCAGTCCGCCAGAGCGGTCATCGAGAAAAAGAAAGGCGATGAATACGCCGCCAAAGCCGCCGCCGAAACCGGCGCGGTCAAGCTCTCCTCCGGCATCATCGTCATCCCCGTCACCGAAGGAACCGGCGCCTATCCCACCGCTTCCGACATGGTGAAGGTGCACTACACCGGCAAGGATGTCGACGGCAACGTGTTCGACAGCTCCGTCGAAAAAGGCGAGCCCGTCGTGTTCCCGCTCGATATGGTAATTCCGTGCTGGACGGCCGGTATGCAGAAAATCAAGGTCGGCGGCAAGGCCAAGCTGGTCTGCCCCTCCGATACCGCTTACGGCGATGTGGGCCGGTCCCCGAAAATCGCCCCGGGCGCGACGCTGGTGTTCGACGTTGAACTTATCAGCATAGAAAAGGAAGAGGCTCCCGCCGCACCCGCGGCCGAGGTAAAGCCAGCCGCAAAGTCCGCCGCGAAAGCCGCGAAACCGGCGAAAGCTTCCAAGTCCGTCAAGAAGGCTGCCGCGAAAGCGGTAAAAACCGAAGCGAAAGATTCAAAACTGAAATAGTAAAGGAAACGGGGGCGGGACAAACTCCCGCCCCCAGTTTTTTCTAATGAATATCAAAAGGATGGCCTGCCTTGTGGCGGGCACAATGCTGATGGCCGCCGACTTGTTTGCTTCCGACATTCTCACCGTGCATTACCGGCGCGACGCCGGCACCTATCAGGGCTGGAACCTCTGGGTCTGGGACGCCGCGCAGTCAGGCGACGGCTTTGCCGTCGAACCGAAGACTTCCGATGCCTACGGCCTTGTCTTTACACTCGATTTGGAACAAAAAGGTCTTTCCGGCAAAAAGACCGGCCTTCTGCCCCGTCTTGAGGACTGGCGCGATAAAGACGGCGGCGACAGGTTTTACCTGCCCGGCATGCCGCGCGAAATATGGCTTTCCCAGAATGACGACGTTATATACCTTTCCTCGGCCACCGCAAAACCCTTTATAAAATATGCCTATCTTGATTCCGGCAGCGTGGTGCGCGTTGTCTTAAGCCGGCAGGCCGATGCCGATTTCCTGAAGCACGTAACTTTTTCTCTCGACGCCGCGGGCAGAACCTTTTCCCCGCATGAAATGACGCTGGGACAGGGCAAGTCCAAGGTCGTAAATCTCGTTTTCCGCTTTCCGTCCGCACCATCATCCGAGGCGGTCAACGCCGGTCAGTGGCGTTTAAGCGCCACGGGGCTTGACCCCGTTGCCGTGCGGATTGGTACGCTGGCGGACGAACCGTATTTTCACTATAACAAGGAACTGGGCGTCATATTCGGCGCCGATACCATTACCGAACGCGTGTTCGCGCCTTACGCGGCTTCGGCCTCCGTGCTGCTGAAAACCTCGCTTTCATCGGAGGACGTCAGCGTTCTGCCGATGAAAAACGCCGGTCACGGCGTGTGGGAATGCGAACTTCCCAAGGCCGCGCTAGGTCAGTATTACCGCATAAGGGTCAACTCCGGCGGAAAAGTCACCGAGGGTATAGACCCATACTCGCGCTGCAATACCGCGCATGACGGCTGGGGCATAATAGTGCAGGACAAAACGCCGATAGTTCCTTCGCCCGTGTTTCCTCCGTCGGAATCGATAATTTACGAAGCCCACGTCCGCGACATGACCATAGACCCGCGCTCCGGCGTGCACGCAAAAGGCAAGTATCTGGGCCTGACGGAAACAGGCACGCGCCACAGCGTTTATCCCGACGTGAAAACGGGCCTTGACCACCTTGTCGAACTTGGCGTTAACACCGTGCAGATAATGCCCGTGCAGGATTTTGAAAACGACGAAAGCTCCTCCGAATACGGCTGGGGCTATATGCCCGTTCACTTTAATTCGCCCGACGGCTGGTATGCCTCCCGCACCGATACGCCTGTACGCATAAAGGAACTGAAAGAGATGATTTCGGCTTTCCATTCAAAGGGCATAAAAGTGGTCATGGACGTGGTGTACAACCACACGGCCGAGACCATGCCCGACAAGGCGTGGGGTTTTAATGCCGTTGCTCCCGGCTATTACTACCGGCTTAAAAATGACGGTTCCTATTATAACGGCTCCGGCTGCGGCAACGAATTCCGCAGCGATTCCTACATGGGCCGCAAGTTCATAATAGACAGTTTAAGCTACTGGGTGCGCGAATATGACGTGGACGGTTTCCGCTTCGACCTTATGGCACTTATCGATAAGGATACGGTGGAAAAAATCGCGCGCGAACTTAAAAAAATAAAGCCCGATATTCTTGTTTACGGCGAGCCTTGGGCCGCCGGAGACACGCCCATAGACAAACTTTCCAAGGGCTCCCAGCGCTCAAAAGGCTTTTCTGTTTTTAACGACACTTTCCGCGACGCCATAAAGGGCAGCGTGTTCGATTTGCAGGACGGCTACGTCCAGCACGGTTTGAACCGCGAAAAAATCATGGAAGGCATAAAGGGCAGTATCGACGATTTTACGGATTCCCCGCTGGAAACCATAAATTACGTCAGCTGTCACGACAATCACACTTTGTGGGACCGTCTCCAGCTCTCCACCACCGACGAAGCCACCCTTTACGAGCAGATTGCCATGGACACCATGGCAAACGGCATAATTCTTACCTCGCAGGGCATACCGTTTATCCATGCAGGCGAGGAAATGCTCCGCACCAAACAGGGTTATCACAACACCTATAACATGCCGGATTACATCAACATGCTGGACTGGTCGCGCAAGCATGTTTACGGCGAGGTGTTCGACTATTACCGCAATATCATAGCCCTGCGCAAGGCGCATCCGGCCTTCCGTATGGCGACGTCCGCGGCGGTGCGCAGGAATCTGGCTTTTTACGAGGATTTAGGCCTGCCCGTCCATCCGCCAGCAATAGCGTACGTGCTTAACGGCGCGGCCGTTGGCGACAGCTGGAAGGAAATAGTCGTGCTTATAAATCCGCTTAAATATCAGGCGGAATTCGCTCTTCCGGCTGGCGGGTATTATGTTGCGGCAAATGGCATGAAATTTTTGCCGCCGGACAGCGAAAAAGCGTCCGAAACCTTTATGGCCGACGCGCTTTCCGTGTCCGTGCTGTACCGGAAATAATGCCAAATATAGGTCTTCCGGCCCTGGACGACATGTCCGGCCGGAGGTAAATTAAGTCAGGAAGCAGTACAAAAACGGAGACCAGCGATGAAAAAAATATTAGCCAGACTCGGCGGTATAGCACTCGTTGCGGCGTTTGCAGTGTCCGGCCTTGTTTCTTCTGCCGGAGCAAAAACCATTGATACCCTGCTGTCCATGCAGCCCGCGAAGTATACGGTACCGGCAACCCCGGCCGTAAAGATTGCGGTTTCCGTTCCCGGCGCCTATCAGGCCAGACGCGTGGATTCCCCGCTTGCCCCCGGCAAGGACCTTTATCCCAAGGTCTACGAGCATAACCGCTTCGTGGCGATGATGGATCTGCTGCGCAAAATTTATCTTAACGCCCCGCTTCCGTATCCTTCCGACGGCATTGTGTTCATGAACAAGGAAGGCATACTGCCCCAGCAGCCCGAAGGCTTTTATCACGAGTACACGCTTATCGTTCCGGGCCGTCCCATGCAGCCGCACATGACCCGCATAGGCGACCGCGATTACATGGTAGGCAAGATGATCGGCCAGCGCGGACCCGAAAGAATCATAATCGGCGGCGGCGCGATAATCTATTACACGCCGGACCACTACAGAACTTTCATCGAAATGAAAATTATCCGTTAGCAGTTTCAGGTGCACGTTGTTCATAGATAAAAAATCACAACTCCTAAAAAAGTTGTGATTTTTTATTTATAATTTTATTTAATTTTCTTCTGGGCCGGACCAAACGGCGCAGTCAAAATAATTCCGTGGGGGAATAATATGACCAATCCTTTAAATCCTCAGTTTCCTAATGTGCCGCCGCCACCTCCTCCCGCGCCGGGGCCCCAGCCTTCGCACGGCACGGGCCAGCCGTCCGCCCAGCCTGCCCAGCCCGCATGGGCCAGACCGAACGAGTGGTCCGCCCATGAGGCCGCCCCGCCCGCAACACCCCAGCCGCGGAACCCGCAGCGGCCCGTATTGCCCCCAACGGCGGCCGCTCCCGCGCAGGATAACCGCCCGTCGCCCTTAAAGGATTTTAACCGTATGCTTATGTGGGTGGTGGTCATAGGCGTGCTTTTTTTCGCGGGTAAGATGATAGTATCCCATACCTCGCCAAAAAGCGAGCCGCAGGCCGAAGCCCTGCGCATAAACGAAACGCAGGTCCAGCCTCAGCCCCAGTCCCAGACTCAGCAAACCTCGGTTTTGCCAATGGCGGCCGCTTCAGAAGATGAAAATCACCTTATGGGCGGCTCTATGCCGGAAGCCATGCCGGCCGGTCTTGAGAGCCTTATGCAGCAGCAGGCCGCAATATCGGATGCCCTCGCCTCCAGCGGCAAGCCCCTGCCCCCGATGACGGACCTTTATAATGCCCTGCAAAAATACAAGGACCGTCCCATGGCCAAGAAATTCGTGGCCGACGCGCTGGCCACGACCGGCGTTGAACAGCAATACAAAAGCCAGCATCTTACCGACCCCCAGCTGGTGACCGCGGTAGTGCTTTCCCCTAAATTTCCCCTGTCCCTGAACAAATTTATGGGAAACCCCGAATTTCTGTCGCTGTATGCCGAGGTGCTCAATGACCCTGCGGTAATCAACGCCCGCGCCGGAAACAATGCCGCCGCGCGGGAAGCCATGGTCAAGCAGGGCGAGGCGCTGAAAAACATGGTTGACCTGCTCAACAAGATGGGGCAGGTGCCTGAAACCGTAAACCGCTGAAAAACGCCCGTCTTTTAAGGACCGCCGCGCGGATACGCAAACGCCCGTTTCACTCTGGCGCTGACTGTCTTAATTTGGTTAAATATCACTGTGAGATTCCGGAGATTTCTTAAGATTCTGCGGCAGAGCTGGAAAAAGCCTGTCCAGATAATGATAGTGCCCTACACCAGCCTTCCTTCATGGCGGTTTTCCTTCCCGCTGTCGGTGCTGGTGGCGGTGCTGTGCGTCTGGACCGGCATCACCATAGCGGCTGGTCTCGTGCTGGGCAGACAGTTCGACTATTACGTCACCAAGGCCGACAACAGGGTGCTAAAAACCAAAATGGCCTATGTCGCCGACGAAATAGAGGAAAGCCGCAAGTACCTTGCCATGGCCAAGAAGACCGAGGACCAGATGCGTCAGGCGCTTGGCATGTCGCAGGTAAACAACCCCTTTGACAGGGACGCGGAAGCAGGCGGAGCCACCGCCGACGATTCCCTTTCCTTCCGGCAGATAATGGCCAAGAAGGCCAGCGAGATAAGCGACAAGATGTTCCGCGAAAATATCGCCAAGGTTGACGCCGGTTCGCGCCGCACTCTGGCAAGCTTTCAGGAAATGGCGTGGTATCTTGCCAACAAGCGCACCACCCAGCAGGCCACCCCGTCTATAAAGCCCGTAAACGGGCGCATTACATCCAATTTTGGCTACCGCTTCTCGCCCTTCGGCGACGGCGGTTTCGGCGAGTTTCATCCGGGCCTTGACCTTTCGGCCAAGGCAGACACGCCCATTTACGCCACGGCGGACGGCGTTGTGCGCCACGCCGGCTGGGCGCAGGGCTACGGCCAGGCAATTTTGATAGACCACGGTTTCGGCTTTTCCACCCTCTACGGCCATGCGGCCGAACTGCGCGTGAAGGAAGGCGACACCGTGACGCGCGGCCAGCGCATAGCGAGCGTCGGTACCACCGGACGCTCAACGGGTCCTCATCTGCATTACGAGGTGTGGCTCAACGGCAAGCCGGTCAATCCCGTGCCTTATCTTAAGGTTTCGGCGGGTGACGCGGCTGACAGAAGCTAGTTTTTTGCAACGGAGGGACAAATGTCTTTTCTGAAAAAATCATCTGACGACAGAGGAGCTGACATGAGCGGTATTGTTTCGGTAGTCGGGCCGGAGGCCTATTTTCAGGGTACCCTCAACGCCAAGGGTTCCATTCGCATAGACGGCAAACTTGACGGCTCCGTAATGGAAGCCCAGGCCGTTGTCATCGGCGAGAGCGGAAAAATTTCAGGCGATATTTCGTGCGAAACAGTGGTTGTCGGCGGGGAAGTCAAAGGCGACATCTGCGCCGCCGCCGGCGTGGAACTGCTTTCCACCGCAAAAGTAACCGGCGACATAACAACCGCCAGAATAATGATAGAGGAAGGCGCTTATTTCGACGGCAACTGCAACATGTCAAAGGCGGCAGCCCAGCCCAAGGATGAGCCCGCCGAACTTACCGAGGAGAAGGAAGAGATATGATCGCGTTTTTTTCACGCTATAAAAAGGGAGCGTTTATCTTTACGGCGGGATTTTTCCTTATCGCCATTTTCGTTGGTCTGGGCAGCTATCTGGGCTCCGACGCGCGCAATTTCGGCGCCGTTGCCATAGTCGGCAAGGACAAGATTCCCTATTCCAAGTTCTACCGCAACTATTCCCGCGCGCTCGATAACCTCCGCGAAAAGGGGCTCGACGTGCCCGACGCTCTTGAAAAGCAGATGAAGCAGGAAATCATGCGCGACATGATTGTGCAGCAGCTGCTGGTTTCCTCTGCCCGCCAGTACGGCTTTGAAGTGCCGGATTTTGAAATAGCCGCCGAAATACGCAGCAATCCCGCGTTCTACAACAACGGCGTATTCAGTCAGGAACTTTACTACCGCGGCGTTATGAGCGGCCTGCGCATGAAGCCCGCCGATTATGAGGCCGAGCGGCGCGATGCCCGTCTGGGCATGAAGTTCCGCAACCTTATTTTCGCAACCTCCAAAGTCACCCCGAAGGAACTGGAGGACGCGTACCTTCTCAAGAACAAGAGCATGGCCAACTTCGAGAAGAACAAAGATGAATTTACCCGCGAGCTTATTCAGGAAAAATCCATCGCCTCCATAAATTACTATCTGAAGGATTACACCTCCCGCATACGGATACAGGACCTGCTGGCCGAACGGGAGAAGGGCGCGTAAACCGCGGCACGTTTTTCCGTCCGCCGTTTTTCGGCGGACGGAAATTTTTTGTCCTAACAAGGTGACATCATATGGCTATTCCGGTTATCGTTGTCGGTTCAGTGGCGTTGGATTCCGTTTCCACCGTTAAGGGTGAAACCAAAAAAGCGCTGGGCGGTTCGGCCTCGCATTTTTCGCTGGCGGCAAGCAACTTCGCGCCGGTGCATGTTATCGGCGTGGTCGGCACGGATTTTCCGGACGCTTTCCGCAAGGTCCTTGCCCGCCGGCAGATAAACCTCGACGGCCTTAAAGTCGTCGACGGAAAAACCTTCCACTGGAAAGGCAGCTACGACAAGGATTTCCGCAACGCCACCACCATAGCCACGGAACTTAACGTTTTTGAAAACTTCAAACCGGTTCTTTCGTCCAAGGACCGCAGTCACAATGTGGTGTTTCTGGCAAACATCGACCCCGATTTGCAGATGGACGTTCTGCGTCAGCTAAAGTCGCCGCGCCTTGTGGCCTGCGATACCATGAACTACTGGATAGAGCGCAAAAAAGCCTCGCTTATCCGCCTGCTTAAAAAGGTGCATATACTTTTTATTAACGAAGAGGAAATACGCCAGCTAACCGGCCAGTATAACCTCATCGCGGCAGGCCGCCGCGTGCTCAAAATGGGCCCGCGCGTAATCATCATAAAGAAAGGCGACAGCGGCGCCATGCTTATGACCGCCAAGCACATAATAACCGTTCCCGCTTTCCCCGTCGAATCCGTGACCGACACCACCGGCGCGGGCGACACTTTCGCCGGCGGCTTCATCGGCAGTCTGGCGCGTTCCGGCAAGTGGAACGATATAGAGGAACTCAAGCGGGCCATGGCCTACGGCACAATAATGTCCTCGTTTAATGTCGAGGATTTCAGCGTGCACCGCGTAAGCCGGCTTAAAATGGCGGAGATAAAAAAGCGCCTTGCCGCTTTCGTAAAATCCCTCAGCGTAAAAATCTGACATGATAGAAATTCGCGGGCTTACAAAAGTTTTCGGCGAACTCAAGGCTGTCGATAACCTGAGCGTTTCCGTAAAGCCCGGCGAAATTTTCGGTTTTCTCGGCCCCAACGGCGCGGGCAAAACCACCACGGTAAAAATCCTTTCCGGCCTTATGCACCCGACGGAAGGCGAGGTAATCGTGGGCGGTTATAACGTCGTTACCCACCCTATCGAGGCCAAAAAAATAATGGCCCTCGTGCCCGACGAACCCTTTGTATATCCAAAACTTACCGGCGTGGAATTTATGTATTTTGTCGGCGACCTTTACGGCGTAAGCCGCAGCCGCCAGAAAACCGAAATTCCAAAACTTCTTTCCATGTTCGAACTGGACCGCTGGAAAGACGAACTGCTGGAATCGTACTCGCACGGCATGCGGCAGAAACTGGTGCTTTCAAGCGTGCTGCTGCGCGAGCCGAAAGTTGTGCTTCTCGATGAACCCATGGTCGGCCTCGACCCCAAAAGCGCGCGGCTTATGAAGGTTATCTTAAAAGACCTCGCGGCCAAGGGCGTTACCATTTTCATGTGCACGCACATTCTTGAAATTGCCCAGCGCCTGTGCGGCCGCATAGGCATAATGTACGAAGGCCGCATGACGGAACTTGGCACTTTCGAGGAACTGCGGGCCCGCGCCGGCAAGTCGCTTTCCGGCGGCACGGCCGAAGTGACGCTCGAGGAAGTTTTCCTGTCGCTTACCGGCGGCGGGGATTTTTCCCATTTATGACTTTCGTCCTTCTTAAACGACGCCTTACCTCCGCATTTAACAGCATAGTCGGCATGAAGAAGTGGGAGTTCATGGTCCGCTTCGTTTTCAGTATTGGCGGCCTGCTCATACTTGCCGGTCTGTACTTCTGGTTCTACCGCGTTCTGAAGTATTTGGACTCCGTATCCATCATCGGCCAGATGCTTCCGTGGAAGCTGACCTCCATGGCCTTTCTTATAACCTTTGTCATGGTTGCCGTTTCCGGCCTCATCACGGCCATGACCACGCTGTACTATTCCTCCGACCTGCGCTTCCTTTTCTCCTCGCCCGTGTCAGTGCGCACGCTGTTTTTCGATAAAACGGTGGAAACCGCGCTTTACGCCTCGTGGACGCTGGTGCTTGTCCTTGTTCCCTACATGCTTGCGCTGGGGCGGGTAAAGCACGCCACCATGCTGTTTTACGTTTACTTTTTCGTACTTATGATTCCGTTTGTCTTGCTTGGCGCGGCCTCGGGCATATTGCTTAGTATGATTTTGATGTACTTTTTCCCGACCTCGCGCACGCGCGATTCCGTGTGGGTTATATGCACGCTTGCGCTTACGCTTGTCTACATGCTGCTGCGTTTTGTAAAACCCGAAAAGCTTGTGCGGCCCGATACACTGGAGGTCGTGGCCCATTACCTTGCCTTTCTGCAGGCCCCTACCGCGCCTTACCTGCCGTCGTGGTGGGTGTCGCGCGGCATGTACGGTTTTCTCTACGGCCAGTACGACGTGTTTTTGTGGTATTCCTTTTTACTTTTTGCCACGGTGGCGGGCGTTTACGGTTTGCTGATTTACGTTTCCAAATGGGTGTATATGAAAGGTTTCAGCGGCGCGCAGGAAGGGCGGCGCATAGGCAAGGACAAAAACAATCCCGAAACAACCGAGCGCAAATTAATCGGCAAGGGCTGGCTTGATAATCTTGAATGGACGCTGTTTTGGAAAGACCGCCTGCTTTTTGTGCGCGACGTGCGCTACTGGTCTCAGCTTGCTCTTATTCTGGCCATAATGGCCGTGTACCTGTTCAGCATAAGGCAGATGCCCGTTGAGAGTATGCCAATGCAGAGCGTGATTGCCTTTTTTAATATCGCGGTGGCGGCCTTTGTGGTGGCGTCAATCGGCCTGCGTTTTGTGTTTCCGGCAATCAGCATGGAGGGGGGAAGTTTATGGCTTTTGAAGGGCGCGCCCATAGATATTACGCGTATAATGAAAGAGAAGCTTTTGCTTTTAAGCGTTCCTTCCGTTTTGGTGGGGACGATTCTGGTTTCGTGGTCCAATACCATTTTGCGCGCCGATACTTTCATTTCCATATTGTCCGTCGGCACTATTATTGTTACGTCGATAGTGTTCTGCGTTATGGGGATAGGACTGGGCGCGTTTTTTGCGCGGTATAATCTGGAAAACATTCACCAGATTGAAAGCTCCGCCGGAGGTTTTGTTTACATGGCCTGCTGTTTTGGCTATATCGCTTTTATTCTCGCCATAGAGGCTTACGCGGTACGCACGCATTTCTACCGCACCTTTATAAGCGAGCGCGTCGGCTGGGACTGGCGCTGGCTGGCCATCAGTCTGATAGCTTATATTGCGCTTAATGCCGCAGTCGGTATTATTTCGTGGAAACTCGGCACGAGGGCGCTGGAGAAACATGAAGTTTAACCTGCTGCTTGCCTGTCTGCTGTGCTTTGCCTGCCGCGCCGATGCCGCGCAGTACGGCGATTTTATTACCCGCGGTCCTTCCGCCGGCAATATGTTCGCGCTTACTTTTGATGACGGCCCCGGCGATAACACCGAAGCCGTGCTTGCCGAACTTTCCGCCGCAGGAGTAAAGGGCACGTTCTTCATGCTTGGCTCTGAGGCAAAGCAGTATCCTAAAAAAGCCGCGCAGGTTGCGGCGGCCGGACACCTTATCGGTAATCACACCTACTCGCACGCAAATTTTAATAAAGTGCCCGAGGCTCAGCGAGTGGCGAAACTTTCCAAGGAAATAACGGATTCTTCAGACGCTATTTTCAAAGCCACGGGCGTGCGCACGCAGTTTCTGCGCATACCTTATGGCGTGTCAAAAGCGTGGGTTTTTCCGGTAGCCAAAAAGGGAAAGCATATTGTGGCTAACTGGACATACGGCGCCGACTGGTACGGCAAGCCCAAGGAAGAACTGCTGAAGGGTTATAAGACGGCCCTGCGCCCCGGCGCAATACTGCTGATGCACGACGGCGGCAAGCGGCGCGATACCACGGTGTGGCTTGTTCGCCAACTGCTTATCGAGGCTAAAAAGCGGAAACTGAAAGCCGTCCGGCTTGACGTGCTGCTTGGCATTGACCTTAAAAAACTGGACGCTTCCGCCCAGCCTAATGTGGTAAAATAACTGTCACGCCGGGATGCTGGAATGGTAGACAGGCTGGTCTCAAAAACCAGTGCTCCAAAAGAGCGTGAGGGTTCGAGTCCCTCTCCCGGTATAGTTTTAAGACGATAAAAACAAAACAGGCCCCGCCAAAAACGCGGGGCCTGTTTTCCTATTTATAATATCTGGCTTATATAAATTGGTGATAGTTGATTATTGAAACAATCTATTAGACTTGGGTATGATATAACTATGAGACAAATGCAATCCTTGATCGGAACAAAATCAATCCCTTTAATATCGGCAGTTGATTTATTTTGTGGTGCAGGTGGTCTTACTCACGGGTTGCTAAAGTCTGGTATTAATGTATGCTCCGGAGTTGATATTGATCCTAAGGTTAAATACGCTTATGAGCATAATAATACGGGTGCAAAATTTTATTGTTGGGATGTTGGAACTACACCTACGGAAGATTTTAAGAAACTTTTTGTGGATTCTAAATATAAACTCTTGGCAGGATGTGCCCCTTGCCAACCTTTTTCAAAGCTTACACAATTGTCTGGTAAACATCCCTCTTGGAATATGTTGGATCACTTTGGTAGATTGATAGAGGCAATTCAACCAGATTTGGTTACTATGGAAAATGTTCCTGAACTCGGTAAAAAAGGTGCTGATGTATTTGAAAAATTTAAACGAGTTCTGTTAGACAATGCTTATTATGTGGACTGGAAAATTATTAACTGTGCAGATTATGGAGTTCCACAATCAAGACATAGACTAGTTCTCCTGGCTTCTAAATTGGGTTCCATTTCAATTCCTGATGGCCGTTACGTTGGAAAATGGAAAACTGTTCGCGATGCCGTAGGAGATTTGCCACTAGTTATGGCCGGCAATGTTGATCAAGTAGATCGATTGCATAGAGCTCGTAAGTTGTCCCCATTAAATTTAAAACGCATTCAAGCCACTCCTCATAATGGCGGGACTCGTAGTGCATGGCCTAAGGAGTTGTTGCCTGATTGTTATAAACGTAAGACGGGTGATTCATATAAGACAATTTATGGACGTATGTGGTGGGATAAGCCAGCCCCAACAATGACAACTCTTTGTACAGGTTTAGGCAATGGCCGCTTTGGTCATCCTGATCAAGATCGATCAATTACATTGCGGGAAGCGGCATTATTCCAAAGTTTTCCAAAGGGATATCAGTTTTGGAATGAAGAACCATTTAATCATGCCGCCGTAAGCCGCATGATTGGGAATGCTGTACCACCGCAACTATCTAAAATCATTGGTAGAACCTTAGTTGAGCATCTCTCGTCCTTAAAATAGTAAATCATCTGGGGGATAGAATAATGTCACAATTGGCAGACCATGAATACCAAATCAGTATAGATAATCGAATTCTAGAACTGCTGGGCCCGAATTTGTATACCAATATTTATTATGTATTGGCTGAGCTTATTGCTAATGCATACGATGCGAATGCTCATGATGTTTACATTATTGATGAAAAAGACAAAATAATAGTTGAAGATAATGGAAATGGAATGTCGTATGATAACGGAGATATTGCAAAATACCTAAATGTGGCGGCAGAGACACGAAAAACGGCTGAAGATTCATATGTCCAGGGATCAAATAAAACTCGCAGAAAAATTGGGCGCAAGGGAATTGGCAAGCTTTCCGCTTTATCTGTATCTGACGAAGTCAATATAAAGACAATTTGCAATGGAGAAAAATCTGGTTTTGTTTTATCACGGCATATTGATAAAACTCAGAAACTGAAACCGATTCCTGAAAAAGACATAAAATTTAAAGTCCCAAATATAACACATGGTACTTCGGTTGTTATGCTAAATCCTAAATATGATTTACATAAAACAACGGCTGCCATTAAAAAAAATCTTATAAAACTGTTTCCACTTATTGACAGTGGTTTTAAAATACATATTAAGACCCTTCAGTCTCCAAAAGAAATAGTTCTTGAGGATTTTAATGAAGAGATAATAACAAATCTTGGTGCATTGATTACACTTGGGGATGAATTTAAATTTCTTGCGAAATACTTTGATTCTGGTTTCCCACATAAAACAGACAAGCTATTAAATCACAAAGCGGCCTATCAAAAACAGCTCACATTCAAATCATCAAATCAGAAATATACGCTTGAAGTGAAAGGTTGGATCGGAGCATACAGAACTTCACGTGGCAGAAAGGCCGAACACACCGACTTCCCGGATAATTTTCTTTCAATAATTGCCAATGGTAAACTTGGCGATTATAATATCCTCCCTATTGTCGGGCAAAATCGGTTAGGCGAAGTTTATGTCGTAGGACAGTTACATGCTGATTTATTTGAGGAAACTACGCTTCCGGATATGGCGCTTAGTAATCGACAAGGTTATAAGAGCGATGATCCGAGATACATAGCTCTAATGAAATATATATCGAAAGAATTATTACCTGAAATAATTGAGATGCGCACACTGTGGGCTACATTTCACAAGGCACAGCAGGATTCAGAAAAAATGTCGCGTCTTAAAAAGGATGAAGATGAATTCCGCGGAAAAGTAGAAAAATATAAAGAGACTGCTGCTTCTGAGATTTCGAAAGAATTGATTTTTGCTCCATCCTGCGATCTAGGAAAGGACAATATCAAGAAGATTGTGACTGATAACTTAAATGGCACGATGGCTATCTTAGGCATAAAGCAGAAAATTGATGCTCAAAAAAAGAAGATATTAATTAGTCATAGTGGAGCAGACAAACCCCTAGCTGATCTCATCTTTAACATGCTGGAATTCAACAATGTCCCATATGCTGACATCATTTATACCAATTCCGAGCATGCGGAATCTCGTGTTCCGGAAGGGACTGGAATATTTTCGTATTTACGCAAATTTTTTGTGGATAGTTATTCAACGGAAAAAATCTATGTTATTTATGTTACAAGTAAGCAAATGTCTCAGGCATGGAACCCTGTAACTGAAGTCGGCGCAGGTTGGATAACTAAAAGAAAGCATAAAATATTTAATTCTTATCCATACCATCCTCAAGCACCATTGGATATTGCATCTGAATGGCACACTAGCAGCTATCTCAATGGTGTCGTATCAATGACAGAAAAAGATGTGGATATCTTTGCCGAAAAAATTATTGCTGTATGTAGTGACTTGAATTATCAGAATAAAACTAAAGTTTTAAATAAAGACGAAATTAAAAAACATGTTACTGTGGTAGAACACTATTAAAGTGTCAAAATGTCCTATCATGGAAACGAATAATTACGAAAAATTGTTAACTATTATCGACATAAAACATCAAATAATAGTGTGAGAAAAAAGCCCGCTCAACCGAGCGGGCTTTTTTATTGGTTATAAAGTATCAGTTAATACTTGCTGGAATTCTTTAGCCAGACGGTGTACATCGCGCCCTGCGCGGCTTTGGTCCAGCCCTGTCCGGGGTTGAAACCGTATCCGGCAAGCACAAGCAGAACTGTCTGGTTCATGCCGTCAATCTCGGCCGCGTAAAAGCCGCTTCTCGCCGCCTTTATGCGTATGGCGCTGGTCGAGTATATTCCGGCCGTTTTTCTTATGCGGATTAAGTTTGCAAGTTCCTTTTTATTATCCGGTCCCCAGTCGTAAAAATGGGGCCAGAACACGCAGGGCAGGCCGGGATGCGTAAGTATGTAAGCGTAGGCCGCGCGGCGCACGTTGCGGTACTGGGTCGGCGCGTCGTAAATAAAATACTGCTGGCGCGGCGTGGTGTCGTGGTTCTCTACAAAAGTCACTGCCTTGGACGGCATTATGCCCATGAGTCCGGCTGGGCGGCCGTTATCTTCCAGCAGGGAAAAATTATTTGTTTCCAGCGCGTCTATCAGTTTGAACTTGAGGGGGAAATCAAAAGCGCGCGAGGCGTTTCCGTTCGTGCCCGAATTGTTCACCCAGTTTGCCACTAAGTCGCGGTTGCCGTCAAAATATTCTCCGACGGAGAACGTTGGCTGGGAGGCTTCGTTATACATGGCAACGTATTTTGCGGGATAGCCTTTCACCATATCATAACGCCAGCCGTCGTAACCCAGATTGTTTTTCAGCCAGTTCAGATATTTCTTCGTGTCGTTTTGTACTATCGGGCTCTTGTGGTCAAGGTCGCGGCAGCCGGGGTCGCCTTCGCCCTCGTCGTAATTTTCGCTCTTTGGGCTGCCCTGCCATTCGTCGTTTTTCACTATGACGGTGGTAGGCCAGTCGGGATTTTTGAAATCGGCCCAGCCGGTTGAACCGTTGCGGTGGTTAAGCACAATGTCGGCTATCACGCGCACGCCGTTTGAGTGCATGGCGCGTATGGCCTTTACAAGTTCGGTTCCTTTACCCCACTGCGAATCGAGGTTGTACCACTCGCGCGGATAGTAGCTTCCGACGGCGGCGGGGGGAAACCACACCATATCGAAGCCCGAGGCCGCGATGTCCTGTGAAAAGGAATTTAATATGCCCCACCAGCCGTTGGGCGGATTATACCAGTAGCTGTCGGCGTACCAGTGAAAGCCCTGCAGCATTACGGAGCCTTCAATACTTCTGGGGCGCGGCGGGCGGCTGTTTTTGTAAAGCTGTACATTCTCCAGCGCCGGCGCGAGCGACTTTACAAAAGTCGTGTCGGAAATTGTCTGCTGCGCGAAAAGTCCGCCCGAAATGAGCAGCGGAATCAGCGCGCTGAAAAAGTGTTTGCCTTTAAGCATAATTCTTTATACAACTGTCCAAGCCTCTTTGGCAAGCGAAAAATTTGAAATCGCTTGAAACGCCCGCCCGCTTTTGCTAAACTAGCAACATAAGGCCCAGTTGGCGCAGCGGTAGCGCGTTCCCTTGACATGGGAAAGGTCACAGGTTCAAATCCTGTACTGGGCACCATTTTACCGACGATACTTTTGCAAAAAGCTCCGCTTTCAGGCGGGGCTTATTTTTTTATTCCGCGCGCCGTTTGAACCCCGTGCCTGCCTTGGCTTTGCGCTTTTGTCCGGCCGGTCCGCAGGGTTGCGCTGAATTTGATATACTTTTTCTATATCCGCAGTAAAGGCTTATATGGCAAACGAACTGAAAACTAAAGTTGAACTGATAAGACATTCGGCCGCGCACATCATGGCGCAGGCCGTCGTGGAGCTTTTCCCCGGCACCAAGCTGGGCATTGGCCCCGCAATTGAAAACGGTTTCTATTACGATTTCGACTGCCCGCACCACTTCGTCCCCGAGGACCTGACCGCAATCGAGGAGAAGATGCGCGCGATAGTCAAACAGCGCCAGCCTTTCGTCTGCACCGAGCACAAGAAGGACGAGGCTCTGGAAAAGTTCTCCGCCGCCGGAGAAAAGTACAAGGCCGAGCTAATCGAAGGCCTCCCCGGCGACACCGTAACCTATTACACCAACGGCAGTTTTACCGACCTCTGCCGCGGTCCCCACGTCGGCAACACCGGCGAAGTCCGCCATTTCAAAATTACCCACATAGCCGGAGCTTACTGGCGCGGCGACGAAAAACGCCCCATGCTTCAGCGCATCTACGGCGTGGCTTTTGAAACGAAAGAGGAACTGGACGCGCACTTTAAGCGTCTTGAGGAAGCCGCCCGCCGCGACCACCGCAAAATCGGCAAGGAAATGGACCTGTTCAGCGTGCATGAAAGCGTCGGCGCGGGTCTTGTGCACTGGCATCCGAAAGGCGCGCTCATGCGCGTGCTTATAGAGGATTTCTGGCGCAAGGAACACATGTCCGCCGGTTACGATTTTCTGTTCACGCCGCATATCGGCCGCGCAAACCTTTGGCAGACGTCGGGCCATCTGGGCTTTTATAAGGACAATATGTATGCCCCTATGAAAATCGACGGCGAGGAATATTTCGTCAAGCCGATGAACTGCCCGTTCCATATTCAGGTTTACGAGACGCGCAAACGTTCCTACCGCGAACTGCCGCTGCGCTGGGCCGAACTCGGCACGGTATACCGCTATGAAAAGGCCGGCGTTCTGCACGGTCTTCTGCGCGTGCGCGGGTTTACCCAGGACGACGCACACATTTTCTGCACGCCGGAGCAGATGGAGGAGGAAGTGTCGCGCACGCTGCGTTTCTGCCTGCACATCCTGCGCTCCTTCGGCTTTAATGAAATAACCGCCTATCTGGCCACCCGCCCGCCCGACGCCGTCGGCGAGCCCGCGCGCTGGGATCAGGCAACGGCCTCCCTTAAAAAGGCGCTGGAATCCGAGAAGCTGCCGTATACAGTAGATGAAGGCGGCGGCGCGTTTTACGGTCCTAAAATCGACCTGAAAATCAAGGACGCCATCGCCCGCGACTGGCAGCTGGGAACCATACAGTTCGACTTCAACATGTCCGAGCGTTTCGGCCTTACCTATGTCGGCAGCGACGGACACGACCACCGCCCCTACATGATTCACCGCGCCCTGCTGGGCTCGCTGGAGCGGTTCTTCGGCATTCTTATCGAGCAGTACGCCGGAGTGTTTCCGCTGTGGCTTGCGCCGGTTCAGCTTAAAGTGATGACGGTCACAAACGAGCAGGACGCTTACGCCCGCACCGTGGCCGACAAACTTATGAAAGCGGGTTTCCGCGTGTCGCTGGACCTGCGGCCTGAGAAAATCGGCCACAAGATACGCGAAGCTCACGTCGAGCGCGTGCCCTACATGCTGGTGCTCGGCGCGCAGGAAGCCGAAAAAGGCACTGTCACCCTGCGCCTGCGCAGCAAAAAGAACGTTTCCGACCTCTCGGTCGACGAACTTCTTGCAAACCTCAAGCGCGAGGTTGACGAAAAACTGCTGGCAAACGTTTACCAGTAAAATCAATCCGAAACACGGGCCGCGCGGGCAAAAAGCCCGCGCGGCCTTTTTTTGCCTGCGCGGCCGTGCAAAGAGCGCGGTTATTTTGCTATGATTATAAGGCCGGAAAAAAGGACGGTCCCCGCCGCGGCCGCACAGCGGAAACGGCCGGGGTCCACCGGCAGGAAGTTAATCAACAGGAGGAAACAGATGGCCATTAAAGTAGGTATTAACGGATTCGGAAGAATCGGAAGGCTTGTTCTCAGAGCTGGACTCGCTAACCCTGAACTGGAGTTCGTCGCTATCAACGACCTCACCAGCGCGGAAACGCTTGCCTATCTCTTCAAATACGATTCCACTTTCGGCACCTATGAAGGCGAAGTCAGAGCCGAAGGCAACAATCTCGTCATCAATGGCAAGACCATAAAGATTCTCTCCAGCAAAGATCCCGCCGAACTCGGCTGGGGCAAGCTGGGTGTTCAGATTGTCATTGAATCCACCGGCAAATTCACCGAAGCCGAAAAGGCCAAGGCGCACCTCGTCGCCGGAGCCAAGAAAGTCATCATCAGCGCTCCCGCCAAAGGCGAAGGCGTGCAGACCGTCTGCATGGGCATCAACGAAGAGACCTACGATGCCTCCAAGCACAACATTCTTTCCAACGCCTCCTGCACGACTAACTGTCTGGCGCCCGTGGCGAAGGTCCTCAACGATAACTTCAAAATCGTTTCCGGCCTTATGACCACCATTCATTCCTACACCAACGACCAGCATGTGCTGGATTTCCAGCATAAGGACCTGCGCCGCGCAAGAGCAGCCGCCATCTCCATGATCCCGACCTCCACCGGCGCCGCCAAGGCAATCGGTCTGGTCATTCCCGACCTTAAGGGCAAACTCAACGGCATCTCCATGCGCGTTCCCACGCCGAACGTCTCCATAGTCGACCTGGCCGTCAATCTCGAAAAGTCCGTCACCAAGGAAGAGATTAACGCCACCATGAAGAAAGCCGCGGAAGGCAGCCTTAAGGCTTACTTCGGCTACAACGACAAGCCGCTCGTCTCCAAGGACTTCAACGGCTGCCCGAAGAGCAGCGTGTTCGACGCAACGCTTACCGACGTTATCGGCGGTAAGTTCGTTAAGGTTTTCAGCTGGTACGACAACGAGTGGGGTTACTCCAACAGAGTAATCGACCTCGCCGTGTTCGTCGGCAAGAAAGGCCTTTAATAGGTGAGCCGCGGCGGTCCGCGCTTCAGGGCGCGGACCGCCTCCGGCTTTTTTGGGGGGCAGCATGAAAGCAAAACGTGTCATTATAATAGGTGCCGCGGGCAGGGATTTTCATAACTTCAACACGCGGTTCAGAAACAATCCGGCTTACGAAGTCGTGGCGTTTACGGCTTTCCAGATTCCGGGCATAGCCGGGCGCAGATATCCCGCCTCGCTGGCCGGCAAGGGATACCCGAAAGGCATATCCATTTACGAGGAAGCCGAACTGCCGGAACTGATAAAGAAATACAAGGTTGACGAGTGCGTGTTTTCCTACAGCGACGTCAATTTTGTGGATTTAATGCGCAAGGCGGCCGTGGTGAACGCGGCCGGCGCCGATTTTAAGATGCTCGATGCCGAAAGCACGATGCTCAAATCCACCAAGCCGGTAATAGCGGTCTGCGCGGTGAGAACGGGCTGCGGCAAGAGCCAGACTTCGCGGGCTGTCGCGGGCATATTGAAATCGCTCGGTAAAAAGGTTGTTATCGTCCGGCATCCCATGCCGTACGGCGATCTTGAAGCCGAGAAATGCCAGCGTTTCGCCTCCATCGAGGATATGGCAAAGCAGGGCTGCACCATAGAGGAAATGGAGGAGTACGAACCGCATATTAAGGAAGGGCACATCGTGTACGCGGGCGTTGATTACGCCATGATACTTTCCCGCGCGCAGAAGGAAGCCGATGTCGTCCTGTGGGACGGCGGCAATAACGATACGCCGTTCTTTAAACCCGATTTATATATAACGGTCGCCGACCCCCTGCGTCCCGGCCACGAGCAGCTTTATTATCCCGGCATGACCAATGTCCTTATGTCCGACGCGGTGGTGTTAAATAAAATAGACTCCGCCAAAAAAGAGGACATAAAACTGGTCACCGAAAATATAAAGCGCCTTAACCCGAAGTGCAAAATAATAGAGGCGCGCTCGCCGGTAACCCTTGCCGATAAAAGCGTATCGCTTAAGGGCAAAAAGGTGCTGGTCGTCGAGGACGGCCCCACGCTTACGCACGGCGAAATGAAATACGGCGCGGCGTATGTGGCGGCAAAAGCGCACGGCGCGAAGGAAATAGTAAGCCCCATACCTTACGCGGCAGGTTCCATAAAGGGCGTGTATAAAAAGTATTCGCACCTTGTAAATATCCTGCCCGCCATGGGCTACAGCAAAACGCAGGTGCGGGAGCTGGAAAAGACAGTCAACGCCGTACCGTGCGATGTCGTCGTGATAGGCACGCCGATAGATCTGGGCCGGCTGATGAAAATCAAAAAGCCCTCGGTGCGCGTGACTTACGATTTGCAGGAAGTACGCCCCATGCTCAAAAAGCTGGTGGCGGATATGCTCAGGAAGTAACAACGGAGGAGAGCCACACAATGAAAATAACCAGGCTGCAGGACATCGACGTCAAGAACAAGAATGTTGTGGTCCGCGTGGATTACAATGTGCCCATAAAAGAGGGTCAGGTTGCCGACGACAAGAGAATCGTCGCCACCACCGCCACGGTAAAATATCTGCTGGAGCAGAATTGCCGCATTGTACTTATTTCGCATCTCGGCCGGCCCAAGGGCAAGGCATTGCCGGAATTCAGCCTGAAGCCGCTCGTCCCCGTCGTGGAAAAAGTGATGGGCGCGAAAGTGCATTTTGGCGCGGACTGCGTCGGCCCCGAGGCCGAAAAAGCGGTCGCCGCCGCCAAGAAGGGCGAAATCGTCCTGCTTGAAAACCTCCGCTATCACCCTGAAGAGGAAAAGAACAACGAGGAGTTCGCCAAAAAGCTCGCGTCCTACGGCGAAGTGTTCGTGCAGGATGCCTTCGGCACCGTGCACCGCGCGCACGCCTCAACTTCCGCCATCGCCAAATTCCTGCCCGGCGTGGTGGGTTTTCTCGTGCAGAAGGAACTGGAATTTCTGGACAGGGCCATCCGCAATCCCAAGCGGCCCTTCCTCGCCATCATCGGCGGCGCGAAAGTGTCCGACAAGATAATGGTGCTCAATAACCTCATCGACGTCGTCGATTCCCTTATCATCGGCGGCGGCATGGCTTACACTTTCCTGAGCGCGCAGAACGTTTCAATCGGCAAATCGCTGGTCGAACCTGACAAACTGCAGGATGCCAAGGCCATTATCGCCAAGGCTTATTCCAAGCATGTGGAATGCCTGCTGCCGGCCGACCATGTTGCCGTGCAGGAAGTAAAACCCGACGCCAAAACCCAGATTACGCCCGCCATGGCGGTTCCGGAAGGCTGGATGGGCGTCGATATCGGCCCGCGCACTATTGAAATGTTTGTGGAGCGCATAAAGAAGGCCAAGACCATTTTCTGGAACGGCCCTCTGGGCATATTTGAAATGGACGCGTTTGCAAACGGCAGTCTGTCGATTGCAAAGGCGCTGGTTGAAGCCACGGAAAACGGAGCTACGACCATTGTGGGCGGCGGCGACAGCCTCTCGGTTATCAAAAAGGCCAAGATAAAGTCGACCCAGCTTTCCCATTGCTCCACCGGCGGCGGAGCCAGCATGGAGTTTCTGGAAGGCAAACCCCTTCCGGGACTCGTGGCGCTTTCCAAGGAGGCCTAGTCAATGGGCGGTATAATTCTGGTAATTCATTTCATAGCTTGTTTCCTGCTGATAGTCTCCATTCTGCTGCAGAGCGGAAAGGGCGGCGCGGCAGGCGTGTTCAGCGGAACCAGCAGCGACGCGGTGTTCTCCGCGTCCTCCGGCAGCAGCTTCATTAAAAAGTTCACGCTTACGCTTGCTCTCGTTGTTGCCCTGACCTCGATTATGCTTACGGTTTCGCATAACCGCTCGGGTTTCAGCTCGGTGGTCGATAAGTACGCGGCCCAGCCGGTTCCCGGTCAGCAGCCCGCGGCACCAGCCGCGGCAACGGCGGCCCAGCCTGCAACCGACGGCAAGACCGCTCCCGCCGCCAATGCGGCGAAGGCCGAGCCTGCCAAGACTGAAGCCGCAAAGCCTGCGGCTAAGGCTCCCTCAGCACCTGCCGCACCCGTAAAGAAATAAGATTCAGCGCATTAACCGACAGGCCCGCGCCATAACGGCGCGGGCCTGTTTTTTTGTTCTGCAAAATTTTTTCTTGGAGAGTGAAAATTTTGCGGTGGATATTTTCCCAGCCTGAATTACTGCCTGCTCCGTGCGGAACTTTATGTCATGCATTAGCGTATGCGGTTAAAAATGCGGTGGATTATCAAAAGTCTAAGCAGGGATTAAGTAATAGTTTTCCCGCTGTTTTTGTCATATATCGTTTGCGTGGGTGATATGCCTTAAGCGTTTTATTGTTTCGCAATGCTGGTAATGTCCCGCCGTAGCGGCGGCGTGCCCGTTTGCTCCGCGCCTGATTGATACGTTCCTGCCGACACTAAAATGAAACAGCAGTACTAAATCTTTCACGCTAATCAGAAAGGGCTTACCTGCGGGAAAGTTGCCGCGCCGGACTTCTTGATAATTTAACAGCTTCTATTAACTGGTTTATAGCAGTCTAAATATTTTCAGCAACGCGGGAAAACCGCACAGGACTCCACGCATTTTACTTACCTCAAAAACATCGGCCTTGTATGCCGCGCCGCAACATCATTTAGGAGAACGACAGGATTATATGCAACAAGGGCTTCCCCGTCGGGGAAGCCCTTTAATTTGCAATACCGATTAACTTGCTTTCTATATCATCATCGCCTGACGGCAGCCGTACGGGACAGTAACTATCTTTGGCGGCCAAGCACGGTCCGAACCGCAAGCCGTTCTACGCTAACAGCCGCGCCGCCTTACTGTGCGGCAGTGTCGGCTACAGCCAGTTTACGTCCTGCTGGTGGTACATGGCAAGGAACATAAGCAGATATTCCCGCAAATGGCGCGTAAGCAGGAAGTTGTCTTTCACATGCTCATGCCCGTGCTGGCCAAGCTGTTTTGCGTATTCCGGATTTTGCAGCAATTGCTTAAGCGCAAAGGCCGCGCCGCTTACCGAGTGGCAGAGCATCCCTGAATATTTGTGCGTAATCTGTAACGGTATGCCGCCAACGGCCGAAGCCACGACGGGTTTTTTCTTCCACAGGGCTTCGGCAATCGTCAGGCCGAAGCCTTCCTTCAGCGATTTCTGAAGGATTATGTCCGAGCCGCGCTGCAGGGCGTTTATTTCAAGGTCATTCTGCGGCATAAGCAGAATGTGAATATCAGGGTCGCCTTTTGCCATGGCCTTTACTTCATCGAGTACCTGCAAACCCTCCGGGTCGTCGGCGGCAGTGCCGCCTGCAAGCACCAGCCGGCAGTCGATGTTTTTGCGCACCATCCTGAAAGTTTCTATTACGCCGACGGGGTCTTTTAACCTGTCAAAGCGCGATATCTGCGTGATGACGGGCTTGTCGCGCGGTACGGCGTATTTGTCCATTACCGCGTCGATAGTCTCTTTTGGCAGGTCGCGGTTTTTGTCGCTTAAAGGGTCAATGGACGGCGCTATAAGAAACTGGCGTATGGGCAGGGTCTGCGAAAAAGACGGCGCCGAAAAAACCGCCGCGTCGTAGCGGACTATATATTCACGCAGGTAAGCCCATACTCTTTGGTCGGGCGCGGAAACGTCCACGTGACAGCGCCATATCCACTTGTTGCCGGCTTTCTTTTCAATAAGCAGAATGGGCTGGGGGTCGTGCACGAAAACTATGTCGGCGTCCGTGTTCATTTCGCGGCAGTTTTTCAGACCGGTCTCGGCAAATACTTCAAAATCGCGGTCCGTAATTTCTTCCGCGCGGCCGTGCAGCGCGTTGTGAAATTTTTTTGTCACCGCGAAAAACTGCTCGCCGCCTTTTATTACGTCCCAGGTCGCGTCAACCCCCAGTTCGCCAAGCAGGGGCAGCATGCGGTTTAGTATTTCGGCCACGCCTCCGCCTACCGCCGTGGAGTTAAAGAAACGGATTTTCTTGCCTTTCAGCCGTTCCGAAAGCAGCGCCAGTTCATCCGCGGCCGACTGGCCTATGAAGGGAATATAGTCCTGTATTTTATTCATGGCTGTTCACCCGTTTTTCTATAAGGCGCAGCAGTATGCCGCGCAGGCTTTCGGCCGTGCAGGTGTAGGGGTCGATGTTTGCTATCTGGGCCGCCAGCTGCGTTTCTCCGAGAGATTCGGCGAACCAGCGGGAAAAGTCGTTGTTTCCTTTTTCAAGGCGCAGGCGCGCCGTGAAGATGTGAAAATAAATCGAATCGATTGTTATGGTCCGCAGCACGTCGGCAAATTCCTTCAGGTTCGAGGCTTTGTGCCCCGTGTGAAAAATGAAACTTACCGCTTTCATGAAGTGGAACGCGCTGTCGTCGCTTGTAAAGCGCTGGGCGGCCTGCGGCGAACTGCGCAGGTGTTCCGAAATTATCGCAATGAACCGTTCGCGTATCGCCCTTACGCTGTCGCAGTGGATTATATCTATGCTTGCCAGGGCTTCGGCAAGCGGCCTGTCACCCAGACTGTTTTCAGCCCAGTAGGCAAAATCATTCGGCGGTTCGGGCGATAAATACATGTGCTGGCGCAGAAAACGGTGCGTGTGATGAAAAATACTCGCGCCCGGCACTTCCTTTAGCAGCGTAAGCATCTGCTGAAGATTGCGTGCCTTCAGTCCCGTAAGTTCCGTCAGGGAAAGCTGGGAATTGAACTCAAACGGTTCGGCTGCCTGTTTGTTCATGCTCTTCCTCCATTTTCTCGGGGGCGGGGAATGCCCGCATTATTATGCGGTTCAGTTTGCCTTTTTCTATCAGATATGACAGCAGCGCCGCAAGGATTATGCTGAAGAGTATCGTCGAGTAAACAAGTTCTGACACCAGCTGTATTTCGCTAAAGCCCGCTGCCGCCGCCATTGAAAGCAGCACGGCCGAAACCAGTCCCTTCGGCCCCATGGCGGATATCACCGCCTTGTCAGTCGCGGCAACGGAGCCGTTAAAGCAAAAGCGGACCGCCGCCATGCGCGCCAGCAGTATAAGCAGGGTAAGCAGGGCGCCAATCACCACCATGCGCGGGTCCGACATCTTTATCGATATGCCTATATAAAAGAAGAAAAAAGTTTTCAGTACGAACACCAGTTCCGAAAACAGGGAAATTTCCATCTGGTTGAATTCCATGATATTTTGGGGAACCATTTTTTTCAGCATCGGCGCGGATATGAACCTGCGCAGGTTGCCGGAAGTCATGCCGAAGGCCAGCGAGGATATGGCCCCGCTGTAACCCAGAAATTCCGTCAGGCCGAATATGGTTATGATGAAGGCGGGGGTAAGCAGCATGTCGTTTTCGAGCTTGCGCACGCGGTGCAGCGCCGTGGCCCAGAAAACGGCCGATATAATGCCTATCGCCGACGACATGGTAAACGAGGCCAGTATCTGGCCTATCATAAAGCCGGGGTTCATTTCGCGCAGGCGTATCATCTGGAATATACCCAGCGTGACGACTATGCAGAGCACGTCCGTAAACGTGGACTCCAGAAGCAGTATGGTTTTTGTTCCGTCCTGCGTCTTCATGCTGCGCACCAGCGGTATTACGATTGCAAACGACGTGCCGCCCAGCATGGCGCCTATGGCCAGCGCTTCCATGTAGGTCATCGGCGCGGCTATGTACGCGGCGGCTGCGCACAGCAGTGTGGCGGAAATAAAGTTGAAAAGCGAAAGTTTTGTTCCGGCAAAAAGCGACTTTGTCGCCGTGTCTATGTCTATTTCAAGACCGCTGTAAAACAGAATGATTGAAAGGGCCAGCGTGCCCAGCAGATTTCCCATTATGCCGAAATTTTCCGGCGTGACAAGGCCCGTCAGCGGTCCGGCTATTATGCCAAGCAGAACAAGCGGCAGGACGTCTGGTATGCGTGTTTTGTCAAACAGCACCTTGAAGGCGTGTCCCAGTATTATCAGTATGCCGGCGAAAAATATGGTGGAAGACATGAATACTCCTTTTGTCCGCTCTGGCGGCGGCGCGGCAGTGCGCGGGGGCGCGTGCCGGAGTTATTTGAAAACCGCCGCGACGAGCAGGGCGAATTCGTCCACGAACTTTTTAAGTTCCGTTTCCGTAAGACGCTTCGTAAACACATCGGAGAGGTTCTGATAGTACCACTTCTGGCTGTCGCGCGGACGCGCGAAGCGCGTCCATATTTCCTCGCCCGACTGGTCGTAATCCTCGGCTATGGAACGCAGATTGTCCAGCTTGTCGGCCAGCGAAAGAAGCAGCACTTCCTGCGGGGCGGTGCGCAGATAATCGATGGTCTTTTGTTTGCGCTCCTCCCAGTCCTTGGTCTTATCCTCGCTTACTTCCTCGACGAGCTTCGCCACCCTAGGGCCGAAGGCCTTGCGCAGTTCGGGCATGGTCAGACCGGTGTCCTCGACAACGTCGTGCAGAAAACCAGCCGCCACTATTTCGCGGTCCGCGCCAAGGTCCATAAGCATCGTGGCCACGTTCATCGGATGGTCAATATAGGGCTGGCCGGTGCCTTTGCGCACCTGCATGTCATGGGCCTTGAGCGCAAAGTAAAACGCCCGGCCCAGAAAATCATCTTCCTGCCACTTGCTTTTTTTGCTCCCCATAGCGTTACCAGTTTATTACAAAAGCAGACAGCGGCACAAGAGAGTACAGATTTATAAGAGCCCCCACGCTCAGAAACGGGCCGAACGGTATTGGCGCCTGCCGGCCGATTTTTTTTGAAAACATCAGAATCAGGCCGTAGACCGAACCCAGCAGCGAGCCTATTATAAGGGTGGATATGACGCCCTCCCAGCCGAAAACCGCGCCAAGGCCGGCCATAAGTTTTATGTCGCCGCCGCCCATGGCCTCTTTTTTAAATATTTTTTCTCCCGCGACGGCAATGCCCCAGAGCAGGAAAAAACCCAGTGCCGCGCCGCCGAAGGACTGCATGAAGCGGCTTGCCAGCGTGCCCTGAAAGTTGGGGTTTACCCAGAAAAACAGCAGGCCGACGCCGCAGATTCCAAGCGAAAGTTCGTCGGGAATTATGAAGTGGTCCAGATCAATGAACGCCAGCACCAGCAGAGCGTAAAACACCGCCAGCGCAAGCAGCAGCCACGCGGGGTCGTACTGATTTTTATAGGCCAGCACCGCGCTGCCGAGGCCGGTAAGCAGTTCCACCAGCGGATAGCGCCACGATATGGGTTCTGCGCAGCTGCGGCATTTTCCGCGCAGTATAATGAAGCTCAGCACGGGAATATTGTCGTAAAAATGAATCGGCGCCCCGCATTTGGGACAGCCGGACCCGGGCCAGACAATGGATTTATTGAGCGGCATCCTGTAAATGCAGACGTTAAGGAAGCTGCCGAAAATGAGACCGAAGAGAAGGGCAAGTATTATTATCATAACATTAAAAAACAGGGCCCCGGACGGAGCCCTGTTTTAAGCATCTTATCAGACTTAGTAGGTCGTCCAGACTGCGCCTTTGGTGTCGGTGTGCGTGCAGTTGACCACAACCGTACCCCAGCCGGTCTGGGCAGCGTCGTTTACGTAAGCCCAGCCGCCGACATCGGTGACGAAGTTGCCCGTGGAACCGACGACAACATTTGCGCTATCGTCGTGGTGTCCGGGGGTCTTGGCCTTCGGGATTTCCGCAATGTACCGAGGGCTGATGGAAGCGAGGTTATCATGCGGATAGATACCTTCCGCGTCGCCGTAGTAAACGGTGAGCGCGCTTCTGATTGCACCCAGGCTACCCTTGGTAGCGCCTTCCTTGGATTTGTTAATGAGTTCCGCGAACTTGGGGATGGCGACAGCCGCCAATATACCAATAATAGCAACCACGATCATCAGTTCGATGAGCGTGAAACCCCGGCGAGCAGAACCTTTGGTTGACTTAATCATTTGCTTGTCCTCCTGTTGGACTGCGGAGCGGAGTTCTACCCCCGCTACATTAAAAGTTTATCTTTAGTTTCCCGCTGTGTCAATAATTGGATGGTCACAGCCAAAACGTCGAATAATGGGAGCTTTTCGGACATAAAAAAACCCGCTTTCGCGGGCTTTGGCGCGTTGCGGGGCTTAAAAAAGAAAATAAAAAATGGGCGGGAAGGGATTTGAACCCTCAAGGACTTTCGTCCATACGGTCCTGAGCCGTACGCGTCTGCCAGTTCCGCCACCCGCCCATGGTACTGCTTGGGTTCATACATTATAGCAAAGAGGTCCGGCTTTGACAATCGCCTATCCGCCCCGCGCGGCAAACAGCGCGGCCCACGGCAGTGTGACGGGCGCGGCGGCGTTGTCGGTGTCAGGATAAACGCCTTGCAGTTCATATTTTTTAATCACATTGGCCATGGCCGGAGTCCTGCGCACATATAACGCGGTCATGCCGTCGCGGTAAACGAGTGCCCAGCTGTTTTGCGGAAAAAAGTAGTAAAACAGCGATACGGGCCTGCCGTTAAAAAACACGCGGTGTTTCGGCGCTTCCATAAGACACCAGTCCGCCTGATATGCGCTCAGCAGATTGTTCCACTCAGCCAGACTGTAGGGCGCGAAATCCTTTGTGCGCCCTACCTTTATTATTAAATCCGCGTAACCTGCCACCTGTTGCATGCGGCTGTCCAAAAAGACCGGACGAGTGCCGTGGAAGGCCCAGATAAGATATGAACCTAAATTCTGGTCGTTATAGCCGCGAGTCGGCGGCAGGTGCGTTATTATGAATTCCGCCGCTTTGACAGGATACCTGTCCGCCGCCAGCGAAAACGCCGCGCGGCCCGCGCCGAAAATTATCAGTCCCGCGCATAAAACGGCGGCCGCGCCGTTTATAATGGCGGCGGTCTTTTCTTTTATTTCACCTTCATATAAGTCAGCGGCCAGTTTTGCCGCTGACGGAATAAACAGCATCGCCGCGTAAGGCACGTTGCGCTCGAAAAGCCCGCCAAACCATGTGGCGTAGCAAAGCATGCCCCAGTCCATAAAATCGGCGTGCTTTCGCCGCCATGTTTTTATAAAACAAAGCAGCCACGCCGCCGCCAGCGCGGACCAGAAAACCGCGTGCCCGCTTAAAGTCGTGGGCAGTAGTTCGCCTATGCCGCGTCCGTCGTCAAGCGTCATAAGGTTTAGCAGTTTAAGCGTGCCCGCGGGCATTTGCCAGCCGTAAGGGGTTGCCATGGTAAGCAGGCCAAAAACCACGCCCAGCAAAATAAAAGGATTGCGTATAACGCCTTCCCGCCAGTATGGCTTTTGCTGAAACCACGCTATCGCCGCAATCGGCGTCAGTGACAGTATTAGCCAGAACCCGCCGTGGCAGTTGACCCATAAAATCATAAGCGCGCAGTATAGCGCGATTGTGCGGCGGTGAGTACGCAGTGAAAAGTCTCCGTCTGATAATATGCGGAAATAATAAGACAGGAAATACGGAAGCAGGGCAAGCGATACCAGTTCCGGCCTTACCATATTGCGGCTGTTTAGAACGAAAGCGAAAACGCCCAGCGTCAGCGCGGCGCGTATACCCTGCGGCCATTTATCAGGAAAAAGGCGGAACACGCCAATGGCGGACACGGCAAGCAGCGCGCCGCGAAAAAGTACCACTGCCGGTATTGCGCCGATACTGTAAACCGCATATAAGACGAGCTGGAACAGCCACTCGTAATTTAACCAGCGCGTGCCGGCGGCGGTAAAGGAAAAGGGGTCCGTGTAAGTAAAGGCGTGATGCCCGGTCATCCAGCGGCCCGCCGCCAGATGATACCAGAAATCGACGTTGAAAATATTCTGGAACGAACAGACTGCCACCGCCGCGCAGACAAGCGCGGCAAGCAAAACCGCCGTGTTTGCGTTTTGGCGTTTTAACATGCGCGTTCCTGCCTGAATGCAATTGTTCCCATGCACATAATATTATCAGATTTGCCTTTTGGTTTTTTTGCCGCCTGTGCGCGCGGCGCGGTACTCCGCCTGTTATTTTGCTAAAATCTTTACATGAAGTCGGAAAAGCCCGAGATTGAAATAATAGCCACCAACCGCAAGGCGCGTTTTCATTACCATATTGAAGACACCTTCGAGGCGGGCATAGTGCTGGCCGGCGCGGAGGTTAAATCACTGCGCGGCAAGCACGCCACGCTTGACGGCAGTTTCGTGCGCGTCGAGGGTACGGAGGCTTTTATTTATAACATGAACGTCTCCTCCTATTCATTCAACCACTCGGTTGCCCTGGACCCTACAAGAACGCGCAAACTGCTTATGAAAAAGCGCGAGATTGAAAGGCTCGGTTCCGTCATCTCCATAAAAGGCGGAACGCTCGTTCCGCTTGAACTCTATTTCAAAAACGGCTGGGCAAAAGTGAAGGTCGGCATAGCCAAAGGCAAAAAAGCGCCGGACAAACGCGAGGATATTAAAAAGCGCGATTTGAGCCGCGAGGCCCAGCAGAAATTCCGCAACAATATCAAAATGTAAAAGGCTGGATTTCTCCGGCCTTTTTTATTCCTCCCCGCGGATATCAGCGGTATAATCGCAGCAGCCATAATCTTCCTCTAATATGATGAGCTGCGCGGACTTGTCTTTGGCAAGGCAACTTCTTTCTGTGCCTGCCGGAGATATACATATAAATAAGTGCGGTGGGCTTTGCCCAAACTTTGTTAACACCACGACAATAACGCCCGACTTATGGCGGCGCATTTTTCCCATTTCGATTTAAGTTTCAGGCAAATTCCGTAAAGCTGGAAAACAGACGGCTGTAATTGCCATTGCTCAATTACTGTACTGCATGTCGGGTATTCAAGGAGGGGTGTTCAGTATATCTATGCACATTCGCAAAAGTGGGGGTACGCTTTGTGAGATTAAATGGCCTGTATGGCAAATGCGCTATATGCGTTTCATTATAACGTGCATGTGCCATTGCCCGTCCGTGAAATATGTCATGTAAGTTCAGCTATGCGGGCGGACAGGTGACAGCTAAACTGCAAATGAAAAAGAGTTGAGTAAATTTTTGTGTCTGTCTTTCGTGCCTGCCGCAATGTTTTTGTGTTGCGCACTACGGAAAAATTCGGCGGTATGTGTAATGCCATGAATATTTCAGTATGTGTTAACGGATAGAGCATGTCCGTCGGGGAAGTCCGCTAAAAAACAAGGAAATTTACTTAACTCAAATAAAAAGCCCCGCGCAAAAAGCGCGGGGCTTTTTATTAAAGAGCGTTTAGAAGCGTACTCCCATATCGGACGAGAAGGCGGTTTGTCCGCTAAGAAAATTTCCGGCCACGCCGAAGTACATGAACTGCCACGGACGGAAGGTTATGCCAAGCACGCCTCTGGGCTGGGTCGTGGAAACGACCGAGCCGTCGATTTCCTGCGCATCCGCTTCCGTTACGGTCAGTTTTGTCCGGTCAACGCCCACGCCTATATAAGGCACATACCATACGCCGTTTAAAGACGATACCAGATTGGCCGACACATGGACCGCGGAAAAACTTTGGTGCGAGGCCGCATGGCCCGCCACCACTATCATGGACTGGAAAGCGTAGGGTTTTGTGTTTAGTTCCGTAATGCCCCAGCGCAGGCCGCCGCCCGCCATGGTAAGACCGTTATTGCTGTATGCGCGCACGAAACCGTCAAGGCGGAAGGGCATGCCTATTTCACCCTGCACCCACGGCATCCACGCTGTGTCGGTACCGGATTTTTCAACCACGACGTTTCCTCTGCTAGGCGAAAATACCGCCGCGCCGCGCACGCCGAGGTCGAAGCCCGAAAAGCCCAGACTGCGGCCGGACGTATAAAGACCGGAGCCCAGAATCGCGCCCAGGTCCTTTGCAAAGGGCTTCATGCCGTCCGCGGTGATATTCTGAGCAAAGTGGGTGTAGGGGTCTCCGCAGAAACCGGTTGCACCGAAGGTCAGCAGTATTGCGGCTGTAAAAATAAGTCTTTTCATCTGTCTACCTCGATAATTTGGCGTAAAATTCGCCGTCCACGCAGCGCTGTACGAAAATTGCCGCGCAGAAAATGGCCGTCAGCGGGCCTATGATGAGAATAAAATACATGTCGGGTCTGAGCATGACTATGGCTATGAAAATCGCTATGAAGCGCGTGTTGTCGCCGAACATGTTCCACATGTGCACGGTGCGGCGGTTGTACATGCGGTACATGTTTTGGTCCGCAGCCGACAGCTCGCCGGAGGGGTTGCGCTTTTTAAGCAGGCTCAGTATGCGCAGATGCGACGAAGCCAGCAGGTTCTGGTAAACGTGGTACATCGCGTAAATGCGCGCGAAAAACGGCGTAAGATGTTCCTCGTGCTCGTCGGGCAGACGGTCCTTTCCAGCGACGGAGGCGTAGGTCGTGCGGTAAAAATCGTACATGCTGCTGTGAAGGCCCGCCGTTATTGTGCCGAGCACGACCAGCACGAGAATGTACCAGCTTCCGTAGCTGCGCGCTATGCGCATGTAAAGCACGGCAAGGCCTATGTATGCCGCCGCGTAGGAAAAATATCCTATGAGACCGTCGAGTATGCGGCCCTTTAGCGTGCCCTTGCCGGTCATGCGGGCAAGCTGCCCGTCGGCGCTGTCAAGCACGCTTGAAAACACCAGCAGGATGAACGCCGGATAGAGCGTGCATTTGAAAGCCAGCAGTGCTCCGCCAAGAATGCCGAAGGCCATGCTTATATAGGTGACCTGATTGGGCGTAAGGTTTAAGTCGCGCGCCTTTTTTGCCAGCTTGTAGCCCAGCGGGTGATAGAACTTCAAATCCAGAAATTCTTCCATCTCTTCAGCTTTGTAAAGCGGTTTTTCATTTTCCATAGCGTGTTGTTAAATCTCCCAGATGCGGTCTTCCTCAGTAAGCAGGGTTATGAACGCTTCCACCACTTCGGGGTCGAAGCGCGAGCCCGCGCCGAATTTTGCCTCGCGTATGGCGCGCTGGCGCAGGGCGTCGCCGGTAAAGCCGCCCGTCATGCGCAGGTCTTCCATGGCTTCCACAAGGCGCAGTATGCGCGCGCCAAGGGGAATCTGCTGGCCGGTCAGCTTGTCGGGAAAGCCTGAGCCGTCAAAATTTTCGTGATGATGCCGTATTATGGGCAGCGCACCCTGAAAAATACTTATGCCGTCGAGCATTTTAACCGACATCTGCACATGCTGCTCGTCCGGCGGCAGAGTCGGCAGAAGGCCGAACTCGCGCATCAGCCGGCGGTTTTTCATGCCCACGTAGCCGATATCGTGCAGAAGTCCCGCGTAATAAAGAAAGCGGTACTGCGGGTCGTTTAACCCTAGACGTTTTCCCACGGCGCAGGCCAGATAGGCGCTGTGCGTGGGGTGCATGTCCATGTTTGGCTGGGACACTTCTATCGCGGCCGACATTATTTCCAGCACATGCGAAAAAAAGTTTTTCTGTTCCTGTATAAGGCGCGTGTTTGCTATGGCCACGGAGGCCACGTCGGCAAGGCTTTTAAGCACGGTCACGTCGTCGTCCGTAAATGGGCGGTCGTTCTTGCGGTTGAGGACTTCCACCACGCCCACCATTTCGCCGCGCGCCGTCATGGGCACGGCGAGAAGCTGGCGCGTTATAAAGCCCGATGCCTTGTCATACTGCGCGGCAAAGCGGGGGTCCTGCTTGGCGTCGTTTACCATGACGACCTGCTTTTCCTGCGCCACCCAGCCGGCTATGCCCTGACCTATGTTTATGGTCATGGTTTTTAAGGCGCTGCCCTTGTTGCCGGTAGCCACCTTGAAGTAAAGGGATTTTTTAGTTGGGTCCAGCAGCATTATCGAGCTGGCCTCGCAGTCGAGCATTTCCTCGGCGGTGTCGCCTATGCGCTGCAGCAGGTAGTCCAGATCCAGTATGGAACTCAGGCTCCCCGCAAGCGAGAGCAGTTCAAATGCCCTTATATCCTTCCGTGTATTCAAATCGCCCATAAAATGAACGGCGGCCCTATTTGCGCGGCTCGTCCGCTCCCCCCAGAATTTCCCTTATCGTCGTATAACCTGCCAGCACTTTATAAAGACCGTCCTGCGCGAGCGTGGTCATGCCGTTTTTTATCGCCTCTGCCCGGAAGGGGCCGGCGGCCATGTTCGCCATGGCTTTCGCTTTAAGCGTTTCGTCTAAAATCAGCAGTTCGTGAATGCCAAGCCGGCCCTTGTAGCCGAGGTCCTTGCATTCGGGACAGCCGACCGGCCGGTAGAGTTTCGTGCCGGGCGGCAGGTCTATGTTGTTATCCTTGAAAACGGCAATATCGGCCGCGGTCGGTTCGTAAGGTTCCTTGCATTTGTCGCAGAGGCGGCGCGCAAGTCTTTGCGCCAGCACCGCCTTCAAGGTGGCGACCACCACATAGGCCGGCAGGCCCATTTCCACAAGACGCGATACCGCCGATGTGGCGTCGTTTGTGTGTATGGTCGAAAAAACGAGATGACCCGTCATTGCGGCTTCCATGGCTATACGCGCGGTTTCCTCGTCGCGGATTTCGCCGACCATTATCACGTCGGGGTCAAGCCGCAGAAAGGAGCGCAGGGCCGTGGCGAAATCGAACTTCTTGTTGTCGCCCAGTTTTATGTCGGGGTTTACGGGAACCTGCACGATGCCGTCGATATTATATTCGACGGGGTTTTCCGCCGTAAGTATTTTTATGTCGGGCCGGTTTACGTGGTTTAGCGCGGCGTAAAGCGTGGTCGATTTACCCGAGCCCGTGGGACCGCAGACTATTACGAGGCCGAAATTCTTTTTTCCGCCTATGCCTTTTAAAAGACCAAGAAACTGCTCAAGCGTCTTGGGGCGGAACATGAGTTTGTTTATGTCCACGCGCACGGCCTTGCGGTCAAGAATACGCATGACGCACGACTCGCCGTAAACGGTGGGCACTACCTCGACGCGGAACTCAATGGGGTTGCCCTTGGCCAGAATCTGTATGCGGCCGCTTTGCGGAATGCGCCGCTCGGTTATGTCCATGGAGTTGGTCATAATCTTTATTTTCGCGATTATGGCCGCGCGGTAGCTCCACGGTATGGAAAAGTTCGCCTCGGTCAGCATTCCATCTACGCGGTAGCGTATGTAAATTTTGCTGTCGCGGCCGGTCGGGTCTTCAAAGGGTTCTATGTGTATGTCGGAGGCTTTAAGGTTTAATGCGCCCAGTATCAGCGCGTTTACGAATTTTTCCACTTCCGGCGCGCTGGCGTCGATATCGGTGATATCGGTCTTTTCCTCTTCCTGCACCTCGATTTCGCTGTCGTCGGAAGGGGCTTTTTCCTTTACCGAGGCCAGCAGCTTGTCCATGACGGCGCTTTCGTTGCGGCCGTAAACCTGATCGATTAGTGCCAGAATGTCCTGCGGCAGGGCCAGAAAGGGAATGATGTTGAGACCGGTGCGCAGGTTTATGTCTTCCAGAACGAAGAAATCGCGCGGGTCGGCAAGCGCTACGGATAAATTGTTTTCAGCCTTTGCAAAGGGCACGGCCACATGGCGGCGCGCGGCTGTTTCGGGAATCATCTGCACCAGTTCTTTTTCGGGACGCAGGGCGGCAAGGTCAACGCTTGCCACTTCCCATGCGCGAGACAGCTCTTCCATCATTTTCTGGCGCGGCACGATGTTCTGTTCCACCGTAACCTGCTGAAGAGCCTTTTTTTCTCCGCGCGCGGTATTTTCCAGCTGTTCGAGCATGGCGGGTTCCACCAGCTTTCTTTCCAGCAGGATTTCCTTTACCGTTTTGCGCCTTGAAGAGCCAGTGGCTGAGTTCATTTTTAGTCCTTTAGGCTATATAAGGAAGTCTACCAAAATATTACCCGTTGCAAAACACCACGGTATCGCCTTCCTTTAGGGTGTCGTCAAAGGCTCCGGCGGAGGCTTCAAGTACGCCTTCCGCGCCAAAAACCCAGCGCGACAGCCGCCACGGCGGCATGTGCCTGCGGATATGCAGAACTTTGCCTTTTTTACTTAGAAATGCGGCGTCGATAGCAAAGCGCATGAAAAAAGTGTGAATCTGGGTGCAGGGCTTTATGTAAAGTCCTTCGCCTTTCGGCAGTCCGTCTATGCCAAGCAGGCCCTTCATGCGCGTGGGGGCGGTGTCGGCCAGTTTTACGTCCGTAAGTATGGTTTCGCCGGTGTCTTTTTTGCAGAGCATAATCACCTTATTATCGCGAAACGGCCTTTTGTCGAGCCGGATTCGCTTTTCATGAAAAATACGTAGGTTCCGCTTGCGGTCTGCTGGCCGCTTTCGTTGCGCCCGTCCCAGGTCAGGCCGGAAATTGTTTTTACCGGCTCGCCTTCGGAGGTAAATATTTTAATTTCCAGACCGTTAGAGTCCATGCCGGACGGCACGGAGAAGGAAAGCTGGCTGTCGCGGTTCGGGCGGAACGGATTTGGAAAAGCTATGGCCTTGCCTATGCCGCGATAGTCGGAGAGTGTATCGTTTTTTGCCAGCCGCAGGGCCTTGAAAAGGTTTAATTTTCCGTAGCCGTATGTTTCGTCGAAACCGGAGGGGCCCATGTCGTCGGCAGAGGCGGAAAGTATCTGCGAAATCTGGCTTGTGGTGGCCGAAGGCAGGGCCGAAAGCAGCAGTCCCGCCGCGCCCGCCACATGGGGCGAGGCCATGGAAGTGCCGCTCATCGTAACATAACCTCCGCCGGGTGCGAGGCTCAGCACGTTATAGCCGGGGGCCGTAATGAACATCTGGCTGCCGCGCGCCGAAAAGTAGGCGATTGAATTTTTGTCCGTTATCGCGCCCACGGCCAGCACGCCAGGCAGGTTTGCCGGACACATTATGGGATGTCCCACGGGGTTGCTGTAATTGCCGGCTGCGGCGACTATTACCACATTGCTTGCCAGCGCGTTATTTACCGCTGAAGTTATGACCGACGCGCAGGGGTCTTCGCCGCCCAGACTCATGTTTATTACCATGCGGCGGCCGGAGGAATTTGCGATGTTTGCCGCGTAATTTATCGCGGCCGCTATGGCCGCGTCGGAAGTGTTGTAGCAGTTGTCGGAACTGTCGAAAATGCGCAGTGAAAGTATGTCCGCGTCCCACGCCACGCCCGCAATACCTATGCCGTTGTCGGAGGAAGCCGTGGCTATGCCCGCCACATGCGTGCCGTGGCCGTCGCAGTCCGTGGACTGGGGCTCGTCCGAGCGTACGCCGGTAATCGGGTTAAAACGGGAACTGGACGATAAAATTCTGCCGTTTACTTCCGGATGAGTATTGTCCACGCCCGTGTCTATTATCGTTATAATGGGGGGATTTGACGCGCCAGTTTCATATTCCCACGCGGCGGGCGCGTCCATGGAACTAAGGGAATACTGGGTTTTGGCCAGCGGGTCGTTTGGAAAGCGCTGCGTCTTGTATATATGGTTTGGCTGTGCCGCCTGCACTGCCGTTTCGGCGGCAAAGGCCGAAAGCGCGTCCTGCACGCTAAGAGCGGATTTCAGAGTAACGCTGTACCAGCCGTCGGAAAGTTCGTTGTAGACTACACCGTATTTGGCTATGACCGCAAGCGCGTCAGTCTTTGCAACCGTGCTTTTAAACTGTACAAGCACCGTCGAGGCCTCGGCCTGCACCACGCCTTTTGCGGTGCGCACGCTTACTGTTTTTAGGGCGTAAAGCGGCGTAAAAAACGTAAGCGCGAATACCGTTATGAAAAATTTTTTCATTGCGTTAATCCCTGCGCGGGAGCGGCCAGAATCCGCGCTTTTTTACCATGCCGTGTGAAGGGTAAAAACCGTTTTTTTTGATACATTTGCCGCATACCGTGAAAATGTTCATTTCGCCGCCGCCTTTATCATGTTTTCCGTGGCGGTATCGGGCGCGGTCCAGCTAAAAACGGCCGGAGCGGAAACCGAAGTCTTTCCGTCTCGTCGCCAGACCTGAAAATCCACGGCAAGAGCCTTGTCCGCGGAAAGCGTGACCGTCGCCGCGTGCGGTCCCTTTGCCGAGTAGCGGCGCACGTTTAATACGCGCCAGCTTACCGCGCCGGATTTTTTTGCGGTTCGGCCGGAAGTGACGGCGTTAAAAATTTCCTCCGCCGTTTTGCCGGACAAAACGCGTACGTCGGCGTAGCCCCGTCCTTTTTCGGAAAAGGCCAGCGGCATTTTAAGTCCGCCGTCTCTTCTGCAGAAAAGTATTTCCCTTATGGTGAAAGAGTCCGAAAAGGTTACATCCGCGCATTTGCACGACGGATATTCATAGCAGGTCTGCCCTTCGGTTTTTGTCACCGAAAGCGCAAAGGCCTGCCCCGAAAGGCAGGCCAGCAGTGAAATAACGGCGGCGCTATACCGCGAATATTTTAGGGCTTCCGGCATTTATGTTCTGGATTATGGGTACCAGCTCCAGAATGTCATCAAGTTCGTAATCGGCGCCGGACTGCGGGGTGTTGAACTCGTTGCCGTACTTGGCCCACGCCGTCAGGATGTTAAGCTGTTTGGCTCCGGCTATGTCGCGTTCGGCCCAGTCGCCCACCATTATGGTTTCCGTGGGCTCGCAGCCGGAAAGTTCCAGCGCGCGCAAAAAAGGCTGCGGCGAGGGTTTTCTCTGGCCCGTGTCTTCGTATGCGACGACGTATTCAAAATAATGATGCAGGTCCAGATCCGCGATTCTAAGCCAAACCGACAGGCGCGGCGCGTCGGACACAACGCCGATTTTTATGCCCATCTTCATCAGTTTTGTAAGCGTAAGCCGCACGTGCGGATAAAGGCGCATTGCGCTTTCCTTGGCGCGGCGGTAGCCGATTATGCCGGCGGCCAGAATCTTGTAGTCTATCTGGCCCAGCTGCTGCTGCAGGACCTTGTCGAATATGTTCTGGTCCTCTATGCCTTCCGCCCAGTAGTTGCGGAATATCTCGGCCACCATTTTGTCTTTTTTCACGGGCAGCCCCGCGTCGATCATGGCCTCCACCGCCGCGTCGACGCAGGTGCGTTTCATGCCCATGAAATCCATCAGGGTGTTGTCACAGTCAAAAATGACTGATTTTATCATGCTAGGCCTGAACTCTTTCCACGTATTCGCAGGTGCGGGTATCGATGATGACCTTGTCGCCTTCGTTGATGAAAAGAGGAACCTTGATTTCCAGACCGTTGTCGAGCGTGGCCATTTTCGTCATGTTGGAGACGGAATCGCCCTTTACTCCCGGCACGGTGGAAGCGATTGAGAAGGTAAGTTTCACCGGCAGCAGGACGTTGAAGAATTTTTCGTTGATGTAAAGACCCACGACGTGCATGTTTTCGACGAGGAATTTATGCATGGCTGATATTTTTTCCACGGGCAGGGCTTCCTGCTCGAAGGTTTCGTCGTCCATGAAATTGGCCATGCCGTTTTCCGTGTAAAGATACGTTTTCTGGCGTTTCTCGACGGAAACTTCCTTGAATTTGTCCTCGGGCCGGTAGCTGGTCTCGGTGACCGCGCCGGTGTTGAGGTTGCGCAGTTTCACGCGCACCACGGCGCGGGCCTGGCTTTTGCGGTGATGCTGGTAGTGGAGCATTTCCACTATCTGTCCGTTCTCGTCCTCGAATATAAGTCCTTCGCTGAAATCAGTTGTGTGAACCATAAGCCTCCGTAAGTTAATGACTGCCTTGAGTATATGCCATCATTTTCAATGTGACTATCCGCTTTTCTATCGGCGGATGCGTCGCAAAAAGGTCCCCGAGAAAGTTTTCCTTCTGTTCCCATTTTTCGCCTTTGGGGTCGGCTATGCACATGTGAGCCACGCCGTTTGTTATGGAGCGCGTGGGCTCGGACGCCATTTTTATTTTCTCAAGCGCGCTGGCAAGCGCGCCGGGGTTGCGTATAAGTTCCGCGCCGGCGGCGTCGGCCAGATATTCGCGGTTGCGCGATATCCACATGGCAAGCAGGCGCGTTACAAGCGGGGCCAGTATTATGCAGATAAGCCAGAGTATAAGCATTATCAGCGCGCCCGCGCCCTTGTTGCGGCCCGAACCGGAACGGCTGCCGCGCATGGCGCGGGCGGCGAAATCGCTTAAAAGCGCTATCGCGCCGGCCAGCACCGCAACCACCGTCATCAGCATTACGTCGCTGTTGCGGATATGCGACATTTCATGCGCCACCACGCCCTGCAGTTCCTCGCGGTTTAGCTTTTCAAGCAGACCGCGCGTGGCCGCTATTACGCTGCCTTTCTGATGTATGCCGGCGGCAAATGCGTTGGGGTCGGGGTCCGGTATAACGTATGCTTCGGGCGGAGCCGCAAAACCCGCCGCTATGGACACTTCCTCCACCACGTTGATGAACTGGCGTTCCTTTTCATCGGCTGGGTCGGCCTTGCGCGCGTGGGCCGAGTTAAGCACTATCGACGTTCCGCCCTTAAGCGAAATGCCGACGCTTATAAGCGCTATGGCCACCGCGATTATGGTCGCCCACGGCACGAAGGGCTTTTGCGGGGCGGACGCATCATCATCCGTGTCCGCCTGCATCTGCCGCGTTGGCCTGTCCATCTGCGCGAAGGGGCGCAGTACGTAGTAATCCGTGCCCCAGCCAATGAAGGCGAAAAAGGCCAGAAAAACCGTCATTACGACCACGGTCATCCGTCTGTTATACGCCTGCTGGCTGTAAATGTTCATCCGGTCCTACAGTTCCACTTTCGGGGCCACGCGTTCGGCGGCGTTTTCGGGAATTTCAAACAGATCCGCCGGCTTGAAACCGAAGGCCGCCGCAAACAGGTTGTTGGGAAAAACCTGCTGCGCGGTGTTAAACGAGGTGACAAGGTCGTTATAGAGCTGGCGCGCGAAGGCTATCTTGTTTTCCGTCGAGGTCAGTTCTTCCATCAGCTTGGTGACGGTCTCGTTGGCCTTGAGCGTAGGATAGTTTTCCGACAGGGCCATGAAGCGCGTCAGCACGGCGGAAAGTTCTCCTTCCGACTTGCCCATCTGGGCGATGTTTCCTGCGGCGTTTGCGGCCGCGGCGCTGTTTCTGGCCTTGATGACCTTTTCAAGCGTTTCCTGCTCGAACTTCATTTCGCCCTTTACCGAGTTTACAAGGTTCGGTATCAGGTCGTATCTGCGCTTGAGCTGCACGTCAATCTGGCGAAAGGCGTTTAGCACCTGATTTCTCAGGCTGACCAGTTTGTTGAACGCAAATACCAGCCACAGCGCCAGAACCGCTATTACTATAAGAGCTGCCGTCATTTTCTGCCCCCTACTTCGTAAGTATTTCGCATCCCTTCTTGGTCACCAGAACGGTGTCCTCGACGCGGATGCCGAATTTTCCCTCAAAATAAACGCCGGGTTCCACGGTTACTACGAGTCCTTCCCTCAGCACGGCGGGCGAAACGGTGTTGAGACGCGGGGATTCGTGAATCTCCAGACCCACGCCGTGACCGGTGCCGTGAATGAACTTGTCGCCGTAGCCTGCTTCGGCGATAATATCGCGGCAGACCTTGTCGGCGTCAAAAGTTTTCATGCCGGGGTGTATGGCGGCCACGCCGGCGTCGTGCGACTTCTGCACCAGCGCGAGCATCTCGTTAAAGCGGGCGGTCGGCTTGCCCACGAAGAAAGTGCGCGTGATGTCGGAACAGTAGCTGTTGTATACGCAGCCGAAATCGATAAGCACGGGTTCGTTGCTGCGGATTTTCCGCTCCGACGTTACGTGGTGCGGCCGCGAGGAGTTGGGGCCTGAACCCACTATGGTGTCGAAAGAGGTGGTTTTCGCGCCCATGGCCTGCATGATGTCCTCAAGCTCGCGCGCGACGGAAATTTCGGTGCGGCCGGGTTTCACTTTCTTTTTGATTACTTCGTAGGCCTTTGCCGCGATGTGGCAGGACTGGCGGATGATTTTTATTTCGTCGGCGCGTTTTACCTCGCGCAGGGGCTTAAGCATGGACGGAGCCTCGACGAATTTGTTTTTGCGCCAGAATTTGCCGATAAGATAGGATTCCGTGTCGGAATCGAAACCGACTTTTTTAAGACCAAGTTCCTCGGCCTTTTTTGCCAGCGCCTTGTTGTAATCGTCCGAGCATTCCGCTTTTACAAAAGAGCAGGTCGCCTTGAACTGGTCGACCAGCATGGTCTGCAGGAACGCCCACGCGTTTTTCTTGGTTATCAGAAGGGAGTAGCCTTCCATCATGTAACCGGTAAGGTAGCCCATGTCCTGAAGACGGGTTACCACATAAGCGTCGAGACCGGCGGCGCCTATCGCTTTCTGGAAATCAAGCAGTCTGTCGTTATTAATTTTCGCCATATATTTATTATACTCTATTATGATGACTGTAAAGCCTGACGCGAAAATACTGCTTGTATGGATAGGACGGCTGGGCGACCTTATTGTTTCCACGCCTTTCGTGCGCGCCCTGCGCGCGCGTTACCCGCGGGCCCGCATAACCATGCTGGTGCGCGGCTACGCCAAGGAGGCCGCCTGCATGATTGCGGAGGTTGACGAGGTTAAAAATATCTCGAACCCGCTTACCGTGCTTTCGCTTGCCTTCGGCCATTACGATTTGTGCGTGGACCTTAACCCGTCCTATTCAAGGACGGCCGGTTCGTATGTGCGTCTTTCCGGCGCGCCCGTGCGCGTTTCCTTCAGCAAGTTTAGACAGGATTGGTTTTATACCGACACCGTGGCCGCCCCCGGCGAACACGAGCACATGACCCAGCGCTACGCGCGGCTGGCGGAATTTTTCGGCGCGCCCTTTACGCCCGAAATGAAACTTTCCGTTTCCTCCGCCGACATGGCGGCCGGCAAAAAACTTTTCGACTCCCTGGGCCTTGCGGGCACGGCAAAGGTGGTAATTCATCCGGGCAATTTCCGCAAGTTTGACCACCGCTGGCCGCAGGAAAAATTTATCGAACTTACACACCGCCTGCTGGCGAAAAATATCGCCGTTGCCTACATGTGCGGCCCCGGCGAGGAAAAATTCGTGCGGCCCATGGCTGAAAAATTCGGCGGCAAGGTTCCGTGGGTCCCTCCCATGCGCCTTGGCATGACAGCGGGTTTTATGAAGAATTTCGATTTGCTTGTTGTAAGCGCGACCGGCACGACTCATCTTGCCGCCGCCACGGGTACGCCCGTACTTTCAATGAACAGCCAGTATTCATACGAGTGCTGGCGGCCGCTTGCCGGCGCCGGCGCGCACCTTACCTCCGGCGACTGGAAAACCTGCCACCCTATTACCGTGGACGAGGTGTATGACAATGTAATGCGCCTTCTGCCCGCGCAAAAGTAATTTTTGCCATGAAAAAGCCCCGCCTTCCGGCGGGGCTTTTTTATTGTAAAACCAACAGTGTGAAATAGCAAAGCCCGAATATTCTTGTACCAACTGCTTTACCTTGTTTCTGTGCTTGTCTTTGATGAAAACATAAGCGATACATCAAAAACCAAGGGCAATGATATTCGGGCTAAACCATGTTTGAATTAAGGTTTGGACGTCATTCTAAAACCACCAGCGTAAAATCGTAAAAGCCCAAACTGTCCTGTGTTTGGTTTTTGTCCGATAAATTATTGGAATTTATGATGCAGTCATAATAGGGCGAGGAGAAATAAGGACTTATCAAAACTTTGCCGGACTGTAACAAATGCCCGTCCTGCTGCGGACAATATGCAGTATATCGGTCTGTGGCTTAAACAAAATATAAGTGCGTCTCCATTTTGCGCGGGTATGCGCGGAACTGCGGCTTTGCCAATTACCAGATGAAGGGAAACAGGCGGTAGCGGACTTTTTGCGCGTAATCGCGGTAGCCGGAAAGTTCCTTTTTTAATGTGTGGTCTTCCAGCGCGGTACGCGCTATTACTGCGACTATGTAAAGTCCGCTTGCCCAGTAAGCGTGCACGGAGCCCAGCAGTACCGGCGCGGCCAGATAGTGCACTATGCCGCCAAGATACGCCGGATGCCGCACATGGCGGTAGGGCCCCGCGTCTATAACGCATTGTCCGCGCTCGTTTTGTACGCGCACGAAACTTGAAAAATAGCGGTTGCATTTCATCGCCCATACGCTGAAGGCGTTGCCGCCCAGCATTATTAAAAAGGCAAGTGATGCCTCTGCCCCTGTTACGTAATCGGCGTTGCCGTGCCGCTCATCAAGACCCGCCAGAATTACCATTAAAAGGGGCGCAGCCAGCATCATAAGCGGAACAAGTATTTTGTCCCATAACTTTGTTTTTTGCGCCGCGCCCATGCGTTCGGCAAGCAGTTCCGCGTCAAGCAGAACAAACACCGTCACTCCGAGGCATACGAAAAAATTAACCGCAACGAAAAGCCAGCCGTTGAGCCATGAAGCCGTACCGGCCGAAATGAAAAGCGCCGCCGCCATTATGATGAGCGGTACGGCCATCTGCAAAACAGCCTTCCTGTAAAGTGGAGTCATAAAAGTATTCTAACACAACGCAGACCGACGGATTTTTAAGATTAATGTCTGTGATTGCAGCGGTATGTTGTTTAACGGCATAACAGATAATCTGTGCACGATAATATCGGCATACCAGCATAAATGGTTCGCGGTGTGTTTTGGTGCTGAGTATGTAAAATAATGCGTGCCTTTAACTTCGGCGCCTGTTTCATGTTCTGGCTGGCGGCTGAAAAGTTGGAGTTAAGTAAACATTTGTGTTGGTCTTTTTTGTGACCGTTTCGCATTGTTTTGCTGGAGTTGTTTTAGATGGCCAGAACTCAATGACTTACTTAGCGGTATGCCTATTTGGAACATGATTAGACAATTAAAAGTATAATCCGACTCAATTTCCCGTCGGGAAAATCATTTAATTACCAACACGAAATGTCCATTAACTCTTGTTTTTGTACGCCATATAAAAGCCGATTACACATTTATGGCGCGGACACCCCGAAGTATGCAAACCGACCTGCTGGTTTATATGGCGAGGTAAACTGCTGCCGGTATGTTTAGCTGGCGCGGGTATCAAAGCCAGCGGGTGTTCATGTACTGCTTTTGCCAGTAACTATTACGGAGTGTCTATCAGGCATACGCGCTGAAATACCGCATAAAAAAGCCCCGCCGTTTGGCGGGGCTTTTTGTCATGCGTTTTTGATTTTCCTGACGTAATCCGTATGGAACTTTTTCATCCTGTCTACCAGCGCGCTTATGTCGTGCTTCGGCGGCAGGAAGGTGGTGCGGAAGTGAAGCGTTCCTGGCAGCTGGCCAAATCCCGAACCGGGCACCACGCAGATGCCGGTTTCCTCCAGCAGTTTCAGGCAGTAATCGTTGTTCCGCTTGGCCTCGAAACACATCTGTTCCTCGGCTGTCATTTTGGTGACATCCACGCCTTTTGGCGCGGGCAGTTTAAACTGCACGAAGGCATACATCGCGCCCTGCGGTATGTAGGTTTCCATGCCTTCAATGGCGTTTAAGCCTTTTCCAAGAATGGCGGCTTTTTCCTTTAAGTCGGCCAGAATGGCGTTTTTTTCCGTCTCGTAAAGTTTGCGGCTTTCGGTACCTGCTTCCGGCGGAGCCACCATGACGTAGGTTATAATCTGCCCGTCGACGTTAGAGCACAGGCCGATGGACTGAAGCTTGATAAGCTCGGCATACACGTCGTCTGGCATGTTGCGCACTTCCATGTAGCCGCCGCGGTGTCCGCATTCGCCAAGAAAACCCTTGGACACGGAATGAAAGCTGAAAAGCGTTACGTCCTTTTCGCCCATTTCGTAAAGCACGCTCGCAAAGGAGTGGAATTTGCGGCCTTCCTCGTAAACGTTTTCCTGATACACTTCATCGGCCATTATCGACAGATTGTGCTTTCTCGCAAAGCGGATTATCATGGCGATATTTTCGCGCGACAGCACGGCGCCCGTGGGATTTCCCGGATTTATCACGGCTATGGCAACGGGATTTATACCCTCTTTTTTCGCCGCCTCTATACTGCGCGTCAGTTCCTTTTCGTTTAACTGCCAGTGGTTTTCCTCGTCAAGAAAATAATTTATCTGGCGTGCGCCGTAAAGCTCGATTGTGGCGCTGTAAAGCGGGTACTGCGGAATGGGAATCATGTAACCGTCGTTGGGTTTGTTTGTAAGCAGGGTGAAAACGGACTGCACGCCCTTGCTCGCGCCGTCGGTAAGCAGTATGCGGTTCATGTCGGTCGGAATGCCGTCGCGCCTGTGTATGAAATCGGCCACGGCTTTTCTTATAAATGGTATGCCGGCGCTTTGGGTGTATGCTCCGGTTCCGTGCGGGTTCTTTTCAATTATCAGTTTCGCGCGGGCTATAACGTCGGGGGGGAAGAGTTTTGCCGTTGCGGGTTTTTCAAGAAGTTCGGGATATTCCAGCAGGCTTAAAAGCTGGCGGCCGAATGTGATTGGTTTTTGCTTGAGAGCCTGAGGGTTTCCGATGTTGCAGTAAATTATTTTTTTGCCCTGCTGCTCAAGCTCCTGCGCGCGCGCGACGATTTCTCCCCGTACGGCGTAGCGCGCTTTAATAAGTTTAGCGTTTACGTCTGAAAGTTTTATCATGCACTGATTATACAATTCTTGGGCCGGAACGCACCTTGCCCTGCGGCTGGGAGCAAAAAAAGGCCGCCGCGAAATTTTCGCGGCGGCCTTTTTAGCCATGCGCTTTTTAAAGCGGAATTTTGTCTTCAAAGGCGCGGATTATTTCCATGAATTCCTGCGTGTTTTCCGCCTTCAGCAGATTTTGTTTAAGCGCGGGATTTGATACCAGCATGGACAGACGAGACAGTATCCTCAGCTGGTGAGAAGCCTCGTTTTGCGGGGTCAGAATCATGAATATCAGTTTGACCGGCTTTTTGTCGAGACTGGGAAAATCCACTGCGGTCTTTGCCCGTCCAAACACGATAAGCGGACGCTGGAGGTTCATTATTCTGGCGTGCGGGAAAGCCGTTTCATTTCCCAGCGCGCAGGAAAGCGTAAGCTCGCGCTTTTCCACCAGCCGCCAGGCTTCCTCCTGATTAAATATCGGCTGGGCCTTGTGCAGGCTTGCCAGCAGTTTTTTCATGGCGGCAAAACGTTCCGTTTCCTGGAGGTCAAGCAGGGCGGCCTCGAATACGAAGGAGTTATAAAGCGTGACAGGAGCGATTATTTCAGCCTCGTCGCGTATTTCGCCCGTCAGTTCCTCCAGCACGTTTTCAAGCGTTATCAGGCCGGTTATCTTTCCCTCGGCGTTTTTTACCAGCGCCATGTGGCGGCGTTTTTCCTGAAACTCGCGCTGGGCCACCTCAAGCGGCGTACCTTCCTGCATGAACAGCAGTTCCCGCCTTTTGCCTGTAAGGTGCGGTTCCTGTCCGGGCACGGAGTCCAGCACCAAATCCTTAAGCAGAACGTAGCTGGTGGCGTCATCCACTCCGGCGGCGCACAGCGGGTAGCGCGAGTAGCGGCGCTGCTTTATAACGGAAAAATTCTCGTCCCAGTTTTTGTTTACCGACAGACAGGCTATCGACTGTCTCGGCGTCATTATTTCCTTTACGGTGGCGTGGCCGAAATCGAAAAGATTTTCAAACATCAGAAAACGCCCCAGCGATATGTTGCCTTCTTCCTGCGACTGGGCCAGTATCATGCGCATTTCCTCTTCCGAATGGACCATTTCCTTTTCCGGCTGGGTAAAGCCCAGCAGGCGCAGCACGAACTGCGCCATGTCGTTTAACAGCTTCATGGGCAGATAGGCCGCTTTATAAAAAAGATAAAGGGGATACGCCGTCCACATTGCGGTGCGGTCGGGTATGCGTATGGCGATTAGTTTTGGAACCTGCTCGCCGAGCGTAACGTGCATGGCCGTAATTATAAGGAACGCGCACACAAACGCAACCGAGTGTGACAGCGCCGAAGACAGACTTGGCGCCAGCGAGGGCATCATGCTCTGAAATAGTTTTGCCACGGCCGGTTCGCCGACCCAGCCAAGACCCAGACTTGCCATGGTTATGCCAAGCTGTATGGCCGAAAGGTAGTCGTCTATCTGATGCGCGGCTTTTTTTGCCAGCAGGGCTTTTTTGCTCCCGTGACGGGATAATTCCTCCAGCCTTGTGCTGCGCACTTTGACAAGCGAAAATTCGGACAGAACGAAAAAAGCGTTTAGCATTATGAGCAACAGAACGAGAATGAGGTCGAGGAATATTATCATATGTTTTTTGTCCGCCGCGGCGGAAGCTGTAAGTTTATTCTACATAAAAGAGGGCGCGGCGGGGAAAGGCTTCCGGCGGACAGTTGCGCGTTTTATGCCGCGTGCCGCAGGTCGTTTAATAAAGTTTCATGTGCGGACTGTTTGAAGGTTTTAGGTGTTTGCTAGGTGCGGAAAATTCCGCCATGTTTTGACTATATGCGGCAAGGGATAAACGTTGTAAAAAAATCCTGCCCGCGTGTGTTTTCGCGTTTCAAAATAAACCGCGCTTGCGGGGAGAATAGAAAAGAGCCCTTCTGGCGAAGGGCTCTTTTCCGTAAATCATATGGCTTTACTGGCGGGGGTTACTTCGAATTATATTTTTTGCCTTGGTGTTTTCTGCGTTCCATAAGCAGTCTGGCGCGTTCTCTGCGCTGTTTCTGCCTGAGTTCCTGACGTTCCTTCTGCTGCTTCTGTTTCAGCTGCTGGCGTTGCTTCTGCGCGGCTTCGCGCATGGCCTGCTGTTTCTGTTTGTCTTCCTGACGGACGGCCGGTTTTCCCGGCGGAGTCACGGCATGTTTTATTTCTTTTCTTTCCTCGCGGCGTTCTTTTCCTATGGCAACGCGTTCCTGTCGGATGGTCTTTTTTTCTTTCTCAATGTCAGTGCGGACGGCTTTAATTTTTTCCGCGTAGGATTTTTCGGTTTCGCTTATCTGCGCGGAATATTTGGCGCGTATGGCGCGCAGTTCGGTTCCTTTTTCTTCCTTGGTTTTATCGGACTCCCGCACCGCTTTCATCTCTTCCTGCATGGCGGTGCGCAGTTCCGTAAGGGCGGTTTTTCTTTCGGCTTCAAGCGCGCGTATTTCGCTTTGGTCTTTTGTAATCTCCTGCCGGTCGTTGCCTATCTCTTCGCGGTTTGACTGCATCCCGTTTTGCGGCTGTCCTGACAGCGGTTCCTGCGCCGCGGCCAGCGAACATGCTGTCGCCAGAATCAGCGCCAGTGATGTCAGTTTGTACGTTCCCATTGTTGCCCCCTGTTCAGCAGACCGGCTCGGAGCCCGTCCGCCGCTGTTGAGGATTAGACGCCGCCGCCCGGCTAAAAGTTTCCGCCCCTGTTTCACGGGAGATAAAAACATGGGATTGTGCCGGCATGTGCCGCCGTGCGGTTTCCAGTCTCCGAGGGTAAAGAGCAAAGCCTGAAAACCCAAGTCCTGCCTGTGCGCCGGACAGGGCAGAAACAGCTGTAGCGGCCAGTCCCTGCGGAGAAAGACTTATAGCTTGTCTGGTTGCAAAGCGTTCCTTTCGGCAGCAAAAAAGCAGGGCCGGATATTAATCCGGCCCTGCTTTTAAAGGGATGCGCGGGGTGGGACTTGAACCCACACGTCTTTCGACATACGCCCCTCAAACGTACGCGTATACCAATTCCGCCACCCGCGCGTACATACCTATAATAACAAAAACTCCGTGAAATTTCAAGCTGTTTTTTCGCCTATATTCCAAGCAGGCGCGCGGCGCTTTCGCGGTATTTGCGCCAGTTAAAAACAGACAGCGACGCTTTTCCGTCAGAAAACCGCACGCGCACGTCCAGCAGGCTGCGGCCGCCGGTAACGCGTTTTATTGCCGCCAGCGTTTCGGCGTCAGCCGATTTAAGGGCTTCCTCCGGCACGACCAGCGTACCGTAAAACTGCCCCGCTATAAACGATTCGCGCGTGTAAAGTGTAATGACCAGCTTGCCTGATTTAAGCGGAATAAGCAGGTCAGCGGTGTCATTGTCCGCACTGAAACCGGAAAGTTTCGCGCCTTTGCAAAGAACGTTCTTGCCGCCGCGTACAAGCGTTACGGGATAATCCCCGTCCGTGACCGGCCCGTCGGTTTCGTTTGCCGCGTCAAGAAATGGCGCGGCCTGCGCCTGCGCCGACGGCACGAATTTCCATGTATCGTCGAAAATGTGTTTGTGGTAATAGCCCATAAGCCCGTAACGGTCGGTTCCCTGCACGCGCAAAAGTCTTCCGGCGTTGCCGCGCCCGTCGGTTATTATGGTTATGGCGGAGGTCAGCCTGCCGGTGGTTATATCGGGCTGTCTGCGCCATTGCTCGGCGGGCAGTTTGATGATATTGGATGTGCCGTCTGCGTCCCTGAATGTGTAGGGAAAACGCGGGTCCGCGCCGGTGGTGTCAAAGTCCGCCAGCCTTGTGTACATTCGTCCCTGCGCGTTTATAAGGAAAATTATCGAGCCGCTCGCGCTCATTGCCGCCGCGCGGAAGCATCCGCGTTCGGGCATGGGAATTCTGTGCAGAAAATCCGGCATAAGCCAGGGGTCGGCGTAATTAAGATGAAGGCCGTCCGGCGATAAAACGTAAAGCGTCGTAACTCCGGTTCCCGCCGGTATGAATTTGCCGGAGGGGTCTTCGTATCCGCCCGCGTCCGTTTCGTTAAGATGCGATATCGCCCACGCGCGGTTTATGGGCAGATACAGCGGCTTTGCCGCCGGCTTGCCCCATTTGCCCGTCCACTTCATATCGTAGAGTTTTGCGTAGTGCACGCGCCGGTCGGCGGTGACCGCTATGAGATTGTCTCCGTCGGCCGAAATTTCCCTGACCGCGCCGAAGGGCGTATCCAGCCTGTTCCACTGTCCGGCGGATACGGGGCGGCGGTAAAGTCTGCCGTCGGTAAGGCGTATTTCATAGCGCGGCGTGAAGGTGCAGGCTGATGTTTTTACGGCGCAGGCGGCATCATCCGCCGGCTGGCGGATTACTTCGGGCGGAAGAGGCGCAATGCCGGCGGCGTTTGCCGAAAGGCAGAATACGGAAAATAAGGCTATAAATGGAAACATGCAATATATATAGCACTTTTCCGCGTGGTTTGCACCGGCTACAGTTTGTTTATGATGACGAGCTTTCCGTTTTCGCGCAGTTTGTCAGCGATAAGCGGGACCACTGTCGTGCGCGGCATTATGCCGAGCTGGCGGAAAATGGGACTTGAATGCGCGGGGTTTTTTGCCTGTCCGAGCCAGAAATAAATCCTGTCCGCAGAACGCATGAGGCCAAGCAGTTTTGTAACCGGCGAGGCCGCGTCGAGGTCCTGCGGCATTTCGCCGATAACGTTATAAAGCTGGTTTAAGGTCAGCGCGCCTTCCGTTACAAGGTCTATGCCGGAAATGAAATGTTCCGGCGGCTCGAAAAAGTTTGTGGTCGGCGCGGTATGTATGGGTTTTCCTGCCTGCCGCGCGACAATTTCGGCCGTGGTGGAACCGGCGACAGCTTTGAGTCCGTCGAGCGCAAGAAAATTTTCGACCGCTTTGCCGTCCGAGGCTTCGTCTCCGGGAGGCCCCGTCATTATATGCAGGGTCGTTCCGGGCCGGCAGGTGAAATAGGCCGCGGTGGAGTCGTCTCCGTGCGCGCCGTGCGATATTTCAAGCGAGCGCGCCAGCACCTTTCCCGGCAGAAGCGGCGGCAGTATTTCCGCGCTTAAACAGCGGTTAATGAAATCGCGCACGCCGTCTATGGTCCAGCCAAGGCGCAGTTCGGTTCCCAGACCGGACTGGGTGATTCCGTCGGAAACGCAGAACAGTCCCGTCTCCGGCGTCAGTTTCATGGCCGATTCGCCGACCACTTCGTTTTCAAGCGTGAAAAATCTTTGCGGCAGTAAACTTGCCGCGCCGTGTTCGATAATCAGCGGGGCGGGCATTTCGTAGGAAATTACGGTGGTGTGCCCGTCGCCGAGAATTCTTACGGCCGTGAAAGCCGCGAAAAGCGCCTCGTCGGTGCGGGCCTTGTGCATGGTGCGCACGAGGCTTGAACAGGCCTCGCGCAGACTAAAGCCGCCTTCGATAAGTTTAAGTATGCGCGCGGCGTGCATGGTTGCCGCTATGTTTGCGGGCGAGCCGGAGCCTATGCCGTCCATAATCAGAAAGGTGGACGCCTCGGCCGTGCGCTCCTCCACAATGAGGTCGCCGCAGACCTTCCTGCCGTGCTTGCAGGCCTGCGCCGCCTCCATGCGGGCGTGTTTATAAATGCGGTCAGTTCTCGTCAGCATCGGCGTTGAGCTGGGAAAGTTTCTTGGCCAGCTCCTCCGTTTTTGCGGTGCTTTCGCCCAGATAGCGGGCTATCTTCTGCGCCATGGCAACCTGATATTCCAGCATCTCCCGCGCCTGCGCAACCGTCTGGTCCTTAAGCTTTTGTATGTGCAGCTTTGCGTGTTCTCCGCTGTCCATGGGCATGAAAACGCCCACTATGCTTTTTTCGTCTTTAAGCGGATATATTATCTGCCGGCATATTATGCCGTAGCGCGGATGATTTGCCGTGACGGTAAGCGAACTCTGCGTTTCGGTGAGCACTTTTTCAAAGGGTTCCGCGTCCATGAGATAGGACAGGGGTCTGCCTATTATTTCGTCCGTGCACTGGAAAAGCGCGCGGAAGGCGGGGTTCATGGACTTTATTTCCAGCGAGCTGTTGAGTACAACTATGCCGTTTGGATTGTTTTCGATTACAAGGTCGCTGCGCTGTTCGGCCAGACGGCGCATGTAGGGTATGCACATTTCCGGTTCGGCCATGCCGCTTAACACGGCGATGGCTTTTTTGCGGCAGGAATCGTAGCCGCACGCGCCGCAGTTTAACTGCTGCTGCACGTCGGCCTTGCCCGTAAGCGCCAGCACGCGGGTTATTTCCTCCTCGCTGAAAATCCGTTCGTCCTGCGGGGCGCGGGCGCTGTATTCGGCCGAAGTTTCCACGTCCTGCCGCAGTTCGTTTTTCCCCACGGGCGTTTCCGCAATATAGGCCTTCATTTCGGCGCGGCGTTTAAACACGTTGCCGGAAGCCGACATGCCGGGACCGTTTAGACAGCCGTCCGTGCAGAACAGCGGGTTGAGGTTTAAGGCCATGCCGTCTTTAACCGCGTCCAGCGCTTTTTTTACCCCGTGCGGGCCCGTGACGGTCAGTAGTTCCAGGGGGGAAAGACCGTCGGCGGGCCCGCTTGTATCAGGCAGGCCGCCCGCCAGGGGGATGAGGCGGGCGTTGCCGTTCGGGGTATCGTCGAAATCGCTTTCCTCGCAGTTTGCGAGGTCGATTTTGCGTTTGCCAAGCCATACGCGCAGTTCGCGAAAGGTAAGCACCGCGTCAACAAGTCCGGCGTTTGCGGGACGCTGCGCTTCGGCTTTTCTTGCCGAGCAGGGGCCTATGTAGACCACCTTCGTTTCCGCGCCCAGCAGGGCGCGGATATGCCGCGCGTGCATTATCATCGGCGAGGCTACAGGCAGAAGGTTTTCCGCCAGATCCGGCCGGTGACGCTCGATAAAGTTTACGGCCGCCGGACAGGCCGTGCAGATGTGGGCGGAACCGCGGCCATTTTGCATGATGTCGTACGAGGTGCGCGCCGCATAAGCGGCGCCGGCCGCGGTCTCCGCAATGTGCTTAAAGCCCAGCTTTCTGAGCGCGCCCAAAAGGCGCTTTTTCTGCCAGCCGGAAAACTCCGCCGCGAAGGCGGGGTCCACGCTCGCCGCAACCGGCGAGCTTCCGTCAAGGAGTGTTTCCGCCGCGGCAACGTCGCCGCGCAGGATAATCGCTCCCTGTGGACACTGGCTCAGGCACGCGCCGCACTGTATGCATTTGCTCTCGTCGATATGCGCCTGACCGTCCGTCATGCGGATGGCTTTTACGGGGCATACTTTAAGACAGCGGTAGCAGTCGCGGCAGCGCGCCGCCAGCGTATAGACCGTTTGTCCGGCTGAATGGTCCGGCATGGTTTATTTCTCCCCGGCCCTTTTGCTGAATTCCTCTTCAATGGCCGCCATGGCTTTTTCGACCGTGCATTTTTCCAGCGTCTTTTCTCCGACGCGCACGACGGGTCCGCGGTTGCATCTTTCAAAGCAGAACGAGGCCTTTATATCGACGTCCTGCGTGCGGCCCTGCGCGTCTAGTTTGCCGAGCAGCGAGTGGAACAGCGTCTGCGCTCCTTTAAGGAAGCAGCCCGTGCCGAAGCAGACGTTTATCTGCACTTTCTGCGCGTCCTTGGCCGTGAGCTGTATTTTCTGCTTGTCGATTCTCTTGCGGCTGTTGTAGTGGGTGTGCAGCAGATGATGCGCCTTGTCTCCGCCCACCTTGCCGAGCTGGGTTTCGTAAAGCTCCGTTATATAAGGATTTTCCTGCGACTTGTGCAGCTTTAGCATCCGGTCGTTTTCATACAGTCCGGCCGTGCGCTTGCGCCGCGTGTCCGCGCTGGAACCCGATACGGGCTGACCGCCGCCGCCAATGCAGCCGCCGGGGCAGGCCATAACTTCCACGAGGTCGTATTTCGCCTCGCCGGATTTAATTTTGGCCAGCAGTTTCTTGGCGTTTGCAAGGCCGTTTACTATGGCAAGGCGGATTACCTTGTCCTGCGCTTTAATAGTGGTCTCGCGTATGCCGTCCGACCCGCGCACCGACGTAAATTCGTAGGACGCGGGGTTTGCTATGCCGAGTTTTTCGGTTGCGTAGCGCAGTACGGCTTCGCTGACGCCGCCGGAGTTTCCGAATATCACGCCCGCGCCGGTCTGAAAGCCCAGCGGCATGTCGAAGGATTCTGGCTCGAGGTCGCGGAAGCGCAGTCCGGCTTCCTCAATCATGCGGCCCAGTTCCTGCGTGGTGAGCACGAAATCCACGTCGGGGTTTCCGTCGGTGATGAATTCCGGCCGCTTGGCCTCGAATTTCTTTGCCGTGCAGGGCATTATGGAAACTACCACGAGGTCTTCCCTCTTTATGCCCATGTGCTTTGCAAGCAGTTCCTTCGCGACCGAACCGAACATCTGCTGCGGCGATTTGCAGGTGGAAAGGTTGTCGGTCATTTCGGGGTAATACTGTTCGACGAACTTTACCCAGCCTGGGCAGCAGGAGGTAAACTGCGGCAGTTTCCCGCCATTTGCAAGGCGGTTAAGAAACTCGGTCGTTTCCTCTATTACCGTAAGGTCCGCGCTGAAGGCGGTGTCGAACACCTTGTCAAAGCCCATGGAGCGCAGGGCGGCGACAATCTGTCCGGTCGTGGTGGTTCCGGCCTCGAGGCCGAACATCTCTCCGACGGCTATGCGCACCGCGGGGGCAATCTGGGCGACGACGGTTTTTTTCTTGTCGTTAATCGCTTTCCAGACGTATTCAATCTGGGGTTTTGCCGTAAGCGCGCCGGTGGGGCAGACGCGGGCGCACTGCCCGCAGTACACGCAGTCAACCTGCTCAAGCGTTTTGTTAAAGGCGGGCATGACGGCGGCTTTTGAACCGCGGTATGCAAAATCAATCGCGCCTATGCCCTGAATTTCGGAGCAGACGCGCACGCAGTCGCCGCACAGCACGCATTTGTTGGGGTCGCGGATAAGCGACGGCGATGTTTCGTCAACTGGCTGCGGGGTCGCAGGCGCTTTAAAGCGCACCTTGGTGATGCCGAGCTTTTTTGCCAGACTCTGCAGCTGGCATGCCGTGCTTTTGCCGCAGGTGGTGCAGTTGTGGCCGTCGCGGGCAAGCAGCAGTTCGACGATGATTTTGCGCATTTCGCGAATCTCGTCTGTAATGGTCTTTACGACCATGCCTTCGGCGGGAGGGGTCGAGCAGGCCGGCTGTATGCCGCGGCCTTCTATTTCGACCATGCACAGTCTGCACGCGCCGTAGGCGCTTAGTTCGGAGTGGTAGCAAAAGGTCGGCAGGTCGATTTTCGCCTTGCGTATGACCTCCAGCAGGTTCTTTTCTCCCTCAAGCTGGATTTTTCTGCCGTCTATGGTGATGTAATTGGTTTTCATGTTATCAGGCTCCTTTGACCGCCTTGAACTTGCAGACCTTAACGCAGGCCCCGCATTTTATGCAGATGTCGGGGCGGATTTTATGGGGTTTGCCGGGCGCGCCTTCAATGGCCTTTACTGGGCACTGGCGGGCGCACATCGTGCAGCCCTTGCAGAGTTTTTCGTCTATGGAAAATTTCATCAGCGCCTTGCATTCGCCCGTCGGGCAGTACTTCTTGTTTACGTGAGCGTCGTACTCCTCGGGGAAATACTTGAGCGTGGAAAGCACGGGGTTCGGGGCTGTTTTTCCGAGTCCGCACAGCGAGCCTTTCTGCACCGCCACCGCGAGCTTTTTAAGAAGTTCGATTGTCTCCGGCGTGCCGCGGCCTTCGGTTATGTCGTCTAGCAGGGCCAGCATCTGTTTCGTGCCTTCGCGGCACAGCACGCATTTTCCGCAGGATTCGTTCTGCGTAAACTGCATGAAGAACCGCGCTATGCGCACCATGCAGGTGCTCTGGTTCATCACAACCAGTCCGCCCGAGCCTACCATTGCGCCTATGCTTTTAAGCGAGTCGAAATCCATCGGCAGGTTAAGGTGCTCCTTTGTAAGACAGCCGCCCGAGGGACCGCCAATCTGCACGGCCTTGAAGCCTTCCTTGGAAATTTTGCCGTCCTCGCCGGTAACGCCGCCGGCGATTTCGTTTACTATTTCGTTAAGGGTGGTACCGAAGGGCACTTCGATGAGGCCGGTGTTTGCAACATGGCCGGTCAGCGCGAAGTTCTTGGTGCCGGGGGATGTTTTGGTGCCGATTTTAGTAAATGCTTCCGCGCCCATGTTCATTATAAGGGGAACGGTGGCCAGCGTTTCCACGTTGTTTATGACGGTGGGTTTGCCCCACAGACCGTGCTGCGCCGGAAACGGCGGCTTTGGATTTGGCATGCCGCGCTTTCCCTCAATGGAACCCATGAGGGCGGTTTCCTCGCCGCAGACAAACGCGCCCGCGCCTTCCATTACATGCAGGGTAAAGGCAAATTCCGTGCCGAACACGTTCTTGCCGAGCACGCCGGCTTTTTCAGCGTCGATGACGGCCTTTCTCATGCGTTTTACGGCCAGAGGATATTCCGTGCGGACGTAAACGTAGCCTTCGTCCGCGCCGATTGCGCGCGCCGCAACAAGCATTCCGTCAATTACGCTGTGCGGGTTGCCTTCCATGACGCTGCGGTCCATAAACGCTCCGGGGTCGCCCTCGTCGCCGTTGCAGATAACGTATTTTTTCGGACCGGGCTGCACGCGGGTAAGCTCCCACTTGCGGCCGGTCGGGAAACCGCCGCCGCCGCGTCCGCGCAGGCCGGATTTGAGCATTTCCGCGCAGACCGCCGCGGGGTCCATGGAGGTAAAAGCCTTTTCGGCGGCCTTGTAGCCGTCGTTTGCTATGTACTCGCGGATGTCCTCGGGGTCGATTACGCCGCAGTTTTTAAGGACAAAGCGCATCTGCTTTTTATAAAACGGAATGTCGCCCGTGCCGCGGCAGTGCTTGCCGTCGGCGGGATTGACGTATAAAAGCCGTTCGACTGCTTCGTTTTTAAGTATGGTCTTTTCGATTATTTCCTCGACGTCTTCCGGCTTTACGCGGGTGTACATTATGCCGTCGGGATTTATCGTTACGAGCGGGCCCATCTGGCAGAAGCCCTGACAGCCGCTCTTTGAAATATGCGAGCCTTTGCTTTCCTCTTTAAGCTCGACGGCAACGGGCAGATTGCGGGCCTTGAGTCCGGCCACGAAAGCGTCGTAGATTTTAAGCGCGCCGTTTGCCATGCAGCCCGTGCCCGCGCAGAGGGTGATGCGGCGGGTTATGTTTTTCGAAAGGCCATGGTAGTTTTCGGCTATGGCTTTGAGGTCGGGCTTGTTAGCTTGCATGGTTCTGCTCCTTTTTAATGATGTCTTCGATAAGCGCGGTGGCTTTCTGCGGGGTCATGAGGCCGTGCACCTCGTCGTTGATGACGATGGCGGGCGCCAGACCGCAGGCGCCGAGACAGGAGACCGTCTCGACGGTGAAAAGCATGTCGGGGCTGGTGGGGTTTTCCTCGGTCACGCCTGTTTTTTTGCGCAGGGCGTTAAGCAGGTCGGTCGATTTTTTAACATGGCAGGCCGTGCCGTCGCAGACCCTTACTATGTATTTGCCTTTCGGCTTTAAAGCGAAGTGGGAATAGAAAGTCGCCACGCCGTAGACCCGCGCGGGCGAAATGCCAAGCGAGGTGGCCACATAGGTCATTATTTCCTCGGGCAGATAGCGGTACTCTTCCTGTACTGCCTGGAGGATTGGAATAAGCCGTGCGGGATTTCGGCCGTTGTTGTCGAGAATCTCGCAGACCTTTTCGAACTTTCTTATATTGCGGGTCGGCATAGCGCGTCTCCTGTTATGATTGCTGTTTCATGCGGAACTTTTTAAAAAGCACCGCGAATGATGAGGCAAGATTTTCGTGCTGGACGATTACATCTTCCGGCACGTTGATGCGCACCGGGGCGAAATTCCATATCGCCTCGATGCCCGCCGAGGTCATCAGATCGGCAATGGCCTGCGCGTGCTCAGCTGGTACGGCCAGTATGCCTATTTTGATGTGCAGCCGCTTTATCAGGGCTTCGGCTTTGAAAAGGGGGATGATTTTTTTGCCTTTCACGCTCTGGGTGGTTTTTTCGGGGTCCGAGTCCACGCCGGCTATTATGTTGAGGCCGTACTGGCGGAAACCTTCGTAGGCCATAAGGGCCATGCCAAGATGACCGGCTCCGAAAATGAGGGCGTCGGATTCGTTGTTCCAGCCAAGAAAATCGCCTATGTATTTTTCCAGTTCGCCAACGCTGTAGCCGGTCTTGGGACGGCCGGTTATGCCGGTGCAGGAAAGGTCTTTTCTTACCTGTATGGGAATGAGATTTAATGCCGACGCTATTTGCGTGCAGGAAATGGTCGCCTCGGGCCCGAGGCCCAGATTGGCGATATATTGATAGTACAACGGAAGCCGCCGCAGGGTAGGCTCGGGTATGCCTGACGGTGTTTCTCTCGACGGGCGGGCGGTGGAGTCTTGCATTGGTTCCTCCGTTATCGATAAATCCTTATCGATATTATTATATCCTGAGTCCCGTATTATGTCAAGTGGCGATTTTTTTTGGTATTGTGCGGCTTTTTTGCCCGCCGGAAATGTGTGGAAAAGCCGCTATTTTCATTTGTCGGCGCGCTTATATAAGGAATATCCGCATTAAAAAGGCGCGGCCGCTTTTTGCGGCCGCGCCCTTAAGCTAAACAGGCAATGCCTGTCGGCAAACAATGCGGCGTTCAGGACTCAGGACTTTTTAAGAATGTCCTTTAACGCCTCCACGGAGGGTATTCTGCCCGATATAAGCACCTTTCCGTCGACCGCGAGGGCGGGGGTCATCATAACGCCCATGGCGGTTATTTTGTTCATGTCGGAGATTTTCTCCATTTTATAGTCCAGCGTCAGTTCCTTGGCGGCGGCTTCTGCGTGCTTATAGAGCATTTCGCACTTTGAGCAGCCCATTCCCAGTATCTGTATTGTTTTCATTTATTTTCTCCTAGCCCAGCAAATAATTGAACAGATAGCCCGTAAAAATAATACCGCAGGCCACTGTTCCCGCAAAAATAAGGATAAGGCGCAGTTTCATTACCCTGCGCAGTATCAGAAATTCCGGCAGTGATAAACCCGTAACCGCCATCATAAAGGCCAGCGCGGTTCCCATGCTTACTCCCTTTTGCGTGAGCGCGCCCACAAGCGGTATAACTCCCGCGGCGTTTGAATAAAGCGGCACGCCCAGCAGGGTCGCGGCCGGTACTGCGTACCAGCTGTGGCCGCCGGCGTAGCGGGCCAGAAAATCGGCCGGAACGTAGCCGTGTATCCACGCGCCAAGTCCAATGCCGACCAAAACGTAAATCCATACCTTTTTAAGTATGTCTATGGTGTATTCCTTGGCGTAGGCCGTGCGTTCGGACTGCGGCATTGAAAAATCCTGCGCGCACTGGCAGGCAGGCATTGCCGAACCGATATTTTCAATATAGCGCTCGGGTTTCAGCCGGCCCACGAAAAGACCGGACAAAATGGCTATAATCACTCCGCTTACCGTGTATATCAGCGCCACCTTTATGCCGAACAGGCCCAGAAGCATGATAAGCGCGACTTCGTTTACCATGGGCGAAGCCACGAGAAAACTGAAAGTCGCGCCCAGCGGCACGCCCGCCTGCACAAAGCCAAGAAAAAGCGGTATCGCGCTGCATGTGCAAAACGGCGTTATTATGCCAAAAAGCGCCGCCATTACATGGCTGAAAAAAGTGCCGCGTCCCGCAAGCAGGGAGCGTACTTTTTCAGGAGGCAGATAGGTGCGCAGGTACGAAACGCCGTAGATGATGCAGATAAGCAGAAAAAATATCTTCAGCGTGTCGAACACGAAAAAATCCACCGCGCCGCCCGCAAGCGATGCGGGCGCAAGGCCTAGCAGTTTATAGGACACCGCGTCGGCTATAAGCTGAAACGGGTAAAAAATGCTCATTGCGTCTCCTCGTCGTCACCGGCGGCCTGTTTCGCGGCCTGCTCGATGCAGGACATAAACTCCAGTATGCACGGGCATTTTAGGTGGTAAAAAAGCTGGTTTCCCTGTCTTTCCACGGAAATAAGTCCCGCGTGCTTGAGCACGGCCAGATGCTTAGACACCGTTGAAATGTCCGAGCCTATCATCTCGGTCAGGTCGCAGACGCATATTTTGCGTTCCGCAATCTGCTCCAGTATGAATAATCTGGTTGGGTGGGCTATGGCTTTTAGTATAAGTGCTTTCTGCTGATGTTCATCGCTTATTAATGGGCGCATGATTACGCCTCCTGTTTGGCTATTAGACCAAATTGCCAAATACCTTGTCAAGTCCGGCTTTTTGGCATTGGAAGGCGGGGAAATAATCGCTATACTAGTATTGGCACGGAGGGAACATGAAAACAGTGATACTGGCCGGCGGACTTGGTACTCGCCTTAGCGAAGAAACCGACCTGCGCCCCAAACCCATGGTGGAAATTGGCGGGCGGCCCATTTTGTGGCACATAATGAAAAGCTATTCCCGTTTCGGTTTTAACGATTTTGTAATCTGTCTCGGCTACAAGGGCTACATAATAAAGGAATATTTCGCCAATTATTTTCTGCACCAGTCCGACGTTACCGTGGACCTCTCGACCAACACTCTTTCCGTGCATTCCTCGTCGGTTGAGCCGTGGCGCGTAACGCTTGTCGATACCGGCGTAAATACCATGACCGGCGGCCGCATAAAGCGCGTGCAAAAATATATCGGCGATGAAACCTTCATGCTTACTTACGGCGACGGCGTGGCCGACGTGGATATTCCCGCCCTTATAAACCATCACCGCGCTCATGGCCGCGCGGCTACGGTTACGGCGGTGCAGCCCGGCGGACGCTTTGGCGCGCTGGAACTTGGCGCGGAAAGCTCCGTGTCCTCCTTTATTGAAAAACCGCACGGCGACAACGCGTGGATAAACGGCGGCTTTTTCGTGCTTGAGCCGGAAATTTTCAAATACATTTCCTCCGACGAGATTTTGTGGGAGAAAGAACCCCTTTCAAAACTGTCTGCCGAAGGCAAACTTACCGCCTACATGCACAAGGGTTTCTGGCAGGCCATGGACACCCTGCGCGAGAAAAATTATCTTAACGACCTTTGCACACAGGGTAAAACGCCGTGGCTCGACGAGGCCGCTAAATGATAACTCCTTCGTTTTGGAAGGACAAGAAAGTTCTTATTACCGGCAATACCGGTTTCAAGGGCTCTTGGCTTTCGCTGTGGCTAAGTACCATGGGCGCGGAGGTGTATGGCTACGCGCTTACTCCGCCGACAACTCCCAGCTTTTACGATTTGTGCGGCCTTGGCCGTCTTGTAAAAACCAATATAAACAACGTGCGCAACTGGGAGGCCTTGTCCTCCTTTATATCGGCCGTGCGGCCTGAAATAGTTTTTCATATGGCGGCCCAGCCGCTGGTGCTGGACTCCTACCGCATGCCGGCTGAAACGTTTGAAACCAACGTAATGGGCACTGTTAATCTGCTTGAGTCCGTGCGCAAGTACGGCGAGGCACGCGCGATTATCGTAGTAACGTCCGACAAATGCTATCTCAACATGGAGCGTCGCCGCCCCTACCGCGAGGGCGACCCCTTGGGCGGTTTCGACCCGTATTCCGCCAGCAAGGCCTGCGAGGAAATTGTAAGCGGCTCCTATCTCAAATCCTTTTTTTCGCCGGACACTTATTCCTCCCACGGCGTGGCGCTTGCCACGGTGCGGGCCGGAAACGTCATAGGCGGCGGGGACTGGGCAAACAACCGCCTTTTGCCGGACTGCATACGCGCCCTTCTGCGCAAGGAAACCATAGCCGTGCGCAACCCCGATTCCATACGCCCGTGGCAGCATGTGTTCGAGCCGCTGGCAGGCTACCTTATGCTGGCCGAAAAACTTTACCGCGACGGCGCGCAATATAGCGGCGCGTGGAATTTCGGTCCCGACCCCGAGGACATGCGCAAGGTTGAATGGCTTGTAAAACGCCTGTGCGAATTATGGCCCGAGGGCAAATATGAACTGCTGGGCGAAAAGGGCGCGCACGAGGCCAAAACCCTTCTGCTTGATTCCACCAAAGCCCGCACCCAGCTTGAATGGCGGCCCCGCTGGAAGCTGGAACATTCGCTGGACAAGATTATAGAGTGGACAAGGGTTTTTCAGGATGCCGGAAACATTTATCAGGCCAGTATCCGCCAGCTTGAGGAGTACACGGCATGAAAAAAGACAAACTTTCAGATTTACGCGAAAAAATACTGCGCGACGTGCGCCGCTACGCCGAACTTACCTCGGCTTCAAAAGAATTTGAGGCCGGTATGCGCGTGCCCTACGGCGGCAGGGTGTACGACTGGCGGGATGTTTGCTCGCTTGTCGATTCCTCTTTGGAATTCTGGCTTACCGAAGGACGGTTTTCCGCTAAACTTGAAAACGCCCTCGCCGCGCGGCTTGGCGTCAAACACTGCGCGCTGGTAAACTCGGGCTCGTCTGCAAACCTGCTGGCGATAAGCGCGCTTACCGCGCCGGAACTCGGGCCCCGCCGTTTGTGCGCGGGCGATGAGGTTATTACCGCCGCCTGCTGTTTCCCGACCACGGTCGCGCCCGTTTTTCAATGCGGGGCGGTGCCGGTTTTTATAGACGTTTCACTGCCTTCCTATAACATTGACTGCGGCGCGCTTGAAAGCGCGCTGTCAAATAAAACAAAGGCCGTTTTGCTTGCCCACACTTTGGGAAATCCTTTTAATATCCGTCGGGTAAAACAGTTCTGCAAACGCCACGGCCTGTGGCTTATAGAAGATAACTGCGACGCGCTCGGCTCGCTTTACAAAGACGGAAAACTGATGAGACCAACTGGTTCCTTCGGCGATATTTCAACATCCAGTTTCTACCCCGCCCACCACATAACCACCGGCGAGGGCGGCGCGGTGTTTACCGATAACCCGATGCTTTCAAAAATAGTCCGCTCCCTGCGCGACTGGGGCCGCGACTGCTGGTGCCGCAGCGGACACGACAATACCTGCGGCTGCCGCTTCGGCGGACAGTTCGGTATTCTGCCGTCGGGCTACGACCATAAATACGTCTACTCGCGCTTCGGCTACAATCTTAAAATGACCGACCTGCAGGCCTCCGTCGGCGTGTCCCAGCTTGAAAAGCTCGACGATTTCATTGAAAAACGTCGGGCCAACTGGCAGTATCTGCGCGGGCGGCTTGGCCGCTTTTCAAAGAAACTTCTTTTGCCCGAGCCCGAAAAGGACTCGCTGCCCAGCTGGTTTGGTTTTGTAATAACGGTAAAAGACGACGCGCCTTTTACGCGCGGCGGGCTGACGGCTTTTCTTGAAAGCCGCAATATCCAGACCCGTACTCTTTTTGCCGGAAACATAGTGCGTCACCCGTGCTTTGACGAACGGCGCGCCTCCGGCCGCGGCTACCGCATTTGCGGCGGACTGGAAAACACCGACCGCGTGATGAATTCAACTTTCTGGATAGGCGTATACCCCGGGCTTTCAAAAAAACAGCTCGACTATATGGCCGACAGCATTGCGGAATTTATCAGGAGCAAAAGCCGATGAAAAAAGTTTTTGTCGCCGGAGCGGGCGGATTTATAGGGCGCAATCTCGTCGAACAGCTTGGGACCGCGTATGAAATTTCCGCCCCCACGCACGCCGAGCTTGAACTTATGGACGCGGCGGCCGTGCGTGAATATTTTCGCGGCAAAAGTTTTGACGCCGTTATAATCTGCTCGGCAAAGCCCGGACACCGCAACGCACCCGACCCCGACGGTCTGCTGGATGCCAACACAAGACAGTTTTTTAATATCGCGCGCAATCCCGCCTCCATAGGCAGACTCATTTTCATAGGTTCCGGCATGGTGTACGGCCAGCGGCATTACGAGCCGAAAATGAAAGAGGAATATTTCGACAGCCATGTGCCGGATGACGAGGCGGGCTACGCGAAATATCTCATTGCCCGTCATATAGAACTGTGCTCCGACGCCGTTGAACTGCGCCCCTTCGGCGTTTACGGAAAGTACGAAGACTACGCCATACGCTTTATTTCAAACGCCATATGCAAAACGCTTTTTGGACTGCCGGTCACGCTCAGGCAAAACAGGCTTTTCGACTATATAGCAGTGGAAGATTTAATTTACGTCATAGGACGCTTCATCGAGCGGAAGCCTCAGCTTCATTCCTATAACGTAACGCCGGATTGTGCCGTTGACTTAAAAACCGTGGCGGAAAAAGTTATAGCTTTAAGTGGAACCGCCATGCCTCTTCGTGTGGCGAAGGAAGGTATGGGGACTGAGTACAGCGGCGACAATTCACGTCTTAAACGCGAACTGCCGGACTTCCCGCGCGTGTCGCTTGACGAGGGTATACGTCAGCTTTATAACTGGTATGCCGTTCACAGGGGCGACATAGACCGCAATCTGCTTTTAACGGACAAATAAATGATAAAGGTTTCCGATTTCGTCGCCGATTTTCTGGCCCGTCAGGGCATTACGCAGGTGTTTACAATCACCGGCGGCGGGGCCATGCATCTTAACATGTCGCTTGGCAGGCACAAAGGTCTGCGCTGCATTTACAATCATCAGGAGCAGGCCTGCGCCGTGGCGGCGGAAAGCTATGCCCGCAAAAGCGGCAAAATGGCGGCGGTCTGCGTTACCAGCGGGCCTGGCGGCACCAACGCCATAACGGGCGTGCTTGGCGCGTGGCTCGATTCCGTTCCCATGCTGGTAATTTCCGGTCAGGTGCGTTTCGACACGACGGTGCGCAGTACGAACTTGCCCCTGCGCCAGTTAGGCGATCAGGAGTTTGATATTACCCGCTGTGCGGCCTCGTTTACAAAGTATGCCGAAATGGTCACCGACCCCAAGGACATAGCTTTTCATCTTGAAAAGGCGGTCTTCCTAGCCGCATCCGGCCGGCCCGGTCCGTGCTGGATTGATATCCCTTTAAACATTCAGGGCGCGTTTGTGGAAGAAAAGGATTTGCGCCATTACACGCCTAATGTTAAACCTGTCGCTTTCGATAAAAATGCGCCGCGCGCCATACTGGAAAAAATCGCCGCCGCGCGCCGTCCCGTTCTGCTTGCCGGAGAAGGAATTACCATATCCGGTATGAGAGAGGAATTTCTTCTCGCGGTCGAAAAACTCGGCGTACCTGTAGTGACTGCGTGGAACGCTCAGGACCTTATGGCTGACGACCACCCGCTTTACTGCGGCCGGCCCTCCACCGTCGGCGACCGCGCTGGCAATTTTATCGTGCAGAACAGCGACTGTCTGCTCGTGCTGGGCTGTCGGCTAAACATCCGCCAGATAAGCTACAACTGGGCCGATTTTGCGCATAACGCCTTCAAAATAATGGTGGATATAGACGCCGCCGAACTGGCAAAACCCACTTTGAAAACCGACATGCCGGTACATGCCGACCTGCGCGATTTCCTGCCCGCGCTAAATGCCGCCATGCCTGAAAAACTGCCGGTAAAAAAAGCGTGGCTTGACTGGTGTGCTGGTCTTAAAAAACGCTATCCGGTTACTTTGCCTTCTTACTGGCTGAAGAATTCGCCTGTAAATCCCTACTGCTTTGTGGACGCTTTAAGCGACGTTATGCGCGCCGATGACACCTTGGTGCTTGCAAACGGCTCGGCCTGCGTGTGCGGCCTGCAGGCCGTTAAAATAAAAAAGGGCCAGCGCGTGTACACAAATTCCGGCTGCGCCTCCATGGGTTACGACCTGCCCGCCGCAATCGGCGCGGCGGCGGCCGGAGCGCGGCGGGTAATATGCCTTGCGGGCGACGGCAGTCTGCAAATGAATCTTCAGGAAATGCAGACCATAGCGCACAACAAAATGCCTGTAAAACTTTTTGTGCTCAACAATAACGGCTATCACTCAATCCGCCAGACGCAGGCAAATTTTTTCGGCGGCGGCTTTGCGGGCTGCGGGCCCGAAAGCGGCGTAAGTTTTCCGGATATGGAAAAAATCGCGGCCGCTTACCGCGCCGACTATTTCAGGGTGAAAAACCACAAAACTTTACGCGCGCAGATTTCCAAAACGCTGGAGGCCGAAGGCTTTGCCGTCTGCGAGGTGATGATTGACCCTGCCCAGCCCTTTGCACCGAAGACGTCTTCCAAAAAACTGCCGGACGGAAAAATAGTCTCGGCGCCGCTTGAGGACATGTGGCCGTTTCTGGAGCGTGATGAATTCGAGGCCGTTATGAAGGAAGGGGGGAGCAAATGACCGAGGAAACACGCCCTCTCGTGCTTGTCGCCGACGACGACGCGGCCGTGCGCGGTTTTTTCTGCGAGGTGCTTAAAAATGTTTGCGGTCTGCGTACTTCGGAAGCGGCGTCGGTGGCGGAGACGCTTGCAAAGACTGTTTCCGAAAAACCGGACGCGGTATTTATAGACCGCAATTTTCCCGACGGCTCGGCGCAGGATTACTGCGCCGGTCTTGAAAAGGCCGGAGAAGAGGCGCGCGCAGTGCCGAAGTTTGTTATAACCGGCGAAAAGCTGTTTTCGTGGGATGAAACATTCTGGAAGCGGTACGGTGTTATCGGTTATCTGGTAAAACCCTGCCGCATTGAACAACTGCAAAAGGCGGTGGATTTATGCCTGAAGAAAAAATGAAGCAGGGCGGCGGCTGGTCGCTCAAAACAAGAATCACGGTAGTGACTACAATTTATGTCGCTATTATTATGGTTCTTCTTGCCGGTACTATAGTGCATCTGCAAAGACAGAATTTCCGCATAAAGGCGCGCGAGGATTCCGTTGCCCTTATAAAGGATTTGTCCGGCGTGCTGTTTCACAAGTGGGATCCCGCCCGCACGCCGCAGGTAAACGCGCTGGCTCTGAAGGATTATGCCGCGGGCGCGTCCCAGCTTACGCAGGACAGCATATGCTACGCCGCTTTTCAGGACGCGGACCAGAAAGTCCGCTACATAGCCAAGGCCGAGCCCGAGTTTATGTGGATGATGAACATTACCCGTCTGGACCCGTACACCCAGCGTCTGCTGGGCATAAGCTCGTCTGCGTCGCGCACGTTCAGTTCCTATCCCGAGGGCAAGGTTACCGAGTACATGGGCGCCGTTTACGGCAAGGACAGGCGCTATCTGGGGATAGTGAAGGTGGGCGTGTCCGATACCGTAGTACGGCTTGCCATGGGTCAGATGACGCGCGTTACCATGCTGCGCATACTGACTGTCCTTCTGGTGGCGCTGCTTCTTACCGTCATCACTATTTTCTATGCCGCCACCGCGCTTGAAAACCGCCTTACCAGCATGCACCGCAAGGCGCGGCAAATGCTTACTCCCGGCGAGGCGCGCACGACGGAAAGCAACATTCTCGTTCAGCTTACGCACGAACTGGAGGAAATTGAAACCCTTGTCTCCTCCCTTAAGCGCAAGTTTACCGAGCTTACCACCACGCTCAGCCACGAGTTCCGCTCGCCCATGCAGGCCATAAGCGGCTATGTGGAGCTTTTGCGGCGGGGCGCGGCGGGGCCCGTAAATCCACAGCAGGACAAATATCTTAAAATCATCGGCGATAACGCCGAGCGTTTCCAGAGCTTTATAGATAACGTAATCGACCTTGTAAAGCTGGGCGGCGGCAATCTGTCGATATCGGTGGTTCCGTTTAACCCCGGCGACATAAACAAAAGAATTGCCGAACTCTTCGGCCCGCAGGCTCAGGAAAACGGCATTACGCTGGCAAACACGACGGCGGCCGGTCTGCCCTTTGCCTACGGCGACCCTAACCGCGTCTATCAGATTATGGTCAATCTTGTCACCAATGCCGTGAAGTTTACTCCGGCAGGCGGACGCATTGAAATAGGCGCGCGCGAAGACGCCGGCTACGTCCGCATGTGGGTCAGCGATACCGGCGTGGGTATAGATATAGAGCACAACAAAAGTCTGTTTACGGAATTTTATCAGGTTCCCGGGCAGGAGCCCGTGCGCGGTTTCAAGGGCCTTGGCATAGGGCTTGCGCTGTGCAAGAAACTGGCCGAGGCGCAGGGCGCGGAAATTTTCATGGAAAGCACGCCCGGCGAGGGCACGACGGTTTCCCTGCGCGTCAGGAAAGTGTGAGGGGTGCATGAAAAAAAATATTCTGGTAGTGGAAGACGACCCTGTAATTTACCGGCTCATTTCGCAGGTGCTAGTAAAGGAAGGCTACAAGGTGTCGGTCGCGAAAAACCTGCACGAGGCGTCGCAGGAGCTTAAAAGCTTCCGGCCCGACATGGTTATTCTGGACCGCCGCCTGCCCGACGGCGACGGCCTTAACCTCTGCCGCGAAGTAAAGCCCGCGGGACGCGGCGGTTCGACCGCGCTGATGTTTCTTTCCTCCCGCAAAACCACGCCGGATAAGGTGCTGGGCCTTAAAATGGGCGCGGACGATTATCTGACAAAGCCGTTTCATGTCGACGAACTGCTGGCCCGCGTGGAAGTGCTTCTGCATCGCGTGGGCGGACAGGAGGCGGAGGAGCAGACTCTTGCCTGCGCCAGCATGGAGCTGGACGCCGAACGGCATGTGTGCAGCGTAGCCGGAAAGGATGTCCACCTGTGGCCGAAGGAATTTGAACTGCTTAAAATTTTTCTTTCCCGTCCGGGCAAGGTGCTAAGCAAGGAATATCTGTCCCAGCAGGTGTGGGGACACGAGTTTATAGACACGTCCCGCGCGCTTGAAATGGCGGTGCGCCGTCTAAAACAGCGGCTCGGCCGCGAGGGCCGCCGCATTGAAACCATAAAAGGCTACGGCTTCAGGCTAAACAATGAAAAACAGGAAAAGTAAGACGGCCGGACAGGCCATTTCAAAGGATTCAATTTTTTTCGCCCCGTCGATGAACGGCAAGGACCGGCTGGAATTTTACAGCTTCCTTTCGCACATTCTGCGCGGGCCGCTTGTGGGCGCGACGGGCTATATCGATTACGTCTTCATGGGATATGCGGGCGCGCTCAACAAGCAGCAGCTGCGGCAGCTTTCCATGTCGCGCGAGTCGATACTGGAACTTAACCGCGTCATCGACGTGTTTCTTGATGTGGTTGCCTTCGACCTTAACCTTATAAAACCGGAATCTTCCCGCATCGACATTGCCGCAGATATAAAGACTGCCCAGCCGCTTTTCCGCGAAATAAGCGTCAAGAGCAAAACGCCTATTTCCGTTTCCGTTCCGCCGGAACCAGTGTATGCGGCCATGTCGCGCGAGTGGACCAAACCGCTTTTTTACGAAGTCGCCGCCGGCGCCGCGTTTTTCAGCGGCGAAGGCATGCCCGTCCGCATAACGGTGCGCCGCGCCGGACGCTGGGCCGAAATACTGATAAACGTGTCGCAGGATAAGGATTCCAGACAGACGAACAATCTTCTGCGTCCTTTCGCCGCGCCTGCTTACGCCATAAGCAAGCACGGCCTAAAGCGTACCGGACTGGGGTTTAATCTGGCCAAGAAAATTGCCGAAGCCCACGGCGGAAAACTTTCCGCGAAAACGGTCAGGGACGCTTTGCTTGTAAAGGTGATGCTCCCCGCCGCCGCGCAGCCGCGCCGCAGGACCGCGTGATGATTTTATGAGCGATATCCACGAAAAAAAACTGGTGCTGGTACGCCACTCCTACGCTTTAAGTACCGTCGAGGCCGGAGTTCCCTCCGACTTTGAACGCCCGCTGTCGGCCAAGGGCGAGGAAGCCGCCGTGCGGCTTGCGCGTCTGCTGTCTGAAAACGGAATTAAAAAGGCCGCTTTGCTTGCAAGTCCCTTAAAGCGCGCGGCTGAAACTGCCGCTATAATCGCGGAATATGTGGAAGGCGAAATAAAGACCGATCCGCGTTTAAGCGGCGACTATTCCATTACCGAAATGTGGACTGCGGTTTTTCAGGCGCTTGAAAAGACGGACTGCCTGGTCGTGGTCAGCCACCAGCCGCTTATAGGAATGCTGGCCGGAGTGCTTTGCGGGCGTCAGGCGTTTGCCTACCGTCCGGCGGGCTTTACGATAGTGTCTTTTGCCGGACAGCCGGGCCGCGAGCTTTTCTGCGCCGCGGCTTCCGAAGTGCGCAGCGTACTTGAACCATAGGACTTTTATATTACAGGAGAAAAATAAATGAGCGTGTTTCATGCGATTATTCTTGGCATCGTGCAGGGACTCGGGGAATTTCTGCCTATTTCCAGTTCTGCTCATCTGGTGCTGGTCCCGGAATTTCTGGGCTGGCACTATCAGGGCCTTGCCTACGACGTAATGCTTCACATCGGTACGGTGGCCGCGCTGGCCGCCTATTTCTGGCGCGACTGGTGGAAAATCATACGCGACGGTTTCGCCACGCCTTTTAAGGGCGACGGAAAAATACTGCCGCTGATTGTTCTGGGAAGCATACCGGCCGGTCTTGCCGGAGTGCTGCTGCACGACATGGCGGAACACGTTTTTCGCGGACAGCTTGTCATGGCCGTGAACCTTATCATCTTTGCCGGAATCCTGTTCTGGGCGGACCGCCGCGCGGGAAAAAATCCAGGCCGCGCATTCGATATGAAGGCCGCCCTGCTGATAGGATTTTTTCAGGCTCTGGCGCTTATGCCGGGCGTGTCGCGCTCGGGCATAACAATTACGGCGGCTCTTTTATGCGGGTTCGCTCGTTCCGAGGCGGCGAGGATTTCCTTTATTTTTTCCGCGCCAGTCATAGTCGGCGCGGGTCTTTTCGAGGCCAGAAAACTTGGTCTCGGACAGGTGGATGCGGCTTTCGTGGCCGGTGTGCTTGCCGCAGCCGCAAGCGGCTGGCTGGCAATAAAATTCCTGCTCGGCTATGTGGCCAAGCATACGCTTAACATCTTCGTGGTTTACCGGATTGCCCTAGGCCTGCTTATTATCGGAATGGTTTTCGGCGGACGCTTTTGAAAGCGTCGGCATAACTATAGTAACGCGCGCGCCGCCCTGTCTGCGGTTTGAAAGCTTCAGCTGGGCGCCGTGCCGCGTAAGAATTTCCTTGCTTCCCGCAAGGCCGAGGCCCGTGCCTTCGCCGGGCTGTTTTGTGGTGACGAACATCTGCGGGCCGTTTGCTATAAGTTCCGCGGGAAAGCCGGGGCCGCTGTCTTCCACGACCACTTCAATCTGCTGACGGTCTTCCGACGGCTTGGCCGTAACCGTAAATTCTCCGCCGTTTGGCATTGCGCCCTTGGCGTTTGACATGAAGTTCATGAACACCCGCGCCAGATGGTGGAAACTGCCGCGTATTTCGGGGAGGTTTTCTTCGATTGCGCAGCGGTAGGTTATTTTCTTTTCATCAAATACCGGAATATAAATCTTGGCGGCGGCATCAATGGCGTCCTGCAGGTCCATGGGCTCGAACTTGTAGTCCTGCCCCTTGGCCACGGCCATGGATGAAGAAATTATGTTTTTGCATATTACGGCCGCGTCTATTATGCGCTGCAGGTCGGCCTTGCTGGGTTTTTCGTCGCTTATGGCCATGCGGGCGCTGCCTAAAATAATGGTTATGGGCGTGCTTATGTCGTGAAGTATGGTGGAGGTGCGCTTGCCGACTTCCGCCATGCCTTCGGCCTGCAGTGTCTGCAAGTTCGTTTTCGCTATCTCGCCGGAGATTTTGTCTAGACGGTCTCTTTTTACCTTTAGTTCCAGCGCGATTTTTTCCTTCTGCATTGCCATGCTGCGCATAAGCATCGCGCCCATAAACAGCAGGGACGTTTTGCTGATAATTTCAAAGGCTATGTCCTTGTCCCACTCCTGCGGGTTTCCGTAGAAAAACGCTATGAAAAACGTGGCCAGCACGCAGGTAAATACCAGATGCCGTATCCGCAGCAGACCGGCCGCCGTGAAAATCGGCAGCAGGAAAAGAATCCAGAGCTGGGAATGTATCTGACCCGAATAATTTATTATGCCCGCTATGACAAAACAGTTCGCCGTTACCGCCAGATCCATCAGAAACGGACTTGACGATGCCGAGCGCGCCACCGCGTTTATGGCGAAATTTACGCCCAGAAATATGAAGAAGAGGTAAACGATTTGCGGAAATACCAGCAGTTCGTTGCCGCGCGACATAAAAATAAACAGCAGCAGGAACAGTAAAAATATAGGCTGGAACATGGCGGCAAGCTGGCGTTTGTCCTGCCCGTCGGGACCCATGTAATGAAGCCGCAGAAATTTTGTTATGCGCGTGAATTTCTCAGACATTTTCATCTTCCTTGCTTACCGACGACGGACATGTGTGACGTATGGAACATAGCGCGCAGTTTTTTGTGTCCGGCGGAAATTCTCCCTTCAGTATGTCCTCGCCCGTTGTGTCGAAAGCTTTAAGCACCGTTTCATCGCGTTCGGGATTATAAGGAACGGTCAGTTTTTTTTCGTAAGCCAGTAACCAGAATGTAACAAATGCCGGTTTTATGTCAAGGCCGCGCGAAGCGCCCAGCGCGTAAATGCCAAGCTGCAGGCTTTCCTCCGCCTCCTGCTGGGTTATTTCCTCCGTGCCGGATTTGTAGTCGATTACTTCCCATGTGCCGTCGGGCAGTTCGTCAATGCGGTCTATGGTTCCTTTTATGGTCCACTTGCCGTAGGTAAAGGCAAAGTCCTTTTCCACCGCGACGACGCGGCTTTTGTTTTCCTGCTGGGCTTCCCAGTATTTTAGAAGGATTTTACGGCCCTTGTTGTAAAAGGTCATCTGCTCCTGCGCGCTGCCGTAGCCGGAACCTACCCAGCCTTCGTCGTAGGCAAACATAAGGTCGTTTAAATCGCCGTTATTTTTGCGGTGAAAACGCTCCAGCGCGCGGTGTATGGACACGCCAAGCGACGACTGCGGCGTAAGCGGCTGTCTGTGCCGGTCGATGTACGTGGTTTTGAAAAGCAGCGGACAGAAGCGGAAGCAGCGTATTTTGGAGTAATTTAATTCCAGCGGGTCAAAAATCATTGTGCCTTTTTGTAGCGCAGAAAAGTAACTATGGTGTCGCCGTACTGCTCGGTGCGGAACACCTCGAGATTTTCCGGTATGGCGAATTTTTCGGTTTCGTGGTGCTGCACTATGGCTATGCCGTGTTCGGCCAGAATCTTGCTCTGTCCGACGGAGGCCAGCACGGGTTCCGACAGCGCCAGCATGACGTTGTTCTGGTCGCGGTACGGGGGGCCCATGAAAATTATGTCATAGCCTTCGCCTTCGGAAAAATGACCGAGCCAGCCCACTCCGGCCAGAATATCGGCTTTCTTGATTATGGCTTTTTCGGTAAAACCGAGCTTTTCAAGATTGCGGTTTATTGCGCGCAGGCAGGCCGGTTCCCGTTCCACGAAAACCACTTTTCCGGCGCCGCGCGAAAGGGCCTCTAGGCCCACCGCGCCCGTGCCCGCGAACAGGTCCAGCATGTAACATGCGGGTATGCGGGGTTTTATTATGTCAAACAGGGACTGCTTTATGCGGTCCGAAATTGGCTTAACGGGCTTTGTCTTGGGCACGCTCAGCAGTTTTCTTCCTCTTGCGGTTCCGGCTATTATGCGCACAAAATCCTCCACAGGCGGGCGCTTCTTTCCCGCGCCATATTATTATAGAATAAATCGACGATGAAAGAGAAAAGGACCGACATTCTTCTTTTGGACGGCGACGCGGTCGCCGGACAGATTGCCCTCGGCCTGCTTGAAAAGGCGGGCTTTTCCGCCGCGCTGGTGGCCAAACCGGCCGACCTGATTCCCGCCATACGGCGGCGCCGCCCCAAAATGGTGATTGCCGACGTAATGCTTCCGGGGGTAAACGGTCTGCGGCTGTGCCGGGTGGTCAAGTCCGACCCCGCGATGTGCAATATAAAATTCGTGCTGGCCAGCCAGAAGTACTACGACTACGAAAAACAGCTTGCTTTCCGCTACGGCGCGTCCGCTTTCATCCCGAAACCTTATAATACCGCGACTTTCGCGGCCCAATTGCACCACATACTCGCGGGCACGGAGGCGGAACTTGCCGCCATGCGCCCCGATACGGAGATTAACGCCATGACAAACGTCCAGCCAGAACCGTCGGACCTCAAACCCGGCGAGGTGCGCGTTACGTTCTGGGGCGCACGCGGTTTAAGCGGCGTCCTGCCCGAGGGAGAGACCTCTTTCGGCCGGCAGACGCCCTGCGTCAGCGTGGAGACAGACAGCGAACTTTTTATTTTCGACGGCGGAACCGGCATCGTCGCTCTAGGCGACAAAATAATGAAAAACCGCGGCCCGCAGGACATGTGGCTGCTGCTTTCCCATTTGCATGTAAGTCACGTCATGGGCCTGCCCTCTTTTGCGCCCGCCGGTGATGCCCAGACCACCATACGCGTGGCCGGCGCGTGCGAGTCCGAAAAGACTTTCAAGGAAGCCGTGCGCGAGATTTTCTACGGTTCGCCCGTCTGGCCCGCCCGTCATCCGAAAGCCAAACTGCTTATGTACGAGATGATGGAGGAAGGCTACGACCTTACGCAGAACGCGCGCGTTTCCGTAATGTACGCAAACCATCCGTCGGCAACTTTGTGCTACAGCCTCAAGGTTAACGGCAAGAAGATTGTTTACGCGCCGGACAGCGAATTTTCCGACGATGCCGCCGCCCTTGAAGGCTACGACGAAAAGCTGGCGGCCTTCTGTTCTGGCGCGGACCTGCTTATTCACGACGCCTATTATACCGACGACGATTACAAGCTCTGCGCGCGCCGCGGCCACAGCGGTTTTGCCGGAGCCATGACCCTTGCCCGCAAGGCGGGAGCACAGCGGCTGGTGCTTTTCCATATAAACTCGGCCTACTCGGACGAGGTCATTCAGATGGGTCTAAAACAGTCCGCCGCCGCCATAGCAAAGCGCGGCTGGAACGTGCAGCTTCAGTCGGCCTATGACGGGCTGACCGTGATGCTTTAGTCTTTGCAGGAAAAGGCCGCGCATGCATGAGGCATGCGCGGCCTTTTTTATTTCTGATTTCCCGTTTATTCCGCGCCGTGGCAAAAAGCCAAGCCGTTTATAAATTTTGCAGGGCAATATGTTCTGTCATTTTAGCTGAAACAAAAAATAAAGTGCGGCACTGACAGCATAGTGACAATAAGCCGCTGCCATGAAACTTGATTGAAGTCAAAAGCATGCCTTAAAGCGGGACGACGACCTTTTGCCGGCAGGGGGGATTTGTGAGTGAAACTGAACCGCCGGAATTGTCCGGCAGGTTCAAAGTGCTGAACCACCATAATATTATCCGCCGTGCTTTGTCTGTGTCAGTGCAGTGAAATTTTTCTTATAGGTGCTGGATAATATGGGGCTGCGGATTTTTACCGCATAAAAAAACCCCGCCGCGAGGCGGGGTTTTTATGTCAGCTTAAATTTAGCTGTGGGCCTGCGGGGTTATCGACTTATCGACGATTACGCCGAAGTGCTCCTCGTACTTGCGGATGTTTTCCATGAGGGCGGCCGCGAAGCGTTTTGTGTGCGCTGGGCTTGAAATTATGCGCGAGCGCAGTTTTGCCTTCGGCTGGTTGGGCTGAAGGAAAAGAAAATCGAGTATGAATTCCGTTTCGTTATGCGCTATTCCGGCGAGGTTGACGTAAATGCCCTGCGAGGTGGCCTCGTCCATTTCGATTTCAAGCTGCATCGGCTCGGCCTGCGGTTTGTTGTTTGTTAAAGGCATGGGTACCTCCGTTGAAATTTTTTCTCTGCGTAATATCTTAGCATGTGCGCGGACATGAAAAAAGGGCGGCCGTCCTGCCCGCCCTTTTTGCCTTAAATATTTTTCAGTTAAGCGCGGGAACCTCGCCCTTTGCGTAGCGGGCAAGTTCGCGCCCGTTATTTTCAAGCACGGTAACGGAACCGTCTGCCGAGCGTTTTACAAAAAAGCTTCTGCCGTCGGAAGACTGCGCCCGCAGACTGCCGTTTGCATCCGGCTTTATTGTAAGCAGGGCAAGCGGCCGGTTGTTTTTAAAAAGGGCCACGCTCATTTTGTTGTTTTGTCTGTCAAACTTGGTCACGGCCTGATTGGTGCCGTTATTTATATACTCGGCTTTCACGGGATTTTCACCGCCCCAGAATTCTATGGAGTTCAGCGCCACCGCGTCCACCAGTACCGTTATGCCGTAGACCGGCAGCAGCGCGCAGACAAGAAACACTCCTTCCTGCTGCCATTTGCCTTCCAGTTCGCCTATGCGTTTGTGCAGTTTTCTGGTAAGGTTGAACGGGCCGTAACAGGCCGCCGCGCAGGTCAGAGCCGAAATAAGTATTGCCGCCGTGAATTTTTTCATTTAGCACCCCTTGTTTGCACAGTTATATCATATTTGCCGGAGCGTTGCCCTTTGCGCTGGTTTTAGGCCCATATAATGAATATAATACCATTAGCGTTACGCTTTTTACGGGAGAGGGGAAATGAACAATCTGGAAAAAACCATGGTCGACGCTCTGCGCGACCTGCGCGAAAATTACGGCGTCATCGGCGTCAAGGCCGAGTTCGAGGCCGAAGGCACACGCATGGAAGAGGCGCTGCGCCTTAAGGAAGTAGTAACCCGCGCCGGACTTGAACTGACTATAAAAGTTGGCGGCTGCGAGGCTCTGCGCGATATGTACGACGCCCGCTCAATCGGCGTGGCGCGTGTTGTTTCCCCGATGGCGGAATCGGCCTATGCCGTAAAAAAATTCATAGCCGCCTCAAAGCTCGCTTTCCCCGAAGACGAATGGAAGACAATCGAGCTTGCCATAAACATCGAAACCCTAAACGCTTTCGCCCAGCTTGACGATATACTGGCCTCTCCCGCCGCAAAATCCCTTTATGCAATTGTAATAGGCCGCGTCGATATGTGCGGCTCCATGGGCCTTACCCGCGACGATATAAATACCGAACCCGTGCTGGAAAAGGCTTTCGCCATTCTTACAAAGGCCAAGGCCTGCGGCCTGCGCGTGGGCGTGGGCGGCGGCGTGTCGGCCGACTCCTTCGATTTTTTCCGCGCCATGCCCGGTCTCGATTACTACGAAACCCGCAAGGTGATGTTCCGGACGCCCGCCGAACTCGGCGCGAAAGCGCGCGAGGGTATACTAAAGGCCGTCGGTTTCGAACTTATGTGGCTGCGCAACAAGCACAACTACTATCTGGCCATTGAGCGCGAGGATTCCGGCCGGCTTGCAATGCTCGAAAAACGCTACAGCAAAATGATTGAGGAAGTGGGCGGACATTACCGCTAATCTATGAAACTAATCAGCGTGGTCACCGCCTGCTATAACGAGGAAGCCAACATCGCCGCCGTCTATGAGCGCGTGAAGGCCGTAATGGCGGGCCTGCCTTACCGCTACGAACATATCTTTATCGACAACGCCTCCACCGACCGCACAGTCGATATTCTGCGCGAAATAGCCGCGCGCGACAAAGGCGTTAAAGTTATAGTCAACACCCGCAATTTCGGCCACATACGCTCGCCGTTCCACGGCCTTTTGCAGGCCCATGGCGACGCTGTCGTTTTCATAGTGGCCGACTTGCAGGAGCCGCCGGAACTGCTGCCCCGTTTTATAAAAAAGTGGGAAGATGGGTGGAAAATTGCCGCCGGAGTTAAAACAACGAGCCAGGAATCCGGCCTGATGTTTTCGGTGCGCAAACTCTACTACCGTATAATAGGCAGACTTTCCGACGTGCGGCAGATTGAAAATTTTACCGGCTTCGGTCTTTACGACCAGCGCGTAATAGAAATTCTGCGCTCGCTTAACGACCCGTACCCGTACTTTCGCGGCCTTATCGCCGACATCGGTTTCCCGATTGCCGAAATTGAATACGACCAGCCTTTGCGGCGCGGCGGCAAAACAAAAAATAATTTTTATACGCTCTATGACATGGCCATGCTGGGCATCACCAATTATTCAAAAGTGCCTTTGCGTCTTGCGGTGTTTGCGGGGTTCGGGCTGTCGATTCTGAGTCTTCTTGTCGCGCTTGTGTATTTTATTTACAAGCTGATGTTCTGGTACAGCTTCTCGGTCGGCATGGCGCCGCTTGTTATCGGCCTGTTTTTCTTTTCATCGGTACAGTTGCTTTTTATCGGCATAATCGGCGAGTATATCGGCGTAATTCACACGCAGACCCTGCGCCGCCCGCTGGTGATAGAAAAGGAACGCATAAATTTTGACTGACCGTATTGCTTCAGAGGATGACCAATGAAAACCTGTATTCTCGGCGGAGGACTTTCCGCCCTTACGCTGGCCCGCGGGCTTGAAGGCGAAAGCCTGATTCTTGAAAAAGAAGAACGCATAGGCGGTCTGTGCCGCAGTTTCAGTTTTCGCGGCGTAATGCACGATGTGGGACCGCATATCATTTTTTCCAAAAACCAGCAGGCGCTTGCAACGCTGAACGCGCTGTCGGAAATGGATAAGCACCGCCGCTCAAACCGCATTTACTTCGGCGGCAAGTTCGTTAAATATCCCTTTGAAAACGACCTCTCCGCACTGCCGAAGGCGGAACGCGACTACTGCGTGCGCGCCTTTCTGCATAACCCTTACCGCGATTACACTGCCGCCAACATGCTGCAGTTTTATCTTAAGATTTTCGGCGAGGGCATAACCCGTCTTTACCTTCAGCCGTACAACCAGAAAATATGGAAGTTCGACCCGTCCTTCATGGACACCCAGATGGTCGAGCGCATACCGCGCCCACCGGATGAGGACATTGTTAAATCGGCGCGGGGCGCGGCCACGGAAGGCTATACCCACCAGCTTTATTTCACCTATCCCAAAACGGGAGCCATTGAAGCTCTCGTGCACGGCACGGCCGACGCGGTAAAAGACAAAACCCGCATTGAAACCGGAGTGAAAATAAAGCGTATCGAAAAGACCGGTTCCGGCTGGAAAATTTCCACGGAAGGCGGCGATATCGAAACGGACCGGCTTATAAACTGCATGCCGATTCATGAACTTTTTAACGTAATGGCCGCACCCGATGATGTGCGCGCCGCCGTGGCGGGACTTAAATATAATTCGATTCACATAGTCATGCTGCACGTCAAAAAAGATTCCTTCGGCGACAACTTCGCCGTAAATTTTGCCGACAGCAGTATAGTGTTTCACCGTCTTTCCAAAATCGGCTTCATGGGCGGGGCCTATAAGCCCGCCGACGGCGGGGAAATAATTATGGTGGAAGTTACCTACCGCGGCGGCATGGCCGAGGAAAACGCGGACTATGTGCGCCAGCGCGTGCAGGACGATTTGTGCCGCATGGGCGCGGTGCGCCGCGAGGATATTCTGGCCTGCGAAGTGCGCAGTTTCAAATACGCCTACGTAATTTACGACCTTGACCACCGTAAGCACGCCGACCTGGCCCTTGGCTGGCTGAGAGGCATGGGCGTTGAATCCTGCGGGCGCTTTGCCGAATTTGAATACATCAACATGGACGCCGCCGTGGACAGGGCGCGGCGTCTGGCGGAAAAAATAAACGGAGAAAAGAAATGAGCGACAAAATAAAACTTTCTGTTGTCATGCCCAGCTTTAACGAGGAAAAGGCCATAGCGGTGATGATTGAGGAGATTAAAAAGAACACCGCCGCCTACGATACTGAAATTCTTCTTGTCGACAGCAGCAAGGACAAAACTCCCGAAATAGCCGCCTCGCTCGGCGCAAAAGTAATTTCCCAGCCGCCGCGCGGCCACGGCGTGGCACTGCGCGCCGCCATTGAAAACGCCACGGGCGATATTGTTATTACCTCCGACTGCGACAACACTTATCCGATGAGCTTCATTCCCGAACTAGTGCGCCTTATCAACGAGGAAGGCTATGACCTCATTTCCTGCAACCGCCTTAACAAAATGCTCGGCAAGGAAATGCCCTTTTCAAACCGCATGGCCAATATGAGCTTCGCGCTTCTGGTGCGCATGCTCTACGGCATAAAGACGCACGACGTTACCACCGGAATGTTTGCTTTCAGCCGCAAACTGCGCCAGCAGGTGCGCTACGAAAACAACTACTCCCTGCCGTGCGAAATTATCGTCCGTTCCGTGCTGGCGGGTTTCAAGTATAAGGAAATCGATATTCCCTACCGCTTCAGAATCGGCGAGGTTACGCTGAACAAATGGCGCAGCGGCAAGGCGTATCTGCGCTGCATATTCAATTACAAATTCAATCTTAAAATCGGCGCGGAGAACATGTAATGAAAATTCTTATTACCGGCGGCGCGGGCTTTATAGGCAGTCATCTGGCGGACAGACTTCTGGCGGACGGTCACACGGTCGTTGCGCTTGATGATTTAAGCCTCGGCAGACTTTCAAATATCGCGCATCTTAAGGGAAATAAAAAATTCTCTTTTGTTAAAGCCGACCTTGCGGAACTAAAAAAAACCGAGCCGGTATTTAAGACGGGAAAATTCGACTGCGTTTACCACCTTGCCGCCAATTCCGATATTCAGGCCGGAGCAAGTGACCGCGCCGTTGACCTGCGCCGCACCTTTCTTACCACCTTCAACACCTTCGAGTGCTGCAAAAAGTACGGCGTGCGCGAAGTTGTTTTTGCCTCAACCTCTGCCATTTACGGCGAGCTTAAAGGCAATATCGCCGAGGACGCCGGTCCCCTGCGCCCTATTTCCTTTTACGGCGCGGCAAAACTTTCCTCCGAAGCCTACGCTAGCGCGTTCTCGGATAACGCCGATATAAAAGTCACCGTAGTGCGCTTTCCAAATGTGGTTGGCGAACGCGCCACCCACGGCGTTATTTACGACTTTATACGCAAACTGCGCAAAAATCCGCGCGAGCTGGAAATTCTTGGCGACGGCAAACAGAAAAAACCGTACCTTTATGTAAAAGACCTCCTAACCGCCATACTGCACGCGCAGAAGAAAAACAAAAAGAGCTTCGACTGCTTCAACCTCGGCGCGTCCACGTCCACGACGGTGCGTACCATAGCCGAAACCGTTGTCGCGGAAATGGGCCTTAAAAAAGTCAGCTTTAAATTTACCGGCGGCAGCCGCGGCTGGAAGGGCGACGTTCCCCGCTTTTCCTACGATCTGTCCAAAATAAACAGACTGGGCTGGAAGGCGTCCATGACCTCCGACGAGGCCATGCGCACCGCCGTCCGCGCCATACTGGCAAACGACAAAATATGAAAGCGCTGATACTGGCCGGAGGAGAAGCCTCCCGTCTTGGCGATTTGGCCAAGGCTATGCCAAAGCCCATGATGCCGCTTTGCGGCAGGCCCGTTCTTGAGCGGCAGATAGACCTTCTTAAACGCTACGGCATTACCGATATAACACTCATTACAGGCAGGCTTGGAAACATCATCGAGGAATACTTCGGCTCCGGCGAAAAATTCGGCGTAAAACTGTCGTATCATCAGGAAAGCGCACCCCTTGGAACCATGGGCGTGCTGAAAGAAATGGAAGCGCTGCTTCCCGACGAATTTCTGGTCCTTTACAGCGACGTGATGCTTGATATGGATTTCGGCCGTCTGCTGAATTTCCATAAAGAAAAAAAAGCCGACTGCACACTCGTTCTGCACCCCAACGACCACCCGCATGACAGCGACCTCGTGGAGCTTGATTCCGACCGCCGCGCCGTGGCCGTGCACCCCAAGCCGCACGACGAAAACACCTTTTACCGCAATCAGGCAAACGCCGGAATTTATATAGGAAGCAAAAAAATTCTGGCCTTTGCCGAGTCTGGAAAGAAAGCCGATTTTGCCCGCCACATACTGCCGGATATCGTAGGCAAAATGCGGGTGTACGGCTATGTTACGCCGGAGTACTTAAAGGACATCGGCACGCCGGAACGCCTTGCGGCGGTCAGTAAGGATTTTGAAAGCGGCAGGGTGAGAAACTGTAATCTTGACCATCCTCGCCCGACGGTGTTTCTGGACCGCGACGGCGTAATTAACAAGGAATGCGGTCTTGTATACAAGCCCGAACAGTTTGAACTAAATCCCCGCGCGGGACAGGCCATACGCCTGCTTAACAAAGCTGGCTGGCTGGCGCTAGTTATAAGCAATCAGCCGGTAATAGCGCGCAATTTATGCGATTTTGCTGGGCTTGAACTTATAACTAAAAAGATGGATACCCTGCTTGGCGCGGAAGGCGCGTTTTTAGACGGCGTTTATTACTGCCCGCATCATCCCGACAAGGGCTATCCGGAAGAAAACCCCGCTTATAAAATCGACTGCGCCTGCCGCAAACCAAAGACCGGCATGGTTGAGCAGGCTGCAAAGGATTTCAATCCCGCTATGGCGGCCTCCTATTTTGTTGGCGACGCGGACGCGGATGTTTTGTGCGGCCGCCGTGCCGGACTTAAAACCATAGGCATAAAGTCGCACCGGCTTATAAAGGAAAAGCCGGATTTCGAGTGCGCCGATTTGTTTGAAGCGGTGCAGCTTATACTGGGGCGAAATGCTTAAAAACTTTTTTCGCGGCGGTTTTGGCGAGAGGCTCGCAAAGTATTTTCCGTACCTTGCAGGACTTGGCGCGGGGCTTATGCTGCTGTCTTTGCGGCTGCGCTTTCTCGATTACTTTATACCAACCACATGGCACGGGCGCATGGGGTTCGATTTTTTCTCCGTCCCGCGCTCGTTTCTAAACCTTCTGCACGGCGAGAGCATTTACAATACCCGCCTGCTGGACTACGGTCCGTATTCCACATGGTTTCCGTATCATCCGGCGGTGTCGGTTTACATAGGTTCGTGCCTGAGTCTGTTCAAACCGTGGACGGCTTTTGCCGTGTTCGCTGTTTTCTCAATAGTCCTTCTGTGGTGGTGCGCGCGGCTTGCCATGGCGCACGCAGCCGGCCGGACTGAAAAACTTTTCGTGCCGGTTCTGTTTTTCTGCTCACTGCCCGTTTACCTTATGGTTTGGAACGGACAGATGCACGTGCTGTTGGTGCTGGCATTCGCCTTTATTCTGCACGACCTGTTTTCGCTGGCGGAAAAGCCGGATGAAGGCAATCGTCTTCGCCCGTGGCTTATGGCGGGCATATTGCTTTCACTCCTTTCAAAGCCGCTGATACTGCTGGCCCTGCCCGCGCTTTTTGCCCTGCCGCGCCTGCGCCGCACGGTAATCTGGTCCTGTGTGGCGTATGCGCTGGTATCGTTTGTTTTTCTGTCCGTGCCGTTTCTAAATCCCAAACCGGCGGGGCTGGAAAATATCGCGGATGTCATCGCCCATCCAAAACATATGCTGCGCATGGAAATATACCGCGGCGTGCCTGTTATAAGCTACAGGCCGGAAATTCTGTCTGACAACGCCATACACTGGCTTAACATGCGCACGCGCGGCAGCGTGCCGGGGGCAAATCATTTCGAGTTCATGTCCGCGCCCGCTTATCTATCGCATATTTTTGGCGCGAAAGTGCCGGACAAAATTTTCAAACTGCCGGTGCTGCTTCTCATGCTTTTTTCCGCCGCCGCGTTTTTTGTAAAGGATATGGCCCGCCGCAGACTGCTTGTAATAACGCTGGCGGTAACGGCAATGCACCTGTTTTATATCTCCTATGACACGGTGTACGAGTATCACTATGCCGCCATTGTGCCGGCCGTCGCTTTCATGCTGGTGTCTTACTGCGCGGGACTGTGGGGCCGTTTCGGAAAACCCGTTGCGCTTTTTTGCGCGTCCGCCGCTTTGCTTTTGGCGCCGACTTCCTATTTCTGGGTACGTAATCCGGCTTTTGGCTATCACACCGCAAACATGGCGGCCCTTCCCGATATTTATGTGTCGATAATTCCTTCCAACATGCCTTACGACTACTGTATTACGCTGATTCGTTCCATGCGTGTTCTGCCCGCTTTGGCTATGTACGGCGCGCTTGTGTGGCTGGCGGTTTTACTGCTTGCCGGCGGGCGGAGGCAATATGACCAAAACTGAAAAAATACTTTTCAAAATTCTTACGTATATTATCGCTCTGTCCGTTGTGCTGATGCTGACCTCGCTGGGCACTGGTTTTCTTGATTATTTCATGCCCGGCACATGGCACGGACGGGTAGGGTTTGATTTTTTCTCGGTGCCGCGCTCCTTTATAAACCTCTCGGCCGGACGCAGTATTTACGATACCTGGTCGGTCGATTTCGGCCCTTACGCCACATGGTTTCCCTATCATCCGCTGCTGTCTGTTACGGTGGGGGCTTTCTTTTCGCTCTTTTCGCCTTGGCATTCCTATATAGCCTTCGTGCTGTTTTCGCTGGCGCTGCTTTTTTGCGGGGCGCGTTGTCTGGCCGCGAATTTTACCGACGCGCTTTTTAAGCGGCTTGTATATTTTCTTGTCATCTGCTCGCCCGTCGTTTACATGATGCTGTGGAACGGACAAATGCACGTTTTCGTGGTGCTTGCCGCCTGCATGGTGCTGGCCGATATGTTCAAGCTTTTGCGCGACCCGCAGGCCGACCCGCCGGTGCGGCGTCTGCTTTTTTACGGCGTGCTTATATGCATGTTTTCAAAGCCCGTTCTGCTGCTGGCCCTGCCCGCGCTTTTTGCCGTAAAAAACTACCGCCGCACCTTGCTGTTTGCCCTTGCCGTGTACGTCGGCGTTTCCGTGCTGTTTGTTTTTGTGCCGTTTCTAAACCCCATGGGCGTGGGGCTTGACCGTCTGCTTGAGGCGGCGGCAAACCCTAGTATAATTTTTGATATAAAGCGTCATGCCGGAGGCATAGCGGTAAGCTACAGCCGTGAGTTCGCGCTGGATAACGCCATACACTGGCTTAACATGCGCAATCTGTTTTCAGTCGTGCGCGACTGGAATTTCGAGTTCTTTTCCCTTTCAAGCCTTTTGTCCTACCAGTTTGGCCATGTTCCAGCGTTCATACTCAAACTGCCCGTTTTGCTGCTTCTGGCCTGCTCGGGGCTTGTGTACTTTATAAAGGAAAACGCCGCCCGCCTGAAAGCGGCCATATGCGCGGTACTGCTTTCTTTGTGCACGTTTTATCTCGGTTACGATTCCGTGTACGAGTATCATTACGCCGCGCTGCTTCCCGCCGTAGTGGGCGGGCTTTTCATGTTCCTGCATGACAGACGCTATGCAACGCTCTGGCGGATTTATATGGGCGCGGCGGTTTTTTTATATCTGCCGACGCCGTATATCATGGTGCGTAATCCGGCTTTCGGTTTTCACCACTGGTTTACCGCATCCATGCCGATTACTGCCATACAGACCTATCTTTCCGGCAATCCCTACGGCTGCTGGCTTACCATGCTGCGCGTGTTCCGCGTAGTGCCGGTCGCCGTCATGTTTGCCGTTTTAGTTTATTTGCTGGCGGTGCGTTTTAAGCACCAGAGGACTATCCATGGACACTGAAAAAACCGCGCTTATAATCGGCGCCGGACCGGCTGGACTTACCGCCGCCTACGAACTGCTTACCCGCTCGAAAATAAAGCCGGTTATTTTCGAGGAAGATGTCATGGCCGGCGGTATTTCCCGCACTGTCAATTACAAGGGAAACCGCATCGATATTGGCGGACACCGGTTTTTTTCCAAGTCCGACAGGGTTACCGACTGGTGGCTAAATCTCATGCCGCGCCAGAGTGCTCCGGCAAAAGACGACGTTATTTTAGACCGCCATCTTTATGACTCGGCCGAAAATCCTTCCGGCGACCCCGCGCGCACTGACCGCGTTCTGCTGGTGCGGCCGCGCGTGTCGCGCATACTATACAGCCGCAGGTTTTTCGATTATCCCGTGTCGCTTAGTCTGGCCACCATGAAAAATCTGGGGCCGGCGCGGCTTCTTAAAATAGGTTTCAGTTATTTATACGCGGCGGCGTTTCCGCGCAAACAGGAAAAATCGCTTGAGGACTTTTTTGTAAACCGTTTCGGCCATGAACTCTACGCCACGTTTTTTCGCGACTACACGCAAAAGGTCTGGGGTGTTCCCTGTTCGGAAATAAAACCGGAATGGGGAGCCCAGCGTGTTAAGGGGCTGTCGGTTGCCGGAGCCATTAAACACGCCGTTCTTAAAATGTTTTCCCGCGAAGACGACCAGAAAAAAGTGGAAACCAGCCTTATAGACAAATTCATGTATCCCAAGTTCGGCCCCGGCCAGCTTTGGGAAACGGCCGCGTCCGAAGTAAAAAGACTGGGCGGCGAAATTCACATGCGGCACAAAGTAGTCGGCCTTAAGCAGTCCGGCGGACGCATTACTTCCGTGACCGTTAAAAACCTTGATACCGGCGAGATTTTCGAGCGGCGGGCCGATTACATTTTTTCCACCATGCCCGTGCGCGACCTTGTATCCGCCATGGATAACGCGCCGTCTGCCGTGCGCGAAGTGGCGGAGGGCCTTGTTTACCGCGATTTCGTGACGGCCGGTCTTCTGCTTAAAAAGCTGAAGGTAAAAAACCGCACCGCCATAAAGACGGTCAACGGTCTTGTGCCCGACACGTGGATTTACGTGCAGGAGCCGGATGTTAAAATGGGCCGCATTCAGGTGTTTAATAACTGGAGCCCATACCTTGTTGCCGAGGATAAAAATGTCTGGCTGGGACTGGAGTTCTTCTGTCAGGAAGGCGACTCGTTCTGGTCTCGCGCCGATAAAGACATTGCCGAACTCGCGGCCGGCGAACTTGCGCGCATAGGCTTTGCGGACCGCGCCGACGTGCTCGATTACACCGTGGTGCGTTCCAAGAAAACCTATCCCGCCTATTTCGGTACCTATGACCGTTTTGCCGAGGTACGGGCTTTCACCGATTCAATTGAAAACCTTTATCTTATCGGGCGAAACGGCATGCACCGCTATAATAACATGGACCATTCCATGCTTAGCGCCATGACGGCGGTGGACAACATTCTTGCCGGACGCGCCGGACGCGACAATATATGGCGCGTAAATACCGAAGAGGACTATCATGAGGAAAAAGCTTCCTGAGTGGCTGTCGTCTGAGTGGTTTATCCAGTGCGCGGTTTTTACCGCCGCGTGGTTTTTGCTCATGCCGTTTTACCGCTGGCAGATTGACGCCGACGGTATTTCCTATATAAGCATAGCCGCGCGCTACGCAGCGGGAGATTTTTCCGGCGCGGTTAACGGCTACTGGGGACCTCTGCTTTCGTGGCTTATAGTGCCATTTATAAAGCTTGGGGCAAATCCGCTTATAGCCTGCAAAATAATAGGTCTTCTTACCGGCATTGCCTCGCTTTTTCTTGTAAGAAAACTGCTGACACTTCTGGAAGTTCCGGCGGCTTATGCGCGGACGGCGGTGTATGTGTTCATGCCGGTTGCGCTGTCTTATTTCATGGTTGTTATTTCGCCCGATTTGCTGGTGGCGGTACTGCTTGGTTTTTACTGCTGTCTGTCGGTTAAGGACGATTTTTTGTCCGGCGTGCGCGGTCCCGCGCTGAGCGGAGCTCTTGCGGCGTTGGGCTATTTGGCAAAGAGTTTCGCCATGCCGTTTTTTCTCGCTCATTTTACCGCGCTGGCCTTGTGGCGCGGCTTTGGCAAAAAAGAACATGTTTTGCGCGGCTATATTGCAGGCATGGTCGCTTTTGCGGTTATCGCCGTGCCGTGGAGCGGAGTGCTCAGCGCAAAATACGGCAGGCTTACGCTAAACACCACCGGCGCTTACAATATGGCCGTGGTGGGGCCGACCTATATCGGGCATCCGATAAATTTCGAGGGCTTTTTCGAGCCGCGCGACAGCGCGGCTTTAAGCGTTTGGGAGGAGCCGTCGCTTATTCCGGTCCGTGTCTGGAGCCCGCTTGCCTCGGCGGAGCTTTTCCGCCATCAGGTGCATCTGCTTGTTAAAAATTCCTTCGAGCTTCTGACCGCTTACGAATCCATTTCGGCTTTCACTCCTGCCCTGCTGGCTTTTATGCTTTTGCTGTTTATCGGCTATCTGCGCGGCGAGGATAAGCGCGGAATATTTGCCGTACTGCTGTTTTCCGTGGCGCTTTATTCGGCGGGATACTTGCCTATAGTAATACGGGCGAGGTATTTTTACCTGTGCTACATAATTTTGTTTGCCGTCGGGTGGAAACTTATAACGCTTGGTGATGCGTGGTGGCGGGACGGCTGGAAAACAAAAACGGCGTGCGCGCTTTTTGCCCTTTCGTTTCTTATTACCCCCGCAAACAATCTGATTGGCAACCTTAATTCCGGACGGGCCATTTTAGACGCCGCGCGGCACATAGGCGCGCAGTATCAGCTTGCCGGAAAGCGCGTTGCGTCAAACACCCGCTGGATGGATACGCTGTATCTGGCTTACTATCTGCGGTTTTCTTATCTGGGCGAGATGCGCAAGGGTATAACCCAGCCCGAACTTAACGCGGAACTGGACCGCTTTCACGCCGATTACTTTATAGCCTGGTATGAAAACCCGCTTGTTCCGGCTGGCTGGACTGAAATTACGGACGGCAGGTTCGGTTTTCTGACTATTTACGCCAGACAGTGACGGCGGATTTGTATTTTTGCCAGTGCACTAAGCCCCCGCGTCAGCGGGGGCTTAATTTGTAATAGCGGTAGGTGACGCCATTTAAGGAATAGACGGCGTACTGACTGAAAACGAATTGCCCGCGAAGCTGTTGGTCGTAACGCTTGAATTCGTCAATCGGCATGTCCAGCGTTATGTCCTGCAGGTAAAGCAGGCAGGGGCTTTGCGTGGTAAGTGCTCGGCGGTGCGGTTCGCTTTCGGCTATCTCTCCGCTGAAGACTGTATGCACATGATTTACCGACTGAAGTATTACCGGCGCATGGGTGATTACCGTGCACTCGTCGGGAATCTGGTCCGCGTCGGCCACGAGGCGGGTTTCAAGTTCTCTCCGAGTGTCGCGAAACGATGCGTTTTTTGAGTAGGCAAACATCGCCCCGACTGTAAGTATGGCAAGAAAAATTCCGGCCGCTTTAATGCTTTTTCTCTCCGTCTGCACAAGTTTTGCCAGCGCGTAAGCCGCGCACATCATAAGCGGCGGATAGAAAAACATATAGATTTTTGTTTTCGGAAACATTGTCAGCGTTGTACCGTAGACCTGAAACCACGCCGAGAAATAAAACACATAATTAAGTCCCAGCCAGACGGCCAGAAAATAAAACACCTTCCTGTTCTCCCGAAAAAGCAGTACCGCCCCCGTTAAAAAAATCAGGGTAAAAAGCAGGGGGTGCAGGGAAGTGTCCACCAGACGCGGCGCCCAGTGCACGGTATTATAAAGCAGGTTATGCAGGCTTAAATTGGAGCCGGTAAGCTGCCCTCCCGAATCGTTCTGCACCCAGTTGGTAGATGACTGAAAGGCGGCAAAGACCAGAAAATTTGCCGCGTTTACCGCGATGGCGCAAAGCGCGGGAGCAAGTATTTCTTTCAGACTCGCGCGTTCGCCAAGCAGCAGGCCGCCCGCCGCAAAAAGCGCTAGAAACATAAGGTTTTCAGGCCTTATCTGCGCGCTGTAAGCCCAGAAAGCCGCCGCAAGCCAGAGAACTTTTTTCTCCCGCGTTCTGTAATAAAGCAGGGAAGCATAAAGCGCGCACAGCACAAAAAGCAGTGATATCGTGCCCGTTTCCGCCGAGGCCGCCCACACCATTTTATAGGGCAGAAAGGCGCAGAAGGCCGCGGTTATGGCGGCGGCCGCGTCGCTTTTCAAAAGCATCCGCGCCGCGGCAAACCCCGCCAGCGGCACAAGGAAGGAAAGAAAAATATTCAGGTAAATCGGCGAGTAGTTGTTAAGCCCGCCGATAATGTATGACAGCGAGCACAAAAGCGGCCAGCCTATGGCTTTGTCATAAGAAGGGGCAAAGCCTCTGGCCAGAATGTCGCGGCCGGCCTGCATGTACCAGAACTCGTCGATATACACCAGATGCTTGGGCGCGACCATGAAAATCTGCGTGGTCGCCTGCGCTATGAAAATGCCCGCAAGCAAAATCAGTGCCGCCTTGCCGGTTTCGCGGAAGGAAGTCATCAGGGCCTTGCGGCAGAAAAACAGCAGGGCGATGACGGCCAGCAGGTTAAAACCCGCAAGGAAGACTGAAACGTGCTTTAGCATTATCATTTTTTACATTCCTGCGCGGCGAAGGCGGCGAAGGTTTTATTTTCCGGTTCAAGCTTGGCGGCCGTGCGGAAAAGATTTCTGGCCTGCGGGCAGTAACCCGCTTCGGCCGTAATGGTTCCGGCCAGAAAGTACGGTATTGGATTTTTCTGGTTGAACGCCGCCGCCTCTTTGTAATAGCCGAGAGCGGTATTTTTTTTGCCGCGCAGCTGGTTTAGCCGTCCGAGGTTTACCAGCACTCTGTCTGCGTCCGGGTTGTGCTTGAGGGCCATGAGAAAATATTTTTCCGCTTCGTCATACTGTGCATTCATGGCCAGCAGGGAACCGATATTGCTGTAGGCGGGGGAATAGTCGGGCTTAAGCCGTACGGTGTCCTTAAACTGCGCAAGTCCCTCGGTCAGCCTTCCTTCCTGTACATAGGCCGCGCCAAGGTTGTTGTGCGTATAGGCATTATCCGGCGCTTTCCGCACGTTATCTGTCCAAAGGGTTATTTCATCCTTCCAGACCCGCGCGCGCATGCCTGCGGCCGCGCTTAACATGAATATTATGATAAACCCCGTTACGGACGCTATTCTCTGCCAGCGCAGAGGTATTGCCGCCAGAGCCGAGGCGGCGGCCAGCGCAAGGCCGAACAGGGGCAGATACATGCGGTGTTCGAATATAAAATCCTGCAGCGGAATCACGCTTGATTCAATGGACAGCGTTATGAAGAAAAACAGTATGCCGAAAAACGCGGTTTTGTTTTTGCGCGCGGCATAAAGCGCCGCCGCGCCAAGCGCTGTTATTGCCGCAAACCAGGGAAGTGCCGACAACGCTGAAGCCGGTTTTATATCGTAGAGAAGCTGCTGCCCGTATGGCAGAAAGAAAAGCCTTATGTATTTCAGCACCACGGCCGGCTGGGTGAGAAAATACTGCCACGGTGTTGGGCCGTAGGACTCGCCGGAAAGCTTTTTTATGTCCACCGAGGTGTCGGACAGCGCCAGCGCTGCAAGCGCGGGAATGGCGCAAAGCAGATACGGCGTCATCCGCCGCAGACCCTGCTTTATGCCGGAAAAAAAGACGGCTTCGCAGGCCAGTATGGTGAAGGGCAGTGTGTAGGCTGTTTCCTTGCTGAAAAAGGCCAGCAGGGCAAAGAGAAAGGAAAGATTCCGGCTGCGCGACGAATCCGTTTTGCGCCAGTCGGCGTAAAAATACAGGGTTGAAATATAAAACAGCGCGCCCAGTATGGCCGTGCGCTGGTAAACGTACACAACGGCCTGCGTCTGAAGCGGGTGCGCCGTAAAAATCAGAGCCGTGAAAAGCGGGAGCGTCATGTCCTCGCTGTCAGTAAGTTTTTTTGCAAGCAGAAACACCATTACCGCAGTCAGCAGATGCAGGAGAATATTTGTAAGTCTGAAACCCCATGGCGCGAGGCCTGTTATATGGTAATTAAGATAAAAACTGAAAAACGCCACCGCTCTGCTTGGAAAGGCCGTAAGCGGTTCCCATGGCAGAAAAGACTTTATGGCCGGATTTTCGGTTATGTAATGAAAATCGTCCAGATGAAAGGAATAATTAATCGTCGGCAAATATATGACCGCCGCAAATGCGGCAATCAGCGCAAATGGCATTGCATGGTTTTTGTTCATACCGGTTTTCTCATAAATATATAGACATTCGGGCCTGGCCGCCGCACTCCCTTAAAGCCTGCTACAGGAAGGAAAAAAGCGTCGGTCAGGTCATACTGATCGCGGCCTGAAGGGTCGTAGGCGTCAAACTCGGCCGCAAGGAGGTAATTTTTGTCCAGCGCTTCCGCCGCTCCGCGCGGAATATTATGCTCGATTTCCGAGTTGGTTATTATTACACAGTCCGGCAGCAGCGCATTGCCGTTAAAATCCGCAAAGCCCTTATCCGCTATGAATTCCGCCTTTGTGTAGCCGGTTTCAATCCGTCTTTCGCGCAGGTCTGCCGTGGCTTTTAGCATACGGGCTTTCAAATCGTTGCCTTCCGCCGCCGCTTCAGCGGCGTATTTTCTTAAATAATCCGGCGACCAGGCAACCTGCGGGTTTGCGTAGACCGACGAGAGCATTGCTATTGCCGCCCCCTGTCTTACATTTGCCTTAACCCATTCCTGCGCAAGAACGCGGCTGTCCTTTTTGCTCAGGTAATAATCCGTCAGCGTAGTCGTTACAACCGGCTGCGCGCATAAAAGCAGGGTAAGGCCGGCGGCGGCCGCTGTGCGCCTGGCGGAAAGCGGTTTTAACGCCGTAAACTCCTCCACGGCATAAGCCGCCGTTACGCACAGGTAAGGCAGTAAAGGAATTATATAACGCAGAAAAACGGAGTTTACCTTCGCAATCGCCAGAAAATAAATTACCGGAAATGCCAGCAGAATAACGGCCTTGCGCGTATCGCGCACAAGCATTAGCGCGCCGCCGGCCAGCGCGGCCAGAAAAAGCGGCAGACTCATGCTGACCGGCAGGGAAAAGAACAGATGCTTGTGCCAGCTTTGCCCGTGCATTACGCCGTGCAGGGTTTTGTGATAGTTGTAATCGGCGATAGTCTGGCCAATATCGATAAAAAGATACGGCGTTGTTATAAAGAAGGTAAGACCGAAGACCAGAAAAAACAGCCACAGGCGTTTATCAAGAAGCTGCCGGACTTTGTTTTCCGATGCCGGACGGGCCGACAGCATATGGGCCGCCAGCATGGGAATCGGCAGAAGTATGCCCGCGTATTTTATACCCGTTGCAAGACCGGCAAATATTCCCGCGGCCAGATAATCGGCTGTCTTGCCGTATTTGGCGGCCCGTATCATGTGAAGGGTTGAAAAAATCATCATGCAGGCCATTGGCACGTCAAGAACGCCGAAGTGCGAATCCCTTGCAAACAGCGGACAAAATGCCATGAACGCCGCCGCTATCAGGCCGCAGCGCTGTGACCATAATTCCTCTGCCGTTTTATATACCGCGAAAACCGCCGCCGTGCCGAAAACTACGCCCAGCATTCGGTTAATCAGAAAAAGAGCCTGAGGATTGGTCGTGTAGTCAGTAAGCAGTGTGGCCAGCGATGCCATGTGTCCTAAAACATGGGCCGCGCCGGCGTAAATTAAATATAGAAAGGACAGCAGATAGGTATAGCCTGTAGGATAAATCAGGCTCGACGGTTCGGGCCCGCCGAAAATAAAGTGCAGGGCCAGATATATTACGGTGGTTTCGTCCGGACGGGTTTCCGTATGCGGCAGACCGAAGGTGAGACCCGCCAGCCTTGCCAGCAGAGCCGCCGCCATTATAAGGCCGAGTGCCGCTCCCGGTTTTTTTATCCGCATTGCGCTACAAAGTAACGAAACCTATTGATGAAAAGGTAATGACGGTCTGAAAGGCCATGAGCGCCGCAAAAAACAGGCACAGCCGGTAATCGGCCTCGGCCCGTCTGGCGGTCATTGCCAGCACCGGAATGGCCAGAAACAGCCACTCCCTCATGCCTTCCGCTCCGGCAAGACCTGACAGCAGCATGATAATAAATGAAAGCCAGAAGGCTCCGGCGATCGCCATGTCCTTGCCGACTGGTGAAAATATTCCGGAGGCGACATCGCGTACCGCCTTGAAGGAAAATGCCGCCATGGCGGCCGCCGCGGGCAGCCCGCAGCCAAGCAGAAAATCCTTTGTGTTGTTTCCAAGCCGGCTAATGTAAATGAGGGGGGTGTCAGCCATGCGGCTGCTGATATCGCCGTATATGGCCAGCAGATTTTTACCCATGTCATAACCGGCCGCAACCGCGGCGGCGTAGACGGCCGCAAAGGACACTACGGGTATAACTATAAACTTTATTGCCGAGCCCAGCTTGCCCGACTTGCGCTCAAAAAGCATCATCCATATTGTGAACAGCAGCAGAAACAGCACGGGCATGGGGTCAAAAAACATCAGCAGATAAACGGCCGCGCCGAATACTATTCCCCTTAAAATACCCTGCTTTTCAAGGTATGCCGCGCAGGCCCACAGCGCAATGGCAAAAAACAGCGGGGTGATGATATCCATCATCGGTATGAAAAAACTTCTTGCCGGCATGAGAGCATATAATATCGCGGCGAAAACTGCCGCCGTGCGGCCGTAAAGCCTGTTGGTGAAATAGTAAACGGGTATTATGGCCAGATTTGAAAGCAGCAGCAGGGCTATGGCGAAAAAAATTGTGTCAGTGGAAATTCCTGTAAGTAGTTTTGCCGTGACCAGGTGTCCCGCCATGGCGGTGTGGGTATGCGGAAACTGCGGCAGCAAATCGCGGTACTGGGCGCAGCGCGCGAAAATGTCATTCCAGCTTATTGCCAGCGCCCCGCCGTAAAATGAATTGCCTCCCGCGCTCTTTACAAGTTCTCCCATGGGAAAGGTGAGCTTCCATGCAAGCAGCGCCTGCACGGCCATGCCCGTAAGAATGGCGGCCGCGAGAAACCACTTCTCATTTTCTATTTTAAGCAGGAATTTGCTGAGGTAATATACTGCTGCCGCGGCTATTACTCCGGCCATTACAATGGTCATCGTCATGGGCGAGATGTAGGGATATATGCCGCCGCCTTTTGGCGCGCCGAAGAAAAGTTTCTGAAAGTGCAGCCCCGCCGCGTACAGCAGCGTGAGCAGGAGAGTTATCCAGACCAGATATCTGCTTTTTAGTGTTTCCGTAGTGCCGTTCATTTCATTGCACCTCGAATATAAGGAATTCGTTCGTCTGATAAAGGGGTTTTATGCGCGGATCGTCCTTAATGTTATTGTAGAACCCTATGCCCTTGAGCGTAAAGGCATATTTTGTATGGAAGGTATTTTTTAGAGCGCCGTAGACGTCTCTTTCATAGCCTTGTCCCAGCCGCTGGTAAAGCTGCTGGATGGCGGGCGACCACATATACATGTAAATAGGGTCGAGCACTGTCAGGTAATCGTCTTTCGGGTTGAGCGCTATAAAATAGGGGGAATCGCCCCAGGTCGAGTGATAGATTGTTTCGCCGGGCGGCAGATTATCTCTCATCCACAGGGCGGCTTCAACATAGGGTTTGTCAAAACGGAGTTTTCCTGCCAGATTGTTTTTCAGTTTCATCCACGTGGGCGGTATCATCGACAGAATGAGAACCAGACAGACTGCGGCAGTCGATATCGCCAGCCTTTTCTTTAATACAGGCGCTTCCTCTAAATTGGTGCTGAGGTCTTTCCAGTAGGCCGCCGCGGCAAGCGCGGTAAGCGGCGCCGCCGGATACCAGAACCGGTTGCTGAAAATACTGAGCATGATATAGGTCTGGGAGGAAATCAGCAGTACTGCAGTTTCATAGGAAATCTTTACCCTGCGGACCAGCGCGGTCCAGAAAATGAAAAGCATAATGGCAAAGGAAGGGATGTTATTAAGGAAAACCGTACGTGTCCTGTCGGAGTACAGTTCGATTGCGAAATCGATTCCTTTGTTCGTCGCGGCATAAATTGGCGCCAGAAAACCGTTGATGTAAATGGTCCACAGATTCTGCGGAAAGTACGGGTTTATTATTATGCCGGCAACAACGCCTGCGGCGGTATAGAGAAAAGTTTTTTTGCAGAAGCTGCCGGTGTAGAGGTAGCGGCATATTTCAACCACGGCGGCAAAATACAGCAGGGTAAAGGAGGATATATGCGCCCATGAATAAAGGAAGGCGGCCGCGAACGCGGTTTTTTTATGCCTGCCCATGGCCGCTATTATTGCAATGACGGTAAAAATGTTTGCCAGAGTGGCCGGACGGAAGCAAAGCATGTAAACATCAAAGGTGGAGGAGAGCATAAGCAGCGGAAGCAGCAGGGCCGCCGCGATTGCCGAGCGGGCAAGCCGGTATGAGGAGGCAAGCATTATAAGCATGAAGCAGGCCCCCATTGCAAAAGCCGCCGCTTTCGCGCCGGTCTGCGGGTTATGAAATACCGCCAGAAACGGCACGGCCAGCAGGTGCATCAGCAGGTCTTTGTCGGCATAAAAGGTTTTCATCGTGGACATCTGCGTCCAGTGAAACTGCGAGCTGAAGCCCTTTTCCTTCATAAACTGCGTGACGGCCATGTGGTAGTAACTGTCGCCTTCAATCAGGGTTTTTGAACTGAACTGAAAATAAAAGGAAAAAGCGGCCGACAGGAGAAAGGACAGGGCCAGTACAAGCAGGGATTTCTGGGTTGGCATGCTGTTGTTCATTATAACCTACAGTTTAGAGGGAGTGACGACTTCGCCGTTGTGCCCGCTGGTATAACCCGTGATTGTTCCGGCTTCCGTTATGCTGAGGTAGCCGCTCCAGTAGGACGTTTTGGCGGAGTTGCGCGTAGCCCTTGCCTCGAAAGCGTTTTCGGCGGAACTTGCCATGGCATAGCAGAAATCGCAGGAAGGTGCGCAGGGTGGGGTATTATTGCATTGGCTGACGACAAAACTGGTGTCAAGGTAATTGGACAGGTCCGTTATTGAAGTTGAAAACTGCGTACCGTAGGTGCGGTAAAGACGCTGGGCTGTCCAGACGCTTTCCAGATGCATGGCGGCCATGTCCAGCCGCGACTGTTCAAACGCTTTTTGAAAACGCGGAACGCCGTAGGCTACCAGTACGCCAAGCAGAACTACCGCTATGGACATTTCCAGCAGGGTAAAACCTTTCGGACGTAAAACGGCGAAAAAGCCCGGATATCCGCGGTTTGTTCCGCGATATTGTACCGGGCCTCTTTGCTCTTTTTCGTCCATAACCCCGTTAGCCGTGAGTCGGTTCATAACTGCCTTAAAATTATACAGGCGGTCCTTTCAGACCGCCTGTATTTGTTCAATAGCTGACCGGATGATTAGTTGCTGCTCATCGGGTTGATTCTCGGGGGGATGTTGCTGTTGACATCGTAACCCATTTCAGTGAATTCAACGGTGTATTTGCCGTATCCGGCGCTTGCACCAGTTCTGTAAAGGGTCATGTCCCAGCTGGCTTCAATGCCATCTGCTCCGCCGGCAACCGTTCCGAGGCTGAAGTACTTCGGCGCGGGGAAGTTGATGTCCAGTTCGTTGGTGTCGATAGCATAGGTACCCTGTCTGCTGTGGTATCTTTCCTGAGCAGAGCGAACGGCTGCGAGGTAGCTGAATGCTTCGCCCGCTTTGGATCTTTCAACAGCTTCGCGGAACCGGGGAACGCCGAAAGCCGCCAGAACGCCGATGATGACGATGACGACTGCTAATTCCACCAGTGTGAAACCTTTCTTGTTGTTCATAGTGTCTCCATTGTTGAACTTGATTAGGCACAGTCTCCTGTGCTTGTCTCTTCCTTTATTATATCGCAAAGCGTTAATCAGCGGTACGGTCTTTTATGTAACTTTTGTGTAACGCCGCCTAGGAGCCGCTGCTCATGTCAAACATGGGCAGGTAGACCGAGCCCAGCATCAGTGACACGACTATACCCATGCCTATGACGATGACTGGTTCCATCATGGCGGTCAGACGCATTGTCAGGACCGACACTTTGTCGTCATAGTAGTTTGCCACGGTCTGCAGCACCGCGGCGAGCGTGCCAGATTCCTCGCCCATCTTGACCATGCCGACGGTCATGTTTGTGAAGTAACCCGATATCGCCAGCGAGCCGCCCAAATCGTTGCCGACTGAAACGCGGTTGTAGACCTCGGTCAGAATGTCGTAATAAATAGGGTTTTCGCGAAAGGATTCCTTTGTCGATTCCAGTGCCTCGAGAAGAGGCATGCCGCTGTTTAGCAGCAGGGCTATGTTCGCGCAGAAACGCTCCTGCGCCGACTGAAGCTGAAGTTCTCCGGCCACCGGTATTGCAAAAATGAAGGAGTACATCTGCCTTGCACCGTATGTGGTGGAAACGAATTTTTTTGTGACGAAGAACAGTATTGTGGCGCAGATGACTATTGCAATACCGTAGTGCTGGACGAAATTAGATATGCCCAGAACAAACCGCGTTATGGCAGGCAGCTGCTTGCCCATATCATTGAACATCTGCGCGAAGGTTGGAATAACCTTCCATAACATGATGAAGATGGCGGCAGCGGCCACGCAGGCCATTACGGCCGGATAAATCAGCGCGGACTTGACCTTGTTGGCCATGTCCGTGCTTTTTTTGATGCTTTCGTTTAGTTTTATCAGCAGCGGGGCAAGCTGACCGCTCTGCTCGCCGGTGCGTATTACCTGCGCCCACTGATAGGGGAAAAGTTTAGGGTATGAGGCAATTGCTTCATAAAGCGAGCCGCCGCCTGCAACCTTTTTTGTGATATCGGTAAGGATTTTCTGGAATTTCAGACTTTCGGTCTGTTCCGCCGCCAGTGTAAGCGCACGCAGCAGCGGCACGCTGGAACTGAGCAGTGTGGACAGATGTTCAAAAAAAGCTATCAGGTCTTCCTGATGTATGCCAGGATGTTTTTTCTTGTTGATTTTCGCGAATTTGGCGAAAACCCCGTAGCGTTTTGTTTGCGGTGTCTGCGGCATAATGTGATTCTATCAAAAAAAGCGTTCGCGGGCTATTTACGCGTACTGATAAGTTCTGATATAATTGGATATTATAATAATAAGTTATCAGGGGTTTTGGGCCCTTCTATGATTAAAAGCTTTCAAAAAACAGTTCTCTGCGGTATTGCCGCGCTTGCAGTATTTTTATGCGGGGTTTCCCCGTCCTTTGCCCAGCCTAAGGACCTTCTTCTTAAGGTGCTTGACGGTCATTCCGCCGACGTGTGGGCCGTGGCTTTTTCGGCCGACGGCAAGTATCTTGCCTCCGGCGGCAAGGATAACCGCATACTGGTCTGGAAGACGGCCAGTTTCGAGACGGAAAAAAATCTGGCCAAGCACAGCAAGCCCGTAACATCCCTTTCTTTTTCGCCGGACGGTAAATATCTGGCCTCCGCCAGCCGTGACAACAGCGTGCTGGTGTGGCAGAACGGAACATTTGATTTGGCCACGTCGATAAAAGGCCACAGCCAGTCCGTGTTTTCCGTGGCGTTTTCCGCCAATTCCAAATATCTGGCCTCGGCCGGTTTGGACGATTCCATAAAAATATGGCAGACCGGAGCCTTCAATCCAGTCAAGACGCTCAGCGTTCCGCAAGATGTTTTTACGGTGGCTTTTTCAAATGACAACCGCTTTCTGGCCGCCGCTGGAGCAGACGGCGTTATACGCCTGTGGGATGCCCATGAATTCTATGCTGTGGGAACGCTTGAGGGGCACGGCGACTATGTGTGGTCGGTTGCCTTTTCGCCCGACGGGAAGTATCTTGCTTCCGCCAGCCGCGATAAAACCGTTAAGGTGTGGAATCTCGCCGAGCGCAAACTGGTGCAGACCATTACCGGTCATTCCAAACCTGTGCTTTTCGTAGCTTTCTCGCCGGACGGCAAGTACCTTGCCTCCGCGGGCGAGGATAAACTGGTAAAACTCTGGGACGTTGCCGGCGGCTTTAAGGAAGCGGCCACCTTGTCCGGTCACGCAAGTTCCGTTGATTCCGTGGCGTTTTCACCCAACGGCAAGATGATTGCCACCGCAAGCGAGGATAAGACCGTCCGCATATGGGCCACTCCCCGTGCAGCGGGCGACATGGCCGCCATGCTTGCCAGTATCGATAATGAAGCGGAATATTCCAAACATATGTCGGCCGGCAAAGAACTTATGGGCGGCTGGCTGCTGAACAAATTCCGTGCCTATACTCATTTCCGTTCCGCCGTATCCATAAAGGATACGCAGGAAGCCAAGGAACTGCTGGCCGGTACGCGCGGCGTGGTGTTCGGCTGGCTTATAAAGCTGGGGATTCTGCTGCTTCTGGTGGTAGTGGGCGGCGGCACCGCTGTTTACTTTCTGTACCGCCGCAAGATAGCCGCCCGTCTGCGCGGTAAATTCACCGAAATATTTAACGCCAAAATGACCGCCGGCAAATTTGCCGACGCCGAAAAAATTTATCGCGCCTATCGTTCCATTGACGGCGATATGTCCGCCGTCGCGCCTGCGATGCTGTTTGATTTGTTTACAAAGGCTGGCAAACCCGCGCAGCTTATGTCTGAAAATCTGCCGGCGGATTATTTCGCGGCTTTTGCAAAACTGGCCTTTGCGCAGGGCGATATACCGGGCGCCGCCGGTTTTGTAAAACGTTTCGGCGAACTGGGCGGAAAGGAAATTCCGCAGGACGTTCTGTCTTCGTCCGACCTGCTTACCATACAGCTTGAAAGCGGCGTTTCCCCCGAGTCCGAAATGCAGAAAATGCCGCTGGATACGGTCTTGCAGACACTTTCCAAAATGCTTGAAAGCGGACATAAACCGGATTTCCAGAAAGTATTTGGCGACGGCAAACTGCTGCTTGCCGTAACCGAACTTTCAGCGGAAACCGCCGATTCCCTTATAAAACTGCAGGAGGCCTGCGAAAAGCCCGATGCCGTTGTGGAACTGCTTGCCGCGCAGAAATATCCCGCTGTCGTATATAGCGAAATGGCCCGTGCCTATCTGCGGCTTCAGAAGACGGAACCAATGGTGAAAATTCTTCTGTCCGCGCTTCAGAATTACGGCAAGGAACTGCCGGCGGATTTGTACCGTCTGCTTTTTGACTCCTACAAGGCGCAGGACAAGCTGGCGGAACTGGACCTTACGCTTTTCCCGGATGAATACCGCGGCGAATTTCTGACTGTCCTTATGCAACAGGGAAAGAATCAGGAAGCGCTTGCCGCGCTTAACAAACGTCCGCGCGAACAGTGGGCTGCAGGCGATTATCATATGGCCATGCAGCTTTACATTAAACTTAACCTCTATGATCTGGCCGAGGAAATGGTAACTAAACTGTTTGCCGAGATGCCGGTAGCCGATTCCCCCGAGCTTTATTATGACTTTGCCCGTTACTGCGAGCAGGAAGGGCATCTTGAAAAGGCGTGGGAAATATACAAGGAATTTGTCGTTAAGGGTGTTACATATAAGGATGTGCTTACAAAGTATCCCGAAGTGCGCGACAAACTTGGCAAGCAGACCACCCGCATAAAGCACGATACTACGGTTTCCGCCCCTGCCGCTGCGGAACCTGCCGCCGCGCCTCTTGCGCCGGCGGAAGCCGAGCAAGCTCCTGCGGCAATGCAGGCAACTGCCGTTACCGTTGCCGAACAGCCGGCGCCGGTGGTGGCCGCACCTGTAAATTTCGCGCCGATGTCCCGTACTTCCAGACTGGAAGAGGACACAATGCGCATAGCCGCTCTGAAGGGCGGCAAGATGGAACTTATAAAGGAAATAGGCCGCGGCGGAATGGGTATAGTCTACTGCGTGTTTGATAAATCTCTAAACCGCAAAGTGGCTGTAAAGCGTATGCGCGAGGAATTCTACCTGTCCAAGAAAGAGGTGGAGAAATTCCTCAACGAAGCGCGCACCGTGGCCCAGTTAAATCACCCGAACATCGTTATTGTCTACGAGATTATAGAGCAGGAATCGATGGCCTATATAATGTTCGAGTATATCGACGGCATGTCCCTTGAGCAGATGCTTGAAAACAGCAGCAAGGGTCTTCCGCTTAACGAGGCTCTGCGCATAATCGAGCAGATATGCAACGGTCTTTCTTACGCGCATAACCACAATATCATTCACCGTGATCTTAAGCCGTCCAACATCATGCTTGCGCAGGACGGCCTTGTGAAGATAACGGATTTCGGTATAGCCCGCATGGCAAAAGATACCATACTGCGGCTTACCGGCGCGTCCACCGGAACGCTGGCGTATATGGCTCCCGAGCAGGAACTGGGCACGTTTGACGCCCGTTCCGATATTTACAGCCTTGGCGTGATGATTTACGAAATGCTGACCGGCGAACTGCCGTTCCGCGGGCCGAACTTCTACCTGCAAAAAGAACGCATGGTTCATAAGCCGCTGACAGATGTGGTGCCGGAGCTGCCGTCCGTAATGGACGAAATCATCGAGAAATGTCTGCAGGCCGACCCTGAAAAGCGTTACGCTACTGTCGACGAGCTTTTGCGGGATTTGGTCGGCAAGGTATAGCACTGCGCTTTACGGTTTATCCGGTAAGCGGGTAATGTTTTAACGGAGGCTTTTCCAACAGGAAAAGCCTCCGTTTTTTTGATTTAGCCCAAGCAAACCGTGTACTATTGTTTTGAGTGGAATATACGTCTCATTATGGAGAGGCCATATGCATAATGTCGGTGAAGAAATCGCCGGAGAGTATTTGCGTACCCAGAGAAATTGCGAGTTTGTTGAGTACAACCTTTATACTCCGGACGTGCAGGGCGAAATTGATGTCGTGGGAATAAGTCTGGCGGACCATACGGTCTATTTATGTGAAGTTGCCGTACATCTGACCACTGGGCTTAGATATGTTGACCAGAAGACCAAGCAGTCCTGCAGTGCCAGAAAGTTAATTCAAAAACTTGAAAAAGATTTGGCGTATGCGCAAAAATATTTTTCAGAGTATAAACATGTCCTGATGCTCTGGTCGCCTATTATCAAACAATCCAAAGCAGCCAGCAAGCAAAATCAAACTAAAGATATTCAAGAGATACAGTCACATTTTCTTGAAGCGCATAACATTAAACTGGAACTTATCACAGACCAGGTATATCAGGAATGCCTTGTAAAGTTAAGAGCGTATGCCGCTAATGAAAGTAAGGAACTGAAATCCACTATTTTACGATACCTGCAGATAGAGGAGCACCTTGCAAAGCATTTGAAGCGTATAGCTGTTACAGACGAGAGCGAGCATAACTAGTTGATTCTTTTTGAAATCCGGCAAAGTATTTTTGCTGCGTTTTGGATAAATAAAAAACCCCGCCTTATCGGCGGGGTTTTTTATTGAATATCAGGCTAATCGTTCTTTACGATTTTCGGCGTAATGAAAATCAGCAGTTCCCTTTTTATGTTGCTCTTTGACGTGGAGGTAAAGAGCGAACCGATAATCGGCAGGTTGCCAAGCAGAGGCACCTTGCGGATTGTGTTGGAATCCTGATTGTTTATAAGTCCGCCAATAAGTACGGTTGAACCGTCTTTAACGCGCACCGTTGTCTTTATGGAGCGCATCTGGGTGTCAACCACGTCATCGGTCGGGAAGAATTCGGAAAGCTGGGGTCTGCTTATCTGCGGAGCAATGGCCAGCGTTATCTGCCCGCCTTCGTTTACCTGCGGGGTAACGACAAGGGTAATACCGGTGGTCTTTCTCTTGGCGGTTTTCGACTGCGTACCCAGATAGCCCGAACCGGTGAACTGCTTGGTCTCGAATTCAACAACCGTGTCTGCCGTTACGGCTATTTCGGCCGGCTTGTTGTTTAACGTCAGCACTTTTGGTTTGGAAAGGTACTGTCCGTCTCCGGTCTGGTCAATAGCTTTCAGCACGGCGGTCAGCTGCTGGAAGGAGAGAATGCCGAAGGATATGCCGCCGAAGTAATCGGTGGTGGCAATGGTTTGTTTTCCTGTCAGGGACGAAAAGTCAAAGCTGTTTCCAAACGGAGTATAAGAACCGTTTAACTTGAACGGGAAAGACGTCAGCAGCGAAGCGCCCTGATACTGGCCCAGAACGCCGTCGGAGTCACCGTATTCTATACCCAGGTTTTTTGTGAGCGAGGCATTGGTTTCAACGAAATAGACCTCAATCATTACCTGCGGAACAGGCGTGTCCAGCCGCTCTATAAGTTCTTCTATGCTGGGGAAGTTTTCGGGAATATCGGAAATGATAAGACTGTTGGTTTCGGGGTAAATCTGTAGTTTTCCCTGATCCGAAAGCATGCCTTTAACAACCCGCAAAAAGCTTTGCTTATTGCCGGAATTGTCGTCTTTGTCATCTCCAAGCGTAACGGAATCGTTGTTAAAGCTGCTGCCTGAACTGTCGCTGGAAGCGCCTAAATTGGCCTGCGATTTGCCTACCTGCAGGCCGGTAAGCTGGGTGTATTTAAGGTGAAATATCTTGGTTGCAAGGCGCATCTTTGACTTGCTTACTTCCTTTACCACGAACGTATTGCTGTTGCCCACCTGCTCGTAGCCGAGGCCCTGTGCTTCAAGAAGGGCTCTTAGTGCGTCGCGCAGAGTCACATCTTCCATAAGCGCCGTAAATTCTTTCTGCTCAAGCGATTTGGCTACCACGAAACTTGCGCCGGTCTGCTTTGAAATGGCTTCCAGAATCAGCACCAGCGGCATGCCTTTCATCTGGAGGGATATCTTTTTTGCCGACAGGCTGGTGTCGCGGGGAGTGGAGACGAACTCTTCTTTCGGTTTTGTGTTATCCGCCGTGGGCGCTGTTGTAACAGCTACCGTTGTCTTTTTGCCTATGGCTATGTGCAGACCGTCGGTTTCCTCGGTTATGTAATAAGGAGTTTTACCTAGGGGTTTTTCAAGCTCTATAGTAAGGCGGGCCTTGTTGTCCTCGCTGTCGTACTGGGAGAATTTGACGTTCTTTATAAATGTCCCGTCGGAGCGCATCGCCTTGGTTCCCTGCGCGTAAATGGCGTCCTCGAATTCTACGATAAACTTGGGCGTTTTCTTTGATGCCGCCGCCTTATAGTCGATGGGGGGCATGGTCTTTACGATGATTTCATCCTTGCTGACGATGATATCCTCAATGATGTTCTTTGCGTACGCTCCGACGGCCACGGCCGTCAGCGCGGCGCCTAGCACAAGGGCGCGCAGTGTCTTGTATGGCGGTTTCATTTTTTCAGTTGTCTCCATGAATTCTGTTACCATTTTATAATATAAAGTCCCTTATATCACATGCCCTTTTCAACCAGATTTCCGTTGACGCGCAGTATGACTTTATTGGGCAGTATCTTTATAACGTCTATGCCGTTTACCGAGGAACCGGGCGTCATCAGCCTGCCGTTGATGCTTACAACGGGCGATGCGGGGTCCCAGAAAATACCTTCTATGTTCACGGTCAGTTCCTTTGGCGGCGGAGGAAGTTCCGTGCCTGCGGGAATTGCCGGCAGCGCGGCCGTGCTTATCATTGTTTCGGCCGTTTTTGCGCCGGATTTTTTACCGCCGGTCTTTTTTCCTGTCCGGCTGTTTTTCGCGGACGGCTTGCCCGCCGCGGGTTCGGCGGCTTTGGCTTCCATGCCGAATGTCGGCGTGGGCTGCGGCGCGCCTAATATAAAGGGATTTCTCAGCTCAGGCGGAAGGGCATAGTCCGCAGGGGGGCTGGGCAGTTTCATTTGAGGAGGGGCTTCCTCCTCTTCCTGCTCGGTGTTGGTCATGGACATATTTACCAGCACCACGCAGGCCGCAAGCATAAAGGCAAGCGGAATCCATCGGATAAAATTAAATCGCATAGGTTAGTCGTCCAGTCTTGTTTTGCTGCTGCCGGTGTCGGCGGGCGCGGGTCTGCCTGCCGGTTTTGCTTTCGGGACAGGCTGAGGCTTTGGCGCGGGCGCTTTAACCGCGGGTTTTGTCTGCTGCGGCTTTGCCGCCGGAGCGGCCGGTTCCGTTTCCGGCTCATCAAAAGAGAATTTGCTGGAATAGCCGTTGTCCCCGTTTTTTGCGGGCGCGGACGGAATTGTCGTTTTAATCTCCTGTTCCAGTTTTCTGTAATCGATGAGGTTTTCGACCTTTTCCTTGCCTTCCTCTATTTTGGGAACGCTCAGATTCTTTTCTTCTTCCATTGCGCGCGCCTTGCTCGCGGGTACTTCCGGCGCGGGTTTTGCTTCGGCGGCGGGTGCGGCGGCCTGTGCCGGTCTGGTCTGATCGGGTGCGGTCTTGGCGTCTTCCGCCGTAAGCACTTTTTTCTGCGCCGACGCGGGCTGCATCAGCATGCCCAGCTGTATCGTAAGCTGGCAGGTCTTAACATCTTTCGCCAATTCAATTTCGCCGATGTGGAAATTCGTTATATTTACCTTTTCGTTGCGGCTGTAAAAAATGCCCATTGTGCGGATGATATCGATATACTTTCCGTTAGCCGTCATCTTTATTATCAGCTTGCGCAGCGTCTTGCTGTCGGCTTCCTTGGCGTTGATGACAGGCGTTATGCTCTGTACGCTTAGGCCGTTCTGCCGCATGATGTCGCGGATTTCCGATACCCACTCGATAAACTCGGATTTGTCGGAAAGGTGGGATTTGTATGCCGACAGTACGGTGGAATAGCTGTCGTGCAGTTTGATAAGGCGGCGCCGCTCCTGCTGCTCCGCGTTGAGTGTTTCCTGCTTCTTGATGCTCATGTTGAGGGGGATGCCTATGCCGCCGAGACCTAAAATGCAGATAAGTGACAGTACCACGATTTTGAAAAGCGTGGGATTCTGAAACTCTATCAGCAGAGACTGGGCTATTTTGTTTTTTAGGTCTTCGAATTTCATGTCAGTTTATGGTTATGATAGCCTGAAGCGCATTGGCCTGAAGCGAATTGTTTTCCTTTACCAGTGATATCGAATTGAGCGTTACTTTCTTGAAATACTTGCTGATAAGTTTATCGTTCTTGATGTCGGACATGAACTTGTCTATTATCAGCTCGGGATTTGTTTTGCCGTCGCTCTGCACCAGTATGTCCAGTACGAGACTTACCTTGTCCTTGGGCTTAAGCCAGGAGGGGTCCTGAACCGTAATATTGGTCACTTTTACCGTGGGCGGCATAAGGTTGGACACTTCCGACATTATATCCGCCCAGGGATTGACGCCGATATAAAACGCCTCAAGCGGGGCTATGCTCTTTTTGATTGTGTTATTGTTGGACGATATTGTGTCGTTATCCTGTCCCTGCGCCCATAGTGTCTGGGCGTTAAGGGCCTGCTGTATGCGCACGCTTGTGCTTATTTTATCCGCCTGCGCCACCAGAACCAGCAGGGTTATGGCCACAAGCAGCGTGCCGATAATCGCTTCCATATACGGAAATGTCAGCAAAAGTGAAATGGGCTTTTGTATGCTGCGGCCCAGATTGGTGGTCTTGGCTTCCACGTCCAGTCCGCCTAGCGCCAGACCGAAGGCTATCAGGTGGCCGTCGTACTTGCGGCCCTTTATGATTTTGCATTCCAGCGCCGTGTCGGTATGCAGATGTTCGGCCGTTTCCGGCGGAATGTTTTCGCCCTGTATGATAATCAGCGGCGGATTTGGAAAGGCAAACGACCGCTGAATGTATATTATCATGCTCTGCACTACCGGAAATATTATCTTAAAAAGGTCGTCGCCCTCGGTTTTTACCAGCTGCCAGGCAAGCGGCGTGCTGCCAGAGGTAACGGCCACCAGTATCATTTCCGGTCCTATCAGCAGGCGTATTTCGGGACTTTTCTGGCTTGGCGATTGCACGTTCCATGCCGCGCGCAGCGCCGCCCACGGGGCGGCTTCAATGCGCAGAGGGCGCAGATTGAGGTTATCGAAATCGGTCCACAGGTCCTGCACGGTTTTTTTCTGGGCCACGCACATCAGCGTGTAAATCTGGTCGCCGAACTGGGTGGAAAGCCAGTCGTATATTATAGTGGGAGAGTGCAGAAATTCCGCGCGCGGATTTTCCGAAATGATGGCATCCACGTCCAGCGTCTTTCCCGGTTTGAAGGAGGTTGGAAAAGCGTAGTAGAAAACGCCGGTATCCTTTACGGCCGCCACCATGACTTCCGGCAGATCGTCTATAAATTCTTTTATGCGCTTGCGAAGCGGTATCTTTATAGCGGCTTTTTCCCTGCGCTGCTGCGGCGTTTCCGGTTCTTCGTCCTTGGCGACCGGCTTGGCTTTCGGAAAGGTTTCCTTGAGGTAATCCGACAAGGGCTTGTCGCCGACGGGACCGTCCGTTTCCTTTTCAATTTCCGCGCCCTTTACATCGTATTTAATGCGGCAGATGTAGACTTTATCGCCCTCCAGGTATATACCGTGGCTGCGATGAAACTGCTCTATGACGCGGTTTAAAGTTGTCTTTTGCATTATCTTCTAGTTTGAACAGCTGGCCCAGAGATTCTCCATTTTAGAAAAATCGGAGGGGCAGGTACAGCTTGAAACGGGCACGTCGGCCTCGGTCAGGGCCCGCGCGTCCACAATGCGGTATGTGTCACTGGAGGTAAACACCAGTTCCCCGCTTATGTCGGTCGGCTCGGGCGGCGCGAAAACCACCCTGCAGGCGTAATTGTCCGGCGGAAGCGACGGCGCTGCCGTCTGCAGCAGGCGCAGGCCGCGCGCCATTATTACGCGGTTGGTATCGTCGTACCACAGTTTTTCAGCCTGATACTCGGTGGCTTTGACCGCGAAAAGGGAACGCGTCTGGCGCTCAAAGAGCGCCACTATGGTCATGGAAATCAGAATGAAAACCATCACAATCAGCATGGCCGAGCCCCGGCGGCTTCTGAGGAACCTGCGCAGTCCGTTTATGATTTTCACGAATCCTCCTTATAGGGGAACTGCTGCCAGGTGAAGTTGAGGTTCAGGAAAGCGCCGTTTTTTGAAAAATTGAAAATCGTCGAGAAATAACCCGGATGCAGTTCCGTCGTCATTGCGCCGAGACAGGAAGTGACCGTCATGCTGGAATTTGTCAGCGGGTCGAAACGTATCAGTTTTCCGTCTTTCAGCGCATAATTATAGCCGCCGGCGTGCGAGTCGGAATCTATATGAAATTCCTCGTCCGCCGTGACGACGGTAACCTGCGTGGCGTAAGCAAAATCGGATGTCAGCATGGCGCGGGTTATGTAAGTTTCGCGCACCAGTTTTGCCCTGTCCATGAGAAAGCGCATCTGCTTGTTGGTGGTTATCCAGACCGAGCTGAACTGTGACGCGAAGACCACGAAAATGGTGCCCGCTATTGTCAGTTCCAGCATGGTCATGCCGCGGTTGTTCATTTCGCGGTCACCGCGACTTCGGCCACAAGATGATTGGTCTTGGTTTTTTTCATGTCGACAACTGAGACGTAGTTTAACAGGGGACTTGGAATCTGGGCGGAGGTTACTTCCGCGCTTATGAATGTGTTGGAGGCCGTTACAGTGGTAAAAAGCTGGTCCTTGGTTTCCAGCCAGCGTACCTGCTTCTGGCGGTTTAGCATTGCCACGCCAAGGCCGCCCACGGCGAAGACCATCAGGGCGATGGCAATCTGCACTTCCAGAAGCGTGAAACCAGAATTTTTACGGCTTTTTTCCATTTCCGCCGGCCCTTTAATAATTTTATAATATGGTCTAGTATAATTTTTTCATAGGCACAAATCAAATGCGCGTATTCTGCGGACCTTTCCACCGGCTTGAGGCCGGCCTGCTGGACGATATCGCCTCGTTAAAAAAAAGCAATCCCCTTTCAGGGGCCGCCGTTGTCGTGCCTTCCCGCCGCATGGCCGACAGGCTTCAGGCCGCCTATGCGCGGGGGCGCGGTCCCGCCGCGGGACTGGTGTTTCACACTTTCGTAAGTCTTGCCGCGGAGCTGTCGGCCGATTCTTCCTCCCCGGCCGTCCCGCTGGCCTTCGATTCCGGTCTGGACAGATTTTTAGTTGGCGAACTGGCCGCTTCTTCCGCGCAGGAAAGCCCGTTTGGTTCGGCCGACCGAAAAAATCTCGCCATGGCGCTGAGGTCCACTTTGCGCGACATGCTGGATGCGCAGGTAGACACCGCAACCGTGCGGGAGCATATTGCCGATCCGGATTTTATTTTTCCCGATGACGCCCAGCGTCTGCGCTGGCTGCTGGACCTGCAGGATAATTATTCCGCCGCCGTACGGAATCTGCCTTTCGAGCCAATGCGCGAAATGTTTCTGCGCGCGGCGCGCGCCGCCGAAAGCACGCCGGCGCTCACCCGCTACGAGCGCGTTTATTTTTACGGTTTTTACGACCTTACCGGCATACAGCTTGAACTTTTCCGCTCTGTTTGCGGCGCGGCCGATTCAGCCGTGTTTTTTCCTTACCGCCGCCACGCGGCCTACTCTTTTGCCGGAAAGTTTTTTGAAACCAACGTGGCTGGTCTTTCATCCGAAACCGTGTATATGGACTGCGACGACTTATCCCGCGCCGCCGGACCCGCGCTGGACGCCTTGTTTTGTCCGGAAAAACCGCCCGTGCCGGTTGCGCCGGAGCATTTGCAGGTGGTAAGCGTTTCCGGTTCGCGCGACGAACTATGGGCCGCCGCCAAGGAAATTCTGCCGCTTCTTGCCGCCGGTTACGCGCCGGATGATATAGGCGTAGTGGCCCGCACGCTTGAGCCTTACGCCGCCGATATAGACGCGGTGTTTTCGGAAAACGGCATACCCTATGTCTGCGAAACCGACCAGCCGCTTCTCTCGTTTCCGCTGGCAAAATTCTGCTCCGCCCTGCTTTTTCTTGAGCGCGGCGGTTACGAAAAAGACGATTTGCTGGATATCCTTTCCTCGCCCTATTTCAGCGGTTCGCCGCAGTGGCGCGGCCTGCTTGCGAAATGCGGCGGCGCGGCGGGGCTTGAGCAGTGGCGGGCTCTGCTTGCCCGTCAGGAAGGCGGGGATAAAGGGCTTGGCGCATGGCTGTCCGCGACGGCCGTGGTTTTGCGCGGGCTCAAAAAACCGCCCTCGTGGAAAGAGGGGGCCGAATGTGCCCGCGCATTTTTAAAGGAACATTTTCTGACCGCCGGTCTTACCGCGCAGGAAGAGGAATTGCGGCGTGAAGTTTTTGACGGCATTGCCGCGCTTGCCTCATACGATTTGGTTCGTCCGCCGCTGGAAGACGAATTTCTTGATGAACTTGCCGAGCGGCTGGCCTCGGCGGCCGTAAGCGTGCCTTCGGCAAAAGGCGGCGTGGCCGTAATGGATGCAATGGCCGCGCGCGGGCGCGGTTTCCGCGTGCTTATAATGCTTGGTCTCAACGAAAAACTTTTTCCGCGCCTTATAAGGGAAGACCCCGTTTTGCGCGACCGGCACCGCCGTTTCATGCGCGACACGGAGGGTTTCTGGCTGTGGCCAAAACTGGAAGGCTACGACGAGGAAAAACTGCTTTTTCATCTGCTGGCCTCCTCCGCTTCCGAAAAACTCGTCTGCGTTTACCAGCGTTCCGATTCCGGCGGACGCGCGCTCGTACCGTCGATATATCTGGCCGAGCTTTGCCGCTCCTGCGGCCGCGCGCAGGACGGAAATTTACTGTATGTTTCGCGCCGCCATGCCGAAAAACTGGCCGCGCTCGACCCCCTGCTTTTAAGTGAAAGCGAACTGCGCCTGCGGCTTGCGGGCTGTGCCGATGCCGACAAATATTACGCGGCCTGCGGTTTTGAACAGGAAGGTTTTTCGGAGCTGAAGAAAAGCGCCGGAGCAATCGGCTTTGCTTCCTCGGCGGGGGATTTTGACGGTTTCGTGGGCGGACACGGACTTTTCGAGCGCGTGAACAAGCGCGGGTTTTCACCCAGCGCTATGGAGTCTTTGTCATCCTGTCCCATGCGCTTTTTCCTTGAACGGATTCTTCACCTTTCGCCGGACACCGAGCCGCTTTCGGGCGACAGTCTGGCCCGCAATCATGTGGGAACTATTTATCACGAAATATTCCAGCGGGCCTACAAAAAAGCCTACGGCGGGCAAAAGCCCTGCAGCCTTGAAGCCGCCGTGCAGGATATTTCGGCCGAAATGTTCAGCGCGGAAAACGGCAAAAACTACGGTCTTTATCCCGTTCTGTGGGAGGCGCTTGGCGAGGAAATGTCACTGTTTGCGCTTACTTTGGCAAAAGAGGATTTTGCCGCCATGGGCGGGTGGAAGCCTTCGTATTTCGAACAGCCGCTCGGCGGTCGTATCGACGGCGTTGAAGATATCAGCTGGCGCGGCATCGCCGACCGCATCGATGTCGAGGAAACGCAAAAAATCTTCCGCGTAATCGATTACAAATCAAAGCGTAAAAAAACCGGCAAAACGCTGGAGCCTCTCGTGCGAAAGGGCGAACTTTTACAGCCTTATGTCTATGCCCGTCTGGCCCAGCATTTACTGGAAAAGCAGGGTCTTTCTTTCGACGAAACGCTGTTTATGGAAGTGGAACACGACGCCGAAAAAAATCCCTTGCGCAGTCAGTCCTTTTCCGCCGCCGAGGCGGCGGAGACGGCCGAAGCCGTAAACACATTTATTTCGTTTCTTGCCGGTCTTGTGCGGGAGGGAACATTTCCCATCCGGCCAGATGACAGCGAACACGGCCGCTGCGCGTGGTGTCTTTTCGGCGGCATATGCCGCAAAAATCACGCGGCCGCCCGCAGGCGCGCGGCCCACTGCGCGCAGACATTAAAAAGGGAGGAACTTGCCAATGCCGGAAATTAAACCGCCGCTTGCCGACGCCGCCGACAGGAAGACCGCCCGTCTGGACTTTGCGCGAAACATTATCGTCGAGGCCGGAGCCGGAACCGGCAAAACCACTTTGCTTATCGACCGGCTGTGTCTGTGGATTCTGAAACAGCCGCCGTCGGCCGAAAATCTTTCGCCTCTTGAGCGGGTTATTGTCCTTACCTTTACCGAAAAAGCGGCGGCTGAAATCAAAATCCGCCTGACCGCAAAACTTCAGCAGCTCATCGCCAGCGCCTCATCCGAAGCCGATGCCCGCGCCGCCGCCCTGCTTGCCGAACTATCCGAGCTTTTTAAAGTGGACAAAACCGAGGCCGTTTTGCGCGCTGAAAAAGCCGTGGCTTTTTTAGATCGCGCGCAAATCGGCACAATCCATTCTTTCGCCGCGCACCTGCTTAGGCTTTATCCTTTGCAGGCCGGCGTGGACCCCGCTTTTGAGGTGGACGACGGCCGTTCCTTTGAACGGATTTTCGACCGTGAATGGCGGCTCTGGCTTGAAACCGAACTGGGACCGGAACCCGCGCGCGGAGCCGAGTGGAAAACCCTTTTGAAACTTTGCTCGCTCGAGGAACTTGCCGAGCTTGCCCGCGCGCTCTGCGGCGCGAAGGCCGCCGATTTGCCGGAGAAAAATTCCGGCGCGGCAATCGCAAAAATATGCCGCGCGAAAGCCGCCGAGGCCCTTCGCCTTTCAACGGCTTTCGTGCCGCCAAAAAAAGCCCCGCGCAATCTGGAAAAGGATTTGGCCGAGGCCGCCCGCGTGCTGGAAGATATAGCGGGCTCTTTCGAGCACGGCGTTTTTGCCCCATGTTCTCCGGCGGAGTTCAGCAAAAGCAAAACAAAACCTTCCAACTGGGACGAGGAAAATTTCGAGCAGGCCTCAGCCATAATAAATTTTGCGAAGGCCGCCGACCCCGAAGGTGAAAAAACCGTGCGGCTTGCCTATGAGCTTTTGCGGCCTTTCTCGGCCGTTTTCCGCCGCGCCTACGCGCGGGACGGACAGGTTTCCTTCGACGAGTTAATCATCCGCGCCCGTAACCTTCTGCGCGAAAACAAGCAGGCCCGCGCCGAACTTAAAAAACAGTATTCAGCGCTGTTTATCGACGAATTTCAGGACACCGACCCCGTGCAGGGCGAACTGCTTTTATATCTGGCCGAACAGCAGACGGCTTTTTCTCCCGACTGGAATGGCCTGCGCCTTCAGGCCGGCAAACTGTTTGTTGTCGGCGACCCCAAACAGTCCATTTACCGTTTTCGCGGGGCCGACATAAGCGCTTATTCCGAGTTTAAAAAACTGCTCCTTTTACAGGGTGCGGCGGAGTGTTATCTTACCGTAAATTTCCGCAGCAGTCCCTACATTGTAAATTTCGCGAACAAGGCGCTTTCCGCCGTCATGCAGGAAAAGAACGGCTACCAGCCGCTTTATATTCCCATTTCCGCCAGCAGGCAGAGCGTGGCCGAAAACGAAGACGCCGCAATCTGGCTTGTGGAAGACGGCGAAATGAAAATCGGCGACAGCCGCCGCGTGCAGGCGCGCTTTATAGCGGACTGGATAAACGAAAACGCCGGAAAGCTGATTTTGCCCGACGGTAAAAAACTGCGCAGGCGCGATGTTGCCATACTTCTGCGCGCGTCGTCCTCGCTGGATACTTTTCTGGAGGAATTCCGCCGCTCCGGCATCAGCTACATGGTGGAGGAAGACAAGTATTTTTACTCCACGCAGGAAGTAAGCGATTTACTGAACCTTCTGCGCGCGCTGGAAAATCCGGAAGATAAAATCGCCGTGGCCGGAGTATTGCGCGGGCCGCTTGGCGGCATTACGGATGCCGAGCTTCTTGCACTGGCCGATTCCTGCGGCTTTGATTACCGCCTTGCCGCGCCGTCCGCTTTGCCAAAGGTGGAGGCGTGCTTTGCAAAACTGCGCGCCATACGCGAAAAAAACGGCAGGGTTCCCGTGCGCGAACTGCTGACTTTCGCGCTTGAAACCACGCGCGCCCTTGAACTTCTCCCGCTGGCCTATAACGGCGAGCAGACGCTTTCAAACATTTTCAAATTTACAGATATCGCGGCAAATTTCGGCCGCGCGTCGGGCGAATCCCTGCGGCGTTTCCTGTCGCTTGCCGACCGCTATATAGAAAACAAATCCGGCGAGGGCGAGTCCCCGCTTGCCGACGATTATCTGGACGCCGTCAGCATAATGACTGTGCACAAATCCAAGGGTCTTGAATTTCCCGTCGTCATAATCCCGAACATTTCGGGCAAAATTGGCGGGCAGAACGCTAAAAAAGCGGTGTTCCGGCAGGACTGGAAGGACGGGCTTTTCGGCCTGCGCGCGGGCGGCGCGTCCGATGCCGCCATGGCCGTGCTGGAAGAGGAGGAACGCCTCCACTCGCAGGAAGAGGAAATACGCATACTTTACGTGGCGCTTACGCGCGCAAAAAACATACTGCTTCTCTGCGGCGGGCTGGGAAAACAGCCGGCCGCGTCCATGGGCGGTTTTTTGTGCCGCGCGAATATGCTGCCGCGCGAGGCGGCCGACGCAAAGAATTTTCCCGAACTAAAGTACATCGCAAAGGAAGCGGAAACGGGCGGATTTGCCGCACACCCCGCCGCCGGAGAGTTCGTTTTCGAACCGCAAAAATGGCTGGCCTTCCGCGAAAAAATAAAAGCCTCGGCCGAACGTGCCGCCCTTGGCGGTTTTACCACGCCGAGCGCGCTTATGGCCGAGGAGCAGAAAACCGCGCCCGAATATTTCGACAGGGAAAAAACCGAGCGTTCCGAACACGGGAAACTTGTCGGCCGCATCTGTCACCGCGTCATGGAACGGCACGATTTTTCAGCGCCCGTCACCGAAGACGACGTGCGCCGCGCGGCGGCCTATGTGTGTCTGCGCTCTCCGGCTGACGATTTTGACTGTGTTGTAAAAGAGTCCCTGAGCGTGCTGAAACAATTTTGCGCCATGCCCGTTTACGCGCGTCTTGCCAAGGCCCGCGCGCTTGCGCGCGAACTGCCGTTTTTCTTTAACGCGGACGGCAAACTTCTGCGCGGCGTAATAGACCTTGTAATAGAGGAAGACGGCGCGCTTTCGATAATCGATTATAAATCCGAGCAGGTAAAAACGGGCGAGGAAGCCGCGCGCGCCGCCCATTACGCGCCGCAGGCCGAAGCCTACCGCCGCGCGTTAAAGGAAGTTCTGGGGCGCGACGCCTCGTTTGAAACCGTTTTTCTGCGCACCGGCGCGGCCGTGCGGCTTTAAGGTTTTTGGATAAAAAGATATTATGTCTTAGCTTTATATTTTCGGAGGATTCATGTTCGACAAAATGAAAGAGCTCTGGAAGCTCAAAGGCCAGATGGAAGAGATTAAAAAACAGCTCGACGCCACCATTATCGAAGGCGAAAGCGACGGCGGCGTGTTCAAGATGAAACTGACCGCCTCGCAGGAAGTCAAGGAAATCGTTTTCCTGAAAGACCCCAAGGACGTAGACAAGGCCAAGCTTGAAAAACTTTTGAAGGAAACCTTCAACAAGACCCTGCGCGAAGCGCAGAAAGCCGCCGCCGGAAAAATGTCCGCGCTTACAGGCGGACTGGGCCTGCCCGGTCTTTGATGACTGACGGCGAAACCTTCGCGGTCGTGGGCGTGTCGGCAAATCCGGCCAAGTTCGGCTGGAGGATTTTTGCCGACCTTACGCGCTCGGGCCGCAGGGTTTACGGCATAGGCCGCGGCGCGGCCGGTGCCGACGGAACAAAACTTTACGCCTCTCTCGCCGGCCTGCCGCTGGTTCCCGACACCGTGATAGTTGTCGTGCCGCCCGCGCAGGCCGTCGAGATTGTCCGCCAGTGCGCGGCGCTGGGCGTAAAACAGGTGTGGCTTCAGCCGGGCTCCGAGTCTGACGAGGCCATGGCCGCAGGCAAGGGCATGAAAGTCTTTTGCGCCTGCTATATGGTACGCAACGGCATCTGGTAATGGGCATAGTCGAACTTCTTTTGATAGCAGTGGGACTGTCCATGGACGCGCTTGCCGTATCGGTTGCAAGCGGCGCGCTTATCCGCGAACTGCGCATTAAACATGCGCTTAAAATAGGACTTTTCTTTGGCGGGTTTCAGGCGCTCATGCCGTTTATCGGCTGGCTGTGCGGCGTGAGGCTCAAGGCTTACATTTCCGGCGTTGACCACTGGATTGCCTTTATAATACTGGCTTTTATCGGCGGCAAGATGATTTACGAGGCTTTTGAACTTAAAGAGGACACCTGCCGCAAGGCCGACCCCTGCGATACCCGCCTGCTTTTTGTGCTTGCCGTGGCCACCAGCATTGACGCGCTGGCCGTCGGGCTCAGCTTTTCGCTTCTGGGCATGACCATACTCATGCCAGTACTTGTAATAGGCGCGGTCACTTTCGCTATTTCCTTTGCCGGCGTTTACGCCGGAAACCGTTTCGGCCATCTGTTTGAAAATAAAATCGAGATTGCCGGCGGCGTTATCTTAATAGCCATAGGTCTTAAAATCCTTATCGAGCATTTAATGGGAGGCTGACGTGCCCGCCATAAAAAAAGAAACAGTCGAGGTAATCGCAGGACGCTTCCGCAGGCTTGACGGCGGAAAGGCGCATCAGCTTACCCTAGGCATGAAGGAAGAACAGCCCGCCGTGCTGGGCTATCTGCTCAACGTCGGCCCCGAGGCTTTCAGCCAGCAGGAACGGGAATGGATAATTTTTCTGGGCGTAAGCATATGGCAGATTTTCCTGCACGAGTATCCGCACCTTCCGCAAATTACGCAGGCCGCGCTTGATAAGGCCGCCAAAAATACCGCCGGACTAATCGGCTATCTCAAAGACGAAAACAAGGATGACATGCGCACCACCATGTCTTCCGTCCTGCAGGACTATCACCAGCCCGCAGTGCTTGATTATGTGGTGCAGGCGCTTAACGTGGGCTTTGGCGAAAAGACCATACGGGAAATAAATCTTACCGTGCTGTTTTTCTTCCTTAAAATCATCATCGACTGTTTTGACGAAGCCACGGATGTAAAACAATGAACTATAAAACTCTTGAAGGCGGACTGCGCGTTTCGCGCGTGGCGCTGGGCACATGGGTTTTCGGCGGAGACGGCTGGGGCGGCGCGGAGGAAAGCGGCTGTATTTCCGCGGTCTCGGCCGCGCTTGACGAGGGCGTGAACCTTATCGATACCGCGCCGGGCTACGGCTTCGGCCGGGCGGAAACAATTATCGGCAAAGCCCTTGCCGGACGGCGCGATAAAGCCGTTATCGCCACCAAATGCGGACTTGTTAAAACCGCAAAAGGCGGCGTGGCTATAAAACTTTCGGCGGAGTCCATAAAGGCCGAAGTCGAAGCCTCCCTGAAAAACCTCGGCACCGATTACATTGACATTTACCAGACCCACTGGCCCGATAAACACGTGCCGGTTGAGGAAACCTACGCGGCAATGCTCGCGCTTATAAAAGAGGGCAAGGTGCGCCATATCGGCGTGTGCAACTGCCCGCCCGCCTTGCTTGAGGAAATTTCCAAAATCGTGAAACCGGCGGTGGTGCAGAACGAATATTCCTTTTTGAAACGCCGCTTCGGCGACGACGCTTTCCCCTTTTGCGAAAAAACCGGCGCGGCGTTTTTTGCCTACGGCCCCTTGGGCGGCGGCATACTGAGCGCAAAGTACAAGGAAAGCGCGGTTTTTAAAAAAGGCGACGCGCGCAGTTTCTTTTACCGCTTTTTCTCGCCTAAAAATTTCGGCAAATCCTCGGCGGCGGCAAAACTTCTTGCCGCTATCGCCTCCGCACACGGCGGCACGGCGGCGCAGGCCGCCATAAACTGGGTGCTTCTGCGTAATGAAACCGTAGCGCTTGTGGGCGCGAGAAACGCCGAACAGGCAAAGGCAAACGCCAAGGCCTGCGGGTGGAATTTTTCGGCGGAGGAAATTGCCGCTTTAGCGGCATTTGAACTTTGATGACTCCGGCTTACTGCGCCGCGCTGGTGCGCGGGCTTTTTCCGGCGCTCGGCGTAAACAAAAACCGCGAGGTCAGCCGCCTTCTTTTTGAAATAGCAAAGCGCGAAAGACTGACGCCCGAATCCGTCCTTGCCGGAACGGAAAAATACCCGTTTGAACAGCTTAAAAAATTTTTAATCCGCCGCCGCTATCCCTCCTGCAAAAAACCGGCGGCCGCGCGGCTTTATCTGCCTGCTTTTGCAGAGCCCGCGCCGGCCTCGCCTTGCGGGGAGTTTAAGCCTCTGGAAATTTACTGTGAAAAAAGCGCGGACGAAAGCGCGGCGTTTCAAAACGCGGTCCGTCTTTTTGCGTCGGCGAAAGTCACGCTCATAGACAGTCTTAAAACCTTTGTCGCCGACGGCGGAGCGAAGGATTTCAAATACAACGACCGGGGCCGCAGGCTTTTTGTGGCGCGCGAACTTTTCGATTTCATAAAACCCTGCCCCTGCACTACCGGCGCGGCCTGCTGCGGCTACAGCGTGCTAAACACGGGCTTCGGGTGCGTGTACGACTGCCACTACTGTTTTCTTCAGCAGTACCAGAATTTTTCCGCGATACTGCTTCCCTGCAACATAGATGATTTTCTTAAAAAGGCGGCCGCCTGTCCCATGCCGAAAGGATTTTTTAGCCGTCCGCGCCTTGGCAGCGGGGAGTTTACGGATTCGCTTGTTTTCGACCATGTGTCGGGCTACTCAAAGGCAATTTCGGAGTTTATGGAGCGTGGGGCGGATTTTGATTTCGAATTCAAAACCAAAAGCCTCAATATCGGCGGGCTCATGGCGCTTAAACCGCAAAAGGACATTGTGGTGTCGTGGAGCGTAAATCCAGACGAGGTCATAGCCTCGGCCGAAAGCGGCACGCCGCCGCTTGCAAAACGGCTTGATGCCGCGTCGGCCTGCGCCGCGCACGGCTACAGGATAGGTTTTCATTTCGACCCGATGATTTACTGCGATGGGTGGGAGGAAAAATACCGCCTGACCGTCGAGCGGCTTGCCTCGGCAGTGCCGCCCGAAAAAGTGGCGTGGATAAGCGTTGGCACGATACGCTTTAATCCGGCCCTAAAAAAAGATATTGAAAGCCGGTTTCCGCAAAACACGATTTTGGACGGCGAACTGCTTACCGATTTCGACGGTAAAATGCGCTATCCCGAACATCTGCGCGTTGCGATGTACCGCAAAATGTACGGCTTTTTGAAAAAGCATTTTGGCGCCAGCGCGCTTTATCTTTGCATGGAAAGCCTTCCCGTGTGGGAAAAAAGCGGCTGGCCTCTGCCCTGAACTGCGTGAATGTCCTGCTTCAGCGGCTTGATATTGCCTTCCCGCAAAAATATAACAAAAGGGCTTTCCCGACGGGAAAGCCCTTTGATTATCAAAATATAAATTGATTCTTAATTTTTTCCGGCCGGCTGCTTTTTTACCGCAAGTTCTTTTATATAGCTTTCTATTTCGGCTTCGTACGAATCGTCAAAACCGGGCCAGACTTTTACCTTTACCTGATTTTTGTCCAGCAAAAAAAAGTGCGGCACGCCGCGCGCGCCGTAGTTCATGGCCACGTCGGTTCCGTCGATTGCAAGCGGCATTTTAAGAGCGTATTCCTCGGCGAAATGGCGCATGCGTTTGCGGTTTTCGTCCATGGCGACTATTATCACGGCGTTTGTTTTTGCGTATTTATCCACAATGGAATTTAGAAATTTTATTGAGGTTTTGCAGTACGGGCAGTCCGCCGTTATAAAGGCGACGAGCACGCTTTTGCCTGCAAAGGAATCAAGGTCCACTATTGAGCCGTCATAGCTTTCCAGGCGGAAATAGGTGGAAGTGTGCACGGGCTTTTTTACCTGCGCGGCATGTCTGGCTTTTTTAGGCGCGGATTTTTTTGCCGCCGCGAAGGCGGGCAAAAGGCACAGTGAAAGGCAAAGCAGTACGGCGGCGGAAGATTTGCGCATAAGATGTTAAATCAAAAAATGGTTTTGAATACAACAGGCATAAATTGATATCCTTATACTTGCCGTGACGGGGCATAGCTCAATTGGCAGAGCGCCTGGTTTGGGACCAGGAGGTTCCCGGTTCAAGCCCGGGTGCCCCGATTTTTATACAGCAGTGCCTAACTGTTCCGATTTTTTATGGCAGAACTTACAGCCGGTCATAAAGCCTTCGCCCGCGAACTTTATCCTTCCTATACCGTCGTGCATCTTTCGCCCGCGGACTTCAAAACGGCCAAGCTTGAAAACATCCGCCCGTCCAGCGGCGGAAAAGGTATTTTTTGCCTTGCCGAAAACGCGCGGACCGGCACGCTGGAATCCGCCGCTTTTTCAGCCCCTTTTATTTTCGATACTTTGCTTTTGTCCGTGAACGCCGCTTTGCCGGAAGGCTCGTCCGTTTCGGCAGGCGTCAGCGTGGGCCGGCTGAAAAACGGTCAGCTTAACTGGAGCAAATGGCTCGACATGGGAACCATTGCGCCCGACGGCAAAAACGCCAGCCATTCATGCCGTGCCGAAAATGCCGAGGTGCGGGAAGATACGCTTTTTGTTAAGAACGGCGCGGCCGCGTTCCGCTACCGCATTACGCTTTCGCGCGGCGTTAGGCAAAGCCCCGAACTTTCGCTTGTCGCGGTAAATTATTTTGATTCCAAAGCGCCATATTCCGCGTCCGCCGCCGTTGCGCGCGGGCCTTTTGGCGGGCGTAAACCTTACGAGGTTGCGCCGCGCTGTCAGATGATTCAAAAGTCGCCGGACGCCAAACGGATATGCAGTCCCACGGCTTTATCCATGCTGCTGGATTTTGCCGGCGCAAACATTGATACGCTTGACGTAGCACATGGCGTTTACGACGAGACGGAAAAGATTTACGGCAACTGGGCCTTCAATGCGGCTTTTGCGGGCTCGCTTGGTTTTGACGCGTATCTTTCCCGCGTTGCTTCTTTTGCCGAGGCCGAATTTCTGCTTGCGCAGGGCTTTCCCTTTGCCGCCAGCATTACATACGGCGAAGGCGAACTTTTTGGCGCGCCGCGCGGCCATACCGCCGGACATCTGGTTGTGCTTCTTGGTTTTGACGCTGACGGCAGCGTGGTTGTAAACGACCCCGCCGCTGACGGCGAAGACGGAGTGCGCCGCATTTACCGCCGCGCGGAATTTGCAAAGGCCTGGCTTGAAAACAAACGCGGACTTGCCTACATTGTAAGGCCGCGTCTGCCTAAACTGATGGTGGTTTCATCGGCCAGTGGCAAACTTAGCTATGGCGATGTCCTGAAAATTTCGTCCGTGGAAAATGTCATGGCGCGCGCCGGTGAAGTGAACATACCGTCTGACAACCTTTCGTTTTATGACGGCATTGGCGAAAGACTGATGCTTAAAAAAGATTTTGAGACTACGCCTCTTTACTGCGGCAAAAACGTTGCCCTGCCGCATGGCGCAATAGTAACCGCCGCAAAGCGCGGCGCTGAAAAAACCCTGGTAATGCTTGCCGGAGGACAGACAGCCGAACTGCCGTCCGAAATTTTGGAAAAGTACTCTGTAAATGGAGACATATGAAAGTAAAATCGCTGGTCGCACTTGCAATGTGTATGTGTGCCCTTGCCGCGGCTCCTTCCGCCCGCGCGGGGGTTAAAAATCCCGGTACGCTTTTTTACGCGCACATGGGCGAAATGGTGTCGCTGGACCCCGTCTATCCGTATGACGGCGTTTCACAGGGGCTTATCTTCAACGTCTACGAAACGCTGATACGCTTTAAGGGAAGTTCACTTACCGCCTACGAACCGCTGCTCGCCACTCAGGTTCCCAGCGTGGCAAACGGTCTTGTTTCAAAGGACGGACTTACCTATAAATTTCCGATACGAAAGGGCGTACGTTTCCATGACGGTTCCGTGCTCACGCCGGAGGATGTCCGTTACTCCATTATGCGTTTCATGCTGACCGACCCGGCGGGCGGTCCCGCCTCCCTGCTGCTGGAACCCATACTTGGCCTTTCGTCGACGCGCAATGCGCGCGGCGTTTCGCAGGTGGACTTCAAAGCCGCGGCAAAGGCCGTGCGCGTTGAAAAGGGCATGGTGGTAATAACGCTTAAAAAACCGTTCGCGCCGTTTCTTTCAATCATGGCGCGCTGGTCCTATGTGATGAGCAAGGGCTGGTGCATGCGCAACGGCGAATGGGACGGCCGCGAGGAAACATGGCGGCGTTACAACAACCTTACCGCCGACAAATCCCGCCTGTTTGAGAAAATGAACGGCACCGGTCCCTTCAAGCTGGACCGCTGGGACAGACAGTCAAAGCGCGTTTTCCTTTCCCGCTTTGACGGCTACTGGAGCGCCCGCGCGAAACTTGCGCATGTTGTCCTTTCCACCGTAAACGAGTTCGGCACCCGCCGTCTGATGCTCGAGGCCGGAGACGCCGATATCATCGACGTGCCGCGCACTTTCGAGGCCCAGCTGCGTCAGATGAGGGACGTCAAACTGGAAGACAACCTTAACCGTCTGATAACCGACCCCGTGTTCTTTTTTACCTTCAACATAAATAGGGCAGGCAATCCCGACATCGGCTCCGGTCAGCTTGACGGACGCGGTATTCCGCCGAACTTCTTTGCCGATAAGAACGTCCGCAAGGCCTTCGCCTATTCCTTTGACTACAACGCCTTTATAAACCAGTCCCTCAAGGGCAAGGCGGCGCGGGCCAACGGGCCGATTCCGCCGGGAATAATGGGCTTTTCGCTTGAAAAGACCGTGTACAATCACGACCTAAAAAAGGCGCGCGAGTATTTCCAGAAAGCGTGGGGCGGACAGGTATGGAACAGAGGTTTCCGCTTTACCCTTACCTACAACACGGGCAGCGAAGTGCGGCAGGCGGCCTGCGAAATAATGAAGCGCAATGTCGAGTCGCTCAACCCGAAATTCAAAATCGACCTGCGCGGTCTGGACTGGCCTTCCTATCTTGATAAAGCCCAGCGCAGACTGATGCCCATTTTCGCGCGCGGCTGGACGGGTGATTATCCCGACCCGCATAACTTTATCTTCCCGTTCTTCCACAGTCAGGGACGCTACGGTCTGTCGCAGGGTTATTCAAACCCCGCGCTGGACAAGCTGATAAACGAAGCCGTGACCACGGTCTCGTCCGACAAGCGCTCGAAGCTGTACTCGAAGATTATTTCCATGGGCGTGGATGACGCGGTGCAGGTTTACACCGTGCACCCGCGCGGCCTCATGGCGCACCGCAGCTGGCTGAAGGGTTTTACGGACAACGCGGTGTTTATGGGGATTTACTTCTATCCGCTTTCAAAATAGAAGCGGTGTCGTAAACAGTGAAAGTCCCGTTTTGATACACGACGGGCAGCGGCAGGACGTTTGAACGGAAAACGATGACGTAATTTATTGCGTACCGCCGTATAAGATTGCCAAAATCGCCGGACGGTTCCAGCGCGTAACGCTGGTAATCGTCCGGCGATTTTTCCAGCTGGCGGTACTGCGCGCGCGTTGCGCGCAGGGTTTTGTGCCAAAGCGTTTCATAACCCGGCGCCCAGTGCATGGCGGCGGCGTCTATCCATTCAAAAACCGGCGTGCGGCGCGATTCAACGCGAAAGCCGTTTAACTCCGGCGGGGTAAGAAAAATACTGTCTTTCGGCGTGTTGTCCCGCGCCCAAAGCTGGGTTTGCCTCCACGAAATCAAAACGGGTTCGGTGTCCTGAAAATCAAAGGTCTTCATGCGCTCAAGCCAAAGCGGGGAAAGCTGGGCAAGACCCAGTACGCAGACCAGAATGTATTTTGCGCGCGGCAGGGGTTTCTCGGCCAGCATAAGCCCGAATATCGCGGCGGCCGAAAGCGCCTTTATTTTAAGCGGCAGGGTAAACAGAAAAAGAACGGAGGCCGCAGCTCCGGCAAGGCCCGCAATGCGGAAAGTGCGTTCGGGAAATTTTGCAAGCGTAAGCGCGCCGAGCGCGGCGGCAGCCGCGTAGTAAGGCGGCGTCATTTCGGTAAGCGACAAAATGAGCAGGGCCGCCGCTCCCGCGTGCTTCATGTCGCCTTTTTCAAGCAGAAGGAACACGGCGGCGGCGCAGTGAATTACCGCCAGCAGAAAGAAAACGCTGTCACTTCTGAAAAGCTGTAAAACCGTAATTTTCCCGCACGGAAGTATTTCACTAAACAGATAGGCCGCCAGCCACAGCGCGCCGAAGCAAAGCAGAAAACGCTTTTCGGTTTTTTCATGTTTTCCAAGCGGCAGGGTGAAGTTGAAAACGGCCGTCAGCAGCAGCGCGAATGTTATTATGCGCTCCCACCGCTGCGCGGGCCACGAATGGGGAAAATAATGTCCCGCGTACCACTGGCGCAAAAGCGGCATGAACTGCGCGCTTTCCCCGCCGTAAATATTTTTGAGCCCCGCGTAATAAATCATGGCGGGGGCGACGGCGGCCGCAAAGCACAGCCAGGCGCGGATTTTCTCCTTTTTATCCTCGCCTGAAAGGCTCGCGGCAAAAAGAAGGGCCGCCGCGAAATTTGCCGCCAGTCCGTTTATGTAATAAATTCCCGCCGTTATAAGCAGGGCCGCGATATAGCGTTTTCTCAAAAAAAGCAGCAGGGCGCCCAGCACCATGGGCGCGGCAAGGGAGGTCTGGAAAAAAGCCGTTTTCAAAATGGGGTCCTCGCCCAGCAGGGTAAGCATATTGCAGAACGGACTTGCCGCCGCAAGCACGCAGGAAAGTACGGCAATTTCCGTCTTGCCGAAAAGTTCAAAGGCCAGCAGAAAGGTAAGCCACAGCACGGCAAAGCGCGTCAGGACGTAGGCGATAAAATGAAATTTATATATACCGAAAACGGCAAGGGCCTTGCCCAGCAGATACGGATAAAAGGACGGGAAGGACGAAGCCGAAGCCACAAAGAAATCGTGCGGGAAAAGCGACGGGTCCGCGCTTTTGAAAGCGAAGGGAAGCACCTGTATCAGGTTTGGTTCCCCGTTAAAGAGATAGCCGAAGGTCAGCAGGCTAAGTATGGTGCAGGCCAGCGCGGTATATATTGCGGTAAGACTGGGTTTATTGTTCACTTGTGCCCCGTGAAAATAGATTTTAGTTATGATATCGGAATATGTATCCGTCCGGCAAGTTGTGATATACTTTTGCCATGACCAAGGAAATCCTTTCAGCCGAAGCGGCTTTTGACGCCTTATCCGAGTTCGCCGATGAAAAACAGGCGGCCCTTGTTTCCCGTTATTTCAAAACCGGCCCCGGTCAGTACGGTTATGGCGATAAGTTTCTGGGTCTTAAAGTACCCGTAACCCGCGCGGCCGTAAAACGTTTTGCCGACATGCCTTTTGATGAAATTTCCAGACTCCTTAAAAATCCGTGGCACGAGGCCCGCCTGCTGGGCCTGCTTATTCTTGTGCGGCGCATGAAGGCCGAGCCGGAAAAAGCGTTTGCCGTTTACAGCAAGCATCTTGCGTATGTAAACAACTGGGACCTTGTGGATTTGTCCGCGCCCTACATAGTGGGGCCGCATACCGAACTGGCCGGACCCGCTTTTATACGCGGGCTTGTGAAATCGCCTGTTTTGTGGGAACGCCGCGTGGCCATAATATCCACGCTTTATCAGATACGTCTTGGCGACTGCCGTGAAACGCTTTATCTTCTGCGTCGTCTGCTGAATGACAAAGAGGACCTTATGCACAAGGCCTGCGGCTGGGCTTTGCGCGAGGTCGGCAAGCACGACGCCGCGCTTGCGCGCGGCTTTCTGGACCGTTACGCGCCCGAAATGCCGCGCACCATGCTGCGCTACGCCATAGAGCGGCTTTCGCCCGAAGTCAGAAAACACTATCTTTCCTTGCGGTAATATCGGGAAAAATATTGCTATAATCATCTAATATAGAAATGGAGGGATGGCGATGAAACTGCATAATTATATGGAAGATCTGGTGGAAGACGTCATTAACGAGGTTCTTGCCGAACCCAAGAATTTCTGCACCTGCGAACTGTGCCGCACCGACGTCGCCGCCCGCGTGCTTAACCGCATGCCAGCGAGATATGTGGCCACCCAGCGCGGCAGCGCTTTTATCAAGCTGGAAACTCTCAGCGTTCAGTTCCGGACCGATGTCCTGCGCGAAGTTACCCAGTCAATGGCCTGCGTAGCCAAAAATCCCAGACATTAGCGCCCGCAAAACAGGAGGGGTATACATGGCAAGAGTTTTAGTGGTTGATGACGCGTTGTTTATGAGAAAGGTCCTCAGCGATATTTTGAAGCGCGAGGGCTACGAGGTTGCCGGAGATGCCGAAAACGGTCAGGTTGCAATCGACAAGTTCAAGGCCCTTAAGCCCGACGTGGTTACGCTTGATATCGTAATGCCCAAGGTCGGCGAAATTGACGGCGGTCTTGCCGCGCTTAAGGAAATCATGAAAATCGACCCGAAGGCAAAGGTCATCATGGTTTCGGCCATGGGCCAGCACGCGCTGGTCGTGGAAGCCATACAGAACGGCGCAAAGGATTTCATTGTAAAGCCCTTCCAGCAGGCGCGTGTCGCGCAGGCAATAAAGAAAGTCCTCACGGAAGAGGCACCTACCCAGCAGTAGCGCACGGAGCTTTTATGGACAGCAGGCAAGTCAACGCCGGACATCTGGATACGCTGACCGAAATAGGAACCATGGGCGCTGGCCGCGCGGCCACCGCGCTGGCTGAAATACTGAACACGAAAGTCGACATTACCGTACCGGAGGCGAAGCTCGTCAGTTCAAAGGACTTCATCTCCTCCATGGCAAAGCCGGGCGAGTCATATTTCGTGCTCGTCATAGTGCTGGAGGGCGAGCTGGGCGGCAGGGTGTTCTTTCTCATGTCCTCGCACGAGGCCCGTACTCTCGGCGCGTCCCTGCTGGGCGTTCCGCAGGAAGACATAAACTTTGCCGATCCGCTGTTTCAGTCATCGCTTAAAGAGGCGCTCAATATCATAGTCGGCGCTTACATGTCGGCGCTCAGCGAACTTACGGGTTTTGAAATAATGTTCAGCGTGCCGTATCTGGCGCTGGATTTGCTGACGGCGGTTTTCATAGCCGACAACACTCCGCAGAAATCCGACGAGGTTATACTGATAAAGACCGCTTTGCGGATAAGCGAGGCAAACTTTGACGGGGCCTTCCTTTTCTATCCCGACCTCCCGTCGATAAAGAAAATTTTCAAGGCATTGGGCCAGGAGATGAACTAGGATTATGCCTTCGGACAGATACTCCGCTCTTAAACTTGACGTGCTGCGCGAACTGGGAACCATCGGCTCCGGCCGCGCCGCTACTTCGCTTGCCGAACTGGTTGGCACGCGGGTGGAAATATCAGTGCCGGACACGCGGTTTTATCCCTCGCAGAGACTTGCCGAGCTTTTTGAAAACAAGCAGGCCATGTATGTAGTTATGGATGCCGCTCTTTCCGGCAGTGTCGGCGGAAAGGAATATATACTTCTGCCTGAAAACGAGGCAAAAACCCTTGGCGGCGCGCTGCTTGGCATGAGCGCCGAGGATGTAAATCTCAAAGACGAAATGACGGTTTCCTCCTTAAAGGAAGTCGCCAACATTCTGCTGAGTTCCTATATGAACGCGTTAAGCGAGCTTACGGAACTTACGATTCTCGTCGATGTGCCGAACCTTACCGCCGATATTACGCACTCCACGGTGGATACCTTCGTGGCCGATCATTTCGACCATTCCGAAGAGGCGATTTACGTAAAGTCGGTGCTGAAAATCGACGGAAAGCAGTTTGAGGGATTCCTTGTTTTCGTGCCGGAGCATAAGGGACTTGAGCTGATTTTTGAAAAGCTCAATCTCAGCCAGTACGAGTAACCCTTAGTTTTATTGATGACGCCTCCGCAAAAAACGCGGGGGCGTTTTTTTATGTACATGCACGGTTTCAGACAGCTGGTTTTTTAATTAAAAATACGACGCCGGTAATTTAGGGCTATCACTCTTGGCCAGATATGAAAGGTTTTTTATTCTTTTATGTAAACGGACAGATTTTCGCCGTCAGTTTATGCGCGGACTGAAATAATGTGTGACTGAGTTTTTTCCGGCGTTATGCCTTGCGGCATTTACTGCCGCCGCAGGGATATTCCCTGATGTTGGTTTTCCCGACGGGGAAGCCCGCTCGGTTAGGCTTTTTAATACACCCTGAAATACTGCGTTACACATAACGCGGAGTTTTTTATGTCGGGCGCAGTAGAGTTAAAACATTGCGACATGCCCGAAGGACCAACACGAAAGTTTACATGACTCAATAAAAAAGCGTTAAGTAAATTTTTGTGTTGGATTTTGTGACCGCTTCGCATTGCTTTGCTGGAGCTGTTTCCGATGGGCAGAACTAAATGAATTACTTTGCGGTATGCCTATTTGGGACCTGATTAGACTATTAAAAGTATAATCGCCGCAATTTCCCGTCGGGGGAAAAACATTTAATTACCAATACGAAAGTTTACGTGACTCAATAAAAAAGCCAGCCATAAAGGCGGGCTTTTTAAGCTTAATAAAACCATTATTCGCCGACGGCGGCCACCGTGATGACTTCCTCAAGGCTGGTTGCGCCTTCGCGCACCTTGTCGATGCCGGCGTCGAAAATCATTTTAGCGCCGTCGCGTTTTGCCTGTGCTATGAGCGCGGGCAAAGGCTCGTGTCGCTGAATCATGTCGGCGAGCGCGCGCGAAATGAAGATGACTTCGTACAGACCGACGCGGCCTTTATAGCCCAGACCGTTGCACTGTTCGCAGCCGACGTGGGTATAAAGCGTGTCGCTTTCGGAAAAACCGTATTTCTGTATAAGTTCAGGGTTCGGCTTGTAAGCCTGTTTGCAGTTAGGGCAAAGGCGGCGTATAAGACGCTGTGCCTCCACAAGGCGCAGGGTCGATGAAAGCAGGAATGGTTCAATGCCCATGTCTTCCAGACGGGAAATGGCCGAAAGGGCATCGTTCGTGTGCAGAGTGGAAAGCACAAGGTGGCCCGTAAGCGCGGCGCGCAGGCATATTTCGGCCGTTTCCGCGTCGCGGGTTTCACCTAACATGATGATGTCGGGGTCCTGCCGCAGGAAGGAACGCAGGGCCGCGGCGAAGGTAAGACCGACCTTTGGTTTGACCTGCACCTGATTGATGCCGTGGAACTTGTATTCCACGGGGTCTTCGACCGTCATAATATTTTTTTCCGGCGAGTTTAACATCTGCAAAGCCGTATACAGCGTCGTAGATTTGCCGGAACCCGTGGGGCCCGTAACGTAAATAAGGCCGTTAGGACAGTTGATGCCGCGGATGAAGGCGTCAAGCTGTTGTTTCTGAAAGCCCAGCGCCTCGAAATCCAGAGGCAGCTTGGCCTTGTTCAGGATTCTCATGACGACCTTTTCGCCGTACACGGTCGGGCAGGTGGACACGCGGACATCGATTTTGGTGTTTTCATAGCGCATGGTTATAGCGCCGTCCTGCGGGATTCTTTTTTCCGCGATGTCGAGCTTGCTCAGAATTTTAATACGGGAAACCAGCGGCACGAACATGGCCTTGGGAGGCGGGGGAACTTCGTTCAAAATACCGTCGATGCGGAACCGGATACGAATTTCTTCCGCGTACACTTCAATGTGAATATCGCTGGCGCGCTGCTGAATGGACGACTCGAACATCTTGTTGACGAAGATAACGACCTGCGTTTCTCTGGTTGACGGTATGGCCTTGTTAAGGTCGAGGACTTCCTCTTCTTCTTCCTCGTAAGTGCCGTCTTCCATCAGACCGCTGGCCAGTTCCTTAACTTCGTCGCGCGCGCCGTAAAGGGTGTTTAACGCTTTCTGTATGGCCGATATGCTGGCCACGTTGAGCGTGACCTTGTGACCGGTGTAAAGGTATATTTCCTGAACGATGAAAATTTCCGACGGGTTTACCACCGCAAGTTTTAACGTGTCGCCCTCGCGGCCGACGGGGACTATTTTGTTTGCTCTGGCGAAGCGTTCCGGCAGCAGGCGGGCCAGATCATAGGCCGATTCCACCAGCTTGTCCACCTGTTCGTCTTCCAGAATGGGAAGTTTGAAATAATCGCAGTAGGCCTGCGCTATTTCCTTTTCCGTCGCGAGATTTGAGGAGGCAATCGCTTCTTCTATTGAAATGTTGTTTTTTACCTGAATGGACTGAAGGCGCGGAAGGTCTTTTTCCGTAACGACCTTGCGCTCCATGAACAGTTCAAGAATAAGCGGTCTCTGTGAGGTTGCCATTGCCTGTTAATTCTATTTCATTTGCGGCAGGTTTTCAAACTTCCCGCGCCGCCAGCGGCAGAAAAACGGTAACCGTGGTTCCCACGTCTTCCTTGCTGGATATGGTAAGTTCGCCGCCGTGATTGTTGATAATCGACTTGGAAACCGACAGGCCGAGGCCCGTGCCCTGCGCGTATTTGCGCGTCTGCTGGCGGCCGTCGTCCTTGAGTTCCACCGACACGTTCTGCTTGTCGAAAATCTTGGTGGTGAAAAAAGGTTCAAAAAGCTTGGGCATGTTCTCGGCCTTTATGCCGGAGCCGTTGTCGGTTATCTCTATTATGCACAGGGGCTTTCCGTAGGAAAGATTCGGCACCATGCCGGAGTGCGTGCGTATTTTTATAAGGCCCTCGCGCTTGCGCGGTATGGACTGCGCGGCGTTTACCACCAGGTTCAGTATGACCTGCGTAAGCTGGTTGCGGTCCACCGAAACATGCAGGTCGGGCGCGTAATCTTTTGTTATGGTGACGTGGGTTTTTTCCTCGGTGGGAATATTGTCCACGGCATAATCGATTATTTCCTCGGGACGGAGCGTTTCCGTCTTGAGTTCGGACGGGCGGGCGAATTTAAGCAGATTGCGCACTATGGTGTCGGCCCGCAGGGTGGCGTCCTTTATTTTGCTGATGGTAAGAAACACGTCGAAATCGGGATTTTTTGGGCAGTGCTCAAGCAGCAGTTCCAGCAGACCGCGGTTTGCAAACTGCACCATGGCAAGTTCCGACGGCAGCAGGTCGCTTTGCGGAATGTTCTTTAACTCCGCCACATGGGAGGCCAGCGTTTTAAGATCGCTCTTTACGGCTGTGTCGGGGTGCGCGGCCATCCAGCCGGCAAAAAGTTCCGGTCTGGTCAGAATGGCGTTAAGCCGTTCCAGCGCGCCGCCCGTCTGCCCGTCCGCAGGACCCAGCAGCGCTTCGGCTTCGGCAAGCAGACTTTCGGGGGTGACGCCGCCGGTAAATTCTCCGGCGCTGAAATCCGCGCGGACAAGGTTTTTCATCTGCAGGTATTCCGCTCCGCCGATTATTATGCCCAAAGGGTTTTTTATTTCGTGCGCTATGCCCGATGAAAACCGGCCAAGCGCGGCCAGCTTTTCGGTCTGGATTAGTTTGCGGTGGGTTTCCTGCAGTTCGGCGTAGGCGGCGGCAAGCTGCTGTTCGGCCTTCTGCTTGTCGGTAATCTCGCTCTGCAGTTTCTTGTTGGCCTCTGCCAGCTCGGCAGTGCGTTCCCATACGCGCATTTCCATTTCGTCGTGCGCCTTGCGCAGGTCCTGCTGTATCTTCTTTATGTAGGTGATGTCGTTGCCGACCCAGAGCATTTCCTTCGCGCCTTCGGCCGTTTCAACCTGCTTGTTTGTCCACGATATCCATACCTTCGCGCCGGTGCGGCGTATGTTCTGAAATTCTATGTTCGCGAATTTCTCGGGATGCGCGATAATGCGGTCTATCAGTTTTTCCGGCGAATCGCCGACCGTAAATTCCGTCGGCATTATGGTTCCGAAAACGCTGCGCCCGACTATTTCCTTTTCCGTGTAGCCGAAAAAGCTCTGCGCGAATTCGTTAAAGAAAGTTATGCGGGCCTGCCTGTCTATGCGCAGAATTATACTGTTTGCGTTTTCCACCAGCAGACGGTATTTTTCCTCGCTGCGGCGCAGGTCGGTCTGGGCTTTTTTTGTTACCGTCACGTCCCACAGCACCAGCACGGCGCCTTCGGTGTTTCCGTGGGCGTTTATTATGGGCGTGGCCTTGCAGCCCGCGGCTATTTTTCCGCCGGAGGCGTTTAGCAGGTAAATATCAAGGGGAGTGCGGTGCGGCTGGCCGGACTGGATGGTGTCCGCAACCGGATTTTCAACGGGCTGGCCTTTTTCATCTATAAAGCGCACGAGGGCGTTTACGTCCCTGCCTATGCAGTCGGACGCGCGCTCGGCCAGCAGCTGTTCGGCCGCCAGATTCATGAATTTGACCGAGCCGATTACGTCCACTGCCACAACGGCGTCGCCTATGCTTGTGAGCGCGGACGAAAGCCAGTGCTTCTTCTCCGCCAGTTCGCGTTCTATGGTTCCCTGCTTGATGCTGAAATGGAGAAGTTTTATAAGCGCCGTCTCGTCATCGCTGTCGGCGTAAAGTCCGTAGGTTTCGCTTTTTGCCAGAAGGGTCTTGTCCGTGGTCTTGTGCGCGGCAAAGACGGCCGGTATGCCCAGTTCGCGCACGCTGTGGGCTATCTGCAGGGCGGCCTGCGTTTCCAGCTCCAGCAAAATGGCGTCTGGCCGCATGGTAAGGGCCCGCGTCACCGCGTCGTTGGGGTCGGCTTCTATAAGTTCAAAGCCGGACGCGCGCAGTGTAAGCGCCAGATTTTTGTGCTGCGATAAAACCGTAAGGACTATGGGCATAATTTATTTCGCGAGGCTGCCGTGCCGTTTCGCGGTATCTGAAAATTTAGCAAATAATTACGGCGGAGTTAAGACATCTTATCCCGGCATACCAAACCGGTGTTGTATATTTTGGCCAATGGGGTTGTGTTTGTGTCTTCTTTTAGTTAATATTCCTAAAAGGTATCAGAGGGGTGGGAAAGAAAATCGTTTTAATGTAATATGTCAGGGGATACGGGGTTTCTTATGTCACAAAAGGATAAAACCACAATACTGGCGGAACTTGGCGGCATACCAGAGCACGTCTATGACGAGCTCGTGGCGGCTTTCGTCAAGCAGACTGCCCAGCAGCTGGCGGACCTTCGCCGTATGCTGGCGGCCGACGAGCGCGTGCCCGCGGCGGAGACGCTGCATTCCATAAAAGGATGCGCGGCCAACCTGCGTATTGAAAACATTTTTGTTATGTCGGCGGATATTGAAAAGCGCCTTAAGGGCGGAGCGGCCAGCGCGGCAGTGCTGGCCCTGCTGCCCTCGCTGGAGACGGAACTTAAAAAGGTGCGCTGATGCTGCGGCTGCTTATCGTCGATGACGATTTCGTCAGCCGTAAGCTTCTGGCCGAAATGCTGCGCGGCATGGCGCTCTGCGACATGGCCGGCAACGGCAGGGAAGCGCTGGACGCTTTTGAATTTTCCCTGCGCCGCGGCGGCGGTTACGACGTCATACTTCTGGACGTGGCCATGCCCCGCATGGACGGGCTGGATTTCCTGCACAGGATGCGCCGCATGGAAACCGAAGCCTCACCCGATGTGAGACGTACCCCGGTTATAATGATAACCGGCAATGTAAAGACTTTCGAGGCCGCGTTTTTGGGCGGCTGTACCGATTACCTGACCAAACCCGTGAATGCCGCGCTGCTGATGAGCAAGATTCGCCAGCTGCTGCCGCAGCAGGGGAAAAAGGGGGAAAAATGAAAAGGCATTTGCTCGTAGTCGACGACGAAAAGAGCATTCTTGATATCATATCCAAGGTTTTCGAGGCCGAGGATACCACCGTGGCCTGCGCCAGCAACGGCGAGGAAGCCATGGCTTATCTGCAGGGCCACGACGTGGATATAGTAATTACCGACATAATGATGCCGAAAGTAAGCGGCATTGAACTGTTTTATAAAATGCGCAAAGTCGATCCGTTCATCCAGATAATCATCATTACCGGCTATCCTTCCATAAAGCATATAGCCGAAATGCTGGAAGCCGGAGCCTGCGATTTCGTTATCAAACCCTTTGACCTGACGAAACTCAAAACCATCGTAAACGAAACCTTTTCCCGCATAGAGCGCTGGCGCGCCCTGCGCAAGGAATGGCAGGAATACCGTAAAAAAGCGTAAGTTATGCCGAAAATTCTCATTGGCGACGACGACCACATAAGCTGCGACCTGCTTAAATACATACTCCGTTCGGCTCATCCGGAGTATGAGTTTTCCGTCGCGCATGACGGCAGCGAGGTGCTGCGTCTGGCCGCCGAGGAGAAATTCGACCTTATACTGCTTGATATCGTAATGCCTGGCAAGGACGGTTTTGAAGTGCTCTCCCTGCTCAAGGCCGACAAGGCGCTCATGCACATTCCCGTAATCCTCATCACGGCGATGTACGAGACCGAGCAGAAAATAAAGGGCTTCCGGCTGGGCGCGGCCGACTATATCATAAAGCCGCTTAACGGCGAGGAAGCCAACGCCCGCGTGGAAACGCACCTGCGCATGAAGCGCGCCTACGACGATCTGCGCGCCTTGAACGAGGATATGCGCCGCACGCAGAGCGCGCTTATTGAAAGTTCCAAAATGGCCGCCGTCGGAAATCTCGCGGCGGGCATAGCGCACGAGTTTAACAATATCCTTTTTATAATGAGCGGTTATCTGCAGCTGCATGAAATAGCCCCACAGAAAACCGATACCGACCAGCTTTATAAATCCTTTAAGGAACTGGTCGCGCGCGCGGGCGGCATAGTAAACGGACTTATGCAGTTTGTCAAAACCGGCGACATGAAGGAGTCCACCGATATCAACGCCCTGCTTGAAAAGGATTTGGCGCTGCTCGACAAACTGGTCACCAACGGCGGCGTGACCCTTGAAAAGGATTTTGGCGAACTGCCAAAGGTGTCTGTGTCGCCCAGCCAGATTTCGCAGGTCTTTGTAAACCTTATACTTAATGCCGTGGACGCCATGCGTCCGCGCGAGGAACGCCTGCTTACGATTAAGACCTGGTATGAAAAGGACTGCCAGCGCTGTCCCGTCGAAGCCTGCCGCAACATGGTGGCGGGCGGCTGCGCGGTCATTTCCTTTAAGGATACGGGCGGCGGCATACCCGCCCGCGTAAAAGACAGAATGTTCCACCCGTTTGTCACCACCAAGGGAGTAATAGGCGGCGGCGACGACGACGTGAGCCCCGGCAAGGGGCTGGGGCTGTTCGTGTCCTACGGCATAGTGCAGAACCACGGCGGACGGCTGGCTTTCGCCTCGTCCGACGGAGAGGGAACGGAATTTTTCGTGGTGCTTCCGGCCGCGGCAAACGCGCCGGCAATTTCAGCGGTAAAGGAGGGGTAATGGACAGTGAAAAACGCAAATTCTCGCGTATAGACCAGGATGTGATGGTGAGCTGCGAAAAGTATTCAATCCCGCGCAGCGGAGAGGCCGCCTGCGAAGGCGCCACCACCAGAAACATCAGCCCCGGCGGCGTGCTTTTTATAAGCCCCGTGTCTTACGAAGTGGGCGACGTGCTGCGGCTGGAACTCAAGATTCCCGGCTGGGAAAATTACAAGGCGGAATTCTACAAGCCCGACAGGCTTTCCGAGTCCCAGCCTTTCATCGTCATCTGCAATGTGGTGCGTTCCTCGCCGCAGGGCAAGGATTTTGAAATCGGTGTGGAATTCACCGGTCTCGACGACGGACATCAGCTGGCGCTGAGAAAATATCTCGGGCGCAGAAAGAAATAGGCCGCGCGCGGCTTTTCGGGAGAGATAACATGGAAGAAAACGCTGTCGTATCTAACGCCCCCATAACCCAGCTGGTATGCTTCAGGCTGGCCGACGAGGAATATGCCGTCGACATTACCAACGTGCAGGAAGTCATCCGCATACAGAACGTCACCACTGTTCCGCAGATGCCGGACTTCGCCCTCGGCGTAATAAACATACGCGGAAACATAGTGCCGGTGTTTGACCTTCGCACGCTGTTTCAGCTGCCGCGCAAGGAGTTTGACGAACTCAGCAAGATTCTGGTTGTCAGCCTAAACGGCGCGATGTTCAGTATGATAGTGGACCAGATTCTCGACAATATAAAGATTGAAACCTCGCACATTGACCCCGCGCCGGACGTAAAAATGAAGATGGAGCGGGAATGCATAAGCGGTCTGGGCCATATAGGCGACAGAATGATAATCATTCTGGACCTGCTTAAGGTCAACGGCGTAATCAACGACGAAATACACAAGAGCAGGGAAAAAATATGAACGAACAGGACATTCTGCAGCTGGTAAGTTTTGAACTGGGCAAGGAGTCCTTTTGCGTGCCCATTACCAAAATTCAGGAAATCATACGCTACACAAACGTGGTGCGCATACCGAAGGCCCCCGAGTTTATCGAGGGCATCATCAATCTGCGCGGCCGCGTAATACCCGTCATCGACCTTAAAAAGCGTTTCGGCATGGCGTCCGACGGCGACAAACACGCGCAGTCCCGCGTTATAGTGGCCGAAATAAGCGGCGTGCGGGTTGGTCTGAGCGTGGATTCGGTTTCCCGCGTAATCAGAATGGAAAAACACAGTTTCGAAAGCGCCCCCGCCATAATTTCCGGCGTGGAACAGCGCTTTATTTCCGGCGTGGTGAAAGAGGCCAAGGGCATGCTTATAGTGCTGGACCTCGACAAAATATTCACCTCCGAGGAAACGACGCTTCTTAAGGCGGTAAACTAGGGTTATAAAATGTTTGAATCGACGCTGGACCTTTCCGACCATGAGTTCGCAATGCTGCGCGACCTGATGTACAAAATTACTGGCGTGCAGCTTCGTCCGTCCAAAAAGCCGCTTGTCGTGGCGCGGCTGCGCAAGCGTCTGGCCGAACTGGGACTTAAAGGTTTTGCCGATTACATAGCGCTGGTGCGTCAGCCGGGCTCGCCGGAACTGGAAGTGTTCATAAACGCCATAACGACGAACGAAACTTTCTTTTTCCGGCACGAAACCCAGTTGGACACCATGCGGGACGCAATCCTGCCGGAACTGGTCGCGCGCAAAGTCCAGCAGGGCGGTCCCAAATCCCTTCAGGTCTGGTCGGCGGCCTGTTCCACCGGCGAGGAGCCGTATTCCCTCGCCATAATGCTTAACGAGTTTTTTGCGCTCAAGCCCGGCTGGAACCTGAAAATATTCGCCTCCGACATAAACAGCCGCGTACTGCGCAGCGCAAAGCAGGGTATTTACGACGAACGCAGCATACGCTACGTCCAGCCGGAGCTTAAAAGCCGCTATTTCAGGGAAGTCGACGGCGACATGCCTCTGGGCCGCAAGGAATTTTCGCTGTCCCAGAATATCCGCCATATGGTTGAGTTCCGCAAGCATAACCTTATGGAACGGGCTTTCTGCCGGGGCAACGACATAGTGTTCCTGCGCAACGTGATGATTTATTTCGACAAGGAATCAAAACAGCACGTTGTCAGCATGATTCAGGACAGTCTGGCCGCCGGCGGCATAATGGTCATAAGTCTGGCAGAGACGCTGCACGACGTAAAGAGCAGTATGAAATTTCTGAAACAGGGAATATACATCAAGCAATAATGTCATACATACGAGCGGTGATAGCGGACGATTCCGCAATGCTTAGGACGGTGCTGCACGACATTCTGGAAAACAATGGCGTGAGCGTAGTCGGCGCGGCCAGAAACGGCAAGGAAGCCGTCGAGCTGGTGGCCAAACTGCGGCCCGACATACTTATACTGGACTGCGAAATGCCCGTGATGAACGGGCTGGACGCGCTTAACAGGATTATGACGGAAACGCCGCTGCCGGTGTTTATGTTCAGCTCGCTTACGCGCGAGGGCGCGGCCGTCACCATAAAGGCGCTGGAACTGGGCGCGGTGGATTTTCTGCTTAAACCCGTGGGCGGCGCGCTCAGCGTCGAGACCATAGCAAGCGAGCTTATCACCAAAATCAAATTTATAGTAATACGCGACAAGTTCCGTAAATCCTCGCCGGACAAGGGCCGCCGCATGGCTCTCGGCGCGCAGGTGGGAACGCTGGCAAATATCACGCACCGGCATCTGGACATTATCGCCATGGGCTCTTCCATGGGCGGCGTGCAGGCCGCGGTGCAGCTTATTCCCAAACTGCCGGCCAACACAAAGCCTATAGTATGGGTGCAGCACATGCCGCCGAACTTTACTAAAAGTTTTGCCGAGCGTCTCGACACGCTTTCCGCCATGCATGTGGTGGAAGCCATGGACGGCGAGGTGGTTAAGGACGGTGTTTGTTATCTCGCCCCGGGCGGCGTGCAGATGCGTGTGGTAAAAAGCGTGGCGCGCACCGTAATAAGACTGGGCGGCACGGAAAAGATATCCGGCCACTGCCCGTCCTGCGACGAACTTTTTACCTCGGTGTCGGAACAGTTTTCCGAAAACGCCATGGGTATAATCCTTACAGGGATGGGCGAGGACGGCGCGAAGGGACTGCAAAAAATGCATTCCCGCGGGTCGTTCGTGGTGGGGCAGTCGGAGCGGACGTGCATAGTTTACGGCATGCCGCGGGCGGCTTTCATGCTGGGCGCCGTTGATGTTCAGCTGGATCTTAACGATATTGCGAAGGCCGTAACCCAGACACAGGGTCTGACAGCGGCCGGCGCCTAGAATTTCGGGGAGGTTACAATGCAGGATGTTTTTAACGACATGACGCCGGAAGAGCGTTCCGCTCTGGTGGGGGAATTTCTGCTGGAAGGCACGTCCTATCTGCAGATTCTCAATGAAAAACTGGTGGAAGCGGAAAGCGCCGCCAAGAAAGGCAGCGGTCTTTCCGACGACGACCTGCATGAGATGTTCCGCGCCGCCCATAACATAAAAGGCATGGCGGCTTTCGTGGGGCTCAGCAACACCGTGCGCATAACGCACGACATGGAAACCCTGCTGCAGAAACTGCGCAGCAAGGAAGTCGCTTTCGACGTCGCCACCATAGACGCCCTTTTTGCCGCGTTCGACATGCTGGAGTCCCAGTTCAACAGCATGAAGGATGCCGGCACGGAACTGCCAAACCGTCCCGAGGTGGAAAAACTGCTTAAGGATGCCATAGACGGCAAGGCCGCCGCCGCAAAGGCTCAGGCCAAGACTCCCGAACCCGCCGCTAAAACGCCCGCGGCGTCCGCGCCGGAAACTCCCGCCGCCGGAACCGAAAAGAAAATTTCCATGGCCGAAGAGGAAAATGTAAACCTCAAATACCTGTCCAAATTCATCGAGGATACCGAGCAGAGCATAGATTCCTTCAACGAAATAATGCTGCGCGTCGAGGGCGGTTCCAGCACGGCCGAAGATATCAACGAGGTCTTCCGGCTTGTTCATACCATAAAGGGAACGGGCGGCCTTATAAACGCAAAGCGCATTTCGCGCGTGGCCCATTCCATGGAGAACATCCTTTCCGTTCTGCGCGAAAAGACGGCCTCGCCGGACAGCGAAACCGTCACCCTGCTTTTTTCCGGCATTGACGCGATAAAGGACATGCTGGCTTTTTACAAGGCCAACTCTCCCGCCGATTTCGACATAGACCCCATCTGCGACCTTCTCGACAAACGCTACTCCGAACTGGCCGGCAAGGTGCGGATTCCCTCCCGCCGTCCCGCTGCCGAGCAGACGCAGGCCGCACACTCCGATTTTTCATTCCTTTCACCGGAATGCAGACAGGAGTGTTCCGCGGCGGTAAAAGACGGGTTTGAAATCTTTCAGATAAATGTCATAATAGCCAAGCAGATGCAGATGAAGGGGGTAAAAGCGCTGCTTGCCCGCGAACGGCTTGCAAAGCGCGGCAGGGTCATTTACATGCACCCTGAAATGGAGGCCGTGCCGGAAACGATGGACTCCGATGCCGAGGTATCCTTTATTCTGGCGGCCACCTGCACTGAAAAGGAAATACGCTCCAGCCTGTCCATTGACGGCATAGACCGCATCTCCATAGAACGGGGCGACAAAAAGAATTTCGTGGGTAGTGAAACGGCGGAACAGGCCGAGGCTCAGTCCGAGCCGCCGGCGGTCCGTACGGAGGGGAAAATGGAAGAACCGATACAGCATGCGGAACACGCGGCGGAAGAAAAGGCCGTCGCGGCCAACGGCAATAATCATGCACAGGGCGGCATTGACCTGTCCACAATAAGAATAGATTCCCATAAACTCGACAATCTTATGAACCTGTCGGGCGAACTGGTCATAGTAAGGGCGCGCTTTTCGCAGATAGTAAATATATTTTCCAAGGAACTCGCCGCGCAAAAGGAAAACGCGCGGCTGGGCATGCAGGTAAAAAGCGAGCAGGAAGCCCTTGTTAAAGAGCTTAAATCCCAGCTGCTGCGCAACGGCACAGAAGTATCGTCCGACAGCAAGCTCGGCAAGCTCATAGACCAGACCGACAACAATCTGCGCGACGTGTCACAGCGCATTTCAAAGAACAGCCTCAGCGGCATGATACACATGCTCGACGAAATGACCAGCTCGCTGGAAAAAATCTCCAGCGACATTCAAAACGGCGTCATGCAGGCGCGCATGATTCCCATTGAAGGCGTGTTCACGCGCTTTAAGCGCATTGTGCGCGACATTTCAAAAAACCTCGGCCGCGAGGTCAATCTCGTTATCGAAGGCGAGGAAACAGAACTCGACAAAAAGATTGTCGACAGTCTCGGCGACCCGCTGACCCACATGATACGCAACGCCGTCGACCACGGCATCGAGGACGCGAAAACCCGTCAGGCCGCGGGAAAACCCGCCGCCGGAACGGTGCTTCTGCGCGCCGCGCATCAGGGCAACAGCATCCTTATTGAAGTGCGCGACGACGGAGCCGGCATTGACGCCGACAAGGTGGCAAAGAAAGCTCTATCGCGCGGCATAATCACCAAGGAACAGATGGACAAGATGTCGCAGAAGGAAAAGCTCAATCTTATTTTCCTGCCCGGTTTTTCGATGGCTGAAAAAGTCACCGACCTGTCCGGCCGCGGCGTCGGCATGGACGTGGTAAAGAGCATGATTGGTTCCGTTAACGGAACAGTCGAAATTTACACCGAACTCGGCAAAGGCACGTCCTTCCACCTGCGCATACCGCTTACGCTGGCCATCATAAAGGCCCTGCTGGTGGTAATAGGCGAAAAGGTTTTCGCCTTCCCGCTTGAAAGCGTGACCGAAATAGTGAAAGTTCCCGCCAAGGATATTTACTCCGTTGACGGCAACGACACCATAAAACTGCGCGACCATGCCCTCAGCCTTGTCGAGCTTAACAAGGTCCTTAAAATAGGGGCTTCCGGCAACGCCGAAACGACGCACAAGAAAGTCGTGGTCGTTACCGACGGCACAAAGCGCATAGGCGTGGTTGTGGACTCGCTGGTCGGCGAGGACGAAATAGTCATAAAGTCGCTGACCGAGCATTTCGCATCGGTGCGCGGCATAACGGGCGCGTCCATTCTGGGCGACGGCACCATCGCGCTGATTCTGGATCCGGCGTCGATAATCAGCTCTTCCGAAAGAAGCGGCTGGTATAACTAGGCCGGAGCATACAGATGATTTCTGTCGGCATCGCGGACATACAGACCGGACAGTCGCCTGAGGTGATACGCACCACTTTGGGGTCCTGCATCGCGGTCTGTCTTTACAATGCGGAGCATCAGGTCGGGGCCATGCTGCATTTCATGATGGCGGAACCCTCCTCCATGGAGCTGCAGCGGCCGGACCTTAAAAAAGCCAAGTATGCCACTACAGGCATACCGGAAATGCTTCGCCTGCTAAAGCATAAGTACAATCTTGAACCCAGACAGTTCACTGCCAAGATGTTTGGCGGAGCCAGCCTGCTGCCGACGATAAAGAACAATATCGGGCTTGAAAACTCAAACATCGCCACCGAGATTCTGCGCAGTTACGGCATACGCATACTGTCGCGGAAAACGGGCGGCGAAAAGGGTTACAAGATTGATTTTGACCTGTTCAGCGGCAAAGTTCACTGCAATCTTTTCGGCGAACAGCCGCAGGAGTTTTAGTCATGAAAGTGGATAAAATACTAAAGATGTTCGCCCAGCTCAGCGTGGAGAAGGCCTCCCGCGTGCTGGAAAAGCTGGTCCGCAACGAGGCCAAAATCGTTCTGCAGGACACCTACGCCGCCGACATATCTCAGGTGACTGCCAAGATAAACGAGATTGATTCCAAGATTATCGGCGCGTTCGTCGATATCGAGGGCGATATCAATTTTAAGTTCCTTTTTTACATGGAGGAGCGCGACGCGCTCTCGCTTACCGACCTTATGCTGCGGCGTTCCGTCGGCACGACTACGGAGTTTAACAAGTACGTCTACAGCGCGGTAAAGGAAATGGGCAACATCCTTTCCTCGGCGGTGGCGGCGGCTTTCGCGGCCGATTTCGACGTGTCCCTGCGGCCCTGCCCGCCCGACCTGCTGCACGATTTCGGCGGTACGGTGTTCGAGGAGTACATAATGCGTTCCACTCCCGAGGCGGATACCATACTTATCATCGAAAGCATTTTCAAGGTGGTCGGCACCGACATGCGCTGCACCATGTACATCATTCCGGGTGACGGAAGCGATAAGATTCTTCATTATCTTGTGGCCGCCGAGTAGCGGAGGAAATTATGCAGAAAAAAGTTATGCTTGTTGACGATGCGGCGATTATCCGGCTGATTCTGCGGGATATACTTACCGCCTGCGGCTATGAGGTCGTGGCGGAGTGCGAAACAGGACGGGAAGCCGTTGAAAAGTACAAGGAACTGAAACCGGATCTGGTGACGCTTGATATTACCATGCCGGAAATGAGCGGTCTTGAGGCGCTTAACGAAATTCTTAAATTCGACCCGCAGGCCAAGATAGTCATGGTGACGGCCGTGGACGAAAAAGAATCGCTTATCCGCGCCGTGAAACTGGGCGCAAGCGATTACATAGTAAAGCCGTTCGAGGAAGAACGTGTAATTGCGGCGGTAAAGAATATTTTTGAAACGAAGTCCTAATCTGACGGGGGGTTCCCGGCCGGAGGCTTGCTTCGGCGGGACAAAGGGGAATTACTTATGGGTATTGAAGTAATCATCGCTGATGATCACGCTGTTGTGCGCGACGGCATTCGCGCTATTTTGGAAAGAAAGGCTTCCGACCTTAAAGTGGTCGGCGAGGCGTCCAACGGAAAGGAAGTGCTGGAGCTGGCAAAAACAAAACCGGCCGACATTTACCTTATCGACATTTCCATGCCCATGCTTAACGGCATAGAAACGACCGAGCGGCTTTTGAAGCTTGACCCGAAAAGCAAGATTATCATGCTCAGCATGCATGATGACCGCGTTTCCGTGGAAAAAGCCCTCAAGGCCGGCGCGCGCGGCTTTATAGTAAAGGTTTCCACGTCCGAGGAAATCATAAACGCCATACGCGAGGTCTACGAGGGGCGGTTCTACCTCTGCTCGCAGGTTTCCAAATACGTGGTGCAGGGCTTTCTGGGCAAGGTGGACCCCGTCGCGTCGCTTGGCAAGGCCACCGAACTTACGCCCAAGGAACGCGAAATCCTCCAGCTTATCGCCGAAGGCTACAGCAGCAAGGAAATAGCCAAGGAACTGGGTGTGTCGCTTAACACGGTGCACGTGCATCGCAACAACATAATGTCGAAGCTTGATATCCACAAACAGGCCGACCTTATACGCTACGCCATAAAGGAAGGAATAGCCCATCTTTAAGCCCTGTTTATAAGTTTTTTGAAAAATAGGCTTGAAATTTTGGGTAAAATAGTCAATAATAGTTATGTTGGGGGGAAGTGTGGGGGGAGATGTGCACCTGAAACCGCCTGCTTTTACCGGATACTGTCCGGTATTTTCTGGCGGTTTCTTTATGTCGTAACGCCGATTTTATAAAACCATCCGGGGGGAAGACAGATGAAATTTTTTGCAATTTTCACCGCGCTTTTTCTATGGACTCTGCCTTGCTTTGCACAGGAAAATATAACAACCGGTTTTGATTTGCGCACCCGCTATGAATATTACCAAAACGCCACGGACATGAATCCGGCGGTAAACGACGATTCCTCATATTTCCGCATTAAAGGTTCCTTCTGGACCGCATGGAAATCAAGCGGCAGTTATGCCGCTTACCTGCGTCTTTCAAACGAAACGCGTTACTACCTTTACCGCTATTCAGGCGGAACATTGCTAGACCGCAACCACATGCCGCTGAATGAAATATTTTTCGAGGACCTTTACGGCGACTGGAACAATATCGTCGGTCAGCCCGTAAAACTGCGCGCCGGCCGGCAGGAACTGCGCGGCGAGTTCGGCGAGGATTTTCTTATTTCCGACGGTACGCCGGAAGACGCCTCCCGCTCCTTTTACTTTAACGCCGTGCGCATGACTGCCAATCCCTCGCCTAAGGTAAAGGTTGACCTCCTTTACATAAACGACCCGCGTCAGGAACAGTTTTTGCCCCGCTGGAACATACAGCGCAATAACGTGACAAATGCCGACCTTAACCAGCTAAACGCCAGCAGCGAGCAGGGCGCGGTGGCCTATTTCTCCCTCGCGCCGATTACGGGGCTTAAGGTTGAACCCTATTACATGTTCAAGCACGAGGATGCGGGCGCGGCGGCCTATCAGTCGGTCGGCAGCAATCTGCATACCGTCGGCGCTTACGCAAAGTATACGTTCAAGCCTTTTACACTGCGCGGCCAGGGGCTTTATCAGGCCGGTTCCTACGGTCAGACCTACCGCAACGCCTACGCGTGGTACGCCTTTGCCGACGCCGAGAAAAAAGACTGGTTCCTTTCCCCGTCGGTCTCGGCCGGCTATGTGTCGCTTTCAGGCGACGACCCGAACACCGGAAGGTTCGAGGCTTTCAACCCGCTGTTTTCAAGAAGCACAACCTACTCACTGCTTTATTTCATGGCCTTCAAAAAAGAGACGGGCATGATAGGTTACTGGACCAATCTTAAAATGGCGCGCTTTACCTTTGCCATAGAACCGATTGAAAAGCTGAAGGTCTCCTACACCTATAGCGACCTAAAGGCCCATCAGCCTGTGGCGTCGCTTGGCGGGACCGGCACGGACCGCGGCCAGCTGCAGGAACTGCGCGCTGCCTATCCGTTTACAAAGGACGTAACGTCCTATGTGATTGGCGAAAAAATGCACTACGGGGACTTTTATCAGGCCGGAGCGGGCGACGGTTACTGTACCAGAGCGGAACTGTCGGTCAAATTCTAGATTTTAGAGGAGCCGTTTTGAAAACACTGGTGGGTACTTCCTGCTTTGCCGTTTCCGCAAACGCCGCCGACGTGCTTGTTACCCACGGTCTTGGCAGTTGTTTGGGCGTGGCCATACATGACGCGCAAAGCGGCGTGGCCGGACTGCTGCACGCCATGCTGCCCAGCTGCGGCGGACAGGCCGATAACCCAGCCTGCTATGTTGACAGCGGCCTTGACCTGCTTATTTCCGAAGCGATAAAACTTGGCTTTTCCGCAGAACGCGGAAAGATTTTCGCCGCCGGCGCGGGCTGGCCGGAACTGCCCGATAACGCGGAGGATTTCTTCCGTGTAGGCGGGCGCAACGTGCTTACCCTGCGCGAAATTTTGTGGAGGAAGGGACTGTTTCTCGCCGCGGGAGATTTCGGGGGGCCGCAGTCGCGCTCGCTTTCAGTTTGCGTGGCGACGGGCGAGGTTACGGTGTTTTCCAGCGGCTACAAAAAAGTACTGTCGGACACGGGCAAATGAAAAAGCTGAATCTTCTTATTCTTGATGACAACGCCGCCATGCGCAGGGTTATTGCGCGCGTGCTTTGCATGGGCGGTTTTGCCGACGGTCGGGTGTTTGAGGCGCAGGAGGGCGAGGCCGCGCTTGAAATTCTGCGCAGGGAAAAGATAGACCTTATTTTTCTGGACATAAACATGCCCGGCCTTAACGGGCTGGGTTTTCTGCAAAAAAAAGTGGCCGATGCCGCGCTGGCTCCTATCGCCGTGGTTGCGATTACGGCTTCGGGCGCGGAGGAAAACCGCGTCCTTCTTAAGCCTTATTGCATGGCTTTCGTGCAGAAACCTTTTACGCCAGAGGAGCTAAATTCCGCCGTCGCCGGACTGCCGATATGGAGCTAGAAAAACAGCTTGCCTTGTCCGCGCGCGGCGTGTTTGAACTTCAGGCGTTTACGCCCTGTGCGCCATGCCCTGCGTCCTGGTGCGCCGACTCCGCCTGCGAGGGCGCGGTGCGCGTAAGTTTCTCCGGTCCCCTTGAAGGGATTGTCGAACTTCGCTTTTTTGGCGATTTGATGGGTAGTCTTTCCCTGCGTATGCTGGGAACCGAAACCGTCACGCGGGAACAGACCGTATCCGCCGTGGCGGAAGTTGCCAACATAGTATGCGGAAAATTCACGGAAAGTCTTGCGGGCGGCGGCAGGGCGTTTAATTTGTCGCAGCCTGTTTTCGCTGGGCCTGACAGTCCCGCTGAAAAAACCGCGGACTGCGCCTGCAGTCTCGGCTTTGACTGCGGACGGGTGGATTTGCTGGTGTGGTTCCGGCCATTTTCCGCCGCTAAAAAATTAGTATAAATTACGAGCTAAAATTACTATACTTGAAACAGTGAGAAATTTGTTAGTTTTCAGGCATATTGGAAGGGGACCGTATGGCCAAAAGCAAGATACTTATAATAGACGATGAAGAAAACCTTTGTTTCCTGGTCAAAATGAACCTCGAGGCCACAGGCCGTTACGAGGTTTTGACCGCCACGGATCCGCGCGAGGGTCTTAAACTGGCCAAGGCCAACATTCCCGATTTGATTCTGCTGGATCTTATGATGCCGCATATGGAAGGCTCGGAAGTGGCGGAGCGGCTCATGGACATGCCGGACACCCAGCATATCCCTATAATTTTTCTGACGGCTCTCGCCGAAAAAGGCCGCGTGGACGCCAACATGGGCACCATTGCGGGACGGGAGTTCGTGGCCAAGCCGGTCACCACCGGCGATCTGGTCCGCAAGATTGAAGCCGTTCTGCGCCGCGGACCGCGCCAGTAAACGATTTGTTGGATAAAGTGACACAGGGGGTCGGTAATCAATACGAAAGTATTGAAAGGAGATGGTCATGAGTTCAGACAATATGCCGTCATCAGGAAATGTTAACAGGGAAAACCAGGGGCCGGTCGAGCACGGTATAGTTCTGCCGGATTCTTACGGCACCACGGAGGCGTTCCTTCTGCCCCGCGATCCCGCGTGGATGTTCATGTACTGGGAGATTACTCCCGCCACGGTGGAAAACTTAAAGGCCCGCCACGGACATGATATTTTTACCCGTTCGCGCAGCGTAATACGCCTTTACAATGTTTCAGGCGTGGTTAACTTCGACACTGCCAATGCCCGCTACACCGACGTACCGGTCGTGCTGGATGCCAAAAGCTGGTATCTCAACGCGCCGGAGTCCGGCGCCAGCTACATATGCGAGCTGGGCCTTGTCGGTCCCGACGGAAAATTTATTTCCATAGTGCGCACCAACACGGTGTGCCTGCCCAGCGGCAGAGTGTCCGACGTTACCGACGAGCACTGGATGTCGGTCAGCGAGGATTTCGAGAAACTGCTGCAGATGTCCGGCGTGCAGTATATAGGCCGCGGCTCGGGCGAAACGGCGAAAATGCTAGCCCAGCGCTGGGAAATGATGAAATCGGTTTTCTCCCGCTCCGGTTCCTCGTGGGGACTTACCTCGCTGCCGGGCGGCAGACAGGAAGCCGGCGCAAGGTCCTTCTGGCTTGTGGCCGACTGCGAACTGGTGCTTTACGGCGCCACCGAACCCGACGCGAAAGTGACGGTCGCGGGCCGCAGCGTGCGTCTTAATCCCGACGGCACGTTTACCCTGCGCTTCGCGTTTCCCGATGGCAAACTTGATCTCCCCGTTCATGCCGAAAGCAATGACGGGCAGGAAAACAGGACCATAACAATCACCGCTGACAGACGGACTTCCACTGATGAAAAACGGTAACGAAAAAGGTTATTTAGCGCTGGTACTGCACGCTCATCTTCCGTTTATACGACACCCGGAATATGACGATTTCCTCGAGGAGGACTGGTTCTTCGAGGCGATGGTCGAAACCTATCTGCCGCTGCTGGACATGTACGAGCGGCTGACGGCCGACGGCGTAGATTTCCGCATTACAATGTCGCTTACTCCTCCGCTGTGCGCGATGATGACGGACGAACTGCTCGGAAAGCGGTTCCGCCGTTATCTGTACCAGCGGCTGGAGCTTACCGAAAAAGAAACCATCCGCACCCGCAATACGCAGTATCATGAAGCCGCGCTGATGTACGAAAAAAAGTTCAAGCGTCTGCGCGAACTTTATGAGGACTACTATCACCGCAACGTGCTGGAAGGCTTCAAAAAATTTCAGGACATGGGCAAGCTGGAAATCATCACCTGCTGCGCGACGCACGGCTTTCTGCCGCTGCAGATAAGCAGGGAATCGGCCAATGCCCAGATTCAGATTGCGGCGCAGGACTACCGCAAGAATTTCGGCCGCAATCCGCGCGGCATATGGCTGGCGGAATGCGCCTATAATCCCGGTGACGACGCTTTCCTGAAGGCGGCGGGCATACGCTTCTTCTTCATGGAGACGCACGGCGTGCTTTACGGCTCGCCCCGTCCGCGCTACGGCGTTTACGCGCCGGTCTACTGCCCGACGGGTGTCGCGGCTTTTGCGCGCGACATGGAGTCCGCCCAGCAGGTGTGGAGCGCCGATTCCGGCTATCCCGGCGATTACCGCTACCGCGAATTTTACCGCGACCTCGGCTACGATCTCGAGTACGAGTACATCAAACCGTATCTGCACTCGGACGGCGTACGCCGCAATGTCGGCATAAAATACTGCCGCATAACGGGTAAGGTTCCTCTTAACAAGAAAGACCCGTACATGCCGTCGCAGGCGCGCGAAGCCGCCGCCATGCACGCGGGCAACTTCCTGTTCAACAGGCAGAAGCAGGTTGAACATCTTAACGGGTTCCTAGGCAAAAAACCGCTCATAACCTCGATGTACGACGCCGAACTTTACGGCCACTGGTGGTATGAGGGACCGGAGTTTCTGGAGTTCCTGTTTAGAAAAATGCATTACGATCAGGACACCATCCGCCCCATTACGCCGAGCGAGTATCTGGCCGAGAACCCCGACAATCAGGTCATTCAGCCGTCCATGTCGTCGTGGGGCGACAAGGGCTACGCGGAAGTGTGGCTCAACGCCGGAAACGACTGGATATACCGTCATCTCAACAAGGCCGCACAGCGCATGGTTGAAATGACCGTAAAATTCCCCGAGGCCGACGGCGTACTGCGGCGCGCATTAAATCAGTCCGTGCGCGAACTGCTGCTTGCGCAGTCTTCCGACTGGGCGTTCCTGATGACCGTGGGCACGGCCAAGACTTATTCGACAAAGCGCACCGCGCAGCACATACAGCGGTTCATGGCGCTTTATGACCAGATAATGTCCAATTCAATAAACGCGGAATATCTGGCCGAGCTGGAAAGCCGCGACAACATCTTCCCCGACGTTGATTACCGGATTTACAAGCCGGAACACGCGCGGGAAGCCATGAAGCAGGCGGCAGTCTAGCAAAGATTCAAAACAAAAGGCGGGCGGATTAAAAATCCGCCCGCCTTTTTTATGCCCTATAGTGACGCTGGTTAATTCACGGTGCTTTACTGCGGGCTTGCTGTGAATACTTTCTGTTTTGCGCACAGTTGGATATTGAGCGGAATCTCAATGATGGCGAATTCGTCTAAATGTACTTCACAATTGCTTAAATGATGTGTAGTTTATATCGTTTTAATATTTTTACTTTGCTGTCCGGCGAATAATTTCGAACTTTTTGTCATTCGCATAGGCAAAAAATGGGACATTGTTTTCTGCAACAGATTCTAGGTAATCCGCACTTTCTTGCAAAAAAGCTCGTGTTTCGACATACCAGGGATCATTTGATTTTCCTAATGACAGACCAATTTTTGCATGTAATAAATCACCAAGCCTACCCTCGATTTTATTAATCTTATCTATTGGTAGTGGTTTGTAAATACCCATAGAGATTTTTTCTTTAGTATGTTTTGATACGAAGAAAATCTCGTGAGAGAAATCTGCTCTTTGATCAAGCGCGCGTAAAGCCTTGGCTTGGGGTGCAGGATCGTTTTTTCTCCAAGTGCTATTTGAAACCTTATCTGCAAAACTAAGCTCAGTCTTTACTAGTCGCTCTATGGCAAACCGCAGTTCAAGCGCGGCATAGAGTAATACCGAATTATTGTTTTTTGCTAAAAGTTTTTTTGCGCGTTTGATATGCTCTTTTGGATCTGCTGTTAAATTTTCAACATTATTGAACGTATATTTATATGACAACAATAATCGCGGTATGTGGTAAAAAAGCACTAGTATTAATCCACCAGAAGCTTTTAATAAATTCTTTAATAGTGTCATTAGCGATTTATTCCGAAAGCGCATGGACATTAACTAACCAGTTCCATTAGCTTTTTAGGTGCTTTACATGTCCACATGAATGTTATCATCTGGCGATTAATTTGTGCCCAAGATTTAAGATTGAGAGTTAGAACAAATGTCTAGTCTCGTGTATCGTAGCCGATAGCCTGCTTCACTTGGTAAGGATGTCGGGTGTCAGTCCAGAAACTTTACAGGCGCGTCACGGTGCGGAGGACGGGCGGGCTGGTGCGTGTTTTTATGGCCCGCGCAGAAACAGTCGTAAGGCTTGTAGCCTTCCGGCAGATTCAGCAGTCCGCCATTAGTATTTGCCCCGAAATATAAATGTATCAGCCCAACCCAGCAGGTTCCTATGTCAAGGCTTTCGGCGGCTATAAGCATGTTTTCCACGGCGGCGGCGCAGTCTTCATCCGGCGTAAGCGCGTCCTTGTGCGCCGACACTACAACGACTGCCGGAGCGTTGTAAAAAAGGTGGAACGCTTTGCTTTTCCCAAGTTCCGCCATCCACTTTTCGGAGCGGACGGAGAGAAGTTCTTTTGTTTTTTTGCTCAGCGTATCGATAATCTCTTTATTGCGTATTACCGTAAAATGCCAAGGCTGGCAATTGTGTCCGCTGGGGGCGAATTTTCCGGCTTCCAGAATGGTTTTTATTTCCTCATCGGAAAGCGGGTCGGCCGTGTAACTGCGTATGCTGCGGCGGGAAATTATTGCGTCGATAACGGTATTGGTCATATAAAATTTCCTCAGCGGGGTTTGCAGATTATTTCATGAATTTTCATTTTGAAAAAATCTGACGATGTCACTGGCGTAAGCACCAGCGCGGTGTCCGCTCCTTCGCTTGTGCCGCCTATGGCGATGATTTCTTCATCCGTCGGTACTGCTGACTGGTCTGCCGCCATGAGCGTTATTTCAGCCGCGACCTTGCAGCCCTGTCCGAACAGATATAAAACCTGCGCGGCCAGTTTGCCCGGCGGAAGACCGCCGAACTGTTCAGTTACTGCGGATTCAATGCCGCCGAAAACATGGGTTCCCGTTATAAAAACCGCTCCGGCTTTTTTTGCTGGCTCGGTAAATTTCTTTTCAAAGGTTCCCCATTTCTTTGCGTAATTTGCGGCATAGCCAACGCCGACAACATCAGCTTTGTGTCCTGCCTCCGCAAGCGCTTTGCATACGGCAAGGGCCGTATAACCGCTTGCCGTGGCAACTACTATGCGGCTTATGCCGAGTTCCTTTGCGCGTTCCGCGGCGGCCCGTGCGCAGGCGTCGGTATTAATCTTTCCGGCTTTTTTGAAATAAACGGTTTCCTTATACATGACGGCTCCTATTTGACCGGCATTATTTCCGGTATGGCTATGCCCATTTCGGCAAGCAGGGCGTTAAGTTCTTTTGCCGCGTCGGGCTCGGGTATCGAGCCTTTTGCCGCGGCGGCGGTTTCGATGATGATGTTTTGCGTCTCGAAAAACCAGTGCGTTATGCCGGCTTTGTTTGCTATGCGAATAATGCGGCGCACTCGCGTCAGCGCTTCCGCCGAAAGTTTTTTGCGCAGTCCGGCAAATTCAGCCCTTATTATATCGGCCGAAAGCGTGCGTATTTCGGCGCAGTTTACGCTCATCTTCCAGCTTTGCAGTTTGGTTACAAGCTGTTCCATGTCTGCTATAAGGCTGTCGTTTGGCTCGGCGCGGTACTGCTCAAGCATGCCAAGCACATACTGCCGCGCGCCGACGGTCATTTCAGCGGCGATTGTTTCCGGCACGTCCATTTCAAGCTCGTGCCACTGCTCGATTAACGGCAGATATTCGCTGAAAAGATTGCGCTGCATAAGGTGGCAAGAGCCCATTTTGCCCGTCTGCAGAAGAATGAGTATTTCAAGGCGTGCCTGCCTGCCGAGTTCGCGCAGTTTTACTTCGCGTCCTACTGTCTGTTCGGCATCGGCGGAAAGGTGCTGCCACGCGGCCTCGGGCGGCATGTTTTCCACAAGCTGGGTGATTGCGCGCATTTTCTGCTCGCCGCACTGACCGATAAAGCAGACGGCTTCTGATGCCGGCGGTATGACGGAGATAAAAGCGCGCTCGCAGGTTTCCATGAACGCGCGGTCCGTAAAAACCCCTTTGCCGTATACTATCCTGAAACCGCCTATGGCGCGTCTGCCAAGCGGCTGGATTTTTGCGGAGTATACGGGCTTGTCAGTCTGGCAGGTGCGCTCGTCTATGGCGTTTTTTATGGCCAGTTCGGCCAGCGCGGCTTCTGCCGGAGGCAAACGGCGTTTGATGTCCTTTTCATACATGTCGCCGGCCGTGCCTATCTCGGCTATATTGGACGGCGCTTTTTTTAGTCTGGTAATTAATTCGTCCTCGAAATTATGGCCGAAGTATGCCGCCGCTTCCATTGCGCGGCAGGCATAAAAAAGGTTCTGTCTGGTTTCGATGCGCGACACGTCGGAGAAAAACCAGCCGCAGCTTGTAAACATGAACATGGCGTATTTCTGCATTTCAAGCAGTTTGGCGGCTTTCGCGGCGGCCTGTCCGCCCTTTATATTTGGCGCGGTGCGGGCCAGAAAATCGGGGAATTTCTCGTCGCCGAGCATTACGTTAATGTACTGGTCGCGCGCAAGCCACGGGTCGGTAAAAAGTTTCCCGCCCTCGCTTTCGAAAAGTTTTGCCAGCTCACCCGACAGCCAGTTTAGCGCGTCGCGCAGCGGAGCGCGCCATTTCTGGTTCTGGCCTTCCTCGGCTCCGCAGCCGCAGTCGGCCCGCCAGCGGCGCAGACCGTGCGCGCAGCTCCAGGCCGTACCCTCGCCGTCCTCGCCGCTTTTGATGCGCACCTGCCAAAGCGGCGGATGCAGCGCCAGATAGCGGCCCAGATTTATGCTTTCGATATTGTGCTTTTCAAGCCTGTCGGTAAACAGATGCACTATGGTGAGGTCAGCGAATTTTTTGTGGTGTCCGAAGGTTTCCCCGTCGGTGGCGGTAAAAACGAGCTGGTCTTCCTCCGTGTCGGAATAACATGCGCTTATGCGTTTTGCAAACAGTTCCGAGTCCTTTAGCAGACCGTCAAAGGCCAGATCGTGTGAAAGATTTCCGTCATAGAAAAACACGGCCAGTTCCGCGCCCTTTCCGTCTTCCCAAAGGTAGGGACGGCGGGTGTCTATGGAACCGTCGGCGACATTCTGCCACTTGGTTTCGCCGTATTTTAGCACCTTGTCGGCCTGAGACGGCGCAAGTATTACGTAGCGCAGTCCTTCGCCCGCGAGCAGGGAGAGAATTTCGTTTGAACAGGCGGTTTCCGGCAGCCAGAGGGCCTCGGCGGCAAAACCGAAATGATGTTTATAATCGGCCAGTCCCCAGCGAAGCTGGGTCAGGCGGTCGCGGTCGTTTGCCAGCGGAAGTATTATGTGGTTGTAGCCCTGCGCTATGGCGTTTGAGTGGCCCGTGCGCTCCTTGCTTTGCCTTGCCGCATCGACGACTTTTTCAAAATAATGCGGCTCGCTTTTTGCAAACCAGTTAAGCAGGGTCGGACCATAGTTGAAGTTCAGATAGTCGTAGTTGCTGGCTATGGCCTTTATCTTTCCCTCGGAGTAAATGCGGGCGGTGGAATTTGGAATATAGCACTCGCGCGCTATGCGGCTGTTCCAGTCGTGATAAGGCTGGGCCGAAGGCTGTTCGTCTATTTCCCCGCTCCATGGATTTTCACGCGGCGGCTGGTAGAAATGCCCGTGCAGGGCAAAGTATTTTTTTCCGTGTTTTTTGTGTTTTGTCGTCATTATCCGCACTTCCCCGAACCGCAGGCCGCGCCCGCGTCCGAACCGGGCTTTTTCATCGGCGGCACGGCTTTATTCCACGGCATGAACGAAAGCATTTTGGCAAGTCCGCATGTGCCTGTTATGCCCGCAAACATAAGACCCGCGCCGATTATGCCCGCTATCCAGAAATACTTTATGGTAAGCACTGACAAAAGCACGATGCCTCCGGCCGTTATCTGCACCTGACGCATTATGGGAAGAGGCCCGCGCCGCTTTATTGCCGGATAGCCTTTTGCCGTCCACGCCGACAGTCCGCCTTCAATTACTATCGGCCGCTGAAAACCTGCAACGCGCAGATAGTGCTGGGCCTGCTTGGCGCGCAGACCGCTCTGGCACAAAACGTAGACCGGCTCGGCTTTGTCTAGCTTCGGCATTTTTCCGGGCATGAGCGAGAGGGGGAAAAGCACCGAACCTTCGACGTGCTCGTAGTCGTATTCCTCCTGCTCCCGCACGTCCAGCAGGGTATGCCTGCCGTTTTTAGTCGCTTCGGCGGCCGCCTGCGGAGATACAATCACCCCGCTTTCGGCGGTTTGTGGCATGGCGGGACGCACGCGGTTTGCAAGCAGTATTCCGCCGGAAAGATTCTTTACGCTGTCAAACCCGCTCTGCTTTAGTATCCGCTCCGCTATATAACCGCGCAGACCCACTTTGCAGTAGACTACGGTAGGCATAGTGGGGTTTAATTCGGAAAGTCCGGCGCGCAGTTTATCAAGCGGAATATTTATTGCGCCTTCCAGCTTGCCCGACGCAAATTCCGCCGGAGTGCGGACGTCGACAAGCTGTATTTCCTCGGTTTTTGCCAGCGTGTGAAGCTCGTCCGGCGTAATGGTATCGGTGATTTTTTCAAGGGAGTTTTCAAGCGTCATCGCGGCCATTATGGCGGGGTCTTTTGCCGAACCGAACTGCGGGGAATAGGCAAGGTCTAAAGCGGCGGCGTCTGCCGCCGTCATTTTTGCCGTTATGGCGGCCGCGAAAACGTCTATGCGCTTGTCCGCGCCGTTAGTGCCGACCGCCTGCGCGCCCAGCAGTCTGCCAGTTTCCTTTTCGGCTATAAGTTTCATGTGCAGCATTTCCGCGCCGGGGTAGTAGGACGCGTGGTTGGGCGGGTGAATAAAGGAAACCGCCGTTTTTATGCCCTGTGCGATGGCGTCTCTTTCGGACAGACCGGTTTTTGCGGCGGCTATGCCCATGGTTTCAATAATGGCCGTGCCGAGCGAGCCGGTAAATTTTATACTGCCTCCGGCGGCGTTTGCGCCGGCCGCGCGGCCCTGTTTGTTGGCGGGACCGGCAAGCCAGCCGCCCATTTTTTTACCGGTTACGAGATTGGTGGTCTCCACAATGTCGCCGGCCGCGTAAATGTCGGGGTCGGAGGTCTGCATAAACTCGTTTACTTCAAGAAGGCGGGTGGTGTCGCTTATCTTCAGGCCGCAGTCTTTTGCAATGCCGGTTTCCGCGCGCACGCCCGCCGAAACTATGATTATGCCAGCCGGTATTTTGCGCCCGCTTGCAAGCGTTACGCTGTCGGCTTCGTCTCCGCCGTTAAAACTTACGGCGGCTTCGCCCAGCACGAGGTCCGCGCCCGCGTTGCGTATATGCGAGGCGACGTAATCCGCCATTTCGGAATCCAGCGGCGGAAGTACCTGCTTCTGCATTTCCACGACGGTGGTCTGAAGACCGTTTTTTATAAGGCCTTCGGCTATTTCAAGGCCAATAAAGCCCGCGCCCATTACGACGGCGGTTTTAGGTTTGCGCGCCTCGATATAGTCCTTTATTTTGTCGGCGTCGGGTACGGTTTTAAGGGTAAAAACATTTTTTTTGTCCGCGCCGGGCAGGCGCGGAATGACGGCCGACGCGCCGGTGGCGATAATCAGCTTGTCATAGTTTTCCTCGAAGGTGCGTCCCGTGGAAAAATCTTTTACCGTGACGATTTTTCTTGTCCGGTCTATGGCGGTAACTTCGTGGTTTACGAAAACTCCGGCGTTAAAGCGGGCCGTGAAACTTTCCGGCGTCTGCAAAAGCAGTTCGGAGCGGGCGGCAATATCGCCGCTTATATAATAAGGAAGGCCGCAGTTTGCAAAGGAGATGTAGGGACCTTTTTCAAAAATTTTTATGACTGCGTGTTCATTTGTCCGGCGGGCTTTTGCCGCCGCGCTTGCCCCGGCGGCTACTCCGCCGATAATAACTATTTTGACTGGGTTCATGTGGGGTCTCCTTTTGTCCGGCTTTTTGCTTCCCTAGATACTACAAAATATTGCGCGGTTGAAGGCCCCCGAACAAAAGGATATTATATAGGCAATTCAAGTTGGAGGGATTTACATGAAAGGTATGAGATTTTTTTGCGGCCTGATGCTTCTGTCCGGCGCGGCTTTCGCGCAGGAACAGAAAGCGGCGCTGGAGTCGCCGAGCGTGCTCGCCTCCGGCATTCCCGCCGAGACGGCCATGCCGCAGACCGAACCCGTAACTGTCCAGAAGGAAGCAGCTCCCGCACCCAAGGAAAGCCACGCCGCAAAGAGCGTGTCGCCTAAAGACACCGAGGCTCTGGCCCAGCGGCAGCTGGAATATTTCACCGCGCAGGCACAGGATGCGAATGCCGAGATATCCTCGGTAATACTTGGAAACATCACCTCGTGGCTGTGGGTTTATCCCGACCTTAAAAACGCCGACAAGGCTCTTGCCCTCAAGGCGGAACTTGAACTGCGGCAGGGCGACTACAGAAGAAGCATAGTCTCCCAGCTAAAGCACGCCTACGAATATCCCGATTCCAATATAAGTTTTTCAGTGCGCTCCATACTTAATACGACCATATCCAGACGCATGGACCGCAACATGAAAACCGTTCTTGCCGAAATAGCCAAAGGCGACAGAAGCTCCTCCAAGGCCGACCGTCTGGCTGAATTTCTGAAGAAAATGTCGAGTCAGGCAGGAGCGGAATTTTATGACGCATTGGTCGAGGAATTTGACGACTTTTTCTCGCGCTATCCCAATTACGCCAAGGCCGACGAACTGCTGCTGGACCTGGGCAACATGCATCAGGCCAAAAAGAACTATTACGCCGCCATAATGACCTACGGCATAGTAAGCGAAGTTTATGAAAACAGTCCGCTGCGCCCGCGTGCATGCCGCGCCGCCGGCGACGTGTATTTCATGAATCTTAAAAATTACGAGAAGGCGACCAAGGCTTATCAGGATCTTATAAACAAATATCCCGAGTCGCCTGAAATCAGCGTGGCTTACGCGCAGATGGCCGAGATTGCCAAAATACAGAAGCAGTATGAACTGGCCGTCGATATATACGGAAAGATGATTGAACTTTATCCCGGCATGGACACGGCTTTCGACGCATACAACGCGCAGGCTCTTGTGTACCGCAAGGAGCTCAAACAGCCGGCCAATGCCGTGGATGCGCTGGACAAACTGGCCACGATGTTTAAGGGCGAAAGAGCCATAGCCGCCCTGCAGGAAGCCGCGAAAATAGCCCGCTCCGACGCTAAGGATTACACGCTGGAAATAGCCCAGCTTGACCGGCTTGTGACGGAAAATCCCGACTACAAGGACACGCCCGCCGCGCTTTACCAGACCGGTCTTATTTACGAAAAAGACCTGAAAAATCCCGACAAGGCCGCGCAGGTATATCAGCAGGTCATCGACCGTTATCCCGGAAATTCCGTGATAAAGGACGCAAGAAAGCGGCTTGATTCGCTGATGAAAAAATAGAAGTTTTGACCGTAAAAAAGCCCCGCCGAAAGCGGGGCTTTTTTTTATGTGGCTGCGCCGGATATTTCAGGCCAGACAGGAGGGCATGCCCTGCTTGCCGAGCATGATGTCTACTATGGTAGTGTCCACCTTGCCCATGCCGACATTTGAAATGCGGCCCAGATTTTTAATTGTATCCTCGGCCGTTTTGCCTACAAAACCTTCCACGTCAGTTATGCCGTAATGATTGGCGGCCATATAGGCGGAGCGGATGGCGGCGTCCGCCGAGCTTACCACTTTGAGCGAACAGCCGCTTTTTGCGCCGTCGCAGAGCATGCCGCCGATGTCGCTTATTATGTTGTTTACGGCCAGATTGAATGCTTCCGGGTCTATGCCCTTTAACTGATACACCATGGCGGATGTTGCGCCGACTCCGGCCGCTATGGCGCAGCCGCATATGGGCGCAAGCCCGCCGGTATAAAGTTTTACATAGGCGTTCATCAGGTGCGAAAGCGCGATGCTGCGGAAAATCTTTTCATCGGAAAGGCCCATGCTTTTGCCGAAGCTGTAAGGAACCAGCGTGGCCACCACGCCCTGATTTCCGCTTTCGCCGCTGGACATGACGGGTATGGCAAGGCCGTCCATGCGCGCGTCGGTGGCCGACGAAGCGAGAATTTTCGCGGCAAGAAAAACGTCATCCTGCAAAATGCCGCATTTCTTAAGCTGGGAAAGATAGTAGCCCACCTTGCGCAGTTTAAGGCCCGCTTCAGATGCGGCAAGGTTCATGTCCACGCCTTTTTTAATGTAAGCGATATCCGTTCGGTCGGCCTTATCTGCCAGCGCGGCCATGTCGGCCACGGTCAGTCTGCCAAGCAGGGTCTTGTAGCGCGCCTGCGTACCGCGTGATTTTGAGGCGGCCTTATCGGTTACTGTCCTTCCGTTGATTTCAAGGAAAGTCACTTCGGTATGGCTGTCGCTTATTACCGCCGTGCAGACGCCGTTTTTACCGGTAAGGCGGGTTTCGATATGGATGGTTTTTTTCTCCGGCAGAACGGTGATTTTTACTTTGCCGTCGGCAATAAGTTTTTTTGCCTTTTTAACCAGCGACGGCGTCGCGGCTTTAAGTATTTCCATGCGCGTTTCGGGTTTGGCTATCAGAAGGCCGAGGGCTCCGGCAAGCAGGTTGCCTTTTTCGTGATTGGTGTTTGGAATGTTTACGCCCATGCCGTTTTTATAAGTGCCCGGGTCCAGAATCAGCAGGGCCTCCCTGACAGGCCCGCCCAGATTTTTCGCGGCGTGCGCCGCGCAAAGCGCCACGGACACCGGCTCCGTACAGCCCATGGCGGGAAATACCTGATGCTTCAGCACTTCCTTTAAAATGTTCATTCCTTGTCCTCCTTCTGTTCCGGCTGGTCGGCGGGCAGCAGGCCGTTGGCCTTGAAACTGTAATAGCTGTTCTTGCCCACTATGAGGTGGTCGTGCACGCTTAGACCGAGCGTGTTTGCCGCGCGCATGAGCTCCTCGGTAAGGCAAATATCCTCTTTCGACGGGTAGGGATTCCCCGACGGGTGGTTGTGCACGAAAATAAGCGCGGCCGCGCGCGCCTTAAGCGCGTTTTCCACCACGCGCCGCGGCGACACCGACGTGCGGTCTATAGTGCCCGAGGAAACCTGCTCGGTTCCTATTACGCTGTTTCGCGTCGTAAGGTATATCACCTCGAAAATCTCGTCCTTCTCGCCTTCGAGCGAGGCGCGGCAGTACTGCACCACATCCTCGGGCGACTTGATGGTTTCGCGCTGTTTTATTTCGTCGAAGAAATAACGGCGCAGCAGGGCGCGCAGAAACGTCACATACAGCGCGGCTTCCTCGCCCAGTCCCTCCACCTCGGCCAGTTCGTGCGGTTTGGCGTCGAGCGCGGCGGAAAGCGAGCCGAATTTTTTTATCATCTCCCACGCTATTGGTTTCGTGTCGCGGCGGGGAATGGCGTAGGTAAGCAGGAATTCCAGCACCTCATGGTCCATGAAGGCGTCAAGGCCGCTTGCGCGAAACTTGTCGCGCAGACGCTGGCGGTGCCCCTTGTGGTTGGCCGAGAAGTTATCCGTTGGTCTTTTACCGTGCATAAGGTGTGGTTTTTTTCATCTTAACATTTATCCGCCGCAGCTATCGCAGCTTGAACAGGGCACGCCTTTTATGGCCAGCACTATAAGCCCGGCGGTCAGGCACGCAAGACCCGTCACTATCATCAGCTTGCGCCAAAAAGGCAGTTCGCGCCACTTAATGCAGGCAAACAGGGTTTTTATGCTCATTTGCCGCCGCCTTTTTCAAGTGTGTCGAAAACGGAGGACAGGTCCTTGTCGGCAAAACCGCGGGCAAGGGTGTCTTCCATGAGCTGTCTTACCGCGGCGTTTACTGGCAGGGCGCGGCCCTTTGCGGCGGCCTCGGCCTGCGCAAAGCGCACGTCCTTAAGCATGTTGGCAAGCGAAAACGCGGGCGCGTAGCTGCGGCTTAATATGTTCTTTTCCTTTATTCTGAAATAGCCGCAGTCCATGGCGGGGGAATTGTGAATGACCTCGCTTACAAGCGCGGGTTCGACACCTGTCGCCTCGGCAAGGCTTACGGCCTCGGCAAGGCCGGTGGTCATTTGCGCGAGCAGAAGGTTTATGCAGAGCTTGAGGCTGCTTGCGCGGCCGGTCTGACCGGAGTAAACTACGGCTTTGCCCATGGCAAGCAAAACGGAACGGGCCTTGTCGGCTTCGGATTTGTCGCCGGCGGCAAGTATCACAAGCTGGGCGTTTTCGGCCTGCGCCTTGCTGCCGCAGACGGGACAGTCCAGAAATCTTGCTCCGGCGGCGGCGATTTTTCCGGCCAGCTTTATAGCGTAATCCGTGCCAACCGTGCTCATGTTTATGAGCAGGCGGCCTTTTGGGTTTCCGCTTGTCCAGCCGGAGGGACCAAAGCAGACGGATTCGACCGCGGCGGGGTCGGTGACCATAACGATTGTTATGCCGCAGAGGTCGGAGGCCTGCGCGGGAGTTTCAAGGGTTTTTATGCCGTGTTCTGCAAGCGCGAGGGCTTTTTGTCTCGTGCGGTTATAAACGTACACGTCGTGTCCTGCTTTTTTGAGATTTTTGGCCATGGCCGAGCCCATGATACCAAGACCCAGCACCGCTATTTTTTCGGGCATTTGAACGCTCCTCGTCTTAGACTGTTTTTTAGTTCCGCCAGCTTTTTTTCTTCCTCTTTTGAAAGATACCGCCATTGTCCCTGTTCAAGTCCCTGCGCTGTGAACGTGCCTATTTGCGAGCGCACAAGCCGCAGTACGGGAAAACCGATGTTTGCAAACATGCGGCGCACCTGCCGGTTGCGTCCTTCCGTAAGAGTTATTTCCACCCACGCGGTTGGAACGGTTTTTCTAAAGCGCACGGGCGGTACGCGTTCGGGCAGGTCGGGGGGACTTATGAGCCGCGCTTTGCAGGGCTTTGTGGGGCCGTCGCGCAGCATAAGGCCTTTTTGCAGGGCGCGCAGGGCGTTGCCGTCCGGAATATTTTCCACCTGCGCCAGATAGGTGCGCGGATGGCCGAACTGCGGAGTGCAAAGCAGGTGTTTTAGTTCCCCGTCCGTGGTGAGAAAAAGCAGTCCCTCGCTGTCGTGGTCGAGCCTGCCCGCGCAGTAGACGGCTGGCGGAAAATTATAGACGCTCAGCGGCGTATGTCCCGCGCAGGGCGTGAACTGGGACAGGGTGCCGTAGGGCTTGTTGAACAGGATGTATATCCTGCCGGCGGGAGGAAGGCGGTTTTCTATCATAATATCGCTATTGAGCATGTTACATTTTTAGAAGTGTGCTTTGAAGCCCGCCGCGCTTTAATAAAACGGTCATTTTTGCAATAATATGCCTGAAGTCACCGCATGAATCTCCGGCGGGCTTTATGCCCATGCCGTCCGCGGGAGTACAAAGAGGGGATTTTTGCGGTGGCTTCTGGAAAAAACTGAGGGGGTAAAATGAAAAAGCTGGTTCTTATTTCCGCAATAGCACTTATGACCGCTTCGGCGGCTTCGGCGTCGGTGTTCGATGATTTCAGGGATAAACTGCAGTCGCAGTACATGAAGCCTTTTGCCCGCGATATAGGCGGCCTGCTTGGCGCGGCCGATTTCCATTCCGGCCGCACCGTCGGCTTTCCGGGTTTCGACGTGGGCGTGACGGGTTCCGTGCAGGCGACACCGTCGTCCGACAACGGCATACTGCGCGACTCCGGCGTAAAAATGTTCGGCCTGCCGCTTGTGCAGGCTACGGTGGGCCTGCCTTATAATATCGACGTGTCCGCCCGCGGCATGAGCATGGCCGGAGCAACCATAATCGGCGGCGGCATAAAGTACGGCGTGTTCCGCCACGACTTGGCCAAAATGCTGCCCGATGTAAGCGTGGGCGCGTTTTACGACTCGCTCAGTCAGGACTACGTTAAAATGAACCATTTCTCCACCTCGCTGGCCGCCTCTTTCGACCTGCCGATTGTAAAACCTTTCGCCTCGGCCGGAATGGACTGGACGCACCTTGAAGCCAAGGTAGACGGCGGTGACGTTACTTCCGGCGCGTCGGTAAACACAGCCGAGCCGCGCTTTAGCGTCGGTGTCGGCGTTACGCCATTTCCGCTTGTTTACGCTTTCGGCGCATATAACTGGCTGCACGGCAATTCCGGTTTCGAACTCGGCGCGGGCGTGCGCTTTTAAAAGGATAAATTATGGAAAACACATTTTCCGAATCTGAAAAATATATCGCGCTGACAGACACTTACGGCGCGCATAACTATCATCCGCTGCCCGTCGTTATTACGCAGGCAAAAGGCGTCTGGGTAAAAGACCCCGAAGGCAAAAAGTACATGGATATGCTAAGCGCCTATTCCGCGCTCAATCACGGCCACCGCCACCCGCGCATAATAAAGGCGCTCATTGCGCAGGCAAAGCGCGTGCCGCTTACCTCGCGCGCTTTCAATAACGACCAGCTTGGCCCGTGGCTTAAGGAATTGTGCGAACTTACCGGCTATGAAATGGCGCTGCCCATGAACACCGGCGGAGAGGCCGTGGAAACGGCAATAAAGACCGCTCGTAAATGGGGCTACAAAATAAAAAAAGTGGAGGAAGGAAAGGCGGAAATAATCGTCTGCCGCAACAACTTCCACGGCCGCACCACGACGGTGACCGGCTTTTCAACAGAGCCTCAGTATAAGGACGGCTTCGGTCCGTTTACGCCGGGTTTCAAAGTGGTTGAATACGGCAATATCGAGGCTTTCCGCTCGGCAGTTACGCCGAACACGGTGGCGTTTCTGTTTGAGCCCGTGCAGGGCGAGGCAGGAATTTTAGTGCCTCCGGCGGGCTATCTTAAACAGGTGCGCGAAATCTGCACCGCAAACCGCGTGCTGATGGTGGACGATGAAATACAGACCGGTTTTGGCCGTACCGGCAAAACCTTCTGTTACGAGCATGAAGGCGCAAAGCCAGATGTCCTGATACTGGGCAAGGCCCTTGGCGGCGGCGTTATGCCGATATCGGCCGTAGTCGCTTCCAAGGAGGTGCTGGGCGTTTTTAATCCCGGCGACCACGGAAGTACCTTTGGCGGCAATCCGCTTGCCTGCGCCGTGTCGCGCGAGGCCCTGCGGGTACTCGCAGAGGAAAAGCTCGTTGAAAATTCCGCCGCCATGGGCGAATACTTCATGGCCGGTCTGCGCAAAATCTCAAGCCCGCATATAAAGGAAGTACGCGGCAAGGGACTGCTTATAGGTCTTGAACTTAAACCCGAAGCCGGCGGCGCGCGCCGCTTTTGCGAGGCCATGATGCGCGACGGTTTGCTGTGCAAGGAAACGCATGAAAACGTTATACGTTTCGCGCCGCCGCTCGTCATAAAAAAGAAGGAAATAGACTGGGCCTTAAGACGCATAAAAAAGGCCCTTACCTCCGCCTGACGGCGTTATTTTATAAAGGCCGCTCCGTATGGCGCGGCCTTTAATTTTTAACATGAACAACTGGAACAACAAGGCCCTTGAACTGTTTGGAGAGGAGGCGCAGGCCTCCGCGCCGCTTGCCGAGCACACGACCTACCGCGTGGGCGGAAACGCCGAAATGCTTATCCGGCCAGTGGCGCCGGAAGGACTGTCGTCCGTGGTGCGTTTTGCCTCGGGCTACGGCGTGCCCATGCAGGTGCTGGGCGCGGGCTCAAACGTGCTTGTAAGCGACGAGGGCCTTGGCGGCATAGTCTGTCTTACCGGCGGGGTGGATGAAATAGAACCCGGCGGGGACTTTATCCGTGCCGAGGCCGGAGCGCTTTTGGACGCCGTCGTGTCCGCCGCCGTGTCGGGCGGACTTGCCGGCATGGAAAAACTCTCCGGCATTCCCGGTTCCGTCGGCGGGGCCGTGCGCATGAACGCGGGAGCCTTCGGACAGGAAACCTTCGATTTGCTGGAATCGTTTACCGCCATAAAGCCGGACGGCGGTGTGATAACCCTGCAAAAAAAAGATATCCGCTATGCCTACCGCAAGGTGGAGGGACTGGAAGAACTTGTAGTCTTGTCTGCGCTATGGCGTGTGCCGCGCGGTGACGTCGCCCTGTTGGCAAAGACCCGTGCCGAAATACTTGCAAGCCGCGCCGCCAAACAGCCGCTGGAATTTCCGTCGGCCGGCAGCGTATTCAAACGGCCGGCTGGCGACTATGCCTCGCGGCTTATAGACTTTTGCGGCCTCAAGGGCGCGCGCGTGGGCGGGGCGAAAGTGTCGGAAAAGCACGCAGGCTTTATAGTAAATTCCGACGGAGCGTCGGCCGAGGACATAGCCGCGCTCATCTGTCTTGTGCGCGACGAGGTGTTTGAACGCACCGGCGTGCGGCTTGAACTTGAGCAGATACCGCTTGGCGTATTTAAAAATAAAATCTGATTTTTTATAATGTTTTCAGGAACCGGATTTTTTACCGGTCTTCCGAAAAAATGTCATTTGATAAGGAGGAAAATCTGATGCGTAAACTTATATTCGCCGTCCTGCTGTCCTGTCCGGTTTTTCTGCCGGCGGGCATGGCCCGGGCCGCCGCGGGTGACAGCGCCAAAAGTCTGCAGGCCGACTTTAACAGCGTGGCCGATAAGGCCAAGCCGGCCGTGGTAAACATTCAGGTAAGCCATGAGCAGAAATTCGTTATGCAGCCGGAGTTTTTCTTCGGCTTTCAGGATAATCCGCAGGTCTACAGCCAGAAAATTCAGGGCAACGGCTCGGGCGTGCTTATAGATTCCGAAGGCTACATAGTCACCAACGCCCATGTGGTGAAGGATGCCGACGAGATAAGCGTGAAACGCTTTACCACTGACGGCAAGGAAGTAACCGTGCAGGGAAAGGTGGTCGGCGTGGATTCCTTTCTGGATATCGCGCTTGTGAAAATTCCAAAGGCCGACAATCTGCCGTATCTGAAATTTGCCGACTCGCAAAAAAGCCGCGTGGGCGACTGGGCGATAGCCGTGGGTTCGCCTTTCGGCCTTGCGCAGACTTTTACCGTGGGCGTTGTCTCCGCCGTCCGTCAGACGCTTACTATTGAAGGACGAAAATATAATAACATGCTGCAGACCGACGCCGCCATAAATATGGGAAATTCCGGCGGCCCGCTGCTTAATCTCGACGGTGACGTGGTGGGCATAAACACCGCCATTTTCTCGCCCTCCGGCGCATCGGCCGGCATAGGTTTTGCCATACCGTCGTCCATAGTAGCGGACGCAGTGGCCGAAATTAAAAGCGGCAAAAAAATACAGCGCGGCTGGCTTGGCGTTTACATGTCTCCGGTAGACGACGTGATAGCCCGCAATTTCCATTTGCCTGACGCATCGGGCATAATAGTGTCGGCCGTAATACGCAACTCTCCCGCGCAGAAAGCGGGTCTGCGGCGCGGCGACATTGTGCTGGAAGCCGACGACACTCCCATAGCTTCGCCTAACGACATGGGCTCGCTTATCGCCTTGCGCCGCAGCGGCTCCGTGCTGAACCTTAAGGTGATGCGCGACGGAAAAGAAAAAAATATCACCGTAAAGCTCGGCGCCCAGCCCGAGGAAAAAGTAATCCGCGGCATGGGTATAGCTGATGAAAAGAACGCCCCTTCAGCAAAGGCTCCGTCCGTTTGGGAAGGCGTAACTTTTGCCGACGGCCCGCAGGGACCGTACGTGGAATCCTTTACCGCCGATTCCCGCCTTCAGGGATATTTGCAGCAGGGGGACATTATAAACGGTGTAAACCGCAAGCCCGCGGCAAATGCGGCGCGGCTTTCGGCCGAACTTAAAAACGCCAGTCTTGCGGCGGGAGTTATTTTTGACCTAAGCCGCGACGGCGTGCCTATGTATATAAGCGTACAGATAAAGTAAAAGACTTTAAGTTAAAGGCCCCCGCAAGGGGGCCTTTTTTATTGCTTGTTTCCTGTGTGTCCGCGTCAGGTGCTTGGCCAATTTCACTTTTGTGCCGCGCAGATATTGAGGACCGGCGCAACTAATTTAAGTTGCGTAAACTTTGATGTCTTTTTAGTAGGTTTTCCTGACGATAAAGCCCTTTCGTCCAGACTTTTTGCAGACTAAATTCTGAAATATCCATGGCGTTACATATAACGCGGAGTTTTTCCCGTCGTGTGCACTGCAGGCAACGCATCACTGGCAGGCACGAAAGACCAACACGAAAGTTTACTTAACTCATTGTTATTGTTTTTCTTCAATTCCTCGGTCGGTATTTGTTCAATTTCACTTTTGTGCCGCACGTATATTGAGGACTGCCGCAATTAATTTGTGCGTCTGTTTGCGGGAGCAAATATAATGGGAAATATGCGTAAACATTTGAAGCGCTGCCCGACGGTCTTAATGACTTCGGCGTTCGTCTTTTACCCAGTGCATGGTAATGAGACACGGAAATATGCGGGCGGCATTACGGCAATGCAGTTACTTAAAACCTTGCAGAATAAAATTGCCATGCCCTTTTATGGCGCGGATGTAACTTGGTAAAATATGACCCTGAGAGGTGTGATATGCATGAATGGGCGCTTGCCGAAGCAGTGCTGAAAGCCGCGGAGAAAGTAGCGGCAGACGAGAAAATGCTGAAGGTCGAGGAAATAGTGGTCGTGCTCGGAACTTTGCAGAGCGTGGACGCGGAAGCCTTTCCCGAAATATTTAGGGAAGTGCGCAAAAACGCTCCGGCGGTTTTAAGCGCGGCCGAGATTGTTACCGAAAACGAAAAAGCCTCCTACTGCTGCCGCGCCTGCGGCCGCGAATTTTCCGCCGATGATTTGCGCCCCATGAACCACGAGGAATCGGAAGCCGTGCATTTCGTCCCTGAGCTGGTGTCTTCCTATATGCGCTGTCCGGCCTGCAAAAGCCCCGACTTTTCCATAGTGCGCGGGCGCGGCATTTACATAAAAGAAATAAGGGGCGACAAATGACCACCGACCCCAGAGAGTTTATTATCGAGCAGCGTCTAGCCGAGATAAAGCGCATCATAGCCGTAAGCGGCTGGAAGGGCGGAGTGGGGAAAAGTTCCGTGTCCTGTCTGCTTGCGCTTAACCTTGCAAAACTAGGTTTCAAAACAGGCCTTTTCGATTTGGATTTTACAGGCGCATGCGACCATGTCATACTTGGCGCGGATAATGCCTTTCCGACGGAAGTCGCCGGACTTGAGCCCCCTGTAGTGCACGGAGTGCATTTTATGTCGGCCGCGCTGTTTTCAAAGCGGCACGCCGTATCCCTGCGCGGACAGGATGTTTCGCAGGCCATGCTTGAACTGCTTGCCGTAACGCAGTGGCGGGAGCTGGATTTTCTTATTCTGGACATGCCGCCCGGCATAGGCGACGCCAATTTCGACGTGCTGCGCTGGGTGCGCCGCGCAGAGTTTCTGGCTGTGACCACACCCTCGGTACTGTCGCGCGAGATTACGGCCCGTTCATTATCCCTTATGGCCGATACCGGCGCGCATATGGCCGGAGTAATTGAAAACATGCATTCCTCCGCCTGCCTGTCCGCCGACAAAAACGTGCTTGCCTGCGCGGCTTTTGACCCCGCCTACGAGGCCGCCATAGGCGACCCTGAAAAACTGCTCGCGACATCTTTTGCGCAGGATATAAAAAAAGCCGCCCTTAAGTTGTAAGGGCGGCTTTCTTAATTACAATCAGTTTTCTTTGACGGCCGGCTGCGCTGTTTCATGGTGGCCGGCTTTTTTATGCCGTTTGTGCTTCCACCATTCCTGCAGGTCGTCCATAAGCGAGTAGGTGACTGGCGTCATCAGCAGTGTAATAAGCAGCGACAGCGCCTGTCCGCCGATAATAACCCATGCCATCGTTCGTCTTACGCCCGAGCCCGCGCCCGTGCCGAAAGCGGTAGGTATCATGCTCGCTATCAGCGTCAGCGTGGTCATAAGAATGGGGCGCAGACGGGTACGGTTGGCGTTTATCATGGCCGTGTGCCGGTCCTGCCCTTCGGCCCGCAGGGTGTTTGTGTAGTCAACCTGCAGAATGGCGTTTTTCTTGACGATGCCGACCAGCATGAACATACCCATGATGCTGAACAGCGTAAGGTTTTCATGCGTGATGAACAGCGACAGCACGGCAAACGGAATCGTCAGCGGCAGACAGATGATAATCGAGATTGGGTAAACAAAGCTCTCGAACTGGCTGGCCAGCACGATGTAAATGAACAGGAACGACATCAGGAAGGCCATAAGGAAGCTGCTTAACATTCTGCCCAGTTCCTTGGCCTTGCCGACCACTTCGCCGTGATAGTTCGCGGGAGGATTGAGCTTTTTGAATGCCTCGTCGGCTTTCTGCAGGGCTACGCCCAGCGGTATGCCGTCTAGGTTGGCTTCGACCGTAATCTGTCTCTGGCGGTTGTAGCGTTTGATTTTCGTCGGGCCCAGACCCGGCTTTACCGTGGCTATGCTGTCGAGGCGGACAAGACCTTTGGTGCTTGGCAGGGTCATGGCCGATATGGCCTCGGGGCGGTCACGGTAAGTTTCCAGCGAGCGCAGACGCACCTGATAGAGGTCGTCGGCTTCCTTGTATTTCGTTATGTCTTCCTCGCCGCTGACCATGGTGCGCAGGGAACTTGCTATGTCCTCGATTTTTACGCCGAGGTCATGCGCCCTGCTGCGGTCTATTTCAACGCGGTATTCCGGCTTTGCAAAGGAGAAGCTCAGGTCCACGTCGACAATGCCCTTTTCCTTGCGCAGAGCGTCGGCAACGGTGTCGGCGTATTTCTGCAGCTGGTCGAGGTCCGGACCGGAAATGACGTAGTTGAGGTCGTATTCCTTGCCGCCCGAAAAGCCGCCCGCCGCGTTTACGGAAGTGCGCAGTATGCGGTATTTGGAAAGGATGTCGCGCGTCGCCTTCATTATCTGCTTCATGGAGAGCTTGCGCGTTTCCGCCGGCGTAAGTTCGACAAGTATCGAACCTTCGTTTGTCGACGAGATGCCGAAACTGCCCGTACCGATTGACGACAGCACGTTTTTAACGTGCGGCAGACGGCGCAGTTCGGTTTCCACCTGTCCGAAAATGTTTGTTACTGTGGCCAGACTGGAGCCTTCCGGCGCGGTTATGTTTACGACATACTGGCCGGTATCGTCTTCAGGCATGAAGTCCTTGCCGATGAATTTAAGAAGGGGCACGGTCGAAAGCATGATGACGATTGAAGATATCACCATCAGTTTGCGGTGTTTGAGCGCCCATTCCAGCATGACTATATAATGCTTGGCCAGCACGTGGTTTACGTTGTCGGTAAATATTTCCGCCGCGGTGCGCTTGTTGTGTTTTACCTTCAAAAACACCGAGCACAGCATGGGCGTAAGCGTAAGGGCCACGAAGGTGCTGATGGCCACGGCGAAAGCTATGGTAAGGCCGTAGCTCTTGATGAACCGGCCGACGATGCCCGAAATATAGGCAAGCGGCAGGAAGATGACCAGCAGCGACAGCGACATGGCGATAATGGCGAAGGCTATTTCGGACGCGCCTTCCAGCGCGGCCGTCATTGGCTTTTTGCCCAGTTCGTCCATGTGGCGGTAGATGTTTTCCAGCATGACTATGGCGTCGTCGATGACCAGACCGACCGCGATGGTAAGGCCCAGCAGGGTCATGTTGTTTAGCGTGAACCCCGCCATCTGCATGAAGATGAACGTGCCGATTACCGAGGCCGGTATGGCCATGGCCGAAATGATGGTTGAGCGGAAATCGCCCATGAACAGAAGCACCATCAGCGCGGCAAAGAGCGCGCCCAGTATAAGGTGTTCCTTTACGGTGGCCACCGATTCCTTGATGAAGGTCGACTGGTCGCCGATGATTTCCACGTTCACGCCTTCGGGGAGGACGGATTTTATTTCCTCCATGCGCTCTTTTATGCTGTCGATGACGGCGACGGTGTTTGTGCCTGACTGTTTCTTTACGGCGACGTTGACGCAGGGTCTGCCGTTAAGATAGGCGGCCGTTGTCATGTACTCGCCGGTGTCTTTTACCGTGCCGATATCGGAGATATGTATGGGCGTGTTGTCGCGGGTGGCGACTACGATGTTTTTAAAGTCATCGGCCGATTTTATGCGGCCCAGTATGCGCAGACCGAACTGCTTGTCGGTCTGTTCCACGTTGCCGCCGGGGATTTCGATGTTCTGCTGAGAAATGGCGTCCTTGACCATTTTGGAATTGATGCCCAAAGCGGCCATTTTAAGCGGATTAATAATGACGTGGATTTCGCGCTCGCGTCCGCCGACGATTTCGGCAGAGCCTACGCCGCTGACGGTTTCGATGTTTTCCTTAATCTGCTTTTTTGCGATGCGGGTAAGTTCCACCAGATCCTTGTTGCCGGACACCGCGATGTTAAGCACGGCTATGGAGCCCACGTCGAACTTGCCGATAATGGGCGAGTCCGTGCCCTGCGGCAGGTCCTTCTGCACGGCGCTTACCTTGTCGCGCACGTCCTGCGCGGCCACGTCGTTATTCTTTTCCAGCACGAACTTGATAAGCACCATGGAGGTGCCTTCCGCGCTGGTGGAGTTAATCTGTTCGATGCCCGAAATGGTGTTTACCGATTCCTCGATAGGCTTTGTGATGGAGGTTTCGATTTCCTCGGGGCTTGCGCCGCTTAGCGTGGTCTGTACCGTAACGAACGGGAATTCCACGTTCGGGTACAGGTCCACGCCCATTCTGGCGTAGGAGAAAAGGCCCAGCACCACCAAGCTCATGATCATCATGGTGGTGAAAACGGGGCGTTTAACGCAGGTGTCTACTATTTTCATGTAAGTTCCGTGTTATTTCTGCACTTCAATCTTGCTGCCGTCGTTTAGGCCGAAGATGCCGAAATTCACGACTTCCTCGCCCGTTTTCAGACCGCTGTTGATTTCCACGTAGTCGATGGTCTTGATGCCGGGTATTACGGCGCGTTTTTCAACTTTCTCGCCCTTGACTATAAAGAGGTAGGACTTGCCGTCCTCTTCTTCCGAAATACTTTTTGCCGAGACGGAAACCCCTTTGCGTTTGCCGGTGATAAGGTGTATCTTTGCAAACATCCCCGACTTGAGCGCTCCGCCCGGATTGTTAACAAGCACCTCGATTGGGGTGGCGCGGCTCTGCAGGTCGATTACGGGGCTTATCTTGTTTATGCGGCCCGTGAAGCGTTTGCCGGGGAAAGCTTCCACTTCGGCAATGGCGAGCCCGCCAAGGCCGATTTTGCCCAGATAGCGTTCCGGCACGTCAACCTGAATACGCACTTCGCTCTGGTTGACTACCATGGCTATGGGGGTTGTAGGCGTTACGTTCGCGCCGGTGTCGAGGTAGGTGCGGCCGACAACGCCGGTTATTGTCGAGGGCACGGGGGCCGGTTCGTAGACAACGCCGACTTCGTCGCGCTCTATAAGGGCTACAGTCTGGTTGCGCTGCACATGGTCGCCTTCCCGCAGAACGTTGCGCAGAAGCTTGCCGGAAACGCGGGGATAAAGCGTGGCTTCATCAAGCGCCTTTACCGAGCCCACTAGAAGGATTTCCTCCTCGAGGTCGCGGACTTCGGCTTTTTCGGACTTGACGATGAAGCGGTCCTTTTCCATATTGTTGAGGGCTTCAAGTTCCTTGTTCTTGCAGCCGGCCAGCAAAGTTCCCGCCGCCGCAATTAAGATGAAAAGAGCTGTGGTTTTTCTGTTCATAGTTCCTCTTAGTTTCCTGTTGCCCATGCTATATCGGCCAGCGCGGTGTATGCGTCGCGCCGGGCTTTTACGTAGAGTTCCTGCGTCTTGCTCAGCGACAGGGTCGCGTCGTTGAGCTCAAGCTGGCTGGCAAGACCGTTCTTAAAGCGGATGTCGGTCGATTCCACGACCTTGCGCGCCTGTTCAATTGCCTGCTGCTGGGAGCGTATGCGCTCCTGCGCCTCGCCGAGGTCCAGCCAGGCTTTTTTCACTTCTATTTTTGCGTTGCGGCGGGCCTCGCTGAGGGTCTCCGTCGCCTGCTGAAGCTGAAGTTCCGCCTGCGATATTCTGGCCACGGTCGCTCCGCCGCTGTAAATAGGCAGGGACAGCGTTACGCCCACCGCGCTGGACCAGGCCTGCTGGCTGGCGTTGGGAAAAGTCTGGTTGCTCTGGCCCGAAAAGGACCTGCTTCCCACAAGGTAGAGTGTGGGGTAGAAGCCCGCTCTTTCAAGAGTCACCTGCTCTTTTGCCATGGCGCGGCTTAGTTCGGCCACTTTTATATCCGGCCGCTGGGAGAGAGCCTGCGTGTAGAGCTTGGCAAGGTCCGGCGCGGCGGTTATGTCGTCGCTGCCGCTGTCTGTCAGCATTACCTCGTTATCGGGGTCGCGGCCCAGAAGATTTGTCAGATTCAAAAGCCCCAGTCTGTAGACGTTGCGCGCCTGAATCAGGGTGGGCTCCGTAGTGGCAACCTCGACTTTCTGGCGCAGAACGGTCACGTCGCTTGCAAGACCCTGTTTGTACTGGTCTTCCATCTGGGTAAGGTGCTGCTGTGCAAGGCGCAGCGACTCTTCCTGTATGCCTACGGTGGCGGAAGCAAGCACGATGTCGTAGCACATTACGCGGACGTTGTAGGCAATCTGCTGCTGTGTCTGGCGCAGCTGTTCGCGCGCGGATTTGGCGTAGATTTCGGCAATGTTTATGCCGGTGCGCACCTTGCCGCCGGCCCAGAGAATCTGCTGGAGGTTTACGCTCAGGGCATACTGGTTGTCGGCTCCGGCGGTGACTTTCGTGCCGCCAAAAAAGTACGACGGCAGTTCCAGATTGCGGTAATAGCTCGCGCTGAGGCTTATATTAGGATATACGCTGCCCCAGTATTCGCGTACTTTCTGGTCGTAAATGGCGCGCGTTTTCTCCGCGTTGATTACAGAGGTGTTGTTGGCCAGCGCTATTTCCACTGCCTTGTCCACGGTAACTTCCTGCGGGGCGGCATAGGCCTGCAGGGTAAGCAGCGCCAGCGGCAGCGCAAATAACAGAGTTTTGCGGGTAGTCATATCAGTTGTTTATGGCTCCTACGGCAATATTTTTTGCCAGCTGTTTTATCATGGCGGTGGTGTATACGTTCTTTTTTTCCACCGCTGATGCAACAAGAAAATTAAGGGTAAGCGCGTTTACCTGAAAGCAGACTGCGTCAATTTGGTCTTCGGTAAATTTTTTGCAATCCGGCGTCAGCGCCACGGCCTTGCGGACGGTATCGCGGATTATTTCGTCGCGGCGATGGCCGATTTCGTGAAAAATATCGGAAATTCCGTTTTTCTTGTCGGAATCCGCCAGCGCGTGCAGAACCATTTTGACCACCTTGGGGTGAGCCCAGAAAAAATCAAGCTGGGACTGCATTATTTTTTCAACGGCTTCCGCCAGCATGCAGTTTTGGCGGTTGATGTTTTCCATCATCTCGCGCATGGTCAGTGTGCCGTGCGAAAAAATTTCGTAGCTGAGGTCTTCCTTGTTCTTGAAGTAATAGTAGAGGACGGGTTTTGTAACGCCCACTTTTTGCGCTATCTCGCGCATGGAGACCTGCTGTATGCCCTTTTCGGCCATAAGCTTGAAGGTCTCGTGCATTATCTTCTCGCGCATGTCATGCGGTTTGTGACAATGACAGCAGATATCATGGTTTTTGGGTTGGCTCATAACTTACCTAACGGTAAGTATACAACATGAACTCTTTTCCGTCAAGGTCAATGGGTGAAAAACGGATTTTCGGGAAGATTTTTAAGGCTGAATGTCTCGGTTACTGCCTCGCGGCAGGTATTTTCGCGGCAGGGGCCGCAGTAGGAAGTTTGACCGTCCTTTAATAATACTATCTTATCTGCGTATGCTCCAGCAAGCGACAGGTCATGGGTGGCGGCTAAAATGCAGGCTCCGGCGTCTGCCCTGTCGCGCAGAAGGGTAAATATTTCGTTTGCGGCGCGCGGGTCAAGGTGGGCAGTGGGCTCGTCGAGCAGAAGAAGGGGCGTTTCCCGGCAGAGGGCCTGCGCTATAAGGATTTTCTGCTTTTCTCCGCTTGAAAGCGTGCGGAACAGGCGGTTTTCAAGCCCCGCCGTGCCCGTAAGGCGCATGGCGCGTTTTGCGGCGGCAATGTCGGCTTCGCCGTAATCGCGCCACCATTTAAGTACTGGATTGCGGCCCATGGCCGTCATTTCAAGCGCGGTAAACTGCTCGGTTTCGGGCAGTTCTGCCGGTAACAAGGCGGTTGTGCGCGGATTGGCCTCTATTGTGCCTTGCGTAGGAGTCAGGTTATGCGCCAGAAGGTTCAGCAGTGAAGTCTTGCCGCCGCCGTTGGGGCCTAAAAGCGCGCAGAACTCCCCGCCGCGCAGCGTTATGTTTATGCCGCGCAGAATGACCTTTCCGTTTATGGTCAGGCCCGCATTGCTTGCCCGTGCCGTTATCGGGCGGTTTTGTTCATCAGCCATATAAAAAAGGGCGCTCCCAGAAGAGCGGTTAAAACGCCGCACGGAATTTCCGCGGGATAGATTATCACGCGGGCCAGAAAATCGGTGCTTACAAGCAAAGCCGCTCCGCCAAGGGCGGAAGCCGGAAGCAAAAGGCGGTTTTTTGCGGGAGCAAGCAGTCTTATGGCGTGTGGCACAATAAGGCCCACAAAGCCCACCGTTCCCGCCGCCGACACGGCCGCGCCGGTCATAAGTATGGCGCAGGCAAAGGATGCCGCCTTGACCCGTTCCGTGCGTACGCCGAGCGCGGCAGCGCGGCCTTCGCCCAGCGAAAGAATATCAAGCTGCCGCGCAAGAAGAAGACTTCCCGCAAAACCGGCCGCGAAAAGCGCCGGCGCTATTTTATAAAGCGGCGCGCTTCCCTCCGTTACCGTGCCCATTAAAAAGGAAACCGATGACAGGGCTTCGCCGCGTTTTACAAAAAGCAGAAAAAGCAGTACCGCCCCCGCAAAGGAACTTACCGCTATGCCTGAAAGAATGAGTGTGAGGGGGGATGTTCGGCCCGCCTTTTGCGCCATTATATAGGAAACCAGCGTAGTGCCCGCCGCGCCCGCAAGCACGAAAGCGTAATATGCAAAGGATGCAAAGGGCGCGCCAACAGCCGTCGCCGCGGCCGAGCCTAAAGCCGCGCCCGCGCTTGTACCTAAAATGTAGGGGTCTGCCAGCGGATTTTGCAGGGCCGCCTGCATTACCGTGCCCGATGAGGCCAGCGCCGCGCCGGCAAGCGCGCCAAGCAGTATACGCGGCAGGCGTATGTGCAGAAGTATGAAGGAATCTCCGTCCGCGCCCCAGAAAAAGGACAGCGCGGCCGCGCCCGCGCAGAGCAGGAGCAGAAGGACGGTAAGTGTCTTAATCGTGCAGCGCATCGGCAAGTTTTCCCGCGGCGCGTATGGCGCGCGGCGTGGGGCGGATGATTTCGTTTCGGTCAAGATTGTCTATTACCCGCGCGCCTGACTGGTATTCTTTTTTGCCGCCGGTAAGGTTGATTATTATCTGCGGGGCGCGTTTTGCGGTCTCTTCCCACGAGACGGAGAAATAGTCCTTTTTTACGTCGGAAAAAATATTTTCGCCGCCCGCGTCTTCGATAAGTTCGTTTATGTAGGAAGCGCCTCCGGCCGTCCAGTGCGGGTTATCGAGCTCAATGTAAACCCTCACTTTCCTGCCGCGCTTTTTTATGGCCGCCAGCGTTTTGCGCAGACCGGCGATAAGTTTTGCCGCCTCGGCGCGGCGGTCCGTGTTTTCGCCAATCAGGGTAATGGAGGAGTAAATATCCTCAACCGATTTTTGCTGCGGTACTTCGATTACTTTTATGCCGAGCCGCTGAAGGCGGCGGGCCGTGGAATCGTTGACCCATTTGCCTGTAAACACAATGTCGGGCCTGAGGGCGGCTATGCGCTCAATTGCGGGGGCCAGCATGTCGCCGGCTTTGGGAAGGGCTTTTGCCTGCGGCGGATAATCGCAGAAGTTTGAAACGGCGGAAACGCTGTTTGCCTTGAGCGCGAAAAGTATTTCCGTTGTCGCCGGAGTAAGTGATATATATGATTTTGCCGCCGCAGGACAGGCGCACAGTGCCAAAAGGACTGAAAACAGCAGTTTTTGCATAAAAAAACCGGTCCCTGGTGGACCGGAAAAAACGGCCTCACCCTCGAAGGAAATCCCTTCCTTGCGGAAAGGGGCAGGAGTCGACCGGACTGTCCGTATTTTCTACGGTATACCGTTGCGGGGCAGCTGCCGGATTTCACGGCATTCCTCTGCCTGCCAGTTATAATGGTAGCTTTTAATGGCGGAAGCTGTCAAAAGGCGGCGGGTTATTTTTCCTTTGTGGTTTTTGCGGTGAAGCCGGAAAAAAACGAGCGTATTTTTTCGCCCACGGCCGCGGCCGCGTTTAACAGCCTGTCACCTAGAGAGGGCGACTTTTTGGCGGGAGCTTTGGCCGCTTCGGGCTTGGGTGCCCATACGCCTTTTTTTTCGCGCCTGGCGGTGTCTTCCAGCTTCAGAAAGGGGGAGTTCTCGTCATTATGCTCAAGGGCGGTGGCGTAGCCCGCGCGCAGCAGGCGGTTTCCGATGTCCGCGCCGTCCTGCGTGGTCAGGGTGACGGCTTTTACGCCGTCTCGCTGCATATCGCGCACCTGCACGTTTACGCTTGTGCCTTCCAGCGCGGCAGCCATGGCTAGAGCCCGGTTTTTTATGCCGTCCTTATCGGAACATTTGATGCCGTAAATGGTTACATGTTCGGTTTTTTTGCGGCGCAAAAGCTCCATTTCACAGCCGCTTTTTGCCTTAAGTACGCGGGCTTCGAAATGGTAGGAAACATCCAGCGCGTACGCGCCGGATGCCGTGGTTAAAAACAGCGCTAGCGCGACTGTCTGCAGGAGTCTTTTTTGCATATCACCGATGCCAGCATGGATATAGCCAGAATACCTATTACGACAAAAAGCGAGGTGGCGGTCTGTATCTGATAAAAGCCTGACACCAGCATTTTCGTGCCCACGAAAAGCAGTATGAGCGAAATGCCGTATTTAAGATAGCAGAACAGCCCCATTATGCTGGCCAGCAGAAAGTACAGCGAGCGCAGGCCCAGTATTGCGAAAATGTTTGAGGAGTATACGATAAACGGATCCTGCGATATGGCGATTACGGCCGGTATGGAATCTACCGCGAAAATAAGGTCGGACGCCTCGATTACCAGCAGGGTCGCAAAAAGCGGGGTCGCGTAAACAAGTTTGTTTTTGCGGATGAAAAATTTTTCACCCTGCGGCTCCGTTGTAAACGGCATGAACCTCTTGAAAAGCAGAAGCAGGGGGTTCTTCTCCGGCTCGATTCTGTCTTCCTCGTCGTGGCCGAACATCTTGAATGCGGTATATATAAGCAGTCCGCCAAACAGATATATGACCCAGTGAAAGGTTTTTACAAGCCCTATACCCGCGAATATCAGCAGAAAGCGCATTATCACCGCGCCGATTATGCCCCAGTGCAGCACGCGGGGCTGAAGTCTGGCCGGCACGTTGAAATACGAAAATATCATGATGAACACGAACATATTGTCCATCGACAGCGAATACTCGATTATGTAGCCGGTCAGAAAGGCGAAGGCGCGGTCCTGCCCCTCGCGGAAGTGGATTATGCCAGCAAAGATAAGCGCCAGCGATATCCACGCAACGCACCATTTAACGGCCTCTTTGAGCGTGACGGCATGGCATTTTTTGTTGAGAATGCCCAAGTCGATATAGAGCACCCCCGCTATAACAAGATTAAATACCGTCCACATTATTACCTGTTCGCTCATCTAAGCTCCGTGGTGTCAGTGCGTTTTTTTAAGAACCTGTTCCTTAAGCAGGTTGCGCAGGATGGTCATGCCCTGCCGGTCCATGTTGGTGGTGGCTTTTTCAAAGCGCGCAATGCGCTCCTTGGCGGAGGCCACCTTCTGTATGCTTACTATAAGGTTCAGAGTGTCGGTCACAAGACCGTTTAACTGCTGCAGTTCCGCGGCTGAGAGCCCTTCCCGCGAAAAGGATTTTATCTTGCCCATCTGCTCGCCAAGTTCGGCCAGCCAGCGGTCGTAGTCTTTTTCTACCTGCAGATAATGCTGTGCGTCGCCGACTACCGCGGTTTTTACAAGCGCGGCATCCTCCGGTGAAAGCGCAACGCCGTTTTCCAGCTTTAGCGTTATGGTCTCCAGCGCCGGCGCGGAAAGCTTTATCCAGCTGGCGGAAGACGAGTCGTTAAGGTTGCTGAGCGCGTTGAAAAGGACCTGCAGGCCGTCCTCGGTGGCTCTGGCCGAGACCTGCGCGTATTTTTCCGTCGTTATGTCGATAATCTGTTTTACGTTGCTCATTTGCATAATAATACTAAATATAACGCCGTTTTGCTGTTTGCCGTGCGCGGCGCATAACAGGTATAATCGTAAGACAATCAGGAGGTTTACATGAGTTCCCTTTTATATTTAGCTGACGTTTTTTTACATCTGGACAAGTATTTGAACGGCTGGGCCGGTATGCTGGGCGTGTGGCTGTATGTTGTGCTTTTTCTGGTGATTTTCTGCGAGACGGGCCTTGTGGTTACGCCGTTTCTGCCGGGCGATTCGCTTATTTTCGCCGTAGGCGCGCTTGCCGCGCGCGACGGTTCCTCCATAAACCTTATGCTGATGTTCGGCGTGCTGGCCACGGCGGCGGTTCTGGGCGATGCGGCTAATTACTCAATAGGCAAATGGGTGGGGCCGAAGGTGTTTACGAGCGAGGAATCAAAATGGCTTAATAAAAAGCATTTGCTGCGCGCTCACGGTTTTTATGAAAAATACGGCGGAAAGACCATAATCCTTGCCCGCTTTCTGCCAATATTCCGCACATTCGCGCCCTTCGTGGCTGGCATAGGAACCATGACCTACTGGCATTTCGCGTCTTATAACATCGTCGGCGGCGTGCTGTGGGCCGGAGCGTTCCTGTTCATGGGCTATGAGTTTTCGGGACTTGAGGTGGTAAAGCAGAATTTCCACTATGTCATTCTGGCCATAATACTGATATCGGCCCTGCCGGCGATTATCGAGTACTGGCGCGCCCGCCGTCAGCATTTGCGGGAAAAGGCCGGTCAGGGAGCCTGACGGGCAGAAGACCGGCGGCCTTTATCCGCCCGATTATTACCTCGGCCGCGGCGGAGGCCGAAAACTCGTTAAGGCCGTAAATGGCAACCGCATTTTCCGCTTCAGGATACCGTGCCGTGTCGTAAGGACTCATCAGCGACAGCAGCACGGTTTTCTTTTTCTCCGCCAAAAGCCGCTTTATGGCCTTTACCTGCCTTGCGGACGTTTTATCCGACCACTGGAAACTTCCTATTACCGTAAAATCGGCATTGCGCTCGCAGTCCAGCGCGCGCTCGGTTTCCTTTTGACCGGGGCGTTCCGTGGCGTCAAAATGAACGGTTTTTATGCCAGCCGAATAAAATATCCTGCCCATTGAAATTATGTCGGAGGCGTAGCGGCTGGGCGCAAAGCTGATTACGCATGCGGACGTGTGCTGCGCGGGGGAAAGCGGGAGGTCTCGCGAGCGCACGATTGTCGCCGAGTTTTTTGCCACCGCCGCGCTTATGGCGTTGAATGTCATGTCGGCCGGCGTTTCCACGAAAGCGTCGCGCTGGGCAAGGCGCATCTTTTCGTCGTAAATCCTGCGGGCGGATTCCTCCACCCTGTTTTTTTCAAGACTGCGGCCGTAGCGGCTTATTATTTTTTCAGGTATCGCCGTTCTGCTTTGATAGCCCACCAAAAGCACATCCGCGCCCGCGTTTGCCGCCGCAACGGCGGCGTCTGCTATGGTGCGGTCTCCGGTTGCGCCCTTCATGTCCAGACTGTCGGAAAACACCAGACCGTTAAATTTCATTTTCTTTCTGAGCAGGCCTGTAAGGATTTTTTTTGAAAACGTCGCCGGTTCCTTGGTGTCAAGGGCGGGATACAGCACATGGGCCGACATTACGGCAGGAGCCGAGGACTCCGCAAGCAGTTCAAAGGGGGGAAAGTGCGTCGTTTGCAGTTCGTTAAGTGAAAGCTTTACCGTGGGGCGGGTTTTGTGGGAGTCGGTTTCCGCAGCGCCCTGTCCCGGAAAATGTTTTGCCACCGCTATTATGCCAGCCGCGCGCAGACCGTTTACCGCGGCGGCAGACATTTCGGCCACCCTGTCGGGGTAGGAACCGAAGGAGCGTGTGCCTATGGCCGGGTTTTTGCTTGCGGTGTTTACGTCGGCTACCGGCGCGAAACTTACATTTATTCCAGCCTTTGAAAGCTGTGCGCCCGCAAGGTAAAAAAGCATGGCCGTATCGGCCGGACGGTTTGCCGCGCCAAGCGCCATGTTTGTGGGCAGACCCGCAAGGCCGAGGGTAACGGGGCCGAAAACCGCGCCGCCGCCCTCGTAATCGGCCGCTATGAAAAGCGGCAGGCCGCAGCGGCTGCGCGCGGCCCAGCTTTGCAGTTTGTCCGTAAGTTTTTTAGTGTCCGTTATGGAGTAACTGCCCCACTGTATGAGCACGCCGCCAGCCAGTCCGCTTTCAATTACATTTTTATAGCGGTAGGCAATATCGGCATTCATGGTGACAAGAAGCATTTGGCCGATTTTCTCGCGCGGCGTCATGCTTTCAAATGCGCAGGGTTCTTTTGCCGCCGTAAGGGACGCGGACAGAATAATGAGCAAAAGCGGCGAAAGCAGTTTTATTTTCATGGCATTTCTTCCGGCCGTATACTTAACGGCCTTTTAGTATTTTAATAAATCCGCCGCGCCGCCGCATTGAGCCTGAGCAATTGGTGCGCGCTTGCTTGTTTTTTACGGCAATACCGCCGACAGATAAAGAGTGTGCCCGCACCCGCCGATATGGATTTGACTGTGCATATTTAGCGGGTGTCTGGTGAAACGCTGTGCTCTGCAATCTTTCGCGGAGGGGCAAGTGTGCATAATCCATGAAAGACATGGGGCCTTAAATATCTGTAAACGGGAAAGCGTTTTTTTGCTGAGTAATATAAAGTGCCGTCGCGCATTGCTCCGATAAAGACCGAACCACTGCTGGGGAACTTGCGAAAACAAGCAATAAAAAAGGTAAGTGACTTTCTGCCCTGCCCGCAATGCTTTGAATGCGGTGTGAGCGCGGGGAAAAACTCCGTGTTATGTGAAACGCCATGGAAATTCAAGTATGTATCAGTCTGCCGGAAGTGTAACCGAAAAAGTTTTTTAGGGTGAGTCCTTGAAAAGCCAAAGTTCACTTAACCCATAAAAAAACCCGCGGCCTTTTCGGCCGCGGGTTCTTTGTGCTGAAAGGAACTTAAAGTCCGGCCACCCATTTTGCGAAGGCGGCCCATTTTGTTTCATGCGCGAAGACAAGCGCATTGTATGTTTCATCGAAGGAGGCGTTTGGAATGTATATGGCAAGTCCTCTTGAATTCGGGAACTGGTTGGTCTTGTTGTCGATGACCAGTTTGTCCTGAATGAAGGAGATGAGGGCGTTCCCGGCGGCCGTCACCTGCGGATTGTTCATCTTTTTACCGACGAGATTTACAAAGTGCGCCAGCGACTTGTTGTCGGCGTACGCGTAGCTTTGCGCTTCGGCGCGGGCGCTTTTTATGGCCTGCGGATTATTGGCGGCAACCACTGCGTCGGTCCACGCGTTAAGGCGGGCGGTCATTTCGCCGCTGCGCAGATATCCGGTGTCCACTGCCGACTGGGTGGCCTTCTGGTTTATGGAAACGTAATGCTCGGCATACGCGTCGACCGCGTGCATTGCCACGTTGCGGGGCGTAAGGGCGGGTTCGTTCGCAAGTTTATTCAGGAACAGATCGTAGGTCCAGCCGTCGCCGGGTTCGCTTTCCTCCGAGCCGACTATAAAGTCCGCGCTGTCCTTTATTTCATAGTCCACTTCCGCCATCTGCATAAGGCAGGCGTCGGACGCGTAAATGTTTACGCCGCCCATCTGGCGCAGGGCCTGACCAAGCTGGGGCGTGGTGATGTGGTTATGGGTTTCATCGTCGAAGGAAATGCCCCGTGAAAGGGTGCGCAGACCCCGGCTTCTGACCCAGCCGGAACCGTGGTTCCAGACGATGAGCATGTAGTTGTCGGACTTGTAATTTGCCTTGGCCCAGCTGACGAAATCGACAAGATGCTTCCAGTCGCCCATGTCCACATCGCTGATTTCCTGCAGGACGGGCGAGGTTATCTCGGACGGATTATTGTCTTTCTGCACTAGGTAGCGGCGCGCGCCCGACCATTCCTGTGTGTCGGAATAGCGGCCGGTTTTTTTATCCATGCTGCCGTCGTTATAGTAGTCGTGCGGTTTTTTGCCCAGTTCCACGACAACTTTAACCCTGTCGCTAGAACCGACCATTTCCATTTCGTTGACGTCCTTGAATCCGTATTTTTCAAGGTTGTTCTTTCCGTTTATATAGACCATTATGGTCCAGGTACCGCTGCGGCCTCTTCTGTAATTGGCGGGCACTGAACGCGGAACCGATAGGGCGGCTTTTGCCGGAGACAGCGCGGCTAGGGCGGAATTGCCGCCTGCCATGTCAAAATTCAAATTGTTGGCCGCCTGCGCACCGGCAGCTGCGAGCGCGAGGACGGAAAGAACGTAAAAATATTTTTTTATCATTAACGGTTCCCCCAGCCTGAAAAGTCTGATTACTGAAATATATTAATAATCGGCGGGGCTGTCAAAGGACATAAAAAAACCCGCGGCCGTGAGCCGCGGGTTTTTGAAAGGCAAATGCTTATTTAAGACCGGCTGCCCATTTTGCGAAGGCGGCCCATTTGGAACCGTGCGCGAAGGCGAGGGCGTTGTACGTCTCGTCAAAGCGGTAGTTCGGAATGTAGATTGCGAGGCCTCTGGATTCGGGATATTTGTTGGTCTTGTTGTTGATGACCAGCTTGTCCTGAATGAAGGAGATGAGGGCGTTGCCTGCATCCGTCACCTTGGCGTTGTTGGCTTTCGTGTCAACGAGGTGGACAAAGTGCGCCAGCGACTTGTTGTCGTCGTAGGCATAGCTCTGCGCTTCGGCGCGGGCGTCTTTCACGGCCTGCGGAACATTGGCGGCCACGACGGCGTCGGTCCAGGCGTCAAGCAGAGCGGAGAACTGACCGTTGCGGATGAGCGAGGAATCGACCGCGGACTGCGTCGCACCCTGACCGATGGAAACGTAGTGCTCGGTGTAAGCGTCAACGGCGTGCATGGCCACGTTGCGGGGCGTAAGCGAGGGTTCTGCGGCCAGCTTGTTAAGGAACAGGTCGTAGGTCCAGCCGTCGCCGGGTTCGGTTTCTTCGGAACCGACGATGAATTCGGTCGTGTCCTTGAGTTCGTAATCGACTTCCGCCATCTGCATGAGGCAGGCGTCGGAGGCGTAAATGTTCACGCCGCCCATCTGGCGAAGAGCTTCGCCGAGCTGCGGGGTCGTGATGTGGTTGTTGGTTTCGTCATCGTAGGAAATGCCCTTGGAAAGAGCGCGGAAGCCGCGGTTTCTTACCCAGCCTGCGCCGTGGTTCCAGACGACGAGCATGTAATTGTCGGATTTGTAGTTGGCCTTGGCCCAGTTGACGAAGTCAACGAGGTGTTTCCAGTCGCCCATATCGGCCTTGGGCATGCTCATTACGACCGGCGAGGTCACCGCTCTGGGGTTGTTGTCCTTCTGCACCAGATAGCGGCGTATGCCTGTCCAGTCGCCTTCATCGGCGGAATAACCTTTTATTCTGCCGAGTTCGGCAACGACCTTTACGCGGTCATTGGAACCGACCATTTCCATTTCGTTAAGGTCCTTGAGACCGTATTTTTCGAGATTGTTCTTGCCGTTGATGTAGACCATGATGGTCCAGCTGCCGTTTCTGCCTCTTCTGTAGTTGGCGGGAACGGACCGCGGGACGGAGATTTTGAGGTTGTTAGACGCCAGCGCGGCCTTGGTGACATTGCCGTCGAGCTGGTCGAAGTTCAGGTCCTTTGCCGCTGCCGCGCCGGTAGCGCAAAGCGCGAGCGCGAACAGTGCTGCTATGCTCTTTCTAAGCATTAGTAGTTCTCCTTTTAACGCGGGAAATTCCCGCGCTGTTTTTAGATATTCCGCTGAAATGTTGCCCCTCACCGGAACCCTACCCATTTATGGAATATATTCAATATAGCGTGCCGTGTCAAACATTATTTTCCGAAACTGAAGCCTTTTGTTTTTGCCTGCGTTTTGACCTGCCGTAAAACGGCTTCGCCGAAAGTGGGCGCGGCCGTCTGCGCTCGGTGCTTTTCTATATAGGTTTCGCGCGCTTTCTGAAGGCTTTGTATGGCCTGCGCCGTCTTGCGCCGCTGGGCAAGTTTTCCGTCGATATACTGTTTGCGTTCGGCCGCGCTCATCTTTTGCAGATTCTCGGGCAGTTTGTTCTTGTCGATTGCGCCGTAGGTCATGGAATTGGTGTCGAGTGCGCTTACCACGTCCCATTTGGCGTCGGCGCTGGCGCGCTGGGCGGTGGCCTTGAACATGCTGCGCTGCATGGCGGCCTCGGGGCTTGCGCCAGCTACGGCCATGTCCTGCGACTCTTTAAGCTTCGCTCCCTCCGCGCCCTTTTCGCCGTAGGGAATGTAGGTGTCGTCAAGCTGGCGGGTAAGGGTTTCAATTTCCGCGTCCTGCGGGGCGCTTACAGCGGCAATCTGTATATTGCTGTCGATATTCGAGTAATCGCCGCCCGCAAGCGTCGCGCCTTCTTTCCAGCCCGTTGCCATGCCCTGCTGGCGGTCGCCGCAGAAAATGGTGTTTATGAAAATTCCCTTCTCGGCGGCCTTTGCGGCAGACTGCCGGAAATCGACGGGGCCCTGCGTAAACGGTTCATTGCCGGCTATGAAAATGGCGCGGTAAACGTCGGAGTGCTTATCCCAGCGCAGGTCGCGCACGGCATTATCGATTACCTGCCCGCAGTATTCGTCTCCGCCGTTTGTGCGGAGGGCAAAAAGTTCCTGCGACACTTTATCCATGTCGGGCGTGAAGTCGAGCACCTTGCGGATGTAGCCGTTTTTTACGGACAGGCCGGAGTTGCCATATTCGTAAAGCGCCACCTGTATTTCGGGGCCTTTGCCTTTCTGTTCCGACGAGGTGAAGGTGTTTGCAATCTGCCAGAGCTGGTTTTTTGCCTGACTTATAAGACCGTCCATGCTGTTGCTGGTGTCAAGCAGAATGGCAAGCTGCACAAGCGGTTTGCCGAGAGCGTTTGTCTGCGCGGGCTGATTGGGCTGTGCTGGGCCGACTTGCACGGGCTGAACGGGAGCGTCCTGCCAGGTGCGTTCGATTTTGGCCGATTCCGCCGCCAGAATGCGGCCGGTTTCGGCGTCTACCGCGCGGGCGTTTATTTCGGTTTTGTCTTTTTTGAGGTCGGTCAGCGTGCCTGTCACAAGAATTCCCGCGCCGAGAATTTTCCCCAGTTCCTTGGTGGTGGCGGGGTCTATTATACCGCTGAGCTCAAGTTTCTTTTCCTGCATTATGGTTTTTATAAGGTTGCGTTCGATGATGTCCAGTTTGCCGCTTTTTGCCAGTCTGGTTGTAAGCTCTTCCTGCACGATTGAGGAGCCGCTGCTTATTGCCCCGTCGTGGTAGGGAAAGGCCAGCACGGCTATGCGCGCGCCGGATTTGTCCGCCAGTTTCTTTTCCAGTTTATCCGCTATTTTATCCAGCGGGTCGGCCCAGCCCGCCGCGGCGCAAAGCAGGCCGCAGAGCGCGAGCGTTATCTGTTTAAGTCTCATTGCATACCCCCCGTTTATTTTTCAGGCGAACGCAGGATGAAAAGAGGAATTTCCTGCGGCGCGAAAAGTCTCATCGGCGGGCCCCAGTAAAAAGTGCCCGACGTAACATAATGCCAGCCTTCCCCGTTTTTGTAAAGACCGTACAGGTGCGGGTAACGCAGGCGGACAAGAAGCGTGAACGGGAAAATCTGTCCCGCGTGCGTGTGGCCGGAAAGCATGAGCCCGACGCCGTATTTTGCGGCTATGTCGTAGCGGACGGGTTCGTGCGAAAGGTAAATGGACGGCTTGCTTTGGTCCAAACCCGAAAGCAGCTGTTCTATCTGTCGCGGTGTGATGCCGGATGTTTTTACGTCGTCTACACCTGCAATCTGTATGCCGTTTGAGAGTGTAACGCTTTTATGCCGCAGCAGGGTAAAGCCGCAGCGGCGGTAAATGTCTATGGCCTTGGAAAGACCGAAGTAAAATTCATGGTTTCCCAGCACGGCGACTTTGCCGTATTTTGGCGCGAACTGGCGCGACAAATCCTCAAGCCGCGCCTCGGCCTCGAAACCGGGGTCTACAAGGTCGCCGGTATTTACCAGCAGGTCAGGCTGAAGTTCCTTTAGCGTGCCGCAGAGTTTTACAAAGCGCGAAAACGGCACCATGGCGCTTATATGCGCGTCGGAAATCTGGACTATTTTGAATCCGTCCAGTTTCGGCGGCAGGTTCGGCATTGTTATTTCAATACGGCGCACGTCGGGCGTTTTGAGCGCGCTGTACACGGCAAACGCCGACACCAGCACCACAAGTACGCAGACGGCCGGTCCGCAGTATGGTTTTGTGTCGATTTTTGCAAAGGAAAGCAGCAGGGCAAGGATGTCGTCTGCCGCCGCAAGCGTAAGCCATATAAAAATTACGCCCATCCACAGATAACCCAGCCACGCCAGTATTTTTGTGACGGGATTGTGGTGAAAATGCAGCAGGGTCATCGCCAGCGGGAAAAACAGCGCCGCCAGCAGAAAATAAAGCCGCACATGCGGTGCGGAAAGCGCGGCAAAGTGGCGCACCACCCACCACGCGGTGTACAGATGCATTCCTATATAAACGGAAAGCGAGACCGCGAAAAATAAAATAAAACCCAGTATATTGTTCATAAAAGCGTATCAGCCTATAATGTTATAATTTTTATCGGACGGATTTTTTACTTTTCAAAAGAGGTGCCTGTGTCAGATTCCGGTGTGGCGGCTAAAGCGTTTTCAAAACTGCGTCATAAAACAAAACTTTCGGGCTTTACCGTGGAGCATGTGTATACCGGAATTTCGGGCGGACCGGCCGGCGTGCGGCTTGCGCACCCGTCGGGCATGAACGTCGATTTGCTGCTGTTCCGCAGTGTGCCGCAGGCCTCGCTTTCCTTTACCACATATCCCGTTTCCGACGGCGGCGAGCCGCACGCGATAGAGCATATCGTGCTCGGGAAAGGCGCGAAAGGCAAGTATCTTAGCATGCTGCTTGATATGTATCTTTCCGAGTCCACTGCCGCCACATATCCCGAACTTACCGTTTACCAGTTCAACACCATTTCTTCCGTAAAAGATTTTTACAAGGTTTTTGAAACTTTCCTCGACACTTTGCTAAACCCCGATTTTCTGGACGAGGAGATTGTCGGCGAAATTTACAACCTTTCCGCCCAGAAGGACGGCGCTTCCGGCAAATTCTGCCTTGAGGAAAAAGGCACCGTCTATAACGAAATGGTGGTTGCCATGGAAAAGCCCTCTTCATGCAACTGGCAGCAGCTTTCGGAAATTCTCTACGGAAAGACCCATCCGCTGGGCCGCAATTCGGGCGGCGACCCGGAAGTAATGCGCGCCATGACCTGCCGCGATATCCGCAATTTCCATTCCTCGCATTACCGCATTGGCCCGGGCCTGCACCTTGTGGCCTGCATGCCGCAGGACACCGACCCCGCCGCCTTTGCCGCCACGCTGACTGAAATAATAGACCGCGTGGCGCCGCATGCGGCAAAGGCCGCGCCCCGCGCGAAAATGCCGGAGGCGGCCGGTGCGCCGTCTGGCAAAGTGGTTCTGGGCGCGTATCCTTCGGGCGACACAAATTCCCCGCAGGACGCTTTTATAGCGTGGCGGCCTTTCGGCCGCATGTCCCTGCGCGATTCTACGCTCCTTTCAATTTTCATGGACCTGCTTGCGGGCGGGGAATCCTCTTATCTGTACGCCGATTTCGTGGACGGCAAAAAACGCCGCGCGGTAACGGGCGTTTCCTCGGTCGGAGGATTTATCGACGAGGACCCTTCAAATGTGGCAGGTATTTACGCGGGCGGCATACCAGCCGCCCAGCTTACGCAGGCGCGGCTTGAAAAAATACGCTCCGTGCTGATGCAGAGAATCGGGTGGTTCTGCCGCGCGCAGGATTGCGACCTCGCCGCCATTTCAGAAAAGGCCCGCTCGCTTATAAGTTCCAGACGGCGCGGCATGCTCAAGTTCATGGACACGCCGCCGCACTTCGGCGACAGGGGAGGCGGTGTCGGCTGGCATAAATATCTGGAAGCGCTGACGCTTGGCGCGGGTTTTGAAATTTCTCTTTCCGGCCAGTCCGTGCTTGATGAAATTACGGCCGCCGTGGAAAGCGGACGCAACGTGTGGAAGGAAATAATACTGCGCGCGGGGCTTGATAAACTGCCTTATGTTTCCGCCGTAAAACCCTCGCCCGCGCTTTTGCGCGCCCAGCGCGAGCAAAAGGATAAACGCCTTGCCGCCGCATTATCCGGCCTGTGCCCTAAAGGGCGCGATGAGCAGGACGCGCTTTCCGAACTTTTTAAGAAGGCCGAGGCTTCCGCCGCCGCGCTTGAAAAACGCGACTGCGCCATAAAGCGTCCTTCCTTTGTTAAAAATCCTCCGCTTGGCTTAGACAGCGGCCTGCGCGTTTCCCGCCGCCGCATAGCGGGCATAAAAGGCGCGGTGCTTGCCGACGCTGGCGATACCCCGCTTACCGACATAAATCTGTTTTTCGATATCGGCTCAGCAGCCGCCGATGAAACGGTTTTCCTGCCGCTTCTCTGCATGTGTCTTACCGACATAGGCGTGGTGCGCAAAGACGGTGAAAAGCTTGACTACGCGCGGATGATAGAGCGTTACCGCTCCGAGATTCTTTCGCTGGACTGTTCCTTTTCAACCAACGCCGCCACGCGGCGCGAGGAACTGGTGCTGTCTGCCTCCGCTTCGTCGGAAAACGAAATTTCCTCCGCGCTTTCGTGGCTGGAGGACTGTTTGTTCCGGCCCCTGCTTTCCGCCGATAACGCCGGCCGGCTTATCGACATAATCCGCGACGAAATACAGAACCTGCGCGGCACCATGACAAACCGCGAGGAATACTGGGTGCGCGACGCGGCCTCCTCTTTCATTCATCAGGACAAGCCGGTGTGGCTTAGCGTGCGCAGTCCGTTTACGATGCTCTTTCACATGGAGCGTCTGCGCTGGCTTTTGGATGACTGCTCCGCCGCCGAGCGTGCTAAAATTTCCTCCGCGCTTGAGACCGTAAAAAAAGCGCAGACAAAAAAAGAAGCCGAAGCCGCGTTCTCCGCTTTACCGAAAGAAATGGCCGAGCAGTTTGCTTGGCATCTGGCCCACTTTCCGCCAAACAGCTGGCAGGCCGATTTGGCGTTTTTGGCGCGCATAGTTTTACTGGACCTCAAGACCGGCCGCCAGCTTACTATCGCCCGTCTTAAAGCACTGCTTGAAAAAGTGCTGTGCCGCGCCAATCTGCGCGTGGGCATAACGGGCAGCGGAAAAAATATCGAGACCGCGCTTTCCGGCGTGCGCGGATTGGTGTCGCGGATAAAGGTCTGCCGCCGCGCCCGCGCGTCGGCGTCGCCCGCGCCGCTCGTGCTTTCGCGGGTTTTGACGCGCTATCCGGGACTAAAGAAAATTTCCTTTGCCGCGCTGGTAAACGAGGACACCAAATCCGGCGTGTTCGTTAATTCCGCGCCAGGCTTTTTCTACCGCAACTGCCGCGAAAAAGACATTGCCGATTTTCTGGCCGTTAAGGCCTTGGGCGGCGGAGGCATACACGGGCTTTTCATGAAAACGTGGAACGCCGGTCTTGCCTACAGTAACGGCATAAGCGCAAATCCCGTGACGGGAAAAATTTCCTATTACGCCGAGCGCTGTCCCGACCTTGTTAAGACCATGGCCTTTGTGGCGGAAACGGCAAAAAACTCCGTAATAAAAGAAAAATTCATGGTGGAATCGGCGCTTGCAAACTGCTTTGCCGATTATCGCGGCGCGCAGGATTATCCGTCGCGCGGCTACTCTGCCGCGTGCGACGCCGCCGACGGTATTACCGAGGCGGGCGTGCGCAAGTTCAAGACCGCGCTTATAAAGTTCGCCTCCGCCCCGAAAGCGGCGGAAAAAATAAACGCGCGAGTGCAGGATGTCTGCGCCCGCGTTTTGCCCGGCCTTGGCGGAAAAATGGCGGCATCCGGCGGGATATGCTTTGCCATAGGGCCGGAACCGCTTCTGGAGCGTTTCGAGGCCTACATGAAGGAAACCGGCGAGGGCGATTTGCTGGTGCGCCTTTACCCGCGCGACTTCTGGCTGTTCTAGCTGTCGTATCTGTGTTTCTAAAAAGAAAACCCCGGCCAGTACGGCCGGGGTTTTCCTTTGGCAAAAACTTATTTGCGCTTTCTGGTTTTTAATTCGCTCTGCGGCTGGAACTCGCCTATGGCGCGGTTTTTCTTTACGTTGTTCCAGTGAAACAGCTTGCCGTTCATGGCGATGTACACGCCGTACGGCAAAGCCTGCACGAAGGACAGCGCGCTTCCGAGATTGAACATTCCGTCGGAGCTGCCGAATTTGTACGGAACCATTGCGCCGGTAAGAATTATGGTCTTGTCCACTATGCTTTTGCCGAGCACCTGCGCGGTCTCCGACATCGTGTCCGTGCCGTGGGTTATTACTATGCGGTCTTCCTTGCAGTGCAGGCAGGCCTCGGTAATATCCTCGCGGTGCTTCTGCGTCATCTGCAGGCTGTCTATCATCATCAGGGTCGTTATCTTTACCGGCAGACGGCAGCGGCCAAGTCTCAGCATCTCGTTTATGTGCGACTGGGTGAAGTATAATTCGCCCTTGAGTTCGTTGTACTCCTTGTCGAATGTCCCGCCCGTTACGAAAATATGCACCTTCATATCAGCGTGTCTCCTGTTTGTCGTTGAAGAATGCAAGGAAACCCTTGCATGTCATGTATAAATCCAGTTTCGCAACCACTTCCACCGGCGCGTGCATGGAAAGCACCGGTACACCGCAGTCTACCACGTCCATGCCATAATGCGCCATGAGCATGGATATGGTTCCGCCTCCGCCCTGGTCGACTTTGCCGAGTTCGCCCGTCTGCCAGATTACGCCGCCGCGCCCGAAAATGCCGCGCACTTCGGCGACAAATTCCGCGTTTGCGTCGCTGGCGCCGGACTTGCCGCGCGCGCCCGTTGCCTTGGTAATGCATGCGCCCTGATTGATGAAAGCGGCGTTTTTCTTTTCGTAGGCCGAGGCGTAAAGCGGGTCGTAGGCCGAGTTTACGTCGGCTGAGAGGGCTTTGGTGTTTCTTAGCGCGCGCATGAGCGCAAGCGGCGTGCATGTGCGGCCAGAGCCTTCGATTATTTCCGCCACGGTGTTTTCAAAAAAGTTCGACTGCATGCCCGTCGCGCCGTAGGAGCCGATTTCCTCTTTGTCGCACAGCAGGGCGCAAAGAGTGCGCTCCGGCGTGCCTTTTGTGTTTAGCAAAGCGTAAAGCGCGGAGTAGGCGCATACCCTGTCGTCGTGGCCGTAGGCCGCTATAAGCGAGCGGTCAAACCCGACTTCGCGCGGTTTCGCGGCGGGAACGGCTTCCAGTTCTGCCGAGGAAAAATCCTCTTCCTTAACGTCGTACTGTTTGGCCAGCAGTTCCAGCACGCGGTACTTTATGCGGTTCTTGCGTTTGGTGTCTGCCGACGGGGCGGAACCGGCTATGATGTCGAGGTTCTCGCCGGAAATGCCTTCGGCGAGGCTCTTTTTCATCTGGTCCTGCGACATGTGTATAAGCAGGTCGGAAATATAAAAAACGGGGTCGCTTTCGTTCTCACCGATTTTTACGGCGACCTTGGTTCCGTCGGTTTTAATAAAAACGCCGTGCAGGGCAAGCGGAACCGTAACCCACTGGTACTTTTTTATGCCGCCGTAATAATGGGTATCTAAAAGGGCGAGCTCGCCGCTTTCGTAAAGGGGATTCTGTTTTATGTCGATGCGGGGGGCGTCGGTGTGCGCGCCTATAAGGCGCAGGCCTTCCTCGGGATTTTTTTTGCCGATAATGGCGGCCGCAAGTGTTTTGCCCGCGCAGCTGCGGTAAATCCTGTCGCCGGGGCGCAGGGGCTTTTTGCCCGCCTGCTCAAAGCTGCGAAAGCCTGCGGCCTCAAGCAGTTTCACTGCCTCGTCGTGGGCTTCGCGTTCGGTTTTGGCCGCGCCCAGAAAACGCATGTAATCGGCGGCGGTCTTTTCCATTTTACGGCTGTCTTCCGGCGTAAGTGTGTCGTAGCCGTTCTTTCTTTCAAAGTGCAAATCGCTTGCTGGCATGGGGCTTTCTCCGTGGTGCGATATATTTTCTATACATTAACGAAAAAACGGGCGCAGGGCAAATGCGGCGGGATATTTTATAAGATTAATGTATGGACGGTCTGATACTTTATAACGACAGCGCGATGATTGCCGTAAACAAGCCGGAAGGAATTCCGACCGTTTCCGGCTGTTCGCGCGAGGGCATATCGCTTATAGACATGCTGCAAAGCCACACGGGCGAGAAACTATACATCGTTCACCGTCTTGATAAGGGTGCAAGCGGCGCCGTGGTCTTTGCAAAGACCCGCGCCATGCACACATACCTGAACTGTCTGTTTGCCGAGCGGCTGGTGCAAAAGTATTATCTGGCGCTAGCGCACGGCCGCGTGGAGCCGCCGTCCGGCGTTATCGATTTGCCTTTGCGGCAGTTCGGCTCCGGCCGCACGGGCGTGGACCATGAGGGGGGAAAACCGTCGGTTACAAAGTACGAGACGGTAAAAAACTTTCCGCACTATACACTGCTTAAAGTAAAAATCGAAACGGGCCGCCGCCACCAGATACGCGCTCATTTTTACGCCATAGGCCATCCGCTTGTGGGCGACACCCGCTACGGCGACAAAAATATGCAGTCGCGTTTTCCTCGCCTGATGCTTCACTCCCTGTCGCTGGAGCTGCCTATGTCCGACGGCACATCCCGCCGCATAGAAGCGCCGCTTACCGAATCCTTTAACAGTTTTCTTGAAGAAGCCGAAAAGCCCGTCTGAATTTCCTGAAGACAAAAAACAACTCCGCTGGGGCTTATTGTCCCTTCCCTTTTACTTAAACAGTATCAGACTTGCCGCCATAACAAACATGCCCGCCGCAAGCGAGTAAAGCGCGGTGTGGTGTTTGCCGTATTTATGCGCGGCCGGAAGCATTTCGTCAAATGAGATAAAGACCATTATGCCCGCGATAAACCCGAAGGACAGGCCGAGGGTTAGCGGCGTCATTGAGCCGCGCAGAAACAGATAGCCGATTGCCGCGCCAAGCGGCTCGGCAAGGCCGGAAAGAAACGAAAGCCAGAAGGCTTTTTTGCGGCTTTTTGTTGCGTAGTAAATAGGGACGGACACCGCTATGCCTTCGGGAATATTATGTATGGCAATGGCGACCGTGGTGGACAGACCGAGCTTAGGGTCTGCCAGCGCGGCCGCGAAGGTGGCGAAGCCTTCCGGGAAATTGTGTATGGCGATTGCGGCCGCTGAAAGAAGACCCATTTTCATAAGGCTGTTCTGCACCTGCGGGGAGGAAAAATCGGCCTCGTCGTGAGTCTCGTGCGGGTTTTCGTAATCGGGAACAAGCCGGTCTATAACTCCTATTACAATCATGCCCGCAAAAAACGCGCCGGCCGCAAGCGCCGCGCCCGTGCGCGCGCCGTAAAGCGTGCTTAGGCCTTTGTCCGCAATGCCGAGCAGTTCCACAAGGGAAATGTAAATCATCACGCCGGCGGAAAAGCCCATGGCGCAGGAAAGGAAAGTTTTGTTTTCGCCTTTTCCGGCCAGCGCGGCAAAACTGCCTATGCCCGTGGCAAGACCCGCAAGCAGGGTCATTAAAAAGGCCAGCGAAATATTTGGCGCGGTCGTATTCATGGACACATGATAGCCTAATTTATTACGGAAAAAAAGCGGGTTTTATCTGGCGTGTTTTTGTTCGTTTCAACATGCAAGCTGGCCTTTCCAAGCTATTTGGCGCGGCTGTCGGTGCGTGCCGCTGCTTTGTATTTGCCGTCGGTCTGTCCAGCCTGCGGGGACAGCAAAGCCGCCTACGGAAACTTGTATCGCATGAGCTGTTTCATTATGTGTTCGTATGCGGGTTACCCATGGGTTAGGCTATGCGCGGAGCTGAAAAGAGTTAAGTAAACTTTCATGTTGGCCTTTGTGACTGCTTGGCATTGCTTTGCCGGAACTGTTTCGGACGGGCAGAAATCAATGACGTACTTGGCGGTATGCCTATTTGGGACTTGATTGGACTATTAAAAATGTAATCTGGCTAAATTTACCGTCGGAAAAACTATTTAATTGCCAACACGAAATGTTGCTTAACTATGTAAAAATACCGGCATGGTTCGGTTTTGCCGCGCAAAAAAGCCCCGCGCTTTTTGCGCGGGGCTTTTGTACTTCCGCCGGATTTATTTGACCGAGAATTCCAGTCCTTCGCCAGTTTTTGCCTTGTCGATTTTAACCGTCTCGCCGTTTTTAATTTCTCCGTCGAGCAGTTTCATCGCAAGCGGGTCCTGCAGGAGCCGCTGTATGGCGCGCTTCATGGGGCGGGCGCCGTACTGCGGGTCGTAGCCCTGGTCGAAAAGCACTTCGCGCGCTTTCGCCGTAAGGCTGAGTTTTATTTTGCGTTCCTCAAGCCGTTTTGCAAGCTGCGCAAGCTGAAGGTCGACTATGGCCGACAGCGCTTCCTTGCCGAGCGAGTTAAACACCACGGTCTCGTCGATACGGTTGATGAACTCGGGCCGGAAGTGCTCAAGCAGAAGGGCCTGCACCTTGTCCTTTAGCTTGTCGGTTTTGCCGCCGTGTTCCAGAATCTCGCGCGAGGCTATGTTCGAGGTCATTATGATGACGGTGTTTTTGAAGTCCACCATTCTGCCCTTGCCGTCGGTGAGTCTTCCGTCGTCAAGAATCTGCAGGAAGATGTTGAACACGTCTGGGTGCGCCTTTTCGATTTCATCGAAAAGCAGTACCGCGTAGGGGCGGCGGCGGACGTGTTCTGTAAGCTGCCCGCCCTCGTCATATCCCACGTAGCCCGGAGGCGCGCCGATAAGCCGCGCCACGGAATGCTTTTCCATGTATTCCGACATGTCTATGCGCACCATTGCCTTTTCATCGTCAAACAGAAAGCCCGCAAGCGCTTTTGCAAGCTCGGTCTTGCCCACGCCCGTAGGACCCAGAAAAAGGAAACTGCCTATGGGGCGGTTGGGGTCTGAAAGGCCCGAGCGGCTGCGGCGCACGGCGTTTGAAACTATGGTTAAAGCCTCGTCCTGACCGACCACGCGTTTGCGCAGTTCGTCTTCCATGCGCACGAGCTTGCTTACCTCGCCCTCGAGCATTTTCGAGACGGGGATGCCTGTCCATTTGGACACGACTTTTGCGATATCCTCCTCGTCCACTTCCTCTTTTAGCATGGGGCCTTCCTTCTGGATTTTAACGAGCGCAAGGTTGGCCTTTTCAAGTTCCTTTTCAAGCGACAGGCGTTTTCCGTAGCGCAGTTCGGCGGCTTTGTTTAAGTCGCCCGCGCGCTTGGCAAGTTCCTCGTCGGTCTTGGACTGTTCTATATCGGCCTTGAGTTTGCGGATTTTGCCTATGGCTTCTTTTTCGGCGTGCCAGCGCAGTTTGAGCGCGCGGGATTTTTCCGTCAGTTCCGCTATCTCCTTTTCGGCGTTTTTAAGGCAAGCCTTGGAGTTTGCGTCCTCTTCCTTGCACAGTGCCTGCTTTTCAATCTGAAGCTGGATTAGCCGGCGTTCAAGCTGGTCGATTTCCGTCGGCATCGAGTCGATTTCAATGCGCAGGCTCGAGGCCGCCTCGTCGATAAGATCTATGGCCTTGTCGGGCAGAAAGCGGTCGGAAATATAGCGCGTCGAAAGCCGCGCGGCGGCGATTATCGCCGAGTCTTTTATGCGCACGCCGTGATGCACTTCGTAGCGTTCCTTGAGTCCGCGCAGTATGGATATTGTGTCTTCCAGCGAGGGCTCTCCGGCGTAAACGGTCTGGAACCTGCGCTCGAGCGCGGGGTCCTTTTCTATATATTTTTTGTACTCGTTGAGCGTTGTCGCGCCGATGCAGCGCAGCTGGCCGCGCGCCAGCGCGGGCTTTAGCATGTTTGAGGCGTCCACCGCGCCCTCCGATGCGCCCGCTCCGACGATGGTGTGTATTTCGTCTATAAAAAGTATTATGCCGCCGTTTGCGTCCTCGATTTCCTTTAATACGGCTTTAAGGCGTTCCTCGAACTCTCCGCGGAATTTCGCGCCGGCTATCATGGAGCCGATGTCAAGCGCGACAAGGCGTTTGGATTTAAGATTTTCGGGAACGTTTCCCGCCGCTATGCGCTGGGCTATGCCTTCGACTATGGCCGTTTTGCCCACGCCAGGTTCGCCGATAATTGCGGGATTGTTTTTTGTGCGGCGCGAAAGCACCTGTATGACGCGGCGTATCTCCTCGTCGCGGCCGATTACTGGGTCTAGCTTTCCCTTGCGCGCGAGGTCGGTAAGGTCTTTTGAATATTTTGAAAGCGCCTGATATTTGCCTTCGGGATTTTCGTCCGTTACGCGCTGGCTGCCGCGCACGCTTACAAGCGCCTGCATGACGGCCGCGTGCGTTACGCCGAAACCGGCCAGAAGGGGCTTTACGGCGTCGTCTGACTTTGTCATGGCGAGAATTATGTGCTCGGCCGAAACGAACTCGTCTTTAAGAGTGTCCATTTCCTTGAAGGCGTGTTCCAGAATTTTGCGCAGGGCGGGCGCGGTGTATTTTTCATAGGAGCCGCTTACCGCCGGCAGACGTTCCATTTCCCGTGTGGCCGCCTCGAGTACGGAGGAGGGTTCGGCTCCCAGCTTTTTAAGTATCGCCGGAACAACACCGTCTTCCTGCTGCACGAGCGCGCAAAGCAGGTGTATGGGCTCTATCTGCTGCTGCGAATGCTGGCCGGCAAGCAAATCGGCCTGCGCCAGCGCGTCCTGCACCTTTACCGTGAATTTGTCAGTTCTCATAATCCTCCCTGCACCGGTCCCGTGGGGCCGTTACTCGTCTTTGTCGCTCAGCTTTTCCAGTAAATCGCCGAGCATTGCGTCTATGTCCAGCCGCTGACGGCTGCGCATTTCCAGTATCAGCCGTATGCCCTGCAGGTTTACATGCGCCTGCATGAGCATGCAGATGTCGTGCAGAAGCCGTACGTCCTCGTCCGAAAACAGACGCTGGTGTCCGCCGCTGCGCGCGGGACTTATGAGCCCGCGGCTTTCTATCCAGCGGATAGTGTAGACAGGCAGGCCGCACAGGCGCGATACCGTACCCATGTTGTAGACGGCCGCCGTCTGTTTGACCGCATGTGCTGAAGTTTTTCCCGCGCCGCGTTTTTTCGGCATGGCTTCCTCCGCTTACTGCTGACATAGTGTATCACTAAACTTTATAAAATGCAACAGAAAAGCTAATAAAATTTATTAAGTTTGTGAGATTTTACGGCGGAAGCCGCCGTGTGGAAGCGGCGGGGTAAAAATAGTAGACTTTCTCATGCCTTGCGCGGGTCCGCCGCGTCATTTTGGAGGGGCGATGGATTTTCTCAAAAACAAGGTGCTGCTTGCGGCTTTGCTGGTGTTGGTTTCCTTCGCCGCGTTCTTTCCCGTTACAAAAGCCGGTTTTTCCAATTTTGACGACCCCGTCTATGTTACCGAGAATCCGCAGATACGCGACTTTTCCCCGGCGGGTTTTGGCAGGATTTTCACTACCACTCATTACGGCCTTTATAAGCCGCTTGTAATGGCTTCCTTCGCGGTTGAATACCGACTTTTCGGACTGGACCCGCGCCCTTATCATTTCGACAATCTGCTTTTGCACCTGCTTAATACGGTGCTGGTCTTTCTGCTTGTGCTGGAGCTGGGGCTGGGCACATGGGCGGCGTTTGCCGTCGGACTGCTTTTCGGCGTGCACCCCATGCATGTGGAGTCGGTGGCGTGGATAGTGGAGCGCAAGGACATGCTGTACTGCCTGTTTTTTCTTGCCGCTTTGCTTTCCTACGCGCGTTACCTGAACATCAAATCGCGGCAGGCGTATATTTGGTCGGTGGTGTTTTTCCCGCTGTCTCTTATGGCCAAGCCGATGGGCATAACCCTGCCTGCCGTACTGTTTCTGTTTGATTATCTGCGCGGGCGCAAAATCGACTGGCCTGCCGTGCGGGAAAAAATCCCTCATCTGCTGGTGGCCTGCATATTTACGGCGGTAACGCTTGTTGCTCTTCACGGACAGAAACAGATGGTGGAGGAAACGTCGGTCGTTTCACTTTTGGACCGCGCTCTTTTTGCCTGCTACGGCATAGTTTTTTATATAAGAAAATTCTTTGCCCCCGTCGGTCTTTCCCTGCTGCATCCGTTTCCCGCAAAGACCGGCGCTTTTCTTCCGCTGGCCTTTTGGCTAAGCGGCGCGGGCACGGCCGCGCTTGCCGCCCTGCTGTGGTTTTTGCGCGGAAACAGGATTTTTGTTTTTGGCATGCTGCTTTATCTGATTACGGTGTTTCCCGTCCTTCAGTGGCTGCCGGTGGGGCCGGCAATTGCGGCGGATCGCTATTCGTATTTTCCGTATGTCGGTCTGTCGGTGATAGCGGCGGTCTTTGCGCAAAAGCTGTGGGAGCGTCTGCACAATAACCGCGCGCGTACCGCGCTTGCCTTGTGCGGGGTGCTTATTTCCTCCGCGCTTTTTGCCGCCTCTTACCGCCGCTGCGGAATGTGGAGCAAAAACAGCACTTTGTGGCGCGACGTGCTAAGGCAGTATCCGTACTCGTCGGTGGCGCGCAACAATCTGGGCACATCGGTGATAGAAGAAGAAAAATGTACCACGGCCGGCTGTTATAAAAAAGTATGGGACTATATGAACGCCGCCATTAAAAACGACCCCGGCATGCTGGCGCCTTATCTTAACATGGCGGCGGTTTCCGTCAACATGAGGGACTATGAAAGCGTGGAGCGCATTGCCCGCGCCGTTTTGGCCGCCGATCCCGCAAACGCGCAGGCCATGCGCGATATGGGGCTTGTAAGTCTGGCGCGTAAAAAGGACAAAAAGGGCGCGCTTGTCTGGTTTGAAAAAGCCCTGCGCTCCGACCCGAACGACGAAAGCGTGCTTTTAAGCCTTGCCGTTCTGCAGGACGATATCGGCGACAGGGCTTCCTCCATACGGACCTACAGGCGGCTTGCGGCGCTTAATCCCAGAGATGAGGAAGCGCTTTTCGGGCTTGCCAAACTGCTGGCCGATACGGGCGACAATGCGTCCGCCATTGACTGCTACCAGCGGCTGCTTGAACTAAATCCCCGCCATGAGGGCGCGCTTATAAACGCCGCCAATATATTCAGCCGCGCCGGCGATACCGAAACCGGTATAAAACTCTACCGCCTTGCGCTGGAAGTAAACCCCACTGGCAAAGAGGCGGCGGCAAATCTTGCCGCCGCGCTTAAACAGCGCGCCGCCGGCAAAAACGCGAAATAAAAATAGTCCGCGAAAAAAATTGTGCCCTTTTCTGCCCTCATTTAGCCCCTTTTATGTATAATGCCTTATATATCTGGAGGCCGATTTTATGAAAAATCAGAAAAAAGCGCTGGTTGTCGTTCTTGATGCCGTGGGTCTTTCCACGATGGAATATCTTTTCGGAAAGTGCGGCAGAACGCCGTCCCTTCCCAATCTTGCCAAGCTGGGTCTTGGCGGTATTCTGGGCGGCAAGGCAAAGGACATGTTCGGCCCCGCCGACGGCAGCGCCTATGCCGTGCGTCTTTCGCAGGCTTCGGCTTCCGCCGACAGCGTAATCGGCCATCGCGAAATGATGGGCATTATAGACGGCAGTACCTACAACCTTTTTCCTAACGGTTTCGCGCCGGAATATGTTAGCGCGCTTGAAAAGCGCATAGGCGTAAAAACGATTTTCAACAAAATGGCCGGCGGCATGGAAGCCATTGAACTTAACGCCGCCGAGCATGAAAAAACCGGCTATCCCATAATCTACGCCAGCAAGTGCGACCCGCTTATACAGATTGCCATGAACGAGGCCGTCATCCCCGTAGCCCGTCAGCACCAGATTGCCGACACGGCCTTTAATCTGGCCCGCGAAATGGGCATTCCCGTCACCCGCGCCATTGCCCGCGCCTACATAAAAAAGGATGGCGAAATTGTGCGCACCGCAAACCGCCACGACGCGGTTCTGCCGATGGAAAAGAAAACCCTTATAGACATACTTTACGGCAAAAGCGTCTGGACGAGCGCGGTGGGAAAAACGAGCGACCTCGTCAACACCGCCTACCACGAAAAAATCAAACTGACCAACAAGGCTTTCCTTGACCCCGAACTCGGCATGCGCTTTGTGCATCCCAAGGCAAAAGATACTAACCCGTTCTCCGTGCAGGGCACGATTAACGCGCTTGTTTCCGCCTCCGGGCTTTACCGCCCCGAAGGCACGTTCATTTTCTCAAATCTTGTCGATACCGACAGCCTTTACGGCCATACCCGCGATGTGCCGGGTTCGGTCGCCTGTCTTGAGGAATTCGACCGCACTCTGCCGCTTATCGAAAAGCACATGTCCGCCGGCGACCTGCTCATAATCACCGCCGACCACGGCATGGCCCATAAGGCCGACTACGGCTACCACAATAACGAGCCGCTGCCGCTTTTTGCAAAGCGTTTCGGTTCCGATGCAAAGCTTGGCGGCATCAACCCGGGCGCGGGTAAAACCCTCGCCGATGTCGGCTACATGGTTTCGCAGTTCTTCGGCTGTGAAAAGGAATTTCTGGCGGCCAGCGGTACGGCCCCTTATCTGAAATGAGGATGTCTATGAAATATCACAGGCTTGCCGCCGTTTTGCTGCTGGGCTCCGCCGTGTCCTGTTTTGCCCAGGACATAGGTTCGGTTGAACTGGTAGTGCAGTCCATGATAAACGAGGGCATAGCCCTCGCAAGCGCCGGAGATTACGACGGCGCGCTGAGGAAGTTTACCCGTTCCGTCGAGCTTTCGCCCTCCAATTCCAAGGCCTACTTTAACCGCGGCATCGTCTACCTGCGCCAGAACAAGCGGCAGGTTGCCATTGTCGATTTCAAAAAGGCCTGCGGTCTCGGCAACAAGGAAGGCTGCAGCGTGGCCGCAAAGTTTGACGAGCAGGACGAGGAGATGCACGACCGCGCCGCCTCTCTGCTAAAAAAAGCGACCAAGGCCGCGAATCGCGGAGATAACGACGTGGCGCAGAAATATCTCGATCAGGCCATAATGAAAGTGCCCGACTACGCGCCAGCCTACTACCTGAAGGCGCATATCTATTACAACAACATGAAGGACTATCCTTCGGCTCTTCTTAACGTGCAGAAGGCGGTTGCATTGCGTCCCGGTCATGCCGATTCGCATTTTCTGCTTGCGCTTATTTACCGCGACACCAACAAGACCAAGGATTCTTTGGACGAGTTCGGCAAGGCCATTGAAATGGACAAGCTAAACCCGATAATTTACGACGAGCGCGGCGACCTGTTCTACAAGGACAAGAAAACCGATCAGGCCTACGGCGATTACACCGAGGCGCTGGCCCTTGATAAAAAGGACAAGCGCGCACTGCTTGGCATCGGCACGCTTTTGAAGGAACAGGGCGAATATGAAAAAGCCCTCATCTATCTTAATAATGCCTGCGGCCTTGCAAGCAAGCCCGCCTGCGACATGATAGACGAAATGAAGAAAACGGTTTTCCCCGACGATTTCGTGGACGTGTCCGACTATCTGGGCAAGGCCGCGGCCGCCCGCTCGAAGGGCAAATTTCGCGAGGCGCTCAAATACACCGACAAGGCCATAACCAAATATCCCAAGTCTGTCGAGGCGCAGATGATGCGCGGCGACATATATCTGACCGATATAAAGGATTACGAAAACGCGGCCACCAGTTTCGGCCGCGCCATAGAGCTTAATCCCGACTCGCTCAAGGCCTACCAGCTTCGGGCGCGCGCGCACCACGAGCTTTCCATGCAGGAGGAGGAACTGCTGGACCTGCAGAATATCTCGCGTCTTGGCGGCGGAGATTTCGACACTTTCAACCGCATAGCGCAGATTGCTTTTGAAAATAAAAAGTACGACGAGGCAATAAAGCAGTACAGAAAAGCCGAAGCCATTAACGGCAAGGACGGCGAAATGCTTTTCGGCTTTGCCAACGCCTACCGCAAGAAAGGCGACAGTGCGGGCTGGGAAAAATACGTGAGAAAATCCTGCTCCGCCGGCTTCAAGACCGCCTGCGACGTACAGCAGACTTTTGCCGAACTTAAAAAGGCGGAGGATAAAAAAGCCGCCAAGGACGCCAAGGCCGGCAAGAAAGTAAAAAATAAAAAAGGCAAAAAAGAAAAGGTGCTCAATCCCGTCCGTTACAGAAGCGCCAATTCAAAGTCGGACGGAGACGAGGACTAATGAAAAAATTAGCGGGGGTTCTTGTTTTGCTGCTGTGCGCGGCGGGCTGTCTTAAACCCGCCTCCGAAAACGAGTATCAGCGGACAATCACCATATGGGAGCAGGAAGACGCGACCGTCGCGCCGTTTATCGACCGCCTGACGGAAAGTTTCCGCCGCCTGCCCGGCAACGAAAACCTGATAATAAAAAGAGTGCACTATCAGGTGGAGGATTTGCGCCAGCAGTTTCAGACGGCCTCCATTTCCGGTTCCGGTCCCGACCTGATTATCTGCCCGTCCGATTTCGGCGGCGTGTTTTCCATAGCCGGTTTCATTCTGCCCCTAAACGACGTTTTCGACATGAGCCGCTACGAACCCAAGGGCGTAGAGGCCGTAACCATGGACGGAAAAATATGGGGCGTGCCGGTGTCTGTCGGCAATCACCTGATGCTGATGTACAACAAAAAGTTCGTCAGCCACGCGCCGCAAAACACAAAGGAGCTTTTTTCCTACTGCGACAGCAAACCCGCCGGTCTGGACTACTGTCTTGCCTTTGACGCTGGCGAGCCGTTCTGGCTGGTTCCGTGGCTTGGCGCTTTCGGCGGCTGGCCCATTGACGGGCACAAACCGGTGCTCAACACCCCGGCCATGAAATCCACCCTTACCTTTTATATGGACCTGCGCAAAAAGAAATACATGCCGCTTGAATGCGACTATAACTGCATGGACTCCTTATTTAAGGAAGAGAAAGTTCCCTTTATCATCTGCGGCGACTGGGCCATGTCGGTCTATTCCGACAAGCTCGGCTCCAATTTCGCCGTGGGCCGCATACCAATGGTAAGCGAGACCGGCCGCTGGCCTTCGCCGATGGTAAGCGGACGCTATTTCATGCTCAGCTCTCGCCTGAAAGGCAAAAAACTTGCGCTGATAAAATCCTTCGTGGAGTTTTACACTAATAAGGAAAACCAGCTGGCGCAGGTGCGGGAGCTTAAGCGTCTGCCCGGTCTGGCCGCCGCGTCGCAGGACCCCGCGGTAAAAAATAACCCCCTGCTTATGGCGTCGCTTTCACAGGTGCAGGTCGGCCGGCCCATGCCAATGGCCACCGAACTGCGCGTGGTGTGGGATTCGGCGCGGCAGTACGTGGGCAACATTCTTAACGGCAAAATGCAGCTGGACGACGGGCTTGTCCGCATGCAGAAGGACGCCGAATCGAAGGCCGAGGAGCTCAACCGATGAACCAGATTTTTTCGTCGCTTGTAGAAGTATCCGGCATGGTGTTTTTCACCGTTTGGGCGGTGGCTTTGCTGGAGGCCTATCTGTGGCTGCATCTCAAACGCTACGACCGGTCGTGGTTCGTGCCGGCCGCGCTTGTTTCCGCGCCGTTTTTAATGGGCCTGCTGGTGTTTTCGGCGGTGGGGTTTGACTGGGAAAAAATCGGCTCGGCCGCGCTGTTTGCGCTTATCGCCGAAATTCCCCTGATGCTGTGGTTTAAGAAAATGGTTAAGGGAAAATACGCGCTGGCTTTCATGCTGGTGTCGCCCGGCTTTGCCGGACTGGCGCTGCTGGTGGCCTATCCGTTTATTTTCGAAATATACCTTTCCTTCCACGGGCTGAAACTTACCACGCTTAAAATGTGGACCGAAACGGGACACCTGCCTTTCCTTTATTTCCAGAATTTCGTGGACGTGTTCACGAAATCGCCGCTGTCGGAAATATCGTTCTGGCGTCTGCTTGGCAGAACGCTTTGGTGGACATTCATCAACGTGTTTTTCCATGTGACCGGAGGGTTTGCGCTGGCCCTTCTGCTTAACTCCGGCATACGCTTTAAGGGCATTTACCGCACCTTTCTGGTGGTTCCGTGGGCAATGCCGCAGGTCGTGGCCGTGCTGGCGATGAGAGGGGAATTCCACTCGCAGTACGGTTTCATAAACGTCATGCTGACACGCCTTGTCGAGGCCATGCCCTTTCTGGCAAACCTCGGCGTGGGACCCGTGCAGTGGCTCAGTCATCACGCGTTTTTAACCTGCACTATAATAAACGTCTGGCTGGGCATACCCTTTATGATGGTGATTATTCTGGGCGGTTTGCAGTCGATACCGCAGTCCTACTACGACGCGGCTTCGATAGACGGCGCTTCCACTTTCCAGAAATTCCGCAATATCACCCTGCCGCTTCTGCGGCCCGTGCTTGCCCCCGCGATTACGCTGGGCACGCTGTGGACATTTAATAACATCAACGTTATTTATCTGGTCACGGGTCAGGCGGGCGGAACGGAAGATGCCGATATCCTTGTTTCCGCGCTATATAAAGCGGCTTTCACTTTCAACCGCTACAGCTACAGCGCGGCGCTGGCAATAGTGATTTTCCTGATACTGTTCCTGATTGCCGCCCTCTGGCTGAAATCAACCAAGGCCTCGGAGTCCGTCTATGGCTAATAAAAAAAATACTTTCAGCTGGAAGGCCGTGCTGGTGCATGCCGTGGTGATAGCGGTGTGCTTCATCTGCATTTACCCCCTGCTGAGAATATTCTCCATTTCCCTGCGGCCGGGAGACCAGCTTATTTCCACCGACCTTTCACTTATACCGAAAGGCGCGAGTTTTGCTTCCTACGCGGGCGTGCTGAAAAGCACGAACTTCCTGCTGTGGCTGTGGAATTCGCTCATCATAACGGTGGTGACGTCGTTTATCGGCGTCAGTCTGGCCTCGACGGCGGGATATGCGTTCTCGCGGTTCAAGTTCCCCGGCAACAAGCTGGGCCTGACCCTGCTTCTGGGCACGCAGATGATTCCGGCCAGCATGCTGCTGCTGCCGCTGTTTCTGATGATTATGAAGTTCGGTCTCGTAAACACCTATCTGGGCATGATTATCGCCTACTCGGTGTCCTCGCTGCCGTTCAGCATATGGATACTTAAAGGCTATTACGACACCATTCCGCGTTCGCTTGAAGAGGCCGCAATGGTCGACGGGACCACGCGCTTCGGCGCGTTCTACCGCGTAGTGCTGCCGCTGTCCACGCCCGCGCTGGCGATAGCCTTTCTGTTTAATTTCACCTCGGCGTGGAACGAATACCTTGTGGCCCGCGTCATTCTGACCGACTCCTACAAGTACACCTGGACGCTGGGCCTGTTTGAACTGCAGGGGCAGTTTACAACCCAGTGGGGAATGTTCGCCGCCGGCTCGGTGCTTGTCACCATACCCGTGCTGGCCGTGTTCCTTTATTCCTCAAAATGGCTGATTTCAGGCCTCACCCTCGGAAGCGTGAAAGGATAAAACTATGGCAACCGTCAGTTTCAAAAACCTCAAGAAAAGTTACGGCGACGTCAAGATTCTGCACGACATAAATCTTGATATCCACGAAAACGAGTTTCTGGTTCTGGTCGGGCCCTCGGGCTGCGGCAAGAGCACGCTGCTGCGCATGCTCGCCGGTCTGGAAGACATCACGGAAGGCGACATACGCATAGGCGACACCGTCGTAAACAATCTGCCTCCGCGCGACCGCCAGATTGCCATGGTGTTTCAGGACTACGCGCTTTATCCGCATATGACCGTAGAGGAAAACATGAGCTTCGGCCTGCGCATTAAAAAAGTGCCGCCCGAGGAAATCGACGTGCGCGTGGCCGAGGCCGCGTCCATTTTGCAGATATCGCATCTGCTCAAGCGCATGCCCAAACAGCTTTCCGGCGGACAGCGCCAGCGCGTGGCCATAGGCCGCGCCATAGTGCGCAAGCCGAAGGTGTTCCTTTTCGACGAGCCGCTCAGCAATCTCGACGCAAAACTGCGCGAGGAAATGCGCGTCGAAATAGCCAAGCTGCACCAGAAGCTAAACGCCACCATAGTCTATGTGACTCACGATCAGGTGGAAGCCATGACTCTGGCCACCAGAATCGCCGTTATGAACGGCGGCATCATCCAGCAGCTTGGCACTCCGTCAGAAATTTACTCCCGTCCGGCAAACCAGTTCGTGGCGGGTTTCATAGGCAGCCCCACGATGAATTTCGTCGAAGGCGTGCTTTCCAGCGAGGACAATAAAATCAGCTTTCATAATTCCGACATGCACCTCACTCTTCCGTTTAACGTGCAGTTCGGAAACCGCCGCTCCGACAGTCCCAACGTCGTGCTGGGCGCGCGGCCCGAGGATGTCTACATAGAACGCCCGCTGGTCAGTTCCCCCAGCGAGATGATTACCGCAGAAATAGAAGTGGTGGAACTGCTGGGTCACCGCAAGAACGTTTACATCAAGTGCGGGGCATCGCGGATTCTGGCCACCGTGCCGGCGACCTTTGCAAAGGTCCCCGGCGAAAAGATTTTCCTTTGGTTCGACATGGAAAAAGTCCATCTGTTTGAGAAGGACAGCGGACAAAGGATTTCGTAAATAAAAAAGGGAGGTTGTAATGAACAACGATACGCTTAAAACCGTACTGCTGCTGGCTCTGCCGGCGTCAGGAAAATCCGAAGTGAGACGTTACCTTGAACTGCAGACCCCCGAGGTCTGCCGCAAGGACTTTCACATGGGCCCGACCGTCCAGCTCGACGATTTCCCCTATGTGCACATGATGCGCCGCATTGATGACGAACTGTCCGCACTCGGCAAAAAACGCCTTTATTTCGCCGCAGGCGACAAGCCGTTTATCAACCCCACCGACTGGGGCACGCTCATCAAGCTCATCAACGAGGACTACAGCGACATGGTGGCCAAAAAAATAGCAAAGCCGGCCTCCGCTTCCCGTCATTTGTTCGAGCGCATTGACCGCGCCAGTAAGGTCGTGGGCGCGCCCGAACGCTTTGCCTCGCTTTCCGAGGAAGACAAGAAAAAGGTCTGTGCCGCAACCGAAAAGGAAGCGCAGGACCTGCTTGCCAAAAAGCATGCCGACTATCCCGACACGCTTAACGGAAAGACCCTCGTAATAGAGTTTGCCCGCGGCGGCGCGCAGGGTTCGGCCATGCCGCTTAAAAAGCCCTTCGGCTACGGCTACTCGCTGGAAATGCTGTCCGAGAAAATCCTTAAAGACGCCGTGATTCTTTACATCTGGGTGACGCCCGAGGAATCCCGCCGCAAGAATTCCGCCCGCTCAAACCCCAAGGATCCCGGTTCCATTCTGCACCACGGCGTGCCCATGGAAGTCATGCTTAACGACTACGGCTGCGACGATATGGACTGGCAGGAAGCCCATACCCAGAAGCAGGGCACGATTACGGTGAACGCGCACGGAAAGACTTTCTTCGTGCCCATAGCCCGCTTTGACAACCGCGTGGACAAGACCAGCTTCCTTCGCGCCGACAAGAAACTGTGGGCCGAAGCCGACGAGCGGGCCGTCAACAAGGGTATTAAAGACGCTATGGACAAATTGGCCTCATTTGTTAAGGTCGCCTAGTTGTTTATTCGGCCGCGCCGCCGCTTTCGGGTTTTTGCGGCGGCGCGGGCCGAAAAGCATGTTTTGTTCAATTAAGCCTTAAATCTGGGCCCTATGGGCCCTTGACAAAACCCATTTGGCCTAAAAGAATATCTGTAGTATATAACGGCAAATTTTACGGGAAAAGGGTGTCGCTATGGCAAAGTTAAAAAATAAATTTTACGGTTATCCGGCAGTGTTCGCGGCGCTGTGTGTTATCGACGCGGGCATTGTCTCGGCTGCGGCGGTTTTTTCGCCCTGCGCAGTAGGCCAGTGCGACAAATATGTGGACTCCTATGTAAGCGCCGTGCTCAGCGCCCAGTCCAACATGCAGGAACTTACAAAACCCGTATCTATAGCGGATTATAATGCCTATATAGCTAAAACTGCTCCGTTTTTCTCGGCCAAGGACCGCACGGCGGTCATAAACGAGACAATAAAGCGCAATTTCGATACCGGCGGCAAATTCTTCTCCGATCCCGAAAAATCGGCTTCTTTTTCAGCCGCACTGCCGGCGACGGCCGCTTCCTCGGCCATAGCGAAGGATGATGCCTTTTCCGTCGCGTATGCCTATCTTAACGCGCTTAAACCCGTGACCTCGTATTCAGGCCTTCCTATAAATTATGCCGCGCCCGCCAATGCCGAAGCTCTGCGCAGCGTGCTGGCTTCCGTCCGGCCCGACCTTGACAGCGGTTCCACCGAAATTGAAGATGTGGTCAACTTTATGTCCGAGCACGGTTTTATCGGGCAGGGTACCGCCGCGCTTAAAGCTACGGAATTTAAGGAATATATTGCGGCAAATAAACTTATAAATAACATGCGGCCCGAAGTTAACAAGGACCCCGCGATAAAAAAACTGCTCACAAAGCCGCAGAAGCTCAGAGTGCTGCTTGCCCAGCTTAGAAAGGTATATCCCAAAACATATGCCGCGGCCAATCTGACCTACGGCAGATTGCCGCGCGTCAATCAGTACGCGGTAAGTTTCGGCTATGTGGAACAGGACAAATCCGCGCTTTCGCTGGTAAATGGCAAGGGCGGCGCGAATGCAATGCCCACTCTTCCTGTTACAAGAATGGAGCTGGCGGCCGAAATTCCCCAGCTGAGAATTGCTTCCGCCGTGCCGGAGTTTCAGGCAAAGCCTATTCCTCAGATTGTAATAACCGAAGGTATTGGCGCATATGCAAATACCGTCGCGCATACGGCACCTGCCGTGCCGGAAAACAGCTCGGTGACGGCTACTGCCGACACAACCGAGAAACCCGGCTTTTTCAAAAAGCTTTTCGGAGGTATTTTCGGAAAGAAGGAGACCGACGATTCCTCCTATTCTTCCGACAGCGGTTCATCCTCGTCTTCCAGCAAGGAAAGCAAGTATCTTAAGGCGAAGGATTCCTCTTCCGGCGACAAGACCGGCACCAATTTCTTTAACGCCGACTCTGCCAGCGGTTCCTCTTCCTCCGGCGCATCGGCCGGCGGCGGAGCGGGCGGCGGTTCTGGTGACGTCGGCGGCGGTTCATCGTCCGGCGGTGCGTTTTCCGGCGGCGGCGCTGTAAGCGCCATGGGTGCGGAACTGAGCAAGGCTTTTGGCAAGAAAAATGATTCCTCCGCTATTTCGCCCAATTCGTCCCTTATGAAGGACTTGGTGGCGGGCCATTCTGACGACGCCGGCAAGTCGGCCACGCCTGCGGCCGGAGGCAAGTCCTCCGACAGCGGCTTTGACTGGTCCAACTGGGGCAACAGCTGGAGCAGCAGCGGCAACAGCGGCAGCGGTACAGGCGGCGAGTGGAAAGACAATTTTATGAACTCCGTCGTGGACACCAGCCTTTCCGGCGGCGATTTCGGCGGGTTCTCATGGGAAAGCCCCGAATGGAATAACAGCAGCGGCGCCATAGACTGGTCCGCCTCCGCTGGAAACGGCGGCGCGGGCGGAACTTCAGCCTCCTCCGGCGGTGATTTCGGCGGCTTCAGCGAAGGTCTTTTCTCCAACGACCTTGACGAGGCTTTCGCGGCCGAGGAACCGGCTCAGCAGGAAGAGAACGACGGCGTTCTCGACCAGCTTGGTTTCGGCGACGAACAGACCGACGAGTCTCCGTATACTTCCTCGGGCAAATCCTCGGCGGATTCGTTCTTCTCCGGCCTCGCTTCCTCTATAATGGGCGAGGACAAATCGGCCTCCATCTGGAACGGCAACGAACTGGATGAGGGACTGTCCATTGATGACGAGTACTATTCAAATTTCGAGGCGGCAATTCTGGCGGCCAACATCGCGCTCAGAAAAGACCCCTCCAATGTGAAGGCCTATCTGCTCAGGGCCAAGGCAAATTACGGTCTGCACCGCTACGATCTGGCTTTGCTGGACTGTTCACGCGCGGTTTATATAGACCATGCCAATCCCGCGGCGTTCACGCTGATGGCGAAGGCCCTGCTTTATAAGGGCGAGGCCGATAAGGCGATTGTCGCGGCATCAAAGGCCATAAGCATAAATCCGCAGTATACCGACGCTTATGTGGTCCGCAGCATGGCGGCCGAAAAGTCGGGCGATTTCAAGCAGATGCTCGGCGATCTGAAAACGGCTTCCGACATGGATAAGGCCAAATACTGGACGCAGTTTCAGGAAGCCATTGCCAAATACGGCAGCAAGGCGCCCGAATATCTTATTTATGCCGAAGCGGGATTTAAACCCAAAAAACATGCGGCAAAATCCGGCGGTCTTATGCGGCTGGTTCTGCCCCTTGGTCTGCTGGCCCTTGTGGCCGGCGGCGCGGCCGTTCTTATAAGAAGAAAACGCAAAGCCGCCGCGGCAGCATCCGCCGCCACTGCGGCAGGCGATATACCGCTTGAACCGGTTGTCGCGGAAGCTCCGGCCGAGGCCATGGCCGAAGAGGAATTTGTTGACGAGGAAATGCCGGATGAAGTAATCGGCGGTCATTACAAGACAGTCGCCATGCTTGGCGGCGGACCGTCCTCCGTGGTTTATGAAGCCGAGAATGAGCAGATGGAACTTGGCGTGGCCATAAAGAAAGTGGAAGGGCTTGACGCTCCTGCCAGACATGAGGCAATCGAAAAGATTAAAACACTTATAGGTTTCCGGCATATGAATGTTGCCGAAGTGTTCAACGCCCTTGAGGAAAACGACAATCTGTTCATCGTCTCCGAACTGGTGAAGGGCCGCACGCTCAAGGATCGTCTTGCCGAGGAACCGGGCGGCATGGCGCTGGGACAGGTGCAGGCGATATTCAAGGGCCTGTGCGCGGGTCTTGACCAGCTGCATTCCAGCGGGTTTGTATATGGCTCGCTGAGAACGTCCGATATAAAGGTCATGGATGAGACTTTTGTTAAACTGACCGGCGTCGGCGAACGGCTTGTGTCCGGCGGAAGCGATTTCGGCCTTTATGCCGCACCCGAGTACGCGTCGGGCGGAGAACCGACAAAGGCGGGCGACATTTACGCGCTCGGCGTATGCCTGCATGAAGTTCTTACCGGCCAGCCGCCGCTTGTTGAAAACGGCGTGCCAGCACCGGCTTCGGGTGTAAATCCGTCCGTGCCCAAGGAAATTGACGGACTGATAGCCAAAGCCATGAGCCGCAATCCCGCGGAAAGAGTTAAATCCGCGGCGGAGTTTTCGGAAATTCTGCGCTCAGTGCAGGCTTAAATAAATCAGGTTTGAAGCCGCCGCCGACAAAAAGTCGGCGGCGGCTTTTTTTAGAGTTAAGTAAACTTTCGTGTTAGTTTTTTGTGACCGTTTTTTGCATTGCTTTGCTGGGGATGTTTTCGACGGGCATAACTCAATGACTTACTTGGCAGTATGCCTATTTGAGAGCTGATTAGACTATTAAAAGTATACTCTGATTCAATTTACCGTCAGGAAAACCTATTTAATTACCAACACGAAAGTTTACTTAACGCAATAAAAATCACCACGCTGCAGTGTGGTGATTTTTATTTCTGACGCAGATTTTTTTGACGGATTAATATTTTGGGCTGTGTGGCTAAAGTACTGGAAATGCGGAGAAACACTTATCTGGCTTGCATTGTCATGGGAATGAAGCGGATGCCGTTTTGCTGTTGCTCAGACGCCGTTTCGGCAAAGCCAAGCCTGCGGTAAACGGGTACTGCAAAAGGGGAGGAATTAACGCTTAAAGGCGGTTTTGCCCCGCCTGCAATTGCCGCCGCAAGCAAGGCGCGCGCCACGCCCTGCCGCTGCATGGCGGGCGCGGTAAAAAGCAGGCAGATGTGGCTTTTATCGCGCAGTTCAATAACTCCGGCAATTTCGCCCAGTGGTGTCTTTGCCGCAAGCTGGATGTTTTTTGCGGCGCGGGCTTTCATCGCCTCCGCGTTTGCAAAGCGGTAAAACTCCGCTATACCCTCCGGCGGGTAATCGGAAGCTATGTAACCGTCAAAGGCCTGTTTTATTACCGCGCAGGCTTTGTCCGTTTCATCCGGTCTTAGCGGTTCAATGGAAAATTTCATGGGTGTGTCAGTCCGCCGGAATGTTCTTGCCCGTGGCGCGCAGGGCTTCATAAAGCCCTATAGCCGCCGACGAGGAAAGATTCAGGCTGCGTACCTTGCTGGTTACGGGTATGCGGTAGAGGCTGTCGCGGTAGGTTTCGTAGATTTCGGGGGGAAAACCGGCCGACTCGCACCCGAAAATCAGAAAACTGTCCGGCTGGTATTTTGCGTCCCAAAAGGATTTTTTACCCTTGGTCGAGAAAAATACCATGCTCTGCGGTTTGTTTACTGCCAGAAATTCCGCCCAGTCCTTGTAACGGTGGTACACCAGTTTTGCCCAGTAGTCGAGGCCGGAGCGGCGGATTTCCTTTTCCTCAATTTTGAAACCGAGCCTGCCCACCAGGTGAAGCACCGTGCCGGTGGCCACGCAGGTGCGGCCGATGTTTCCGGTGTTAAAGGGTATTTCGGGATTTATCAGGACAATATTCATAATAAAAAAGCCCTCCCGCTTTTTGGCGGGAGGGCTTTTGGTTTAAGTTAGTCTTCCCACGCGATGAACAGCGGGGTGTAGGGATTTGCGATATTGTCGTGCTTGGGCAATACGCGGAGGGCGAAATCCTGTCTGCCGCTGCAGGCGGTTATTTCACCTTCGTAAGTGTGCACGTCGCCGTGATGACCGGTGTGGCGCATGGAGATTATCTGCGAGGCCGCCAGTTCGCCTTTGGCATCAAGCTTGCCCACGTATATCTGCGCGTCCACGTCGTTATGCGACAGTCCGCCCAGCGAAACTTCCGCCTTTACGGGGAGCTTGTCACCGGCGCGAACTTCGCGGTCAATGCGCTCGGAAACATTTTTGATGCTTACATGTTCCCAGTTTTCGGTTATGCGGTTGCGCCATGCGGTAAGTTCGCCTGCCCGTCCTTCCTTGAGCAGTTCGCTTGTTATGGCGTGCGCTGGCGAGTAGAAGCGCTGGTAATATTCCTTAACCATGCGGCTTGTGTTGAAGAACGGCACAAGGGTGGAGACAGAACGCTTCATCATGGAAATCCAGCGGTGCGGCAGGCCGTCTTCCGCCCTGTCGTAATACAGCGGCGCTATTTCCTTTTCAATGAGGTTGCATATGGCCGCCGATTCGACGTTGTCGCGTTCCTCGTCGTCCTTATAGTGTTCGGAACCGCCTATGCCCCAGCCGATGTCGGTGTTGTAGGCCTCGGCCCACCAGCCGTCGAGCACGGAGAGGTTCAGTACGGCGTTTAAGGTGCTCTTCATGCCGCTGGTTCCGGACGCTTCCATGGGGCGGGTGGGGTTATTGAGCCATACATCCACGCCCTGCACCATGTAGCGGGCCACGTTCATGTTGTAATCTTCAATGAAAACCAGCTTGCCCTTGAAGCGCGGGTCATCCATCAGTTTGGCGATGGTCTTTACAAGTTCCTTGCCGGCGGTGTCGGCCTGATGAGCCTTGCCCGCGAACACAAGCTGTATCGGCATTTCGGGATTGTTCAGTATCGCGGCCAGCCGGTCGGGATTTCTGAAAATAAGGGTAGCGCGCTTGTAGGTGGCAAAACGCCGCGCAAAACCGATGGTAAGCATTTTCGGGCTGAGCAGGTCCTTGGTATCGTCGAGAACGGTGGTGTCCGCGCCAAGGCGGGCCAGCTGTCTCTTGTAACGGTCGCGCACCACGGTGATGAGTTTCTGCTTGCGGGTTTCATGCGCGTCCCAAAGTTCGTGGTCGGGAATGTCGTGCATCTTGTTCCAGTCAAGCACTTCGGCCGGGTCATCGTGCGAGTCCACATTGGGCTTCATCATGTATTTCTTGTAAAGCGACAGCATTTCGTGGCTTATCCACGACGGAACGTGTATGCCGTTTGTTATGCTGGTAATTGGCAGTTCCGCGTAGGGAAGTTCCGGCCACACCTTGCGCCACATGTCCTTGGAAACTTCGCCGTGGAGCTTGGCCACGCCGTTAAGGTAGGCGGAAAGCCGCAGGGCGAGAACCGTCATGCAGAAGGTTGTCGAGGCTTCTTCTTCCTTTCCGAGGCTGAGGAAGAATTCCCACGAAAGCCCCATCTGGCGGACGTAGGTTTCCATGTACTTGCGCACCAGTTCGGGGTCGAAATGTTCGTTGCCCGCTATGACCGGCGTATGGGTGGTGAAAACCGAGCTGGCCCAAACTATTTCGCGCGCTTCCTCAAAAGAGCAGTGGCGGTCGTGCATGGTCTCGCGGATTCTTTCGATAAGCAGGAAAGCCGCGTGGCCTTCGTTAATGTGGTAGACAGTGGGATTCATGCCCAGCGCGCGCAGCGCTTTCACGCCGCCGAGGCCGAGGACTATTTCCTGCCGGATGCGGGTTTCGCGGTCGCCGCCGTAAAGCTGTTCGGTTATAAGGCGGTGGTGCGGGGGATTTTCTGGGAGATTGGTGTCGAGCAGATAAAGCGAGGTGCGGCCCACGGGCACGCGCCAGACCGCCGCCTTGATGTTTTCGTTTCCGAGGGGCACGTCGATATGAAGGGGATTTCCGTCTCGGTCGCGGGCGGGTTCTACGGGCATGTTGGCCCAGTCGTTTTCGGGATAGCGCTCAACCTGCCAGCCGTCGCGGTTAAGCACCTGCTGAATGTAGCCCTTCTGGTAAAGAAGACCTACGGCGATAAGCGGCATGCCGAGGTCGCTTGCGCTTTTAAGATGGTCGCCCGAGAGAATTCCCAGACCGCCGGAATACATTGGCAGGCCTTCGCCGATGCCGAATTCCATTGAGAAATAGGCCACCTGCATGTTCTTTTCGCTGGGCTTGCCGTTTTCCTTATACCAGTTGGTTCTGTTTTTGTAATCGAGAAAACGCTGATAAATGGCGTTAAGTTTTGCCACAAATTCGGGGTTGTTGCTGAGTTCGTTCAATTTCGCGCTGTCGAGTTTGCCCAGTATCCATTTGGGATTGCGGTGCGAGCGTCTGTAAAGTTTCTCGTCCATGCCGACGAACATCATTATGGCGTCCCAGTTCCATGTAAACCACATGTTCTGCGAAAGTTCCGCAAGAGGTTTAAGGTTTTCGGGAAGGTTAGGTATTACATTGAATGAATGGATTTTCATTTGCGCTCCACTGTAATTGGCTGGCCGTCCATGAAAAACGCCCCGAAGGCGTTTTTTCAGGCGGCAGAAAAAGTATAGCAAATGACCGGCCCGCCAGTCTTTGACCGGCGGCTGTTTCCCGACGGGAAATCAGCGGTCGAAGAACGGACTTTTTCCGGTTATTGAAAGCGGCAGGACGTAGGCTATTTTTACTTCGGGGCCCAGAAGCTGCATTTCCAGCGCGGCTTTTCCGGCCGAAAACATGACGCGCGTATCCGTGCGCATGTCGGCGGCGACCGACACTGCCGAGCCTATGGCCACGCCCAGGTCGCCCGTGTTGAAGGCGCAGGGCACGTTTGGCAGTTTGGCTTTTTCGGTGCAGTTTACATGGCCGCAGAAACCGCAGTTTTTCAGGCCCAGCGGATTAAATTTCGTGCCGATTACGATTGCCCCGAGGGATTTTTTTATGCACGCGCTGTCGCGCAGAAAAAACGGCATGTCCAGCTTTTCGGCCAGTTTTGCCATTTTTTCGGCGAGCTGCTGCAAATCCTCTCCGGTAATATAGGCCATTTCAAGACTGTCTGTCCCGTGCGCTTTTGGCGCGGTGCGGGCGGCGGTCATCATGCGGCGGGCTGTCGCGGCGGCAGCGGCGGCGCGGGTTGCTTCTTCTTTTTCCATGGCCATATACTCTCCGTTCGGCTCTGAATTGCTACTGAATAAATGATACAAAATACGGAAGTTCCGCAATAAAAAAGCGCCCGTCTTCCGACGGGCGCTTTTGTGCGGATTATATCGCTTATTTGTAAGACGCGCCGCGCTCGAGCGCTTTCATGTTGAGGGCGAGCATCTCCGGCTTCGCGCGCTTGAAAACCTTCTTCATGGCGTGGCCGATAGAGTCAATCTTCACCGCGCCCGTGTGGTGCGCGAACGCACCCAGCGCGATAAGGTTGGCGATTCTGGTGTTGCCGAGTTCCTCGGCCAGCTGGTTGCAGGGCACGCAGACCACTTTTATGTCCTTGCGCGTGGGCCGCGAGTTGACCAGCGAGCTGTTGATTATCATCAGGCCGCCTGCCTTGAGCACGGGCTCGAACTTCGACAGCGACGGCTCGTTCATGATAATGACGGTATCGGGCTGCGAAACCACGGGCGAGGCAACGTCTTCGTCGGAAACCACCACCGAGCAGTTTGCCGTGCCGCCGCGCATTTCCGCGCCGTAGGCGGGAAACCAGCTTACGCTTTTGTTTTCCACCATGCCGGCGTAGGCAAGCAGTATGCCCGCCGATATGACGCCCTGTCCGCCGAATCCTGAAATTCTGATTCCCTGGTACATTATTTTGCACCTCCGTCAGTGTCTTTGTATACGCCGAGCGGGTAGACCGGCATCATCTTGTCCTTAACGAAGTTCATGGCTTCCGGCGCGGACACGCCCCAGTTGGTCGGGCATGTGGACAAAACTTCCACAAGGGAGAAGCCCTTGCCGTCGAGCTGGTTCTGGAAGGCCTTTTTAATGGCCTTTTTGGTCTTGATGACGTTCTGCGGGGTGTTGATGGCGGTTCTTTCGAGGTAGCGCGTGCCGTCGAGCTGGGACAGCAGTTCGCAGACCTTTATGGGATAGCCGTTGACCTTGGGGTCGCGGCCCTTGGGAGCCGTTGTGGCGGGCTGGCCTATAAGGGTCGTGGGGGCCATCTGGCCGCCGGTCATGCCGTAAATGGCGTTGTTTATGAAGATTACGGTGATGTTTTCGGAGCGAGCGGCCGAGTGCACTGTCTCGGCCATGCCGATGGAGGCAAGGTCGCCGTCGCCCTGATAGGAAAACACAACCAGTTCGGGGCGGGAGCGCTTTATGCCGGTCGCCATGGCGGGACCGCGGCCGTGCGGGCCCTGAATCATGTCGCAGTTGAAGTAATGGTCGGCAAACACCGCGCAGCCTACGGGGGCTATGCCCACCGTTTTTTCGCGGATGTTAAGCTCGTCCATGACCTCGGCTATAAGGCGGTGCACTATCCCGTGGCCGCAGCCGGGGCAGTAGTGCATATTGACGTCGGTAAGACTGTCTGGTCTTTTTGTAATGGCTTGCATTTTTAAATTCTCCCTCAGATGGTATGTTCGAAAATGCCGGGGCCCTTGCCGCCATGCTTAAGGACGGTTTCCACGGCTTCCATTATGCCTTCGCCTGTAGGTATTCCGGCGGGGCGGGCGTGCAGGTAAACGGGGGCTTTGCCGCTGACGGCAAGGCGCACGTCCTGCACCATCTGTCCGAGGCTCATTTCGACCGCCAGCACTGCCTTGACCTTGGAGGCCATGGCGTTGAGCTGTTTGGTCGGGAACGGCCAGAGGGTTATCGGGCGCAGCAGGCCGGCCTTGATGCCCTTTTCGCGGGCCATTTTAACTGCGGCCAGCGCGGCGCGGGCCGAGGTGCCGTAGGCAACCAGCAGAATTTCCGCGTCTTCGGTCATCTTGGTCTCGTAAATAACTTCCTTTTCCTGCACCGCGATATAGCGTTTCGTTCTTTCCCAGAGGAGCTTTTCAAGCATGCCGTCGCGCAGGTCGTAGGAGCAGACGATGCGCTTTGCGCGGCCGGCGTTGTTGCCGAGCGCCCAGCTTGGCGTGGGCAGGCTTGCGGGGTCTACGGGAGCGAATTTGTATTCCACGGGTTCCATCATCTGACCAAGAATTCCGTCTGCCAGAATCATGGAGGGCATGCGGTACTTTTCGGCCAGCTCGTAGCACTTGAGCGGGAAATTGCCCATTTCGTCCACGGAGTTCGGCGCCAGCACTATGGTGCGGTAATCGCCGTGTCCGCCGCCGCGGGTGGACTGGAAATAGTCGCCCTGCGAGGCCGCGATGTTTCCGAGGCCGGGGCCGCCGCGCACTACGTTTGCAAAGAAAATAGGCAGGTCCGCGCCGGCGCAGTAGGAAATGCCTTCCTGCTTGAGGCTGATGCCGGGGCTGGAAGACGATGTCATGGTGCGCACTCCGGTGGAGGCTGCGCCGTAAATCATGTTGATGGCGGCGGTTTCGGACTCGGCCTGAACAAAAGAGCGTCCGAGGTCCGGCATCTTCGCGGCCATGTATTCGGGAACTTCGTTTTGGGGGGTTATGGGATAGCCCGCGAAAAACCGGCAGCCGGCCCTGAGCGCGCCTTCGGCGAGGGCTTCGTTGCCTTTCATCAGAATCTTTTCACCCATTGCGTTTTCTCCTTATCTGTAGACCGTTATGGCGATGTCGGGGCATATCTGCGCACACATGCCGCAGCCTATGCAGCAGTCTTTTTTTGCCAGCTTGGCGGGATAATAGCCGCTGGCGCTGAATGTGTCGGAAATTGCTATGCACTGCTTGGGGCATACCGTTACGCAAAGCTTGCAGCCTTTGCATCTGGCGTCGTCAACCCTGATTTCTGGCATGAAGACCTCCTTAGGTTTGGCGAACGCGGAGGCCCGCGTTCAGTAAAAATCTATTCTTTGCGGGAGAAGATGTCAAGGGCGCAGGTCATAAAGCGGGCTATATTGATTAAAATCAATGTTGTGATGACACTTTTTTGGTGAAAATAAACACAGGCATGGCTGTATTTACGGCAGGCCGGATTTCGGGCCGCCGCGTACCGCCCCGCCAGTTAAACATGCAAGGAGTATAAAGACAATGGGACAAAATATCGTCGAAAAAATCCTCAAAAGCCATCTGAGGGAAGGCGAATATGTTGTCGGCAAGGAAATCGGCATACGCATTGACCAGACACTCACTCAGGACGCTACGGGCACCATGGCGTACCTTCAGTTCGAGGCCTTGGGTCTGTCAGAAATAAAAACTGATCTCTCCGTTTCCTACGTCGACCACAACACCGTTCAGGTTGGCTTTGAAAACGCCGACGACCACCGCTATCTGCAGACTGTAGCCGGCAGATACGGAATCGTCTACTCCCGCGCCGGAAACGGCATCTGTCATCAGGTGCATCTGGAGCGGTTCGGCAAACCCGGCACTACCCTGCTGGGAAGCGACAGCCACACACCCACCGGCGGCGGCATTGGCCAGATTGCCATAGGCGCCGGCGGCCTTGACGTGGCAGTGGCCATGGGCGGCGGACTGTTTTACCTGACCGCGCCGAAGGTATACCTTGTAAAACTTACCGGCAAACTGCGCGACTGGGTGTCGGCAAAAGACGTTGTTCTGAAAATGCTTGAAACCCTCACCACCAAGGGCAACGTGGGCGTAATGCTTGAATACGGCGGCCCCGGCGTGGAGACCCTCAGCGTTCCCGAACGCGCCACCATAGCAAACATGGGCGCCGAAATGGGCGTGACCTCATCGGTGTTCCCGTCCGACGAAGTGGCCAAACGCTTCATGGAAGCGCAGGGCCGCGCGAAAGACTGGGTGCGCATGGAAGCCGACGCCGACGCGAAATATGACCGCGTTATCGAACTGGACCTTTCCTCCCTCGAACCGCTTGCCGCCGCGCCGCACAGCCCCGGCAACGTAAAGAAAATCTCCGAACTGGAAGGCATGGCCGTCAATCAGGTCTGCATCGGTTCCTGCACCAACTCCTCATATAAGGATATGATGACGGTCGCCGCGATTATGAAGGGCAAGACCGTCAGCCGCGACGTCAGCCTCGGCATAGCCGCCGGTTCCAGACAGGTGCTTTCGATGCTGTCGCAGAAAGGCGCGCTGACCGATATGATTGTTTCCGGCGCCAGAATAATGGAAAGCGCCTGCGGCTTCTGCATCGGCAACCATTACTCGCCCAAGAGCGCGGGCGTGTCCATCCGCACCTCAAACCGCAATTTCGAGGGACGCAGCGGAACAAAAGACGCGCAGGTCTATCTGACCAGCCCCGAAGTTGCCGCCGTCGCCGCGATAACCGGCAAGTTCACCGACCCCAGAAAGGCCGGAATGCCGTATCCGAAAATCGAGGAGCCCAGACAGTTCTCCATCGATGATTCCATGTTCATATTCCCCGAAGGCAAGGGCTCCGATGTGAAAATCGAGCGCGGTCCCAATATCGGCGAACCGCCGAAAAATCAGAAGATGCCCGAAACCCTCTCCGGCGAAGTGATGATAAAGCTTGAGGACAAAATCACCACCGACCATATCATGCCCGCGGGCGCGCGCCTTAAATACCGCTCGAATGTGCCGAAGTACGCGCAGTTCGTGTTCGAGAACGTGGACTCCACCTTCCCGAAACGCTGCCTGGACAACAAGGCAAAAGGCGTGCACAACGTCATAGTGGCGGGCGAGTCCTACGGACAGGGTTCCAGCCGCGAACACGCCGCCATGTGCCCGATGTATCTGGGCGTGAAGGCCGTGCTTGCAAAGTCTTTCGAGCGCATACACTCGGCCAACCTCGTTAACTTCGGCATAATCCCGCTGACGTTTAAAAACGCGGCCGATTACGCCAAAATAGCGCAGGGCGACGCAGTCTCCGCCGAAAACTGGCGCGAGGCCGTCAGGGCCGGCAAACCCGTCATGCTCAAAAACAAAAAGACGGGCGTAACGATTGAATGTGTTTACAACATCTCCGAACGGCAGCGCGCCATAGTGCTTGCCGGCGGACTGCTCAATTACACCAATTCAAAATAAAGGGGAAACATACAATGCAGAAAATAAAGGTAAAGACACCGCTGGTCGAGATGGACGGCGACGAAATGACCCGCATTATCTGGGCCATGATAAAGGAAAAACTCATACTGCCGTATCTCGACATCGACCTTAAATATTACGACCTCGCCGTGACAAAGCGCGACGAGACCGACGACAAAATCACCCTTGATGCGGCCGAAGCCATAAAGAAATACGGCGTCGGCGTAAAGTGCGCCACCATCACGCCGGACGAAGCCCGCGTGAAGGAATACAAACTTAAAAAAGCGTGGCCCTCGCCAAACGGCCAGATAAGAAGCGCGCTTGACGGCACGGTGTTCCGCAAGCCTATCATGGTAAAGAACATCACCCCGGCTGTCCGCTCGTGGAAAAAGCCCATCATCATCGGCCGTCACGCTTACGGCGACCTTTATAAGGGCGCCGAAATGGTCGTGCCCGGTCCGGGCAAGGCCGAAATAGTGTTTACGCCCGCCGACGGTAAGGAAGCCGTGCATACGCCCGTCATGAACTTCAAGGGCCCCGGCGTGCTCATGTGCATTCATAACACCGACAAGTCCATCCGTTCCTTCGCGCAGGCCTGCATAGCCTACGCGCTGTCGGAAAAAATCAATCTGTGGTTCTCGGCAAAGGACACCATAAGCAAGAAATACCACTCGCGCTTCAAGGCGATTTTCACCGAGGAAATCAACAAGCGCATGGACGATCTTACCAAGGCAGGCATAGCCTACCGCTATCTGCTGGTGGACGACGCCGTTGCCCAGATAATGAAGCATGAAGGCGGCGTGCTGTGGGCGCTGCGCAACTACGACGGCGACGTGTTTTCCGACATGATTGCCGCCGGTTTCGGCAGCCTCGGCATGATGACTTCCGTGCTGGTTTCGCCGGACGGCAAGTTCGAGTACGAGGCCGCGCACGGAACCGTGAAGCGCCACTACTACGAGCACCTTAAAGGAAACCCGACAAGCACCAACTCGGTGGCTTCCATATTCGCGTGGACAGGCGCAATCAAAAAGCGCGGAGAGCTCGACGGTACGCCCGAAGTGGTTAAGTTCGGCGAGAAGCTCGAAAAGGCTGTTATCGGCTGCATCGAGTCCGGCATCGTCACAAAGGACCTCATCCCTCTCATGGACGTGAAGCCCGAGAAGTACCAGAACACGCAGGAATTTATCGATCAGGTAGCAAAAAGACTGCAGGCATAATCTAGGAGACAAGCTATGGCCTTACGCGGCATTCGCGAGTACGACGGCAAAAGAGTTCTGTTCCAGTGGCTGGCGAAGGAATTTCCGCAGCTTGCGGAAAAATCCGGCAAGCTGGCGCTGTTGACTCCTGAAAGCAAGGAGCAAGACGTTCTTAAAGAGCATCCCTGGCTCAAGACTGAAAAACTGGTCGTGAAACCCGACCAGCTTTTCGGCAAGCGCGGCAAGCACGGCCTTATCTGCCTTAACGCGGATTGGCCCACTGCCTGGAAGTGGATGCAGGAACGCATGAACAAGGAAACGACGGTGGGCAAGACCACCGGCAAGCTTACGCATTTCCTTATCGAGCCTTTTACTCCTCATAAAGAGGAAGAGGAAATGTACGTGGCCATCCGCGCCTTTCGCGACGAGGACGTGCTTTATTTCTCACCCAAGGGCGGCATTTTCGTGGAGGAGAACTGGGACAAGGTTAAGGAAACCAAAATCCCCATTCTCTCCACCGCCGCGAACGTGGAATTCAACCTGCCGGAACTTGGCAAAAACAAGGAAGTCATAGTAAAGTTCCTGCGCGCTCTGCACGGGCTGTTCGTGGCGGGCGGGTTTTCCTATCTGGAAATCAACCCCTTCGCGCTGACCGGCGGGCAGATTGTGCCGCTGGATCTGGTGGCAAAGGTTGACGACACGTCGATGTTTGAAACCTCAAAGCTGTGGGGACATCTGGAATTTCCCGCCGCTTTCGGCACCTCCCTTAAAAAAGAAGAGGCGTTCGTTAAGGAACTAGACGAGCAGAGCGGCGCATCGCTCAAGCTCACACTGCTTAACCCCAAGGGCCGCATCTGGACCATGGTGGCGGGCGGCGGCGCGTCGGTCATTTTCGCCGACACGGTCTGCGACCTCGGCTACGCAAAGGAACTGTCGAACTACGGCGAGTATTCGGGCGACCCTTCGCGCGAACTTACTTACCAGTACGCCAAGACAATCCTCGACCTGATGACGCGGGAAAACGACCCCAAGGGCAAGGTTCTGCTCATCGGCGGCGGCATAGCCAACTTTACCGACGTGGCCAAGACTTTCGCCGGTATCATTCAGGCCCTGACGGAATACAAGGACAAGCTTATCGCCGGAAAGGTCCGCATTTTCGTGCGGCGCGGCGGCCCGAACTACCGCGAAGGCCTTGAAAAAATGCGCAGGCTTGGCACCACTCTCGGCGTGCCCATTGAAGTGTACGGCCCCGAGACCCACATGACGAAAATCGTCTCCATGTCGCTTAAAGGGGGCAAGTAAATGAATCCCGAGATATTTTCAAAAGACACCACTGCAATAGTGTACGGCTACCAGCAGAACGCCATTCAGCGCATGCTGGATTTCGATTACGTCTGCAGACGGACCGTCCCGTCGGTCGCGGCCATTGTAAATCCCGGCCGCGAAGGCATCCATAAGGCGTTTTTCGGCACCAAGGAAATCCTGCTGCCGATTTACCCGACCCTTCAGGCCGCTTCCGCAAAGCACCCGAAGGCCGACGTGCTGGTGAACTTCGCCTCTTTCAGAAGCGCGTTTGCCTCCACCATGGAAGCGCTGGATAATCCCAATATCAAGACGGCCATCGTCATCGCCGAAGGCGTGCCCGAGCGGCGCGCCCGCCAGCTGGCCGCGCACGCGCGGCAGGTCGGCAAGATGATTATCGGCCCCGCGACGGTTGGCGGCATCAAGGCCGGCTGCTTCAAGGTGGCAAACACCGCAGGCACAATCGATAATATCATCGAGTCGAAACTTCATCGCCCCGGCAGCGTGGGCTTCGTGTCCAAATCGGGCGGTCTGTCCAACGAGTGCTACAACATCATCGCCAGAAACAGCGACGGCCTTTACGAAGGCATAGCAATCGGCGGCGACGCCTACCCCGGTTCGACCCTGCTTGACCACATTCTGCGCTACGAGCAGATTCCGCAGGTAAAGATGATTGCCGTGCTGGGTGAAATCGGCGGCACGGAAGAATTCAAAATCGTGCAGGCCATTAAAGACGGACGCGTTAAAAAGCCGCTCGTCATCTGGGTCACCGGAACCTGCGCAAAGATGTTTTCGACCGGCGTGCAGTTTGGTCACGCGGGCGCAAAGGCCGATTCCGAAAAGGAAACGGCCGACGCCAAAAACCGCGCTCTCAAGGAAGCCGGCGCGGTCGTGCCAGATTCCTTCGACGATTACGGCGACAAAATCGCCGAGGTCTATCACGGTCTCGTCAAGAAAGGCGTCATCAAACCGGCGGAAGAAGTCGTTCCTCCCCCGATGCCGATGGATTACGCGCAGGCTCTCAAGGAAGGCAAAATCAGAAAGCCGACCGCGTTCATCAACACCATCTCCAACGACAACAAGGAAGAGCTTGAATACCACAACGTGCCCATATCCCGCGTCATCAACGACGGCATGGGCATCGGCGGCGTAATCGGCCTGCTGTGGTTTAAAAAGGAACTGCCGGATTATGCGCGCAAGTTCCTCGAAATATCACTCCAGCTCGTGGCCGACCACGGCCCCGCAGTGTCGGGTGCGCATAACGCCATAGTGGCGTCGCGCGCCGGAAAAGACATCATCTCCTCGCTCGTGTCGGGCCTGCTTACAATCGGTCCGCGCTTTGGCGGAGCCATTGACGGCGCGGCGCAGAACTTCAAGCGCGCGCTCGAATCCGGCCTCACGCCCGAGCAGTTTGTAAAGGAAATGAAAGCCAAGGACACCCCGATACCGGGCATCGGTCACAAGGTAAAGAGTCTGACCAATCCCGACATGCGCGTCACCCTGCTCAAGGCCTACTGCAAGAAGCACTTCAAAAAGACCGAAGTGCTCGACTATGCTCTGGCCGTCGAACAGCTGACCACCGCCAAGAAGGGCAACCTCATCCTTAACGTGGACGGCTGCATCGGCGTGTGCTTCGTGGACATGCTCAAGAGCTGCGGTCTGTTTACCAAGGAAGAAGTGGACCAGATAATTAAACTGGGCTGCCTCAACGCGCTGTTTGTGGTGGGCCGCTCAATCGGCCTCTTCGGTCATATTTTCGACCAGAAGCGCCTCAAACAGGGTCTTTACAGAACGCCCTACGAAGATATCGCTTACATGACCGACCTGTAAGCGGGTTTTCCCGAAACGGCCGCGGTTTAGCCCGCGGCCGTTTTTATTTGATAGACTTTATTTACACTTATGAACAAATGCAGAATCGGTGAATCAAAATTCGGTAAATCACTTTTTGCCTCCGCCGCCATGAAGAAAGGAGAAATTGCCTTTACCGAAGACGGTGTGATTACCTCGGTACAGACGAAATATTCCTATCAGGTGGACTGGGACAAGCACTACGAGCCGGACGGTCCCTCCGCCTTTCTGAACCATTCCTGTCTGCCCAATATCGGCATGCGCGTAAAAAAAGGCGCGAAGCCCGTTTTCTATGCCCTGCGCGATATAGCCGAAGGCGAGGAACTGTTTATCGATTACGCAACCTTCGAGTACAAGACCAAGGTGCTGGCAAACATAAAATGCCTCTGCGGCGCGCCCAACTGCCGCGGACACATTACGGGTTTCGTGGGTCTGTCGCCGGAACAGGTTAAGGATTATTCCGATTGTCTGGCTGACTATCTGAAAGAAAAAAAGCCCGCCAAATAAGACTGATGTTTTGAAATATTGCGCGGGGCCGGTTCCCAAAAGGAACCGGCCCCGCGCTTTTTATTTGTTAAAGCTGATTTGGTTTGCCGTCTGCAAAAGTATGTTTGCCAAATTTGCGCCAGTTGCGGGAAATAGCATAAGAGTTAAGTAAACTTTAGCGCTGGCCTTTCTTGTCTGCCCGCAATGTGTTTGACGATAGAGCACACGACGGTAAATGCTCAGCGTTATGTTTAACGCTATCTTCAGAATGCAGTTTGTCAAAAGTTTAGCCGAAAAGGTTTTTCCCGTCGGGAAAGGCCGCCAAAGACCAACAGCAAAGTTTATGTTACTTTGGAATAACCACGGCTTACAATATCCTTTGCCGGAGGTTTCTCGTCGTTGCGGACGGAATTGGCTTGGAACGAAAATAAGCGTTTGCCGCACAATTATTCAGCAGGAGAAATGCGCGGCAAACGGCAACAGGCAGTTAACTCTTTTTACTGCGGCAGAGTATTGTCCGCCGCCAGCTGGCTGCATGTGCCGCGCCGAAGCGTGCGCCGGAAAATAAAGCGGGCACGGCAAAACATAATGCCGTGCCCGCCACGTTTAGTAAAAACTTATTTTGTAAGGGTAAGAGTGTCTACCAGCGAATTTTTGATGTTGTAGACATTTAGCGTAAGCGTGCGTCTGTTTATTTTGAAGTGCGCGAAATGATAGACGGCCGCGAATTTGTACATCCAGTCTTCCTGATAAGTCTGAATATAAAGCTGGCTTCCGCCGCCGCCGAGCGTTACATAAATCACGCCGCCTTTGTTGACGGGCTCTTCATTTTTAATAGGCCGCGTGCGTTCGTAGTCATGGTCGTGGCCCTGAAGCACCATGTCAACGCGGTAGCGCTCGAAAAGCGGGGCGAGCAAATCGACAAGCGCCTCGGTCGAACCGTGTCCGCCGGTGGAAAAAACCGGTTCGTGCAGAATGACGAATTTCCACGTGCTTGAGGCTTTTTCAAGAGTCTTTTCAAGCCAGCGGTACTGCGCGCTTTTTTCCGTAAGAGGGGGGGCCCATATGGCTTCGCCTGCGGCTTTGTTTACATCCAGAAAAATAAAAGTCGCGTTTGCGCTGCGGAAGGAATAATAGTGCGGCGTACCTTCACTCCACGGCATACGGTGGTAAGGCAGATAATTTTTTTTCAGGAAGTTCTTGCCCTGTTCCTTTTTGCTTTCGTCGCCGTAATCGTGGTTTCCCAGCGCGAGAAAAAACGGGGCTTTTGCAAGCAGGTCCTTATAAGGAGCGAAGTATTCGGTGTCGGCGCGGGAATTTAGACCGTTTGAGAGCATGTCGCCCGTGTGCAGAACGAAATCGGGATTGAACTGATTCATTACCTGCGCAAGTTCGTACTGCTGTTCCGTGCCGGAACCGGAATCGCCGAAGGCCAGAAATTCAAGGGCGTTGTCAGTCTCGGGGCGGAGCGTCATAAAGGAGCCGCTTGCCGCTTCCTCCACGGTTGTGGTGTCGGTCGCCACGCTTAAAATGCGGTAGCAGTACTGTGTGCCCGGCCGCAGACCGTAGACGGAAATTTCCTGATTCATGTTTTCCGCGGCTATGGTCTGGATATAGTCGCAGTTTGGCTCCGCGCCGTACTCCAGCCAGTTCATTTCGGGCGAGGCGTTTTTCCAGCGTATAACAGCGCTTTCCTGCGTCACCGCCTCAACATACGGGCCGCGCGACAGTATTGCCGCGTGCGCGGAAACCGGAACAGACAGCAAAAACAGCAGGGTAAAAAAATTTTTCATCGCAATAAAATTCTAGCGAAAGGGCGTAGGAAAGTCCACATTTCTTTTATACAATTAGACGATAAGATTTCAAAAGGCGGTGGGGTATGGACAAGGGAATAGAGAAACGGCGTTATGTGCGCATAAACGCAAAGCACATAATAAAGTGCGACAGAATCGCTCAGCCCGGTGAAGCGGCTCCGCTTCCCGGTTACACAAAAAACATCAGCGCGGGCGGTCTGCTGTTCGAATCGCTCACTAAATATCAGGTCGGCGAAAAGCTTAAAATCGAGCTTTTCTGCCCCGACTGCCACAAAGCCATTCCCGAGTTTTCGCGCTGGCAGGCCGGAAAAGACGTCTACCGCTTTACCTGCTCCGTCATACGGGTGACGCCCGCGGAAAACGAGGATGACCTGTTTACCGTTGCCGTGGCAATTACCGGCATGAACGACATAAGCCTGAACCTTTTCCGCGACTTCGCGGCCAAAATGGGACTCTGAACGAGTGACAGAAAAAACAGAACTTGAATATAAATGGGATGTGCCCTCCGTCTCGGTCTTTCCGCTTTTTCTGAAAGCCGCCGTTTCCTCCGGCGCTCACGCCGGCGAAGCTACCGCCGTAAACAACAGGGATTTTTATTTCGATACCGCCTCTTCCGATTTTGAAAAGCGCGGCCTTGTGCCGCGCCTGCGCAAATGCGGCGGCGGTTATGAACTTACCGTAAAATCTTCCGGCGGGGTTGTTAACGGTCTTGCCGAGCGCAGGGAATACACCTTCCCGCTTTCCGCGCGCACTTTCGGGCAGGCCCGCCGTATGGCATGCCGCATTATAAGCGAACGTTTTTTTACCTGCGAGGAACGGGAACTGCGCCACCTTTTTGAAATAAACTGCCGCCGCCGCATTTATACAATCAATTATTGCGGCGCAACGGCCGAAATGGCGCTCGACAACGTGCGCACCCTCGTGTGCGGGCGCAGTCTGCACATGCTGGAAACCGAACTGGAATATATAGCGGGAAACCGCGGACAGTTTTCCGTGCTGGCGGCGGAAATTACGCGTCTTTCCGGCTGTCGGGCGCAGTATCTTTCAAAAGTTGCCACGGCGCGCGGTTTGCTGAAGCTGTTTGAAACCGCCGGAGGTACGCGCTGATGACGGTGGCCCTTGCTCTCGTGCTGGCTCTTGTCGCGCCGGGTGCGGGGCAGATATTCAACGGCTTTTTTCTGCGCGGTATTTTATTCGGATTTTTTTACGCCTGTCTGGTATCCGTCCTTCTTCCGCTGACCGTAAGGGCATTTCACATAACCGACCGCATAAAACTTCTTAACACCATAAAGGCGTTCAATATAGTATATGCCGTGGTCATTTTCCTCTCCGTGGTGGACGCGCTGTTTTACGCTTTCGCCCAGCGTCACGGCGGTGTAAGCGGCCTGCGCCTGCTGTATGCGGCGCTGTTTTGTCTGGCGTTCATGCCCATGCACCATAACCTCGGTAAACCCTTTTTCGCCGACGCCCTTTCGGGCATGGCGGGCTTTTCAAAATTGCTTCCGCGCCACAGGAGAAACAAATGACATCGCGCATCAAGACCCTGCTGATACTTTGCGGCATTACCTGCGCTCTCGGCCTGCTGGTGACGGGCCTCGGCGCGGTATCGGCCGTGCTGTGGCCGTATCCGGCTTTTTCCGCGCTTATAGTGGCCGCCGGCGCGGCGGTGATGGGACTTTCGGTATTCTGTTTTCTTGAAGCCAGAAGCTGTTTCGATACCAGTGTTTATTTCATCTCCCGCATAGTGCATGATATTTCAAATCCGCTTACCGGCGTGCTTATGTCGGTTTCCATGCTAAAGACCATGACCGGAGATAACCAGTCACTCAGACAGCTTGCCGATATCGCCGATAACGGCGCGCGCTACCAGCAGAAGCTTATGGAGATAATCGCCTCCGTCCTGCGTTTCGAGGCCGACGCCCATTATCCAAAGCCCGAGCCTACGGATTTGCGCGAAATGGCGGAGTCGCTGTCTGATGAAATTAAAGGCTACCACATGAACAAGGACATAAAAGTTTCCGTCACCGGCCACGGTTTTGAAGACGACAAACTTACCGCCTCCTGCGACCCGCTGCTCATGCGTCTGCTGCTGACGTCCTTTTTGCTTAATTCCTATAAATACACGGTGGCCGGCGGAAATATCGCCGTTGTATTTTCGCGCCGCGACGGTATGCTAAGGCTTAAGGTTTCAGACGACGGACAATTGCCCTCCTCCCCGACCGACAAGTTTTTTGCCTGCGCCGTGGCAAAAAGCGATGCCCGCCCCGGCGTTTGCATGAGTCTGTATCTGTGCGGAATAATCGCGCGCATGCTGAAAGGCACGCTGTCTGCCGGAGTGAAAAACAGGACCTTTCATATGTCCGTTGAATTTAAGGAAAGTTTGTGATTGCGGGATTTATATTGTAGTATAGGACAACTGAAAATCAACAGGGGGTATCATGGCAGCTAAGAAAACAGTGAGGAAAGCCGTGCGCAAGCCGGTTAAAAAGGCGGTCAAAAAGACGGTAAAGAAAGCCGTAAAAAAGGCAGTTAAGAAATCCGTCAAAAAGACTGTTAAGAAAACCGTAAAGAAAACAGCAAAAAAAGCGGTCAGAAAAACCGCAAAAAAACGGTAACGGCGTTTTTTCCGTTTTAATCATGGCCCTTCTTCGGAAGGGCCTTTGTTTTATGATACAGATAACATTCATATCCGACCCGCGGGAAGACCAGCTGCACGATATAATGGAGCTTTACCGCGCCGAGGGCTGGTTTTCGGAGGGTGACACTCCCGCGCTATACCGTGGCATGATACGGGGCAGTCACTGTTTTGCCGTTGCGCTGGATGGTGCTAAAATAATAGGTATGGCGCGGGCCATAAGCGACCGCGCCAACGACGCCTACGTACAGGACGTCACAGTATTAAGCACCTACCGCCGCCGCGGCATAGCCAGAATGCTGGTTGATGGCATTACCGCGCGGCTCAGGGCGGACGGGATTAGCTGGATTGGTCTTGTTTCCGCCAATAACACGACTCCGCTGTACAAGAAATGCGGTTTTAAAGTGATGGACAACACCTGCGAGCCGATGCTTTTCGAGGACCGCAACCAAGATGAAATTCATACCGATAAGTCCCGCTGATTATCCGCAGTTAAAAAAGCACTTCGTGCATCAGAAGTATATTCTAAGTTCCTATTCCCTGTCCGGCATATGCGCATGGAACAACTGCGCATTCAATAACTACTTTTCCGTTATCGACGGCGGTATTGCCGTAATGGAAAGCCATATAAACAATCCGGCCCAGCGCTGGCTGCTGCTGCCGGTGTGCCCGTCCGCGGAAAAGGCGCCGTCCGATCTTGTGGCGCTGGTGCGCGAAGCGGGCGTGGAGGAAGTACGTTTCGTTCCAAACGATTATGTGGCCCGCTTCGGTCACGAACTGGAAAAGCATTTTACCGTTACCCGCAACGACCACTACGACGACTATATTTATTCCCGCGAGGATTTGTCCCAGCTAAAGGGGCACAAATATTCCAAGAAGCGCAACCTTATAAAACAGTTTGAAAAGGAATATGTCCTTGCCGGCCGCGCCGAAGTGCGGCGCATTATGCCGGAGGATGTGCCGGCCTGCCGGACTTTTCTGGATGAATGGTACGAGCACAACCGCCTGAAGTTTGCCGACTGGACCGACGAGCTGGGCTGTGAAAAAAACGCTCTTCTGCAGACGCTTGAAAACTTTAACATGCTGGAAGTAAAGGGCATAACCGTCCGGCTGGACGGAAAGATAAGCGGGCTTGCCGTTGCCTCCCACCTCACATCCGACATGGGCGTTCTTAATTTTGAAAAAGCCTTTGACGCGGTAAAAGGTCTTTACCAGTATCTCGACATGAACAGCGCCGCCATGCTCTTTGACGGCTGTTCGTTCATCAACAAGGAAAGCGCGCTCGGCGACGAGGGGCTCATGCGGGCCAAGCACTCCTATCATCCCGTGCAGATTGCTCCCTGCTATACCCTGCGGGTCAGATAAACCCACAAGGTAAAAGCGGGGGCGGCAACAGCCTGCCGTTTATAAGGACATAAAAAAACCGCCGGTCTTTTGACCGGCGGTTTTTTATTTTCTGAATCAGTTCATGTGCCGCGTCTGCAATACCTGATAGGGATTGTCGGATATCGAGGCCAGATAGAAAGCGGCCTGTATCTGTGCGGGCATGATGCGCTGGATGATGGCCGCGCCGGGGTAGAATCCGCCGCCGCTGCCCTGATCGGGGTCAAGCTCCGTGGTGAAGGAGATAATTTTGAACTGGTCGTAAGTCCAGTCGTTCATGTCACCGCCGGCAAGATATAGTTCGTTGGACTGCATGGGCGTATAGCCGCCGCCGAGGCTGGCCAGTTTTTCGGCTATGGTCTTATGCGTCTGATAGTCGCGCTGGTCGGTAATTCTGTCATCGGAGTCGCCCCACGGATACATTACCATTCTGCCGTAAGTATGATAGGACATCGTGGTTTTGATGTTGGGGACGGTTTCGTAGAATTTCTTCACGGCCTGCGTTTCGGGTTCGGAGAAAGGATTCGGACCGCAGTAAGTGTCCGAGCCGGGATTGCTGGACGCGCCGACCTGACACCAGTTGTGCGGATAGTTGCGGTTTATATCCACGCCAACCGTGTTGCCGATTTTGCGGAAATTCTTGCGCCACATTTTGTAGTGGCCGGTCGAAATATCATATTCCGAGCCGTCTGGATTGATGAGCGGCAGTATATAGATATCGGTCTTGGCAAGCACGGCCTGCACGTCGGGGCGGTTCTTGTTTTCGGCAAGCCACATCGCGTACATGAGCGGTACTTCCGTGCTCAGGTGTTCGCGGGCGTGGTGGGTTCCGATAAATACCGCGCCGGGTTTCGCGCCAAGGCGGGTGCGCGTTACGTTTGCCGTAAGATGCAGGGCCCAGAGTTCACGGCCGAGCGAGGATTTGCCGATGGAGAAAAGTCTGGCTATGTCGGGATTTTTCGTGGCTATCTCTTTAAGCGTGTCCGTGACTTCGGTGTAGTTGTGGTAAAGGGCATCGTTTGAAGGGAAGTCGCGTCTTATTCTGCCTGCGTAGTTTTCAAGCGTCGTCGAGTAGCGCAGGTTGAAGCCTTTTGCGCGGGCGGCGTCTAATATGCTTTTTGTGGCAACGCCGCGTACCGAGCCGGGCAGTACTTCATCGATGCTCATGCCCAGTGCGGCAAGTATTGTGCGCTGGCGGCGGTTATTAACGGCAAATTCCGCCCAGTAGCGCTGTTCGCCCACATCAATGGAAGCCTGCGGGACGGCTGACGGCGTGATATATTTGGACTGCACCATACTGCGCCCGTTCGCCGCAAACATCATTTGCGGGCAAGCGAGTAAAACAGAAATAAGTATTAGTTTACGCATGTTGGCTCCGGTAAGACTTTAAGGCTTATACTTAATACTAATATAAGGCGGGGAAAAAAGGTAGGGACAAAGGACCTATGTTTTGAAGTTGGTTCCATTCTCTCCATAAATGAAAAACCCCCGCTTCAGCGGGGGTTTTTCATTTGGAAAGCAACTTTATTTTGACTCAACAGTCGTTTCTGTTGCCTGCGGCCGCACGAATTTAGCGGGGTCGCCCGCTGCGGCTATGAACATGTGCGCCGCCTTGAGGTTCGGCACTGTTGCCATGTCGATCATCTGCGAACCGGGGTAGAAACCGGCAATTGCGTCTTTAAGCGGCATTTTGCTGTTGGGCGAAAGGACTATTTCCAGCGGCAGTATTCTGCGGGTGGAAATAAGCCAGTCCGAAAAGTCACCGGTATTGGGGGCAGCGGCTCCGCCCTGCATTGCCGCATAGCCGGTAAGGGCTGCCGCTTTCGAGGCCAGCAGTTTAAGCGTTGTCGCATCCTGCTCGTTAGGCACGGGCGAGGCCGAGGCAAACCACGGATAGAAAATCTGCTCGCCGTAGGTGTGATAGGAAATCGCCAGACGGATGTTCGGGCTCTGGGTGATAAAGTTTCTCAGAGCGGTCGTTTCCGGTTCGGAAAAAGGCGCGGTTCCTTTGTATTCGTCGCTGGCGATGTCGGCCAGACCGTTCTGCGGCGTGCCCCAGAAAACGGGGAAATTGTGGTTGAGGTCCACGCCGACTCCGCCAAGGAGTTTTCTGGTGTTTTTCTTCCAGCCCTTGTAGGCGGTGTCGGAAATATCGTATTCCACGCCGTCGGGGTTGACCATGGGTATTATGAAAATATCGCGGTTGGCAAGCAGGGGGCCGATAATCTGTGAGTTCTTGTTATTTACCAGCCAGTTCGCGAGATTTATGGCCACTTCCGTGCCGAGGTGTTCCCTGCCGTGCATGGCGGCCGTAAAAAGTATGCCGGGCTTGGTGCTGGAGGCCATTTTATCGTTCTGCGTGTTTATGCGCAGTACGATAATATCGCGGCCCTCAATGGTTTTTCCGATGCTGAACATTGCGGCCACGTCGGGATTTGCCATTGCTATGCCGCGCAGTGAGGCGACCGTGCCCATGTAATCGTGATAGCGGCGGTCCTGCTGCTGAAAGGTGCGGGCTGTCGAGGACGGAGCCGCGAAAGATTCGGTTTCCGTCACCTTAAGACCGGCTTTTTTAAGTGCGCCTATAGCGCTTTGTTCGGTCAGCACGACTATGGACCGCTTGTCGGCGGACACTATGTCGGCTTTATGTTTTGCCAGATATTTTCTCGCGCTTGTCGTGGCCGTGACTCTGACCAGCACTTTGGGCTGGCTTTCAGCTACGGCAACCGGCGCCGCGGGCTGCTGCTGTTTTCCGGCTGCGTCCTGAGCTATTGCGGGCAGAACGGAAAGAATGCAGGCTCCGACGGTAAACGCTGTTTTTTTGACTAAATTGTTCATGTTTATCCTCCACACCTTATCGTTATCTTACAATACGGCGCGCGGTTAGTCTAGGGAAATAGGACCTATATCCGCGTGGGACTTTGGACCTATAAAAAGGAAAACCCGCTTTTCGGCGGGTTTTCCATGTGCGGCTGAATTATTTGATGCTGTAGAAGTCTGCTATTACCTGCCAGGCTTCCTGAGCGGAATCGACAAAGTGGAACAGCCCTATGTCCTCCACCGATATCACGCCCCAGTCGGCCATAAGCTGCATGTTTACGACGTTCTGCCAGTATTCCTTGCCGACCAGCACGACGGGATATTTAGTCTTCTTTCCGGTCTGCATGAGGGTGATGGCTTCAAAGAGTTCGTCGAACGTGCCGAAGCCGCCCGGAAAAACCACCAGCGCCTTGGAGCGCATCATAAAGTGCATTTTTCTGATTGCGAAGTAGTGAAAGCGGAACGCGAATTCCGGCGAAACGTAAGGGTTCGGTCCCTGTTCGTGCGGCAGGGTGATGTTGAGCCCGATGCTTTTTGCGTCGCCTTCGTACGCGCCGCGGTTGGCGGCTTCCATTATGCCGGGACCGCCGCCGGTGACAACGATGAAGCGGTTGCCGCTTTTTTCAGCTACGAGTCTTGCGAAATCGCGGGCCATCTCGTAATACTTGCTGATTTTAACAAGGTTCTTTACCGATTTGAGCTTGTTTTTTAGCGCGGTGTTTTTCGGGTTTGCCGCGCAGGCTTTTTTTACTTCCTCGACGCGGTCAAGGGCTTCCTGTCTGTCCCAGATGCGCGCGCTTCCAAACACCACCACGGTTGAGGTGATGTTGTGTTCCTGAAGTATCATTTCCGGCTTGAGCAGTTCCAGCTGGAAACGTACGGGGCGCAATTCCTCGCGGCCCAGAAACTCGTTGTCCTCGTAGGCCTTGCGATAGGATTTGGCTCTGCGCAGCGCGGCCACGCGCGCCGCCCGGTCAAAGGTTTGTTTTTTGTTTTTCATGGTGCCTCATCGTTTGGTTGCGGTCTTGCCGGGAATCACTCCGGCTATTTTCTTTGCCATTGCCTTGCCGGTAAGGCCAAGGTCTTCGTAAAGTTCGGCGGGTTTGCCGTGCTCCACAAAATGGTCGGGTATGCCAAGACGCGTTATCTGCGCGGTCAGGCCGTTGTCGGCGGCGTATTCTGTCACGGCCGAGCCGAAGCCTCCGGCAAGGGCGTTGTCCTCGCAGGTGACTATATGGCCGGTTTTCGCCGCTTCCTTTATAATGGCGCCGTCCAGCGGTTTTACAAAGCGCATGTCGGCCACGGCGGCTTCTATGCCTTTGGCGGCCAGCAGTTCGGCGGCCTCGAGCGCGGGCGCGACGCGGTTGCCTATGGCCAAAATGGCCACATCGCCGCCCTTGCGCAGCCAGCGGCCTTTGCCTATTTCCAGCGTCTGGGGGTCGCCGCTTAAATCGGCGCCGGTTCCGGCTCCGCGCGGATAGCGCAGCACAAAGGGCTTGCCAGCGTTTACGGCTGTCTTTAAGACGTGCCGCAGTTCGTTTTCGTCCGACGGCGCGGCTATTACTATGCCGGGCAGGGTGCGCAGAAAGCTCATGTCGAAAACGCCGTGATGCGTGGGGCCGTCCTCGCCGACAAGTCCGGCGCGGTCGAGCGCCAGAATGACGGGCAGTTTCTGCAGGCAGGCGTCGTGCATCATCTGGTCATAGGCGCGCTGGGAAAACGACGAATACAGCGCGACCACCGGTATAAGACCCTCGGCCGCCATGCCGGCGGCGAAGGTTACGGCGTGCTCCTCGGCTATGCCAACGTCGTAATAGCGGTTGGGAAACTTGTCGCGGAAAGCGTCAAGGCCTGTTCCCTCGGGCATGGCGGCGGTCACGGCCACTATGCGGTGGTCGGTCTCGGCCAGCTGGACGAGGGTTTCTGAAAATACTTTTGTATATGACGGCGCAAACGCTTTGGAAGCCGCGGGCTTGCCGGTCATTTTGTCGAAAATGCCGAGGCCGTGATAGGCTATCGGGCGTTCTTCGGCTGGCGTGTAGCCTTTGCCTTTTTTAGTAACAACATGCAGAAGGACCGGGCCCTTGAGTTCTTTTATGTGGCCCAGAATTTCTATCAGTTTCTGCACGTTGTGGCCGTCCACGGGGCCGAAATAGGTTACGCCCATTTCCTCGAAAAGCATGCCCGGAAAGAACATGACTCTGGCGCGTTTTGCCACGCGCAGAACATGCGCGCCCCAGAAATCGAAGCGGTCCAGAAAGCGGGTCATTTTCTTTTCCGCGTTGCGGACTGAATCTTTCGTAAGCATTTTTGTCAGGAAAGCGCCAAGCGCGCCGACGCGGTTTGAAATGAACATCTGGTTGTCGTTTAGGATGATGAGCATGTCGGTACCGAGCTGGCCCGCGTTTTGCAGGGCTTCGTAGGACATGCCGCCCGTCATGCAGCCGTCGGATACGACGGCGACGACCTTGTAATCCTCGCCTTTCTGGTCGCGCGCCGCCGCAACGCCAAGCGCGGCCGACAGCGCGGTGGAGGCGTGGCCTCCGCCGAAAACGTCGTACTCGGACTCGTTCCTTTTAAGGAAGCCCGAAATGCCGCCTTTTTTGCGGATGTTGTCGAACTGCTTGAAACGGCCAGTAAGCAGTTTGTGCGCGTAGGCCTGATGGCCGGTGTCGAAAATGAGCTTGTCTTTCGGCGTCTCGAACACATAATGCAGCGCGGTAATTATTTCCACTGCTCCGAGGCTGGAGCCGAGGTGTCCGCCGTTTTTGCTTATGGTGGAGACAATTTTTTCGCGGAGTTCTCCGCAGAGTTTCGGCAGCAGTTCAATTTTCATGCGCCGAAGGTCTATCGGGTCGCTGATGCGCGGAAGTATTTCCATTGTACGCCTCCCGTACTAGTAAGAGCGTTCCAGCACAAAGCCCGCGAGACCGTAGAGCGGTTCGAGGCTTTTGGCCGAGGGTTTTTCGAGTCTGTCGAGAGCCGCAACCGCTCTTTTTATCCAGCGCTGCGCCTGCGTTCTCGATTCCTCAAGCCCGTAAAGGGTGACGAATGTAAGTTTGTCGTTGTCCTTGTCGCTGCCGCGTTTGCCGAGCTTCTTTTTGTCGGCGGTAACGTCGAGCATGTCGTCCGTGATCTGAAATGCGACGCCCGCGGCAAAACCGTATTCCCTGATATTTTTAAGGTCTTTCGGTTTGGCTCCGCCCAAAATGGCGCCGAGCGTTACTCCTGCCTGCAAAAGCGCGCCGGTTTTGTGTATGTGGATGTATTCAAGCACGGCGGCTTTTGTCGCTTTGGCTTTCGTATTTGGCAGCATGAAATAGGAGGGGTTCTTTTCACCGACGGCAAGGCCTTTCATGCGGCGGCTTTCGCCGGAAAGAAAACCCTCGGCGAAAATGTCGGCGGCCTGACCGCCCACCATGCCGGAAGCTCCGGCGGTGCGGGCCAGTTCGCGCGAGGCTGCGGCGGTTTTCTGCGCGCCGATTTTTTTATTTTCGGCGCACAGCGCTATCGTTTCAAAAGCGAAGGTAAGCAGGGCGTCTCCGGCTAAAATGGCCAGCGGTTCGCCGAAAACCTTGTGATTTGTAGGCTTTCCGCGGCGCAGGTCGTCGTTATCCATGGCGGGCAGGTCGTCGTGTATAAGAGAATAGGTGTGCACCATTTCAAGGGCGCAGGCCGCGGGCATGGAGTCTTTTTCCGACAGGCCGAAGGCTTCGGCTGTCGCGTTTACCAGAAAGGGGCGCAGACGCTTGCCGCCCGCGTCCACGGAATAGGCCATGGAATCGCGCAGTACGGCGGGGGTGTCCGGCAGGGCTTTTATATAGGCGTGCAGGCGTTTTTCAATGCCGGCGGCCTTTTTTTTGAGCAGTTCTTCAAAGTTGAAATCTTTTTTCATTATGTTATCCGTATCTCATATAATAGCAAAACTTGCACCGGCTAAAAAGCCGTATGGACACGGCTGGCGCGGAAAGCTAAAATTATCAGACTTAATTACCTGAACATGTTACGGAGAAATATGAAAAAGATTTTTGCACTTACCGCCGTTTTGCTTGCAGGCGCGGTTGCGCTGTTTGCATCCGAGGCTGCGCTTACCCTTGCCGATGCCCAGAAACTGGCCGTCAAGGCCGGAAAATTCGCCGAGCAAAACGGCTGGCACGTGTCGGTCGCGGTGGTAAACAGCGAGGGAAATCTGATTTACTTTCAGCGCGGCGACGGCGCTTTTCCCGGCAGTATCGAGGCGGCCATAGACAAGGCGCGCGGCGCAAACGCCTTTAACGTGTCCACCAGATATTTTTCCGATAACGCCAAAAAAGGCCAGCTTGGCGATACTACTTTGAAAAACATCGTGGCCGTGGAAGGCGGCGAACCGATAATAATCGGCGGCGTGCGCGTCGGCGCGGTCGGCGTAAGCGGCGCAAGCGCCGCGCAGGACGGCCAGTGCGCGCTTGCCGCGCTTAAATAAAGCTGATTTGAGGGACGTCGTTTCGCGTGCCGTTTGTGAAACGGCGTCCGCCGTCTCCCGCATGAAAACGCCGCGCTCGCTTTGCCGTAACTGCTGCTTCCCGACGGCAGTCACAGTCCTTGCGGGTTTGTGCCGGAACTTGGCAAAAGCGCGTACAATCCGTTGTTCATCAAACAGCACATAGCCGAAAAATACGGGATTGTTTACTGAGCGCTCTGCCGTCGAAAAGATAAATTTGCATGACGCGCGGCTTTTTCGTATACTTTAGTGCGTTCATTTCAGCACAAGACGGTTTTTCCCGCCGAGGTAGCTCAATGGTAGAGCAATCGCTTCGTAAGCGATAGGTTGTGGGTTCGAGTCCCATCCTCGGCTTTTTATTTTTTGGAGCTTAGCGGTAATGTCCAGGCTGTCTGCAAAAAAGCTGAAAGAGGCAGTTGCGCCGGTTGTCTCGCCGGCTGTTGAGTTCACCAGAAAAGTCCTTGTCTGGTGGATACCTATCCTTTATCTCCTCATAGTAAACGCTTTCTATCTGCGCACTTACGATTCCGCGCAGGTCAAAATAACCCTTGTGCAGATGGGCGGCCTCGCCATAATGACGATGTGGGGCAGCCTTATGATGATGTCGGGCCGCAAGTCGTTCAAACGCACCGATTTCGCTTTTCTCGCGCCTTTCCTGATTTATCTGGCATATGTCGTTCTTTCCTTCATAAACGTTCCTTATAAGGGTCCCAGCATAGACGATTTCGTGCGCTACCTGTTCTACATGTCGGTGTCGATGATTGTTATTTCCGAATTCAACAGCGCCGCCATAGACAGGCTCACGAAAATACTCATCATCGCCGCCTACATAACAATAGGCTACGGCATGGTTCAGATAATTGACGCGCATTTCTTCCCGCGTTCCGCGCCCGGCCTTGACCCGTTTGTATGGCGCGGCGCTTTCGGCACGCGCGTGTTTTCCACCTTCGGAAATCCAAACTTCTTCGGCAATTTCATACTGCTGATATTCTTTGTGCTGGTGGCGCAGTTCCTGAAGAATAAGTCGTTTTATCTGATACCGCTTATAATAATGGATTTGCTGTGCCTGTATTTTACCGAAACCAAGGGCGCGTGGGTGGGCTTCGGCGTGACCTCGTTCATTTTCATCATCGTCTACGCTTTCTTCTTCCTGCGCGAGTACTACGAAAAATACCGCACCCGCGTGCATGCAATAGCCATAACCTTCCTTGCCTGCACACTGCTGGTGGTGGGCTATTTCGCCTACAAGCGCATGAATTCGGTCAGCTTCCGCGTGTTTACATGGCTGTCTACTTGGGAGATGATTGAGTCCCGCCCTCTCTCCGGCACGGGCGTGGGAACGTTCAAGGTAATTTACCCCGCTTTCCGCAGACCGCAGATTTTTCATATAGAAGCCAAGCATAACACCGAAACCGACCACGCCGAGGACGAGTATCTCGAGCAGTGGTACGATAACGGTATTATAGGCTTCGGCATTTTCATATGGCTGATACTCTTTACCGTGGTGGTGGGCTTCCGCGCGCTTTATACGCAGACCAGCCTTACGGCAAAGACAAACGGCCGTCCGCCTCCAATAGCTTACGACCTGCTGGGCTATATTACGGCCCTGCTGGGAATGCTCTGTCACAATTTCTTCGATGTCAGCCTGCGGTTTGTGTCCTCGGGTATTTTCCTTGGCCTGCTGCCCGGTATTATTATAAATCTGTCGCGCGGCAAAGGCCTGTACGAACTGCATGAGGATAATGCGCAGAAGGACGAACCCGCCTCCGAAGGCGCCGGCCTGTGGGCGGCGCGTGCCGCCGTCATATGCGGACTGCTGGTGCTGACCTTCATTTTCATAAAGGACTTTGCCGAACTGCAGGGGCCGCTGGCCTATTACATGCAGCCGGGCGAGGTGCTTCAGTGGTGGATAGCATGGGCGGTGTTTCTTGCCGTGGTGCTTTCTCTTGCGGGCGTGTTTGCGCGCATTGCCTATCTGTGCCGCAGTTTCATGGCCATTGGCCTTATAGCACTGATGCTGTACCCTATGTTCTATCTGTGGGGCTTTTTCAAGGCGGACGTTTATCACAATCTGGCCATATATTATTCCAAACAGCAGGCCTGGCCGAAGGCTATTGAAAACTATAAAAACGCCAACAGGGAAAATCCGTTCTTCATCATGCCTTACTACTTCATGGGCAACGTATATAAGGACAGATTCGACCTCAACAAGACCTATATGCCAGAGTGGGGCGACACCAATCAGGTTGCCCGCACTGACTACGACCGTGCCATGGATGAATACGAAAAGGTGCGCAAAATAGCGCCCAACTATGTGCAGATGCACTTTCAGGTTGGCGAACTGTACATGAAAATGGCCAACTACTATTTCAATACGGTAAAGGACCAGCAGAAGGGCAATGAGTTCCTTGATAAAGCGCTTGCTCGGCTTAACGTGTATCACAATCTGGACCCGGTGTTTCCGTACACCTACTATCATCTCGGCCAGATTTACACCAGCAAGCATGAGTATGACAAGGCGCTTAAGCAGTATCAGGACAACATAAACGCGCCTTACTGCTACCATAAACCGGGCGACCCCGGCCTGCAGGAACACCAGTCCGCCGAGGCTTATACAAATCTCGCCCAGATGCAGTACATAATGGGCAAGCCAAAGGATGCCGAGGAGTCTCTGCGAGAGGCTCTTGAACAGGACCCCAATTACGCTCCGGCCAAAGACCGCATGCAGATGATAGGCCGGCCGGTAATGCAGTCCGTCGGCCCCGCGCAGATAAATCCCGCGCGTCCAGCCAAGTAAACAAATGAAACCCTTAGTCAAAACGGAAAAATCCTGCGACAGCACGGGGATTTTTCTGCTTGCCGCCGCTTTCGCGGCAACGCCGCTTATCTTTTTTACCGACTTTACACGCAATCCTTATTACAGTCAGATTGTCTTCCTCTATATACTTGTGTCGCTGACTCTTGGCTGGCGGCTTATGCGCGGGCTGGTTTTGGGCCGCGCGCCGTTTCCGTCGGCCGCGCCCGATACGCCTTTCGCCGCGTGGCTGGGCGTATGTCTGCTGAGTCTGGCTGTTTCGTTTTTCGGTCACGGCTCTTTTTTCCGTCCGGCGATAGTAAGCGAGGGATTGCGCAATTTCATTTTTACCGCCGTAATCTGTTTTGGCGGCTACCAGCTCGGCAAAACCGTCACCGACGGGGGCGAGCCGTTCCGGCGGCCGTTTACCGGCCTTTACGGTTTTCTGCTCTGGGGCCTTTTGTGGCTTCCGTTTCAGAGTCTTAAGGCCGCGCCCGGCGGCGGAACGTTTTCACCGCTTTTCGACGTTTACGGCTGGTTCCTTTATATTCTGCTTATTGTGCTTGCCGTGCGGATGCTTAAAAACTGGCGCATGGAGGATTTTGTTCATGTGGCTTTCGGCGTAGGCGCGGTGGCGGCGGGCTACGGCATTTTGCAGAATTTCGGCGTGGACTGGATTTGGACCCGCGCCATGAGCCCCTACGGTTCCCGCCCTGTATCCACTTTCGGAAACCCCAATTTCCTTTCCTCTTATTTGGTCATGCTGATGCCGCTTTCCTTTGTTTATTATCTGCGTTCGTCCGGTCTGGGCCGGTGGGTTTACGGCGGGTTTTTCATGCTTTTCGAGGCGGCCCTGCTGGCAACGCTTACACGTTCATCATGGCTGGGCGCGGGGCTTGGTCTGGGGCTTTTGCTTCTGCTGCCTTATTGCAGGCAGATGATTTTCTCAGCCAGAAAAGCGGTAATCGTGCTGGCCTGCGCGGCTTTTGTGATGCTCGCGGCGTGGCCTTCCGGCACGGCGGGCGGCTATCATCCGAGCGTGGCGGGCAGAATCGCGGAAATGGGCAAAATGAAGGGCGTCGCCTTCTCGCTTTCGCAGAGCGAGGAAAACATGTATTCCCCGTGGCATCAGCGTTTGCTTATATGGAGTTCCTGCTCGCAGATGGACCTTGAAAATCCGCTTACCGGAAAAGGCTGGGGCGTGCTTGAACTGTTCTATCCTTTTTATCAGGGCCCGCTGATTCTTGCCTACAACGGAGCGCAGAATCTGCGCACTCACGCAAACAACGCGCACAACGAAATAATTGAGGTGTGGAGCCAGACAGGTATTTTGGGACTGGGAGTATTTATATGGCTTCTGGTCGTGATTGCTGTCGCGTTTTTGCGCGGGTCAAAAGCCCGCACGCCTGATTCCGCGCTGTTTGCCGCCGCCGTCGGCGGCGGCCTTGCCGGAATGCTGGCCGACAACATGTTCAACGTGTCTTTTCATTTTGCCGTGCCCGCTTTCCTGTTCTGGTTCGGGGCCGGAATGATTGTGACCCCCGTCCGGCGCGAAGATGTAAATTTCGGCGGACGGCGCGCCGTCGCGGCTGTTTCGGCCGCATGCGCGTTCCTTATTATGGCCTGCGTTTTCTGGGCGGCGCAGTGGATGCGCGAGGTTTACTTTTTCGATTCGCTGAAACTTTCAAAAAATAACCGGCTGGGCGGTGCGCTTGTGTCGATAGAAAAAGCCTACCGCTGGTTTCCGCGCGAGGTAAACACCGATTATGAAATGGGCAATCTCTACGCCAGAAACGGCGACATGTCCCGCGCCGTCTGGGCCTATGGCGAGGCACTGGCCGCAAACAGCGGTTACGACGAAATCTATTTTAACCGCGCCATAACAAGACTGAAAACGCAGGGGGGGGAGAACGCCGCCATGAATGATTTGCGCACCTGCCTGTTTATAAATCCCCTGCACATGACGGCCTATAACCTTGCTTTCGACCTGCTGTCGCGCACGCCGGATAAAAACGCGGACGAGGCGCTGTCCATTCTTAACACGGCTAAAAAGGCTTTCCCCGAAAATCTCAACGTCTATAATATGCTGGGGTATTTTTATCTGAAGTCCGGTCGTCCGGCCGAGGCCGCCGCCGTTTTGCGCGAGGGCCTGCAAAAGGATTCAATGGAAAATGTCGTGGCCGGAAATCTGCTGCGTGCCCTTGCCGCGCTGAAAGTAAAAGGCGACCCGGCCATAACCCGTTTCCAGACGCTTTCCGCTTTGCAGGAGTCCACGGAAAAAGGCGGCGCGGCGCGTGCTGTTGCCGAACTTAAAAAGTATCTTTCCTCAAATGAAGACGACGCCAGCGCGCGCGTTCTGCTTGCGCGGGCCCTTTACCTTTCCGGCGACGAAGCCGGCGCGCTTTCCGAACTCTCCGCCGTTCTGCAAAAACGCCCGCTGTGCATAAGGGCCAACTTCGCCATGGCCTATATGGCCGAAGCCTCCGGCGACCGCTCTGCTGCCGCCGATTACCTGCGGCGCGTCCAGCGCGCCGACCCGCAAAACGCTCAGGCGCGGGACCGTCTTGCCCGTCTCGGACGCTGACGACGGTCTGCCCTGAAAAACAAATTTTCATCTTTCTTGCGCAATAGCGGAAGAATATGTACAATCAAGCTGAATACATACATTTATACTATGCTTAAAATAATCAAAAAAGCAGCAATCCTTTTGCCTGTTTTACTGTTAGCATTAACTCCTGCCGACGCTTTTTTCGGCTCGAAATCCTCCGCGCCACAGTCACAGTACCGCGGGGCATTGAAGCGTTCCATTGACAGCTACAACAAGGGCAATTTCGATGACGCCTTTGAAGGTTTCATGGACGTTCTGGTAAGCGGCACTCCCGAGGAAAAAGCCATCGCCAACGAATATCTAAACAAGATAAATTATTCCATGAGCGCGGCCGAATCCTCCGCGCCCGAAGGTCAGGCCAACAGCGTAATCATCGACGGCAGCAAACTGCTTAAGGAAGCCGCGCAGGCCTCGCCCGTTTTTGCCGTGCAGGGCGGTTATGACGATACCGTGCAGGACCCCGCCAAGCAGAAACAGCTTATGTCGAAAAAAGTGGACCAGGAAATAGGCGTAATGAAAAGCGCCGCCCTCCACGAACTTAATAAAATTCCCGGCGTGACCATTTTCATGACCGACGAACGGGTGGACGCCCTTTCGCTGGACCCCGACAAGCTTTTTGATGACAAGATAGTGTTCAAACCCGGCGCGGAAAGGATGCTCGGCGCCGTGGCAAATATGCTTTACACCGTCGGCAAGGCCAACTGTCAGGTAATGCCCTACGGCAGAAAAATGAAGGCTCCAAGCATCATGGACATGCGCCGCGCCATGGCGGTTTACAGCTATCTGGTAAACCGCGGCATTTCGCCCGCGCGTCTGCATGTGGACCTGAACCTTTCAAAGGATATGGACATACCGGAGCGGTTTTCCAACCTTTCCGGCATAGCCCTGATAATGGACTATACCCGCTCGCCCGAACTTAAGCAGCAGGTGATTCTGGACCCCGACGTACCGCCGTCGCTGAGCCTTGGAGTGTATCCTCCGCGCATTACGGCCACGCAGGACGAAGGCTTCATCATCGAATTCTCGGTGGTTGAAACCGCCGCCGAAATTGCAAACTGGAAATTCCAGATTGCCAAAAACGACGGCAAAAAATGGCTGACCGTCGTGCAGGAAGCCTCCGGCAATAACGCCGCCTTCCACCAGATTTTCTGGAACGGCCGCCGCGAATTTTTCGGCGAACTGGTTCCTCCCGGTGAATATCTGTGCGTGCTCTCCGCCAACGACGTGGACGGCAGGGAAAAAATAGTGCGCAAGGCCGTCACCCTTATTTCCGAGGATTTGCCCGAGCCTCTTCCCACTGCCAGACGGACCGGCGCGGTGAAGGAAAAGGAACTGGTGCTTGATAATACCGCAAAGGCTACCGGCGTTTCCAAGCTGGCCGGCCGCAAGGGCAGAAAAGCCGCAAAGGCAGCCGCGGCAGCTGCCGCTAAAAAAGCCAGAGCGAAAAAGGCCAGAAAAGCCAAGAAAGCAGCGGCAGCGTCCGAGGAATCGGCCGCATCCGCCGACAAGCCCATGAATTACACCATAGCTTTCGAGTCCACTTCCTCCGTTATTTCACCAGAAGGCCAGCGCAAGATAAAGCAGATAGCCGACTCTCTTTCGTCATGGCCGGGTTCAAAGGTTACGCTGACCGCCCATATGGCGTCAGGCGAATCCACCGCCCTCGGCAATGAGCGTTTGTCATCCATTACACAAGCTCTCATTGCAACGGGGCATGCGTCCGCTGACCGCATAATTTCAGCCGTGTCCGACGCTCCCGCGGAAGTACCCTCGGTAGACGCACAGATGACCGGAGCCAAATAGTCATGGATATATTTGATACCGTAGTCGAACGGATAAAACCGAAGGTTGCCGGATGTCTTGGCATTTACATGAGCCTGGAGGCGATTTACGCCGCCGAGCTGTCCTTTGCCGAGCCGACGCCCAAGATTATTCGCTATGTCAGAATTCCGCTCAATACTTCGGGCGTGAAATCCTCCGCCATGAACGTGGATTTCATAACCGACCCCAAAAACTGGGTGGAAGCCTTCAGAAACGCCTCGGACAAAATGAAATGGGGAACCACCCACGCCGTAGTTACCCTTTCGCCGCAGTTTAGCGTGTTCCGCCATTTCCTGATGCCGCGCATCGACCGGCGCTACTGGCGGCAGTCCGTGCCCATCGAGGCAAAAAAATATCTGCCCTTCACCTTTGAGGACACCTCCTACGATTTTTCCACTTACGACTTCGACAGCGGCGACGGCAAACCCAAAATGGGCGTGCTGTTTGCTCTGACCAATAAAAGGATAACCGCCGCAGTGCTTGACGGTTTCAAAAAAGCCGGCATAACGGTGACGGCCGTGGAAGTCTCATCGGTTTCAATGGGCCGCTTCCTTACCAATATCGGCGAGAAAAAAACCGCCGGAAGGGCCTTCGCTCACTTCCATGGAAACAACGCCTATGTGGCGCTTACCTATGGTGAGGTGCCGCTGTTTTACCGCGAAATGTCGTTTACCGAAGCGCAGATGCTGGAGCGGCGCAGAATAGATCTCGCCAGCGCGCTTGATTATACCGATAAGCAGATGGACGCAAAACTGTTTACCGAAATAATGGTCAGCGGCGACGGGCTGTCAGCGTGGCGTCCCGTCGTTGAAGACGAGGCAAAACTGCCGGTAAAGATCTGGGCGCCGAAGGATTTGCTGAAGATAAAGGACCTTGAATGGCCGACATCCGTTGCGGCCGGCGCGGCAATGCGCTTGATGCCGCCGGGTTTCGAGGCCGCCGATTTGTGCGGGCTGGCGGGCAATTCCAATCTCTCGCTCAAGGCTCTGGTAATATCTTGGACTGGCGCGGCACTGCTTCTGTTGCTCATGTTCGGACTAATCATTCTGACCACGGTTCATCTGCACTCGGCAAACAGCCAGTTCTACGCGACAAAAAACAAGGTGCAGTCTTTGTCGGAATTCGAGGGAATGTCGGCAAGCGATATCGAAGGCAAGGTGTCCGCCCTGCGCGACAAGGCGCAAATGCTTACGGCCATGCTCGGCAATAATGAGTTTGTCACCCCCAAACTGGTGGCGATTGCCGACACCGCCGTGGACAACATGTGGATAACGAATATGACCTATATGGCCCCTATCCGCAAAAGCGTGGTGGACCGCGCGGATAATTCCGTGGTGATTAACGGTATTGCGCGTACCGGCGACAATGCGCGTGACGTTGCCGTAATAAATTCTTTCCGCGACGCCTTCAAGAAAAACGCGGATATCGATAAATTCTGCGGTCCGCAGGCCGGCCGCATGGACCTCAATTACAGTGCCGTGGCCAATACCGCCGGCGGCAATGCTATTGGCGGGGTAAATGATACCCAGTTCTCGCTTAAGTGCTACAATAACAGGAACTGATATGGCTAAAACTAACGACTTCAGCAAATATCTGAAAGCCACGGTTGACCTTTTCCGCAATTCCGTAAAGGTTATAACCACCGTCTACAGGGAAAAGGGCATAAAGTTTTTTCAGCTGCCGCTGATTATTGGTCTGGGCGGCGTTTTTGTGCTTAACATTGCCGTGCGCAAACCCCTGCTGACTAAAATCGCCATGATCAAGGCCCAGACGGTTGCGCTTGAGGCCCAGTCGCAGTATGCCTCGGACTATACGGGATTTAAGACAACCATCAGTTCCAAGGTTGGCAATCTGCCTGATTTCAAGGATAAGGATGACTGGCTTAACAGCATAATTCTTGCTGCCTGCCAGTATGTTAATGTCGTGCCAAATTCAACCAGCGGCGTGGGCGAGGCCGATGCGGGCGAATATCTGGTTTCACAGATGACTTTCGATGTGACCGTCGATTACGCCACGCTCGGCAAATTGTGCGCCTTTATAGAAAACGTGCCGAAATTCGTGCGTATATCCAATATGACGGTAAACCGCGCGGCGCTGGGAAAACTGGACGTTTCCATTACCTTAAATACAATGTTTGCCAAGGGCGGTTAGCATGAAAAAGTTTACCCGCAACGAACTTGCTATTATAGCCGTGGCCATACTGGTTCCCGTTCTGCTTTTTGTCCGCTGGAAAATGGCGCCGAAGCCTGCTCCCGCGCAGCAGACCGACCAGACCGCGGCGGCTTCTGCCGCACCTGCGCCCGATCAGGGCGGTCAGCCTGCTCCCGTACCTGCCGACCCGACGTCTTCCGCAACCGCGGTGTCCGCCGCGCCTTTGCCGCCGGCCCAGCCCGGTATGCCCTCGTCGGGGGATGTTGCAGGAGCGCCCGTGCCGGTCCCGCCGCCTTCACCGGCCGCGGCCGGACAGCAGCCAATGCCGCAGCAGCAAATGGCCGGCGCAATTAAGATGGGACAGACGTCTCCCGGTCAGACGGACCGCGTTACATATAATCCCAAATCGACGCGCGACCCGACACTTTCCGCCGAAGACCTTGAGCGGCTCAAGCAGGAAGAACTAAAATATCAGCAGCAGCTGGCCGATCAGGAACGCCGCAGAAAGGAAGAAGCTCAGGCGGCTATTAAGCGCGCCGAGCACGCAAAATGGATGCAGCGGCCGGAAGCGATTCTTGAAAAACTTGATTTGCAGGCGGTAATCGGCGGCGGAGCCATTATAAACCAGAAGGTTGTAAGGGTGGGTTCCGTTGTTGATGGCGCCAAAATTATAAGAATAACGCCCGATTATGTCGATGTCTTCTACAAGGGCAAAACACTTCGCAAGAGCATGGGGAAATAAACAGGAGGAAGTTAATGCGCAGATTCACATTTGCTTGGTTGGTATTCTGGTTGGTGCAGCAGGCGGCTTTGCCCGTTGTTGCCATGGCACAGGAGGATCCTATAAATCCCCAGTTCCAGCAGGAAGTGCAGGGCATGAGCACCGAAACCGGCGCGGCAGGCGGTCCCATTACGCCGGAAGCGGCGGCCTCGGCTGCCAGTCAGGCCACGTTGCCCTCGTCAGTCGGCAACGCTGCCCCCGGCACGCCGCTGTCGTCTTCCAGCACGGACGCCCCCATGTACGAGGATACCGAATCCAAGAGCCCGCTTGACACAAAGGTCACACTGCGCGTAAAAAATGCTCCGCTGTCTTCGTTCCTGGACCTTATTTCCGCTCAGGCGAGAGTAAACTTTATAATCGCGGAAGGCCTGCATGATAAGCAGGTCACCGCGTTCCTGCGTCAGGTTACGGTCCGCGAAGCCCTGCAGATTCTGCTTCAGATAAAGGGCCTTACCTATCAGCGCATCGGAAAGAGCAACAGCTACGTCATCACGCCCCGCTCCGTTTCCGCGCCTAACGTGATAACCAGAGTGTTCCAGCTTTCCTATATTCCCCTTACTTCCATGGGAAATCTTCAGTCAGATGAATCGTCCATCGGTTCGCAGGATGTCAGCGTTACCGGCGTCATCGGCGATATGGAAAAGAGCGCCTCGGCAAAGGCCACGACCGGTTCCGACGGCGGAGTCTCCATCGTCAACGTGCTGCAGAGCGTGCTTTCAAAGGTCGGAAAGGTTTCCGTTGAACCCCGCACAAACAGCCTTATCATAACGGATATACCGGAAATTTTCCCGCACGTCGAAGCCCTGCTTGCCGAACTCGACAAGAAATCCCCGCAGGTTCTGATTGAAGCGCAGATTGTTGAAATCAGCTCGGAAAAAGCCAACGAACTCGGCATTGAATGGGGCGGCTCGAACGGCGAACTGGTAAAGTTCACCGGCGGTTCCAGAGCCTCCACCCTCGGTCTTACCGACGTTCCCTGGAAGGGGTCCGCCTGGAACAGCTTCTACAGCGACTATGTGGGCGCGACCGACGGTACTATTTATAAATCGGTTACCACGGCCGGCACTTTCGACCTGACCAGCCTTACCATGCTGCTCAAGGCCGTTATTTCAAAAACACAGGGCCGCTACCTTGGAAAACCTAAAATCGTAACGCTCAACAACAAGCCCGCTATCATCAAGATATCCCGCGACACGGCGGTGTCAGTCTCGGCCGTAACCACCGGCACCACCAACACCACAAGCGCTCAGGTCGAACGCCGCACCGTTGGTCTGCGCCTTGCCGTTACGCCGCAGGTAAACAAGGACAATTACATAACCCTCTCGGTCCAGCCGTCGTATTCCGACGTGACCGAGTCATCAATCTCCACGACCGACGTTCCCGTCATGGATCCGATATCCCGCGGTGCTTCTACGCTCGTCCGTGTGAAAAACGGTCAGACCGTGGTGCTGGGCGGCCTGCTTTCCTCCACCGATAAAAAAGTGGTGCGCAAAGTTCCGCTTCTCGGTTATATACCCATAATCGGCTGGCTGTTTACAAGCGTGTCGAAATCGACATCAAACACCGATCTGGTAATTTTCGTTACCCCGACCATACTGGTCGACTAAAGAAGAAGGTTTATGGCTCATCAGCGATTAGGCGAAATACTTATAAAGTCCGGTCACCTTACCGAACAGAATCTTCATAAGGCACTGCAGTTTCAGATGCAGAACAAATGTCTTATCGGTGAGGCGCTGGTAAAGCTCGGCCTTGTTTCTGAGGAGAACATTTACATAGCCCTTTCAAAGCAGCTCGGCATTCCGTATGCGTCGCGCGACAACCGCATATTAAATCCCGAAAAGAATCAGGGCATAGAAAAACTTATAACTGAAAAGTTCGCGCGCGAAAACATGCTGGTCCCGCTGTTTGTGGAGGATAAATCCCTTGCCGTTGCAATGGCGGAACCGACCAACATGCTGGTGCTCGATAACCTGCGGCTGATGACCAATATGGAAATTCAGCCGTTCATCGCAACCAAGTCGGAGATTTTACGGGTTATCGACACGTTCTACCAGTCGGGCGGCAGCCTTATCGATCAGGCAATGGCCAGCGTGGCCGAAAGCGGAGGCAAGGAAGACGCTTCCTCCGACGACCTGTCCACGATGGAAGACAAGCTGAACCTGGACCGCGTCATCTCGGGCGGTTCTAAAGGCGCGCAGTCCATTAAGGTCGTAAACGCAATATTAAAGCAGGCAATCAGCGAGCGTACCAGTGATATTCATCTGGAACTCTACGACGAAACCGTCAGTCTGCGTTTCCGTATCGACGGTATTTTGAACGAAAGGACGCCGCCGCCGAAGGACCTCGTGCCGTCCCTGATTTCGCGCATAAAGATTCTTTCAAAGCTGGATATTTCCGAAAGACGTCTGCCGCAGGACGGAACCTTCAGTATCAAGTATCAGAACCGCACCATTGAAGTCCGTGTGTCGGTATGTCCTACGGTGTTCGGCGAAAAGCTGGTGCTTCGTATTCTGGATAAGGGATCGGTCGAACTTAACGTTGACAAGCTCGGTTTTGAGCCGCGTCAGCGCGAGGATTTTATGAAGGCGGCCGATTATCCGCACGGTCTCATATTCCTTACGGGTCCTACCGGAAGCGGTAAAACCACGACTCTTAACGCCGTGCTCAACACGGTCAAGACGCCGCAGTATAATTTTATGACTCTGGAAGACCCCGTCGAATATAAACTGGCGGGCATAAGTCAGGTGAACGTAAAGCCGCAGATAGGTCTTACTTTCGCGGCCGGTCTGCGCTCCTTCCTCCGTCAGGACCCCGATGTCATACTGGTCGGCGAAGTCCGCGACGGTGAAACGGCCGAGGCCTGCCTTAAGGCCGCTCTGACAGGCCATCTGGTTTTCTCGACCCTGCATACTAACGACGCGCTCGGCGCCGTGCCCAGACTTATCGATATGGGCATGGAACCTTTTCTGCTTTCAAGCAGTTTGGCGCTCGTGGCGGCCCAGCGTCTTGTGCGCGCACTGTGCCCGCACTGCAAGGAAGCCTACAAGCCAGAGCAGCGTCTGCTGGATCAGATTATGAAGGAGGCGGGTTTCACCGGACCGGTGGACCGCTCGAAGTGGGTTTTTTACAAGCCGCGCGGCTGTGACCGCTGCGCCAAGACCGGTTACTCCGGCCGCCGCGCAATTTACGAAGTGTTTCTTGTTAACGAGGAAATGCGGCGTATCATATACAAAACTCAGGATTTAGTCGAACTGCGCGCGGCGACGCGCCGTTCGGGCGCATGGAATTTGCGCGCAAGCGGATGGCGTAAGGTAGTGCAGGGGATAACTTCGGTTTCCGAGGTGCTTGCCAATACGCTGTCCGACGAATAAAAACGGAGGGATATTATGCCTAAGTTTATTTATACAGTGCAGGATGCACAGGGGAACGCTTCCACGGGTATTTTGGACGCATCGGATGAAGAACAGGCGGTTTTGACCCTGCAGGGGAAAGACCTTTTCATTCTGTCCATTCAGCAGGAGGCGGAGTCCAGCGGTGTAATCCCCCGTTCAAAAAGCCGCACCCGCGGTAAGATTTCGGGACGGGACATGTGCTTCTTCAGCGAACAGCTGGCCACGCTGCTGGCCGGCGGCGTGCCGCTTGTCCGCGCGCTCTCCCTTCTGGGCGAACATAACAGCAACCGCGCTCTTTCCTATCTGCTGTCCAATATCACCAAGGAAGTCGCGGCCGGCGGTACTTTTAACAAGGCCATAGAAAAGTATCCCGACGTATTCGACACCATCTGGGTTTCCCTTATACAGGCCGGTGAAATGAGCGGTCAGCTGCCCGGCGCCCTGCGTCAGATTTCCAATTACGTAAACACGCAGGAAACCCTCAAGGGCAAAATCATCACGGCCGTGGCTTATCCGGCGGTGCTGTGCTTCATGTCGGTCGGCGTGCTCGTTTACTTCGTCATCTTCATCGTGCCGACTTTCGCGAAAATCTTCAAGGATTTCAACCTCCGTCTGCCGCCGCTTACGCAGTTCATCGTCTTTGTTTCAGGCCTGTTCACACATTATTATGTGCTGCTTATCGGCATAGTGGTCGCGGCGTTCTTCGGCTTCAAGGGTTATATCAAGACCGAGGCCGGCAACATCGCCTGGACCAACATGAAAATGGATATGCCCATCCTTGGCCAGCTTATCCGCAGCATGCAGATGGAACGCCTGCTTTCCACCATGGGAACGCTTATCAAGAGCGGTGTCAGTATTCTTAACACAATCACCGTTCTTGAACGCGCCTTCGAGGACAACGTCGTTATTCAGCGCGCTCTTAAGACCGCCAAGAACGAAGTCGCGGCCGGTAAGTCAATTTCGCTGGCCTTCAAAAACACCGGCGTATTCCCGGGTCTTGTCACAGAAATGATGTGGATGGGCGAGGAATCCGGTAAACTGCCCGACATTATCAACGTGCTTTCCGCATTCTATCAGGACCAGATAAACCAGTGGATTGCCAGATTCTCCTCCCTCATCGACCCCATACTGGTTGTCGGCGTCGGCGGTATCATCGGCGTCATCGTGCTTTCCATCTTCCTGCCGATATTCAAGCTGTCGGAAATCGGCAACGCAAATTAGTGTACGCAATATTTTTGCAACAAATTTGTGCAAAAATAGATAAGGGGCGGTTATGAGAAAAACACATTTTCCGGCAAAGGGTTTTACACTTGTCGAATTGATGGTGACGGTAGTTGTCGTCGGCATACTGGTTTCAGTGGCGGTGCCGTCGTTCAACAAGTCGCGTGAGGTGGCTCTTGCAAGGGATGCTCAGTCCATGCTGAATATGATGAGCGTCGCCCAGCGTCAGCTTCGCACTGAAAAGGGGCAGGTACTTGTTAATGCTCCCTCCGCACTGCAAAATTCCGATAATACCTGTACCGGCAATAATGCGTGTCCCGCAAACCGTGTCCCGCAAACGACGGCACATATGATTTGCTGCAATTATATGGGTACGCATGACTGGGATTCCTCCCCATATACATTCAGCTTTAGAAACGCCGGCAATGCGGTAGCAACGCGGCGGTCCGGCAGTTTTGCCGGCGCAACCTATGTGATCACGCCTGACGGCGTATGCTCGGCTTCCGCAAGCGCGCCGTCTCAATGCGAGAAATAGGGATAGAGGACTATATGAACAGCAAAGGTTTTACGCTAATGGAACTTATGGTGGTGGTCCTGATTGTGGGTATTCTGGCCACGGTCGCGGTTCCGTCTTATAAAAAGACGCGTGAAAGTTCCCACGCCGCCGAAGCCATCACCGTTTTGCAGCAGCTTTCCATGGCACAGCGGCAGCTGAGCCGTGAAAATCTGGCACTGATAAATACCGGCTCCGGTGCAATGACAAACAGTGTCAACACCGGTACGTGTCCTTCCGCCGGCAAGCCCGCTAACGAAGCCGAACTTATAGCGTGCAACTATCTTGCAAAGAATACATGGGAAGGCGGGGATTATAAATTTTATCTGGGCGCCAGAAATTGCACGAGCAAATGCGGCTCCATTACGCCGGTTGCCTGTGCCGAGCGCGATAGTTCAGCCGAATCGCCTTATTCCGAATGGAAGTACTGCGCCGACTCCGTCGGTACCTGCTATGCTTTCGGTACGGGCGTATATATGGGGTCCTGTAAATGACGGGGGATTTTATGAAAAACCGTAAAGGTTTTACTCTTGCCGAGGTGCTGGTGGTAGTGGTTATTGTGGGCGTTCTGGCCGCAATAGCCGTGCCGTCGTTTAATAAAACAATTGAAGCCAGCCGCGCGACTGACGCCGAAAACACCGGCGAGCAGATACGCACCGCATTAAAGGGCCTTTATCTGGGCGGCAATTCCAGCAATTTCACGGGTGATTTCGATTCCCTTACCGGCGCGGCCTGCCCTGCTACACGTGTGCCGACCAATTTGTCGGAAGTTGTTTCCTGCGGGCTCATACCCAATCAGACATGGACGGCACTTCCATATAAATTCACCGTAATGGGCACCGCCGGTTCCTTGAAGATACGTGCCCGGCGGCGCAGCGGCGATTTCTCCAGCTGGACCTACGATTTTTCCGTCAACAGCTGCAACGCGTCAGGCGGGGCTCCGTCCGGCGTGATTTGCAAGTAAGGGGGATTTATGTTCAGACATATACGCGGTTGCAGGGGCATAACAATTTCGGAAGCGATGATTTCCATGCTCATCATCGCCACGGCGGCTGTTGCAACCATGTCGGCCATTCTGGCCAGCTTTACCAACCAGTCCCGCGTGGACAGACACCAGCAGGCCGGGCTTGCCGTAATGTCTGCGAAGGAACAGCTGAAATCATATGTTTCGGCCCTGCCGGTTTCGGCGCTGGGCGGCAGTTCGGTATGCGGCATTGACAACCCGCTGGAAACCTCGTCGGGCGATGTCACCTGTCTTCTGCAAAACTATAACATAGGCACTAATCAGAAGCTCATTTACCATGTTAAGGACGTAGGCTGCGGTTCCGGCGTATGCAAGCAGGTTGAATATACCCTGACCTATGATGACCCGAAGTAAAGGCGGCTTTATGAAAAATAAAAAAGGTTTTACACTTATTGAAGTGACCGTGGCCATGATGATTTTCGGCGTGGCCATCGTCGCTCTTGCCGGCGTTTGGACAGCGGCCCAGCGCTATATGACCCATTCGTTCAAGGAAAATTACTATAAGAATACCGTGACTGTGGCCATAAAGTCCATGATTGATTCCGACCTTTCAGGCGTGACCAGAGTTGACCGCTATTCACCGGATACTCTTGCCGCCGCGAAAAATATAGAAAGCGACACTTCCACTGTAGCTGGCTGTCATCCTCTTGTTTCCGGCCAGCCGCAGCAGTGGTACTATTACTGTCTGGCTGACGCAACGGTGGATCCTGTTACGGGACTCAAGGTCCGCAAGCTTTTTCTTACCCGCGGCACGGTTTCCATTCCCGACAGCGGCTGTCCGTCAACAAATACCGCAAATAACTGGACGATTACCAATAACAACTATCCTACAATGGGTACAACCTGCGGCAGCGGGACCAATGATGTCGAGGTTCTTGCCGGTATCACAAATGACCTGGCCACCACGCCTGTTTTCAGCATGCCCACGCCTGACACACTGCTGGTGCATCTGCAGGTCGTGCGCGTGCCAAACGGTTCCAATGAAAAGGTCATAAGGGCCGAGGTTGAAAACGTTTTCAAACTCAGCATGCCCGCTAATTAATGGGGGAATTATGAAATTTATTAAATCGCAGCGCGGTTCAGCACTTATGCAGGCGCTTATCATGTCCGTGGTTCTGGCCATGATTGCCGCCTATACGCTTAAATGGACGCTGGCGCGCACCGGAACCGTATCAAGCATGAACCGCACTATTGATATGCAGAGCCTTGCCGAGGCCTGTTCCGCGCAGGTTTACAGTATGTATTCAGGCACGTCTACCATACCTTCAAACGGCAGCTGCAATATAGACGGTGTTACCGTAAACTATACGGTTACGACCACAAGTGTAAATCCGCCAGAATACACCATAAACTACAAGGTGGCGACCGATCTGGCCGGTGCACTGCGCTCTGGTACTACGCAGAACTATCTGTCCTACTAAAACCGGAAAATAAAAGGCCCCGTTCAAAAGAACGGGGCCTTTTTATTGTACCCTTTCTATTCATTTCTTACTGTGTGATGCAGGCTTGTGTCGGATAAAGTAACAGCTTCATCTTGTTTCTGTCATGCGCTTTGATAAAAACATAGTAAGGCAATGCTAATGTTTACCGTAATAAAACAACTGCCAACCTCAAGACGGGGAAATTTTATGTTGTGCTGGGTAGGCAGAGCGATAATGTCCGGTTTAATGACGGTCAGAACATGAGAACTTAAAGCGTAACCTAACAGGCGGGAATATACCGGGGCAGGTAAAATTTAAAAAATAATATTTTGCCGACACACTTTTCCCCCGCCGTAAAATTTTTATCGCTCACATTTTATGCTTTGCCGGTCCGGTACGCAATTAAAAATACCGGCGCGGCGTTATGCCTGCTGCTGGCGGCGGTGGGTATAATAAAGGGCAAAGCCGGTAAGGGCCCAGAATATTTCGCGTATATGGCGCACCACGGCAAAGGCAAAGCCCGCCGAGGGCTTCATGCCGAGCGCGGTGAAAATTGCTGTTTTCGTGGCTTCCTGCGTGCCGGCCTTGCCGGGCACAGCAAAGAAAATGCCGTCCATGAAAATCGAGAGCAGTTCAATAAGCACTGCCGTCGACACCGTTACCGGCGCGCCCAGAAAGCGGCATATCCAGTAGGCCTCGAACGCGCCCCACGCGTAAGCCACCAGAAAGCACAGCACTGACATGGCAAAACGCGACGGGTACTGCCGCAGAAAACGCATTATTTCGCGGTCCACTTTTTTTAGCTGCTGCCAGACGGAGCGAATGCCTTCTTTCTTCTTATCTTCGGCGGCGTCGGGCTTTTTCGTTTTCGCGGCGCGCATTTCCAGAAGGACTATGGCTATTATCATGCCGGCTATAAGCCAGCCGCCGCTTTTCATCTGTCCTTCCATGCCGCCGAAATTTATGCGGCTTGTAAAAGCCCACACAAGGCCGGTTATCGAGGCGGCAACCATGGCTATGGCCTGCGTTATTTTTGCTATGGCCACGGAGGAAAGGCGTTCCTCAAGGGTATGGCTGTTGCCCATCATCACGGCGCGGGACCATTCACCCGCCAGCGTGGCCGACGGAGTGAGGTAGTTTATGCCGTCTCCAGCTATGCGCATTTTTAGAACTGAAAGAAATGGGATTTTTTTATCTAGCGACGGAGACAGCGAGTACTTCCAGCCCAGCGCGTTGAAAACATGCGCCACCAGCTCCTGCCCGATGATGAGCACAAAACCCACCCCGACCGTTGAAAGCGACAGGGCCACATAGGCGAAATCCATGTTTTTCAGCAGGAGGCCGAACATGATGAGTCCGGCGGCAAGCAGGGCGGCTTCAAATGTCTTCATTGCGTCTCCGTAAGTCGTAACTCTTACTACATTTTAGCTTTTGCGGAGACTTCTATAAACTGTATACTTTAACCATGCTTAAACTTTGTCTTGGTTTTCTTCTTCTTGCCGCGCCGGTGTTTTCAGGCGCGCCCGCGCAAAAAAAAGTGTGGCATGAAATGTATGCCCCGCATTTTCAGATTTATTATGACTCGGCCATGGCACCTTCGCTTATCAAGCTGGAGCTTGAGCGGATATATTCCAAACTTAACATGCGCCTTAACGCTTTTGCCCCGTGGATGGCGCAGGAAAAAATTAAAATCTATATTTACACCAGGCATGACGACTACATTAAGGGCGAGTTCGCGCCTCCCCCGTGGTCGCGCGGCATAGCCATTTCGGCGCAGAAACTTGTCGTTATATTCGACGAAAAGGACATTTCCAAAACCCGCACCCTGCTGGCGCATGAAATGACCCACCTGCTGTTCGAGTCGTTCTTTCCAAAACGCGATTTGATTCCTCTGTGGCTAAACGAGGGACTTGCCGTTATGATGGAGGAGGAAAGCGGCTCCGCGCAGGATTCATGGAAACAGGCCATGGAACAGGGCTCGCCCTCCGTCTATAAGCCGCTGGCCGAACATTTTGCCGTAAAGCTCAGCACGGGCGGCGAGGCGGCCGCTATTTCGGACTGGTATCTCGAATCCTACAGCCTTGTCAGCTTTCTTTTTGAACCCGCCAAAAGCCTTCAGTTCCGCAGTTTCTGCACCCATATAAAGGACGGCGACGGCGTGGACGCGGCGCTTTCCTCGGTTTATCATTACGCAAATACCAGTTATTTGCAGACTGCGTGGGCCAACTGGCTGGCCGGTAAAAATAAAAGCTTCAAACCTTCCTCGCTTGCCGACGGCGGAGGACCTTCGCCTTCTGGCGGAGGCAAACTTCAGTTCCGCTTTCATTCCGTAAGTTTCTAACTTATAAAAAAACGCCCTGAACAAAGTTCAGGGCGTTTTCAGTTTAAGACGGTTTATTTTTTTATGGCGGACAGCGCCTCGCGCAGATACTTTGCCGTGTAGCCGTCGCCTTTTGCCACGTCGCGCGGCGTGCCTTCGGCCACAAGTCTGCCGCCGCCGTCGCCGCCTTCGGGTCCGAGGTCTATAATCCAGTCCGCTGTCTTCATCACGTCCAGATTATGCTCAATGACAAGCACGGTGTTGCCGCTTTCAACAAGCCGGTGCAGAACGTGCAGAAGTTTTTCTATGTCGCCGAAATGCAGGCCGGTGGTCGGTTCGTCGAGAATATAGAGCGTGCTGCCCGTTGACCTGCGGCAGAGTTCGGATGCCAGTTTCACGCGCTGGGCCTCGCCGCCGGAAAGCGTGGTCGCGCTCTGGCCAAGCCTTATGTAGCCGAGCCCGACTTCCTCGAGCGTCGAGAGAACGCGCTTTATTTTCGGCATGGCGGAAAAAAGTTCCACCGCCTGCGAAACGCTCATCTCCAGCACGTCCGCGATGCTTTTGCCCTTGAACTTCACCTGCAGGGTGTCCTCGTTAAAACGCTTGCCGGCGCATTCCTCGCAGTGAACGTATACATCGGGCAGGAACTGCATCTGAATTTTTATGATGCCGTCACCCTGACATTTTTCACAGCGTCCGCCTTTTACGTTGAACGAAAACCGCCCCGACTGATAGCCGCGCCGCTTGGCTTCCGGAAGCTGGGCGAAGATGTTTCTTATGTCGGAAAACACGCCCGTGTAAGTGGCGGGGTTCGAGCGCGGCGTGCGGCCTATCGGCGACTGGTCAACTATGATTACCTTGTTGATGTTTTCAAGGCCTGTGATGCTTTTGTGTGCGCCGGGCTGTTCCTTGGCGCCGTAAAATTTCTGGGCCAGCGCCTTGTAAAGAATTTCATGCACGAGTGTGGATTTGCCCGAGCCGGAAACGCCGGTCACGCAGACGAAAACGCCCAGCGGGATTTTTACGTCGATTCCTTTAAGGTTGAACTGCGCGGCCTTTTTTATTTCGAGGAATTTGCCCGAAGGTTTTTTAATTTCTTTTTCGGGCAGTATCTTTTTTACTCCGCTTAAATACTGACCGGTAAGCGAAGCGGGATTTGCAATGACCTCGCTTACGGGGCCCTGCGCCATGATATTGCCGCCCAGCTCGCCCGCCGCGGGGCCGAGGTCTATAAGCCAGTCCGCGGTGCGGATTGTCTCTTCGTCGTGTTCAACCACGATAAGGGTATTTCCGAGGTCGCGCAGTGTTTTAAGCGTCGTAAGCAGGCGGGTGTTATCGCGAGGATGAAGGCCTATGGTGGGCTCGTCCAAAACGTAAAGAACGCCGGTCAGGCCCGAGCCTATCTGCGTTGCAAGATGTATTCTCTGCGCTTCGCCGCCGGACAGGGTTTCCGAGCGGCGGTTTAGCGTAAGGTAAGTAAGGCCAACGTCGGTAAGAAAGCTCAGCCGCGCCCGTATTTCCTTTAGTATGTTGCGGCTTATTATAGTGTCTTTTTTATCAAGCTGGAGGTTTTGCGCAAAGGCCAGCGCGTCCTTTACCGACATCGCCGTGACCTCCGCGATGTTTTTGCCGCCCACATGCACGGCAAGACTTTCCGCCTTAAGGCGCGTTCCCTTGCAGGTGGGGCACTGCCTCTCGCGCATGAAGCGCGTAAAAATTTCCTCGCGCACGTATTCGGATTCCGACTCCGTGTAGCGGCGGTTGAGGTTGCCTATCACGCCCTCGAATTCCTTGTCGTTGCCTGACCACGATACGCGGTAGCTGGAACCGCCGTAAAGAAGCAGGTCGCGGTGCTTCTGCGGAAGGGTCTTCCACGGGGCGTCCAAATTTATTTTGCTGCGGGCGCATACGTCCGAAATTATTTCCCAGTAGTAGGAAGACCACGAATTCTGCCACCGGTGGCTTTTCGTCGTCACGGGCGTGGACCAGGCCGCTATTGCGCCTTCGCGCACGGAAAGGGTGGGGTCGGGAATTACCAGATTTTCGTCTATTTCGGTCTTTACGCCGAGGCCCGTGCAGTCGGGACACGCGCCGAAGGGCGAGTTAAAGGAAAACAGTCTGGGTTCCATTTCGCCAAAGCCTATGGCACAGTGCGGACAGGCGTTTTTTTCACTGTAGGTGGCGGGGACTTTTGCGCCTTTCATCTCGGCCGTGACAAGACCGGAGCTCTGCCGCAGGGCAGATTCCACCGAATCGGTCAGGCGTTCGCGCTCTTCCGGCGCAACGGTCAGTTCGTCGATGAGCAGTTCAATGGTGTGCTTTTGGTAGCGCGAAAGTTTTGGCACGTCGGAAAGCGCATGTATTTTACCGTCCGTGCGTGCTTTTGCGAAACCGGCTTTTTTTAGACGCGCGTAAAGGTCTTCGTATGTTCCAGTTCGGCCGCTTATAAGCGGCGCGTAAATATAAAGGTATTTGCCGCCGAACTTGGCCAGCAGGTCGGAGACTATGCCCGCCGCCGACCACGTTTCAATAGGCCTGCCGCACTGCGGACAGAAGCGTTTTCCCGCGCGGGCGTAAAGCAGGCGGAAATAATCGTAAATTTCGGTTACGGTTGCCACCGTGGAACGCGGATTGCGCGATGGATTTTGCTGTTCTATGGATATGGCGGGGGACAAGCCCTCTATGCGGTCCACCTCGGGCTTTTCCATAAGTTCCAGAAACTGCCGCGCGTAGGCCGACAGGCTTTCCACGTAGCGTCGCTGGCCCTCTGCGTAAATGGTGTCGAACGCGAGACTGGATTTGCCCGAGCCCGAAAGACCGGTTATCACAACCAGCTTGTTGCGGGGTATTTCCAGCGAGATGTTCTTTAGATTGTGCTGTCTTGCGCCTATGATGGTGATTTTATCCATAAAAATGCGGTTTGCCGGCTATTTTTATATAATTGCTACTATGATTCTAACAGATTTGGGAGGACGTCAGTGAAAAAGACCCTCCTTATAACCTTCAGCATTCTAATTGCCTTGGCCGCGCTTGCCGCCATGATAGCCAAGGGCTATACCAACATGGTGCAGGTGCTGTCGCATGTGCAGATGTCGCACCTCATTCTTGCCCTGCTGGCTTCGGGCGCAACTTACTTTTTCATGGGCCTTTCGCTGTGGGAAGTGCTCAAACTGCTGGGCCACCGCATCAATATAGGCGCGGCCGTAAGCATCGCTTTCGTTTCCACCACCGTAAATTACTTTGTTTCCTCAATGGGCGTAAGCGGTTTTGCCCTGCGCGCGCACCTGCTGCGCAAACGCAACGTGCCCTTTGCCGCCAGCGTTACGGCCAGCGTTGTAATAAGCGTGCTTTTGTACGCCATAATGGCCTTTCTGGCGCTGCTGGGCTGTTTCTTTTTGGTGCTGCATTCAAAGGGTACAAGGTTCCAGCTTCTTGAGGGCATAGTGGGCATAGTGGCCCTGCTGGGGCTGTGCTTCTTCATCGGCATGGGCTTTTTCGACCACGAAATGCGCAGCAAGTGGATGCACAAGATTTTTGTCGGCATCAACCATCTGACCTTCTTTTTTTCAGGCGGCTTCATACCACGGGAAAACTTCCTGCGGTTTGAAAAACAGCTTGAACACGGTATAAATATAATCCACCAGAACAAGTTCAAACTTACCGGCGCTATCGCTTTTTCCTGTCTGGACTGGATATGCACCCTGCTGGTGCTGGACCTAGGTTTCCGCGCCGTAGGCGTGTCAGTGCCAATAGGTCTGCTGATAGCGGGCTTTGCGCTCGGCATGATTACCACCCTCATACCCATACTGCCCGGCGGTCTTGGCGCCATGGAACTTGCCATGACTGCCGCTTACGCCACCTTCGGCATACCCTGGCACAGCGCGCTTGTGGCCTGCCTGATTTACCGGCTGGCGTACTACATTATTCCCGCCGTGCTGAGCTTTTTTGTTTACTGGGGCCTCAAAATGTCCGAACCTTTGGACCTTGCCGAGGAGCAGGAGGAAATAAGGCGGATTATGCAGGAGGACGACAATGCTTGAAAAATTCATGCACTGGTCGCCTGATACCGCCAGGGCGGCTCTTGTTCATCCCACCAGCGTGCTTATAGGCAGGGTGAAGCTGGCCGAAGGCGTGTCCGTATGGCCCAACGCCGTGCTGCGCGCCGACGTGGCTGAAATAACGGTCGGTAAAAACACCAGCGTGCAGGACTGCTGCGTCATACATGTGGATTTGAACGTTCCCGCCGTTATCGGCGAGGGCGTGACCATGGGCCACGGCGCCGTGGTGCACAGCTCTAAAATCGGCAACCGCTGCCTTATCGGCATGAAGGCCGTTGTCATGGACAGCGAAATAGGCGACGACTGCCTTATAGCCGCCGGCACGGTTATAACGCCGGGCAAAAAAATTCCGGCCGGTTCTCTCGTCATGGGCGTGCCGGGAAAAATCGTGCGCAAGCTTACGCCCGATGAACTCAAATCGCTTGTAAAAGCCGCCGAGGATTATACCGAACTTTCGCGTCATTACACGGAGCCTGAAAAATGAATGAACACCCTAAAATTCTGATGATCGAGGACTCCAAGGAAATAGCCGCCGCGTTAAGCGGCGTGCTGGGCCTTAAAGGCGCGGTCGTTACCGTGGCGCGCGACGGGGTAAGCGGCGTTTCGCTTGCCAAGCGCGAAAAGCCGGACCTTATTTTGCTGGATCTTATGCTTCCCAAACTAAGCGGTTTTGAGGTATGCAAAATCCTGAAGACCGACAATCTGACATGGCGTATTCCCGTCATAATAATGTCCACGCTAAACAAGCCCGAGCAGATTGCCCGCGCCAAGGAAGCCGGCGCGGACCATTTTGTAAGCAAGCCCTACGACCTTGACGTAGTGGTGGATGAAATATATAAATTCCTGCCTTGAAAAACGCACCCGCCGTCATTTATAAAAAACTTTTAACCGCTTTCGGTCCGCAGGGCTGGTGGCCGCTTTACAGCGTTGCCAAGGGCCGCTGTGTTTACCCGCCGCTTGTCTATCTGCCGCCGGATGAAAACGGCCGGTTTGAAATCTGTACCGGCGCCCTGCTTACGCAAAACACCGCGTGGACGAATGTGGAAAAAGCTCTTGCCCGACTAAAGGCCGAAAACATGCTTTCGGCCCGCAGACTGGCCGCCGCGCCTGAGGGAGAAATTGCCGGGCTTATCCGCAGTTCCGGCTATTTCATGCAGAAGGCGAGGAAGCTTAAAATCTTTTCAAGGCATCTGCTGCAGCGTCATCCCGAAGGAATTGAAAAATGGTTTTCCGGCCCGCTTGAAAGCGTGCGCGCCGAACTGCTGTCTGTGTGGGGCATAGGGCCGGAAACGGCCGACTCCATGCTTTTGTACGCCGGAGGGCGGCCGACTTTTGTCGTCGACGCCTACACCCGCCGTCTGCTTTCACGGCTTGGTTTTGCCGAGGCCCGCGCTTACGATGAGGCCCGCAATCTGTACATGCGGCTTCTGCCCGCCGACTATAAAATATACAATGAATATCATGCTTTGATTGTTGAACTGGGAAAACGCCATTGCGCAAAAACGCCGCGCTGCGCAAACTGTCCGCTTTCTGCCGCATGCCCAAAGGAGAAAATATAATGGATATACTGGAAAAGGCCGAGAAACTGCTTAACGAAGGCAAGCCCCGCAAGGCGCTGGACCTGCTTAAAAAGACAAAAAAGGACGACGCTTTCGCCGAATATCTGAAAGCCGAGGCCAGCCGTGTGGGCGGCGATTTTCACGCCGCCATTACCCATTATGACAACGCCCGCCGCGGCCATATCGAAGACCCCGAGCTGGCCGTAAACATCCTTAACGGCATGGCGGCCTGCCTGCGCACGCTCGGCAAATCCGAGCCGGCTTATACCTTCGCGCATGAAGCCGGACGCATAGCGCAGGAATACGAACTGGAGGACGCGGAGCGTCACTCCCGTCTTGAAATGGCAATGGCCCTGCGCGCAAAGGGAAATCTGGAGCAGTCGCGCGCATTGCTTGAAATGATTCTTACCGAATTCGAGGAACTCGGCGACAGCTCTGGTTCCACCTACATTCACTGGGCGCTGGGCGGCATTTTCCGCCTGCAGGGAAAATTCGCGCAGTCGGTGGCGGAGTTTAAGAAAGCCGTCGCGCTCGCAAAAAAAGACAAGGACGAAACCTCTCTCGGTTACGGCTACTTCGGCCTTGCCGGAGTGTCCAGAGTTGCCGGCGACATTGCCGGAAGCGAAAAATATTACCGCATAGCCGCCGATATTTTCAAGGACAGCGAAGACCTTTTTGCCCGCGCCTATGTAAACTGCGGCCTTGCAAACGCCCTGCGCCAGAAAGGCGCGCACGACGAGGCTTACACGCGCTATCAGGAAGCCGACAAACTGTACTCCAAAATCAACGACGAGCCCGACCTTGGCTTTGTTAAATGGGGTCTCGGCAATATTCTTGTAAAGCGCGGCAAGCTAAAGGAAGCCATGAAGCAGTTTGAAAAAGCCCTTGCCTTGTTTGAGAAGTACGACGAAAAGCGCGGCGAGTTGCTTACCCGCCTTTCCATAGCCTCCCTTACCTATCTGCTGGGCGACGCCGAAGCCGCCGACAGAATTTACGACGCCGCCGTGGCCGAGGCTAAAAACGAGGGTCTGCATACCTATCTGGAAACCCTCACCTAGGTCCGCATTCGTTACGACTTATATTAAAAAATCCCCCGCTTATGGCGGGGGATTTTTTATTAGTTAAGTAAACTTTGCTGTATGGTAGTGGGCTTTCCCGATTGGAAAGCCCTTTGGGTGGTACTTTTGACATATCCAATATCCATAGTGCCGCACATAGCGCAGTCCCGTCGGGTTTATTACAGTGAAAGTGCGGGCAGGCGTGAAAGGCCAGCCCAAGAGTTACTTAACTTTTTTATGCGCTTTTGCGGTGCGGCCAGTGCGGAAACAATTGCTTTTACCTGCGGCAAAGTACCGCTTTTGCGGCGAGGCAATAAATACGCGGCCTGCTGATTGCGAGTTGTAAAAGTGTTTAATCGTGTTGTTCTCGGGTTCTTAAATACCGACGGGAAAGTCCTTCCCTTTACATTGTATTTGACCGGCCGTATCAGACTGATGCTTATCCGGTCCGTGGCCGTGCCGCCTGTAAATTTTGCGGAACCGGCAGGGCATAGCCGCGCACACGATTTTGCCTGCTGGAATCTTGCATACTGCGGTGTGTCTTTTCCTGTCGCTGGTAATTGGGTATTAAAGTTCCGGGCGGCTGCTTGCTGGTATGCTCTGCTGTGGCTAGTGCCCGTGCCACAGACAATAAAAAAGGCGGCCTTTCGGCCGCCTTTTTGTGTTAAGCAGTAATTCTTATTTCGCGTCTGCAATCGTGTAGTGAATCCAGCGTTTGCCGTCCTGCGAGGCGAGAACCGAAGGTACGCCCGCATGGCCTTTCTTGTCGACGTTGGCGGTAATCTTATAGATTGCGCCGTCTTTTTTAACTATTACTTCAGCCTGCACGTCGTTTATCTGCGCGGGATAGCTGCCGGCGAGGGTTCCGCCGATGACTGCCTGATTGCCGCGAAGCGTGATGCCGGTAAACACCAGGGTGTTCTTGGGATTGTCGAGGTATTCAACTCTCGCAAAGGTCAGCACGGACGGATATTTCATAACCTTTCCGAAGGTAACCACGGAATGCTGTCTGGGAGAATGGCAGCTGTCGCGGGTGTAGGTCACGTCGGCCGTAAAGGAGGTGCGGGCCAGGTCTATGGTTTCATAGTCCATAAGCAGAACGGTGTCCATGCTTACCGTAATGTCGCGGTTTTCCTCGCAGGTCGAGCCTTCGTGAATGGCCATTACATTAAGGCTTATCGGAAGAGGCTCGGTGCTGGTGGGCGAGCTCTGAACGGGATAGCTTCTGTTTATGGGCGCGCCGTTGATGTAGAGAGTGGTCATGCCGGGAGCGTTGGAAACGGCGGTTGCGCCGTCGAGACAGATAGCGCGCGTAAACTGCGCGGCATCCGCCGCGTTATCTGCTCCGCGCAGATAGCAGGTGGTGTTAAAAGCGGCGTTTGCCTCAACTGCGGCCGCGGCCGCTATGACTATTGCCAGCAATGCTGTTTTTTTCATAATGTCATCTTCCTTTTTTTATTGGCCGTCCAAGTGCGGCGGCAGGTTCCATTAAGTCAATGGAACGGCGGAAATCCTATTTGGCATCCACCAATGAATAGTTTACCCAATTTTTAGCGTCTTGTGTTACGCTAATTTCAGGAACGCCGGTGCGGCCGTCAGCCGAGGCTTCGGCCATGACTTTGTAGGTCTCCATGCCGTTTCTGATAATGGCGGTTGCCGTATGATAGTCCATCTGCACGGGATAAGTGCCTTCAAGGTCGCCGCTTATCGTGGCGCGGTTGCCGCGCACGTCAAGGCCGGTGACGGTCAGGTGCATTTTCGGATAGTACGCGTGCCCTTCAAGCTTGTATGTGAGCGAGGAGGGCTGTTTCGCCATTTTTGTGAAAGTGACAGTGGCGTTATTGTACGAGGAATGGCAGATGTCGCGGCTATAGGAAACCTTTGCGGTAAACGATGTTCTTGCAAGGTCGATGCTTTCATCGTTCTTGTTAAGCGCGGTTTTCATGCCCATCAGTATGGAAATGCCTTCGGAGCAGAATGCGGATTCCTCTCTCTGATAGACATTGTCGACGTCAAAGCCCCTGTCGTAGGGAAAGCCAAGCAGTCTGACCGTGTCGTGAACGGGCGAGCCGAATATGGTGAGCTGGCGGATGTCGTTTTCCTCTTTGAATATCGAGGTGCGGTTTATGCAGACCGCTTTTGTAAACTCCGCGTCGTCGGCTACGTCGTTTGCCGGACGGACGAAACAGGTCGTGTTGAACGTCGCGTTTGCCTGCACCGCCGCCGCTGCCATCATTACGAGCGCCATCAGTACTGACTTTTTCATTTTATTTCTCCTCTGTGGTCGTGTGCGTCCGGCCGTATTGCGCCGCACGTACATGCTCCCTTGCGGGAGGGATGAAATTCGCTGTCTGAAAAATTAACTGCGCCGGGAAAAGAGGAAATTTCAAAATGACGGGAAATGAAAGATGGGGAACTGCATGACTGAAACAGGGAAAGGGTTTTACTTGAAAAAATCGGAATATGCGGGGACTTAACTGGATGGAACTTTGGAAAATTTGGCGGTATGGTTTGAGGGTTTGTACTGCATTTTGGCGGGGCTGGCGGACGGGTTCCGCCATATCGGCACGGCATTTTACCGCCGCCGGATTTATCGTGTCCGGCTTTTAAGGAAGTGCGTCCTGTGAGGCATCTCAGCATCATGGGGCGGTACAGCTCCTTAAAGAAACTTTCTACATTTACACGATATCAAAGAGCGCAAATCCTGTCAAGTTGTCTTATGCTTTCCCCGACGGTAAACACGCTTAAAAATATCGCGGAAAAAACAGGGGCGGCCATTTACCCGCGTGGTCTGTGCGGCTTATTTTTTTACTGCCATGCCGCATTTTTCCCGACTGCGGATTTGCTGGCAAGAAAGGTCTGACAGGCGGAAGATGCTCTGGCTTTATGCTTTGCATAAAATGGTTTGCCCGTCGGGAAAACCCTTTGGCTGGCACGCTATGTATCCATTGAGCAGGTGCGGTGACTGCAGCGGTTATTCGTGCTTTTGGTATTCTTTGCTCGGCCTGCGGCAAAAACTTATCCGGCTATAAATTTGTTTGCGCCTGCGTCACTGACCGTGTCGTTTGGTGTGGCTGGCTATTTGGCCCCGTGCCCGAAATAGCTTGCGGAGCGCAAAAAAACCGCCGGCCTTTATGGCCGGCGGTTTTGTGCAAATGCTGAAGGCTTACATCTTGAAGTCTTCACCCAGATAGAGCTTGCGGGCGTTTTCATCCTGCAAAAGCTGCTCCGGCGTGCCTTCCACGAGGATAGTGCCGTCGTATATAAGGTATGCCCTCTGCGTAAGCGGCAGGGTTTCGCGCACGTTGTGGTCGGTTATAAGTACGCCTATGCCTTTGTCCCGCAGTTTGTAGATAGTCTTTCTGAGGTCGCTTACCGTTATGGGGTCAATGCCGACGAACGGCTCGTCAAGCAGGATAATCTTCGGTTCGCTTATCATGGCGCGCGCCACTTCCAGACGGCGCTTTTCGCCGCCCGACATGGTGGAGGCTTTCTGCTTTCTCAGGTCGTAGAGGCCGAATTCATCAAGCAGGGACTTTACCTTTTTAAGCTGGTCCCTGCGCGAGGGCATTATGCGCTCAAGCACGGCCAGCAGGTTTTCCTCGACGGTAAGGCCGCGGAAAATGGTCGGTTCCTGCGCCAGATAGCCAAGGCCCAGCCGCGCCCGCTCGTGCATGGGCATATCGGTAACGTCGCGGCCGTCTATGAGAATGTGTCCGCCGTCGGATTTTATGAAACCGACCAGCATATAAAAGCTTGTGGTCTTGCCTGCGCCGTTTGGGCCCAGCAGACCGCAGATTTCGCCGGATGACACGTGTATGCTTATGCCTTTTACGACGCGTCTGTCCTTGTATGTTTTTTCAATGCTTTCCGACCGGAGCTCCATATTTTCGGTACTCCTCGTTAGTGGTTCTTACCCAGCCTTTTACGGCGCCGGTTATGCTGATGTCGTTATAATAGGCCGAGGCCGTCGCGCTGTCGCCGGTTATGGCGAAGTCCGACTTGTTGTGCGAGCCCCATATGACCGGCACGCCGGTAAACTGGAAAAACGCCGCCTTGTAATCGTATACGGCCTGTTTGCTGAGCGACGAAACTTCCTCGCCTTTTATTTTCACGTCCTGTGAAAGTATGACCGTGGATTTCTTCTCGTTAAAAAAGGCCGATTTCGCGTCGGCTGTCCACTTGCCGCGCTTTGGGTCCGTGTGGATGACTTTTACGGTCTCATCGCTTTTTGGCTTTAGCAGGGCGGTGTTGCTGTTTAAATTGTATGTGGCCGTGTGTGAAAACGACTCCGTCTGCGCGCCGGTCTTTTCAATTTTAGTGCCGTGAACCTTGCCTTTCAGGTCCACTATGCCGCGCTTGCGGCGGAACATGGCCCAGTCGGCGCTGACCGCGTAAAAAGGGTTTTTGTAGGACACGTCGCCGATGAACTCCTCTTCGCCCGCTTTGCGGCGGATAATCCACTTGTCGCTGCGCACCACGCCGCCCAGAACGTTGGGGAAATCGGCTTTGACCTGCGCCGCCGCGGGCGCGGGCAGCGTCGCGGAGCAGACAAGCAGGGCGATTAAAAAATTAATGTTTCTTGCCTTCATTTAGCAGTCCGGTGGTGTCCTTGTCCAGCTTTTCGGGTATTTTGGTGCTTTGCTGGTTTATGGTTATTTCCGACAGGTCTGGCGACGCTTCAAGCCCCTGTCCCTTTACCGTTGCGCCGCGCTGGTTAATCTCCACCGGCTCGTCGGTCCAGATTCTTTTGCGCTTTGAGGCGTAAATAAGTTTTTCGCCCGTCAGCGTTATTTTTTCCTTAAGCGACTGTGCCTTTACGCTTTTTGTCAGCGTGAAATCGCCGGATTCCATGTCCATCAGGCCCTGTTTGGCCGATACTTCGGTAACAAGGTCCTTGCCCTCGTAAAGTTTTATCAGCGGATGGGACAGCCGCGCCTTTTGTTTGGCCGCGTCGAATTCGGCCGAATTCGTGTCCAGCGTCCAGGTGGTAGTGCCGCCCTTCATTTCAAAAAGGTTCAGGTCTATTACGGTCTGCACCGCGCCTTCCGAGGCGGCGTTGTCCCCGCCGGAATAATCGGCGCAGCCGGCGCACAGCGCCAGCGCGGCCAGTAAAAACAGGCTACGCGTCCGCATTGTCCTTCCGGAGGAGGGGGAATATTTCAAGCAGGTCCTGCTCGTCCAGTATGCCGACTGGTTTGCCTTTTGAGTCCACCACGGGAAGGTTGTCTATGTGCCTTTCCGTTATTATGCGCGCGGCGTCAGCGGCCATGTCTGCCGGAGTAACGCAAAGCGGATTTTTTGTCATCACGTCGCATACAAGGCGGGCGGCAATATCGGGCGTGTCTGCAAGGCGGCGGCGCAAATCGCCGTCGGTAAAAAAGCCCGTGAGCCTGCCGTTTTTGCCCGTCAGTGAGACCGCGCCCATTCTTGTCGCGGTCATCACTTCAATTGCCTTGCGCACGGTGGCTTTTTCGGTCAGTACGGGGTTTGCCTTGCCGGTGCGCATGAAATCGGAAACCTTCATGGTAAGTATTTTGCCGAGCGAGCCGCCCGGATGCAGCCTTGCGAAATCTTCTTTGCCGAAGCCTCTGCCAAGCATGAGCGCAATGGCAAGCGCGTCGCCGATAGCCAGCGCAAGCGTGGTCGATGTCGTCGGCGTTATGTTAAAGGGGCAGGCTTCGCGCTCTATCGCGGAAATGAGCGTGATGTCCGAGTGGCGGGCCAGCTTTGATTTTGCGCTGCCCGTTATGGCTATTACGCCTAAACCGAGTTTTTTAAGCACCGGCATAAGCTTGCATATTTCCTCGGTCTCGCCGGAATGGGAGAGCGCGAGTATGATGTCGTTTTTTGCAAGCATTCCCAAATCGCCGTGGAAACATTCGACCGGATGCACGAAAAGCGACGGTGTTCCGGTGGAGGCCAGCGTTGCCGAAATCTTGCGGCCGATAAGGCCTGACTTTCCGATACCCGTAACTATTACCCTGCCGGTGCAGGCAAGTACGCGGGCGACGGCGCGCTCAAATGATGCGTCGACGCGTTTTGACGCGGCAATAAGCGCCCTGCCCTCGATGTCCAGCACGCGGGCGGCGATTCTGCGCGGATTTCTTTTGCTTACTTTGGCAGCGGCGTGTGCGGATAGAGCCATGGTGTCATTTCCGAGGGAATTGTGCGAATGTTATAAGGCGGCGGCAGCTTCGCCAGATAGTGCTTTGCCGTAAAGAAAAAGGCTATGAGCACGAGGTAAATTATGGAGAGCGTCTTCACATGCCATTTCCAGCCCGGAAACCACGCGGGCGGCAGGGTAAGGTCCCTGTCGCATTTCTTGCAGATTTTCGTGCCTTCCTTATTTTCCTGTCCGCAGCTGGGGCATTTCATTTGATTGTCCTCTTGGCAAGAGAATCGAACTCACTGATTATCTTAACGAGTTTTGAAGCCTCGTTCAAGCGTATGGAATTCGGCCCGTCCGACAGGGCCTTGGCGGGATTTGGATGAGCCTCGAAAAAGACTCCCGCCACGCCGACGGCCGCCGCCGCGCGGGCAAGCACTGGCGCGTATACCGCGTCTCCGCCCGTGGCCGTGCCGAGGCCGCCCGGTTTCTGCACCGAGTGGGTGCAGTCGAAAATAACGGGATAGCCCGTTTCCTTCATTATGGCCAGCGAGCGCATGTCCACCACCAGATTTCCGTAGCCGAAGGTGGTTCCGCGCTCGGTAAAAAGTATGTTCTTGTTTCCGGCCGCCTCAAGTTTGGCGGCTATGTTTTTAACGTCCCACGGCGAAAGAAACTGGCCTTTTTTGACGTTTACCGGCTTGCCGGTTTTTGCGCAGGCCACGAGCAAATCGGTCTGGCGGCAGAGAAACGCCGGAACCTGAAGCATGTCTGCCACCTCGGCCACTTCGGAGGCCTGACCGGCCTCATGCACGTCGATGACCACGGGCACTCCCAGCTTTTCCTTGACCCGCGCCACTATGCCGAGCCCCTCCTGCATTCCGGGGCCGCGAAAGGCCTTTATCGAGGTGCGGTTTGCCTTGTCGAAAGAGGCTTTAAGCACGAAACCGCGTTTTTGTTTTGCGCATAATTCCTTAAGCGTTTTGCCGGTCTTATAAAGGAGTTCTTCAGATTCTATTACGCAGGGCCCCGCTATGAAGGCCGCCGGAATGGCGTTTGAAAATTTAACTCCGCCCACGTTTATCACGGCATTTTTCATTTGCCCTCCTTGGCCGCCAGCGCGGCTTTTATGAAGCTGTTGAATACGGGATGTCCTGTTTCGGGACGGGACTTGAATTCGGGATGAAACTGCACGCCGATGAAAAACGGATGGTCGTGCCGTTCGACAATTTCCGACAGGCCGGATTTTTTGCTCTTGCCAGTAACGTAAAGACCGGCTTTCTGAAGCTGCTTTATGTAGACGGGGTTTAATTCGTAGCGGTGGCGGTGGCGTTCGGCAATGGCGGTCGTGCCGTAGCATTTTGCGGCAAGGCTTCCCGCCGTCAGTTTCGCGTCGTAGCTTCCAAGGCGCATGGTGCCGCCCTTGTTTGCAACTTTTTTCTGGCTTTCGATAATGTCGATAACGGGATATTTGGTCTTGGGGTTGAACTCGGCGGAGTCCGCCGTTTTGAGGCCCACAAGATGCCGTGCCGTTTCAATTACCGCGCACTGCATGCCGAGGCAGATGCCGAGGAAGGGTTTTTTGTTTTCGCGCGCGTACTGCACCGCGCGTATTTTGCCTTCCAGTCCGCGGTAGCCGAAACCGCCGGGAACTAAAATGCCGTCAGCCTGCGCGAGGCGTTCCTCCAGCTTGTCTTCCTCCACGTCGATGAAATCCGTTTCCACCCTGGTGCTTGTCTGTATGCCCGCGTGAAAGAGCGCTTCAGAAATGGATTTGTACGCGTCCTTCATTTTGGTGTATTTTCCGGCCACGGCGATTCTTACTTTCTTCTGCGGATTGCGGACTTTTTTCATGAACTCAATCCACTTGCCGAAGTCGTGCTTTCTGGCGCGTATGCCAAGAAGCATCAGCACCTGTTCGTTTACGCCCTGCTGGTAAATGCTTTCTGGCACGTCGTAAATGGACGGCGCGTCCGGCGCTTCTATTACGGCCTCTTTGGGCACGCTGCAGAAAAGAGCTATTTTCTTTTTCGATTCAATATCCAGCGCCATCTGCGTGCGGCAGATTATCATGTTCGGGTCTATGCCTATTTCGCGCAGTTTGTTTACGGAATGCTGGGTGGGTTTTGTCTTTATTTCGTTTGAAGTGGGCATGTACGGCACGAAAGTGACGTGAATGGAAAGCACGTTGCTCGCGCCGAAGTCGTAGCGGAGCTGGCGCACGGCTTCCAGAAAGGGAAGGCTTTCAATGTCGCCCACTGTTCCGCCTATTTCGACGAGCACCACGTCGGTGTCCTTTGAAAGGGCCACGAGGCGGCCCTTTATTTCGTTAGTAATGTGCGGAATCACCTGCACGGTGCCGCCCAGATAGTCGCCGCGGCGTTCCTTTTCAATTACGGCCTTGTAAACATTGCCGGAAGTGATGATGTTGGCCTTGGACATATCGAGGCCCAGATATCTTTCATAATAGCCCAGGTCGAGGTCGGTTTCGGCGCCGTCCTGCGTCACGAAAACCTCGCCGTGCTGGTAAGGACTCATGGTTCCGGCGTCCACGTTAATGTAGGGGTCGCACTTTACCATGGTGACCTTCAGGCCGCTGCACTGCAGGAGCTTTCCTATCGACGCGCCCGAAATGCCTTTGCCGAGAGAACTTACCACACCGCCCGTGATTATTATGAATTTTGCCATGTTATTTGTTTTTCTCGAAATAAGCCTGAGCCCGCGCTATATCCTCGGGCACGTCGATGGCGGGACCGAGCCTGTCGACGGTGACGCATGTTATGCGCATACCGGCTTCAAGAGCGCGCAGCTGCTCAAGCCGCTCAAGTCTTTCAAGCGGGCTCGGCGGCAGTTTTACGAAATTTTCCAGCGCCTGTCTTTTATAGCAGTACAGGCCGCAGTGCTTGTACCACGGCAGTTTTTTGCTGTCGGGAGAAAGCGGATGGTGAAAGGGAATCTGCGCGCGCGAAAAATAAAGCGCGCGGCCTTCCGGCGTCATCGCGATTTTCACGCAGTTGGGGTCGTTTACTTCGTCGGGATTTGTAATCGGCGCGCCCGCGGTTGCAATGTCGGAGTCGGGTTTTCTCAGACGGTCTATTGCCTTAACAAGCGTGGCGGTCTGTATGAAAGGCTCGTCGCTCTGGACGTTCACCACAAAAGGTTCCTTGCGGTTTTTTGCCACTTCGTAAACGCGGTCCGTGCCGGATGCGCAGGACGCGCTTGTAAGCACGGCTTTCGCGCCGAACTTCGCCGCGCCGTCAACGACGGCCTGATGCTCGGTCGCTATAAGCACTTCGCCGAGGTCGGCTTTAATGCAGGCCTCGTAGACCCACTGCAGTATTGGCTTTCCGTAAAGCGGCGCAAGCACCTTGCCCGGAAAGCGGGTAGAGGCGTAGCGCGCCGGTATTACTATAAGTGTTTCTTTCATTTCAGTGACTCCAGAAGTTCCTCTCTGCTTACCGTGGCTGTGCCCAGCTTGCCGACCACGATGCCGGCCGCGTAGTTGGAAATAAGCGCGGCCTGTTTGTAATTGGCTCCGGCCGCCAGCGCCAGCGTAAACACGGAAATTACCGTGTCGCCCGCGCCGGTAACGTCGTAAACCTCGCGCGCCACCGTGGGCGTGTGCGAGATGCAGTCCTTCTCAAAAAGGGTCATGCCGTTGGGGCCCTGCGTTATCAGAACGGTGGTGCTGTCGAGGGTCGCCATTATGTTTTTGCCAAGGTCCTCTATGGCGGGCTGGCCGTCCTTAGGCATAAGGCGCATGCCTTCCCACGCTTCCTTGGTGTTGGGGGTTATGCAGGTTACCTGCCGGTATTTCTTGAAATGTTCCACCTTCGGGTCCACGGTGACGGGAATGCGGGCCGCGCGGCAGGCCTCGATGGAGGCCTTTATCGTCGCGTCGCAGAGCACGCCCTTGCCGTAGTCGGAAAGCACCACGCCCTTTGAGGAGGCGAGCGCTTTTTTCAGATTGTTTATGCAGCCCGCGCACACCGGCGCGGACAGGGAATGCGAGGCTTCGCGGTCAAAGCGCACAACCTGCTGATGCTCGGCTATGACGCGCACTTTTTCGGTAGTGGGGCGCTGTTTATCGCGCAGCACGCCGGAGACGTCCACGCCGTTTGCTTGTATGGACTCAAGCAGGGAATCGGCCGCCGCGTCGTCGCCGACTACGGAGACCAGTGAAACTTTCGCGCCAAGCGCGGCAAGGTTCGACGCCACGTTTCCCGCGCCGCCCGGCAGAAGAGTTTCCTCTTTTACAAGCACCACGGGTACGGGGGCTTCCGGCGAAATGCGGCTTACCTTGCCGCGTATAAAGTGGTCTATCATTATGTCGCCGAACACGGTAACGGGCGTTCCGTTAAACGCCTTTATAAGTCCGGCCAGCTGCTTTCTGTCTATGTTCTGCATTAATCTGTCTCCGTTGCGGTCATTTGCGCGAGTAGCTTTCCAGTTCCGCCGATACGTTGCCTATAAACACCTCGGCCTGCATTTTTACGGGCATGCGCTTGTCGTCGGCCGTCACCCACACGGTGAGGCTTTTGCCTTTCTGCACGAAAATTCCCTTGTCCCGCATTTCGGGACGGATTACGAAACAGTCGAACTTGCCCGCCGGGACTTTCACCGTTTCGCGGCGCAGCACCTTTACGACCAGCGGCCAGTTCTTCGTGGTGTTTACGTCGAAGACTATGTCCTTTCCCACGGCCATTTCGCCGGAGCGGACATAGTAAAGCGCCGAAAGAATGTCCTGTACGTCGCCGGGCAGAGTGCCTTCAAGGGGCGTTATGTTTCCGGCGCGGTCTTTCTGCTGGCCCTTGTACTTGCGGGCGGGCTGGTCGAACATCACCCACTCGTCCCAGAGGTAGGAGCCCTCGCGGATTTTCTTGGCGTAAAAACGCGACGTGCGGTCCTTTACGTTTATGCAGGTGTCGTTCTGGTCGCGCACTCTAAAAAACGTGTCCACGAAGCCGTTTGATTTTGCCTTGGTCACAAGGTGGTGGCAGAGCACGCCGTCAACGTTTATAACCGTGTCGTAGTCCATTTCCGCGCTGCCGACGGCGATAAGTCCCCAGTCGAGCGAAAATTTCAGGCTTTCACCCTGCCACGGCGCGTTGGCCGAGCCGGGCGGCAGGGCCGCTTTTTCGGCCGAGGCGATAGGCATCGGCAGGCCGGGCCTGTCGTGTTCGGCAAAGGCCGCCGGACAGGCAAACAGTGCAATAACCGCCAGTTTTGCGGTGGCTTTCATAAGCTAAAAGTGAAGCAGATCGCCCAGATACTTGCCCAGATATATTTCCAGCGCAAGCAGGGCGCCTATTATAACGACGCCGGAAATAGTCGTCAGTTCCTTGTTGTATACAACCTGCGGCCACTCAAAGGAGTTATGCTCCATGGCCTCGCCGAACTTGCAGAGTTTCGGCATATAAGGCGGAACGGTTTTTTTGAAATTCTCGAAATCCGCGCCAAAGAGGTTTGTAAGGTGTATTTCCTCGGCCTGCACCTGAAGACGGTAAATGTATTTGAAGCCCAGCAGGATGACGGCGAAAAGCGCCACCGAGCGCCACGGATACTGCGCGTTTATGCAGGTGACGGCAAGGCCGATGGACATGAGAAACGAGCCGACGTACAGGGGGTTCCTCACCATGCGGTAGGGGCCGTTTATGGCGAGGTTCTTGTCCTTTTTAAGATTGCCCGACGCCCACACGCGTATGCCTTCGCCGGCGAAGGCGAGCAGCATACCTATGGTGAAAAGGGTCCAGTCGGCGGGTTTTGCTATTACCAGAAGAATTACGGTGATGAGCTGTGTAAGTTTAATTCTGTATTTCATTTTTTATCCATTTTGCTCCGTTTAGAATATTTGCGGCCACGCGGTCGGGATGCAGCTGGTCCGCGTACTTGCGCAAATGGTGTCTGCCGTTTCCGGTTCTTACCAAAATCGTTTTCATGCCCAGCCTGCGGCCGAATTCCACGTCGGCGCGCTTGTCGCCTATCATAAACGAGGCGGCGGGGTCTACGCCGTGCTCTTTTATAATTTGCTCGCCCAGCAGGGTTTCCGGCTTCCTGCAGCGGCAGTGTTTCTCCGGCGCGTGCGGGCAGTAGTAAATGCCGTCGAGCAGTACGCCGCTTTTTTTAAGCAGGCCGCGAAGATAGGCGTTTAACTCTTCTACCGTCTCCTTGCCGAAGTAGCCGCGCCCTATGCCGGACTGGTTCGATACTATGAAAAGCTTGAAGCCCAGTTTACTTAAAATGCGCAGGGCCTCGGGCGTGCTTTTATAAAGCCGCAGCTGGCTGGTGCGGGAAATGTAAACGCCGGGCCGCTCGTAAATGAGCGTGCCGTCGCGGTCCAGAAACACGGCTTTATTTAAGGGCTTTTTCATGGTCGTTGGCGTGTTTCTGCCTGTAGGCTATGGCGTCTTTTTCGCGTTTCCAGCGGTTGTGCGCCCACAGCCATTTAGACGGGTCCTGCCGTATCCACTGCTCTATTTTGCCGTTTAGCTTGTTTACAAGGTCGAGCATATGTTCCTCGGAATAATGCTCCTGCGGCAAAATGGGGTCTTCGATATAGGCGTCGATGCCCTGAGGCGTGCGGGTTATGCGGACGGGGAAAACCGGTGTCTGCATTTTAAGCGAAAGCAAAGCGGTAAGCGGAGTGACCGAGGCGGGGCGGCCCAGAAAATCGGCGTAAAGTTCGCCGGCCGGCATGTTCTGGTCCATTAATATGCCAAGAAGTTTGCCGCGCTTCAGGTTGCGCACGCAGGAAAAAAACGGGTCGCGGTGAAATATTATGTCGCTGCCGAAATGTTTGCGCATTTTAGTTACCCACGCGTCCACGAAAGGATTTCTTATGGCGCGGGCCACCACGCAGCAGTCGTAGCCGAGGGCGGGGAAAAGCAGGCCCACAAGTTCCCAGTTTGTAAGATGTCCGACATGGATGATTACGCCTTTTTCCCGGCTCAGGTAAGGTTTGAGTTTTTCTTCGCCGTGCAGACGGCATTTTTTAAGCAGCTGCTGGCGGGTCATGGCGGAGGCTTTAAGAAATTCCGCCGCTATAATGCCCATGTTGCCCCACGAGGCGCGGGCCGTGTCGTCAATCTGTTTTTCGGTGAACTGGGGGAAGGCTTTGCGTATATTGTCTTTTGTAAGGCGCAGACGCTTAAACACTATAAGGGCCGCAAAACGCCCCAGCATTTCGCCGGCTTTGAGCGCGGCGTTCCACGGCAGAAGGGACAGCAGAAAGCCCAGCAGGCGCAGGGCAGCGTATTCGGCTAGAAAGCGCAGTCGTTTTGTCAGTGTCATATAAGCTGGCGGACGGGATGTCCGTCCGTCAGCTTATTATAACATTTATATTAATAGGAGTGGGACTTTGGCGGTTTAGGGGGCGCGGGTTTTCTGGAGGTCAGTTTGGGATTAAGCGCGTTCAGCCAGATTTTCTGCTTTTCCTCGCCGCCGTTTATCGTAAGCTGGATTGAAAGGACGTAGACTTTGTCCTTTAGTATTTCGCGCCATCCTTCGGGGAATTTTGTGAAGTCCTTGTAGGTGGTGATTATAGGCAGGCCGTTTGAAAGATTTGCGGCGCTTTCAAGTTCTTCCAGCGTGTACGGATGATGGTCGGGGTAGCGCCATATCTGGTTGAGCGTAAGGCCAAGGCCTTTAAGGGTGTTTTCAAAAGATTCCGGCTCGCCTATGGCCGAGAGGGCGGTAACTTCGCCGGTGATATCTCCCAGCGTGACGATTTTGGAATTGCACACGTCGAAATAATGCTCCGGCTTGTGGACGCTTTCAAGTATTTCCGCTTCAGTGTTATAGCGGCGCAGGGTTTCCTTTATTTCCTCAAGCTGCCACACGTCGGCCTGATCGCAGTGGGTCAAAAGCAGAAGGCCCGCGCGCTCAAGCGCCGAGGGATATTCCCGCAAAGTGCCGAAGGGCAGAAGCTGGTCGTTTCCGAATGGATTTCTAGCGTCAATAAGCACTATGTCCATGTCGCGAACGAGACGCAGATGCTGGAACCCGTCGTCAAGCAGGATAACCTGACTGTGAAAGTGTTTTACCGCCGTCTGGGCGGCGAGCACGCGGTTAGCGGAAACCAATATGGGCACGCCGTAGTCCTTAAGACTTTCGTGCATCATAAAAGGTTCGTCGCCGGTCTTTTCCCACGATTCCCTGCTCTTGGGCTGCAAAATGGTAACTTCGTCTTTTTCCGCGTCGCGCTTGTAGCCGCGCGATACAACCGACACGCGCACATTGTGCTTTGCCAGCGTCTTCGCCGCAAGTAAAACGGCCGTGGTCTTTCCGGTTCCGCCAGCCGTAATGTTTCCGATGCAGACGACGCGGCTGTTTACGTTGTGTATCTTTAAAAAGCCCATGGCGTAGAGCTGGTTTCTGACGAAAACCGCCGAGGCGTAGCCCATGGACATAATCCACAGCAGGCCTTTTCCGGCGATATTTGATAAAAGGATTTGGCGTATCTTGGTAGGATTCATAAGTATTATTTTAGTATAGATTGGGGCGGTTGTGGCAACAACTGTTTGAATTTAACAAAAACTTCTTCGGGCGGCAGGCCGCGCAGACATTCAAGCGCGCGCGGGCACTCGTTGCGCTGACAGCCTATGCAGTCAAGATTTTCCCTGCGTATAAAAAGGTGGCGCGGATTGTTTGGCGGCGTCCATACCGCGGGGTCGCTGGAGGCGTGTATGGTAAGCGTTGGCGTGCCGACCGCCACAGCTATATGCTTGGGACCGTTGCAGTTTGTAACCAGCGCGGCGCAGTTTTTAAGCAGGGCTGCGGCGTGGCCAAGCTGCGGCGTGCGCGGCGCTGTAAAAACCCTTTCGCCCGCCTGCGCGGCTATGGCCTGCGCCTTCTCTTCCTCGCCCGGCCCCCACAAAAGCAGTATGGCGGCCTGCGGGCAGGCGGCGGCAATCATTTTTGCCAGCGCGGCAAAATGCTCCGGCGGATATTCCCGCGTTATTTTGCGCGAGACCGGCGCGAAGGCCACGGCAAAACCGTTTGGCGGAACAATCTTTTTAAGTTCTTCCCGCGCCCACGCCATGTGTTCTGGGCGGATGTGCAGTACGGGCAGAATGTTTGTGCTTTCGAACGGTACGCCGACGGGCGCGAGCATTTTAATTTTTTCGGCCGGAGCGTAGACCGCGCCTTTCGAGCGCACTAAAAGGGTGTTGTACGCCGCCGTCCAGAACACGTTTGGCGGACCGGCCTTTACCCGCGCGCCGGAAAGAAAGGTCATCAGGCCGGAGCGTGGATTGCCGAGAAAATCTATGACCATGTCGTAGCCGCGTCGGCGAACGTCAAGGAGCCAGCGCAGGTGTCGGGACTTGTCGTAAATGAGCACTTCGGAAATATCGGTATTGCCAAAAAGCGCCTCGTCACAGGGCTTTTCAACGAGAAAATCTATTTTCGCGTCTGGGTAGGTGCGCCGCAGTGCGGCAAGGGCGGGCGTGGTAAGTATCACGTCGCCAATGCGCCGCAATTGTATTACCAGTATTTTGCGGGGAGGCTGTGCCATCAGAATTTTGATTTGCCGCGCGTGACCTGCAGGCGGAAGTCCAGCATGGACCCGTCGCCGCGTACGAAAATGCGGTGTATTGGCGTGCCTTCAAGCGGCAGGGGTTCAACCGCCTGTTTTATGCTGAAATCGAGCAGGTAGCCTGCGTCTTTTGCGCGCTGTCTTATGTCTTCATCCTGCGCGCCCGCGCCGAAGGGGTAGGCTATGGAGTGGACCTCGCGCCCCAGTCCGTCTTCAAGGCGTTTCTTGCTTTCGCGCAATTGCCAGCTTACGCGTTCCGGTTCAAGTTCTGTAAGGCAGGCGTGTGTCATGGTGTGCGAACCTATGCCGACCAGTCCGCTGTCCTGCATTTCCCTTAACTGTTCCCAGGTAAGCAGTGAGTGCCACGACTCGTCCTGCGGATTATGCCAGTCGTCTGCCTTGCCGACGTAACCGGCCACAACGAAAATATTCGCCTTGGCGTTTCTGGCCTTCAAAAGGGGGAAAACCTCGGTGTAGTTGTTCTTGTAGCCGTCGTCGAAAGTGATGAGTACGGGCTTTATTGGCAGGGCCGCGCCGCCGCGCACATAGGCCGCTAGGTCGTCGAGCGTTATGGTGGTGTAACCGCGCACCAACAGCCAGTCGAGCTGTTTTTCAAATGTTTTAGTGCTTACCCAGAGTTTTTTAAGTTTGGAATCTTTCTGCGGTACGCCGATTTTATGATACATCAGTACCGGCATGCCTTTTGTCCTTAGCCGCCACCAGTGCCAGCGCACGCTGGCCGCGACCACTATAAGGGCAGCAACCGCCGCGATGATTAGTTCAGTCATTGTCCTGCTCCGCTTCGCGCTCCAGCTGCCAGAGCTTTATGTGTTTTACAAAAACGTAGAAGGCCGAGGCCCCGCTCCACGCAAGACCGGCCACGCCATCTAAAAAACCGAGGCGCAGAACGTAGCGCTTTAAAAATTCAAGCGGCGGGGTGAGCAGGTTCCAGCAATGAAATTTTTTGCCCGACTGGCGCATTTTTTCTGCCGCCAGCGAAGTGTAGCTGTTGAACTTTACAAGATACTCTTCCATGTCGGGGTAGGAGTAATGCTCGATGCGCTCTATAAGTTCATCGGTCTTTCCGGTAACGCGCACGCCTTCGTGCAGAAGGCCGCCGCCAAAATAGGATTTGCCCTTTTTAAAAAGGCGTATATGCTTTTCGCCGTTAAGGCCGGAGTAGAGCATTTCGTGACCAAGAAAATAATTTGTAAAAGGGATTTCGAAAGCGTCGGTCTTTATGCGGTTAGGCGTAAAGAGTTTTTCTATTTCCTCTTTAAGCTCGGGCGTCAGCCTTTCGTCGGGGTCTAGGTGCAGCACCCATTCGTTCTGCGCAAGGCTTATGGCGTAGTTTTTCTGGTTTGCGAAGGAGTCGAACTCGCGCTGGAAAACGCGCGCGCCGTATTTCTTCGCCACTTCCATGGTCTTGTCGGAAGAGCCGCTGTCTACAAGCACTATGTCGTCGACAAGGCCCTTTACGCTGTCAAGGCAGAAGGGCAGGTCCTGCTCCTCGTCTTTAGCAATCATGGCCAGAGTAACCGGTATGGTCATTTCTTCCTCGCGTTGGTAATTTCAGCGTAAAAAGCGCAGGTGTCTTCTGCAAATTTGCGCGCGGTAAAACACTCCTTGTAGGCGCGTGCCGCCGCTTCACTCATTTTAGATAATTTTGAAGGGTTTGAAAGCATTGCCAGCAGGGCCTTCGCCATTTCCTCGGGTTTTTGCGGCGGCACTATAAAACCGGTTTTACCGTCTTCAATAAGGTCGGGAATGCCGCCCACGTTAGTGGCGGCCACGGGGCGCGACTGGGCCAGCCATTCAATGGCCGCGCGCGACACCGCCTCCGACCCGCATGAGGCTATGAGCCCGACCGAGCACTGCCGCATGAAGGCTTCCATGTCCGGCACGAAGCCTTCCAGTTTCACGGAATCTTTTATGCCGAGGCTTTCGGCGTAATCCGCAAGTTGGGCGGCCTTGATATTTTTTTCCGCGCCAGCTATGCGCAGTACCGCGTCGGGCAGGGACTTTTTTACAAGGGACAGCGCGGCTATTGCCGTGCGGTGGTCCTTTACGGGGTCAAGTCGTCCGGCCATGCCTATTACGGGAGTTTTCGGCATTGGCTCGGAAGACGGGTTCGCGTTTATGCCCTGCAAAATCATGCGCGCGTCCGGTTTTTTGAAACGGAGCATGGCAAAGTCGGCCAGAATGGCGGAATTGGCGGCGATAAAACCGTCGGTAAAACGCCACTGCAAGGCGGCCAGCGGTTTCGCTTTTAACCTGCGGGCGTCGGCGCGGGTGCGGACAAGCGCGGGACGGCCCAGCAGCATTAATTTAAGAAGCAGTCCGCAGGAATGTGCCGAGCCCGTGTGCGCGTTTATTATATCGGGTTTGAATTTTGCCGCGCGCGGCAAAATTTTCAAAATGCCGCCGCAGCCCTTTGCCGTTTCCAGCACGGCAAGGCCGCGCGCCGCGCACTCTTTTGCGGCGTGGCCGTTTTCGCGGGCTATGAAAAGTATTTTGTGCCCCGCCCGCTGGGTCTGCGCAAGCAAAAGGGCGTATTCGGTAAGGCCGCTGTCCCAGCTTTCGTCGGCTATGTGGATTATGTTCATGCGGGCACCTTTGTTTCAAGCTGGGCGCGGACGGATTCAAACGCTTCCTCCGCCGGTATCAGCGCCATGCACTGATGCTGCTTGCAGGTGTCGGGGTCGCAGGTGTCGCAAAGGCTTACGGGCGGCATCAGCACTATGTGGCCTTTGCCGTAAGGACCCCAGCGCTGGGGAAGACAGCCTTTAAGGCGCGGAAAAAACGATACGGTCGGCACGCCGGTCGCCGCCGCTATGTGAAGGGGGCCCGTTGAGTTTGCCACCACCACGTCCATGCGGCTTATGACGGCTATAAGCTGGGCAAGGTCGAGCCTTCCGGCCAGATTGCACACCCGCCCGCCGCCGTTTTTTATTATGCCGGAAACAAGCTCTGCCTCGTCGGCGCTTCCCGTAGTGAAAATTTTTGCCTGCGGCATTTCCCTGCCAAGCAGGGCTATCAGTTCGCTGAAACGCTTGGGCGGCCAGTCCTTTGCCGAGCCGCGCGAACCGGCGTGTATGCAGATGCGGGGACCGGTTGTCACGCTTTGCGCGGATAAAAATTCCTCCGCCCATTTTGCCTTGTAATCCGGCACGTTTATGTAAACGCCGCTGTCGACCGGCTCTATGCCGAGCGGAATAAGCAGGTCCTTGTTGAAATCTGCCTCGTGGCGGAGCACCTGCGAGCGGTGCTGGAAAATACGTTTGTTAAGAAGCAGTGACCACACTTTCGACGCCGGACCTATGCGCAGCGGTATGGCGGCGCGCCAGACGGTAAGGGCGGACACGCGGTCCACGAAAAAGAGTACGGCGGTATCGAAGCCGCGCTTTTTTATTTCGGCGGACGTTTCGCCTATTTTACCCAGCGTGATTATTTCATTTATATCGTGATTGTCCTGCAAAACAGGCGCGGCGTAGGCTGAAACGAGGGCCGCTATATGCGCGTCGGGAAATTTTTGGCGGAGCAGGCGCACGGACGGTGTTATCGAGATAACATCGCCTATCCTGTCTGTCCTTACAAGGAGTATTCTTCTCATGCGCGTGAATAATTTTAGCATTTTGACGGAGTGTAAATTGTAGAATGTAAAAACGCCATGAAAGAGTTAAGCGTAATAATTCCCACTTACCGCGGTTCCGCCCTGCTCTTGGAGTTTCTTCCCTCCGTGCTGGCGGCGTTACGCGCCTGTCCGTGCGATGCGGAACTCGTGATAGTCGACGACTGCTCCGGCGACGACAGTCTGTCCGTTGCCCGCCGTCTGTGCGAAGGCGCTGAAAACGTGGTGCTTGGCTCTACCGCGCAAAACAGCGGTTTTTCCGGCGCGTGCAACCGGGGCGCGGAACTCGCCTCGGGCAGGATTTTGTTTTTTCTAAATAACGACGTGCGCCTTGAGCCCGATTACTTCAAAAACTTTCAGAAATATTTTGCAGACGACACGGTTTTTGCCGTGGCCTGTTCGGGCTACAGTTTTTTTGACTCGCGCCAGATTGACGGAGTAAAGACCGTAAGCTGGAAACGCGGATTTCCGCGCTTTACCAAAAATATTTACGACGAAAAACTGCCAGACGAAGGCGAAATACTGTCCTTCGGTTTTCAGGGCGCGTATTTTTTCGCGCGCGCCGACCGCTTTCGCGCTCTCGGCGGTTTCGACGAGCTTTACGCTCCCTACATAATGGAGGAAACCGATTTGGCCTTCCGCGCCATAAGGCGCGGCTGGAAGGTGGTGTACGGGCGCGGTTTCATGGGCTATCACAAGGTGGGATCGTCCATACATTCAAAAACATCCCGCCGCACCAAAATAATTTCGGCGCGCAACCGCCTGCTGTTTGTGTGGAAAAACATCCGCTCGCCAAAATTGCTGTGCTCGCACTTTTTCTTTCTCTTCCTGCGTCTTCTGACGCTTGACCTCATCCAGTGGCAGGCGCTTTTCAAGGCCCTGCCGCTTATGTCCCGCGCAATCTCATCCGGCAAAAAGGAAGCCGCCCTGTCCGTTGAAACGGACGGGCGGATTATAAGCCGGTACGAAAATTATTTCAGAAAACTTGGCCGCTAGGCCCTGAGCATTTCAAGGGCGGCGTCGGCCGCCTTGTTTACGGTAAGAAGCCTCATGCAGAGGAAATGACCGTGCGGACAGCTGCGCCCGCCGTGCAGCGCGCACGGGCGGCAGGACAGTTTTGCCTGCAAAACGCGGTGTCCTTTTCCATACGGGAAAAAGCCCAGTTCCTTTGTCGTCGGGCCAAAGAGCGCAAGCGTAGGCACGCCGAAGGCGGTTGCTATGTGCATGGGGCCGGAATCGTTGGTTATAAAAAGTTTAAGGCGCGGCATTATCGCCATAAGTTCGGGAAGGCTCGTTTCGCCCGCCCAGTTTATTGCGTCGGTTCCCGACGCGGCTATTACGTCGGCGCAAAGCTGACGGTCGCCTTTGCCGCCCACAAGAACGGCGCGCGCGCCGGATGCTGAAAGTTTTTTAATGAGCGCCGCAAATCTTTCCGCCGGCCAGCGCTTTGTAAACCACACTGAACCGGGGTGAACGCCCACAAGCACGGCATTTGCCGCGCCCGCTGCCTCAAGTCTGCGGGTTATGGCGGCGGAGGCCGGCTCGGATGCCGTCATGGAAAGTTTCTGCGCGGCAAGCGCGTCCGGCACAAGGGCGTTAAGGAGGGAAAGGTTTCGTTCCGCGTCGTGCAATAACCACGAAAAAGGCACGGTGTGGGTAAGGAACACGCGGCCCGCGCTGGAGGAAAAACCTATACGCGTGGGTATGCCGCTTAAACAGGCTATGAGCGCGCTTCTAAACGAGCGGTGGGGAATTATTATGGCGTCGAAATTTTCCGCGCGCAGTTTATCCGCCGCCGAGCGTATGCCACCCAGCATGGAAAGTTTGTGCTTGTCGTCGGTAAGTACCGATGAAACCTCCGGCAGACTGCGGAAAATATCGGCCGTTTCGGGGCGGGACATGACGGAGATTTTAACGCCGGGGAAAAACTGCGGCAGTTTTGTTATCAGCGGCGAGGTAAGAACCGCGTCGCCTAAAAACGCCGTCTGGAAAATGCAGATTTTAGAAAGCGCGGCCTTGGGTTTTGCCTCGCCGAAATTGATGTCGGAGAGTTCGGGGTCTGTCGTGGTCACCGGAATGTCCCACTGCGCGAGAGCTTCCAGATAGCGGTCCAGCACATGCCGCTGAAGGCGCGGGCTTGGTATGCGCAGGCCCACGAACAGCCTGCGGGCAAGCGAGTCCTTTTTATAGCGCGCCACGTTTTTTATGCCGGATAAAATACCTATAAGCCAGGTGCGAAGGTTGGAGTGCAGGTCCAGATAATGCGTAAAGCCCGCCTGTCTTACGGCGGCGGCAGTCTGGCGCACGCCGCGCAGGGGGATTATCTCGTCAATGCACGGGTGGCCAGCAAGCGCCTGCGCAAACTGCGGCTTTACAAGCAGGGCGATTTTGCAGTCCGGCCACTTGTTTTTTATGTTGCGGTACACCGGCGCGGTGATTATGATATCGCCGAGCGATGAGAGCCGCGCAACAAGTATTTTTACGCCTTTTCCCGTGTCAGCCATGGAAGCAGAATATCCAGAGTTTTTTTAGTGGCTCCCCTGAAACTTTCAGCCGTTTCAAGGGCGGCCCGTCCCGCCGCCTGCGAGGCGGAAGGCTGGGCAAGGCCGGATAAATCCCCAGCCAGAGCGGCTGGCGAAGTAAGCCTGCCGCCTTTTGATTCTATCAGTTTTTCGGCCACGTCGGGCGTGTTGTAGTAATGAGGGCCGAACAAAACGGGTTTGCCCATTATGGCGGGTTCAAGCAGGTTGTGTCCGCCTTTTTTTGCGATGGTTCCGCCCACAAAGCAGACATCGGCCAAAGCGTAAAACGATACCAGCCAGCCCATGGCGTCCACAAGCAGAAGGTCGGAGTCTTTCGGGCCTTTCCGGCTTAACAGGGCAAAGGACAGGCCGAGGCCGGATAGCTTTTCCTCTATGTCCCGCATACGTTCAAGATGCCTTGGCGCTATTACAAATCTAAATCCTTCGCCCTTTAACTTTTGCAGGGCCGAGAAGGCGGCATCCTCTTCCGCCGGATGCGTACTGCCGAACACCGCGATTTTGACCTGTCCGCCCCAGAGGTCTTTTAGCAGGGCGGCTGCTTCGTCTTTCTTTGAAGGTTTTGGGTTTAGCTGGTCGTATTTTATATTGCCGGAAACCATGGCTTTATCCTTTGCAAGGCCGAGGGCCGTGTAGCGCGCGGCTATTTCCGTTGTCTGCAAAAGGGCCAGTTCGATATTTGAAAGGGTAAGCGACATCAGCGGTTTTATAAAGCGGTATGAACGGAAACTTTTTGCCGACAGCCTGCCGTTAAGTACGGCGATTTTTACGCCGTTTTGTTTTGCGGCGCAGAGCATATTGGGCCAGAGTTCGTTTTCAACGACAAGCAGGTGCGCCGGATGAAAAGCGCGGACAAAGCGCGAGGCAAAGGGATAAAAATCAAGCGGGGCAAGGGCGCAGGCGTCGGCCTGCTTTATTTTTTTGGCTTCCTCCCGTCCTGCCGTGGTTGTGGAGGTTATCAAAATAGGTGTGTCGGGATTTTTTTCTTTAAGGAGCGCGCAGACCGCCGCTATGGATTTTACCTCGCCCACGCTGGCGGCGTGAATCCAGAGCGCGTGTCTGCCGTTATATTTGGAAAAAGGAAGGCCGATGGCAAAGCGCTGGGGCAGTTCCTCTTTAAGTCTTGCAAGCAGCTGTCTTCTGGGGGAAAGGAAAAAGCAGATAAGATACCCCGCCGCTATCAGCGGAAAAAGCAGATTTGCCGCCGCAAGCAGAAGTATGCCCATCAGGCTATCATCCCGTCGGCAATGTCGGTTATGCGGTTTAGCTCGGTTTGTATTTCGTCGGCTTTGGCGGCCGTGTCGTCGGTTTCGGATACGGTTATGGGTCTGCCGTAAATTACGACCGCGCGGCCGAAAGGAAGCGGCAGTTCAAAGCGGTCCCATGAATGAAAAACTATTTTGCTGCTTATGCCGCAGGTTGCAGGAATTATTGGAAGGCCGGTCTTTTGCGCCAGAAAGATGATGCCCTGCTGAACGGTTCTTTGCGGGCCGCGGGGCCCGTCGGGCGTTATTACGGGGTGGCGGCCGGCCTGCGCTTCGTCAATAAGCGCAAGCAGTGCAAGCGAACCGCCCTTGCTTGTGGAGCCGCGCACCGCGCCTATGCCGAGTTTTTGTATAAGGCGTGCCATATACTCGCCGTCCTTGCTGCGGCTTACGAGCGCGCAGATATTGGTGTGGCGGTGCGCGTAGGCCAGAAAAGCCTGCCGCGCGTGCCAGATGGCGTAAATATAATTGGTCTTGGTTTCGAGGGCTTCAAATTCCGGGCTTTTTATGCGCTTTATGCGCGTTGTAAGGCCCGCGAACATAAGATAGCAGTAGGCCAGAGCTGAGCCCACCGCGTGCTTTACTGAATGTTTGTTAGGTGAAGATGCTACCTTTTCTTTGTCTTCTTTTTGTTGAGCCACGGTAATATGAGTACGGCGGAAAAAAACGGGGTCAGCGCGCCGGAGTCAGACGATATGCCGATTTTGTCCGGTGACAGGCTTGCAAAGAGCACCGGCAACACTTTTTCGGCCGTAGCGGGCGGCACGTTGATGCAGTCCGAGGAGAACTTCACCGGTATAATCTTTAGTCCTTTTTCAAATACCGGCTGGCTTATGGCAACGGGACCGCCCAGTTCGAAATTCTCGCGGTCGGCCTCGTCCTTTATAAGCGTGCGGGCAAAGTCCGCCGCGCTTTCCAGAAACTCACCTGCCACTGTCTGCGCCGCCAGCCGGAGGTTTTCCTCCGGCAGAGCGGCGATTTTTTCGGATATCCTTGCGCCCAGCGTTATTGCCTCCGCGCTGAAGACGTTGCCCGGCTCTATGCCGTGCAGCTCCAGCGGCGTGAAACTGCGGTCGAAGGTTTCGTAAAGCACGCCGGGTTCGATTTCGCCCGCCAGACCGGAAATGAACTCAATCATCTCCCGTTCGCCGGTTATGCCCGAGGAGGAAAGCTCCACCCCGGTTCTGGCTATCCGGCGGGCGATTTCTCTGTGATGCAGTGTAATTTTAAACCGCTTTATCTTTCGCACTTATTTCTGCTTTCTGGTTATTTTGCCGCTTACCGTAACGGGGCGTTTTTCTTCCGCCGTCGGTACGGGTTCGGTTTCGGGATGCTGTCCGCCGCACCACTGGTATACAAGCGGGGTGGCTATGGCGATTGTCGAGTAAACGCCGGTCACGCAGCCTATCAGCATGGTGAAGGCGAAGTCGTTAATGACCGCGCCGCCCATGAAGAACAGGATTGCGACCGCCGCGATTACCGTGAGGCTGGTGATAATCGTACGCGAAAGCGTTTCGTTTATGCTGAGGTTAATCAGCTCGCCCAGCGGCATTTTCGGGTTGATGTGCAGATTTTCGCGCATTCTGTCGAAAATGACAATGGTGTCGTTAATCGAGTAGCCCGCTATCGTAAGCAGGGCCGCGACAATTACAAGGTCCACCTGCCTGTGCGTAATGGACAGGGCTCCTATGGCGATGAACACGTCGTGCAGCAGCGCCACCACGCCCATCGCGCCCCATATGGGGTTATTGAAGCGGAACGCGACGTACACGATGATGCCGAACATCGACAGCACTATGGCCCATATGGCCTTTTTTGCCAGATCGCGGCCCACGGTGGGACCGACGAAGTCCATCTTTTCTACGGAGTAGGTGTTATCGGGCATTCCCGCGGTGATTGCGTCCTTAATGCGGTTGCCGATTTCATTTACCTTGTCCTGCGCGCCTTTTACGCGGATGTCGAAGGCATTGCGGTCCGTGTAGCTCTGAAGTTCGGCCGATATGCCGGCTTTCGCGAGAGCCTGACGCAGGTCGGTAACCGTGGTGGGATTTTTAAACTGCATCTGCACAACGGTTCCGCCGGTGAAATCCAGACCGAGGTTAAGGCCTTTTACCGCCAGCGATATGACGCTGGCGAGAATGAGCGCAATCGATATTCCGAAGAATATGAAGCGCTTTTTGATGAAGTCTATATTCGTTTTCGGCAGCAGTGTCATCATATGCTAAGCTCCTTCGGGCTGGAGGTCAGCCAGAATTCGTAAATGGCTCTGGTCACGAAAACGGCCGTGAACATACCGACCAGCAGACCGATTGTGAGCGTTACCGCGAAGCCTTTTACGGGGCCTGAACCGAACTGGAACAGGAACAGGGCCGATATCCAGGTGGTCATGTTGGAGTCTAAAATCGTGCTCCATGCCTTGTCGTAACCGATCTGCACGCACATGCTTACGGGTTTGCCGAGAAGTATTTCCTCGCGCATTCTTTCCAGAATAAGCACGTTGGCGTCGACGGCCATGGCCAAGCTCAGCGCCATGCCGGCGATGCCGGGCAGGGTCAGCGTGGCCGAGAAGTAGGCCATGACGGCCAGCAGGAACAGGAAGTTGATCGTGAGCGCTATGTCGGCCACAAAGCCGGAAGCCTTGTAGTAGACAAGCATGAACAGCAGAATAAACACGAGACCCGCTATGGAAGCGCGCAGACCGGTGCGGATGGAATCTTCGCCGAGGCCGGGGCCCACGATGCGCTTTTCAATGATGCTTACCGGTGCGGGCAGCGCGCCGGCGCGCAGGATGATGGCGAGGTTTCTGGCCTCTTCCATCGTAAAGCCTTCGATGATGCCGCTGCCGCCGGAAATTCTGCTCTTGATTACGGGAGCGGAGTGCACCACGCCGTCGAGGACGATGGCGAGGTTCTTTCCGATATTCGCGCCGGTGAAGCGGTCGAATATGCGGCCGCCTTCGGCGTTGAAGGTGAAGGCGACGTGCGGTTCGCTGAATTCTCCGCCGGTTTCGACCTTCGCCGATTCAAGGAATGCGCCGGTCACGGGGGCGGATGCTTTCAGCACGTAATAGCCTGATTCCTTGCCGCGCAGCACTTCGTCGCCGGCGGGAATCATTTTGGCTATTTCGGGTATGAGATTGCCGTCCTTGTCGTAAATGTTGGCGGTCTCGCTTATTTTGCCCATAAGCTTGTCGGCTTCGGGGCTGGTATCAACGAGCTTGAACTCAAGCAGGGCGGTCTTGCCTATGAGGGCTTCGGCCTGCTCGGGGTTTGCCACGCCGGGCAGCTGGACGGAAATCCAGCGCTCGCCCTGACGGGTAATCGGGGTTTCGCCCACGCCGTACTGGTCGATTCTGTTTCTGAGAATTTCGATGGCGCGGCCCATGGCGTCCTGCACTGTTTCCTTGCCGGTGAGCTTGCTTACATCGAGTTCCAGCAGCAGCTGTGTACCGCCGCGCAGGTCAAGGCCGAGATTGAGCATCTTTTTAGGTTTCATTCTCGACATTTCCAGCTTGGCTCTTTCCTCCGGCGCCTTCGTGTACCAGTCAATAGAGGGGTACAGGAGCCAGACGGAGAGTATGATAGCGCCCATGACGACTATCCACTTCCACATCAGTTTTCCTGACATTGGCATCTCCTTGTTAGTGGCAGCTTAAGCCGCGGGTGCGTCGTCTTTGAGCACCGACATGACCGCGCTTCTTACTATCGTTACCTTGACGTTGGGGGCGACCTTCAGCTCTATTTCATTGCCGTTGATTGCCGCGATTGTTCCTATTATTCCGCCGGTGGTGAGTATCTTGTCGTTCGGCTTTACTTCAGCAAGCATTTTCTGCCGCGCTTTTTCCTGCTTCTGCTGCGGGCGGATTATAAGGAAATAGAATATGGCAAATATAAGTATTATCGGGACTATATTGGCCAGCAAAGACGGGCCCTGTGGATTCATTGTCTCCTCCGAAAAGTGAATTCTTTCACCTGATTCTATCAAATTTTAGATGGCAAGTAACACGACAAAAGGACCTATTTTCCGGCGCCTCATTTGCTAGAATCTTCTGCGCGGGACTTTTTTCCGCGCAAAGGAGCTTCCATGACCGGTTACGCCATAGCCGTGGCTGTGATTATAATTCTCGATTTTCTCTATTCCGCCGTATCGGGCATACTCAACCTGCGCGCAAGCGGGGGAAAACTGCCGGAGGAAATTTCCGGCATTTACGACGAGGCGCGTTATGCCCGCTCGCAGGAATATCTGCGCGAAAACACCGTTTTCGGTCTGTGGGAAGAGGCGGTTTCAAAGATAATACTTACCGCGCTTATCTTTTCGGGCGCTTTCGGCTTTCTGGATAATTTCGCGCGCGAGGTAACTTCCGGTCCCGTTACGGCGGGTCTGTTTTTCATGGCCTCGCTTTATTTGCTCAGCAAACTGCTTTACTGGCCGCTTGCCGCTTACCACACTTTTGTAATCGAGGCAAAGTACGGTTTTAACCGCACCACGCCCAAAACCTTTGCGCTGGACGCGCTTAAAGGCGTTGCTCTGACAGCAGTCATCGGCCTGCCTATTCTTGCGCTGGTGCTGTGGTTTTTCGGTAAATATCCGCAGACGGGCTGGCTTTACGTGTGGGGCGCGCTGTCGGCTGTGTCGGTGTTTCTGATGTTTATAGCGCCGGTAGTCATAATGCCGCTGTTTAACAAGTTCTCGCCGCTTGCCGAGGGGCCGCTGCGCTCCGCCATTGAGAGCTACGCCGCCGCCAACGATTTCAAAATACAGGGCGTTTACAGTATCGACGGTTCCAAACGCTCCACCAAGGCCAACGCCTTTTTTACCGGTTTCGGTAAATTCCGCCGCATAGCGCTTTTTGACACGCTCATGCAAAAGCTGTCGGTGGACGAACTCGTGTCCGTGCTGGCGCATGAGGTCGGGCACTTTAAGAAAAAGCATATTATTACTGGACTCATATCCTCCCTGCTCGTGCAGGGAGTGATGCTTTATCTGCTCTCGTTTTTTATCGGCAACTGGAAGCTGTGCGCCGCGCTGGGCTTTGGCGAGTCCTCCGTTTACGCGGCCCTGCTGGGCTTTTCGATTATCTATACGCCGGTAAATCTTGCGCTCAATGTTGTGTTTAACGTAATCTCCCGCCGTCATGAGTACGAGGCCGACGCCTTTGCCGCAAAAACCACCGGCAGGCCGGACGCGCTTTCCGGCGCGCTTAAAAAACTGGCGGCCGAAAATCTTACAAACCTCACGCCGCATCCGTTCGTGGTGTTTGCGGAATACAGCCATCCGCCGCTAGCAGACAGGCTTAAACATCTGGCCGCTTTTCCCGTAAAAGCGCAATAAAAAAAGCCGCCGCGAAAAAATCGCGGCGGCTTTTTCATGTAATAATTTTCAGGCTTTCGGCTTGAGGTACTTTGCCAGAAAGTCGGCTTTCGCTTCAACAAAATTTCCTTCCTCTATGGACTTGCGGATAAGTTCCATTGTCCTTATGAGGAAGCGCACGTTGTGTATGGAAAGCAGACGGTGGCTGAGCAGTTCGCCCGAGCGGTAGAGGTGACTTAAATAACCTCGGCTGTAGGTTTTGCAGGTCGGGCAGTCGCACTCTGGGTCGAGCGGCGAATCGTCGAGCCGGTAGGGCCGGTTCTTGATGCCGATTTTTCCGGCCGACGTCATTATAAGTCCGTTTCTTGCCGTGCGCGTGGGCCACACGCAGTCAAACATATCGACGCCGCGTTCCACGCATTCCCAAATATCCTCCGGCGTGCCAAGACCCATGAAGTAGCGCGGCTTTTCCTCCGGCAGTTCGGCGGTGGTAATAGCTACCGCGTCGTTCATCTGCTGGCGCGATTCGCCCACGCAGAGTCCGCCGAGGCAGTAGCCGTGCACCGGCAGTTCGCGCATGTGGCGGGCGGCGTCAACGCGCAGGTCGGGATAAATAGAGCCCTGCACTATGCCAAACACCAGCGAGTGGCCTACGGTAAACGAACCGTCGGCGTTTTTTACGATATTTTGTTCAGGCACTACGGAATGATATTTAGTGACGGCGCGGTGCGCCCAGCGCTTTGTAATTGCAAGCGCGTCGGCGGCCTCGGATTTTTGCGCCGGATTTTTTACGCAGACATCAAGGCAGGTCCATATGTCTGAACCTATTTTAGACTCGTGCTCTATGACCGTTTCCGGCGTGAAAAGATGAGAACTTCCGTCGTGATGCGAGCGGAAGGTTACGCCTTCCTCGGTTATGTCGCGCAGATGCGAAAGACTGTAAACCTGAAACCCGCCGGAGTCTGTTAATATGCTGCGGTCCCAGTGCATGAACTTGTGCAGCCCGCCGAAGTGTTCAAGCACTTCTGTTCCGGGGCGCAGGTAAAGGTGATAGGTGTTTGAGAGTATGCACTCCGCGCCCGCCTGCCTTATATCCTCGTCGGACAGGGCTTTCACGCTGGCCTGCGTGGCCACGGGCATGAAAACGGGCGTTCTTACCGCGCCGTGCTTTGTGTAAAGCACGCCGGTGCGCGCTTTTGTGCGCGGGTCTTTGGCCTTTATTGTAAACGGACTGGTAACGGAAGCGGGCAGTGTGGTCATACGATTAACATTGCGTCTCCATAGGAATAAAAGCGGTATTTCAGGGCGACGGCCTCTTTGTAGGCCGCAAACAGTTTGTCCTGTCCCGCAAAGGCGCTGGCAAGAAGCAGCGGCGTGGAATCGTGCAGATGAAAGTTCGTTATCAGGGCGTTTATGCCCTTGAAGCGGTACGGCGGATAAATATAGGTGTTTGCCCAGCGGCTGCCGGATTGCGTCACGCCCTCGGGCGTGGTGAAGGTTTCCAGCGTGCGGGTGGAAGTAGTGCCGACGGAAACTATTCTGCGGCCTTCGGCGCGCGCCTTGTTTATTACCGCCGCCACTTCCGGCTTTACCGTGGCGTATTCGGGCAGCATGGTATGGTCGGCGGGATTATCAACCTTTACGGGCCTAAACGTTCCCCAGCCCACATGAAGGGTAACTTCGGCAAAGCTGACGCCGTGTTCCTTAAGCTCCGTCATCAGGCGCGGCGTAAAGTGCAGGCCCGCCGTGGGCGCGGCTATGGAACCGGTGTTCTGGGCAAATACCGTCTGATAGTTTTCAAAATCCGAATTCTGCTGCTCCGCCTCGTGCATTCTTTTTCTGGTCTTTGTTATGTAATGAGGAAGGGGAATTTTGCCGTGCTCCATGGCGTAGGAAAGGGCATCCCCGCCGGAAAATCTAAACAGCAGTTCGCCCTGTTCGTTGCGCGATATCGCCTCGGCCTTCAGACCGCCTTCAAACAATACGGTGTTTCCGCATCGGCAGTCGCGCGCCAGTCCGTACCACAGCGAGGGTTCGGCGTCCTGCCGTACAAGCAGTATTTCGCTTTTGCCGCCGGAGGGTTTGTTTCCCAGCAGGCGGGCGGGAAAAACCTTTGAGTCGTTTATCACTATCAGGTCGCCGGCTTTGAGAAACTCGCCGATTTCCCTGAAAATCTTGTGGTGGATTGCGCCGGTGGCGCGCTCCAGCACGAGCAGACGCGAACTGTCGCGCGGATGCGCGGGTTCGCTTGCTATGAGAGGTTCCGTATCAAGTGTTTTGAATTCGTCTAGTGCCATGTCAGTCTTTCCAGGATGAAATATCCGCTCCGGGATAATAATAGCGCAGTATGCGCTCGTAATCCGAGCCTTTTCTCGCCATGCCTTTCGCGCCGTCCTGACACATGCCAACGCCGTGTCCGTAGCCGCGGCCCCGTATTTCAAACTTTCCCCTGCGCGAGGAAATAGAAATAATGTAAGTGCTTTTCATTACGTTGCCGCCGGCCCAGCGGCGAAAGTCCTTTACCGGTATATCGGCGGAACCTTCATCGGTGGTGATGCGCATCCATTCTGCCCGCTGACCTTTGTTGCGGCTGGTTATGCGGATGCTTTTTACGCGCTGCGCTTCATAACCCTGACTGGCGAGAAATTTGAGAATCTGGCTTTGCGTGAAACTTAAAGTCCACGAATAGCTTGGTGAAAAACTGCAGTAGCGGCAGACTACGCCGGAAAGCGGTTTAATGTGTTCGTTGCCCCAGTTGGCGGGGGCGGTGTGTCCGCCGCAGTTTGCGTGGTAGAAGGCGTGCAGTATTTCGCCTTTGTAGGAGAGCACTTCGCTGTCTGTCGAGCGTACGGCTTCAAGTATTTCCGGCCGGTCCGAGGCCGCGCCGGCATAGGCCTGCGAGCGTACGTCGGCCGACAAATCAAAGCCGTCGCTGTCAAAACGTTTCAGACTGTAAAGCGCGTAGGTGCGCGCCGCGACGGCCTGCGCTTTAAGCGCCTCAAGCGGCCAGCCGTTTCCCATTTCGGCGGGCAGAACGCCTTTTATGTAGTCCTCTATGCCCAGTTCCTCGATTACCGTTATGGTTTTGTTCTGGTTGGCTTTTACAAGCAGACTGCCGCGGTAGGATTTACCGTTAAGCCTCAGCCTGTCCTCGCCTTCCAGCGGGGTAAGCCGCGCCATGGAACCGAGCGAATACTTGCCGATTTTCAGTTTATTGTCGCCGTCCTGATAAGCCTTTACCGAGAGGATGTGCGAAACCTCGCGCTGCTTGCCGTTTGACATGTCGACGATTTTGGCCTTGCCGTTAATGTCTATATCCGCCACTTTCGCTTCATGCGCTATGCCGATTCTTATGACGCCGCTGGCGTCAACATATTCGTCATCCCCGCCGTATGCCGCGGCGCAGACAAAGCACATTAAAAATGCGGGTATCAGTTTTTTTATCAAAACAAAGTTTCCTGTCCTGCGGGAATTTCAAGGCCCAGATGTTCGTAGGCTTTTTTAGTGGCTACCCTGCCGCGCGGCGTGCGCGCGAGAAAGCCCGCCTTTATAAGGAACGGCTCGATTACGTCGGAAAGCGTGTCCACCTGCTCCGATATCGCCACGGCAAGGGTGTCGAGTCCGACGGGTCTGCCGGAGAATTTTTCAGTAAGCGCCAAAAGCAGTCTGCGGTCAATGGCGTCCAAGCCCTCGCGGTCTATTTCCAGCGCGTCCATGGCTTTTGCGGCTATTTCGGAAGTTATTACGCCCCGGCCTTTTACCTGCGCGAAATCGCGCACGCGTCTAAGCAGGCGGTTTGCTATGCGCGGCGTTCCGCGCGAGCGTTTTGCCAGTTCAAGCAGACCGTTATTTTCCACCGGTATGCCCAGAATTTTGGCCGAGCGGGCCAGTATCTGCGCTATCTGGTTATCGTCGTAAAACCCAAGGTTCATCACTATGCCGAAGCGGTCGCGCAGCGGGCCGGTAAGAAGGCCGCTTCTCGTTGTCGCGCCCACAAGGGTAAAGCGCGGAACCGCGAGTTTCAGCGTGGTGGAGCCGGGACCTTTGCCCGTGTTGATGAAAAAAGTGTAATCCTCCATGGCGGGGTAAAGGGCTTCCTCCACGGAGGGATTTAAGCGGTGAATTTCGTCAACAAAAAGGATGTCGCCGTCGGAAAGTTCCGTCGTCAGCATCGCGGCCAAATCGCCGGGACGCGCCAGCACGGGGCCGGCCGTAACTTTTATGTTGACGCCCATTTCCTTTGCAAGGATGTAAGCTAAAGTGGTTTTGCCGAGGCCGGGGGGGGAATAAAAAAGGCAGTGGTCCAGCGCTTCCTTGCGGCCTTTCGCGGCGGCAATGAACACGCGCAGGTTTTCCTTTATTTTGTCCTGTCCCACGAATTCATCAAGCGCGCCGGGGCGCAGGGAAGCGTCGAAATTTCCCTTTTCCTCGGAGTTCGGCGCGGCCGATAAAATTTCATCGCTCATTTTACAAGCCTCCGCAGGGCGCGGCGCACAAGGGACTCGACGGGTTCTTTGGCGTCAAAACCCTCGCCCGAAAGTTCGGCGATGGCGCGGGCCGCCTCGGAATTTGAATAGCCCAGCGCGATAAGCGCGGCCAGCACCTGTCCGAGAACGGGCGCGGTCTGGGTCTGTCCGTCGGCAAGAAGCATTTTTGCCTCGCCGTCGCTTGGCAGCTGTTCGGCCTTGTCCTTAAGAAAATCGATTATCTTCTGCGCCGTCTTGGCGGTGAAACCGAAAATGCCTGTAAGAAGGCGCGTGTCGTGCTTAATTATTGCGTTGCGGAAATCGGGAAGGCTCTTTAAGGCCTTGTTAAGATACTCCAGCGCTTTTTTCGCGCCGGTTTTTGGTATGGCTTCGCGGAACAGGTCGAAAAGCTGCTGGTCCTCGGGCGTGCGGAAACCGTAAAGCGCGGTTCCGTCGTAGGGGGAAATGGACTCGGTTATATAAAGGCAGACCGAAGCGTTGCGGGCAAGCTGTTCGCAGGTGGCCGCGGCAAGGTTTACGCGGTAGCCCACGCCGCCTGCGAGTATTATGGCGGAGTCGTCCGTTTTTGAAAGCACCTTTCCTTCCAGATAAGCGATCATATCTTTCCGAGAGCCTGTTGGATTTTTTGCTGGTACGGCGCCATTTTAGCGTGACATAGCGCTATGGCGGCCGCGTCGGCCACGTCGTCTGGCTGAAGCATTGCGGGCAGGCGCAGCATAAGCTGGGTCATGCGCTGCATCTGCAGTTTTTCGGCCGCGCCGCTGCCTGTTATGGCGAGCTTTACTTTTTTTGGTTCGTAGGCCTGAATGTGCATTCCGGCCAGCTGGCAGGCCAGCGTTATTACGCCGCGCGCCTGAATGGTGGCCGATATCGACGGCGAATGCCGCATGAAGGACATGGCCTCCATGGCAACTTCGTCCGGCCGGTGCTGCGCAAGCGTCCGCGTAAGCGTGTTAAATATTACTTCCAGCCTTGCCGGAAAGGACAGAGCCGCTTTTGTTTCTATCAGACCGCAGGAAACGAGGAACGGGTCGGAGGTTCCTTCTTTTTCTATAACCGCCCAACCCGTTCTCTCTAATCCGGGATCAATGCCCAGAACCCTCAGCTTACTGCGGGAGTTTTTCGAGGAGTTCTTTGGGGATGTCGAAGTTGGAATGGACATTCTTGGTGTCGTCGTGTTCTTCAAGCGCGTCCATGAGCTTGAGAATCTGCTCGGCGTCCTTTACTGTTTCGATTTTAACTTCGGTGGAAGCTATCATCGTTACTTCGGCGTTTTCGATGGGGAGCTTTTTGGCTTCCAGCGCGGCCTTTACGGCCTCGAAGGCCGCCGGCGTGGTGTATACGTCGTAATATTCGGAACCTTCGGGGTTCTGAATGTCGTCGGCGCCGGCTTCCAGCGCGAGATTCATAAGTTCGTCTTCGGATATGGCGTCTTTCTTTACGCCGATGTAGCCTTTCTGGCTGAACATGTAGCCAACGCAGCCCGACGAGCCGATGCTGCCGCCGTTGCTTTCAAAAATTTTGCGGATTTCGGAAAAAGTGCGGTTTTTGTTGTCCGTGGTCGCTTCGACCATGACGGCCGTCTTGCCGGGGCCGTAGCCTTCGTATACGACTTCTTCAAACATCGCGCCGGGCAGCTGACCCGTGCCTTTCATTATGGCGCGCTTTACGTTGTCCAGCGGCATGTTGACGGCTTTTGCGTCGTCGGCAGCCTTTCTGAGACGGGCGTTTGAGGCGAGGTCACCTCCGCCCAGCTTTGCCGCGATGGTGATTTCGCGGATGAGCTTGGTGTAAACTTTGCCCTTTTTGGCGTCTGTAATGGCTTTTTTGTGCTTGATTCCGGCCCAGTGGGAGTGTCCACCCATATCGTCACCTTCTTCAAAAAATTTTCCGGACATGCCGGAATTTGTATCCCTTATTTTATAATAATACCTTTATATGCGCAAACTTCGGCAGGCTGTGTCTTTCCAGCGGCGGCTGATTTTTCGTAGAATTATAAAAACGCGGCAACCGGCGGCCGCGCCGCAAAACAGGCCGGAACATGCCCCCTTAGCTCAACTGGATAGAGCATCTGCCTTCGAAGCAGAGGGTTGTCGGTTCGATTCCGGCAGGGGGCGCGTAAATTTTCTGGCGGGGCCGCGCTGAAAGCGCGGCCCCGTTTTTCGCGCTTTATGTATGCCTATAATAGCGCAACACAAGGGGCGTTATGGTCTTTTATGACAGTCTCGCTAATGTAAAATATTCCTGTTTGGAATCTTATTTCGTAATTGGCACGGCGCCGCTTTGTGGCTATACTATATTAAGATTTTCATAGATGCGCGGGACCCAAACCCGTGCATTCCCCCCAAAAAGGCGGCTCTGCGGAGCCGCCTTTTTTTATTGTTTCGTTGGAATGTGTCCGGCTAAAACAAAAAGAAGGCCGGAGCGCGGGCTCCGGCCTTACAGTATTATGGTAACAGTTTTTACTTTTTGCGTTTGATGACGGTTTCCGGTGTCAGTTTCTCGAAAATAACAACGCGGTAAGGCGTCGTACGGGTCTGCACCACAAAAGCGTCTTTGTCCGGCTTTATTTCCTCGTACACCACCACGGTTTTGCCCTGTACTATGACAGGGTCGTGTATTTTGATGTCGTAGCCGCCGGTAAAGCGCTGGCCCAGAAAGACCGCCACGGCCAGATTTTTGCTGAAATCAGGCTGAATGGGTACTTGCGTGCCGATGACGCGTGTCCAGAGTTTTTTCCAGCCGTCGTTTGTGTAGATAACGATGGAGTCCTCGCTTTGCTGTTTGGCGAAAGACCCGCCCCATTCAAGCAGGCGTTTTTCCCTTGAGCCTTTAGTGCAGCATATGGCAAAAGCGAAACAGCCCGCAAGCATAAGGGCGATAAGCGTAAAACTGTAACTTTTTTTCATATAAGTTATCGGAACCGCTTAGAATTTAGCAGAAAGTTACCGGACACGCAAGAATTTATATCAGCGGCGTTTGCCAGGCAGCTGCTGCAGTTTGACCGCCGTGTGATTCTTCCAGAACAGCACCACGGTGTATGGCGTGGTGCGCACATGCATAAGAAAATCCTTCGGGTCGGGCTTGATTTCCTGATAGGCGATTACCAGCCGTCCGTCCTGCATTACCGGAGTATGCACCAGCATGGCATAGCCGCCGGACTTTTTTTCTCCGGCAAAAACCGCCACGGCAAAAGTGCGGCTGAAATCAGGCGACATCGGCGTCATCTGGCCTATTTCCTCATTCCAGAGATTTTTCCATTGTTCGTTGCTTTCTATCAGCACGGCCGCGGGCGCGGTATGTTTTGCAAAGGCGCCGTTCCATTCCATAAGGCGGCCTTCGCGCAGTCGCAGTTTGTCGCTGCATGTTGCAAAAAGCGCAACCGCGGCAAGCGCAAGTGCCAGACATGCGGCCGGACGTCTTTTTCTTTTGCTCATAGGCCCGCCGGCAGGACAAGGCGGAATTCGGAGCCTTCTCCCGGTTTTGATGAAATGGTAATTTTGCCGCCGTGTACCGATACGGCTTTCTTGACGAAGGCCAGCCCGATGCCCCAGCCTTCCACCTGTCCGGTAAAGGAGGATTCTATCTGGTAAAACTTATCGAATATGCGGCCGAATTCCTCCGGCGGTATGCCTGCGCCGTTGTCTTTTACCGTAAGCGTTACCTCTCCGTCTTTGGCCGAGGCGGCAACATTTACAAGCCGTACCGGCCGGCAGTTGAACTTGAAACCGTTATCTATAAGATATTCAATCGCCGATTTTATAAGTCGCCTGTCGCAGTTTAATTTGATGTCTTCGGGACAGCTTACGGTTACGGCGGTTTTGGCGTTCTGCGGCAGAGGGGCCCCGTAGGTTACGGACAGTCCGTCTGTGTGCGCGGCTATGGCGGCACAGGCGTCCTGTATGCAGGCACACAGCAACTCAGGTTTTTTTTCAACGGCTTCGGCCGTCAGTTCGTCGATTGCCACATAGTTTAACAGCACTTCCACCAGCACGGAGAGTTTTCTGCTCTGTCTGGAAATGGTGTCGGCGGCCTTTTTTGAAAAGTCCGCCAGCGCGGCGTCATCTTTCAATATATCGGCGTAGCCTGTAATGACGGTCAGCGGCGTGCGCAGTTTGTGGGAGATAAGCGACAGAAAATTACGCGCCAGCGTTTCTTCGGTTTTCTGGGCGGTAACGTCGCGGAAAATCAGCAGTTTGGATGATGCCGAGACGTTTGCCCCGTCCTTTATGCGTATGCAGCAGCCTTCAAGACAAAGTTTTTTTGGCGCGGAGCGTTCCAGCAAAAAAGGGAGAATTTCCGCTTCCGATGAAAGCAGGGTGTCAATCGCCGGAGATATTGTCATGCCGTCAAGCGCCTGCGCAAACGTAACGCCGGAAGCGGCGTCCGCGCCAAGAAAACCGCGCGCGGCATCGTTTGCCAGCAGTATTACGCCGTCCCTGCCAAGCATGATGTTGCCTTCCTTGGTCTGCGAAAAAGCCAGCTGCAGTTTGCGCTTTTCCTCGCGCAGGGAGGAAAACAGTCTGGCGTTTTCTATCGCAATTGCGGCCTGCGAGGCGAAAGCCTCGAAGTTGCGCAGGTCGCGCTGGGTAAAATCACCGTCGGTTTTGTTAAGGGCCTGCACCACGCCGATGACGCGTCCTTTTATTATCAGCGGGCAGGACAGGACGGAACGCGTGGTAAAGCCGCTTTTCTTGTCCAGCTTTTTTGCGTGGCGGCTGTCGGCAACCGTGTCGTTTACGATGATTGACCGGCCTTCCTTTGCGCAGGTTCCGGCTATGCCTTCGCCAAGTTTAAGACGGATTTGCTGAAGTTCCGGCGAAAGGCCTAAAGCCACGTCAAAGTATAGTTCGTTGGTTTTTTCATCCAGCAGGAAAAGCGATGTCCTCTCCGACAGCACAACCCGCGAGGCAAGCTGCATTATATAGGTAAGCAGATCGGACAGTTCCAGCCGCGATGACAGCAGCCGGCTTACTGTTACCAGCATTTCAAGATTTTCAAGGTTCTGGTCGGCCATCAATATTTCATCCGCAGCGTCATGCCGTAGAAATTTTGGGTATGCCGCCCCGGCGAGGCCAGCCAGTCGTAGTTGAAATCCAGCATGGTATTTTCCATCACTTCGGCCCGCGCGCCTACGGTGATGGCGTGCAGTATGGGGCGCGGCTCCATGAACGCGGTATAGTGGTAACCGGCGTAAACGCCGCCGGTGCCCTTATCCTCGCCGCCGTCGTTGCGCAGGAAATTTATGCCCGCGGTGTATTTCGGCAGGTCGGTTATGGCGGCGCGCGTGCCCATGTAAATCAGTTCGCCCTGATCCATCGAGGCGTTGACGTTTTGTCTGCCCTGTACCGGCGAAAAATACTGGTAGACGCCGGCCGAGGCGGAAAGAAAGAATTCGCGGTAGAAATTTTGCTGTATCTGCATTTCGTAGGATGCTTCCGGCAGGGTGCGTATGGCGGTTATTCCGTCGGAATTAAGGGAATCGGACCGCTGCGCGGCAAAACCCGCGTTTAAGGACATGGACGTCCATTCCTTGGCGTTGTCATCGGCATAAAGCGAGAATTCCTTTTGCGCCAGAAAGCCGCCGCTGGTGGATTTTATCAGATGGGTGGAAGGATAGTAGAAGGGGCGTATTACGGTTTTTAACGGCGCGATGAATGTGGGAATCTTCAGGGCGTATACCACGTCCGGCTGATCGCTTTTGCTGTAAAATCCCAGATCCGCGCCGGTTATGACGGAGGAGGAGACGGGCATAATCATGCTGAAATGGTAGCTGATATAACTGCCCGAACCGAAGACAAAATCATTGGTGACCCAACCGGCTTTAGCGGAGGTCGCGGCAAGCATGAAAAGCGCACATAGGAAAGTCCTTATAAATTTCATGTAATAAGGTTACAAAAGAATTAGCGTCAGGAAAAGAAGTCGTTAAAAGGTGCGGCCAAGTTTGATATAATAAGGAACATCCCGCACGGAGGGGTGTGTGAGCGGCTGAAACAGCAGGTCTCGAAAACCTGTAGGGAGGCAACTTCCTCGTGGGTTCAAATCCCACCCCCTCCGCCAGACGGAATTCCTAATAATAAGTGCACAATTTGTGGAGGGGTGGCCGAGCGGTTTATGGCGCCGGTCTTGAAAACCGGTGAAGTGGCAACACTTCCGTGGGTTCGAATCCCACCTCCTCCGCCAGATTTTTTCATAGATATAACCGCATGCCGGGAGCCGGGGATACCCACGGTTACCGGCATGTAGTATTCTATGACCCCTCCGTCCTTATCTTTGTCCACCTCAATCCGCTTTATCCAGCTATGCAGGAAGGCCTTGGATTCCGTTATGCCGCTTCTTTGCAGGAAGTCTTGAACCTCCCGGACGTAGCTGTCTATCTCCGGGCCGGAAACCGCCAGTATATCGCGTTCCTGCCGCGCTTTCAGGCCTCGTAACACTTCCTCCAAGGCCGATATCTGACCGCGCAAATCTTTGATTCTGGGCGCAAGGTCGGCTAATTCCATAAGCCCGGTCTCCAGCGCGTTGTAGAGCTTGTGCAGCCGTTTGTTGCAATCCACGATTTTCAGCTCCGTGGCCAAGATTTCGTCTTTAATCCCGCCTTTCGAGGCCAGTATCTCCTCATTCACCACAGCTATCAGTTTGGCGATATTCTTGGTTGTCAGCACATTTTCCCGAAGCTTGGATATAACAGCCTCTTCCAACTTCTGCCTGTTTACAAAACCATGCCCGCATACCTCTTTGCCGCGCTTGAGATAGTTCTGGCACACATAGTAGTGGAATTTGCCGGACTTCGCGGGAACGCCTATCATCTTCGCGCCGCAATGCTTGCAATAGGCCATTCCGCTAAGCAGGTATTCACTGACCGTCTCGCGCGGATGCATGACCTTCGGCGCTCGCTCCTTCATCATTGCACCCACGCCTTCGAACATTTCCTTGGACACTATGGCTTCGTGGGTGTTCGGAACGCGAATGACGGCTTCGTTCGGGTTTTTGGCATATTTGCCATCCGAGTGATTATGCCGGTTGAAAATATTCGTGCCGATATATGCCTCGTTACGCAGCATGTAATAAATAACCGTTATGCTCCAAGGTCTGCCTATTCTGGTCCGGAGGCCTTCCGCATTTAGCGTTCTGGCGATTTCCTTCAGCCCGATGCCGCGCAGCGACATCTCGAACATGCGTTTTACAATGATGGCTTCCGTCGGTTCCACGACCAGCTTATTTTTCGGTGTGCCGTTAACAGATACCTTTTCCAACTTGTAACCGTAAGGCGTGCTGCCGCCGTTGCGATAGCCGCGTGTGGCGTTCTCTTTAAGGCCGCGCATGGCGTCGCTCGCCAGATTGATAGAGTAAAATTCGTCCACTGCCTCAAGCATGGCTTCCATGAGGTGGCCGGAGGGACTGTTGTCTATCGGCTCGTTTATCGAGATAACATCTACACCGTGCTTTTTCAGAAGTTTCTTGTAAAGGATGGAATCTTCGCGGTTGCGGGCAAAGCGCGAGAATTTCCAGACCAGTATGATATCAAACGCCTTGTTCTTGAGCTTGGCATCGCAAATCATCTCTTGGAACTTCGGGCGGTCGGCGGAACGGGCTGATTCGGCCTCGTCTATATATTCAGCCGCGACGGGCCAGCCCTTCTTGTCAGCGTATTCACGCAAAGCCTTCAACTGGGCAGGAATCGACAAATCCCTGTCTGCCTGCCCCTGCGAAGATACCCTTGCGTATAATGCCGCCTTCATAATGCTCCTATTTTGCAGCCCTGAAGTATGCGACTATAAGCTCGGCTACAACCGGCGTTCTGCCGCCTATGTGCCAGTCCCGGTTGGCCTTGGGGCCGGTCTCGGACTTGTAATCGTAAATCGTGAACGACAGGCCGTTTATGCTGCCGGTCCACTCGGCTTGGATTTTGCCGTCTGCGGACAGGCCCTGCTGCGGCTTCCCGAACACGCGCACCAGCTCTTTGTAAGTCGTGCCGTCCGGCAAGCGGCCCACAAACCCGGTTCCTACAAGGCCGGGGTTGCCCATTTTGACTTCCAGCTCCAGCGTGATTTTGGTTTTCATAGCGAATACTCCGAGTTTTTTGTTTCGCCGGTTTCGGCGTCCCGTATCGTGAAATAGCGCATGTTGCTTGGCTTTAGGCCATTTATGAACTGCTCCTCTATCGTAATGCTCCACTTGGCCTTGGGCAGGGCCTTGCGGACCGCCGCCAGCTTTTTGAGGGCGAGCGGGATATAATCCTCGGTCTTGCCCGTTGCCGCCACATCCTCCACGTATATCTCCGAGCCGTCTTGCTTGAGGCTCAGATACCGAGACTTCAGCGTTTTGCCGTTCATATAGTCCTCCGTTGTTTCGAGTATACGCGCCCGACCATCGTGTCGCCGTGCCAGATATCTACGCGGGATATCTCCGGCAAAAAGGCTTTTTCTTTCGCCGCGATGGTCGCGGCTTCCAGTGTTTCGTAGCTACCCAGTTCCCGGTGTATGGTGCAGTCTGTTTTCGTCTTCGGTATTATTGCTATCAGCTCGAACCCCGCCTGCTTTTTGGTCTTCATAATGCCTCCCTTTCGTCTGGCCCTTTCTGCTGTCATCATGAACATACAATGAGTTCGGCACTTAATCCAGTCCTTTCTGGCGGCCATTTTACCGTCTGAGAAACAGCCCTTGACTTCATGCCGGAATCCCTTTATTTTCTGCCCGTCCGGCCCCACAAACCGAACGGGCATTTTAACGCTCAGGCGAGCTGCGCCAGCCAGTCCTTGCCGACCAGTTTGTTGAGCGCGGCGATTACCGCGTCTATCGCCCAGCCGATAAGCATGCCTTCCACGCTTTCCGGCAGGAACGGGATGTCGATAAGCTCGTTGAGTATCGCCACCGCGAGCGCCTTCTTGTCCGAGCCTTTGATATCCTCGTCCTGCCCGACGCCCTCCACCAGCTTCACGACGTCCGGCACGGCCTCAGCCGCTTCTTTAAGGCTTTTGACCGTCTTGATTTTGTCCTTCACCGCGCCCAGCTTGTCCAACAGTTCCTGCGCCTTCTTTGCGTAGTCCATACTGCCTCCTGTTTTTGAATAGCGGTAAATCAAAGCTCCAACTTATCCGCCATTTCGTGTCGCCGCTTTTTCCGATAACCAGCGACAAAATCCTTTCAACCCAACCGGGCATATACGCCGTCCTTGAAGCCCAGCACCTCGCGCTTGCCGCCGGTGCTGGCGTGTATCCAGCGGTCGCCGCCACGCCGCTCGTCTATAAGCTGCCTGAACGGGATGCCAGATTCGTGCCAGAGCCAGTTGAACGCGTCGTCTATACTCACGCCTTCCACATGGAAGTCGGCGGCTTGGCCCAGCATGTGCTGGCTGTTCGCGCTGCCGCCGACAGCGGTATTAAGCTCGAAGCATCGGAAGACCGAATGCACTATGACCGGCTTGCCGTAATGCGCCCGAACCGGTTCAAGGATTATCCGGCACAGTCCGGTAAGCTCGGCGGGGTAGCAAAGTCCTTTCCGGCGGTTCAGCTCTTGGAACCCGGCACGGTCGGTGCGCGTCAGCTCGAAGAATGTGAAATGCTCCGTCAATTTGAAGTCGTTCATTTTCCGCTCCATTTAAGCCCAATCTGGAACAGCGCGTTGACCGCCAGCGTTATGCCGCCGACTATCCATGAAATCTTGGTCTTGACGGCGCGAAGCTCCTCGGCAAGCCCGACCTGCCCGTTGCCGTTGACTGTATGCTCCAGCTTGGTTATGCGGGCCTTGTCGACCTCGTATGCCTGTAAATGCGCGTCCTGCTTGGTTTCCATTCGCGCCAACCTCTCAAGTATCTCGTCGAGCTTGCTCATAATTCCACCTCATGAGGCGTGCCATCCTCGCCGGTTTCCAGTCGCCAGAACTTTCCGTCGTGGTACAAATCGCCCGCGCCCGTGTTGGCGGGACGCGGCATACTTTCGTCATATCCGTGCGCCGCTTTATACGCCTGCGCGAAATCCGCGTTGCATACCAGCACTGTTTCCACCACGCCGTTTTTGATAAATGCGTATTCCTCAGCCATAACCGCTCCTATTCCCACCACCAAATCTGACAAAAGCCGGAGCCGCCCGCTCCGCCTGCCGCGCTGCCGTTTATGCCACATGCGCCACCGCCGCCTCCGCCCGTATTGGGTGTTCCGGCTCCGCCCGCGCTTGAGCACCCGCCGTTTCCGCCGCCGCAACTGCCCTGTCCGCCTGCTGTTGCTCCTCCGCCACCTCCACCTCCGCCGTATTTGCCCCAAAGCCCGGCACCGCCATGCCCGCTTAACGAAGCGTCGCTGGATACCGTTACCGAGCCGCCCCGAAACCCCTGATTGCCGCCGCCCGCAATGACAGCCGTGGAAGTGCTTGTGTTGCCTCCGTTTCCGGGCCCGCAGGAACCGCCTCCTCCTCCGGCATAACACTGGGCGGTTGTTCCAGCCCCGCCCCCGCACCCGCCTGATAGCCCGGCAAAACCCACGCTGTTGTAGGATTTTCCGCCGCCTCCGCCGCCGTTGCTTGTTAAAAGCGAGCTGAACGAGCTTGCCGAGCCGTTGCTGCCGTTGGTATTGTTGCCGCCTCCGGCCCCGCCCGCGCCGATTGTTATCACGATTGATGACAACGCGGACACATCCACGCCTTCCGCATATTGCGCGAAACCTCCGCCGCCTCCGCCCGCTGGACAATAACCGCTGGAATAATACGAGCCGCCTCCGCCACCGCCTCCGCCCACAAGCAGCACGTTCACGAAATCCACTCCCTGCGGCTTTACCCAAGTCTGGGAAGAAGTGAAAGTTTTTGTTTTAAGCCGTCCGACCATATTCACCGCCAAAGGCGTCGCCATAAAAACCTCCTTAATTCAAAACCGAACATAACACCCAGATATCCACCGAGCCCTGCGAAGCGGCATTAAGCTGCGCCCCGGCAGATGTTGCCGTCGCGGTAATCAGCAATCCGCTGCCGGAGTTCTCCATGAACCCGCCGACCGCGCTTTGCAATGCGGCATTGTCCACGCTCTGGAAGACGTCAAACGGCGAGGCGTATTTGCTGTTTTTGTCCGCCGTGCCCACCGCTACCGTGTAACCCGTTAACGCGCCGCCCGTGAACGCCGCGCCGTGCTTGATTACGACCTGATGAATAATGCCCATCGCTGGTAGCGTGAACAGCGTTACCGTGTTCGTGTTCGCCGCCGAAGCGAAATCCGCGTAGGTCTTGGTTATCTTGCGCCAGACCGGCAGGTTGTTGGGCTCCGCGCCGTCGCCGGTAATCTTGCCCTGAAATTCGTTGTCGGCGGTGAAAATATTATCCTCGCCTAGCTTCGCCAGCGTGGAGGTGTCTATCGCGGCTTGGACATCTTTCATGCTGGGCAGCAACCCTGTTATATCGTCAAAATCAACCAGCGTCGCGCCGTCAAAGAGCGCGATGCCGGAGCCTTCTATATGCAATTCAAGCGCAAGCGCGGTCGCGGATTCCGCCACTTCATGCGTCAGCGACAGATATTCCCAATCGCCGGAACCGCTATGGAACGCCGATACTGATGCGCCCGCGCCGTCCGATACTTTTATCCGCGCCATGTTCGGGCCGGAGCATTTCACCCAACACCACGCCTTTACAGTCCGGCCTCTGACGGCGTTCTGTTCCGCCGAAAGCTGGCGCAAATAACTATCAGCCGTCCCATACGTCAGACAGGCCGAATAATCGCCGTAAACGCTGTCGGTTTCGCGCGCCGCCGACGCGCCGGAGCCGTAAAGCGTCCAATCGTCCGGTGCCGAGGCCGCGCCGCTGGCCCATTTCCCGAAATCGCCGTTATTGACCAGATTCCAAGGCACCATGTTCACGTGGCTGAAATCGTTGTTGAATTTCGCCGCGTCCGGCGTTTCCGCCGCGCTATCCGTGAACACATGCGGCAGCCGTTTAGTTCCCATCTGATACCTCCCGCAAAGCCAACTGCGTGACCAGGCGCGCCGGGTCGTGCGACACATCAACCGCCCTGCCGGTGAACCCGAACGCCGTCTGCTGGCGGTCGCCCCAAAGCCCGATATCCTTGCGGCCCACGCTCGCCGCCGTGTCGCCGATATGCCAGAGCGCGTGTTTGGGATGGCTGTCTATAAGATTTACGCGGACAATATCGCCCGCCTCCAGCTGCGGCAGAAACATGGCCGACAGTTCCAATACCCGTTTCGGCTTATGGCAGAGTGAGTAATACTGCAACGCCGCGCCCGTGGCGATATCAGCGTCGTCCTCCAGCAGGAAACCGCCGCTTATAAACAATGAGCGCACGCCGTAAATTGTCTGCGAATGCGGAACGGGCTGGCGCAATGTGTCCGGCGCGACGGTGACGGAATAATCGCCGTAACTTGCCTTGACCTTGTTATAAACCGCGCTTATGCCGTCCTTGATGGACGAGATTTCGCGGATAGCGCGGTTTGAAAGCGTTATGTCCGGCATTGCGCTGTTGCCGCGCGGCCTGAAAAAGAAAACGCCCTCGCGCGTAAAGCCGTATTCGTAAGAGGCGAGTTCCGCCAGCTTGGCGATGGCATCCAAGACGGACAGCTCGCTGCAGTCGGCCATTTTTATGCTGGCGCGGGAAGTGTAATAGGTGACGGCGTGACCGGATACGGCAGGAAAGCTCTGCCCGTTATCCGATGAACGCAATGAAAGCTCTATGCGCCCATAACGCGCCGCAGGACTGGCGATTTGCCCGCCCGCGCCGATTGAAACCAACGGGCTCCAGTTTGCATTATCCGGCGAGGTTTGCGTCCGATAAGAACTTTGCGTGCTGTCCCAGTTGGAGACCGTTTCCTCAAGCCGACCGAATGACGCGATATCCGTAGAAAAATCCGCAACCGGATAAATTTTCGTTCCTACAAGCGGCAGCACCGGGTCGGACGGCAAATCGCCGTAATCGCCGCAATGGCGGACATAATCGATATAAACCGGCTGCCCCTGCGTGCCGCCGGAGGTAACCGCGCCGAAATCTATGACCGGGGCGATGGCGTCGCCCGGCGTGTAGCTGTAATTGACCACCCTTGCGCCGCTTATAAACGCAACAACTCGGCCCGGCTTGTGGTAAAGCGTATAATGCGTATTCGGCGCAGCTAACCCGGACCATAAAATAGTTGAGCCAAGCTTTACAATGCACCCTATTCCCGAACCGCCGATATTGCCGCCTATGAGTATCTGCGCCTTGTTCGCATCAACCGCTTCATGAGCTATGCCGAGATAAATATACTGGTTGGCATAGATTGATACCGCGCTGAACGAAGCGATGACGGCGTCGTTTGCCGCGCCAGCCGTCCTGCGCCATTTGCGCGAGGCGGCATTGGCGTCGCCAGCCGTTATCCTGAGCGCGGTGGAGCCGCCGCCGGAAGAGGCGGGCCAGTCGGCGGTTATTTCGGCGTTGTAATTGCCGGTATCCTCATATTCTTCCCATTCCGGCTCGGCCTTGTCCGGCAATTCGGCGGCTTCGTAGCGGACATTGTCCTCCGTGTGCGTATACGCCGCCTTGCGGTATACCCGGTTAGGGAATGTGACCTCGCTGATTTCGCGGTTACCGGACGGGAAACCCATGCTGTCCAAAAGCCCGGCGACGGCCTCGTGAATCGCCAAGTCCGTATGCCACGCGAAATAATCGCACAGTATCTGTTCGCCGGTGGAGGGCGCTGACTTGAACGTGATTTTAGCCTGCGCGTCATAAACATCGGTATCGGCAATGTCATAGTCTATGCCCGGCAGTTTCAAGACGCCCGCGACCGTAATGTGCCGGATACCGCCGACATTCTTGCCGGAGGTGAGGAACTCTTTAGTAACGCCGTCGCCGATGCCCAGTACCTCGTCGGTAATCGCGGTCGAGTAATTCTCTGCGTCCGTGTCGTCCAGCAGGATATGCGGCGCGTCGAGGCTGATTTGCGCCGTCTTGTCGTCGGAATAAAAAGAAATGCCGGACACATAACCCGTGAATAGCCGCACTTCCTCGGACTCCGTGCCGTCGGAAAACTGGTAAACCGCCGCGACTTTGAACATAGTCCGGTAGGCCGTGTAACCGAGCCGCGCTATCGCGTCCTTTTTAAACACGCCGTAGTCCGCGCGCTCCAGCCATTCGTTCGCGCCGTTATAAACGCGCATCGTCAGCGAGCCGGTGCGGAACTCGTTTAAGCGCACTGCGTCCAGTTCCTCTTTGGTCTTGCTGATGTCGCGGATGTTCTTTTCGGGAATCACCGTCCACTGCGGCTCATAGGCGAAGGACTGCGACTCAATATCCCAGTAGCGACGGCGATACGCCACCAGCCGCCGCACCTTGGCGGTGTTCAGTTTTTGCGCCTGCAGTATTCCCTGCGATAGTGTTATCATGACTCCACCGTCTTGAAACTGACCGTCAACCCGCCGGATTTGCTTTTGCTGACATAGCCGCAAGACAAACTGTCGCGCAACGCCGACACCGCATATATTGCCTGCGGCAACGCGCCCGGCTCCGGGATGATGACGAACTCGCCGAGGCTGTAGACCGCCAGCAATGCGTCGGCTTCGGCTTGGCTAATCCCTGCGAAGGCAAGGCTCGCGCCCCAGCGCGTCACCCTGTCGCCTGACCATTTGACCAGCGCGGTTTTTACGCCGCCGTCCATCATCTGCGTGGAAATATCCGTCGCCGAGAAGCCCGGCTCGTAGCTGTAAAAGCCTTTTGACGCGACCAGCAGCGTTTCCAACGCCCACACCTCGCCGATTTGCTTTTCTTGGTTCTGGGCCTGCGTCTGGCTGAAAGTTATCCGCAGTCCGTATGCCTGCTTTGCCGCAAACTGCGCCTTGAGTGATATGCCGATACGGTTAGCGGCGTTGAGCGTTACCGCGTCGCCCCAGCCCAACGAGGATTTGAACTCAACCACGGCGGACAGCGCGTTGCAGTTTTGCAGGATTACGGTGTCTAAGGTTTTGAGCGCGTCTACACCGTTCTCTTTGAAAAGGATTTCAACGCTCGCTGTGGAGCCGTCGCTGTTTTGCCCGGCGGTTTTCCAAAGCGCGTTATAGTCGCGGTCATAGAGCCGGTATTTAACCGCGTCGCCGCTTGATACCGTTATCTTGCTGTTTTCGTTGACGGCGTTGGGGCCACAGAAGACGGGATAATCGCTCATACCGCCCTCCGCTTGTTGTCCGACGCCGCATCCCGGCTGTTGACGGCGAACGCTAAAGCGTTCGGCGTGCGCCTGCGTATCTGTTCCGCCAACGCGCCCAGCACCTTCTCGCGCTCGCTCGCGTCAAGATTCGCCACCTGCAAATTCATGGTGATGTTGAAAACATTATTTTGGCCCGCGTTTTCGCCGGAAGCCAATGCGCTGTTGGGTGTGATTGTGCCCGCCGTGTCCGGCACGAAAAGCTCCGGGCCGTTTTCGCCGACCAGCGCGGCTTGGCCCACCGGCGGCCTGCCGCCTAACGCAAACCCGCCGGAGAAGCCGAGAATAATCGCCAGTATTGCCGCCGCTGCCGCCAGACCGATAGCAATCCCGACAAACGGGATGCCCGCATGCGCCGCGACAGCCTTTGCTTGTCCGACTGCTGCCGCTTGCGCTATTTCCGCGTGTGCCGCTGCCGAGCTTTCAGCCACCTCTTTTGCGGTCGCCGCGCTTTTTACGGCGGATACAGTCGTAGTTGTGGAAGTTTGAAACAACGCCATCGCGGCGGTTTGCGCCTTTTCCAGCGTCCACATCACGACCTTCTTGGCGAGGATTTCAGCAAGGATTTTGTAGAGGCTGGCTTTGAACGATTGCCAAACGCCTTCCATGATGTCGCCGAGATTCACCGTGCCCTGCTCTATAGCTACGAACAGTTCCTCAAACCCGCCAGCCAATGCCGATATAGCGGCGTTAAATGTGGCGGCGAGATTATCCTTGAGCATAGTCGCCGACACGAACACTTGGTTATAAGCGTCTTGCCACGCCTGCGCGAACTGCCCCGCCTGCTCCGGGGCATCCGCCGCGAGGTTTGGCATCTCAGGAGCGGCGGGCGTGTTCAATGTCGGCGCGGCTATCGTTCCGGTGAATACGCCTTTGACTGTTCCCAGCTTGTCGCCGACAAAGTCCTGCGCCGTGCCGTAGCCGTCGGCGACGCTCTGCGCTATGTCCTTGCCGGTGTTGAGCGCGGTTTCGCCGATAATCCCGCCCCACTTTTTCACGTCGTCGGCCACGCCCTTTAGCGACTGACCCACTTTCGAGTTGCCCAATGCATCCGAGGTGTCGTTCACGAACTGTTTTATCGCGCTAACCGCGCTGTCCAAGTGCAGATACTCCGCCACGGTCATGAAATCCCGCACCCAGTTTTTGAAATAGTCCTTCAGGGTTTGGAATTTGTCTTGGAAGAACTGCGCGAAGAAGTCCGCTATCGTTAGCACGTCGTCCATGTAGCTTTTGCAGACCTCGCGGAATGTCCGCATCAGCGATTCCCATGTTTTTACGATGACCGACCATTTGTCTATGACAATCAGCCCGACGGCAACCAACGCGACCGCCAGCAACCCAACAGGGCCGGTCAGTGCGCCCAGCGCCGTTACAACCGCCTTCACCGCCGCGATTACCCAGCCAAGCACGGGCGCAAGTCCGCTCAGTGCCGACAGGAACAGCCCCAAGCCCCATACAGCGGGGCCGAGCGCCGCGATAATCAGGCCCAAGGCAACCAGCCAGTCCCTTGTCGGTTTATCCAGTCCGGCGATAAATGATGTCGCCTTCTGCACCGCCGAGGTCAGCATTTGGGTCAGCTTGATTACCGTCGGCAACGCTATATCGCCCAGCTTTATCAGCGCGACCTGCAGCACGGACAACGCCTTGGCGAACTGCTGGCTGGCGTCCTGATTGGCGATATTGAAAGCGTTCTTGAGGTCCTGCCCCGTCGCCTTCGCCACGCTGGCGATTACCGCCCGCGCCGCCTCGCCGTTTTTGCCGATGAGGTTCAAAAGCCCGACCAGCCCCTCAGCCTCAGGGAACACCCGCGCCATCGCTTGCTCGTTATCGCCGAAGTGTTCCTTGAGAGTCTGCAGTACGGACAACAAGCCTTCCTCTTTTAGCTGGCGGCGCAGCCCGTCAAACGACAGGCCGACCCATTCCATAGCTGTGCGCGTCTGGTCCGTCGGCTTGAGCAGCGTCATGAACACGCCGCGCAACGCGGATACCGTCTGCCTTGCGCCCATACCGAGCCGCGACATAGCCGCCACCGCGCCGGACACCTCGCCGAACGAGACCCCCAACTGCGCCGATACCGGCAAGAGCTTCCCGATAATAGGCGCAAGCTCGTCCAGTTGCATTTTGCCGTTCTTCACGGTGGCAACCAGCACGCCGGTAGCCGTAGCCGCGCTAAGATTGGCAGGGCCATAGGCATTCAGCGCGGAGGTTACCGCGTCAGCAACGGTTTTCGTGTCGCCCATACCCGTGGCAGACGCCATCGCCGACGCTTTCAACGCCTCCAGCGCGTCCGACCCGCGCAAACCCGCCTGCGCCACGGAATACATCGCGTCCGCCAGTTCTTTCGGCCCTTTGCCGGTCTCTGTAGACAGTTTCAATATGTCCGTGCGCCATGCGTCCACCTCTTCGCGGCTGACACCCAATATGGCGACTATCTTGTCCAGACTGTCGTCAAACTCGGTGGCGAACTTGACGGCTGATAAGGCGGCACCGGCGAACGGCAGCGACAACCCGTAAGTGATTTCCTTGCCGAGCGTAGTGAACCGCCGCCCCGCGCGGGCGAGCGTCTTCTCAGCTTTGGCTATGCCTTCCTCAAAGCTTGCTGTTCTCGCCGTCAGGTTCACTATCAGGTTGCCTATCGTCGCCATATCGTCCGCCCATTGCCGCGTTTATCGCCTTGACCATCTCCAACTGCTCACGCCAGTCCTGCTTTTCCTTGCCGAATTTCGGCATGAAGTCCTGCGCTTTATACGGCTTCGTCCCGCTTTTGCGGGACACGTTCGCCACCGTTGAGGCCACTATCCCGGCCCGCAAATCCGCTCTATCCTCGCCGAACGGCTCCAACCTGTAATACGCCTGCCATTCGGTTAACTCCCTAGAGCTGACCCGGCTCAATAACTCGCTTACCGTCATGCCCAGAGCCAGCGCTAGGCGGAAGTAGAACCGTCGCTCCGGGCGTCTTTGAAATTTCCGGCAAGCTCCTTCACGTCGCTTTCGCTAAGGCCGGAAAGCTGCTGCGCCGCATTGAACAGCCGGTTCAGGGCTTTGGCGGACTTTTCGCCGAGCCATTTCACGTCCTCTTCCGTGAACAGCGGCTTGCCGTCCTCGCCGATAGCTGACTGCGCCACCAGTTTCGCCCGCAGGTTCTGCATGTTCACCGTGGTGTTCCGGCCTTGGCCCTGCACCACGCCCGCCTCAAACCTGTCGCGCTCCGCGCCAGTCAGCGATTTAAGCCGCACGGTTCCGCCCCATTCCGGCACTTCCACGTCCAGCGTTTCCAAGTCGGACACGCTTTTTATCTGTTCCTTGTTGAGAAGCATTGCTTCCTCCGTTACGCCAGCGTCGGCTGGCCTGTGATTTTCAGCGTTACGCTCGCGCCCAGCTTGCCGTCAACCGGCGCGCTAGGCTCGAAGTTGGTCACGAACGCCGCGAAGCTCCATGTGGTCGCCGGTGTATCCGGGAACGCGAGCTTGAAGTTCTTTTTTGCCCGCGCCGCGAGCGCGGTTGAAAGCGACTGCTGGCTTGTATTGCCCGGCAGGAAGTTCAGCTCCAGCTTTATCTCGCCGCCGTCCAAGAGTCCGCCCGCGTATTCCTTCCAGCCTCCGGCGGAGCCGTGGCTTGTTATGTCCACCGTGTCCATGCTCATGCCGGGGCCGCCTACATTGGTCACTTCGGCTATCGCCGCGAACACTTCCGGTGTCGCGCCGTCGCCGATTTTAAGCGTTGTGCCGAACGCGCTTATTCCTTCGCCCATATTAATCCTCCCTGTGCCAAATAAGGACGTCAGCCGTAACGCGGAATATCTCGTCGTCCGCGCTGAATCCGTCCGTTTCGTTATCGTTGAACGCGGCCTGTATGTCGCCGCCCTTCTTGCCGTGCAACGCCGCGACTGCCGCCAACGCCAGCCGCTTTGCCTCCAAGTAATCCGCCGAGTAGCAATCCAGTTGGAATCGCGAGGACGCCAGCTTTGACGGCCCGCCATGTGAGGCGTAGCGTATGCACGACGCTTTGGCGTAGACCATAGCGGGCAGGATAACCTCGTCCGGCAAACGTACCGGATATATCCTGTCGGCGACTGTCTCCGACACTCCCGCGTCCTGCCGGAGCAGGTCATACAAGGTCCGCTCAATCGGCATTGTCTCCTCCATATTTCGCCACCATCTTGCGATACTCCGCGTCGCAGACCTGAATCGCCGCTTCCTTCTTCGCGTCAAACGCCGGGCGCATGAACGGCTTCGCTTCAACGCGGCCCACGACCTTGTAGACCCACCGTTTGCCGGACTTATGGGAACGGACAGCCAGCGCGTGACCGAATTCAACGAGGCGACCGTACCAGACGCGCCAATGAAGTCCGATTCTCGCCCGCACTTCGCCTTTCAGCGGGTCAGTGCTGACCGTCAGCGTGATGTTGTCTTTCAGATGCGCCGCCGAGCCCGCTTTCTTATGCCCTTCCGGGAACAGGTTGTCGGTGCCAGCATCAAGCGGTGCGTTCGCCGCAGCTTGGGCGCGAATGACCTCCGCGCCGTTCTTGGCTGCGCGCATGGTAGCCTTGCGAAGCTCCGCGCCTCGTATGTTTTTTAACGCAAGCTCAAGCTCCGGCACGCCCTCCAGCTGTATCGTCACCATGTCGCCCATATCACGCCACCCGTTTGCACATAAGCTGCAATTCCCGCTTCCCGTCTGCGGGGTTGATGATTTCTACGATGTCGTATGCGTCCCCGCCTGACACGACGCGCCAGCTCGGTTTTACGTCCGCGCGGTATCGGATTATCACCCGCACCGTGATTTCGCTGTTCACCTTCGCGGACTCGAAATACTCCCGTCCGCGCAAAGGCAGCACCGCCGCCCATACCGTCGCAACATCCGTCCATACCGCCTTAGCTTGGCCTACTTCATCCCGCGCCGTATCCTGACGCTGAAGCGTTACCCGCCTGTTCAGCTTGCCGGGGTTCATAATTGCCGCCCCCAGAGCCGGTACGGCGCGAGCAGATACTGCACGCCTAGCGGCAGTTCCTCAAACTTCTGCTGGCTGGCTTCAGCCACGGCGATGCGGTTCTCATACCAGTGCGCCGCCAACAGCTTCACTGCCTGCATTATCGGCTCCGGCACATTGGTTGCCGTCGCGCCGTAGCCGCAGGTGAAAGCTATTTCCACCGCGTTATACCGCCGGAGCGTCGCCGTCGGGGCGTCCTTCAGATACACCCTCGCCGGTTCGCCTATCGCGTCCACGGAATACGCCGTCGCCGGTAGGACAATGCCGTTATTGTTCGCGTCCCACAGCCGCACCCAGTCAACCGACTGGACGGGCGCAAATGGGAGGCAAAACTCCGGCGGGGACGGGATTTTATCCTCAAAAACCCGCCATCGCTGCGTGATGAGCTTGCGGTTGGTCGCCGACTCGGCGCACTCGCGGGCGGCTTTGATAAGCCCCGCTATAAGCGCGTCATCATCGGCGATTTCCACCCGCAGATGCGCCTTCGTTTCCGTAAGCGTCACCGGCTCCACCGCAGGCCCCGCCAGAAGCATTGTCCCCATAGGCTATTTCCCGTTAGGCGCGTCCGCCTTCTTGTCTTTTTTGAGCGGCTCGATGAAGTCCTTGTGCCGCTCAGCGTCGGCGTCGCTGAGCTGTATTACCGCGCCTTCCGCGTAGCCGCCGAACGGCTTTTTAACCCTGTAGAGTTTCGTTTCCATTTTGCTTGCCTCCCTATTTGAACAGCAGGTAGCTGAACGCCGAGCCCTGCGCGACGTCTATGGACAAGGCCTGCGTGAAGCGCAGCCAGGTCTGGTCCTGCATGAACGCGTTGCTGTTGTCGCCCGCGTCGTAGGCGTCCTGCGACACCTTCACCGCAAGCCCTTCGCGCGGCGATATCAGCAGGGCGCGGTTGAAGCGTCCGTATATCGCAACGGTGCAGTCCGTTCCCGTGCCGAGGTTCGCCGGTATCGTCGGGCATATCACATACGGCACGTTCCAGACTGTGGCCGGGATATTGCCGGTCGGAGGCTGCCAGATGTACTGGTTCTGGTTGTCTTTGAGCTTGAGCAGTTTCTTGAGGCCGGTGCGGCTCAAGGCGATTGTCGCGCCCTGCGAGTTCGCAGCATTGAGCGAAAATATCAGCTCCGCGATGTCGTCGAAGCTGACCGACGCGCCCGCCATGCTGACCACATTCACGCCCGAAGCCTTGATGATGCCGGTGAACGGGTCGCCTGCGCCGGTGTCGCCCAGCAAAGCTACGCGCTCTATTTCCAGCGCCATAGCCTCACTGATAAGCTCGGACAGGAACGCCGTCAGGTTGATGGCGCTGTCGCGCAGTAGCTCGTCGGTGCATTTGATGACCGCCGCCATCACTTTTGCGACTTGCTCCAGCTGCCCGAAGGTCGGGTTTGTGGTCGGCTTTGTCCCGCCTTCCGTCACCCAGCCGATTGACACGCTGGTCAGCTGGCGCGGCAACTGACGTTTCCATGTGGACATCGGCAGAATGTTGGCCAGCTGCATTACGGGCGAAGCGTCCTTGAGCAGCCGCATAACCTCGTAGCTGAACTCGGTCGGGACGACGTAGCCGCCCGTCGCGGGCGTGCCTTCTGTCATGACAGCCTTCGCGTCCGCCAGCATGGGGTGCCGCTCCTTCGCCGCAAGCAGGAAATTCCGCATGCTGCCGAATTTTCTGCCGTACTCGCTGGTCCAAGGCTTCTCAGCCGTGTTCTTGGGCGAGTTCTTGAACGCCTCCGCCCGTTCCATAACTTCTTCCGGGCTCTGGGGCGGGACCTGCCTGCCGCTCGGCTGGGGGTGCAGCCGTTTGACCACATCCTCCACCAGCTTCTCGGCTTTCTCCTTGGTGAGGCAGTCGTCCAGCCTGCACTCCAAGGTTTTGCGAAGCTCCGATATGGAGCCTGCCGCTTCTTGGTTTTCCATCTTGATACCTCCGTTTGGTTTTGCTGTTTCCAGCGATTTCAGGACTTTGCTTACCGCCTCAGCCAATGCGTCAGGGTCGGCGGGCACAGCCACCAGCGATATCTCGTATATCTCGGCCAGTGTGAGCTGGTTCGGCGCGTCGGGGTTCTCGTAGTGAAAACGCCCGGCGATAGATATGCCTTTGGCGTGGCCCTCGGTATAAATCCGGCGGGCGTGTTCCACCACCGGGTAATCCGAGGACGAGAACTTGGCTTTGAAGTAAAGTCCGCGCCCGTCCTCGCGGATTTCCGCCATCGAACCCGCAATGTGGTCAACCGCGTTTACATGGTCGACCAGCAGCACCGGGTTTTTCAGATATTCTTTGAGGTCGTAGACATAATCCCGCTTGGCTTTGTAAACCGTCGGGATATCGCCGTATCTGTCGGCCTGATTCTTGGTGTTCGCGTAGCCCTGAAGGAACACCGCGCCGTTTTCCTGCGTGATTTTGCCGCCTTCAATCGGCAGTATTTTGAATTGCCTGTCCATTATTACCTCCGTTGCCCATATTGAGCGGCACAAGATACTGCCCGCCCTGACCGTTCGGCAGCTTGTTCATGTTCTCGCGCTCGCGGATATCGTCCGCCGACAGCCAGCCCCATTGCCGCCCGATGGCGTAGGCTTCATAACGGGTCTTTATGTCGCCGCGCAGAAGGCCTTCGATGAGGAACTCCGGGAAGAAGTCGCCGGAGAACAGCTTGAACGAAAGCTCTTGCTCTATGTTCACCAGCCAAGGGCGTATCGTGTCCGTCACAAATTCAATCGCCTGATGCTCTATGTTGTTGTTCGTCGAGCGGTCAAGGTCCGAAATCTTGTGCAGCGGCATTCTGAAATAGCGCGCGATTTCCGACACGCCGAACTTGCGTGTTTCCAGAAGCTGCGCGTCCTCAGGCGGCACGCCCACCGCATTAAACTTCATGCCTTCCTCAAGTACGGCCACACGGAACTTATTGTCTAGCCCTTCGTGCGTTTTCTCAAAGGATTTGCGGAGCCGCGCCGACGCTTCGTCCGACAACTGGCCCGGATGCTCAAGGATTCCGCCGGGCCGCGCGTCGTTGGCGAAGAATTTCGCCGCGTATTTCTGCGCCGCCAGCCCCAAACCGATAGCCTCTTTCGCCGCACGCATAGGCGGCAGCCCTATAAGCCCGTCATAGGACAGGCCTTTGACGTGCAGCATATCCGCGAAAGGCACATTCACCACGCCGGAATCCAGCGCAACCGCATACATCAGTTGCCCGTTCACGCGCTTTAAGGCGACCCGCCACGGCGTTATGGGCCACAAAGCCACAGGCTCGCCACCGGAATTGCGCTCTATTTCCGAATAGTGGTTGCCCCACATGCACAGGTGCAGCATTATCGCCTGCCGCCAGCTCATGGAGGTCATCTCCGGATTGGGCGCATCATGCAGCAGCCGGTAAAGCGGGTGATTAGCGGTGCGGTTCTTGCCGTCCGCCGTGCGCTGGTATACATGGAGCGGCAGGCTGCCTACCGTTTGCGACAGCACCTGTGTGCAGGCGTATACCGACGACAGATTCAACGCCAGCGTTTCGTTAACCAGCACGCCGCTCTGCGTGTCCGAAAGCGGCAGGAACACGTCGGCAAAGAACTGCTGCATGCTTTGCATTTTGCGCCCGCCGAAGCTGAAAATCTTTTTAAGCCAGCTCATAAAATCACCATCCCGCGATTCTCGTAGACGCTGTGCCCCGCGCCGTGGCGCATCGCCCGGTCCAACGCCATGACGGCGGCTACTATGCCGTCTATCCGTTGGGTGCTTTTTGATTTATCCGGCTTGATGTTTCCGGCGGGGTCGCTCTTTACGACGGCATTATCCGCCATCCAGCGCATAACGGGATTACCGCCGTGGTGGAGCTTGCCCGCCAGCACCAGCCGCAACAGTTCCTTGCTCGGCCCGGCCATTGAGGCAAAGCCCTGACCGAACGGCACCACAGTGACGCCCAGCTCGGTCAGCTCCTGCACGATTTTCGCCGCGCCCCAGCGGTCAAATGCGATTTCTTTGAGGTTGTATTGCTTGCGAAGCTCCGTAATTTTGGCGACGATAAAGCCGTAATCAATAACGTTGCCAGCCGTCGCGTTTATAAGCCCCTGCTTGACCCACAATTCATACGGCACATGGTCGCGATTGGAACGTTCGTGCAGGTCGTCCCCCGGTATCCAGAAGTAAGACAGTAGCTTGACCGAGCCGTCTATCGGGAACGCCAGCACCAAAGCCGTGATGTCGGTCGTGCTGGACAAGTCCAGCCCGGCGTAGCACGGCTTGCCCTTGAGCATTTCGGGGATAACCTGCCCGCCGCATGCTTCCCATGCCGCCATAGGCAGCCAGCGCGATTCCTGCTGCGTCCACTGATTGAGGTGCAGCCGCCGGAAGGTGTTTTCGTATGCCGGGACGTTTCCGGCCTTGGCGCATTCGCGTTTGAGGTAATCCTCGCTGATGGAAACACCAAGGTTCGGATTAGCCTTGCGCCATATCTTCGGGTCGCGCCAGTCATCCTGTTCATCGGCGGCGTAAATAACCGGCAAAAAGCTGTCGTCCTCAATCACGCCTTCCTTGATTCGGCGGGCATATTCGTGCAGCTCCCAGCAGATTGAATTCCGGTCAAAGCCTGCCGTGGTAATCGCCACCGTCAGCGGCTGGCTGCGTGCGCCGGTGCTGGTAGCTAGGACGTCCCACAGCTCCCGGTTCGGCTGCGCGTGAAGCTCGTCAAAGATAATCCCGTGCGCGTTCAACCCGTGCTTGGTGTATGCGTCCGCGCTCAGAACCTGATAGGTGGACGCGGTGCGGGGGATAAAAATGGAATTGCGGTAAACCTGCCCGCGCGACATAAGCGATTTAGACGCCATCGCCATGCCTTTTGCAACGTTGAACACTATGGCGGCCTGTTTCGTGTCCGCCGCCGCGCTGTAGACCTCCGCCGAGGCTTCCTTGTCGGCGTACAGAAGATACAGGGCGATGCCCGAACATAGGCTGGACTTGCCGTTCTTGCGCGGGATTTCGATATAACAGGTGCGGTATTGGCGGCTGCCGTCAGTGCGTTTGCAGCCGAAAAGCGGATATACAATGTCTTCCTTCTGCCAACCCTCCAGCGTGAACGGCTCGCCCGCCCACTTGCCTTTGATATGGACGAGGTAACGCTCAAAGAAGCGCGCCGCCCTGTCAGCCGCTTTCTTGTCAAAGTAAAAGTCTTGCGTTCCCTGTGCCATAATCATTCGCCGAAGTACTCAGTGTCCTCGTCTTGTAAATCGCTACTTTTGGGTATCACCCTGCCGCGCATGGTGGCGGGTATACCCATCTCAGCTGCAAGTTTAGTCATCATCTGCATCCATCCCCGCGCTATGGAAACATGCGGGATTTGCTGATATGCGCCGTTGGGCGTTTTATAAACCTGCTTATTGGTCTTGATGACATCGTTCGCCCGCTTCCAGTTGGAATACGCCGAGCAATAAAGCATGAACAGGTCGCGGTCTATGGAGCTGATAACGCCCAGCGCGGCAAGCTCCGGGAACAGCTCACGCCATTTGGCTTTGGCCTCATCGTCCATGAATTCCGGCGGTTCGCTGTTGGCGGGTCCGGGCTTGGGTTCGGCAGGGTTCGTCCTGCACCGCTTCAAAGTGCCCTTTTTCCGCTTAATCTCCGTCGGTATCGGCTTTCTTCCGCGCATATTTTCCTTGCCTACCCCCCTATGCGAATTATGGACGCGTTTACGCGTAGCCGCGCATCGGTCTATAACCGAAAGGCTGGGAGGATTTCATAGGCCTATGGCCTGTATCGACCGAATCCACCGTCTTTCTGCGCCGTCTTGAGGCTATGGTGTTCGTGGCACAGCCCCTGCAAATTGTTTTCTTCATCGGAGCCGCCCTTTGCCTTGCTAACGATATGGTCCACGTCCGTTGATAACTGCCCGCAGCCCGGATACCTGCATACAGGGTCCCGCGCTAAAATAAGTAACCGCAACCTCTGCCAGCGTGCGCCATAACCCCGTTGCGTTGACGTGCCGCGCCTGTCCCGCTCCGCCTTGTCAGCCGTCGCCTTGTGGTCAGTGCAATATCTGCTGTTGGGCTCCGATATCTTGCTGCAACCGGGCCACAGGCACGGCGATAATGGTTTCTTCGGCATAAAATGGTTTATTACCCTCCACAATCGGGAATTGGCAGATGACCGTTGCATGTTTGGGCTCCGCTTTATCCCATTTGACATGGCAAGACCTGCAAAGCCAGCGCACTTCCAACGGCTTGTCGTAGTCGTAATGCGCGGCCTCAATACGCCCATGTTTCCCGCACTCCTCGCATTTCTCCGGTCTGATAATGTGCCCGGCAAGAATGTGATGTCGAACGAGCGATTGCGCGGCTCTTGCTTTCGCTATTGTCCTGCGAAATACTTTGCGACCAGTTGTTTGCGCTTTTACTTTGCATGCATAAGAGCAGAAGCGTCGCACCAAATGGTCTACAGGTCCGAACTCCTTTCCGCAGCAATCGCAGATTTTGAACGTCTGCTTTTTCCTGTTTCCGCCTTTTTCCCCTTTGCGTGAAGCTGATGTCGGGTTATCGCGTTTTATCATCGTTTGTGTTGACACGATTACCCTCCTTGCCGGTGGCCTTGGACCACCTTTGAACTATCACGTCACAGTAAATTGGGTCTATTTCACAGAGGCAGGCTTTCCGGCCAGTATGTTCGCAGGCTATAAGCGTGCTGCCTGACCCGCCGAACAGGTCCAGCACCACGTCGCCCTTGCGGCTGCTATTGCGTATCGCGCGGGCGCACAGTTCCACAGGCTTCATGGTCGGGTGTTCTTCGCTACGCGTGGGACGGTCGATTTCCCAGACCGTAGTTTCAGCACGTCCGCCGTACCATTTGTGGCTTGCGCCTGCCGCCCAGCCGTAAAGTATGGGTTCGTGCTGCCACTGATAGTCCTGCCTGCCTAGGACAAAACTCTGCTTGGCCCAGATGACGGTCTGTTTGACCTCAAACCCGCTGTCCAGTAAGGCCTGACGGAACAACATAGTCTTGCCGTCTGCGTAGCAGATGTAATAGGGTGTTCCGCCGTCGCAGGCATTACGCATGGCCCCGAACGCCTTGCCGAGGAACGCGCTGAAATCCTCGTCGGACATCGCGTCATTTTGTATGGTCAGGCGCTTTTTGGTTTTACCCACATAGGCAATACCATACGGCGGGTCGGTGAATATCATGTCGGCCTTGGCACCGTCCATCAGGCGATTGATGGCAGACTCGCCTGTTGAATCGCCGCAAAGAACGCGGTGGTCGCCAAGCAGCCACAGGTCGCCGGGCTTGGTGATGGCGGTCTCCGGTTTCTCCGGAACTTCGTCCAGTTTGTCCTCGTCCAGCAGTGCGTCACCCTGTCCCATTTCGCCGAGTTCATCGTTAGAGAACCCGACTTCGCGCAGAAAATCCGCGTCAAAGTCGTTGGCGAGTATATCCATATCCCAGTCGCCCGCCGAGATGTTATCTCGGAGCATGCGCTTGGCTTCCAGTTCAGGATTATCCATGACGATAACCGGCACTTCCTTCATGCCGATTTCTACGGCAGCACGGTAACGCTGATTACCCGCGAATATCACCATGTCTTTGTTGCAGAGGACCGGCCTAGCCTCGAAGTAGGCCGGGTCCTCTTTCAGGCTGGCGCACAAACGCTTGAACGCTTCGTCCTTTATGACGCGCGGATTCTGCGGATTGGGTTTGATTTTGCCGACGGGGATATATTCGGGCTTAAGCATATATCCCTCCGGCGAAAAGATTGCGCCCTCTCGTTGGGTCAGCGGCTTGATGCCTGTGTTTGGTATTACCCTGCTTCGGGCGCAAAAGGATGGCGGTCTGCACGCGGACCGGTTCGTTCACGATGCGCGTATCCGCGCCGCCGCCAAAAAATGAAGCCCTGCGTCCGTTTTTCAGGACGCAGAGCAGGGCGTATATTGTCGAGGTATACGCAAATCCGTCACAAAAATAAATCGAGGCACACGCCATAATTCTCCCGGCGTATACCTCGACACTGATAGTTTACCGCACCGCTTTCCGCTTGTCACGCGCTAAACTTTGGCTACATTCTTGCAAGCGTCTTTCTCGTCGTAAAACATAGATGTTAAAATGACCTCTGCGGACAACCTCATAAACCACCCCGACCGATTTCAACTTCAGTTTGAACGCGACCTCTTTCGGCATAAGCCCGCGTCGCAACAATGCTATTATCCGCGCGTCGCGTTTGGGATTCATGCTCATATCTTCTGCCCCGGAAAATCGTTGAACAGCATCGGCGTGTCACCTTCAAGTTTATGTTTCGCCGCCAGTTCTATCGCGGTTTTGTGCAACGCCTCCCAATGCTCCAACTCGTTTGTAAACTGGCGCATCGTGGCGTTGTTGCTCCGGCACGCCAGCCATATCGCGTTGAGCCGGTTCTCGCAATCGCATATCGCCTTGAACAGCTTGGCGTCATGCTGCTCCGCGATTTTATATGTGCCCGGTATCCACGCCTTTGAAATCCGGTCTATGGCCGCCGTCACCAGCTTCCTGCGCTCTATTTCCATAGCACATACCCCGCTTTGGCGAATTGGCGAGCCGTTTTTGAGTTTTGGCGAACGCATTTATATTGGTAAACTTCGGGTTTTTCGCCAATTCGCCAATAATTCCAGAAACTTTTCTGGATATGGAACTTTCTTAGAAAACTTTCCCGGATGAATTGGCGATTTGGCGAACAATATATATTACTCGCGTGCGTAGGAGCCGATGTTCGCCAAAACCCCTGTTTTTCGTTTTGGCGATTTTGGCGAAACTGGCGAAAACCGACGCATGCTGTATATATTCCGCGCGGGCACGCGATTAAGATATTCACCCGGAATATGACCATAGCGTTAATTGTCATACCAGCCTCCGTACTGTTTAGGCTGCATATCGGCCTTGAGCCTGACCCCGGACCACACATACTTGTCCACATACAGCCCTGAGGTGGCGCGTTTCTTTGCGATGCCGAGCTTCTCAAGGTACTCGGATAACTGGTTCCGGCTTATACCTTTGTAGCCGTTCTCCTTGGCCCACGCCTGCGCCGCGCCCGACAGTTTGCAGGCCAGTTCATCCGCCGAGCTTTCCCGTTCGCAGCATTCGTTGATGAACGCGCCCACGAGGTCCGACTTCTCGCGGTATTCGTCCAGCACCTCGCGCATCACCGCAGGCATGCCAAGCCCCTCGTTGTACCACTGCTGAGCGCCCTTGGCCAGCCAGACCAGTATTCCCTCGGCTTCAGTCATAAGCTTCTCATCCAGATTTTTGTCCATCTTGTCCGGTCCGAAATACGCGTTGAACGGTATCAGCTTTATGCGCGACCAGATGCCTTGGTCTGTGCCGCTGATGTTCGGCTTATAGTTTGTGGACAGCCAGATTTTGAATTCCGGGACATACTCGAATGGCTTGCTGTAGAGAAACCGCGCGCTTATCGGCTCGCCGCCGGTCATGGACTTTATCTGCGCCTCAGCCAGCTTCTGGCCTTTCTCGCCTTCGGAGGCCATCACGAAGCGTATGCCTTTGAGCTTCGCCAGCTCCTGCGACGCGTTGTTGCTGTTGCCGTCGTAGCGCTCCATCAGCGTGGACGCGGGGGTAACCGCCGCATACGGCCCCATTATCCTCCAGATTGTTTTCAGAAATGTGCTTTTGCCGTTGCGCCCGGTGCCGTAGCAGATAAACATGCAATGCTCGGATGTTTCGCCGGTGATTGAATATCCAGCCGCGCGCTGGACAAACGAAATAAGCTCCTTGTCGCCCTGAAATATCTCGTTAAGAAATTGCAGCCAGCGGGGGCATTTCGCGTCCGGGTTCCACTTGTGCGCTACCTTGCGCGTGAGCATGTCTTCCCTCCTGTGTTCGTCGAGTTTATCGGGCAGGCGCAAAGTGCCGTCGGCGCAGTTTAACGCGCGCCCGTCCGCGTCGAAAGCGCTTGCCGGGGCCGGAATGCCGTCTTCGCTTTCGGCCAGTTTTATCATCGCGTCCAGCTTTGATTTGGATTCGCTATGTTTTGCGTGCGTAAACAGCTTGTCGTCACGCGCGGCCTCGCCCATGGTAAACATCCGCCGCGCCGTCTGTTTCGCGAGCCGCATTACCTGCCCGGCCTCGTCCTTGGCCCAAACGGTGCCGTCCCATACATGCCAGCCGCCGAGCTGCGCGCAATAGCGCAAGTCCGGGCCGAACAACTCGCGCATCAGCGCCGCGTTCCACACGTCTGTATACGGGCCGTTTATGCTGCTTGCGGAATAGTTCCCGGCTGACCTGGCAATTCGCTCAACCTCATCGTTATCCAGCGGCGGCACACAGCGCTCGCGGTTGGTTTTGGCTATCGTCGCTAAAATATCGTCTTGGCTCAACCCCGCTTTGCGTAGCCGAAACGCTATTGAAAACAGCCCGGCGTTGCGGTTAACAGTTATCTTGCTGGCGTCGGATAAATCGGTCTCCGGGATTGATTTGTGCGCCTTAACAAGCGTGGTAAGCCATGAGGGGGCCTCCGACATCGGCGCATCGTTGAGCCAGCGATAGGTTTTGCCGGACACAGCCGACGGTGGCGCGACTATATACCCGCCGTCGCCTCGCACATCCAGTCCGGGCATCACGCCGGTTTTGTTTCCGACAGGCTCTGAAAACCGGAAATAATAGTGCCTGCCGCCGGACCATGTTTCGGCTGAAAGCGTCGCGGGCAGCGGTCCATGCTTGCGTTCCAGTTCGGCAAGCGATTCGCCGCCTTTTGCGCCGCCCTTTACATCCACATCCAGCACCCACAGCCCGGACACCGCGCCGGTGACCAGCGCAATATTGGCGTCCGGCCACTGCGCCCACCAGCCCTTTACTTCATCTTCCGTCGGTTTTCGTTTCTGGTATTCGCTCCAGCTTATCGCGGGACGCTTGTCCCCGACCCGCAGCGGAATAACGCTGTAACCCTTAGCAAGATACGCGAGAGCGTGTTCGGCAAGTCGCATAGGCGCTCCTTAAAACTGTCTTTCCAAGTCCGCACGCGCTTGCGCCCGATACGGAGGCAGACCTCCTGCTGCAGGTTCATGCATTCTCTTCGGCGAGAAGGAATACGACCAGCGCCAGCGCATACGCCACGAGAAGCAACATCACCCTGCGCGGGCTGGCGCGCCGCGCGCGGCACGGCCTCTGCGTGTCCACTAATGCCCTGATTTGTTGCGGGAAGTTCATAAATTCTCCTTTAGCTGACTGTGCCGAGGACGGGAATGCCGTCCTGTCCGGCTGGCGATACCCGGATAGTGACGCCCGGAGGTTCACCGTAGACCTTCATGACGCGCCCATCGCAAACGCGACTGTCGTCCGTCCATATCCGCGCGTAAGTGAGCGCGTCCATGAGCGCTTTCTGCAGGTTGTCCTTGTCCGGGCGATGGAACATATAGACTTCGCTTTGTTTGACGTGCTTGGGACGCGGGAACCGGAATGTAGCATCCAGCCGTATCGGGCCGTCCAGTGGCTCCACCGGGCGGCGTTTGAGCGCTTCCGCGTAAATTAGCCGGAACCAGTCATCCTTCGGGCTCCAACTCACCATTTTGCCGCTTGCATGGGCGAACCGTACGGGCCGCTTCCACGGTTTGGGAATGCCGATGACTTGAAACTCAATCACGCTATCCATAAGCCTCCGTGCATCGCGTCAAACAGCTTTATTGCCGCGAGCCAGCCATCCAGCGCGACGGGGATATTCACCTTCTTGGTTTCAAAGTCCGGGCCGGTCTTGCCGAACCGGATAACCCACGCGCTGTCGGGTAGCGGCACGCCGTAGGTTTCCGCGAATGCCTGCGCGTAGGCGGATACCTGCAGGGGATACTCATCCCTCATGGCGTTGCTGGTTTTCCAGTCCAGTATGATGAACCGTCCGTCTTTGGCTCGGGCTATCGCGTCCAGCCGCCCGCCGTAGCCGTATTTGACGGAAGCCACGACGGTATCGCCCGCGATTATTTCTAGCCCTTCGTGCGACAGCCAAGTCATAAAGTTGTCGAAGCCCGGCTGGGTATCAGTTTCCAGTTTCGGCATCTTTCCGGCGATGTAATCGTCGATGGCTTGATGTACGCGCCCGCCGATGTCGGCGGCTTCGTCTTTTATCTTATCGGGCTGCCGGTCGGCGCGGGCAAGTATCGGGCCAAGCACGTCCGCCGTGATAGCCCGCCCTTGCGTCAGTTCGGCGACAAGCTCGGACTCGGCCAGCTTGAGCGCGGCGCGTCTGGCCCACACCACCAACGCGTTAGTCTTGCCGCCGCCAACGATGTTGAGTATTTTCGTGACGGACGGATACTCTATCCCGTTGACGGTATAGAGATGCTGGCGACGGTAATCGCGGTAGCCGACCGTGTAAACCGGCTTCGGCAATATCTGGGTATCCATCAGAATGCTTCCTCGTCCGGGTCCAACGGTTTTGCCTCGGGGATATACTCGAACACCTTAACTTTGTTGCTCCGCTTGCCGTTGTACTCCTCGATGATGAGGTCTGCCATCGCCTCTTTGCCGACTATGTCGTCCGAGTCGAAGTTCACGCGGCTTTTGTCTATGGAAAAGCCGAAGCATTTGAGCGAATGCACCGCTATCCCGTGCCCCGGCTGGCCTTTCGGGATGAAGGTCAGCGTATGGTATACCCAGCGGTCAGACTGGTCCACGACCGCGAGCTTCATGTTGAGCTTCGGGTCGCCAGCTTTTGAGTATCCGTCCTCAACTTCCAGCACCTTCACGCGATACTTGCCCGCCGGTAGCGGGGAATATACGCCTGCGTTCTCGTCCACTTCGTAATCTATCCTCATGGTTTCCTCCTATTTGGATTCCTCAAAGCCGAGCATGTCGTACTGCTTCTTGCCGTCTCTGACGGATTCTTTGTAAGCGACAGCGATTTCCTTGCCGACAAACCCGACGGCGCGTTCAGCCGCAGCAGCGCTGTGCGTAATGAACACCTTGCCGATGCCCGCCAGCTTAAGGCCGTATTTCTTGCCGCTCTCGGTGTCGCGGCTTTTAACTTCCTCAAGCACGCCTTTGGCGGTAAGTTGTTCGCTGGCCTCCGGCGCAGATGCGGGTTTTGAATCTGGTTTTGCGCCTGAACCGAGCCAGTTCAAAAGCGCCTTGCCGGTATCCTCGGTAATTGGGAAATCCTTGCCGTCGAACAGGCTGGTGCGGTCTTTGGAAACTGCGGCGTAGTGGTTCTGGTTGAGCGTGAACACGACGGTGAACTCATATTCCACACTGTCGCGCTGTATCGGCGCGGTGCCGATTTTTTTGGGAACTGCCTGCCCTTTGAGGTTGGTCTCCACCATATACTCGGCCTTGGAGCGCATGGTGGCAATGATGTGCATGTCGGACTGCAAAATTGCATTGATAAGCCGCTCGTGGCGCGGGGTTACGTTCTTCCAGCCAGCGAAGCCTTTGCCGAGGGCGTCCACGATGCTCAGACATCCGCCTTCGCCGGTCCATTCGTGGGACAGGCTGTCTATGACGCACACGCCGTATCCTGCCTGTTGCGCGGCCTTAATGGCTTCAATATACGCTTCCGGTGTGTACGGGGGCCGCAAATCCACAACGTCGAAGTCAAACCTGTCAGCATACAGGCTTGCGGAGCCGTGTTCGGTGTCTATGACGGCAATTTTTGGCGATAACGACTTGGCGAGTATCAACGAGCTGAACGTCTTGCCCGCGCCTGCCGGACCTTCAACCGCCAGCCTTAGACGGCTCTGTGTTTTCTGAGCTTTCTGGAACATGTGCTTGGCTCCTTTTCTTTATAATGTCGGCGGCTATCATCCGCGCCAGTATCCGCAACCCGGTGTCAAACTGCCGCTGCGCCTCCGGTGTCCATCCCTCGGAAGCGGACTTCTCCTCATTTGGCGATTGCGAAGAGTTCATCGAAGTTCTTGACCTCCAGAACGCGCATCATCCGCTGCCGCAGCTTGGGGGAGGGATTGCGCTTTCCGCGCATGAGATGCGACATGTGCCCGCTGGTGATATCCAGCCTATGGGTCAGCCACTTGAGCGTTTCGTTGCGCTCGGCCAGCCTCCGGCGTATCTCGTCGGGCTTTATCCTGACTTTGCAACGCATTTTCAGGCCTCCTTTATGGGTTAGTATTATTCTTGCAACAGTCAAATTATATCGCATTTGTGAAACTGCGGATAAGTTATTTTCTTGCAAAAGTTATGCAAAAGGTATACAATTCTGACGAAGGGGCTGGTGAAAAGGAGAACGCGAAAAATGAAGTCAAAAGAGTTCGGCAAATATCTGCAGCAACTGCGTAAGGCCCGCCGGCTCACGCTGCTGGACGTCGAGGCCGAGGCCAAGATATCCAACGGCTACCTGTCGCAGCTTGAGACCGGCGTGCGCGGGATACCGCATTTCGACACCTTGAAGAAGCTTGCGGCAGTATATAAGGTGAGCGTGGCGGAGATGATGGCGAAGGCCGAGTCGGCGTCGCAGGGCGCGGAACTTGGCGAGGCGGAAAGCGAACTGGACGCGGTCGCCCGCGATTTCCAGCGGCTCAGCGGTGCGGAAAAGGAACAGTTGAAGACATTCCTTAAATACTTGCTGGAGAAGGATAAGTCGAAACGCGGTCGAAAATAGTGTTGCGCCAGCATGTATTCCACGACTGAACCGACATCTGTTTAGCGCGAGGTATAGACAACCTTCGTTTTGATGCTAGAATAAACTAAAGAACCAAATTTGGCAAAAGGTTGAAATATGCACGCCCGCGAAGAGATGGTAAAAGAGGAAATCAAAAGCGTAGCTCGCAAGCTGTTCCAAGTGCATGGCATAGGCAAAACCACGATGGACGACATTGCCAGGGCCATGGGCAAAGCTCGCAAGTATGCGTATTATTACTTCAAAAGCAAAGAGCATATTTTTTGCGCGGTGGCGGAAGACGAATTGCGCAGGATTTTCGACCACACGGAAACCCTGATGGCTAAAAAGGAATCCATTGCGGACAAATAGGAGGTGTGCTTTCGTGCCTATCACCTCGAGGCGAAGAAAACCATAGCGCTTTATCCGCTTCTTGTGAGCGACCTGCCTCATTTTTTGCCTACGATAAAAGCTTACACTGAAAAAGCCAATGAGCGATTTCTTGAGCGTTTGGAAGAGCTTTTTCGTCAAGGTATAGCCACCGGCGAGTTCAAAAGCATAAAACCGTCCGATTGCCGCATGATGGCTCTTGCCAGTATGCGTTTGTTGCAAGGCATGGATGTGCATGTCATGATAGGCGCTCCTCTGCCCGCAGAAGAAGACTCAGGCAATGTGCTGATGCGGACTTTCATAAGAGGGTTGCGCTGAAAAATGATATTTTTTTGATAAGTTTTCAACCAAAAGGACATTTTGGTCAAAACGGCATATGAAAAAGAAGTCTATCTCCCAGTTTACGCCGAATGCCATAAGACTGACAAAGCAGGAGCCTCCTCAAAGGAATTTTTATGACCAAACGACATTTTCTAGCTGCAGCAGCTTTCTGTTTTACCCTTATGCCAATGCGAGCAATCTGTGCACAAGGCGAGGAGTTGGACGGGAAAGTCATAAGCGCTATCAATATAACGAGCAAACACACAAGTACGGATGAAATATCCACGAGGGTTCTGGAACTGAAAAAGGGCGGCATTTGGACTGCGGACGCGGAAGCCAAAGTTAAAAAGCGCCTGCACGAGATGGGAATTTTTCGCAAACTGGAAGTCAAAAGCCGCTATGACGAGAGTTCTCATGGAGTGGTGGTGGACATTAACGCTGATGACGGATGGTATATTGTCCCCTTGCCATTATTCACTTCGGGAGCTACCGGGAACGGGTTCAGCCTGATGCTGGTAGAAGGGAACATGCTGCACCGAGCGGAAACGCTCTTCTTGCGCGGCACTATCGCCACCAATACCCGCTCGGCCACAGCGGCCATTTCAAAAAGCGATTGGATTGTTGCTCTGGAAGGCGTAAGCGATAATTACACGGAAAATAAGTATGCCGACGGAGCATACAACACTTTAGGGGCCAGTCCCGATACAGACAAGGTCGGGCAGCCTGTAAACTGGTATACCCGCCGTTCAGAGCAGGAGCGCTTCTCTGTGTCCAAGAAAATAAATGATAATCACAAACTGGGCGTTTCATTTTCGATGGCGAAGTTCGTGATAAAAGACGGCGCAATCCCTACCCCGGATGAGCCGGGAAGACATAATATGCTCGGCATGAACTATACATATACGCATGAGGGCAACGGCGGGATATCGCAGCAGGGGGGCGGCATGGGTGTGGTGCTGGGGTTGGGACTTTCGGATTTAGACGAACGCGTGCGAACGCGCAGGAACATTGGTAATTTGCAGGTTTTGGAACTCAAGGGGATGAAGGCGGGCATGTTCGTGGGTTCCGAGTATGACTACTCGATGCTGCAAGCAACTTGGATGGGTGTGTGGGAGTTTAAGGAGCATGACAAGCTTGCTTTCCGCGTAAGCGGCGCGAAGGGATGGTCGTTGCCGTTCACACAGTTGATTCCCACCGGCCCCAATGTCGGGTTACGCGGGCAATACCGGCGCGAATGGCGAGGCGACAGGGGAATAGGCGGCACGGCCTCCTTCTCCCGCTTTTTGAGCCGCACCAAAAGAGGCATTTTAGCAGTGGAACCTTTCGCCGAAAGCGCATGGGTTTGGGATGGAAACAGCAGATACAATCAATCAGGAGCAGGAATTAATTTGTATTACCAATTCTGGCGTTTCCCGTTGCCGCTGGGCTTGGGTTACACTTGGAGTTTCGCAGACAAAGATTGGGTGATAGCGATGTCCGCAGGGTTTTCTTTCGGTAAATGAGATGATAAGAGATATCAAAAGTCAGCGTCAGTTATGAAAAATATGAATCGATATACATTGGCAAATAAGCTCGCTATCGTGTGCGAATGGATGCTGCCCGGCGGCAGTCTCGATGAAATCTGTTGGGATTACAGCTTATCCGCCCGGACGGTGAAACGCTGGAGACTTGAACTTGAACAACATGGATATGTATGCTCGATGGGTCAAGTAAAGCATTGCAGAAACAGGATGCGTCTCAAAAGAGGCAGCGGAGAGTCAGGATAGTCCGGCTCGCATTCGCTGAACTTGAGGCAAAGTATAAAAACAATTGACCGGAGTAGATAATTGGATTGGGCAACATATCGCGGCTGGAACCCGGAGATATACGGACGGGAAGTTATCGACAGATGCGGATTTACTGAGCCGCCTATCTGCGAGAAAGCCGTGTCCCAGTTTTTCGGCAACGAGATTGAAGAGGTCTCGCCGCTAGACCCGGATATAGCGGCAAAATTCCCTTCGATACGGAAGATTTTCCGGAAATCCAGCGCCCACCTGTTCCGGGATTACAGCCTGATTGTCGTAAACAGGGACCAACCGCGCGTCAAAATCCGCATGGATATTTTCCATGAAAACGGTCACGAAGCCCTGCCTTGGCAGCGGGAATCGCCCAATGTATGCGTGGATTCCGGGGTTGACGCATACGCGCGCAGGCAGAGAGAGGACGAGGCGTTTCGTTGCGGCATCGCTATGATGCTGCCTGAAAAAATGTTCAGGGCGGACGTACGGGGCAGGACTATGTCGGAGAACCTAATCCGTGAGCTTGCCAAGCGCTATGACGCCTCAATAGAGGTGACGGCCAGACGCTATGTTATGCTCTGCACCGGCGCATGCGCCATGCTGGTCTGCGAACCGGTCCCGCCAAAAGACGCGGGGACAACGGAAGAAGGCCCGAAACCGCAACTCAGGATTCGGTATTCGGTCACCTCGCACAGCCTGAGAAAGTTTTTCCAAGCCGGGACAGTGTTAGACGAAAACAGCCCCGCATACCTTCCGTTTTTGGAGGGCAACACATTCGGCGGACTGCTTCATACGGACGAATTGGGTTCCAGCTATAACAATTACCGCCCCTATACCGGCGAGTGCTTCCGCTTCGGCTCGGAGGAGGAGCCGAGGGTCATGGTACTGCTATGGTCACCTGAACAGGAGGGCGACCTTTTCAAGGTGCCAGGTTGTTAAGGTTCGTGAGGTGGTGGACAGCGATGTTTCGGCTAGAAACCAGACAGGAGTTTGCTGATACTAATATTTAGACCTGTGGATATTTTCTCTATATTCGTCAGCGTAATGTTCTTCTCAGCCCGCTCAATCATGCCGATATAAGTGCGATGAACACCAGCACGCTCCGCCAACTCTTCCTGGGAGATGCCTTGTTTCTGTCGCAATTGCTTAACACGAAAGCCGAATTTAATAGATAATTTATGTTTCACTAATGAAAGTATATTTAGGTGCCTTCTTTGGGTCGACATACCATAGTTAGCATCTCGACGATTTTTTTGTATACTATATCTTGCAGAATGAATGTTTCCCATGAAGGCACATGACGCCGAGTTGATATTGCAATCGTGGCCAAACTTGATAAAATTAAACAGGACAAGTCCTTGTGTTACTAGGGAGATATAGTCCCAATGGGTCCTTGTTCCTTTAAAGAAAACAGTCTGCCAGCCTGCTCCCACGAGATGTTTCACACCTTTGATTTAGCTGCAGATACAAGCCACATGCCAGTTTACTGAGACTGGAAGTGTTCTTAGGTTATTTTTTCGGGCTTAGGATGATATGCAACTAAAGCAAGTTGAGCAAGAACTGAAAGTATTGATAGGAGCCAGATGCCCTATCATTTACGTCATCTCATGGGAAGAATCAAGAGTTGAAGAGAGCATTCGGCGCGTAATAGGAGCGAAGCGCCTGTATATTTGGAGCATCACGAACGGGTTGATTGAAACCAAAGATGGCGAGAAACCCCGACCTGTAGCAAACAGCTTGGCGGAAGCCTTAAGCTATGTAATCGACTCAGACGAGAATGCTGTTTTTGTTTTCCGAGATTTACATCCATTCATGCGGGAGTTAACGATAATTCGAAAGCTTCGTGATGTATGCTGTAGTCTAACGAAGACACGAAAAACAATGATTATCGTGAGCCCGTTGCTAGAAATCCCCACGGAACTTGAAAAAGACATTAATATCCTAGATTATCCGCTACCTAATCTAAATGAAATTGAAGGTATCCTTAGCGGTTTTTGCGCCTCTGCAAAGGATAACCCATCCATCAGTATAGAGTTACAAGACCCCGCTCATAAAGAACGAATCGTGAAAGCGGCCCTCGGTCTTACCGAAATGGAAATTGAAAATGTGTTTGCTAAGGCTATCGTTACTGATGGCAAATTGGACATAAGTGACGTCGACACTATCTTGGCCGAGAAAAAACAGATTATTAGGAAATCGGGGGTTTTGGAATATTATGACAATGCCGAGGACATGTCCAATGTGGGCGGAATCGATGAACTCAAGGATTGGGTCAAGAAAAGAACCAAAGCATTCTCAGAAGATGCGCGGAAGTTTGGGTTACCGGAACCAAAAGGTATATTGCTGGTAGGGGTGCAAGGTTGCGGAAAAAGCCTTTGCGCCAAATCAATAGCCTCTCTATGGAAATTACCTCTTTTGAAGTTTGATATGGGGGCAATTTTTACCAAGTGGCTGGGAGAATCTGAATCCAATTTGCGGAAGGCTATAAAAATTGCGGAATCAATATCTCCGGTGGTTTTTTGGGTTGACGAACTCGAAAAGGGATTTGCAGGGATGACCAGCGGTTCTGGTGATGGCGGCACAGGCTCACGAATTTTTGGAGCATTTTTGACATGGATGCAAGAAAAAACCAAGCCTGTTTTTGTGGTTGCAACAGCGAATAATATATCTCTGTTGCCACCAGAGTTATTGAGAAAAGGGAGATTCGACGAAATATTTTTTGTAGATTTGCCGGGATTGGAGGAGCGCAAAGAGATATTGAAAATTCATATTGAGAAGAAAAAGCGCAAAATAGCTACATTTGATATCGATGAATTGGCCCATCTCAGTAACGGGTTCAGCGGTGCAGAACTAGAACAAGTTATTGTGGCAAGTTTATATGAGGCTTTCGATTCCAACACAGATTTGTCCCAAAAGTTAGTCTGTAACAATATCCGCGCAACAGTTCCTCTGTCAACAACGATGCATGAGCAAATAGAAAACCTTCGCAAGTGGGCAAAGGACCGTGCAAGACCTGCTACTCGCTCTTCAGAACCGCCATGCGAAGTGTTGGGAACTCGGAAAATAGAAAGGATAGATTAATCAAGGAGCGATTATATGTCCGAAAATCAGGCTGCAAAGAGAACCCGTTTTCTGGAAATTGGTGACGCCACCGCGACTTCCACGATTGCTGCTCCCGTAAGGAAAATTGAAGTTGATGACCGGCACCTTGCTGTTCTTAAAACTATATATCCTTTGAAGCAGTCTTCCGATAAAGCAATCGAAGTCAAATTCAAAGACAGAGTCAATGAATTAGCCGGACATATCGGTTCGAAAGAAATTGAAAATATTGGTGATTCAATAAAAATTACAGGCGTCAATGAACATCCCATTTACAGAGTCTTTGTCTCTACCCTTTACGAAAAAAGAATATTGCTACGAGATGCAAAACCCTATGACGGAGAACCCGTGGGAGCGACTCTAATCCACTCCGAGAAACAAGTTAATGTCTGGTCATATAATTTTCAAGAGCCACATGGATTCGAAAACCATGAAGCCTCATACATTCTGAACAACTCTCGCGAGGTTAAAACTTGTACAGATTGCCATGGGGCGGGACGTATCGTGTGCGACTCCTGCCATGGTGCCGGAAATGTGACATGTTATAGTTGCGATGGCGTTGGACATACGCGTTGTTATTCCTGCGATGGGACCGGACGAAAGCGGTGTTCATCTTGCAGTGGAACAGGCCGCGTGGAGCGTACGGAATATAGCAATGGACGCTCGTATACAACTCATGAGGCATGCAGTTCTTGCCGGGGAACTGGACATACAGAATGCTGGTCCTGCTCTGGTAGTGGCAGAATAACATGTTCTTCTTGTGGTGGGTCAGGTAAGGTGATGTGCAGCACTTGCACCGGAACAGGAAAAGTCGAGTGTTACACATGCCAAGGCAAAGGACAAATGGTCCATTTCCTGTATATTCACAACGTCTACACGCCACTTGTCGACAGCTTTTTCAAAACAGAGCATTCACCTGTCGAAATAACGAACATTGATGCTAACATCGCAGCGGAAGCAGGCAAGCTGATATTTCAGCATAAAGAACAAGAGCTTTCAGAAAGTTTACTGGCAGACATGCAATACCAGCCATTGCGACAAACCATATTGGAGAAGCTGCGAAATCATGTGACAAATGGCAAAAACAAAGATGCCACCATAATTCGTCGCCAAGAATTAAGCCTGTACCATATCCCTGCCTTTGAACTAACCTATACCGCCAATGGTAAAAACTATAAGGCATGGCTGCATGGCAATCGGCTTCGCCTATTTTCCACCGAAAACCCTATTACGGATTTTATTGGAACATTGTCGAATGAAGCCAAACAGAAGCACGACAATAAATTATATCCAGAGGCTCTTAATAAGGCCTCTGAAGTGCTTTCTATGGAATTCAGCGACAGGCAAAGTCGTTTCATATTTCTAGATGCCTTCGCAAAAATTAGAAACAAACTTTTCCGCCAATACGCTTTGCCTGCTGTGCTGGTTGGCGAAGTTCTGGCGCTGATACTTAATAAAGGCTCATTTGCGAATTTGCTTCCGATACTAGCTTTCCCTATTATTACCGTCGGAATTAGCTTGCTTATTGCTTGGATAAAGTTGTTAAGGGGACTCCCGGATGAAGTAAAACTGATTCGCAAGTATTTCAAATATGAGGGGGCAATCGCCGAATGGATGACATCCGGTATAATTGACCAAGACAAGTTGCGGGACATCCCTCATAACATTCATTTCTCGCGCCAGTTGATTGCTCTGGCAGAAAAACATCCAAGATTGATTAACACATTACTCCCCGCTCTTGCTGAAATCAAGGACAATGAAACTGCTGAATACGTTTGCAAATTGCTTCCGACAGAGAACCTAGACACGCTGATGTCGGCTAAAGAGCAAATATCTGATGGGTTGCAGAAACTCCGAGAAATTTATAATGGTTATATGCAGAAAACCGAATCGGACAAAAAGCTAATTGAAGCAAACTTTTCGTTAGATAAGTTATCGGCTCTCAATCCGGAACGTGATGCGGAGAATTTTGACAAAAAACTTGCATCCGCTAAAAAAACATGGGCAGAAACTGCGAAGGATGCTATTGATACCGCAACAACACAGCATGACCAGATACAACGCCAAATAAATTCTATACCTCATGTTTTGGTCGCTTTAAAAAAGCAAGCCAATCTTTCTAATCTGAAATTCCTCGCACTGTTCTTGGAGCGGAATGCATCAACCAAGGAAAATATGAAATCGGCATTTTTAGAAGAGCTAAATTCTGCCAGAGAGGCTTTCAACAGCATCATTGCTGTATATAAAGACAAAAATGCTCAACTTCTCAAATTCCTTGATGATTTTGACGAAGATGTGCGGTGTGGAGCAGTGATTGCCATCAACGCAATTGGTGATGCAAAATTATCCTCAGGTTTATTTGAGCATTTAACGGACCCAGACGCTTACGTTAGACGCTATACGGCAATTGCTCTATCCAAACTGTCACCGGTGGACCTATTGCCAAGAATTATCCAATTGCTCCCAACAGAAACCAATACCATGGTAAAAGTCGAAATGGTCCGAGTTCTTGGGGACATGAAAGATAAAAAAGGAACAAGCATTTTAATAGCAGTGGATGACACATCCTGTCATCAAGAGGTTTTGAGTGCGCTAGCGAAGATAGCCGATGAAAATGCCGTCGACTTCATGGCACAATGCCTAGAAACAGCTTCAGATCAAACAACTCAAAAGATTGTGGCTGACCACCTTTTGAAAATGGGGGTGGCAAATCCACTAGTTGTGAACGAACTTGTGCGCCATCTCATTGCGTCCAACGCTACGTTATTCAATAGAATTTGCACGGTTCTCCATGCAATGCAGCAAGACGAAAAAACAGTATTGCAATCTATGGATAACGCCTATTCCAAGACAACGGCTTTTAGTGTCAAGAAAAAGCTATTGGATGGATGGCAGATATTCAAAACGCAGGCCAGCCTGATGCTGATTATGACGAAATTGTCGGATTCAGACCAGAATATTCAGGCACATGTGCTTGACTTACTGGCGGAAGTGCAGATGACATCAGCTATTCCCACGTTGATTGAATTCTATCCGCGACAAGAACATCTTCGGGATAAAATCATCCAAGCCCTCGGACAAATTATAGCGGATAAACCTGTTCCCACGAAGCCGATTGCTGAGGCAAAGCATGCTGGGACAGATGAATCGGCAGCAGATACCGATTCGTTGCCAGACACTGATGATGCGAGCAACGATTTAGATGACGAAGAGAACCTGTAACAGGTGAGGCGAATATGCTTACTACACCAGAACAAAGTGCTGTACGAAAATCCCTGCAACCGCTCTTTAAAAGTAATGCGGTAGATATCCAGCGAGGCGGTTTGGAGATGCTTAACATTTTATCCCCAAAGCTTCAGGTATCGGATTATCTGGAAGATGTATTGCCTCTCATTGGGTCTGCGGATTCCGCAGTAAAGCAAAAATCTTTAGAGTTTGTAGGCATTGCTGGTAATGAGGCCAATGTGCCCGCGCTACTGGAAGCTCTCTCCGATGAGACCCATGCAACTATTTTTACTGCACTGACGAGGATTTTATCCCAATTAAAAACACCGGATGCTTTCATAAAAAACCTGATTTCCGGGATGACGCGACACACAGAGTATGCCGAAAATTTTATTTTACTCTTCACTGCTGTTGTCAAAACCATGCCAGCAGAACAACCACCCGCGACTTTGGCGGACGGCACTCCGGCGAAAACTTCTACTCCATCCATGCTTACGCCCACATCATATGACGCAATATTCTCCACGCTTAGCCCATACATTGCAGCTCATAAAACATCTCAAGGTATGATGGATTTAATTGCTGAAATGGGAAAGCATGGGCACGAGGAATCAATAGTCCAACTGACACAGATGTTCTGTGCCAACGACTATCCCACCCTTAAAATTTCTCAACACTTGGACAAATTGTTTGATATTCAACGAGAGATAGCATGCAACAGCGCCGCGATTCTTGATGCACTAAAAATCGGGCTATCTTCCGAGCAAAAAACTATTCAACTCAAGTGTCTCAGTTATTTGACAAATTTCTCGTCGGCGTCTGATGAGACCAAGAATGTTTTCTGCGGGATTTTGATGCCGATGCTAACTGGCAGAGATTCCGAAATCGCGTTAAATGCCTGTTTTGCTCTGGCCAAAGTGGGGAACAAAACATTGGTACCGACGCTAAAATCAATTCTGAAATCAGAGTCCCATCCTGACTTCAAAAAAGCTCTTGAAACAACTATAAAAACCCTTAAAGGGAATTCATGGTGGTAGGTATATCGCAGATGCCCACGGGCATACCATAGAACTTAAGGCAGCACTAACTAGGGGCTATATTGAAACTGTTTTAAGGAGATGATATGGCAAGATTCAAACTGCTACTTTACGTGCTGGCAGTATCACTAGCAATGTCCGGATGCGGACAAAAGGAGATTGATAGGCTTAAATCAGAAAATGCTGTTCTGAAATCCAAGGTGGAAACACTTGAACAGGAAAATACTAAGCTAAAAGAAACCGACCAAGCTTATTTCACTAAAGGAATTGATGCCATGAAAAGTGCTGACACCAAATCAGCATTACAATCCTCTTTAGATGTCTTCACACAACTGACAGAAAAATTTCCCAACTCTTCTTATTCTGCAAAAGCGCAACAGTACACTGCAGACATTCGGAAAAAGCTTGCGAACATTGACCGAGCAGAAGCGGCAAAAGTAAAGTTTGAGGATGCGCTAAACTCACATAAGTTTGCTGAAGCATCCGCCGCCCTGCAAAGCCTTTCTGCTCTTATCCCGAAAGATGACTATAAAACTCTTGCCAGTAGATTACACGATGAGAAAAATAGACCTTTGGACACTACGGTAAATAAGCTGGTTTCCGAATTCGGTTCCTATAAAGGTCGGTGGGACCTCCAAAATGCGTTCGGTATGCTGGATAAACGAGTAAAAGTAGAGGTCACTTTTACTAGCGTAGACCGTGACCGAAAAGAACTGCGAGCAGATAGTGACGGGTGGGGTAAAGGTTCCTCCATAAGTGTATTTTACGACGGGACCAATATGGTCGACTATTTCACCAGCAATGACCCAAAATGCTGCGATAATCGCTATGTCGTTATTGGTGTGACAAAAATGTACTCGAATGCCGACCAGCTTTATATTAAAGCTGAGCGGATAGAGCAAATACGACAATAATTCTATTTGGAATTCCGAGCAACTAATGAAATGGGACCCAAAATATAATTTGTTGCAATTATTATTCCCACCGTGCGTTGCGATTCTTAGTCTAGCATTTATCGTTTCGCCAGCATTGGCGCATACTCCTGTGAAGTCTCCAACTGCTCAAGCAGTAATCAATATTTCAAGCCCAAGTGCCCAAATATCAATAGCAACTTCCACCATTAGATTTAATGGGGGCGCAACAATATCCGCAAATTTTATTGTCGATGCCAACAAATCCGTGGATATTGTAACACCACAGACATTGTTTGAGACGTTCCTCAACACGATAGGTGTTTTATATGGCATAGTTTTTGTGTTTTGCGGGGTTGTGCTGCAAATATTATCTTCACAATCACTCCCGGTGTGGTATGTCCTAAAAAAGAAATGGCCCATCTATCCAATTTCATTCTTTTTGATTGCCGCACAGGCGATATGTTTATATCCCGTTACTCCATTCAGGACACATTTAGCCTTTGTACTGTTTTTTGCAAATTTAATCTGCATATGGAAAGTCACCCATTACATAATTAGTATTCTTGAGCCAGCAAGAATACTGCGGGAAATCATTTCGCTACATCTTGATTCCTTCGCAGATGAAAGGGAATTATGACCTTTACAATCACAGAAATGTTTGAATCGTTTGCCGCCACAAGAAAGGAGGCATATATTCGAGACACCCTGAAAATAATTATTCAAGAAGCTCAATCTCGTTATGCGTCAGGGCAATACAAGCGAGATGCTTCAAAGATGGCTATTCTAATAGATGACTTAAATAGCCTTTTGGATAACTCCGACCTCGTTGGATTGGGAAAAACCTATGTATTTTTTGTTGAACGATACCTAGAGTTGTTGCTACGACATTCCGTTTATCTAAAGGATGAGAAGTACGCGGAAAATCAGTTAAAAGCTCTTGTGGATAAAATCACTCTCTGGCATCACCTTTCTGGACCGAAATCAAAAGCAGCGGCTATCATTACAGCAAAGATGCCTCAAGTTATAGCAGCGTCTATCCAATTCAAGCTTACAGGGATACCGTCACTCGTTCTGGAAAACCTTTCGGCATACATGACTTTTATGTTGAGAGAGGCATGCCTTGAAGAACTGCAAATGCTTATTGTTGAGTTTAGCAATCTGACAGAAGGAATATCAGGCGACTTGTCGCCAAATCTCACTCAAATATTTGAGGATTTTTTCACAAGATATGGCTCTATTTTACAACTCTTCAAACCAGCAGATGATAGTGTCAAAATTTTGATGCATCTGCGTGCGCTCGCGTTTAGCCTGGTTATTTTTGGTATAGATAAAAATCTTAAAGTAGGTGTAGTATGGGACCTCATTAAATGTGAACAAGATTTATTATTGAAATCGGCTAACGAAAATCACTTTTACTGGTTTTCAGACTTGGAGGAATATACTAAAAAATCTGCGATTAAATCATTAGAACTATTTCCGCGCATTGCGGCAATGTGGGGCGAACTACTTCCCAGCGGGCAATCATCCAAAGTGGAATCCCATGATATTCTCTTAAGAATTTGCAATACCTTGAGCCAAGTAGTTAATGCCGATGTTGAAATCGAACCATTAACAAAGGTTTTTGAAAAACTGGACATGGCAAACGATAGCTATGCTCATTATTTCTATTTCGTGAATTTACTGTGTTTAGACCACAGCCGTGTCATGCCATTCACCTTACCGCATCTTCCTACAGCAAACATAAAGCAAAACACTAATATTATATGGGAACAATATCAATCTAACTCGCAAAACTTCTATTCTCTATGGGAAAGCATGATGCTTCAACAATGGATATTTCCCAAATTAGGTATTGTTCTTGGGAAAGATGGTCGTGGTGGCACAGGAACTTGTATTAGATTGGAAGATGGCTCATTGGCTCTTCTTACTGCTCGCCATGTTGTCTTGGATTGTATTTTAACAGGTGCTATCACAATTGCTCACTCCGATAAGACACCAACAAAGTCAGATGTTCCCAAACTGATACGAGTCGCATCTCGTAACGATGTTGCATTTTTAGTCTTTCAATCACAGGATGCCAATGCCGATGCCTTGGGCTTTGCCCAATGGACAACAGTTCCCGAAACGCTCACCGTAAATCTGCCTGTTGTTGCATCCGGGGCACCCGGAGCGTGGAAACAAGTAGATGTGAATGGCAAAAAAATTGACAGCATTAAATTTCTTTCCTTGCACACTATGATTTCCCAGACATCTGGTCATATCGTCTGCGATATCGATGAAACTCAAAAGAGACTTCCAGCATCTTTACAGGGAATGAGTGGCGGGCCATTATTTTCTTTAACTAAACAGTTTTTAGGTGTCATAATTGGTGAAGCTAGAAATAAGACTCCAAATCAGGGGGAGTTGTATGTTGAGCCAGTGGAAGGATTAGAAGAGTTGTATAAACCTTTTCAACCGCCTGCTGATGCCCCTGTGGATTATATTGGACAATCTGCATGGTCATTAGATATGGATATTGAAAACATAGGAAATCCCGCATTATGTGCCAAGGTAAGAATTGCCGCTGAATTATACTGGTCAGAGAGTTATCCCGACGCCAAATATGGGCGTGTTGGAAGAATCTCATCCTTTAGTCTAATTACCGATGCCGTATTCCCAGTCTATCCAATCAATACGGAATCTGTTTTTTACTGGTATGAAGATACTGAAGAGGCCAAAATTAAGGCATTGCACGAAGAAGTCCGATTTCTACTTGATAGAACCGGATGGGGAATACGAGAACATCTGTCTAACTGATTCGGAGATATCAGATAAGCCTATTTTAGACATTTTGCCATGAAAATGGGGCAGTAAAAGTTCTTGATATCATACAGTCTGTCCCGCCAGTTTTGAAAAAGCCCCGCATTTTGCGGGGCTTTTTGCTCTATGGCGGAGGAGGAGCGAGCCAACTGCTTGGCTCGCGTTGGGATTCGAAAGGCGGAACGATGGTGAGGCAGCAGCCGAACCAGTGAGCCGGGGTCGCGACCGAGTGGCCGCGACGGCGGCCGCGAGAGTTGTGACCGAATCCCACCGCCTCAGCCAGTTTGCAAAAGCATACAAAAGTATAGCAATCATCAATACAAGACAAGGCTTTAGGTTTTCGACGGAAGCCTTGTCTTTTTCTTTTATACAATAGTAATGGAAAAAGTTTATTTTAGATACACATTATTAATTGGGAGGATATTATTTTTCAGATTGATAAGTACCGAAAAACGCAAAAAATGGTCATAGACATAATTAAGGCAACCCATCAATGGAACACTACTGAGGGATTTATCGCTGATGGGCTCATCTGTCCAGAATCGTACAAAAAATCAAACTTTAAGATTGCTGTTTTACTCGGAGAATCGTATGGATATGACGAGTGTGGCGTAACGGATATAGAGAGACAAGTATCTAATGACATATTGGGTGTTCACAATTATAAAGTAAAAACCCCAAGGAAAGTTTCAGCATTGGTTTCGTTGATTTTTGAGTCGCTTCAAAAGAAGGAATTATTGACGAGAGAACAACTGCCTCGGCTCTTCTTAGGAGATTCTGCGAATTTAAGTCGATTATGTGAGTATATAAAGAACATAGCTTGGATCAATGTCAAAAAAGCATCAAGACACTATGGAACCAGACAAAATCCTAGTGAAATTTATAGGAATGCTAAGCGAAATGAGGAAGTTCTAAAATTGCAGGTACAATCAATTGACCCTGATCTAATGATTGTTTGTAGCGCGCCTGTGTTCAATTCATTATTTGATATGAAATTGCTGGGTGAAAATATTCAAAGTGGGAAAAAATGTAAAGTGCAAGTCAATACTTCAGGGAAATATATGATTGAGTTGTCTCATCCAAGTTATTGTAAGGATTGGGGCTATGACGGTTTGTACCAGATATATAAGGCAATTGTAACAGGTGTCCGACCGGAACTGAGATAGAAAAATATAGCATACTTGTAATTTATCAACCAAAGCCAGCCCTAAAAGTTTTTAATATTCTCTCCACCGTCCCCGCCAGTTTTCAAAAGCCCCGCGTTTGCGGGGCTTTTGTTTGCCAGGTTTTCACTGATATCGTCTTTATGCGGTTCCTGAATTTTTGCCGGCAGACTGTCCGGGAAAACACGTTCTTAGCCGTTTCGCCCGCCCGTAAAAAATAATTGTACTCATATGTTATTTTGGTAGAATTGACCCTTCGTACCATTATAGCCTTACGGGGGATAGATGTTTCGAAAATATGTTGTTTTAAGCACGTCCGTACTAGGTATATCCGTAACTGCGTCGTACGGCCTTGGTTTTAGTGATTTGGGCACGCTGGGCGGAAACAACTCACATGGCATCGCAATAGGCAACGGCATAGTAGTGGGAGAGAGCGACGGTGTTGGCGGCTCATCCGCGCACGCTTTTAAATACAGCGCCGGCGTGATGTCCGATCTCGGTACGCTGGGCGGCGCTTATTCCAGGGCAAATGCAATATCGTCGGACGGAAACGTGATCGTTGGCTGCGCGGAAAACGCTGGCAGCGTTCAGCATGCTTTCAAATATACTGGCGGTGCAATGACTGACCTCGGTCTTTTGACCGGCGGCAGTAATTCCAACGCCCGCGCCGTGTCCGCAAGCGGCGATGTAATAGCGGGCAGCGCCACTGACGGCAGCGGCTACGGACGCGCGTTTCGCTATACCGGCGGAACGATGTATGACATGGGCACGCTGGGCGGAAACAATTCACAGGCTTCGGGCGTGTCGGGCGATGGCAGCATCATAGTAGGCTGGGCCGAGACGGCTGGAATTAACAGTCACGCTTTCTCATATTCCGGCGGTTTTATGACGGACCTCGGCACACTGGTGGGCGGCAGCACTTCGGAAGCGGACGCGATATCGGCCGATGGAACGGTCATAGTAGGCTTCTCTCAGGTTGGCAGCGGTAATTTTCATGCCTTCAAATACACCGGCGGCACGATGACCGACATTGGCACTATAGGCGGAACCGAGTCCTATGCCGTAGCGGTATCGGCCAATGGCAGCGTAATCGCGGGCTATGCCACTCTGCCCTCCGACTCACACACCGTGCACGCTTTCAGATATGCCGATGGTGTAATGACCGATATTGGCACGCTTGGCGGCAGTGGTTCCGAGGCTCTGGGCATTTCAGCTGACGGCAGTGTAATAGTAGGAGACAGCTCCATTGCCGGAGACTCCGCTTACCATGCTTTCATCTACCGCACGGCAATGGTTGACGCGGACAACACCGTGCAGGCGATAGCAAACAACGCGGGGCAAATGCACTCGCTGCTGAACCTCAAAAGTTCCCTGCTTGTAAACGCTCTTGATTCCGACTGCTCCATGTACAGCGACAAAGGCGTATGTCTTGCCATTACGGGTTGGCACTATTCGGGACAGGAAAGCGACTTGGCCGCGCAGAGCGCGACCACGCTTAAAGCGTCCTACCGCTTCAGCAAAAACTTCCGCGCGGGCGCGCTTATGGACCTTGCGTTTGCGCAGACAAATCCCGATAACTTCAACGTAATAAGCAAAGCCCCCCTCTTTGGAGGCTTCGCCGCATACGGCGATAACGAAACAGGCAACGGCGTACAGTTACGCCTTGCTGCGGCTTACAACGAGGCCGACGCGACAATAACCCGCACCGTCCTTGCAAACACCGAAGCAGGACAGGGAGAGAGCACATTCAACAGCTTTGGCGCAAAAGCCGAAGCCGGTTACGGCAAAACATTCGCGGGCTGGAAAACCCTGCCTTACCTCGGTGTACAGTGGACAAACGTTTCACGCAACGCCTACGGCGAAATATCCGGCGCAACTTTCCCAGTCGTTTATAACGCCATAGGCCAGCGGCAGTTCACCGCGCTGGCTGGCATTAAGACCGACAAAATGATTGCGGCTGGTTTTGGCCTTAACGGCGGCATAGGCGTTGAGCAGGACATCAACAACAGCGTCGACGGCTACACCGGCACAATGGACACGCTGGGTTCGTTCAACCTTGTCCGTCCTCATATGAACTGGACAAGACCGTTTGCCAATGTCGGCGCGTCCTACGAACTTGCAAAAGACCAGCGCATAGGCGCTGGCTTCAGTGTTCGCAGACAGACGCTTACAAACACTTACGGTACTCTGGTTTCAGGTCAGTACACGATAGCGTTCTAAAGCCATACAACAACAAAAGCCCCCGCCAAACGGCGGGGGCTTTTTTTATCTGCGGATATCTTCAGACAGCCAGGTGGCAAGTGGAAAATCAACACTCTATAACTTGAAAATCAGGTCACGAAGAACTGTGGTGAAAACAAATGTTCGCGACGGCGGCCATGAGAGTTGTGTAAAATCCCGCCTTCTAGTCTGTTTGCAAAAGGCATCCAAAAACGTATCAATGGTATTATAAAAGGATATGGCAACGTTAAAAATAAACGATGAATTCCGGTCGGCTTCCGCCGTGTATAAAATCCGTTCTTTGCTTGGCAAGGGCAAATCCGGCTATTCCTATCTTATTGAAAACGCCGACGGCCAAAGAGTTCTTAAGCTGATGCATTCCGAGGAAGTGCCTTACTACAAATTTGATGATAAGATCGGCGCGGAAATAGCCTGCTACAAACAGTTCCTGCCCACTTCCCTTAAAATCCCTGTTCTGCGTGAATACGATTTGGAAAGACAATATTTGATTAAGGATTTCATAGACGGAACGGTTGCATCCGCCGCTATCGCGCAATCCCAAATAACGCCTGAAATTTTCCGGCAATTATTTCACTACGCGAAAGAATTGGAAAGCCAAAATATAAACTTGGATTACTTCCCGTCCAATTTCATAATAAAGAACGATGAGTTATATTACATCGATTACGAGTCTAATCCATATAGCGACCCGTGGAATTTTCTCAACTGGGGTATTTATTACTGGATTAACAACGAGGGCATGAAAAAATTTTTAACAACAAATGATGCCGCTTATATTAACGCATCTCCCGCCCAGGGTATTCCAATAAAAGAAGGGTTACGAAATCGGGTGGAACAGCTTAAAGCTGTTTACTGGTCTTAAAACAGGGGCAGCATTATCGTTTTGAACCCATTCAAATCCGATAAAAAGTTCTTTATATCATGCAGTCTGTTTCGTCCGATATAAAAAGTCCCCAACTGGTGCATGGGTTTGGAACTTTTATATGGTTTGATCCCGTCCAATTTCTAGCCGTGGCGGCGGCCTGCGGCAGCTTATCTGAAAGCAGCGCGCCCGCGCTTGTTTTAGTGCGGAGTGACCCTCTTTGTTATAATGTAACAATGCAATGCGGCTGACAATCGCGCCGGTCTGGCAATATTTGCCATGCCGTGCGCCCAGTTTGGCCCATTAAGGAAAACTAATGAAAAAGACAACACTGCTTCTGCTTGCCTCTTTTGTGCTGGCCTGCCCGCTTTATGCCGGCAAGACCGACGCAAAAACAGACGGCAAAGCCAATGCCGTGCAAGTCCCGGCCGATGTAAAGGTTTCGGGCTACGGTCCTATTGAAACAATCAGCGGCGCACAGACGACCATAAGCTGGACACCCGTCGAAGGCGCAACCGGTTATAACATTTACTGGAGCTCGGCTTCAGGTGTAACCGCAAAGTCAACCGTAATAAAAACGTCGGATACCAAGTACGTTCATGGCGGACTGACCTACGGCCATACTTATTACTACCGCGTGGCCGCCATTAAGGGCGACAAGGTATCCAAGCTCAGCAAACAGGAAAGCAGTATCGCCAGGGTTTATACTACCCTCCAGCGGCAGATAGTGCCCACTCCCGTAACGGTTCCGGACAATATCCGCCCGTTTGATATTGCCTTGTTTGCAAATGCAGGTCTCGGTAAGTGGACTTACGGCGCGGGCGCGCCTTATGCAAAGCGGCTGGACCTCATGCCCGCCGACTATAAGGCCGATGCCGTTAAAAACACCGGTTCGCTGCTTCACTTTTTCACCATCAGCGATATCCACATTACCGATAAGGAATCGCCCGCCGAGGCAGTGTTTTTCGGTCTTTCCAAAAAAGGCATAATCTCGGCCTACTCTCCGGCCATGCTCTACACCACGCATGTGCTTGACGCCGCAATCCGCACCGCCAACGCTCTTAATAAGGAAAGCCGGCTTGATTTCGGCATCTCCCTTGGCGACGACGCCAACAGTACCCAGTATAACGAACTGCGCTGGTTTATCGACGTTATCGACGGCAAAATGATAAATCCCAGCTCTGGCAAACATGCCGGTGCCGACAAGTGGGATTACCAGAAGCCGTATAAGGCCGCCGGTCTTGACCGCAGCATTCCCTGGTACTCGACCCTTGGCAATCACGACCATATCTGGGTCGGTTCCTTCCCCGTAAACGACAAAACCCGCAAGGCCGCCGTCGGTTCGACCATGCTTAACATTGGCAATATTTTCACCACTAACCTAGGCACTTCCAGCACGGGTTACTACATGGGCGCCATAGACGGAAGCACCGAATTCGGCACGCCTGTCGGCGCGGGTCCGGTTGAGCGCTTTGCCGTTCCTCCGACCGTAACGCCCGACCCCGACCGCCGCGAACTTGCGCGCAACGAATGGATGGGCGAGTTTTTCAACACAACCTCCAAGCCGGTCGGTCACGGTTTCAGCCGGAAAAACGCTAAAAAAGGTTTTGCCTGCTATACGTTCAAACCCAATCCGAAACTGCCCATTGAAGTTATAGTGCTTGACGATACGCAGAGCGAAAACGACCCGTCCGACGGCGCAAACGGTCCCGACTGGGGCCACGGCTCGCTCGACGCCCAGCGCTACGCATGGCTGGTCAGCGAACTGGACAAAGGACAGGCGTCCGGTAACCTTATGATTATCGCCGCGCATATTCCCATAGGCGTAACAAAGCCGGGCGCGCTTGACGGCTGGAGCTCCCTCGCCGCGGTGACGGAATCCGACCTTATAGCCAAACTCAAAACCTATCCAAACCTGCTTCTGTGGATGGCCGGTCACCGGCATTTTACGACCATAACGCCCATGCCGTCGACCGATGCCGCGCATCCCGAACTGGGTTTCTGGGAAGTTGAAACCGGCTCCCTGCGCGAGTTTCCGCAGCAGCTGCGCACGTTCAGAATTGCCCGCAACAGCGACGACACGGTGTCTGTTTATATAACCAACGTCGATCCTATTATCGACAATTCGCCCGCCGCTACCGGCCGTTCCTACGCCATTGCCGGCAATCAGATATTTGATTCCTGGCAGGAAGGTGTGGGCCTTAACGCCGAACTGGTTAAAAAGCTTACGCCCGCCATGCAGGCCAAGTTAAATAAACTGCATATTACGGAAAAATAAAGCAGTAGTGTACGCTATGCAAAAAACACCCCGCCTTCCGGCGGGGTGTTTTGGGTTATGCTTGCTGCAGGTAATCCACCGTGTATTCGATAAAGTATCTAGAGACCAACGATGATACTCGTATTGTAAATAATGGTATCCATATCTCTCGTTTGGTATGTCCTCACGGTATGCGGAAAACTGCTAATATTTTTTTAATGTACTTTTTATTCAACCTAGGTGAATGATATGAAAATTGAAATTTGCTGGAGGGCCCCAATACAGCTTGATGATGGCACATTGGAGAATTTGATTTATACCCATAGTAGCGAAATCCCCGACTCGCCTGGTATTTATATATTCGCCAGAAAACATGGTGATACTATATCCCCACTTTATATTGGCCAAACGAAATCTTTCTCTTCCAGATTAAAGATGCAGTTTAATAACACAAAACTGATGAAGGGAATTGAAAAAGCCCCTGTGGGGCGTCGAATCCTTTTACTCGGTGAGGTCATTCCTCAACGAGGACAGAATATAGCTAAAGTGCTTAGAACTGTTGAGACTACGTTGATAGAATATTGCTTGGCAAATAAGGCGGACCTCATTAATATTCAGGGGACTAGAACCAATGTTGATACTATAACGCATACTGGTTCTAATTCGCATAAAAAACTGTTTCCCTCTTTGATGTCTAAGAAAGCTAGGTAATATGTTGGGATTCTCAAATTTACTTAATTGTTTCTATTAATCTGGCGAACAGATATAGAGGACCCATATGATAACCTTTCAAAAAACTCTTGAATCACTTATTGATAATACCGTTGTTTCTTTAATCGGCTCCGTCGATGAGGACGGATTTCCAAACACAAAAGCCATGCTTCCGCCAAGAAAACGCATGGGGCTTAAAACGTTTTACTTTACCACCAATACCTCTTCCATGCGGGTAAGGCAGTATAGGGCCAATTCAAAGGCCTGCATATACTTTTTTGATAAACGCTTTTTCAAAGGCGTCATGCTCAAGGGCGAAATGGAAGTTCTGACCGACGCAAAAACGAAACAGATGATATGGCTGGAAGGCGACACCATGTATTACCCCAAGGGCGTGACCGACCCCGATTACTGCGTGCTTAAATTTACCGCGCAATGCGGCAGATTCTACAGCAATTTCTCGTCCAGGGATTTCCGCGTGCAATAGCCGCATATGCTCGCCGGTTTTCCGCTATGCCGTGCAGTAAAATACCGGAATTTTTGATATCCGGTAATTGATTCTTCCATGCAAAAGCCCCGTCATGCGGTTTTTTGACGGGGCTTTTTTATTGGGCGCGCAGACCGGAGTATTTGCTCACAGCCACTCGGCCGGGAAACGCGGAGCTCTGGGCGGTTAACTGCTTCCTATCAGTGTACTCTGATAACATCGTACCCGTGCTTACGCGGGTGCTTTAGGGGGTAGGCTGTGGGTCAGGCTGCGCCTTTATATTCCTTCGTCATCAGGCATTGACCGTCTTGCGGTTTGGATGTCTTTTCAGCCATGTCAAAAGGGCTTTTGCCTGCCTGCTTTGGTAGCGTCCGCGCGGCTCAAGCATACTAAACCAGCGCCGCAGGGACGGCGCTATTTTAAGCATTGCGAGACTTCCTGCTTTTGCCTCTTTTTGTACGGCAAGCACGGACAGGCACGCAATCCCCATGCCCGCTTCCACCGCGCGCTTTATCGCCTCGGTGTGCCCTATTTCCCGTACCTGTTCAAGGCGCAGACCGTCGGCGGCAAGCACGCCCTGCAGGGTGCTTAACGTGCCGGAACCATGCTCGCGCAGTATCCAGCGTTCCCTTGTAAGTTCCGAAAGATGCACGGAGTGCCGTCCCGCGAGACGGTGCGCTCTCGGAACGATAACGGCCAGTTCGTCGCGTTTCCAGTTGGTCGCTTCCAAGTCCTGACCAGAAACCTCGCCTTCAACCACCGCAAAATCTATTTCACCCGCGCGCAGCGCTCCGGCCATTTCCTCGGTGTTGCCTACCCGCAGTATCAGCTCGACCTGCGGATTTTTTCCCGCGAACTGTCCCAGCAGTGCGGGCAGGCAGTAATTCGCAATCGTTGTGCTGGCTCCTATGCGTACCTGACCGCGCAGGGGGCCGCCGTCGCTGCACGCGGCAAGAAATCTGTCGTAGGCTTCAAGTGCGGCCCCGGCGGCAGGCAGCAGTCGCCGGCCCCGGTCATTTAGCCTGAGGCCCCGCCCGAGTCTTGTAAAAACCGCTCCGCCCGCATACTTCTCAAACTGCGCCAGCGCCATGCTCGCCGCCGACTGCGTAAGGTGCAGTTTTTCGGCCGCAATGCTCAGGTTGGAATATTCGGCCGTCCGGCAGAAAATTTCCAGCTGTCTGAGCGTTATGCTATGCATAAATACTTTTGATGACATATATAAAATATATCTATTTTACTGAATAATAAAAAAGCCGCTATAGTTTTCCTTATGGATAACATAACACGCAACCTCACTGACAATAAATGGTTCTGGCTTGCCGGTTCATTGGTACTGTCATCGCTCAACGTTTCTCCGGCCGCGGCGCTGGCATCCGGCGCGGTTTTATCGCTTTGCATTGGAAACGGCGCGCTGGGCTTTACCGGCAAGGCCTCTAAATACTTTCTTCAGACGGCCGTTGTCCTGCTCGGTTTCGGACTGCAAATAGGAACGGTGCTGCGGGTAGGCGCATCGTCTGCATGGCTTACGGGGACGGGCATCGTCTTTACTATGACGACGGGTCTTTTATTGAGCCGGCTTTTGAAAGTCGAGCGGGAACTTTCTTTCCTTATAAGCGGGGGGACCGCCATCTGCGGCGGCAGCGCTATTGCCGCGCTTGCGCCCGCCATAGGAGCATCGCAGGCCAATACGGCCATGGCGCTTGCGGTTGTATTTACCCTCAATGCGGTGGCGCTTTTGGTGTTTCCGCATATCGGACACCTGTTTGGACTTAGTCAGAGCTCTTACGGCCTGTGGGCCGCCATGGCGATACATGACACCAGCAGTGTTGTCGGCGCGGCGGCCGCCTACGGCGCGTCCGCGCTGGCCATAGCCACAACCGTGAAACTTACCCGCGCCCTGTGGATACTGCCCCTGTCCTTTGTTTGCGCAAAGGCCCGCCGCACGAATGTTTCCGCGCCCGTGCCGTGGTTCCTGTTCGGTTTTCTGACGGCGGCGCTCGTGGGAAGCCTGCTGCCGGCGGCAAAACCTTTGTGGCATATGCTGGGCATTACGGGCCGTCATGCGATGTCCGGCGCGCTGTTTCTAGTCGGCGGCGGACTTACGGTGAAGGATTTGCGCCGTGCGGGCGCGCGGCCCTTGCTTAACGGAATTTTGCTGTGGCTTTTGGTTTCCTGCGTCAGCCTTGCCGCCATTATCCGCTTTAACCTGCACCCGTGATGCGTGCATTAGGAGGTGTTGTGCCGATGAACACCTTTTGGGTAAGTATGCCGGTATCTTGACAAAAAAGCGGTCTGATGTATAATTAAATAAAGGAATAAATTTTTCATTTATTCGAAAAATATTATGCGCACACACAATCCTGAACGTGAAGAAAGGATAAAGGCGGAAATAGTAGCCGCCGCAAAACGCGTGTTTCAGGCTTACGGCATGGAAAAGACGACGATGGACGACATCGCCAAGGCCGCGGGCAAGGGAACAAGCAGTCTCTACTATTACTTTAAGAACAAGGACGACGTGTTTTACGCCGTCGTTCAGTCGGAGTTCGACGGAATTTACGGCACTATAAACCGTGTGCTGGCAAAATGCAAAACGGCGCCGGAAAAGCTCCGCGCCCTTCTTCTGACGCGTTATGACGAATTCAAAAAACGGGCTTATCAGTATTCCAGTCTTGTAAGTGAAATCCCTAAATTCGGCATCCCCGAAAGACTGCAGGACATAAGCCGCGCAAGCGAAATAGAAATTCTGCGCACCATTCTGCAGGAAGGGGTGGAAAAGGGAGAGTTCAGACATCTTAAAAAGAAGGAAATAGATTCCATTGTAATGTCCATAATGCTGTTTTGGCGTTCGCTTGCCGCCGATATGGCCATAAGCAGGGAGTTCCCGCCCGATACCCTTAATATAGCGGTGGTGGTTGGCGCTCTCGTGCGCGGACTGGAGTAGGGCGGCCGGTGTTTTTTTGCACTTTTTTCGATTAACAGGCTTAAATGTTCGAATATACTAAAGGAGCGGTTATGAACAATCGCATATCTGTACGCTTAACTTTCCTTATTGCGCTGGTGCTTGCGCTTGGCGCGTGCCGCGGCGGCAAGCAGGCGCAGGAACCCGCGGTAAAAGTGCGGACTGTCATCATCAACGCGTCGTCTTCTCCGTCGGGACTTTATTACAGCGGCAATATAGAGGCCGCGCGCGATATAGGGCTCAGTTTTCTAACGGCTGGCACGGTTTCCTTTATAAACGTGCGCGAGGGCGACAGGGTGGCCAAGGGCAAACTGCTGGCGAAACTGGACTGCCAGTCCAATGAAAATTCCCTGCAGATAGCCGTTGCCAAGGCCAAGCAGGCCGCCGACGCATACGGCCGTTTCGAGCCGATGTTTAAAAACGGAAATCTGCCCGCCATAAAAATGGTCGATATAGAAACGGCCAAAACACAGACCGAACTGGCGGTAAAACTGGCGGAAAAAAGCGTGGCCGACTGCTCCATAATCGCGCCTGAAAGCGGACTTATAAGCGAGCGTTCCGTCGAGCCCGGCGACAGCGCCATCCCCGGCAAGACCGCTCTGCGGCTTGTGTCGGTGGACAAAGTGTATGCGTCCATCGCCGTGCCGGAAAAGGAAATATCCGCCGTGCGGCGCGGCGCGGGCGCGCTTGTTGAACTTACCGGAGCCAGACATTTAAGCCTGCGCGGGCATGTAAGCGATGTCGGCGTGACCGCAAATCCTCTTTCGCGCACCTATACGGTAAGAATTGCCCTTCCAAACCACGGCGACGAGCTGCTGCCCGGAATGCTCTGCAACGTCTATCTGTCCGAAAAAAGCGGCGGCGGGCTGGTCATTCCGGCCACGGCGCTTAAAATGGACGCCAACGGAAATCAGTTCGTTTATGTGGCGGACAAAAACTGGCGCGTTCACGCGCGCATGGTCGTAACCTCCGGTTTCCGCGAAGGCGGCGTTGTCGTGCTGGGCGGACTCGCGTCCGGCGACGTGGTCGTGGCTGAAGGGGCCCAGAAGCTGGAAGAAAACACCCTCGTCCAGCCGCAGCTCTAGGAGCGCGTCATGGAAAAACTGCGCAAATCAATTATTGAACTTTCACTCAAGCACCGGCAGGTGGTGGTGACGATATGTTCCATTCTCTGCCTTGTAGGAATATTCTCCCTGCGCTTTATGCCGCGGCAGGAATTTCCGGAATTCAAGGTGCGGCAGGGGCTTGTAATCGGCGCTTTTCCGGGCGCGACATCCGAACAGGTCGACCAGCAGCTTGCCAAGCCGCTTGAAAACTATCTGTTCCGCTTCAAGGAAGTCGACCGCGCCAAGACCTATGCCATTTCAAAGGAAAACCAGACGGTCGTTTTCGTCGAGGTTAAAGCCGAGGTCAAGGACCCCGACGTGTTCTGGGCAAAACTGCGTCTGGGCCTTCAGGAACTGAAAGGCCAGCTGCCTTCGCAGGTTGTAATGCTTGTGGGCAATAATGAGTTCGGCGACGCTTCAGCCATACTGCTGTCCATTACTTCAAAACAGCGCACCTACCGCGAGCTTGAAGGCTATATGGAAAAGCTGGAGGACGCCATACGGCGCAATCCGGCCGTTTCCAATATAAAGCACTTCGGTCTGCAGAAGGAAAAAATAACCATTTATGCCGACCCCAACCGCCTTGCTCAGTACGGCGTAAAACCCGCCATGCTTATGGCGGCGCTTCAGCTTGAGGGTATGGCAGGCTACGGCGGAGCCATTCGCGACAAGGACCTTGAACTGCCTATACACCTGCCTCCGCGCTACAACTCCGAGGCCGATGTGGCCGAGCAGATAATTTTCGCCGCGCCCGGCGGGGCCGTGGTGCGCGTGCGCGATGTCGCGCGCGTGGTGAAGGAATACGACGTTGACCAGTCCTATGTGGAGGCCGACGGCCAGCGCGCGGTGGTTGTTTCCATGGAGATGCGTTTCGGAAACAATATCGTCGATTTCGGCAAGCAGATTGATAAGGTCATAGCCGATTTCAAGGCGCATAATCCATCCGACCTTGAAATAAAGAAAGTGGCCGACATGCCTTCCGTGGTCGACCACTCCATAACGCATTTCATGCGCGATTTCGGCATAGCCATACTTTCGGTTATCATTGTCATCGTTCTGCTGCTGCCGCGCAGGGTGGCCATGGTCGCGGCCGTAACAATACCTATATGCATGCTGATATCCTTCGGCATCATGCAGGGACTGGGCGTGGAACTTAACACCGTGTCGCTTGCCGTGCTTGTGGTGGTGCTGGGCATGGTGGTTGATAACGCCATAGTTGTAATAGATAACCATGTGGAAAAACTCGACCACGGCGCGGATGTCTGGCAGGCGGCGTGGTCAAGCGCGCGCGAACTGCTGATTCCCGTGTTTACCGCCACGCTGGCCATTGTGTTCATGTTCGCGCCCATACCGCTTTTCAGCACGGGCATGGTTGCGGATTTTACACGGCCAATGCCCGTGACAATATCGGTGACGCTGTTCGTGTCGCTGTTCGTGGCCATGCTGCTGGTTCCCATACTCAGCTACACGTTCATCAAAAAAGGCCTGCACGCCTCATCGCCCGGCGAGCCGGGGAAGCGCAGTCTGCTGGATAAACTGCAGGATTATTACAACGTAAAACTCTCCGGCGCCATGGCGCGGCCCTCGCGTACCATATATATAGGTATAGCCAGTATTGTGTTTGGCATAATACTGCTGCTTGTCATGCCGCAGCGGGTTCTGCCTACGCTGGAGCGCAACCAGTTCGCCGTGGAAATATATTTTCCGGAAGGAACATCGCTTGAGAAAAACGCGGAAGTTTCCAAGAACATGGCCGCCATACTGCGCCGCGACAAACGGGTGACGAGCGTAATTTCGTTTATCGGCAGCAGTTCGCCGCGCTTTCATTCCCTGTATGCGCCGCAGATAGCCGGCAAGAATTATTCCCAGCTGATAGTTAATACGGATACTATCGCCAGCACGGAAAAAGTTCTGCGCGAGTATGACGCCAAATACCGCGACGCCTTTCCAAACGCCCATGTGCGCTTCAAACAGCTGTCCTTCCTTTCAAAGGAAGCGCCCATAGAGGTGCGCATTTCAGGCGACAGCGTGCCCGAAATAAAAGCCTTCGCCGAAAAAGTGCGCGCCATAATGGCCAAGGAAAAGGACGTAATCTGGCTGCGGGACGATTTCAGAAACCAGCTGCTGTCGGTTAATCTGGACATTGACCGCGAAACCGCCAACCGCCTTGGCCTTACACGCGGCACAATAGGCGCGGCCACGGCCTTAAACCGCAACGGCATGACCGTCGGTCAGGTGTGGGACAGCGATTACGCCAAGGACGTTGTGCTTAAATACGAGGAAGCGAAAACCTACTCTGCCCAGTCGCTTGAAAGACAGTATATAAGCGCCCCTCTGTCACCCAAGCCCGTGGCCCTGCGCCAGATAGCCGCGCTTTCGCCGGGCTTTAGCGAGGGACAGATTGTGCGCCGCAACGGCAGGCTTTGCCTTACCCTGCGCGCCGACGTGGCCTTTGATAAACTGGCCACGCCGATACGAAACCGCATGGCGCGCGCTATAAGCAAGCTGGATACCCCGCCCTCAATCACCGTCGATTACGGCGGCGAGCAGGAGCAGTCGGTCGAATCCTATATCCCGCTGGCCAAGTCGATAGTGGTGAGCATTATCATCGTGTTCTTTGTGCTGCTCATGCAGTTTCAGAGCATCAATCTGGCACTGCTGGTAATGACCACCATGCCGCTTGCTCTGGCAAGCGGCCTGCTGGGACTTCTGCTGTTTCATTTCCCGTTCGGCATGACCACAATGCTCGGCATGATGGCGCTCTTTGGCACGGTGGTGCGCAATGGCGTCATACTTATAAGTTATGCCCGCGAACTCGAGCACGGCGGCATGCCGCTTAAAGAGGCCGCTTTCGCGGCTGGCAAACGCCGGTTAAGACCCATCTGCCTGACAGCCTTTGCCGCGGCCGTAGGCGTGGTTCCGCTTATAGTTTCCGGTTCCGAACTGTGGGGCCCCATGGGCGCCATGCTGTGCTTCGGTCTTATCGGCTCCACGGTGCTGACGCTTTACGTTCTGCCCGTGGCCTACTGGAAATTCAGCGGCGACGAGAATGAATCCAAGCCGGAGGAACACCCATGAAACCGCTTATATCGACGCTCCTGCTGATGCTTGGCTGCGGCGTTTGCGCCGCCCAGCAAAACGCGGCCCTTTCGCTTAGTCAGTACACGGGTCTTGCACTGCAAAACAACCGTGAACTGCGGCAGGTTTCCCTTGAGGAAGAAGCGGCGAGGCAGACAAAGAAATCGGCCTTCACCAATTACTTCCCGAAACTTTCAGCCGCTGGCGTTGTAAACGCCACAAACATACTGCCCGGCATGGCGGAGAATTTTCCGCTGCTTTCAATGCTTGGCGACAAGGGTACTTACTCTGTGGCGGGGCTTGTCGTGCAGCAGCCGGTGTTTGTCGGCGGACGGGTTTTTAACGGAAACCGCCTTGCCGGAGTCGGCGCCGAAGCCGCATCCGAACGCCTGCGCATGAAACGCGACGAGGTTCGCCTTGCCGCCGAAAAAAAGTATCGCGGTTTGCTTGTGCTTTACGACAAGCGCAAAACGCTTGAGGCTTACTCCAAAATGATAGACGCACTAAATAGTCAGGTCGAACAGGCCGCCCAGCAGGGCGTTGCCACCCGTACCGACGTACTGCGCGTAAACCTTAAAAAGGCGGAGATTAACGAGTCCAGTTCCGCGCTTGAAAAAGGCATTGTGATCGCCGGTCAGGATTTGCGGATATTCGCCGGCCTGCCTGAAAACGACAATATTGAACTGGCTGTCTCCAGCGAAGCCGTGACCGAGCCTTCCTACAGCACCGCATCGTTGCGCTCTCGCATGCCGCAGCGCGCCGAATACCGCCTGCTTTCAAGCGGTGTCGAGGCCGCAAAACTTCAGCGTGAAATGAAGACCGGCGAGTATTTGCCGGCGGTCAGCGTGGGCGCGATGCTCGGCCGGCTGGACGCGCTGAGCGGAGATTTCAGCGGACCGCAGAGCACCTTTCAAAACAGCATAGGTTTTGCCATGGTCAGCATACCGCTGAGCGACTGGTGGGGCGGCGCGCACGCCATAAGCGAAATGAAGCTGAAGGAAGATTCCGCGCGCGAACGGCTGGCATACGCTTCCGATTATCTGGTACTTGATATGCGCGACAAACTCCAGAAGTACGAGCAGGCCTATCAGCGCGTTCAGGTGGCACGCACCGGCTGTGAGGAAGCCGACGCAAACAAGTCCGAAATCGAGGACGGCTACAATAACGGTACGGAAAAACTCTCCGACCTGCTTGAGGCCATGGCCCTTCAGCAGCAGAACAGGGACAGGCTAAGCGAGGCGACCGCCGACTATTTCTCGGCCCGCACGGCGTTTAATATAGCCGTTGGCGAATCCTCCGACGCTGCCGCGCCTGCGGCAAAATAGCCGCTGTGTGCTAGTATGCTTTTGTCTGGCCCGGCCCCGCTTTATGCGGGGCCGGGCTTTTGTTTCGGTCTTGGACGGCGGATACGGCGAGATATATAATTGAATTACCCGTCAGCGGGACTTATAATTTTGCCGGAGGCGTTTATGCGGCTTTCCTTTGTGACGCTTTATGTGCGCGATATTAAAAAAATGACGGATTTTTATGCAAAGGCCTTTTCGCTCAAAACCCGTTTCGTGCACGACAGCGGGCTGTATGCTGAAATGGAAACGGGCAATACCGTGCTGGCGTTTGCGCAGACAAAACTTGCCGAAACAATAGTGTCCGGCGGCTATATTGAGTCCTCGCCCGAACATAAGCCGGCCAATTTCCAGCTTGGTTTTGAACCGGCCGATGTAAAAGAATCTGTTAAGGCGGCGCTTGCCGCGGGGGCGAGCCTTGTTTCGCCGTATGAGATAAAACCGTGGGGCTGGCAAGCCGCCATGCTGCGCGATCCGGAAGGCAACCTTGTTGAACTGGCGAGAAAACTCCCCAGTGCCGGAAACTGAAAAACCGGCGGAGAAAACAATGTCCAAACATAAGGAAGAAAAGACCAATGCCATGCGCATATTAGACCAGCTTGGCATTGCCTACGAAAGCAAATCCTACGATGCCGGAAAATTTATCGACGGTCTGCATACCGCCGACAAGCTTGGCCTTGCCTATGACGTTGTGTACAAGACGCTTGTTACTCAGGGCCACAGCCGCGAGTTTTATGTTTTTGTCGTGCCCATGGACAAGGAACTGGACCTTAAAAAGGCCGCGCGCTCCGTAGGCGAAAAATCGGTGGAGCTTCTGCATGTAAAGGATATTCAGCATGTGACCGGCTACATACGCGGCGGGTGCACGGCAATCGGCATGAAAAAACAGTATAAGACCGTCGTCAGCCAGACGGCGAAAGCCCTGCCGAAAATACATATTAGCGCCGGCAAAATAGGCGCGCAGCTTGAACTTGCGCCGGATGATTTGTGCAGGGCGGCAAACGCGGTTTACGGCGATATCATTTTATAAACAGCCGTTTTCACGCGGCATTTGCCGCTTTAGCCTAGGCGCATTAGCGGAAGGACTATTTGCGTAGTCACTGCATTGCAGGAGAGGTATTTCCGCCTGCCTTGCGCTGGCACTGCCTAGCCTGACGGATAAACAGCTTTGCGCGCAATTATGTGACTGCGCACGTGCGATTTATTATCATTTGTAAGGCACATTATTTTTACAGCGTGAGTAGACGGAAATATATAAAGGAACAGCCTGATGCAATTTTCTGACAGCTTCAAATCATCTGCGGGCGAACACCCGGCGGACCGGTGGAAAAATATCGGTCTTCTGCTGGGGGTGCTTTCAGTTTTTTTTGTCCTGCTTGAAATTCTGCATCCCTATTACTGGCTTCAGGCCGACAACCGCGATTCCTATCTGCCTTTTTTTATTCACAACTGGCATGCCGTGGCGCAGGGCAAGTTCGCGCTTTTTAATTTTTTTCAGAATCTTGGCACGCCGCATTTCTCCGTGGGACAGACTGCGGTTTTTTATCCGCCCGTCTACGCGGCCGCCGCGCTTAGTCTGCTCTTTTCCGGTCAGCTGTACTGGACCATGGACATTTTTGCCGTGCTTCATCTGCTTGCCGGAGCGGCGGGAATGTTTCTTCTTTTGCGGCGTCTGCAAAATGAAAACGCCGCCTCGCTGGCGGGTGCGGTTTCGTGGGCATTGTCGGGCTTTGCCATGGTTACAAGCTGCAACAGCATCATATCCCTTCCGCTTATCGCGTTTTTTCCGTTCATGCTGTTTTACTGTCTGCGGCTTAACTCGGACGGGAAAGGTCTGTGGCCGCTGGTCGCTGCGCGCCTGCTGTTTTTTTATGCCGGCTATATAAATTATTTTGCGTACGCCTGTCTGTTCTAGGCGGGCTTTGTGTTTCTTGCGGCCCCGCGTTCGGACGGCTGGAAATGGCTGCCGCGCTATCTGGCAAGTTATGCGGTGACCCTTGCATTAAGCCTGCCGCTTCTGCTTCCAATGTTTCACCAGTCGGCCATTTCCGGCGACAGGAGCGCCCCTCTTTCCTACGGCGAGTTCGCCGTGTGGAGCGCAAAACTGCGGCTGTGGTTAGCTGGCATATTCGGACTTGGAACCGCCGCCGCAAGCGGTACTGATTCACAGGCCGTGCTGGAGCGGTTCCTGCCTTCCTATTCATACTGCGGCATTGCCGTGGCCGCCGGCGCGCTGTGGGCGGCGTTTGTCCGGCCCCGTCAGCTGCCGGCAAGCGCAAAAGCGGCGCTTGTCCTGCTTGTTGCCGCCGTCTGTCTGGGCGCTGGATATTTTAACCGGCTCATATATCTTGTGCCTTTTCTAAACCGTTTCAGATTCCCTTATAAACTTCTCGTTTTCGCCAGTTTCTTTCTTATACTTTTCGGCACGAACGGACTGGGCCGCTTGATTGCGCACCTGAAGGCACGTCGGCTTGCGGTTACGCTGGCGCTGGTATTTGTGCTGGCCGATTTTTCACTTGTCTATCTTCCTGGCGCGCCGCGCTATATTACCCGGCATACGGACGCGCTGCCCCTGCAAAATCCCGCCGCCGCGATAGGGCAGACGGAGCGTGTCGTTTCGGTGGGTGACGCCGACCGCCAGCCTTTGGGCGGGTTTAACGACATTGCCGCTTTTGATTACGCTACCATATGGTCGGTGCCGCATTTCGGCGGTTATCAGGTTTTGATTCCGAAGGAGAATTCTGAGCACTCGCGGCTTAACAGCGCCGGCGTTATCACGCCGGCGGAAATGACCGCGGAACAACTGAATATTTTCCGTATGTGGGGCGTGCGCTATTACCTTACGGATAATGCGGTCGTTGCCGGTTTTTCAGCCAAAGCGGCGGATTTTGGCCTGCATGTTTTTTCGCGTAATTCCGCAAACACCATTTTTGAAGACACAAATGCCCTGCCCATGGCCATGACCGGCGCAAAGGGTGATGCCGTACCCGTGCGTTATGGCATTAATTCGGCGGTGGCCTCGCCTGCCTGCCATGAGGGTTGTCAGGTTGTTTTCAATACCGCGTATAATTCGTTTTTTACGGGTAGGGCCGACGGCCGTTCCGCCGCCGTTATCCGTACGGCACACGGTCAGACTGCCGTGCTTGTGCCTGGCGGAACTTCGCAGGTAAAACTTGTTTATCGCGACCCTTATCTGTTTCTGGGGCTGGCGCTTTCGGGTTTGTCCGTGCTTGGCATTCTGGCTTTCAGTATAACCCGCCGCAGAAAAGGACAGGCCTTATGACAATGAAAACCACTTTATTTAATATCGGCAATATCCCCGCCATGCTGTGGGGGAAAACTTCAGACAGGCTGTTTATAGCCGTGCACGGCAATATGTCGCACAAGGCCGACACCGTTATTGAACTGCTTGCAAAAGAGGCGGCGGAGAAAGGGTATCAGACTCTCAGTTTTGACCTGCCGGAACACGGCGACTGTAAAAACGAGGGGCGCAAGTGCAGTGCAAAAAACTGTGCCGATGATTTATCCGCCGTGCATGAATACGCGCGGGACCGCTTTAAGGATATGAGCCTTTTTGCATGCAGTATGGGTGCGTATTTCAGCTTGCTTTCCTTGCAGGATGCGGCCCTGCGGCAGGCGCTTTTTCTTTCGCCCGTAGTGGATATGCAGCGGCTTATACTGGGCATGATGAGCGCGCTTGATATCACTGAAGAGCGGCTTAAAAAAGAGCAGGTGATACCGACACCGTTTGGCCAGACTTTGCAGTGGGATTACTACAGCTATGTAAAAGCCAACCAGATTGTGCGCTGGCCGCATGACACGGCCATTCTTTGCGCCGCCGATGATAAAGTGTCCGAACCGGCCGCCGTGGCCGCTTTCGCCAAAAAATTCAACTGCCGTCTGGAAACGGTTCCCGACGCAGAACACTTCTTTCATACCGAAAAACAGCTTGCGGTTTTCAGCCGCTGGCTGAAAGCAAATATTAAGTAGCGTGCGGCGCCTTTGGTCGGTAAAAAAGATAAAAGCCATACTTTGCGTCTGTCTGCCTGACACATATTCCCGGTGGTCAAAACATGAGCCTAATATGTTTTTTACGACTGGAAAAAACCGGCCGGTGCATTTGTATCGATGACAGGCACATAAAATCTCAGCGCTGAATACTATTTTGTCCGTAAAAAAGCCCCGCCATTTTTTTGGCGGGGCTTTTTATTTGTTAAGACTGAAGTTATTTTACCGTGCCGCTTTGCAGTGCCGGCAGAGCCTTCAGCGCGAGGTATACGCCGTTAGTCCAGCCGAAGCCGTCCTGTCCGGGATATTCTCCGCCTCCGGCCTCAAGCGAGTCGTCTGTGACGTTGTATTTTTCCATCATCCTGCCGGTGCGCGCGTAAACTTTTTCGTTGAGGTTCGTCCAGCGGTGCGCAATATCGAGCGCAAGGCCGTCCTGTCCGTAATTAAGCAGGCCTTTTACCGTCATCCACTGAAGCGGAGCCCAGCCGTTGGGGCTGTCCCACTGCTGACCGTTGCTGACAAGCGTGGTGACCACGCCGCCTTTTTTTAGGAACTTTTCCGTTATGACTTCGGCCGCTTTCGCGCCGCGCTGCTTTGGAGCTGCGTTCAGAAAAAACGGAGCCATTCCGGCCAGCGTAAGCCTTCCGGTCTGTTCGCCTTTTATGAAATTGTAATCGACGTAAAAACCCGCCGCTTCGTCAAACAGAAGTTTGTTGATGGCTTCCTTTCTGGCCTGTGCGCGGGCGCTGTAAAAAGCCGCTTTGCGCGCGTCTTTGTCCTGCCAGTAGGAGGCGAGCGTCATTTCCGTATCATAAAGCAGACAGTTGAGGTCCACGGGAATAATGGAAGTTGTTTCTATTGACGTCATCTTCGCGGGGTCGGCAAACCAGCGGCTTGAAAAATCCATGCCGCTTTCGGCGGCGGCGCGGATGTTTCGGTAAACTTCCTGCGGTGCGCGGGCCGACGACTCTGCCGTTTTTATGTCTTCCTTCCACGCTTCCTGGCGCGGAATGGGATTGTCGTCCCAGTAGCGGTTCAAAAGGGCGCTTCCCATTTTAACCGCGCGGCGGTTTGCCTGCCCGTCCATTTTAAGAGAGGCGGCTCCGTCCATCCAGAACGCGTATTCCTTTTCGATTGCCGGAACATATTTGTCCAGCGCGGCGGCATCGCGCCGTGCCAGCGTTTTTACCATGAGCGTGAAAAACGGCGGCTGGGAGCGGCTCAGATAATAGGTGCGGTTTCCGTTGGGAATATGGCCGTATTTGTCTATGAGCATGGCAAAGTTCGCGACCATGTTTTCCATCATGTCGGTGCGTCCGCTCTGTTCAAGACCGAGCATTGTAAAGTAGGAGTCCCAGTAATATACTTCGCGGAAACGCCCGCCGGGAACGACGTAGGGATATTTAAGCGGCAAAAGGGATGTCGCGCCGGTTACAATATCCGGCTGGCGCGTTAGCGCGGGCCAAAGCGTGCTTATGTGCTCCGCCAGCGTGACGGAGGCGGTGCTTGTGTATACCGAACTTGGCGCGGGCGGCAGAGTGAAGTCATCCTCCACCAGTTTTTTTAGTGAAAAATCGGGGTCGGTTTTAGAGCGGATTTCATAGTCCCGCACTATTTCACCCGGAGTTTTTTTAGGCAGACAGTCCGGGAATGTTTTGCTGTCGCTGAAAATACCGTCACGCTGTATCCTGTCAAACAGCTGACCGTAAAGCTGGTCCGGCGTGGCTGGCGCGTGTGCGCATCCGGCCAGCGAAACATACAGCAAACCTGCGGCAACTACGCGCAGGAATGAAGACTTAAATTTATTTCCGCTCATAACAATAGTATATCATAGCCGCCTGCGGGGCGGATGGGGCCTGCGCGTGCCGCGCCGCTGTCATTTTTTTGCACAATTTTGGCGCGCCATTAACTGCATGGGATTTGTTGGGGTATTATGATGCCAAAACCTGCGGCTTTGACATGAATACCCGTGGCCCGGCGTGCGTCTGGGCCACGGGCATTGCGTGTCAATTAAAGCCCTGCGCGTTTTTCAATCTCGGCGGGATATCTTGCTCCGACTATTTTGCCTGCCGCGTCGGAAAAAACTTATTTTCGCGTATATTAAAAAGCCGCGCTCCTATGCAAAGGACGCGGCTTTTTAATAGTACGGGAGAAAGCTTTTGCGCGGGCGGTGCGGCTATTTGCCGGTGTTTTTCTTTGTCTTTTTCGGCTTTGGCGGAACATCGCCAAGCCAGTTTAGATTTGTGATTCTCGTTTTGCTCAGGGCTATGGGCTTTCCAGTAGGTTCCACGACCGCCACTATATGGTTATGTATGGCGTAAAGGCTGCCGCGTTCCGCCACGAACTTTTTTTGAATGCCAAGGTAGTTGCGGTAGTCTATTGTCACCGGATTTGCGGCGTGATAGCTGCCGCGCGGCGCGGGCGCGTCTTTTGCGCGAAGCCTGTTTAACGCGTCCTGCGAAAAATACTGGCAGGCGGTGTTGGTGCACTCCGTTTTGCCGAACGCGGCGCGCGCCGGACTGCCGCAGGCCGGACATATTACTTGTTTTGCAAACAGACTGAATAGTATGCTCATTGCTTCCTCCTTAAAAACTGCAGGGGACAATCAGTTAAGCGAATTCAACGCAAAGCGTTGATTTCTTCAGTTACACCCGCCGACAGGCGGCCGCCCTTTCCCACAGGCTTAACAAGGGCCGCTGCTTCCGGGCACGGGAAAAAAACCGGCGCAATATTTGCCGCCGGTCTGGCGATTGTCCCCAAATTGTTTGGCGCGGGCGTTCTGCGCACGAAAAACGGCGCGGCAATGCAGCCGTGCTGTATAAGTCTTGCGCGGTGGGCAAGCGACGGCAGGCCCAGCGTACGCAGGCGGCCATAGCCGCATACCGCGAAATTTCCTTTTTTATGGCCGGTGCCCAAAGCCACGGCCAGCACTTCCTCGGCCACCCAGCGGTCAAGAAGTCTGAGCTGGGCTTGGTCGGTAACATGCGTAAGATAGTAATCGATTATGGCGACATTGCGCTTTACGCCCGTGGCAGCCGCGGCGGCTGTTTTTACCGCAAAGGCTATGCGCTTGTTCCTGTCTTTTATTTTACGCAATTTTCCGCGATGCCGCCGGAAGGCCGAGTCGAAAATATTGCAGAGCTTTCTGAACTTGTCACGTGAAAGACGGACGTTTCCGCCGGCGCAGAACTCCAGACCCAGATGGCGGAATTTTTCCGCTTCGGTAAAATAGGTTTCGCCTGCAAGCGATGCCTTGGCTTTTGGCTCAAGGCTAAGGTTCATGGTGTGGGTGCTTTTTGCCGAAAGCCTGAGTTTTTCAATCCAGCCGTCAAGAACATCGGCGGCGTTTTTTGCGGATTCGGCTTTATCGGCCAGCACAAGAAAATCGTCCGCGTACCGGAAATAGCTTATACCGGACAGCGTGCGCATTTCGTGGTCAAGCGGGGTCAGGTAGAGGTTAGACAGAAAGCAGGCCGCCGCCGTGCCAAATGGAACGCCGCGTTCGGCAGTGGCTATGCCGTCGGGCGTAAGGAACTTAAACCTTACACGCTCGGCCAGCAGTCTGAAAAGAAAATCGTGCTCGTCGATATGACGGGCTATGTTTTCCAGCAGAAGGTCGTGGTCAATCGAGGGAAAGTAATTTCTTATGTCGCGTTTTACAATGTAACGTGTTCCCTCGCAGGCGGCAAGGCTGTGCCGGATATTGGTCTGACAGCGGTTTACTCCGCCGCCTTTAAGCCTGTAGGCGTAGGACGATTTTGAAAAATTAAACGACGGCCTGTCCGACAGCAGACGGTACAGCAGTAAATCCGTAAGACGTTCCCGCCACGGATAAATATAAAAGGAACGCAGTTTTCCGTTAAGGTTGAAATCCAGTTTTACCGCAGGCGAGTAGGTAAACTTTTCCCGCGCAAGCATTTTGTGCAGACCGGCGATGTTGGCAAAACCGTCGCGGGCGAAATCGTAGAAAGTCTCGCCGTCGGCGGAATGGGACATGGCCTTGCGCCAGTCAAAGACCGGTTTTGTATAAAGTGCAACGGCGGCTTTGTAAAGTTCCGTTTCGCTGTATATGTCGCGCCAGCGCAGTAAATTTTGTGCCATGGTATTTTGTCAGTCTATCGTAATGCACTTTACCCGTCAAGCGGACTGTGTGAAATGATATGCTCTTTACGGGGAATCATGAATACTTTCAAATTGAACTTATGCTTTGCGTCCGCTTTTATGGCTTTGTGCGTTTGCGCTAATGCCTTGGCGGGCGGGCGTTTATGCCAGTGCATTATTCGGTTATAATTATTTAATGCTCATGCGTAGTATAGGCAAACGCTTACGCCATGCCGTGCGGCGATTGTCCGCCCTGACACTTGCGGCGCTTTTTTCAGCCGGAGTGTCGGCCGCTTCCTGCATGGCTTGCGGCGGCAGACAGAAAGCCGCGGCGTTTGCGCAGGATTACGCATCGTGCGTAATAGTTTCTTCCCAGCGTTTCCAGCATGAACAGGGCGAACCTAACGCCATTGTTCCGGCGGCCGACGGCCTTTCGGCCCCGCGTTTTTATGCCGAAACCGCCGTATCGTGCCGCAGTGCTGCGGCTTTAAGCTGTGACAGCCCGGTATTATACCTGCGCAGTCCTCCGTCCTCCCTTAAATCATAACCGGCAGTATCTTCGGATTTCGCGGCAAATCATTTGCCGCGCGGTTTCATGTATCCGCACATAAAAATGATTTTAGAGAGGCACTGTTATGGTTACCGTTATAATTCTGCTTGTAGTAATCATGCTTATTATTGGCCGGCGCAAGTAGCCGATAAAAAAGCCCCGCCTTCATAAGGCGGGGCTTTTTTTAGGGTGATGAACTCAGAGCCCCGTGCCTATAAGATGACCGAGCCCGAATGTGACCGCCGCTGCGGCCAGACCGAAAACCACCTGCCGCATGCCGGAAAACATAAGACTGCGGCCCGTCACCAGCGTAATTGCCGCGCCTATGGCAAAAAGCCCGACCGCGGAAGACGCCGCGCTCCAGATAATCGCGGCCGTGCCGTGGGTAAAGAAAAACGGCACAAGCGGAATTGCCGCGCCGATTGAAAACAGCAGAAACGATACTCCCGCCGCCGCCCAAGCCGAGCCGCCGAGTTCGTCGGGGTCCACGCCGAGTTCCTCGCGCGCCAGCGTGTCCAGCGCGGTGTTTTTGTCCTCCAGCAGTTTTGATGCCAGAGCATTTGCGCTTTCGGCGGGCAGGCCCTTGGCCTGATAAATAAGTGACAGTTCCTCTTTTTCCTCTTCGGGTGAATCCTCAAGCTCCACCTTCTCAATATCTATCTGGTTCTGGTAAAGCTCGCGCGAACTCTGCACGGAAAGCCACTCGCCAAGCGCCATCGATATGCCGCCAGCCAAAAGTCCGGCAAGTCCTGTTATTATTATTCCTCCGCCCGCGACATTTGCTCCGGCCACGCCCATAAGCAGACTGAAGTTTGAAACCAGTCCGTCGTTTGCGCCAAGCACTCCCGCGCGAAGGGCATTGCCGCCGCTTGCGCGGTGGCGGCCCTCGAAACGCGCCACGGAACTGCCCGCAAGACCCGATGAGGTGTTGCGCGCGAGATAGCTGAAAATGCGCGCGTGGGAACGTTCGTCGGCGGGCATGCCGGCCGCCTGCGCGTCGGGCTGATTGTCGTAGCCCGTAGCCGCCTTGCGCTCGGTTCCGGCAACGCTTGGCAGAACAAAGGCCGCGCCGAAGCGTTTTGCCATCCAGCCCAGAGTGCGCACCCGCAGTGAGGGTTTAATTTCCGGTACGGATTCACCGGCGGCTTTCAGTTTATCGGCCCAGACTTTCGCGTGCTTTTTTTCCGTCTCGGCCAGCTTCATGTAAATGTGCTTGAGCGCGTTGTCGCTTTCGGCCTGCGCCATGCTTTCATAAAGGAAAACCGCTTCGGTTTCTTCTTTCATGTTTTCCCTAAATCTATTTATATCGGCCTGTTCCGCCATGGGACCTCCGTGTTCATCTTTTGCTGAAGCATAAGTATATTAAAGTAAAAAAACGGGCGCGCGCGCTTTTTAGAGCACCGCATATTCCACACAGTAGCGTCTTCAATCATGGGGCTATGCCTTTTGCGGCGATATGCGCAAAAAAGCGGAAGTGTTCCAGACATTCTTTTTTTGTGCGGCCGAACATTATGCGTTCCTGCATGCCGATTATGAAGGACTGGGACATGATAATGCGTACCAGAGCGGGTATGTCGATACTTTTTGCTATAAGTCCGGTGTGACGGAAGGATTCAAGGCGGTCGTGAAGAAAAGTTTTGGAGGGAGGGGGAAACTTGCGCTGCATTTCGGCGCGCAGCTGTTCATCTATAAGGATACGTGATATTATGACCCGCACAAAGCGCAGGTCCTTGCCGTCCTGCTCCATTTTAGTGGCCATGAACTGAAAAATTTCACTTTCCGGGTCGGCCTGCGGCGGATAGGGCTTTTGCGCGAGCATGGCTTTCATGCTGAGTTCATTCACCGCCAGCAGCAGGCCCGCCTTGCTTTTGAAGTAACGCTGTATAAGCGACTCGTTAAGACCCGCGCGGGCGGCTATCATTCTGGTGGTGGCGGCATCGTAGCCGTGTTCTGAAAACACGGCAAGCCCCGCCTGCAGTATGCGGTTCTGGCTTTCGGTTCTGTTGCGCTTTTTCGTTTCCATAATCGTCCCTTGCGGCTTAATCCCCCTATAGTTTAGCGGGGGTTTTGTCCGGTGTCAATAGTATGTAATCGCTTACTTGACAAATTACGCGGCGCGGGTTACACTGTATGTAAGCAAACAATTACTTTGTGCCTTAGGCGAGGATTTATGAAAACTGACAGATCTTCTGTTGCATTACGCCGCGCGATGCGCCGGTTTTTGCTGCCCGCCGCGCTTGCTGTCTGCGGCGCGGTTCCTGCCGAGCTTTATGCGGAAGGCGGAACTGTTTTGAACCTGTCGCGTTACCTGCAGCTTGTGCGGCAGGAAAATCTCGCCGCGCAGGGGTCGGCTCAGTCAAAGTCCGGCGCCGAGGGACGCAAACGCGAGGCCGACCTGATTTTCGCGCCGTCGTTTTTTGCCAACGGCGAAGTTTCCAGTGACGCCAAGCCTCAGGATTTCAATATGATGGGCAATATGTACAACCGGCTGGAAACGCGCAAATACTCCGCCGGTCTCAGCCAGACCTACAACTTCGGCCTTCAGGCAAAGCTGTACTATTCCCTTTCCCATGTGCACTATTTTTTCCCAAGTCAGTCCGACACGTCGCTTTATGACGGAAGTCCGGTGCTTGAGCTGACGCAGTCCCTGTGGCAGAACGCCAAAGGCCGCTACGACAGGAGCAAAGAGGAGTCCACCCGCGCGCAGGCAGACTCCGACAAGTGGAGCGCCGAAAACGACATGCGCTCCCTGCTTGTAAGCGCGGAAAAAGCCTACTGGAATCTTGCCGTCTGCCGCGAAATGGTCGGCATCCGCAAGTCCGCGGTGGAGGACGCTCAGGCGATACTGGATTACGACATGAAACGCGCGAAGATGAACCTTATGGACAAATCCGACGTGCTGCAGGCGAAGGCCTCGCTTGAATCCAAAAAACTGGAATTAAAGTCCGCGCAGGATTCGGCCGATTCGGCCATGCGCGCTTTCCGTTCCTATATAAACCTGCCCGAGGGAACGGACGCGGCGGTTGAGCCGATTAACTGGAAGCTGCTCATGTCCCTTTCCTCGCCGGACCGTCCCGGCGACCGCGCCGACGTGCAGATGGCGCAGGCCTCGGCCGCGCAGAGCGCGGCTTCCTCGCGGATGAACGCGGAAAACGACAAGCCGCTTTTTAATATTTACCTGACCCAGACGCTAAACGGTCAGGACCCGAATCTTACCGGCATGACGGCCGATTCGCTTAATCTGCGCAAGCCGTCGACCACGGTGGGACTTAAATTTTCCATACCTCTTGAATACGACGCGCAGAAGCAGGCCCGTTTCGGCGCCGAGCAGAAAGAAGCCGCCGCCGCGCTTACCTACAGGCAGAAAGTGCTTGATCAGGAAAGCGACTGGCGTGACCTTATAGCCAGCCTGCGCGACGCGCGCTCACGGCTTGAAATGGCTTTTTCCATTGAAGCCGCCCAGAAGGAAAAACTGGAATACGAAAAAAAGCGTCTGCGCGAGGGCCGCACCACGACCTATCAGGTACTTTCCTTCGAGCAGGATTATTCTCAGTCGCAGTATGACCGTGTCACCTTGGCCGCCACTCTGCTTTCGCTGGCGGCGCAGGTAAAACTCTATGGCGAACTGCCACAGCCGGCCTCCGCGCCGGCTGCAAAATAGGAGCCGTTATGAGCCTTGCGGAACTATCGATAAAACGCCCAATCTTCATTACCTGCATTGTCATCCTGATGCTTGTCATCGGCTGGACATCCTTTAAAAAGCTCAGCGTCGACAAAATGCCGGACACCACCTTCCCGACCATAACGGTGACGACTAAATATTCCGGCGCGGGCCCGTCGGAAATCGAAACCATGGTCACCAAGCCGCTGGAAGACGAGCTAAGCACCGTTTCCGGTCTCAAGCGCATCACCTCCAGCAATTATGAGGGCGTAAGCCAGATAACGGCGGAGTTTAATTTCGGCACGGACATAAAATACGTCGAGCAGAAAATCCGCGAGAAAATAAACACCGCCAAGGCCAGTATGCCCACCGATATAAAGGAGCCGAGCATTTCCCTTTTTGATCCCTCCGACATGCCCATAGTAAAGATTGTCCTTTCCGGCGATATGACGGAAGGCAAACTCTACGACGTGGCCGAATATACCATCAAGCCCGCCCTTGAACAGGTGGACAACGTCGGTTCCATAAAAATAATCGGCGGCAGAAAGCGTGAAATACACGTGGTGCTGGACCGCAACGCTCTTAAGCGGCGTGAACTGTCGGTTACCAGCGTTGCATCAAGCCTCTCCGCCTCCGGCGAAAACGTTCCCGGCGGCAAGGTGAACCGCGGCGGACAGGAAGTGAATTTCCGAAGCATGGGCGAATTTCACGACGTTAGGGATATTTCCAAAACCGTGGTCAGTCTTTACGGCAACGAAGTTCCCACCCGCATTTCCGATATCGGCAAGGTTTACGATACGCTGGAGGACGAATCCACCCGCGTGTTCGTGGACGGCAAAAAGTCGCTGTTTATCGAGGTGTACCGCCAGACCGGCACCAACACGGTGGCCGTTGTTGACGGTGTAAAAAAGAAGCTCGCCTCACTTCAGCCGCTTATGGCGCAGATGGACGGTAGCCCCAAGTACCGCGTCATTCAGGATGCCAGCAAGGAAATCCGCGACAACATAAGCGATGTCGAGGAAACCATACTTATCGGCATACTTCTCACCATCATAGTGGTATATTTCTTTCTGGCCAACGGCCGTTCCACGCTTATCACGGCGATGGCTCTTCCTAACTCGCTTATAGGTTCGTTCATACTTATGAAATGGGCGGGGTTTTCGCTTAATGTCATCACTCTTCTGGCGCTGAGTCTTGCCGTAGGTCTTCTGATAGACGACGCCATTGTTGTGCGCGAAAATATTTTCCGGAAAATGGAAAACGGCGAGTCTCCGGAAACCGCCGCCGTAAGCGGCACGAAGGAAGTGCAGCTGGCGGTTATCGCCACTACGCTGGTGATACTGTCCGTGTTCATGCCTGTAAGTCTGATGAACGGCATGCTGGGAATGATACTGAAGCCGTTCGGCATGACCATATGCTTTGCCATGAGTATTTCGCTTTTCGATGCCCTGACCATAGCGCCCATGCTTTCGGCCTACCTTGGAAAAGCCGGACATGAGGCAAAGGAGGGGGGCAAGTCCCTTTGGGCGAAAATAATGGGCCGGCCCCTGCGGTGGTTTGACGGCTTGAATACATGGCTTGGAAATATTTACGAGCATATACTTAAAATAGTCGTGGCGCATCCGTTTAAAACGCTGGCGGCCAGCCTTCTTGTTTTTGTTTTGTGCATGGCATCTTTTGCAAAAGTGCCCATAAACTTCAAACCTGAAAACGACAACGGTCAGTTCGGCGTGGATCTTGAACTGCCGCCCGGCGCCAGCCTTGACGCCATGCAGCTTGTGGCCGACCGCGCGGACAAAATAGTGCGTGAAAATCCGGAAATTGAAATGACGGCCGTGACGGTCGGAAACAGCAATAACGAGGCATATAAGGCAAGCCTCTACATAAAACTGAAGCCGGAGAATCAGCGTTCCGTGTCGACCAAGGAAATGAAGGTCCGGCTCCGCAAACAGCTGGCCGTGCTTGCAGGGGCAAATCCCAAGGTTAGCAACTATGACCCGACGGGTTCGACCGAGGCCCAGCCCATACAGCTTAATCTGATATCGACAAACCAGCAGGACCTTAACGATTACGCCGAAAAACTGATAGCGCGCTTAAAGCAGGACAAGCGGTTGCTGGAAGTCGATTCCAGCTACCGTCCCGGAAAGCCCGAAGTGCAGATAAAGCCCAATGCCGAGAAAGCGCAGATTTACGGTGTGAACACCCGCACCATGGGCGACGAAATAAAGGCGCAGGTCGAAGGCGTTACGCCCATAAAATTCCGTGAAAACGGCAACGAGTACGATATCCGCGTGCGCCTGCTGCCGGAACAGCGCGACCTGAGCAAAAACTACAACGCCATCTATGTGCCGAACGTAAATCAGCGGCTTATAAAGCTGACCGACGTGGCGGATATCGCTAACGAAAAAGGTTCCGCCACCATTGAGCGTCTTGACCGCGGCCGCTACATACAGATAACGGCCAGCCTTGCCCCGAAGGTGGGGCTGGGCGGGGTTGTGGGCGACCTCCAGCGCATCATCGAAAAGGAAATGCCCATGCCAAAGGGCATGCGCTATATGTTCGCGGGAGAGTCGGAAAACTTTCAGGATATGCAGAGCTCCATGGTTCTTGCCATAGGTTTTGGTGTACTGTTTATCTTCTTTGTGCTGGCCAGTCTTTATGAGTCGTTCATTACGCCGTTTACCATAATGCTCGCACTGCCGCTTGCCGTCTGCGGCGCGTTTGTCGGCCTGCTTGTGGCAAACGAGGCTTTCAGCATGTTCACGGCAATGGGCCTTATAATGCTTTTGGGCATAGCGTGTAAAAACTCCATTCTGCTTGTGGACTACACTGTGCGCCTTATGAAGGAAGGCAAAACCCGCACCGAGGCTCTTATCGCCGCTGGCAAGGTGCGGCTGCGCCCCATTCTGATGACTTCGATAGCGCTTATCGCAGGTATGGTTCCCGTTGCGATAGGTCTTAACGAGGCCTCGAAACAGCGCACCAGCATGGGCGTGGCGGTAATCGGCGGACTTATAAGCTCCACCCTGCTTACTCTTATAGTTGTGCCCGCCGTGTTTTCATACGTAGACAGGTTCCGCATCTGGTCGGGAGGCGTGCTTGCCAGACTGGTGGGCTACCGCCGCGGCTGAGAAAATCCGCACAGCTTTTCGTCCTCCTGTAAGGCGAAAAAATGCCCCGTCCTGCAACGCAGGACGGGGCATTTTGGCAAACGGGTTGCAGTGAAATCCCTCGCGGCGGGTTTGTGTCGGAGGGGCGCATCGGTTATAATAATTAAAATGGCGATGCCGCACTGTGCGGCAGCCGCAGTATGACGGGGATAAAGCTGTTCGGGATAGCTGTTCTGTGCAAAGCGCAGAAGCAGAGCATGCATATTGGGGAAGGATAATTGCATGAGCAAAAAAGTTTTTCTTTTGTCCGAGAGCTTTGGCTGGTCCGGCGGTGCGGCACAGCTGCTGGCACTGGCTAAAGGACTTGCCGCAAAGGGCTGGGAGGCCATGCTGTTTTGCCCCGAAAAAGGCACTCTGCACACAAGGGCTATGGCGGCAGGAATAGAAGTCCGTCACTGGGCTCCGTTTCAGGATTACGACCTTAAATCCGCCTGCGTGCTTTCCCGCTTAATTGACAGTGAAAAACCAGACGTGGTGCACGCCCATCATCCGCGTGCTCATGCCGTGGGTCTGGCCGCCTGCTATCTGGCCGGGCATAAACCGGTTTTTGTGGTTTCCCGCCGCGTTTCACATCCCCTTCGCTTCAACATTTTCAGTCAGTTAAAATACAAAAGCGCGCGCATTGACGGCTATATAGCCGTGGCCGACGCCGTGGGCCGTATTCTGTCCGATTACGGCATAGCGGCGGAAAAAATAACCACCGTATACAGCGGCGTGGATGAAAAAGTTTTTTATCCGCGTACGCCGGATGCCGGCATAATAAATGAACTTGCCCTGCCTGCCGGCGTGCCCGTTATAGGACTTGTCGGCAATTACAGCAGGGATAAAGGACAGCATCTGTTTTTTAAGGCCGCCGCCCTGCTTGCCGGCGCTGGCCGCAGAACCATTGTTTTATGCGCGGGCCGCGATACCGGCGGCGCGGAAATAAAGGCGCAGGCCGCTGCAGCCGGAGTAGCTTCCGAAAATCTGCGTCTGCTCGGCTTTCGCGAGGATGTGCCGCAAATTCTCTCCGTTCTTACCGTAAGCATAAATGCCGCTATTGCCGGCGAGGCTATTTCCGGTTCCATAAGGGAATCCATGGCCATGGGCGTGCCTGTGGTGGCAAGCGACATTTCCGGCCACAGGGAACTTATACGTCACGGCGAGACCGGTTATCTGGTTCCGGTGGGCGATTACCGCGCTCTGTCCGCTTTTATAAGCAGGGACCTCGACGCGCCGGAAAACGCCGGTAAAATGGCCGCCGCCGGTCTGGAGTTTATAAAGAAGCGCATGACTATCGAATCCATGGTAAACAATACGGAGAGCTGGTATCTGGAGCTTATGCGGCGGCGCGCGCAGTGAGCGTTAGTCTCCTGCATATTAAAATATCCTGTGCGGAGGATGCATGGCACTTATAACATGGAATGAAAAAATGAGCGTTGGCGTGGCCGAACTTGACCGGCATCATCAGAGGCTTATCGCCCTTATTAACAGTTTGCACGATGCCATGACCACAGGCAAGGGACGCGATATTATCGGCTCGATTTTAGAAGAGCTTGTAAAGTATACCGTGTACCATTTCGGCGCGGAGGAAAAACTGATGACCCTGCACAAATACGTCGGCTATGTAAGCCATAAAGCCGAGCATGAAAAATTCGTGCTGAAAGCTTCCGATCTGCTTGCCCAGCATAAAAGCGGAAATATAGCCGTGACAATTCCCGTCATGCAGTTTTTGCGCGACTGGCTAAACGGCCACATAATGGGAACCGATAAAAAATACGGGCCTTTCTTTAATTCAAAGGGCGTGAACTGACACGCCGTTAAGGTTTTGCAAAAGTGACGGGCCCGCGCTTCTTGCGCGGGCCCGTCCGTTATGCGGCTATAAGTTTGCGTTCAGCCTGATGTAAATAAACTTTTCTTGCCGGTACTATTTTGCGGGCAAAGTAAAATAGAACGTCGCGCCTTTTCCTTCCGCGCCTTCGGCCCATATTCTGCCGCCATGACGCTCGACAATGCAGCGCGCCGTGCTCAGACCTATTGCAGGTCCCGGAAACTCCGTCGGACTGTGCAGACGCTGAAAGGGCTGAAAGAGTTTTCCTGCATATTCCATGTCAAAACCCTCGCCGTTGTCACGCACGAAAAAAACCGTCCTGCCGTTTTGCTCTTCCGCGCCGAAAGTAACCTCTGCGGTTTCTTTTTTTGCGGTGAATTTCCACGCGTTTGACAGCAGGTTTTCAATCAGTTCGCGCAGTAAAAACCTGTCGCCCGAGGCGGTAAGTCCCGCCGCTATTGTAATGGACGTTTTCTTTTGCGGCGTCTGGGCGTTGAGCGCTTCCGCCGCCTGCTTTGCCTCGGCGCTCAGGTCCACGTCCGCGGCTGAAAGCGTATGGCTTATGGCATCGGTCAGTTTCTGCAGGGCCGAAACGAGCGCTTTCATACGGGCGCTTTCGCCGCGTATGCGGCGCAGATAGTCTTTGCCTTCATCGCCGAGTTTATCCGCGCAGTCGGCCTGCAAAATCGCGGCCAGTCCGTCTATGCCGCGCAGGGGGGAATTCAAATCATGCGCCGCCGATGAGGTTATTGATTCAAATTTCTCCTTTGCTATGCATATGGTTTCATCTTCCCGTTTTTTCGCAGCACGCATATAAAGAATAAAAAACAGCAGTGCCGGTATGCCAAACGCGGCGGCAAGTTCCGCCAAAAGTCTGCCGCGCCTTTCGTTTTGAAGCGGCAGGCTTTCGCTTTCTGCGGGCGGGCGGGAAACCTCCTCCGCGGCGGTGTGCCTGCACGCGCCGTAATCCAGCGCGGACATCAGTATGAGATTTAGAAGCAGCGCCGCCAGCGCAAACGCGGCCGGCAGAAGCGCTTTTTTTACGCGCGTATTATCCATCCTGCAAATACCCATGGCATCCTCCCCTGCGGCGGTTTGCGCTAGTCGGCGCGTTTTTTGAGCCAGTCCGGAGTTTCCTGTTTCGTTCGTGCGAAGGTGATGCCGCAGCCGAAATCGCTTATTTTGCCGACTATGCGCAGAAAGTCCTCAAACAGTATGGGCTTTATCAGATACAGGTCGGCGTTGTGCTCGTAGGCTTTGCTTACGTTATCTACCGACGAGGAACTTGTCAGCATTATTATGGGAATGGAGGCCAAATCCGGCGTCTTGCGTATTTCGGAAAGCACCTCGTGCCCGCTTTTTTTGGGCAGGTTGATGTCCAGCAGGATTATGCCGGGGCGCTGTGCTTCGGCAAACTTTCCTTCCCTTCGCAGAAACTGAAGCGCTTCCGCCCCGTCGCGCACCACCTGTATGCGGTTTACCAGCTTTGCCGACTTGAAGGCGTTCAGTGTAAAGAGCACATCTATTTCGTTATCTTCCACCAGCAGTATTTCAGGAAACTGGCTTTCAGCGGATGATTCTGTCATAACATGGCTCCATGTTTTTATGCCGGTTTTACGGGCGGCTTGTTAAGCAGCAGCCAGTACAGGCCCACCGCGGAGACGGCCTCGATGAATTTTTCAAAATCAACGGGCTTTACTATGTAGCTGTTTACGCCGAGCTTGTAGGTTTCTATTATGTCCTTTTCCTCGCTTGAGGACGTAAGCACCACGACCGGCGTGCGTTCCGTAAGGGGATTTTTGCGTATTTCCCGCAGAACTTCAATGCCGTCTATTTTGGGCAGATGCAGGTCCAGAAGCACCACCTTGGGCGTACCCTGCGCGCGGCCGGCGTATTTGCCTTTGCAAAAAAGAAAATCCAGCGCCTCCGCGCCGTCGGAAACGCGGGCAAGCCTGTTGGTAAGTTTGTTTTTTAGCAGGGCCCGCATGGTAAGTTCGGCGTCATTGTCGTTGTCTTCCACCAGAAGTATTTCCACGTCGTTGTTGAGCATTATTTGCCTCCATTGCCGTCGGTCTTTTTGAGTGTGAAATAAAAGGCCGCGCCTTTGTCCGGTTCGGCTTCGGTCCAGATTTTTCCGCCGTGGCGGATTATTACTCTCTGCACTATGCTCAGGCCTATGCCCGTGCCCTCGAATTCCTTTTCGGTGTGCAGGCGCGTAAATTCCTTGAAGATATTGCCCGCGTAGGCCATGTCAAAGCCAACGCCGTTGTCTTTTATAAAGTAGACCTGCTCGCCGTTTCTTATTTCCGCGCCGGCCTCTATTACGGCCTCCGCGCGCGGACGGGTGAACTTTACGGCGTTTGTAAGCAGGTTTATGTAAACTTCCTTAAGCAGGCTCCTGTCGCCGCAGCCGTGCGGCATCTCGCCGGTTTCAAAGCGCACTTTGCGCCCCTCGCAGGCGGGTCGCACTTCCTCCACGCATTCGCGCACGAGGTCGGCCATGTCTATGTCTAGAAATTTAATTTCGCGCCGGTCGAGGCGGGAAAGTGACAGCAGATCTGTTATAAGCTGGCCCATTTTGCGGGCGTTGGCGCTTATCTTTTCAAGCTGCCGCAGACCGCCCTCGCCGAGCTGCTGGGCGTAGTCCTCCAAAATTATGCGGGCGTAGCCGTCAATGGCGCGCAGGGGGGCTTTAAGGTCGTGCGACACGGAATAGCTGAAAGAATCCAGTTCCTTCATCGAGGCTTCCAGCTGGGCCGTGCGCTGGCGCACTCGCTCCTCCAGTTCCAGATTGAGCTTCTTTACTTCCTCCTCCGCCTGTTTTCTCTCCGTTATAAACCGCGCCTGCTGGACGTTTTGTATTGCCAGTTTCGAAAGCTGGTTGGCTATCAGGTAAAGGGCGTTTGCCACTTCCTTAAACTGCGCAAGCGGCATGCGGGTGACGTGTTTAAGCGCTTCCTTAAACTCCTTTTCATCGGCGCCTATGTCCCGCGCGTAGGCAAGCATGTCCGCCTCGTTGTAGGGTTCTTCCAGTATCTGACCGATAAGCCAGTTGCCTACATGCTGGTTGCCTACGCATATGCTGGTTCCGGCGTCCCAGAGTCCGCCGCTTAAACAGCGCTGCATTATCGGTCCCGTTGGATTCATGCGGCCAAGCGAGGCGTCGGAATGAAAACAGTTATTCATGCCCTTGGGCGTTTTGCGTACTATGCCTTCGCAAAGATGACAGAAATTGCTGGGGCGGGTTATGGGTTTGCCATGCGGGTCGGTGATGAGCGAACCAACTCCTGTGGCCTTGGCAAAGGCATCCTGAATCTGCTGGAGTTCTTCGATGTTAAACAGGTCTGTCAGCTTTATATTTGCCACGTCGCCCGTGGGTCTTGTAAGGGCAAGCAGGCGGCTTTCCAGCGTCTGATTAAGCGCGCGGATTGTGCTTTCAGCTTTTTTCTGTTCGGTCAGGTCCGTTATTATGCCGAGCATTCCGGCTTTTTGCCCGTCGTGACCGTAGAGTACGGTTGTTGTGACCTGCACTGGCACGCGTGTGCCGTCCTTGCGCACGCCTGTCCAAACGCGGGTTTCCGTGGGGCTGGTCTGAAGAGGTTTTGCAAATACCATGAAGCCCGGTTCCACGCCCAGTTCCGCCGCCCGTTGTTTCAGCTCGGCGGCATCGTGGATTATTTCGGGGGTATGGATGTTTACCAGTTCTTCCGCGCTGTAGCCGAAAATACGCTGTGCCGCACCGCTGAAAACCCTTATTTTGCCGCTGAGGTCCGTTCCTATTATGGCGAAGCCAGACGCGGCGCGCAGTATCGAGCGGTAAAGTTCATTGGCATCGGTAAGGTCGGCCTCGGCGGCTTTTCTGCTGGCTATTTCCTTTTCAAGCGACTGATTGCTTGCCTGCAGTTCGTCCATGAAAATATTGAAGCTTCCGGCCAGTTTGCCGAATTCGTCGCCCGCCGTCGGTACAAGGCGGGTGTTAAGCCTGCCGGAGCTGGCCTTTTTAAACGCGCCCACAAGCTGTTCAAGATTGGTGACGATATATTCCGAATAACGGTGGGTAAGCAGTATCAGCACGGTCATGGTCAGCAGCATGAAAACCATGAAGGCTATGCGCAGATGACCAAGCGCGGCAAACACCTCATCCTCGTAGCAGGAGGACACCACAATCCAGTCGAATTCCGGTATGTAGTTGAACACCGCCAGCTTTTTATGGAAGCTTTGTTCGCCGGGATTGCGCCAGCTGTAGGTAATGCGTCCGTTTTTGCGCTGGCATATTTCGCGTATGAACTGCGCTCCGTCTTCACCTGCGGCGCCCAGCTTGTTCTGACCTGTAAGAAAGGGATGCAGTATGACGTCGCCGCGCGAACTTATTATATAAGGATAGCCGGACTTGCCGAAGCGCATGGCCATGATATTGTCGCGGAAGGTCGAGACGTTTATAAGCGAGCTGAATTCCTGCCTGTATGAGGCGGCGGATATTATCCAGTCCCAGGGCTTGAAGTAGGTCATGTACAGGGCTTTGGGATGAGCCCTGTCCTCGCCGGGGTTGGTCCATTCGTATTCAAGATAGCCTTCCTTTACGGCAATCTGCCTGCGGATGAAGTCATACCTCAGCAGATTGCGGCCGAGCAGTGCCGCCGCCGGATGAAAAAACACCTCGCCGCCGCTGTTTATGGCGTAGAGATATCCCGTCGCGCCGACGTGCTGGCTGCGGGCTATTTCAATGGCGCGGACTTTTGCCTGCGACTCGGTAATTCTGCCCTGTTTGTACAGACGGTAGGAATCGGCGGCGATGTCGCGGTTTTTTTCGGCTATGGCACGCAGATAGTTTTTTATGGATACGTTGGCCGCCGTTTTTACGGTGTTTAATATGCCGCGCGTGTTATCGTTTAGGTTTGCCTCGATGTTTCTTTTTAGTTCCGAGCGCAGCAGGGGATAAAGGACCAGAACGGAAAGGAGTATGAAAAGCAGAAAGACGGACGCGTAGCCCAGCAGGAGCTTGGTCCTGATTTTAAGGCCGGCGTAATAGGCGCGCAGGGAAAATTTTTTCATAGGTATTATCATCCATGACGGCCGGTTATGGCTTGCCGGATATTTTTGCGGGTGCAATACGGCCCTGTCATGGCTGGCAGCCGGCCCCCCTTGCCGGACTTTCAGCTGACGGCCTTGGCGGCCGCCGTTCATAATTATAATCAATTATAAGGTGTTTTTTACACAGGTTTTCCGCTTTGCCGTAATTAAGCCGCGCATTGCCTTTTCGGGTAAAAATTATATTATGTCTGTACTATGAAAAATATACTGGTTACCGCAGTGCTTATAGGCGCAGTATCTTTCCTTTCAGGCTGTACCTCCATAATGATGTTCCAGTCAGCGAAGACGGTTCCGCAGGGCAATCTTGAAACCGGCGTAGGTCTTGCGGCCGGCAGCGAAAGCCAGCGGCATATGCTGGCAAATTTCGACCTGTCATATCCGTCGGTCGCCGGCAATGCGTGGCTGCGCTACGGGCTGACCCCTAACTGGGATGCGGGAGCAAATCTGTCCATTCCCGGCAGTCTGACAGTTGATACCAAGGTGATGCTGCTTAACGAGGACAAGGGCGCGCCCCTGACCTTTTCCCTCGGTGCGGGCGGTACTTTCAGCGCCATAACCGACAACGATTCCTCCGTCGACAAAAAGCAGGATTATAATGACGTGTTCGTTCCTCTTTATGTCTCCAAGGACGTGGCCGACTGGCTTACCTTATATATATCTCCCCGCTATATTTACCGCCATACCTACAATGAAATGACGCGCGGCGGAGTGACCTCGAGCGAGAATATTTACGACGATATGTGGGGTCTCGGCGGCGGCCTGCGCTTTAACGTGACCGACAAGACGGGCATTCTGCTTGAATGTCAGCATATGGCGCCGTTTAAGGACCCGTCGTTCAGCTCTACCCAGTGCGGCGCGGGTCTGGCCACGCGCTGGGGCTTTGGCAGGGACTAAGCAGGGGATGTGCGGCTTTATTTACCCGCGCGGGCACGGGCCCGCGCGGATTTTTGCCGTTTAAGCCGCCGCGTCCTCCGACACGTTTTGCCTTCCCGCCAGTCTTAATAATAAGGACAGCGGCGCAATTAGGTCCGCGGGACGAACATGGGACGAAGTAAAAACGGGTTTACGCCGTCTGCCGCTAACAGCGGGAGAATTAAATGAAAATAAAAAATCTGGTTTTTCTGGCTCTGGGCGCCTGTAGTTTCGCGGGCTGCTCGGGGCTTTCCGTTATAAGCTGCCGGCCCGCAAGGCCTGTGGTCATAGACGGTATAGGCCGCGAATGGCCGCTTTACGAAACCACCGATGATTCCGGTTTCGTCTTTTCCGTCCAGAACGACGATAAGAATCTTTACCTTTATGTCGCGCCCACTGACAAGGATTCCAAAACACTGCTGTCTTCGGCCTTTGACCAGAATTTTTCTGTCTGGCTGGATATGAACGGCAGCAAGCAGAAGGATTTGGGAATAAAACTGGTATCGCTGTCACGCGGCGGCGGAGGAGGTCCGTCCGGCCGGCAGTCCGGACATGTTGGCGGCGCAATGCCGCAGGGCGCTAATCAGGGAGGGATGCAGAAACCTCCGCAGGGCGATATGCCGTCCGACGGCGAACAGCCGCCCGACATGAATAATGCCGAAGGCGGTTCCATGCCATCCGGCGGGCCGCAAAACGGTCCGTCCGCTGACAGCAAAATGGTTTCCTCATCCACCGGCACTTTTGCCCTTATAGGTTTTCCGCAGGACGGCGGCAATGCAAGCCGCGCCGACCGCGTGCAGATTGCCATAGGCGACGTTTCACACCGCGGTGTTTTCGAGGCGCGTATTCCGCTTGACCTTTTAGGCGGCACGCTGCCGGCTAAATTCAATGTCGGTTTCGAGGCCGACGCTCTGCCTTCGTCTAAATCATCCGGCGGCCGGTCATTCGGCGGCTCGGACGGCGAGAGCGGCGGTCATGGCGGCCCGCATGGCGCGGGCGGTCCTCCTTCCGGCGGCATGGGCGGCGCAGGCGGTCCTCCTCCGGGCGGCATGGGCGGAGCTGGCGGCCCCGGCGGACAGAGCGGCGACACGTCGTCACTGACCACCGAGGAACCTGAGCCGTTGTCTGTGTGGCTTAACGTATCGGTCGCTAAATAACGGCCTGTCGTGCGCCGCGAACCAAGAGAGTTTAACAAGGATATTTCGATGCGTCATAAATCTTTTCACCTTACATCCGCCGCGCTGGTCTGCCTGTGCCTTTCTTTTGCGGGGTACTCGCGGGCCGGAACCAGCGACGCCTATGTTTCCTCTACCGGAGACAGCGGCACCGGAACACTGCGGCAGGCCGTGACCGACACAAATGCCCTTGGCGGCGGCGATATTTTGTGGACGCAGGGCGGAGGAGGGGGCATAACCCTCGCCAGCAGTCTGGACTCCATAACCGGCGGTACTTTACTTGACGTTACGGCCGCGACCACATCCGTCACCATTTCCGGTTACTATATGCCCCTTGGCGGCGCGGTCACGCTCAGAAACAATAATGCCTCGACAACGTGGACAATAGCTTCCTCGCTGAGCGGCAGCGGCTCGCTTACAAAAACGGGCGCGGGAAACCTTACCCTGACAGGCAGCAACTCCTATACCGGCGGCACTTTTCTTGACGAGGGTACATTGTCCGTCGGCGCGGATGAAAATTTAGGCGCATCCTCGGGCGGGCTGACTTTCGACGGCGGAACCCTGCAAAATTACGCGGGGTTTTCCTCTGCTCGTGTCGTAACCCTAAACTCCGGCGGCGGCACTTTCGACACCAACTCCTACGACCTCTGGCTTACAAGTTCCGTGACCGGTACGGGCGCGCTTGCAAAAAAAGGTCTCGGCACGCTTTACCTTACGGGCAATAACACATATTCCGGCGGAACCACGGTCAGTTCCGGCACGGTTGCACTCGGCGCAAATAATGCGCTTGGCAGCGGCGCGCTGGCGGTTTCTTCCGACGGCACCGTGGATTTGGGCGGATACAGCCAGACGCTTGCTTCCTACGCAAACAGCGGAACCCTGAAACTTAAACTGCAAAGCGGCGTAACCAATATGACTGTAACCGGCGCGGCCCAGCTTGGCGGAGCGCTTTCAGTGGCGGTTGTTCCATATCTTTATCAAAACGGCGATACCTTCACGCCAATATCGGCGGGGTCGCTGACGGGCACTTTCTCGTCAATTCTTTCGCCTGCCGCGCTGGCCTTTAATCCGACCTACACCGGAACCGGCCTTACTCTGACCGTCAGCCTTGTGCCTTTTGTTAATTCCGCCGTCACCGCAAACCAGAGCGCGATAGCCGCAAGCCTTGAGCCCCTGCGCGTTTTACCGAGCGGCGATTTGGCTACGGTGATAAGCAACCTTTACACGCTTGATACCGCACGGCTTCAGAACGCGCTGGACCAGACAGGCCCGTCGTCCTATTCCTCCATGCGCGGCATTGTGCGCGGCGCGCAGGATTTGCAGTCCTCCGTTTTGTACCGCCGCTCGGCCGTTCTGGCCGCGCCGGACTATACCGGCGGCTACTCCGCCTCCGCTATTTCCGGCGAGGATTCCGTGCCTTCAAGCTCGGGCGCGGCTGGCGGCTTTGTTGTAAGCAATGTCGGGTCTTCTTCGCCCCTCGGCTATTTTGTCACGCCCGTGGGCGGCGGGGGAAGCGTTATAAAATCGGACGACTCTCCGGCCTATACCTTTTATGACGGCGGAATGCTTGCCGGCGCCGATTATAAACTGGGCGGCCATGCGGCCGTCGGTTTGATGGGCGGCTACATTTACGGCAAATCGCGCGTTACCTATCCGCAGTCCGCGCAGGTTGAAAACAACAGCGCGCGCTACGGCGCCTATGCCGTCGGAAACACCGACGCCCTGCACCTGTTTGTCTACGCCGGAAAGGCCGCCGATTCCTTTACGGCGAACCGCAGTATTTCCTTTGGCGAAATCAACCGTTCCGCCAAAGCAAGCCCAAAGGGCGATGAGACCAATCTCTACGCCGCCGCTTCCTATGATTTGCAAACCACGGCCGGCGGTATCTTGTCACCACTTGCGGAATTAAACTACGATAAACTTGTCGTGGACGGATTTACCGAAAGCGGGGCCGATGCCCTTAACCTTGCGGTAAGCAGGCAGTCCGCGCAGTCCCTGCGCTCGAATCTCGGTGTAAAGTACGCCGATAAAAGCGATATGGGCGAGTACTCGCTCGGCGCGGCGTGCGCCCTTGGCTGGCTGCATGAATTCCGCTCGCCGGACTCCATGGAGGCAGCGCTTGTTTCTGGCGGCTCGCCGTTTACTGTAAATACGGGTTCGCTTGGCAGAAACGGCCTGCGCGCCCAGCTGGGCGTTACCGTCACCTGGCTTAATCAGACGGTGCTTAGCATTGATTACAGCGGAGACTTCCGTTCCGAACTGACGACACACCTTGTCAGCGCGGGACTGCATGTTAAATTCTGATGAAGCATGATAAAAAATTTATGAACAAACTTATCGGACTATCCGCCGTTTCCCTGCTGCTGACCTCCTGCGCCTTCGCGGCCAAAGAGTCCAGTCCGCTTGACTGGAAAACGTGTCAGGAAACGGCCATGAAGTACAATCCCTCGCTGGCGGGCTACCGCTATCTGCTCGAATCCAGCCGCTACAGCTACTACGCAAGCCGCAACAAAGACCTGCCCTATCCGGGCGTTACGGCTTCCCATTCCTACACGAGAAGCGGCGGCACGTCCTCGCCGTCGGACGCGTTTTCCCTTGGCCTGAACGCCTCCGAAACGCTGTTCAGCTATCAAAATTACACCGACCTAAAAAGCCAGCTTAAATCGGTCGAGCAGGCGGACCTGAACCTGCGCACATCGCTGGCCGATACACGCAAGACCCTGCTGACTTCCTTTGTAAACCTGCTCTACATGCAGGAAAAAATAAAGGTCATGGAGGACGTCATAAATATCCGCAGAAAAAGCGCGGAGACCATTGACCTGAAATATGAAAGCGGACGTGAAAGCGCCGGCAACCGTCTTCAGACGCAGGCTCAGCTTGCGCAGGCCGAGGCTGACCTTGAACAGGCCAAACGCGACACCCTGACCGCCCGCCGCAATCTTACGGCAAGCATGGGACAGGACGAGTTCGTGCCTTATATAGCCTCCGGCACGCTTGCTTCGCCCGCCGCCGTAAAGGAAATGGACGTGGACGACGCCGCTCTTTCCGTGCTGAGCGTGCTGTCGGCTAAAAAATCCCTTGAACTGTCGGAGATTAAATACGCGCAGTCGGATTCGACGCTTTATCCGTCGCTGAGCGCAAGCCAGTCGCTTGGCTGGAACGGCGCGTCCGAACTGCCGGGCAACAGAAACTGGTCGCTGGGCCTTTCGCTGTCGTGGCCGCTTTTCAGCAACGGTCCCACCTATTACGCAAACAACAAGGCCGCGCTTAAAAACCAGCTTGAAAAGGTAAAGACCGATTACCGCTCGGCGGTGCTTGCCGCAAAGTACAATCTGCAGGCGGCGCTGGCCGACCTGCAAACCAATATAGCCGGCATAAAGACATCGGAACTTTTGCTTGAGGCCGCGCGCCGCCGCCACGAGGAATCGGAAATACAGTATCTGGCCGGCACGCTTACTTTTCAGAACTGGCAGGATGTGGAATCGGAACTGGTATCGGCGGAGCAGTCGTATCTGAGCAGTCTTAAATCCGCAAACATATCCCGCATCCAGATGGACAATTTACTTGGCGTACCGTTAGGAGACTGACCTTATGAAAAAGCTCATCGTCGTTGTAGTTATCGCGGCGGCCGTTGCCGTCGGTTACAAGTTCTATAAACAGAAAAAGAAAAGCAATCTGCCGGTGTATGTGCCGGTAACGGCCACGCGCGGCGACATAAAGGACATCGCCGATACCACCGGCGACGTGGAACCCTTAAACCGCGTCGAGGTAAACCCCGCCGTGGCCGGCCGCGTGGACAAGCTGCTAGTGGAGGAAGGAACCAAGGTTAAAAACGGTCAGCTGCTTGCTTACATAAGCTCCACCGACCGCGTGGCGATTTTAGACGCCGCCAAGGCGCGCGGCGAGGCTTCGCTTGAAAAATGGGCCAACACCTACAAGCCCACTCCGGTGCTTTCGCCGCTTGACGGAACGGTAATTAAGCGCGGCGTAGTGCAGGGCCAGACCGTGACGACATCAAGCGTAATGTTCGCCCTGTCGGACGATTTGATAGTTGTGGCGCAGGTGGATGAATCGGAAATCGGCCGCATAAAGGTCGGTCAGCGGGCCGAAATCACGCTTGACGCCTTTCCCGACAAGGTTACCCACGGGACCGTCTTTCAGATACTGCACGAAGGCGTGACCGTCAGCAACGTCATAACCTATTACGTCAAAATACGGCCCGACCACCCCGTGTCCTACTTCAAGTCCGAGATGACGGCCAATATTAAAATTGCCGTGCGCAGCAGCAAAAACGCGGTCCTCTTGCCCGAAACCGCAATAACCGAAAAGGACGACGGAACCCGCTGCGTTTACAAGGGAAATCCCATGAACCCCGTGCTCACGCCGATAAAGACCGGTCTTGACGACGGAACCAACGTGGAGATTCTATCCGGCGTGGCGGAAGGCGAAACGGTGTATTATTCAAACAGTGCCTATGTTCCCCAGAACAAAGAGGAATCGTCAAATCCGTTCATGCCTAGCGGTCCCAAGAGCAAAAAAACTTCGACCAAGAGCAAGAGTTCAAGCAGCAGCAAGAACTCACCTCCTCCGCCAATGGGCTAGTTTATGACAGAAGAAAACGCTCCGCTTATTGAAATAAAGGGCATAACCAAGGTCTACCATCTGGGCGGAACCGACCTCGAGATTCTGCGCGGCATAAACCTGACAATCCGCGAGGGCGAGTTCATCGCCATCATGGGTCCGTCGGGTTCGGGCAAGTCGACGCTCATGCACGTGCTGGGCCTGCTGGACCGCCCTACCGCCGGAGAATACTTTATCGCCGGACGGGAAGTGCTGTGCCTTTCAGACGAGGAAACGGCGTTCCTGCGCTCAAAGACCATAGGCTTTGTCTTTCAGCAGTTCAACCTGCTTTCGCGCATGACCGCCACCGACAACGTGGCCCTGCCGCTTATCTATTCCCGCACGCCAAACAGGCAGGCCATAGCGCAGAAGCATCTTAAGGAAGTGGGCCTTGAGCACCGGCTGGATCACCAGCCCAATCAGCTTTCGGGCGGCCAGCAGCAGCGCGTGGCCATAGCCCGCGCATTGGTAAATAATCCCAAGATTATTTTCGCCGACGAGCCGACCGGAAACCTTGCCTCGTCGCAGACCGGCGAAATAATGACCATGCTGCGCGACTTAAACCGCAGCGGCATCACCGTGGTAATGGTTACGCACGAACCCGACGTGGCTGAATGGGCCAACCGCGTAATTCACATACGCGACGGACAGATTACCGAGGATAAGACCAAGCCCGACGCGCCGCCGCTTCCGGCTCCCACCAAGCACCAGCATATAACGCGTGGTACGTCCTCCCTTACTCCGGCCGAGTTCATGGAACATTTCATGTCGGCCGTGCGGGCCATGGCATCGAACAAAATGCGCTCGTTTCTTACCATGCTGGGCATCATTATCGGCGTGGCGGCCATAGTGGCCATGCTGGCGCTGGGCAGAGGAGCCCAGCAGTCCATGGAAGACCGGCTTGCAAACCTCGGCTCCAACCTTATAGGAATGATGCCTGGCTCGGCTTCGTCGCACGGCGTTTCCAGCGCGCGCACGACCCGCTTTACCATGGAAGACGCGAATGTGCTGGGCGAGAACAAAAGGCTTATAGCCTATGTCGACCCTAACGTAAGCGGCAGTGCGCAGGCCGTGTTCGGTTCAAAGAACGCCAGCACTTCCGTGACCGGGGCGACCGCGGCTTATGCCATTTTGCATAACGCCAAGCCCGTGTACGGACGCTTTTTTGTGCAGCGGGAGGATGACTCGATGGAGGATGTCGCCGTGATAGGTCAGACCGTGGCGACGAATCTTTTCGGCGACGCCAATCCCGTTGGACATACGATAAAGCTAAATCACAAGAACTTCCGCGTTATCGGTCTTATGCCCACCAAAGGTTCCGGCGGGTTCAGGGATCAGGACGATATAGTAATCATCCCGCTAAAGACCGCCATGAAGCGTCTGCTGGGCCGGCAGTATGTCGATACCATATGGATGCAGGCCAGAGACAAGACGACTATCGACGCGGCCATGGCCTATGTGACCAAAGTGATGCGTAAGCGCCACAAGCTGTCCGAAGACAAGGACGACGACTTCCGCCTTATGGACATGTCGGACTTCCGCACAATGATTGAGTCCACCACCAAGACCATGACCCTGCTGCTTAGCTGCATAGCGGGCATATCGCTGCTTGTCGGTGGTATAGGCATTATGAACATCATGCTTGTAAGCGTGAGCGAGCGCACCAGGGAAATTGGTCTGCGCAAGGCTATCGGCGCAACGCGCACCGCGATACTGACGCAGTTTCTTATCGAGGCTTCCGTGCTGTCTATAGTCGGCGGCCTGCTGGGTATAGGAATAGGCGCGGGCGGCGCGGTGATACTTTCAAAGCTCGCCAAGTGGACGCTTATTGTAACGCCGTCTTCCATACTCATGTCGGTGGGCTTTTCGGCCACCGTGGGTATACTGTTTGGTTACTGGCCGGCGAGAAAAGCCTCCGACCTGTCGCCTATCGAGGCTCTGCGTTATGAGTAATTTCCGCCGCGCTGTCTCCTGCGGCAATAAAAAATCCCCCTTCGCGGGGATTTTTTATTGCCAGCAGCGGCGGAATACGGGGTATATTTCATATAATTATTCATAGTATGTTAAAGACACTTGCCGACAAACTTAAACCTTTTTTTATAACTGCCGGTTCCGCTGACGATTATAAACTGCGTCGGCTTCGTATAATCCTGCTTATAATTCTTGCTGGTTTCATGGCCGCATTCTATCATTCCTTCATGCGGCTTGGACCGGACAGGGCCTTTCTGTTTGATCCGGCGGACCGCTTCAATGATTTTTTTAATCTTTTAAAAGTCTCCGCTTCTCCCTATGGCGTGGTTGACTGTCAGCGGGCATATCTGCCGTTTTGCTACAGGCTGGGGTGGCTGGCATCATTAATACCGCCTGCCGCGGGACGCTGGCTGTATCTGGCGTTTGCCTTTGTATTTACCGGCGCGATACTGTATGCGGGCCTGCCCCGCAAAGACCGGCTTTCCGGTGTTTTTTCCGCTTTCGTTTTAACGGCGTTTTCCTATCCGTTTCTCTTTACTGTCGACCGCGGCAATTTTGAACTGTTCGTTTTTGCGGTACTCTATATGTTTTTTGCCGCGCTTATAAAAAAACGCGATAATCTGGCCGCTATTTTTCTTGGCATAGCCATAGCGCTAAAGCCCTTTCCGGTAGTTTTTCTGGGTATGTTGCTGGCGGATAAAAAATACCTGCGCGCGGTTTGGGCCGGTGTTATCGCCGCCCTAATTTCCTTCCTGTGCTACGCTTCCTATCCCGGCGGCATGCTGCACAACGCGTTTTATCATCTGGCCTCGCTGTCGGCATATGACGGTGTTTATGTCATGCGCCATGCAGGACTGGGTTGGGGCAATTCCATTTATGGGATGCTAAAGGCGCTTATCATGGATTTGGGCGCGCCTTATTCCCATGCCCAGGATTTCTGGCAGCATATATATTTCCTGTTTGCCGCACTTTCCGGCGCGGCTCTTGTATGGCTTACGGCCGTGCGGCGCTTTCCGGCATGGCAAAAGGCGGTCCTTTATTTATGCGCCATGAACCTTTTACCTTATGTCTCCGGCGATTACAAACTGCTTAATTTTCTGATTCCAATTATTTTGTTTGTCAACGAAGACGCGCAAAGTCCGCGCGACAGTTTCAACGCGGTGCTGTTTGGTCTGCTGATGATTCCGAAAAATTATTTCAACACCGGCTGGTTCAATGAGGGGGTTGTTATAAATCCCCTGCTTATGCTGCTTTTATGCTTTTCGATAATATCCGTACGCACACCGCCGGAAAAAGCATGAAATGCCGGCAGTAGGTGCGTGCGATGGAATTCGTGCGCCACTTTTGTTATGCGTCGTTTTGCAATACACGGCCGTAAATTACCGTCTTGCCGCTGCCATGCAGCGGTATATTTGAGGAGATACAATGATAAAAAGAAAACTGTTTCTGGTAGCTTTCCTGTCCGTCGCTCTTGCCGGCTGCGTGTCGGCCGGACAGCATGCGGTTTATCTTGCGCCCGAGCAGACTGCCGTATATACGCAGTTTCCTGCCGCGCCCGCGCTTAACTCGCCGGTGGACCGCGCAGACCGCGCTGTCATGCACGAATGGCAGAACAAGCGCACGGCCGAACAGTGCGCGCTTGCCCGCTCGCAGGCCTATGCGCAGTTTGACGAGTTCTTTTACGACATCAGCCCGTTTCAGAAACCCACGCCGATGTTTGTTACCGACTTTATGACGCATGTGCAGCACGACGCCGACATAGCCGTTTCCTCTATTAAAAAGCGCGAGCACCGTCCCCGCCCGTTCCTGACCGATTCAACGCTGGAACCCTGCCTTGGCCGCATAAACGGTTTTTCCTATCCGAGCGGACATTCGACCATGTCGCATCTTGACGCGCTGATTCTTTCCGACCTAGTGCCAGCCCGCCGCGCACAGTTTATGTCACGCGCCGACGCCTGCGCCTTGAACCGCGTAATCGGCGGAGTGCATAATCCGTCCGATATAGCGGCCGGCAAGGATTTGGCCGAACTAGTTTACCGTCAGCTTAAGGAAAGTAAAAAATTCCGCGACGATATGGAGAAACTGCGTTCCTATCTGTCCAGATAGGCGCAGCAGGGTAAAGCAGGGGGGAAATATATGAGTCAGAAAAATAAAAAGCATGGAAGCACTATGCCGGCGCATGCGGCTGATACGGTCGCTTTGACGCCGGCAAGGAAGAGGGTATCGTGGCTGGTGACGGGTTGGGCCGTCGCCGCCGCGGCGGTGCTTTTAATGCCGAAGTACGGCGATTTGCGCGGGGCGTTTTTTGCTAACCTCGACACCATTTCGCTTAACCGGTTCAATGAACCGATAGGCGGTCTGTTTGCCGTTTATGCCTTCTGGTTCTGGTATGTGGCGATGTGCGCGGGTCTCGGCTGGAAAATGCTTACGGCCTGCGGTTTCGTCTTTACAAGTTTTATTGAAACCGGCGTGCTTTCCCTTGCCGCCGGCTGGGGCGTGACAGGACTTGGCCTTTATGTTCTTGGTCTGTGCCATTTGTGGAACCGGCCCGTGCTGTACGCGTTTTTTGCATTGCTTTCCTTGCCGGCTTTTTACTGGCTGTGGCGTATGCTTAAATCCGCGCCAAAGCCCGAACGCGGCTATTCCTTTCTGGAAGGCGTTGCCCTGTGGACTTTGCCGTTTATCGCGCTTATTCAGATTTCCGGCGCGTTCATGCCGAATATCTTTTTCGACAGCCACGTTTACCACTTTGCCCTGCCGGAACTCTATTTCATGCGGCACGCCATAGTGGCCACGCCAAACAACATCTACGCCGGTCTGCCCCAGCTTGCCGAGATGATTTATTCTCCCGCCCTTTTCTTCGGACTGGAAACCGGCGTTCACCTGCTTACGCTGACCGCGTGGCTTGGCGCTGCCCTGCTGCTGATTCCTTTCTGCGAAAAGGCGTTCAAGTCAAAGACCGCGGGTTACATAGCCGCGGTTTTGTTTTATTCCACGCCGTCTCTAAGCGTCATGTGCTGGAACGGCACGGCCGAACCGTTCTGGACCTTCTACCAGCTTGCCGCCGTCTACGCGCTGTCAGTGCGTTTTTCCTCGCCGCGAAAAAACGTGCGCTGGAGCGTGCTTGCCGGCGTGTTTACCGGCCTTGCCATGGGTACGCGCTATCAGGCTTTGCCGCTGCTGCCGCTTCTTGCCGTGCTGATATGGTTTCTGGCGGGAAAGACTGCCGCGCAGGGTGAAGTTTCGCCGGAAAACGCGGGGGAAAATTCCGCTTCGCCCCTGCGAGAGGCCCTGTATTTTGCCGCCGCAGCAGTGGTTGTGGCGGTTATCTGGCCGCTTAAAAATATCATCCTGTACGGTAATCCCATATATCCGTTTTTTCAGGAGATGTTTTCCTCCGCCCTGCCATATCCCGACTGGCGCGGCCTGCTTAACGACGCCAACGCCCGTCATCTGGGCACGCTTAAAACGTTTCAGGGCGTGCTGGCTTTTCTGGCCCATCCGTGGACGGAGCTTTCAAACTCGGGCAACTATCTTGAAACAATGGGCATAATGGCCATGTTCTCTTTGCCCTTCGCGCTTTTTGCGAGGTTCAAAAGTCCGGCGGCGCGGCTTGTGCGTTATACGCTGCTGGCGCTGTGGGTGGTGTGGTGCTTTTCCACGTCAATGGTGCGGTTTTTCTATCCCGAAATGCCGCTTGTCTGCGCCCTGTCGGTGGCCTTTATCGCCGACCGCTGTTCGCGGAAAGTCTATGTGTTTTCGTCTGTCGTGCTTTTGTTTCTGGCTTTTACAAACATTGCGTGGGCGCTTAACTGGCACCGTATTTTTACGACGGAAGAGCATATGTCGCGCGAGGATTTTATCTCCTATCAGCGCACGGTATACCCCTATCCTTCCTATATCGCCTACAAATACATAAACGAAAATCTGCCGCACAGCCGCGTGGCCATAGTAGGCGAGACGCGGCCTTATCTGCTAAAGACGGATTACCTTATAGCCAGCGTGCTCTGCGAGCATCCGCTAATGGCACTTTTGCGCCGCAGCGATACCGCCGCGCAGTTTGCCGAACTTCTCAGGCGCGAAAAAGTGACGCATGTGTTTATGAACTACATGGGCTATCAGGCGCTGAAAGGCTACAACATGTGGCCGATGAGCGAAAAACAGCGGGCCGTGCTTGACGAATTTTCAAAGGACTATCTGAAATCCGTCTTCAAGGCCGATTACATGGAAGTATTCGAGATAAAATACCGACAATGACGATAAAGCGCGTTTCAAAAAAAGTGTTCGACACTAAAATTCCCGATTCGGCCAGCGGCGACAAGGCGGAAATTCTCCACCTGCTGCGTGAACGCGTAAAGGAACTTACGGCCCTTCATTCGGCCGCCAAAATACTGCAAAACGACGGAAAGCCCCTGCCCGATATTTTCCGCCGCATACTTGCACTGCTTCCTCCGGCCTGGCAGTATCCTGATGTGACTGCCGCGCGGATAAGTTTCGACGGCGCGGTATGGACGACCAAAAACTTCCGCCAGTCGAGCTGGCGTCAGCGCGCGGTTTTCAGAACCGAGGAAGGCCGCCGGGGTGAAATAGAGATAGCCTATCTTGAGCAGCGCCCGCAGGAAGCCGAGGGCCCTTTTCTTTCGGAGGAGCGCTACCTTATAAATTCCATTGCCGAGATGCTTTGTTCCTACGCCGAGCGCAAGGCCGCCCAGCTTACCATACTGCGCGCCAAGGACAATCTTGAAATACGCGTGCGCCAGCGCACCGCGGAACTTGAAATGCTAAACGAAACGCTTGTGCAGGAAATATCGACCCGCCGCAAAAAGGAACGCAAGATACGCGCTTATCAGGAACGCCTGCGCCGCATGACCTCGGAGCTGGCCCTTGCCGAGGAACGAGAGCGGCGGGAACTGGCCTCCGAACTGCATGACAGGCTGGGGCACAATCTGGCCCTGATAAAAATGAAAATGGCCGCGCAGTATCCGTCGGCCGCAAGCCGCGAGCTTCTGCCCTGCCTTAACGAGACAATAAAAGCCACCCGCGAACTTACGCTGGAGCTTGGTTCGCCGGTGCTTTATGAACTGGGCTTTCGCGCCGCGGTCGAGGCTCAGGCCGAGCAGTTCCAGTCCAAGTACGGCATACGCACGACGGTGCTTGTGCTGGGCAAAATAGGTCATCCGGGCGAAAGCGCGGAACTGCTGCTATTTAAGGCATTGCGCGAACTGCTGCATAATGCGGCAAAACATTCCGGAGCCGACCGCGTGGAAATAACGCTTGGCCGCCGCGCCGGTAAAATGACCCTGTGCGTGGCCGATAACGGCTGCGGCTTCAGCGGTCCCATTTCTCCGTCGGACAGCAAGGGCTTCGGCCTGTTCAGCATAAAGGAAAGGTTAAGTAACTTCGGCGGCGGCATAAGCCTGCGCCGCGGTAAAAGCGGCGGGGCGTCCGTAACGCTTTATGCCCCGCTGACAAAGGAGCGCGCCAAATGGAAATAAAAATTCTTCTCTGTGACGACCATAAAATTTTCCGGGAAGGGCTTAAAACCCTTCTGGCTTCCACCCCCCGCCTGAAGGTCGTGGGCGAGGCCGCCGACGGGCGGCAGTCCGTCGCGCTGGCGGCAAGCCTGCGCCCCGACATAGTGGTTATGGACATTTCCATGCCGCGCTTAAACGGCATCGAGGCCACGCGCAAAATTCTTTCCTCCGGCCATAAGCCAGCCATTATCGCGCTGTCCATGCATAACGACCGCCGTTTTGTGACAGAAATACTGCGCGCCGGAGCTCGCGGCTATCTGCTTAAAGACTCGGCTTTCGAGGAACTCTCCCGCGCCATTTGTTCCGTAGCTTCCGGCAAGGTGTATCTGGACCCTGCGGTGACATCTGCCGTGATTGAGGCCTGCACCGGCCCAGCAGCAGACGCGGGACATACCGCCTTTACCGCGCTCAGTAACCGCGAACGCGAAGTTCTTCAGCTTATCGCCGAGGGCAAGAGCACAAAAACAATAGCCTCCGCCCTGCGCCTAAGCGTAAAAACCATTGAAACCCACCGCAACAAAATAATGCAGAAACTTCAGATAGACAGCATCGCCGGCCTTACCAAATATGCCGTGCGCGAGGGCCTTACAAGCCTGTGACTTGTCTTCCTTATTAATATGGCCTAAGGTTTTTCGTAACTAGCGTCGGCCTTTTGCCTGATATCCGCCTCCAATTTACTTATGTAAATTTGAGGTGGCGGACTGCCGCCTCTGTATTATCTCAATCAAAGGAAGACAACAATGCAATTCGATACTGGCAATACCGGCTTTATGCTGGTGGCCACTAGTCTGGTCATGCTTATGACCCCCGGCCTGGCGTTTTTCTACGGCGGACTTGTGGGACGCAAGAACGTTCTTGCGATAATGATTCAGAGCTTCGTTTCCATGGGCGTTACTACCGTGCTGTGGTTCCTGTGCGGTTACTCGCTGTGCTTCTCCGGCGGAGAAGGCGCGATTATCGGTAATCTTCACAACGCCTTCATGCTGGGCATTTCGCCCACCGACATGTTCACCGGCTCGGCGGCAATACCTCTGCTGGTGTTTTTTGGCTACCAGATGATGTTTGCCCAGATTACTCCCGCCCTTATCACCGGCGCGTTCACTAACAGAATCAACTTCAAGGCATACCTGGTTTTCCTGGTCGCCTGGCTGCTGTTTGTGTACTTCCCGCTCTGCCACATGGTGTGGGGAAACGGCCTGCTCGCCAAGTGGGGCGTGCTTGATTTTGCCGGAGGCATTGTAGTGCACGCTTCCGCCGGTTTCGCCGCGCTGGCCTCGGTGTTTTTCGTCGGCAAGCGCCGCGTTTACGACGGAAAGGCGCACAGCATTCCGCTTGTTGCCCTCGGCACGGGTCTTCTGTGGTTCGGCTGGTACGGCTTTAACGCCGGAAGCGAACTGCGCGTTGACGCGGTAACCTCGCTGGCTTTCATTAACACCGACGTGGCCGCATCTTTTGCCGCCGTCACCTGGCTGCTGCTTGCCTGGGTTATTGAAAAGAAACCCAAATTCCTCGGCCTGCTTACCGGTTCAATTGCCGGTCTGGCCACGATAACGCCCGCCGCCGGTTATGTTACCACCACCTCGGCCGTTATCATCGGCATTGCCTCCAGCGTCGTCTGCTACATGGCCGTTACCCTCAAAAACAAGATGGGCTGGGATGACGCCCTCGACGTTTGGGGCGTGCACGGCGTGGGCGGCGTGCTGGGTGTTATCATGCTCGGTGTTTTCGGCACCACCATGGTAAATGCCGCCGGAGCAAACGGTCTTGCCTACGGCAATCCCACGTTCTTCTTTAAGGAAGTGGTTGCCGTTGTGGGCGCGGCCGCGTATGCGTTCCTGTTTACCTACTGCATGCTGTGGGTCATCAATAAATTCATGGCAGTGAGAACCTCGGAGAAGGAAGAAGCCGCCGGTCTCGATGAAATCGAGTTCGGCGAAACCGCTTACCTCCACGACTAACAGTATTACCGGCCTGCGCGTCCGTTATGGGCGCGCAGGCTTTTTATTGCATAAGGAGAACACTAAATGAAAAAAATCGTAAACGCCTTTATCGCCGTGGCCCTGCTTGCCGCAACAGCGGCGGCGACCCCGTCAACCCAGATATGGATTCCTTCCACCGATATCCAGAAGTACAAGACCGGACATCTCAATATCGATACCTACATAGCCGACTCAAACGAGGAAGCCGGAGTGCGCAAGGCTCCCCAGAGCGTAATCGGTCCCACCTTCGGCGTTCTGCCGTTTGAAAAGGTGCAGGCCGAAGTCGGTTTCGACGTAATCAACACCGGCAATTCCTCCACCGACGCTTACCCGCTGTACTTCCACGGAAAAGTCGGTACGCCGGAAGGTTCTTTCGCTCAGTACTCGCCCGCGCTGGCCGCAGGTATTTACAACGCCGGAACCAAAAAAGACATGACCAACCAGAACATAATGTACGCGCTGGCCGCCAAAACCATACCCGTGGCCGGACGTCTTTCCGCCGGTTACTATAAGGGAAACGACAAAGTCCTCGTAGATGAAAACGGCGCCAAGGCCGACGACGGCGTACTGCTTTCCTGGGACCGCACCATAAGCGAAATCTCCGACAAACTGTGGGCCGCCGTTGACTATCAGGGCGGACAGTCCGCTCTCGGTGCGCTGAGCTTTGGCGTGGCGTGGGCGTTTTCACCAAACACCTCGGTGATTCTCGGCTACGACATCTACAACAATAAGCAGATTGCCGGTCAGAATACCGCCACGGTGCAGGTCGACATCAACTTCTTTTAAGGGTTCATGATGAACTCTTATTTCGACAATATGAGTGTCCGCGCCAAGATGCTGCTTCTTGGCGCGGTTTTCACGGCGGGTTTTCTCGTCGTGGGTATTATTTCCATAGTATCCATAAACAGGGTCAAGGTTAACGGCCCCATGTACGCGCGCATAGTGCAGGGCAAGGACCTTGTGGCCGACATTCTGCCGCCGCCGGAGTATATTATCGAGTCCTATCTGGTCTGTCATCAGATGCTGGCGGAACATAATCAGGACAAGCTCAAATATCTGCTGTCTGAAAGCGTCCGCCTGAAAAACGAGTACGACCAGCGCCACGAGTTCTGGCTTTCCGCGCTCGAGCAGGGCAGACTGTGCGATACCTTTTTGGACGAATCGTACCGCCCCGCCATGGCGTTTTACAGTCTGCGCGATACGGAGTTCATTCCCGCCATCAAGGCCGGAAATACCGCAAAGGCCGCCGCCGTAATGGAGCAGCTTACCGCTCTTTATAACGAGCATCGCTCCGCCATAGACAAAGTGGTTTCCATGTCCAACGAGCGCAACGCCTTTGACGAACAGCAGGCCAAGCGCGATATCCGCATAATTTACGCGGCGCTTATAGCGGTCATGCTAGTGTTCGTGCTGTTATTTCTTGGACTTACGGCCGCGATATCGCGCCGCATGACGGGCGTACTCTCCGGCATAACCGCACTTATGGACGAGGTTATAGCCAAGGGCAACTTTCAGGCCGAAGTGCCGCGGGAGTTTCTTGCCCGCGCTGAAGAGACCGGCCAGATGGCCCGCTCTATAAACGAACTGCTTGCAAGGATGCGCCGCTTTGGCGAAATAAACGCCATAGCGCGCAGTCTGGCCGATTCCACGTCAAAGGTCGCGTCGGCCTCCGTGCAGCTTTCGGACGGCGCCCAGCAGCAGGCCGCCGGTTACGAGGAAATTTCCAGCAGTATACAAAGCGTTGCGGGCCGCGCCGCCGAAACGAGCGCGCTGGCAAGCAGAAATTCCGCTACAATTTCCGCCACCGCGCAGCGCATGGACTCCGAACTTGAGACCATACGAAATCTTGAGCGAAGTTCCCGCCGCATTGCCGACGCAACGGCCATCATAACGGACATAGCCGACCAGACTAATCTGCTTGCCTTAAACGCCGCTATCGAGGCCGCTCGCGCCGGAGACCATGGCAAGGGTTTTGCAGTGGTTGCCGACGAGGTGCGGAAACTTGCCGAGCGCAGCGCGCTTTCCGCCAAGGAAATAGCCGCCATAACGGGCGAGAGTCTGATTCATGTTGAAAAAAGCGTTGCTTCGTCCGAAGCGGCCGCAAAACAGCTGGCGCTTATTTCGGGCGATATAGAAAAGATGTCGGGCGCGGCCCAGCATATATCGGCCGCCATGCAGGAAAACTCCGCCGCCATGGAGGAAAGCTCCTCCATAACGGAGACGGCGGCCTCCACCTCGCAGGAGCTGGCCGAGGCCGTGCGCAATATGGAACATGAAATCACAAGGCTTGCCGATATGCTTGAGGGTTTCACAAAGAAGAACTGACGTTTTGGTCGGGCCGGCTGTTTACCCCTTTCAGCCGGCCGGACCTCCGTACTTGCCAGCGTAAAATCGTTTTTACTATTACTTTCATAACCAATCTTGTCCTGTCTGAAATAACCTGACACTACTGTCCTATCGACCCATACGGCCAATAGAGCTTGTCCGTATCTTTGATATCGCCTATACCCTATTGGATACCAATCCAATTATTTCGTCGGGGCTGCGGGGGCAAGTCGGCGCATTGTACACTTAGGGTTTTGCGGCGATAAAGTTAACGGCGGCAATGATAAGCGGGAATGAGTCCGTTTTGTCTGCTAAAATTTCGGCTTACAGTATTTCCATGTTGCAGAAGCACAACAAAATCCGAACCAATAAAAAGCCCCGCCTTTCGGCGGGGCTTTTTTGCTTTTGTGATTGATTAAACTGCTTAAGCGGCTTTCTTTTCTTCGCTTACATCGCAGTTCATCGCGGCTATCTGCTGGTACACGCTAAGCCGCCACTTGTACTCCGCATCGGCTACTTTCAGGAGTTTGGCCGCCACTTCGGGCTTGGAGTTTCTAAGCGCCTTGAAGCGGTTTTCACCCATCATGTAGTCTTCCACGTTCATAGTGGGCTTGCCGCTGTCTATTGCAAGCGGGTTCTTGCCCTGAGCGCGGAGCGCGGGGTTGAAGCGGTAGAGTATCCAGCGGCCGGACTGCACCGCTTTCTTGGCTTCGTTGAGACCGCAGCGCATTTCAATGCCGTGCGCGATGCAGTGCGCGTAGGCTATGACGATTGCGGGACCGTCGTAGGCTTCCGCTTCCGACAGGGCCTTAATGGCCTGCTGGTAGTTCGCGCCAAGGGCGACGCTGGCGACGTAGATGTTTCCGTAGGTCATGGAAATCATGCCGAGGTCTTTCTTGGGCATGGTCTTTCCGGCCGCGGCAAACTGCGCCACCGCGCCCAGCGGGGTGGATTTTGACATCTGTCCGCCGGTGTTGGAGTAAACTTCCGTGTCGAGCACGAGGACTTTCACGTTCTTGCCGGAGGCCAGCACGTGGTCGAGTCCGCCGTAGCCGATGTCGTAGGCCCAGCCGTCGCCGCCGAGTATCCAGACCGATTTCTTGATAAGGTAATCGGCGTAGCTGAGCATGCGCTTGGCCTGCTCGTCCTTGGAGGCGTTAAGGATTTTCTTAAGCTCGGCAATGCGGCCGCGCTGCTTCTCGATGCCGGTCCAGTCCTTCTGGTCGGCCGAGAGAATGTCGGCTATAAGCTGTTTGCTGGAGGCCAGCGGACCTTCCGCGAGTTTGTTAAGCAGGAACTTCGCGTCGGAATTAAGCTGGTCGTAGGCAAGGCGCATGCCCATGCCGAACTCGGCGTTGTCTTCAAACAGCGAGTTGGACCATGCGGGACCTTTGCCGTCATCGCGCGTGGTGTAAGGCGTGGTGGGCAGGTTTCCGCCGTAGATGGAGGAACAGCCCGTTGCGTTTGCCACCGACATATGGTCGCCCACCAGCTGGGTGAGCAGCTTTACGTACGGGGTTTCGCCGCAGCCGGCGCACGCGCCGGAGAACTCGAACAGAGGCTTGCGCATCTGGGAGCCCTTTATCGTGGCGGGGTTGAGTTTGTCCGAAACGTTTTCCTTGAGGCCGAGGAAGAACTTGAAGTTCTCGATTTCGGTGTCGCGCAGCGTAATCTGCTCGGCCATGTTGATGGCCTTGTGCTCGGGTTCGCCTTCGGCGACTTTCTTCTTGGCGGGGCAGTTGTAAACGCAGGCGCCGCAGCCGGTGCAGTCTTCGACCGCAACCTGCACGGTGAACTTGTGGCCCTTAAGGTCGGCCTTGCCGTCCGCGCTCTTGAAGGACTTGGGAGCCTTCGCCAGGTCGGCGGCGTCATAGGCCTTGATTCTTATTGCGGCGTGCGGGCAGACCAGCGAGCAGATGCCGCACTGTATGCAGGTCTCGGGGTCCCAGCTCGGGCACTGAAGCGCGATGTTGCGCTTTTCGTACTGCGAGGTGGCGGTAGGGAAGGCGCCGCCGGCGGGAATCTTGGAGACGGGGATATCATCGCCGCGGAAAGCAATCATTTCGCCCAGCACTTCGCGCACGAACTGCGGCGCGTCGGAGGGAACTGGGGCGTGGCGGTGAATTTTGGAGTCGGCCTTCGCGGGGACGTTCACCTGCGCTATTGCGGCAACGGTGGCATCCACGGCGGCGAAGTTCTTCTTGACCACTTCCTCGCCCTTCTTGGAGTAGGTCTTTTTAATGGAGTTCTTGATGGCCGCAATGGCTTCGTCTTTCGGCAGCACGCCGGAAATGGCGAAGAAGGCGGTCTGCATGATGACGTTGATTCTTGCGCCCATGCCGGTCTTTACGGCGATGTGCGACGCGTCAATGACGTAGAACTTGAGCTTTTTGGCTATGACGACTTCCTGTACTTCCACGGGCAGGTGGTTCCAGACCTCTCCGGCCTTATAAGGGCTGTTGAGAAGGAACACGGCGCCGTCTTCGGCCTTGCTGAGAACGTCGTATTTCTCGAGGAAGGGGAACTGGTGGCAGCCGATGAAGTTTGCCTTGGAGATGGTGTAGGGCGCGCGGATGTATTTCTTTCCGAAGCGCACGTGGGACACGGTCATCGAGCCGGCTTTCTTCGAGTCGTAAACGAAGTAGCCCTGCGCGAAATTGTCGGTGTCCTGGCTGATGATTTTCATCGTGTTCTTGTTGGCGCCGACCGTGCCGTCGGAACCCAGACCGTAGAACATTGCGCGGAAGGTTTCGTGGCTTTCGATGTCGTACTTCGTGTCGTAATCGAGGCTGGTGCGGGTTACGTCGTCGTTGATGCCGACGGTGAAGTTGTTCTTCGGTTGTTTGGCGGCGGCGTTGTCGAACACGGCCTTTGCCATGGCGGGCGTAAATTCCTTCGAGCCCAGACCGTAGCGTCCGCCGGTGATTGCGGGCAGGGTCTTGAACTTGGCCTTGGCTTCAGCGGAGAGCATGGATGCGCAGACATCGGCGTAAAGCGGCTCGCCTATCGCGCCCGGCTCTTTGGTTCTGTCGAGGACGGAAACGTGCTTTGCCGTGGCGGGAATGGCGGCGATAAGGTCCGCCGTCACGAACGGCCGGTACAGGCGGACGATGACCATGCCGGTCTTTTCGCCCTTGGCGTTAAGGTTATCGATGGTTTCGTGCACGACGTCCGCGCCCGAGGCCATGATTACGATGACGCGGTCCGCGTCTTTCGCGCCGTAGTATTCAACCAGCGAGTACTGGCGGCCGGTGAGTTTTGCGAACTTGTCCATCGCTTTCTTTACGATTGCGGGGCAGTTGTTGTAATAGGTGTTTACGGTTTCCTTGGCCTGGAAGAACACGTCGGGGTTCTGGGCGGTTCCGCGGATGGTGGGTTTTTCGGGGTTAAGGCCCGTGGCCTTGTGCTTGGCGATGAGTTCATCGGGCAGCATGGCTTTCATCACGTCGCGGGAGATGGGCTCCACCATGTTAAGTTCGTGCGAGGTGCGGAAACCGTCGAAGAAATGCAGGAACGGAATTCTGGACTCAAGCGTGGCGGCCTGCGAAATAAGGGCCATGTCCATTACTTCCTGCGGGTTGCAGGCGGACAGCATTGCAAAGCCGGTCTGGCGGCAGGCCATTACGTCGGAATGATCGCCGAAAATGGACAGCGCGTGCGTGGCGAGCGCTCTGGCCGAGACATGGAAAACGGTCGGCGTAAGTTCGCCGGCGATTTTGTACATGTTGGGGATCATAAGCAGCAGACCCTGCGAGGCCGTGAAAGTGGTGGTAAGCGCGCCCGCCGACAGTGCGCCGTGTACTGCGCCGGCCGCGCCGCCTTCAGACTGCATTTCCGTTACGCTGGGAATGGTTCCCCAGATGTTGGTCTCGCCTTTTGCGGACTTGATATCGCACAGTTCGCCCATGCCCGAAGACGGGGTAATGGGGTAAATGGCGATGACTTCGTTTGTTGCATGGGCAGTGTACGCCGCGGCGGCGTTGCCGTCCATTGCGACTAATTTGCGGTCCATGTGGCTCTCCTTATTAGTTATGCTTGTCCGGAAACGTTGTGAAGCTGCGTTCCGGCGGGTAAAAAACTACGTTTGGGCTGTAAAAAGTGTGGGAAAAACGCGGAAATTATCCACTCCTCAACTATATAACTTTTGGAGTGTCCTTTCAATGCGCGCGCCCTGCCCGTTTTCAGTGCTGTTCAAGGCTGATATGAAACGGGTCGCCGGCCTTGCCTGTGCCTTTGACTGCGCTTACAACGCCTATTTCGCGCAGCAGGACAAACAGCATGGTGCAGTTGGCGGCGTGACCGTTTTGATGCGGGTCGAAAACCAGCGGATAGCGCTGTCTGAGCGCGGCGCTGTCAACGTCGCAGGGCTTGCGCTGGTCGAAATAGTAATAAGCGTTCCACAGGTCGTGCAAATCCGCGGTTATGGGGCTATTGCCGCGCTGATACACCATTTTAGTGCCGTTATAGCTTAGTATCGCCATCTGTCCGCCGCCGGGATTATCCAGTACGGTTCCCGCCGGCAGTTTGTTCTGTACTTTTTCAGCAAAAGTCTGTTCGTTCATATAATTGCCTCGTTTTTTGTCACAGTGCGTCTTTTCCGGTATGAAGTTTTGCAAGCAGCCACGCCATGTTTTCGCCAAGCCGCTGCATGGTCTGTATGCCTTCCTCGTCTTTCTCCGCTTCGCCGCGCTTCATGCCTATGCCCATGTTCCAGTAGCTGGAACCGGGAATTATCATTTCGGTTATGGTGAAAAAGTGGTTTATGGAATCAAAGACGTGTATGGAACCCGCGCGCCTTACGGCCGCCACGGCCGCGCCGGCCTTGCGTCTGTAAAGTTTGCCGTTTGCCGAGCCAACCATGCCCGCGCGGTCTATAAAGGCCTTTGTCTCGGGCGTGAGGTCGGCAAAATAGGTGGGCGAGCCGATAATTATGCCGTCCGATTCCGCCAGTTTCGCTATATAGCCGTTCATGCCGTCGTCGGGCAGAACGCATTTGCGGTTCTTCGTTTTGAAGCATCCGCCGCAGGCCGTACAGCCGCGCAGAGGCTTTTGCGCTATATGCACCAGTTCGGTTTCAAAGCCGCGCGCTTTTAGTTGCGCCAGCGCGGTGTTAAGCAGGAACACGGTGTTGCCGTCTTTGCGCGGACTGCCGTTAAATGCCGTTACTTTCATGTTTGCCCCCCGTAAAAGAGGCCGCCGCTTCAGTATGAAGCGGCGGCAGTAAATCAGTATGCGTTATAGGACACGGTTTCGCTGCGGTCCTTGCGCGGCCGAGGCGCGGGGTCTTCCGCCGGATAGCCGAGGCTTACCAGCAGAACGACCTTTTTGCTGTCGGGCAGTTTTAAGGCCTTGCCCGCTTTCTTTTCGCTGAACCAGCCTATTATGCAGGTTCCGAGGCCCAAATCCGCCGCGGCAAGGGCGAAGTTTTCGCACGCAAGGCCAAGGTCGATTGAGCGGTAGTCCTTATCCTGCACTATTTCGCCTATGCGGCAGGTTATGTTCGTTTTTTCCTGTATGAAGGCCACTATTACGGGCGCTTTCGCGGCAAAAGCGGTTACGGCGTAAGCTCCGGTAAAAGCCTCTTTGCAGAAGGCGTCTTTTGCCGCAGCGTCAGTCAGCGCGGCGAACTTCCACGGCTGGCCGTTGCAGGCCGACGGGGCCAGACGGGCCGCGTCAAGACACTCGTCCAGTTTTTCACGCTCAACCGCGCGGTCCGCGTATTTGCGTATGCTTCTGCGCTTGTGCGCCAGTTCAAGAAAGGACATGTCCGCCTCCTAAAAAAAGCGGGGGCGGCACAAAATGCCGCCCCCGCCGTCAAACGACTAAACCCTGCCGGCGCTGCCGAGGACTTTTTCGTTCTTGTCCATGTACATCTTGATAAGCTCGTCGCGCGCGGGACCCAGATATTTGCGGGGGTCGAACTCGCCGGGCTTTTCGGTGAACACCTTGCGGATTATGGCGGTCATAACCAGACGGCCGTCGGAATCGATGTTGATTTTGCAGACGGCGGATTTCGCGGCTCTGCGCAGCTGTTCCTCGGGAACGCCCGCGGCGCCTTCCATTTTGCCGCCGTACTTGTTTATCATGTCGATGTATTCATGCAGGACGCTGGACGCGCCGTGCAGAACGATGGGGAAACCGGGGATGCGTTTTTCAACTTCCTCGAGAATGTCGAAGCGGAGAGGGGGGACGCTTTCGCCGGGTTTCACCTTGAATTTGTACGCGCCGTGGCTGGTGCCGATGGAGATGGCCAGCGAGTCCACGCCCGTTTCCTTTACAAAGCGTTCCACGTCGTCGGGGTTGGTGTAGTGGGAATGTGCGGCCTGCACTTCGTCCTCAATACCGGCCAGAACGCCGAGTTCGGCTTCCACCGTGACGTCGCGCTCGTGCGCGTATGCCACTACCTTTTTGGTGATGGCGACGTTTTCAGCGAAAGGCTTGCTGGAGGCGTCAATCATTACGGAGGAGAAACCGTTGTCGATACAGTCCTTGCACAGTTCAAAGGAATCGCCGTGGTCGAGGTGAAGGGCTACCGGCACGGGTTTGCCGAGGGTCTTCATCATTTCAACAGCGCCCATGCCCATCCAGCGCAGGAGGACGGCGTTTGCGTACTTTCTCGCGCCGCTGGAAACCTGCAGGATGACAGGCGAGCCGCTCTTAACGCAGGCGGTGATGATGGCCTGTATCTGCTCCATGTTGTTGAAGTTGTAGGCGGGGACTGCGTACCCTTCCTTCATGGCCTTCTTAAACATTTCGCGCGTATTTACAAAACCAAGTTCCTTATATGACACTGTATTAGCCATTGAGGCCTCCGTGTTTTGAATATACTGATATTTTACATCATTGCGCGGCTTCTTGACACGCTGTGGCAATGGCGGGCGCAGTTTGATATACTGCTTAAATACTATTTATGAGAAAATACCTTTTATGTGCCGCAGCCTTAATGCTGCCCCTTTTTTCATTGCCCGCAAAGGCGGCCCTGTCGCCGCGTACGCTGAGCACCATGCGCTTCCGCCCTGTTTCACAGGCGGCCCGTCCGCTTAAACGTTCCCCGTCGGCGGCCGACTTGCAGACCTTTTCCGATTTCCGCCAGAAAACATCCACAGGCTGGCGTGTGCGCTACAGTCCGCTAAGCGGCGCGCCCGAAGCTCTTATCGGCGGCTCGAACCTCAACTATTCCGGCGCGCCGCAGACAGCCGCGCTGAAATTCATCTCCGACAACGCCGCCATGCTAAAGGTGGACGTGTCAAAAATATCCGCCTACAAAAGCGCCCGCGTGCTGGGCATAAACCACCTGTATTTCAAACAGTATCAGGACGGAATACCTGTTGAAAACTCGTCTGTCAAAGTGCATATAAAAGATAACGGCGACATTCTTTATTACACGGCAAAATATATACCTTCGATAACGGTTTCCCTTACCCCGACAACGGACGAAGCCTCCGCCAAAGCGGCGGTCATCGCCGACGGGGCAAAACCGTCCGGTCCGGCCGAAAAGGTCATCTGGCAGGACGAGTCCACCGGCACGGTCTATCTGGTCTGGAAGATAACGGCCACAACGTCGGGCTCCGCGTCCGGCAGGTGGCGTTATTATGTGGACGCGCACGGCGGAACCATACTTAACCGCATAAGCGCGCTTGAATACAGCGGCGGAACCGTAACGGGAAACACTTACACGACCTATCCGCACTCCTCGGATTTTTCCGACTATACGGCCAAGCCCATGCCTAACCAGTACGTCTGGACGGCCGGCTCGGGCGTGCCCGCGCTTACAAACGCCTCCGGCGTATATTCAGACGGCAACACCGGCAAGGTGTTTTCCTCCCTGCAGGGACCCTATTTCAGCGTGTCCGACGCGCAGGGCGCAAGCGCCCATTACGATAACGGCGGCAGTTCGTGGACTACCGTTAACCTGCCGACTCCGGCGCGCTGCAATTCCTATACCGTCGCGGGCTGCACGGTTACGGCCGATTTTTCCAGTCTCGGTTCCTTTTATCAGGTGCGCCCGCAGTTTGACGCTGGCTTTGATGTCGGCGCCATGGATATTTACGGCAATATAACAAACGCCGACGAGGTGTACATTTCAAGCAATGCGGCCGGCGGCCCTTATCAGGGTTTGCTTATAGGCCAGCGCGCGGCCGCGTTCTACGGCGCGGCGGTTACGGGCTCCACGGTAACGGTTAAAATAATAGCCGACAATTCCGTGGCCGGTACGGGCTTTACCATAAGTTCAGGACAGGGCCTTAAGCTTAACGCGCCGACAACGGCGGCTTCCGGCGAAAGCTGGCTGTGGACCTCATCCGAAACGGCGTCCGGCAATCTTGACGAAATAAACGCTTTCTATCACTTAAACGCCATGCGCTCGTTTTTTAACAGCGGCGTAAATATCGGCGGCAACGTGAATCTGGACTTCCACCTGCCCGTGGCCGTGCGAGCCCACGGCGACCCCGACCATTCAATCGGCGGCATGGAAAACGCTTTTTACGACCTAGACCACAAGAACATGATGATTGGCGAGGGCGATATTGATGACAACGGGCATTACCGCTCTTTCGCGCTGGACGCGGGCATTGTCCGCCACGAGTACACGCACGCGGTTGTGGACCGTATTTTCCCGATATACTACTCCGGCGAGTCCGGCGCGATTTCGGAAGCGATGAGCGACTATTTTGCCCTTTCATCCCTGCGCGGCGCGGACGCGGATTTTACGCCGCTTACAAGCAAGTTCGGCGAATTTTTCAGCGCCACTTCGGGCGAGGGTGTAATCCGCAATCTGGCGGACGACTGCACGGCCACGACTCCCGCAAACTGCGTAAAGACATCGGCCTTCGTAGGCGAGGTGCACGACGACAGTCTTATGCTCAGTCAGGCCCTCTGGCGTATGCGCAATGTGGCCTATAACACTACCTATCTCGGCACAATAACACTGCCGGGCGTGGGAAGCACGCCGCGCTCGGATGTCTATGTTTGGTACTCGCTCTTTTTCTTTCCTGAAACCTTTCAGGAATTTTACGACGCCATGAATTACGTCAGCAAGGAAGTGGACGGTTCGTCCAACGTATACCTTGCGCCAATGAACGCGGCGTTTACCTACCACGTTATTCCCGCCACGCGCGTGGGTACTGACAGCTACGAGCCTAACGACAGCACCCAGCTTGCAACCGACATAAGCACCATGACGGTTGTAAACGCCACCATAAGCCCCGCTTACGACGTGGATTTTTACTCGCTCGATTTCGCGACCGGCACGCTTACCGTAAACATAGGTCTGCCGCCCGCTACCCAGCCAAACACCTATCACGCCTACACGGTGCTGCTGCAAAACATAAACCGCAAGACTTTGGCTTCCGTTACGCCGCCCATTGACCCCGACTGCATGCCCTACGGCTCCGACACCTGCCCAAATACCGGCGAGTGTTTTACCCGTTCCTCAAGCGCGACCCTCAGTTATGCAATAACCTCGTCGGGCCGCTATATTATAGGCGTGTCGGCCGGACCCAATACCTCTTATTTCAACGGGCCCGACACCAGCACAAGCACCTACACGCTTACGCTGGCGCACAACGCCGGTTCGGCGGACGCGTCTAAAACGACCGCTTCGTTTGACTCCGACGAGTTTACCTTCTCCGCGCCGTACAACATCTACTACTATAACGGCAGTCTGGTGGTCTCCTCCGGCACGGCCGAGGTGGAAACCTACGACCACGCCCAATTGCTGGACCACAACATGCAGCCGCTTGAAGACGCCGTTTCAGGCGACCTTCTTTCCGACGGTGTTATTACGGCCGATACCACAACGCACCGCATGTCCGGCACTATAACGCTAAACAGCGGCTTTGCCGCGCGCTATCCGGCGGTCGGCACGGTGTACCTGCAGATTTACGGCATGACAAAGCAGGGCGCGGTTGTTTCACTGGGCCGCTCGGGCGCATTAAGCCTTACGGCAAACGTAAACTCGGCCACTCCGTGGAACAACATCTTCAACCCCAACAAAGGCGAGAAGATGACGCTTAAATACAGTCTGCTTTCGGCCGGAACGCTTTCGGCAAAACTTTATACGCTAGACGGAATGCTTGTCAAAACCCTTTATGACGGCCCCGTGCCTTCAGGCAGCGGCGCGGTTGACTGGACCGGAGTAAACGAATCCGGCAACACCGTCGCCAGCGGCCTGTATTTGCTTAGGGTAAAAGCGCCTGGCATAGATAAAACCGCCAAGGTGGTGGTGCTGAGATGACAAAAAAACTCCTCCTCGGCCTTTCCTTTATATTTGCCGCCTCGGGCCTGTATGCCGCGTCAAACGCGGGTGTTACCAGCATGCCTTTTCTGAAACTTGACATAGGCGCGCGCGCCTCCGCCATGGGCGGAGCATACACGGCCATTGCCGGCGACATTTACGGCATGCGCTATAATCCGGCGGGCCTTGGTCTTGTGCAGTCCACAGAACTTTCGGCCCTTGCGCGTACCGGCGTGGCAAACACGAAAACGCAGTTTGTCGGCGCGGCCATGCCTTTGCCGCTTGCGGCTCTTTCAGGCTACAGCGTCCCCGTAATCGGGGTTAACGCGCTTTTTTCCGATAACGGCAAAATGGACTGGTTTGCCACAAACGCCGACGGCTCTGCCCGCTATTCCGGCGTAAGCCGAAATGCCGGCGGCGACATGGCGCTTTCCGTTGGCATGGGCGAGCGGGTTATGTCGTCTGATCTGGGCGGCGCGCTTACCGTGGAACATTCCGTGGGGTTTGCGGGCAAGTATCTGCGCTCCACCCTGCCGAATTCCGACGGCAGGGAAGTTTCCGCCACGGCTTACGCGGCCGACGCGGGCTATTTGGCGCGTATGCCTTCTCTGGGTGTTGATGTCGGCGTGGCACTGCTTAATATGGGCGGACAGATTAAGTATCTGGACGCGGAGGAAGACCTGCCTGCCATTCTGCGCGCGGGCGTAGCTTATGACAATGTGCGTTTCTGGCGCAGCCGCATGGTATTTACGGCCGACGCGGTAAACTACATGCGCGAAAAGGAAACCTCAATCCGCGCGGGCGCCGAGTATACTTATGACAATATGGCCTCCCTGCGCCTTGGCTACCGCTATCTGCCGGATAACAGCGGTCTTAGCATGGGCGCGGGCATAAACGCGCTGGGCTGGTTTTTCGACGTGGGCATGGAGCTTAACGCCGAGTTTGAAAACGTGCTTCAGTTTGCCGTAACCTACCGCTTTCCCGTTGGAAAGACAAGGCGCGAGCGCAGTGCGCGTCCCGTCATTCTTGACGTGAAAAAGGAACAGCCCGACGTTGCCTCGCAGGAGGAAAAAGCGGCCAGAAGCAAAAAGCCTCTCTGGTTTGCCCCGCGCGAGCAAAAGCCAGACGCCAAGATGCTCGATGATTTCCTGCTGATAAAATAAAACTTAAAAAAACCGGAACCCATAAGGTTCCGGTTTTTTTATGAGTTGAGTAAACTTTCGTGTTGGTAATTAAATGGTTTTGAGTTAAGTAACATTTCGTGTGGGTTTTAAAAGGGGTTCCTATACGAGAAACCCCTTCAAGTTAAGGTTTTATACCTTAACTTGATGAAAAAGCACTGTAAAATTTGTCGTGCGATACTTCATCGCTGGGGCCGAACATCAACAGGGAAACAACGCTGGAAATGTCCCGTTTGTTTAACTACCAACAGTTTGAAGCGGGCAGATGTCTAGCACAAACATCAGTCTGATTTATTCAGAAACTGGCTTTGCGGAACAGATACACTAAGCTCTCTTTCAAAACATAATAATCGTACCAGAAAGACTTTGGCGGGCTGGTTCATTCGCTTCTGGGCAGCACCGCCCGCGCCCATATATCCCAAATTACTTTCCGACACATATCTTGTAGTTGACGCTGTTTATCTTGCAGGGCATCACAAATGCGTACTCATAGGGCGAACCGGTAAAGGTCATGTGTTCTGGCTGTTTGCGGAGCAAGAAACATTTGCTGCGTGGTATGCCTTTCTGAGCAAACTGCCAAAGCCGGCGGCGGTTATTTGTGATGGGCAAAGTGGGCTTCTGTCCGTCTTAAAAACGCGTTGGCCGGATGTGCCGATGCAGCGTTGTCTGGCGCATATTCAGCGGCTCGGGATACAGAAACTTACAAGACGTCCGCACACGCCAGCGGGGCAGGAATTGCTGGCGCTGGTCTATGCACTGCACAGTACCAAAACGGCACAGGACAGGAACGATTGGATTGCATCTTTCGCCGCTTGGGACAGCCGTTGACAGACATTTCTGAAAGAACGGACGTATGGTGAACATCCATCCGGCAGACGCAGTTGGTGGTACATTCACAGGTGTATAAGAGCACTAAAACGCACATTGGAACAAGCACTGTCGAACCTGTTTGTGTTTATTGATTGACCACGAATCCCGGCAACAACCAATCTGGTTGAAGGCGGGATAAACAGCCGGTTGAAAGAGCTTTTGCATCGGCATCGCGGCATGAATTTGAAGCACAAGAAAACGCTAGTGGCGCACTTCTTAAACAGCAGAAATGCGCCACAAAAACCCACACGAAATGTTACTTAACTC